>Ga0180221_1000013_pt1 | contig 547130 bp, 490 predicted proteins | sample eDN5th37CKraftMG_FD_151339 | JGI IMG/M metagenome (GOLD analysis project Ga0180221, IMG submission 151339) | Enriched Miracle-Growth compost microbial communities from Emeryville, California, USA - eDNA 5th pass 37_C Kraft MG (version 2) (version 2) ... | reverse complement strand
GACCTGTCGCTCTCACCTTCGGGAACAACGGCCCGATCACCGCCCACACCTCATCTGAGATCACATCACGCGACACGACTCCCAGCCTCACCCGCGAGCTACAAACACGGGTTTAGCAACACGCCCTAGCGCGGACGCCCCGCCGAAGCACCAGTCTCGTCTCGCAAGCTCGAGGATCAGTAGTTCGGCGTCGATGAGTTCACCCTCGGTGGGGTACCGCCCCAACCGATTGCTGAGGCTCAGCGCCAGCGAGCTGTGCACACCCCACCTCGCGTCTCAACCGTCTCTCCACAGGAGACGCGCTTCGCGGTAGCGTCCAGTCAACGTGTTCACAGCGTCCTGGAACTCCGCCCAGCTATTGATCGGCTCGGCTCCCCAGGCCTCGAAAAAGGCGGCTGCGTCGACCACGAGGTCACTCTGTCAGGACCCGTCCGTGGAACATGCCAGAAGCAGCCGTCGATGAACACCGCCAACCGCACACGAGTGAATGCGATGTCGACCCGCCACCGCCGCGCGGGGAGCGCCCGGTAGTCCACCCGACATCGGAATCCGCGCGCATGGAGCAATCTGCGAACCGCGAGCTCAGGCCCGGTGTCACGCCTCCGATTGGAGCGCATCGACCGACGCACTCCAGGAGTCGAGGCCCACGACAAATCGTTCAGCGATCGATGATCGCCCCACGCGATTCGTCGCGCACGCGGAACCCGACACGACCCGAGGGTGCCGACCAGTACGGCAGGACCAGCGAGAACAGAGTCGCGACGTCATCGGGAGCGATATCCGCGTCCGGGGCGATGTTCTTCGGATCACGCAGCCGCTTCGCCTCTGCGTCGGATGCCTCGGAAGGGATGAGGGGATCGAGCGCGAAACTCAAGAGCATCGCGCCCCTCGTCTCGGTGCGAAGGGACTCCGCCTCAGGTCCTCCGTACATCGCCGCAGGGTTGGACGCTATGTGCTGCAGCGCGTGACGCTGGCGGAACGAGCTTCCAGAGAACCCCTCGCGGTCGGCGCGTCGCTTCCTGTTGATCAGCGGGACACGCACGCCCCCGACGGATCGGAACTCGGCCCCCTTGAGCTCGGGAAGGACGACCGCCCAGTCGACGAGTGTCCCTTCGGCGATCGCCAGATCCATGAATGCGAGGTGGGGCTCGAAGTTGAAGTTCTGCGTCCAACGGAACCCAGCGAGTGCGTCTCTCAGATCGCGAGCGTCCACGATCGCGACGCGCGCTTCGAACGTACGCACGGTCGAGTTCTCCTCCGTCAGCTCGTCGACCACTCCGCTGGTCCGTTCGCGGTATTCGAACGTCTTCAGGGCTCCCAGACGCTCCACCCACGGGCGCACGATGTCGAAGTGGCCCGCGTTGGCACCCTCGGCACGATCCGGCTGGCGGGGGAAGTCCTTCACGACACCGCCGTCGCCCTCGTGGACGAGCTCGGCGTTGTACATCTTGTTTCGGCTCGTGGGCGTGAGCCAGGGAAGCTGCTGGAACACGAGCGGCGGCACGTCGATCGGGCGGACGACGGGTTCGCCGTTCTCCTTGAGTTTGGCGAACTTGCCGAGTTGGGCGCGGAAGTCGCGCTCATCGCGCAGGATCGCTTCGAAGGCCTCGTAGAGGTCGACGGTCTTGCCCCGAGGGCCGACCGCATTCCTCGCGATGTAGAGCCGGACGAGGTCTCCGTAGCCCTTGCGGTAACCGAACCAACGCCCCATCTGCATGAGACTGTCGGCTGCCATGGTGCGACGCCGGTAGTAGCTGATCGTGAGCCCCTCGACTGTGAACCCCCGGCTGAGCTTCGCGCCACCGACCAGGATCCGCCAGACCCGCTCGGAGTTGAAGTCGAGTTGCTCGTAGTCCTTCTCCGCAGCGCCGTTGACGACTACGACGGGCGAGCGCTTCATGGTGATGCGGTCGATGGCCGCACCGAGGTAGGGCGCGAGCTCATCGAACGTCTCGGGCATCGAGGTCCCCCACTCGTGGCGCCGCGCGCGCCACACCGGGACGAAGTCCGTCTCGAAGAGCCCGCGGAGACGCGACTTGCCCTCCGGTGAGCTGTACCCACCCGTGTTCCACACGTCGACGATCACGCCCGCGAGCTCATTGTGTTCGACGATCCGCACCGACTCGTGCACGAGCATCGTGTGGTGCTTGAACACGCCTTCGCCCCGCGCCTCCCGCCAGATCTTGATGGCGCCGCTCAACACGAACGCATCGATCGCCTCGCGGAGCTCGGCGCGCTCTTCAGCAGGATCCTGACTGTCGAGGTCGCGAACGTAGGCACGTGCGTTCGAGAGCGCCGGGTCGTCCTCTGCGCCGAAGGGGACTCCGTCGAGGTCGTGGAAACGCTCGCCGCCCATGTATTCGGGTGAGGGCGCGAGCGACAGGATGAAGTCCTTCGGAAAGATGTCCTCGCTGTCATCGGGCGAGATGAAGACGTTGGCGAAGGGCGTTGCGGTGTAACCGACGTATTGGGAACGCTTGAGCTCGGTGACCAGCTGGGAGATCAGCCTGTTGATGGCAGTGCGCTCCTTGCGCCCCTCGTCGTCCACCTTCGTCGGGCTGGTGGTGTTCACGGACGCCTGATCCGCCTCGTCGTCGATGATGAGAGTGGGGATCTCGTCCAGCTTCGAGTGGATGAGCTTGAGGTCCGCGACCAGCTTCTGCAGCACCGTCTTGTTCTTCTTGACGATCGCGATCCGGACGTCGGCCGGGAAGAGGTTCTCCGCGTCCCAGAGCGGCTTGGACTTGACCTTCAGCTCCTGCTTGTAGTCGAGAGCGGTCAGCCCGGCCTTCAGGTTCTTATAGTCGAACGACAGGCCTGTCAGGCGACGGATGCCGGGGACCTCGTCGAGGCTGACGATGTCGACACCGTGACGCAGGAAGGCGTCGTCGAGCCAATCCTGGTCACCGGTGCTGATGTAGTCGATGTCCTTGACTGCTTCCGGGTCGCCGGGATCCGCCCCCTGCAGGATGTTCTCCACCCCGATAAGCTCCTTGTCGAGGCGTCGCTGCGTCTGGCCCCGCAGCATCTCGACCGTACCCGTGAGGACGATGATCAGCCGGTAGCCGGCGTCGATGGCCTTCGCCAGGACGCCGGTGAAGTTCGCGGTCTTGCCGCTCTGCACGTGGCCGACGACGAGGCCCCTGGCCTGGTACGGCACAGACGAGGTCGGATCGGCCAGCCGCCCCACGACCTGGCTGGTCGTCCGATCGAGCTCTGCGATCGCGTCCCCACCCCATCCGGCTCTGCGCAGCACTCCTCGGTATGCGGTCCAGTAGAAGTCGTGCTCGCGTCGGCGCGCCTCGGTGTACCACGGGTCCCAGGACGGCTCGGCGATGAGCACGCTGCGCTCGGGTGCGGGTGGGAAGCGGTCGTCCACCGCGACTCGCGAGTCCGGTGCGAGGTCCAGGGCCTCGAGCACGAGCTTTCGACGCTCCAGGGTGTGCGGTTCGGTACCGCCGATCCATGCCGCGTCCGGCTCGGCATCCCACCTGAGCAGCTGCACGTGGAAGGAGGTCGACTCGGGACGCCCGTTGGACGTTATCGCTTCGACGAGCTCCGACTCGGTGAGCGTCTCCCCCACCTTCGAGAGTTTGCGGTTCACCTCCTGCAAGAACGGTTCAGGGCCGAAAGCGCCCATTCCGTCGAGTGCGGCCGAGACGGCGGCGGAGATGTGGTCGGTCACGTTACGGGCTCCGTGCAGAAACGATCGATCGGGTGAGGTGCGGGACTGTCGGCGAGTTGGCCGACGTCGAGACGGTACTGCACGCTTACGACATGCTCGGGCGACGCGAGCACCTCCGCAAGATGCGCCGGCGTGATGGCCGGAAACCCAGCGTCCACGAGGTAGGCGCGCGGCGCCGACCGCAGGACCCACCGCCGGGGGTAGAGTGCTTCGTCCTCGTCTCGCCATCCGACCGAAGCCAACTCGGAGTCGAGCACGCGTCGATGCTGCAGACCGAGGTGGTCGCGGAGTCGGGAGATGACATCCGCCAACGTCACGCCCTGCCGTGCAGCTCCGGCTGCCGTGAACTGCACGGAGAGGAGGTAGAGCGGGCGCCCCGGTGACGGCTCGAGCTGCGATACGGAGTTGATCATGTGCACGCGCGCCTCCGAGCGCGTCGACTTGATCTCGACGTCGAACGTGGGGAAGACGAAGTCATGCTCCTCGCCTTGCGCTCCGAGCCATGCGTCCAGCGCCTGCTGAGCTCCCAGTTCCTCGACACAGTGCTTCAAGAGCGTCAGCTCTCCGAGGAGCCCGACCTGCTGTTCTTCGGTGAGGCGTTGCCGTTTCGCGAGGATGTCCTTGAAGGATTGCAGGCTCTCGGTGACCGCGGTTCGGAACGCGACTCCCCCCACGAGCAAGTCGACGATGTCGGCGATCACGTGATACGCCTCGAACCGGTTGCCCTCGGTGTCGATCCCGAGCGAGAACCACGTCTCCGACTCACCATAGTCCTGGTCGACATCGCAGGTGATGCGGTCGAACATGCTGACGTCCGGCAGCGGGCCGGACTCCCGCGCAGGGGTGCGAAGCGTCATGCGCTCCGCTTCGGGATCGATGATCAGCAGACATTCCGGGATGTCCGCGAGCTTGCGGCGCGCTGGCATGCCGCCCCGGTAGTACGTCTCGATGTCCTCAGCCGTGAGGTGTGCCATCCGCCCCTGATCAGCCACGTCTCTCATCCCTTTCACGCAGCCGGCGGAGCACGATCTCCTCATCGAGTGCGGCCGCCAGCACCTCCTTGCGCGCCTCGAGTTCTCGCTTCTTGTACGCACCGAGGTAACTGTCGTCGAAGTACTCGCTGAACAGCAACAGCAACAACGTCTTGACGAAGGGCGCGTCCGCCGACTCTCCGCCGCTCGTCGGCGCGATCGCCTCCCTGTGGCGCGCGTTGAGCCAGATCGTGCGATTCTCCAGATCGATCTCGATCGGCTCGGCCACCGCGAGATGTCTCCATCGCACATGCACCGGCCCGGCGTCGGATGCGACTGTGCTCTCTTCGAACGCTCGGAGTACTTCTGCGCCGAATCCGCGGCCGGGCTCCGCGACCACCACGTCGCTTCGCCGACGGGTTCGGGATTCCCGCCGCGCGTCCCTGCCGCGTTGCAGCAGGTCCGCGAACGTCTGGCCGTCGGCCGCCACAGATTCCTCGATCGCAGCGCGCAGCGTGGCGTCGAGTTCGAGCCCGGATTTCTCCGGGTTGATGGATACATGGCGCGCCATCGTGTCGTCAACGTCGATCGCGACGCGGACGAGGTCGAGTTCGGAGCTGTGCAGCGCCAACTGGTTCCACCCCCCGATCTGCAGGAGGCGGTCGCGTCGGTACGCGTAGATCCCCTGGTACACCCCTCCCGGGTCGCCGAACAGGCGGTATGCGGCAAGCGCGGTGGACGCAGAGGGCCAGACGATGAACCGCACTCTCATCGAGGCGCCGTCGAGCAGCGCCCGTAAGCGGACGTCGACACCTCCTGCTGCTCTCGCCGGAAACGCGAACGGATCGATCGGCTCCACCGTGCGGAGCACGCCGGAGTCATCCGCCTCGAGGTCGAACTGATCGACGGTGATGGCCAGTGCACCCCGAGCAAGGATCCGATGGAACGTCAGCCCCAGGTGCGTCCGCACCCGCTCCGTGGTCTGCTCCAGCCAGCGGAGTCGCTCGTCGGCGCGGACGGTGTCGATCACGTTGCGAAGCCCCGTCCACTCCACCAGCGTGCCGCGATCGATCGGGAACGGCGTCCGGGCACCGTCGAGCTTCCGTCCCGCCGCTGCGGAATCGAGCTCGCCGACACGCGTCGGCATGTCGATGGAGATCCGTCGGCCCACCGGCGAATAACTCGGAGCGCGGGAGTACACCGTGAGCTGGTCGGCCTGGCTGAGCGACGCCGCCTTCATCCCGACGCCGAAGTGGCCCAGGTCATCCGGTGCATAGTCGCGCTTCGCGGCGTAGGTCATCGCGGTGTCGATCGAGTGCTCGGCCATCCCCTTGCCGTCATCGGCGACCCAGATGGATTCGACCGCCCCGTCTCGGGTGAGCAGCCTGACGTGCACGCGGCGGGCTTCGGCGTCGATGCTGTTGTCGATGAGGTCCGCGAGGGCGGACTCCAGCGTATGGTGGCGGCCGACCGCGGACGCGAGTGTCGGGTCGGGAGGCAGCTCTTTCACCCCGACGACGTCGTCACCCGTATCCGCGTTCATCGGTCGCTGAATCTCCGCTTACTGAAGCCGAGGTTGGCGGCGTTCTCCGAGACCGTCCGTACAGTCGCCTGGTCGAAGCCGGCGGAGCGATCGGCGGAGACCTCGAGGCGTATCTCCAGTACCTCCGGCCCGGCGTTCTGCAGGTGCACGAGGAGCTCTTCCGCGATGTCGCGCAGTTGCGCGGAGATGTCTCCATCCGGGCGCAGATCCACTGCGCCTTCGAAGCGCGCGTTCTTGACGATCTCGGGCGCCGGGCGCGAGACGGCTCCAGGGCCCCGACCGCCGCGCCCGGTTCCCTCGGCCTCCCCGCCGCCGATGACGGGATCCGGATCGCCGACCGGTACAGGTCGGTTGCGCTCGGCCAGCGCGGGCTCGACGAGAAGGGTACCGTCCGAGATGGCGGGGGGCCGGTCCTCGATCGGGAATCGCAGGCCGACGAACTCTCCCGTCGTCTCGTCGTACCCGTCGGCGAGCGCGAATCCGCCCTGCGACCACCCCGGGTCGATCATCACCCGCTCGACTGCGTCGACCAGTACCGACTTGTCCCGGAGTCGGGCGAGGTACGGGTAGCGCGTGTGGAAGGCCCAGAGCTCGCCGACCGAGATGCGGCCCTGGTTCCAGCGATTGCGAAGGTGGTTCTGGAGCTCGATCGAGATCGCGAGGGGCGATATCTCCGTCTGCACGATGTCCTGGTTCCGCAGCCGCGGGCCCAGGTACTGGACGAGGCTGTCGCTCGCGCCATCGTGCTTCGCCGCCGCGATCCGCAGCGGTTCGTCGCCCTTCTGCTGTTCCGGGTAGAGCGCCCAGATCCACGTTCCCCGCAGGCGCTGAGCCACGATCGTGCTGTACTCGTCGGCCTTCTTCCGAGCCTGGTCGGCCTGACTCTGAGTCAGATCGAACTCGCGCGCGCTGCGCGCGATCTGCGACCAGGCGAGGTGCTGCCGCACGGCCTGCTCCAGCTCCTCCCATCGGGCGTCGTCCGGAGCCAATACGACGAGCGTGTTCGCGTTCTCGCGGGGCGCAGTGCCTCGCTTCGTGACGAGCTCGTGCGCATAGTCGCGCGCGGGCGAATCCTTGCCCTTGCCGTCATGCACGTACCTGGGATGCGCGAGCACGAGACGAAGCCGGTCGGACTCCGGCACGTCGGCACTCGACTCCGGGGCGAACAACACCTCGGCGAACTCCGGTGTCGAGCGCGGCTCCTGCTTGAGCCGCGCGATGACGGCTTCCCAGACGTCCGCGATCGGCAGTCCCTCTGCACGCTCGACCACCGTCCGGTTGAGCGACGGCTGGCGATCGAACCAGTACCGCTGGGAGTCCGAGTACAGGTACGTGGAGCGGTCCGCGAGCATCTGGAGCGCGGAGCCGAAGTTCCCGACCGTGTCCCCCGGCATCGCCACACCGAGGAAGATCCTCTGCCGCTCGATCCCCTTGTGCGGCGTGTGCAGTGTCGCCGCGGATCCCATGAAGAGCGCACGTGCGATCCGCCGGGTGAGCGCGCGACTTCCGAACAGGGGTCGCTCACGATCGATCTGCAACGGCGTCGCATTCTCACCGTCGATGTCACGATCGATGATTGCCTTCCAGGCATCCTCGAGGTAACCGCCCACCTCGTCGCGCACCGACGCCACCCCGAGCGGCATCGAGCCCGGCATGATCAGCGGCGAATCGTCCTCGGCGACATAGAGCGCGTGCACCACACCGCTCATGAGGCGCAGAACGCCTCGCGTGCGCTGGAAGCGCTCGAGCGTCGACCAGTCCCCGTAGAGGCGGTCGAACAGCTCCGGGTGGATGGGGTAGGCGGCCCGGATGCGCGCCTCGTAGTTGGGGTCACGCGTCTCGGTGGGGAGCTCCCCCACCTGCCCGCGATAGAACTCGACGAAGCGCCGAGCAGTGGCGTCGATCTTGGCGCGTGCCGACGCATCGGGCTCGCGGAACAGGCGGCGCCGCACGATCTCGAACGACTCGGTGCTCGACGCCGGGGTCCACCGGTAGGCGACACGCGACACGACGTTCTGCAGCCGTTCCAGTGCAGCGCGCCCGTTCGCGCCGCCCACCTCGAGGTCGGACGCCGTGGGCTCGTCATCGTCGCGCCGCACGTCCGACGCCGGGATCGACACGAGTAGCAGTGCTCCGGGCACGGAGCTGACCACCTCGGTGAGCTGCTGCGCGAACGTGAACTGAGTCTCGAAGGTGCCGCCGACGAGCTCGTCCTGCCCGTAGAGGCCGCGGGCGTACGCCACCCATTCGTCGATGAGGATGAGCGCCGGCGAGTACGCGGCAATTAGGTCGCGGAGCGCTGCGCCCGGGTTGGTCGCAGTGCGGTCGGCTTCGGCCACATATGCGTAGCCGTCAGGCCCGCCGAGCTGCCACGCGAGCTCACCCCAGATGGTCCGGATGACCGTCCCGTCGGGCTTGGTCCAGGACTGGCCCGGGGCGAGTTCGTTGCCGACGATGGCGACCCGCTTCACCTCCCGGGTGAACGTCTCGGCCGGCTGATCCGCCAGCAGGTCCTGCACTCCCTGGGGGTACTCGCTGAGCGACCGCCCGGCGAACAGGTGCCAGGCCGCGAGCATCGAGTGCGTCTTGCCCCCGCCGAAGGTGGTCTGGAGATTGATCACCGGTTCGGCGTTCGGGTCGCCTGAGATGCGTCGCGCCGCCAGGGTGAGGAGCGTCTGCAGGCCCTCGGTGAGGTAGGTGCGGGAGAAGAACTCGATCGGGTCGGAGTAGTCCGTCCCGGCTCCGCCGTTCGCCACCTCGTAGAGGTTGGCGGCGAACTCGGCGCTCACGTAGTCCCCGCTGGCGACGTCTGGGTGCGGCTGGAGCACCTCACGCCAGGGGACGAGGTCGGTGGCCAACTCGGGCATGCGCGTGATCGACTTCTGGTCTCGCCGGGCCTCCTCCGCGTAGGCCGCGCCGCGCACGTCGAGGCGCAGGCCCCGGACCTCGTCAGCAGCCTGCACCGCGTTGATCGCCCGCAGCAGTCGCTCGGTCGTGTCGAGCGCCCGGTAGGCGTCGTCGGCGGTGAACGACTTGCCGTGCGCCCAGTCGTTGCGCACCTGCCGCAACTCGCTGGCGAGGTTCTGCTCGGCGCGCGAGAGCTCGCCGTTGAAGAGGTAGCCCTTCTGCCCCATCGGCTCGGTGATGATCTTGAGCTGCGACTGCACGTCGTCGGGCTCGTAGGTGTTCCCGGGGTTCTTTGCTTCGAGCAGCGCGGTCCACGGAGTTCCGTCGGGCACGTGCTTGCCGGCGACGCGCGCGACGAAAGGTTCGAGCGCATGCGCGAGGATGCCGAGAGCCCGGTCGATGCGGTCGCGGTTCGAGACGGATGCCATCACTCCTCCAGCCCGTCGAGGTCGAACGATGCGGTGACGTCGCGCGGCGCCGCGTTCTCCGCGTCGCGTGCGGCGGCCACGAGCTCGGGCCACGACGATCCGAGCGCGTTGAAGAGGATGCCCGCCTGCGTCATGCCGCGCTTCTCGGAGATCGAGTAGAGCAGATAGGCGAGCTCCTTCGCCGCGGTGAGGTCGAGCCCGCGCTGTTCCGCGCGGTGCAGGATGCGCCCCGCGGCCGCGAGGCCGCCCTTCTCGTCGGCGAGCGACCGGGCCATGTGAAGCACGACCTCCCACAGTGAGATGCGGTCGTCGGTGGCCGGGTCGTAGCCGTCGGGCAGCTCGACCGGTGCGTAGAGTTTCACCTTCCCACCGCCGCTCGAGAGCACCCCGCCGCGGGCGAGACCGGCGATGGATGCGTTGCGCGCATTGGCGAGCGTCTCCGCCTCGCCGTATGCGCCGGTTTCGAACCCATGGTTCTCGAACCAGGCGACGCACCACCGTGTGTCGACGTCGAAGTCACCCTCCTGCTCGGAGAGCACCTCGTCGAGCACAGCGTTGATCGCACGGAGCGCGTCGCGGACGCTCATGTCATCCCCACTCGGCTCCACGACGCGCGAGTACTTCGAGAAGATAGCCATACCGGGACCGATCGCGGCCTGAGCAAGGTCGACGGGAGCGACGCTCCCCTGTTGGAGTTCACGGAGCGCATCGGGCAGCGTCGAGCGAAGCTCGCCGAGAACACCCTTACGATCCATCACCGGCGCGTCGGTTGGGCGCGGGCGCAGAGCAAGAACGATCGACGAAGCAAGAGCGTTGGTTCCGGATGCGATCATGCGGTTGCCGAGCTCCGAGCGCACGGGCCACGTCGCGGTGATCGACCATCCTGCGCGCACCATGCTGCCGAGGATCGTCTCCCATCCCGTCGACGCCGTGCCGGCGCTGTCCAGCTCGGACTGCTTGAACGCGTAGTAGACGGTGATGGGGAAGTCGTCACTGGCCTCCGCGCGAGCGTTCTCGAATACATGCTCGAAGCCATCCTCGAAGAACACTTTCGCGCCGTCCGCGCCCCCATGGCGGTAGGGATTCGCAACCAACTCTTCCGACTTCGGGACCAAGAGCGTACTCAAGAGTCCGCTGTGGACTCCCCGGAGGGATCGTCGAAGCCAGACGTAGAAGAAGTCGGACAGATCTGAGTATCCGATGTTGTCGTAGTAGGGCGGGTCGGTGGAGATGAGCAGACCGCCATACTGGCGAGACGCAGCATCGGCCTGATAAGCATCGCCAGCTCCACGCGCCGGGGTGCGCTCAAGGGCTTTGATCAAGTTACCCAGACTGACTTCGAACGCACCAGCAGCCTTGCCGAACGGCGGGGCCTCAGCGAAGTCCCAGATCATGGGAATCGCTTGTCGACCAAACAGATTCCGCACTTGTTCCTTGGTGTTCTCCCATCGCGCCAGCGCGTTGGCGATATCTGAGAGGCGGCTAACTCCCATCCCAAGGTAGGTGGCGACGGCGTCGGCGTAGGCGGCTGCGTCGGTGCCGCCCTGCTCGAGGCGCTCGCCCTCCGGCATGCCGGAGGCGAGGGCGTCGTGGAGCACGCGTTCGCGCGCCTCGCCGACGAGGTCGCTGAAGGTCGTCAGCGCCGTCAGCTGCCGGTTCGTGAAGAGGTCCGTCCACTCGGTCATGCCATATGCCTGGACGCGGAAAGAGAGCGCCTTCTCAGGAAGCTTCCCCTGCGGGAGCGACGACGGTAGGCCTACCTGTGCGGCTTCGATCTGCTCATCGATCGGCGCCAGATATGCACGTGAGCGCTTCGCCTCGGCGACGACCGCCATGAGCCGTGCGCCAAGCCCGACCTCGCGACTCTGCGAGCGCACGTACTCAAGCGGCACGGCCGCGGCGCAGGAGATGCATGTGGCGCCGGTCCGTCCCACCGTGCCGTCGTCGGCTGTCCTTGGTGCCGTCTTCTTGTCGCGCCCGATGGAGAACTCCACCCTCCCGTCGACCACGGTCGGAACGACGTACGCCTCCTTGCCCTTCTTCTTGCCGAGCCACCAGGAGCGCACGAGGGGCATCTCGATGCCGCAGGCGGGGTTGGGGCAGGTGACGGTGCGGGCCCAGATCCAGGCGATCACCGTGGCCTTCGAACCGTCATCGAGGGTCGCCTTCGGGTAGAGGTGGCCGATGCGCTTCTCGGCCTCGTCGCGCATCCACTCGCCGTAGCGGCGCACGTCCTCGGCGAGGCCGGTCGCCTTCGGCCACGAGTTGCGCTGACCGGCGGCTCCCGGGAACACGGGCTCGCGCCCGGCGAACTTCGGCGGGATCTCGATGAGCGCCTTGTTGATGAGAACCGCGACCGGATTCAGATCGGAGGCGTGAGCCTCGAGGCCGAGTCGCTGCGCTTCGAGCGGGATCGTACCCCCGCCCGCGAACGGGTCCAGGATGGCGGGTGGGTTGCCACTGGTCGACTTGAGAATCTCGGCGCGCACCTGATCGAATAGCGCTTCGTCGCCCAGGTTGTCCCAGTCCACCATGCGCTCGATCAGGTGGAACAGGCGCTGCCGCTCGCGGACGATACGGTCGGCGACCTCCGCCTCAGGGTCCTCCGCGCCGGCCGCACGCGCCTCGGCCAGCCATTCCTCCTCGAAACTCGAGGGGTCGTCGACGAGCTGCGCGAACAGCACCGCGCGAGCAGTCGCGAGCGGTCGACGAGCCCACCAGAGGTGCAACGTCGACGGGTGACCGTGCCTGATCGACTTCTCCCGGGCCGACTGCTTGTTGATCTCGTCGAGCGGCAGGGCCACCTCGATCAGCTTACGTCGCGACATGAAACCTCTCCTGCACAGCGCCGAAACCTGCGCGGAATGCGCAGTCGACCTTCCTACCGCGAGCGGCCGACATCGGGGCTCCGGTGGCTCATCCGAAGCATATGCGCGGCCCCGACGAAGCCGCGAACCCCGTTCGCGTGGCTCCCGCCCGATGACGCCTGCGCCGGCTACACTCGCGTAGCGTGGCGACCTCTGCGATCCGTGTGCTCGACCTCTTCGCCGGCGCAGGAGGGATGACCGCCGGGCTGCACGCCGCATCCGATCGGTTCACCCCTGTGGCCGCGGTCGAGATGGATCTCGCCGCCGCGGCGAGCTTCGAGAAGACGTTCGGCGAAGACATCGTCAGCCCGATGCCCATCCAGGACTGGCTCGCCAGCGATCGTGTGCCCGACGAGGTCGACGTCATCATCGGCGGGCCGCCCTGCCAGGGCTTCTCGACGCTCGGCAAGCAGGACGTCGAGGACGAGCGCAACTCACTCTGGGAGCAATACGCGAAGACCATCCTGCGCGTGAAGCCGAAGTACTTCGTGGTGGAGAACGTGGCGGCGTTCGCCAAGTCGCCGCAGTTCGAACTGTTCCAGGCCGCGGTCGACGGGGGCGACCTGGCCGACTATGACTTCAAGCACGACATCCTGAACGCCGCCGACTACGGCGCGCCGCAGGCGCGGAAGCGTGCGGTGCTGATCGGATACCATCGCGATCTGGCTTTCCCGGGGTTCCCCGAGAAGACGCACTCGGCGCACGCGGATGACGACGGGCTGGAGCGGTACGTGACGGTCGAGGACGCACTGGGGGATGTGCCACTCGAGCCGGACCGCGACCACACCTTCGAGGAACGGGTGACCGAGTTCGGCGGGCGACAGTACGCCGGGTGGTTCCAGCCGCGCAACATGCATTGGAGCCGGAACTACACGGAACTGTCGCGTAGACGCTTCGCTGCGATCCCGAAGGGCGGCAACCGCTTCGACCTGCCGCGCGACCTGCTGGCACCGTGCTGGGCGAAGCACACGAGCGGATCCGGCGACGTCATGGGCCGCCTCCACGCCGACCGCCCCGCAGTGACGATCCGCACCGAATTCTTCAAGCCAGAGAAGGGCCGCTACCTCCACCCTACGGCGAACCGCGCCATCACTCATTACGAGGCCGCGCTACTGCAGGGATTCCCGAATGAGCACAAGTTCGTCGGTTCGAAGACGGCGATCGCCCGCCAGATCGGGAACGCCGTGCCGATCCCCTTGGGCGCGGCGATCGGGCGGCAACTGCTCGCTGCACTCTAGTTGGATGAGGCAGACGCGTCGTCGAGCCTCCGCATCAGATGCGAGACGATGCTGAGCGCATCCAGACAGTCGTCGAAAGTGAAGGCGCCAGTCTCGTGGAGCTTGGCGATCTCCTCATGGGCCATCGGATTCCGGAAACCAGCGACGATGCCCATCGAAATGTGCTTCTGCCCATTCTCGATATTCCGCGCGGTGGTGTCATTGAATGATGATGCATAAGGGCTGAAGACCTGGAGCCGGCCGTTGTCCCCGAACGCCGCCGTGATGATGCCCATTGCCTCGTCGGCTGGAACCAATGCGACCTCCTTCGCCCGATTCACGTAGCGCTTTATCGCCTCCGCAACGGCACCGTAGAAATCTGCCGAGAGGTAGCGCTCTCGCGTCGCCTCCTGGATGGACGGATGGAGGTGTCTCCACGTGTACTCCGCATTCTCCGGTATCGCCGCTTTAACCAGCCGAAGGATCTCGATCTGCCGGTCCGTCGTGAGCGCTTCCTCGCGTTCCACCGTGGCGACGATGTCCTTCACCACAGCCGCTTCGCTTGTTCGGATCGAGTCGATCCACTTCTCAGTCGGCTCACCGAGATATCTCTCGGTCTCCGCGCGCGCGAATGCCGTCCTCCGCCGACGCCAATCGGTCGCCAGCCAGGTCACAAAGTCGGTCAACGCTCCTCGCAACTCGGCAGTCTCATCGCGGCCCCAATCCAGAGATCGGCGGTCGGTCGCGATGACATCCGGCTCGAGAACATCGAGGTAGTCGACCATCAGGTACCCCGAGAGATAGGAATACGCGTAGCTCGACGCCGAGGCGTCGAAGAACTCCGGTTCGTTTGCCTGGCGACCGTTGATATATAGCGTGATTCCTCGATAGCTCTGAGCGATCGGTTTGGCTGTCGAGATGATCCGTCCCGTCACCCCGTGATCGCGCAAGAAGGAGTTCTCGCCGCCCCCGTCCGCCGGAAAATCCCACATGAACTGAGCGCTGACCGCATCAAGCCTCAAGTCCGATGTGACCGGGAAACGCTGGCCGTCTTCCGCAACAACCTCCACCCGGAAGTCGGCGTCGACATAGTTGAAGAGCCTCGCCAGACTCTTCGCGAGATCCTCTGCGACTACCGGCGTGGTGCGCTTCAGGTGCTCCAACTTGACGGTCGTGCCATGGGCACCGCGATCCACGTGATCGGACGATTCAACAGGACGATAGTCGCCCCTCGCCGCTCTCATATCCTCATAATCGAGGCCCACGATCGTCCGCGCGTCGGATCCAGCCCTCGTCGTCGACAGTTCGACGCTTCGGCCGATACCGAACAAGGCGAGCTTGCCGAGTCCCTTCTTCCCGGATACACGTCGAAGGCCACTCTCGGTCAAGCTCGAGTGATCCAGTCGGCGGTTCCGACCGATGTGCAGATACTTGTCGCGAACGTCGGACCGCGACATTCCGTGCCCATCGTCGGCGATAGTTATCGAATCGGTCCCGTCGAGTCGTACTGTCACGTTGGAGGCGTCCGCGTCGTATGCGTTTGCGATGAGCTCGGCAATCGCGTTGGGGAGATGCGAGTACATCTTGGCGCCGAGGTGATCAATGGTCTGCGGATCGAATCGCAATACGAGGTCGTCGTCGGACATCGCTTCTCCAATACTGCACATACGGGCGTTGCACGAGATTAGCGAGTGAACCGCATCTACCCCCAGCGGCTCGCCATGGCGAGCACCGTCACACGCAGCTGCCATCACTCAGGAAAGCAACTGTGTCTGTCGCCGCCCGTATGGTAACCGCATGGCACTCCCGCTCCGTGCTCTCGCTGAACTCGCGCGTCCGCTCGAAGAACTGCAGCAAGTGCTCGCAGCAAGACCCACCTCGGGCTCTCATACCCTCCCGATCCCGGCACACGCATGGCGTACGCATACCGACACTCTCAACGAGTACTTGGCCGGCTTACACGAGTTGCTCGAACAGGGACCCAAAGAGATGGACCGATTTGAGTCAGTACGCGAGTGGGTCGCCGCGATCGTCGAGACACGCACTCGTCTCGAGGCTCATGCGGCGTCGATGTCGCCGTTCGCCGCATTCGAGCCGACGAACATCCTTCCGACGCTTGAGCACATCGACGAGGTTCTCGACGACGCGACCAAGGCGTTGAAAGGAGGGCATGCACTGGTGACCGCGCGACGGCAGCTGCCGACGCTGGAGCCGATCAATCCCTGCGCCGCGATGGGCGTCGGTATCGCACACGTGTTCGGAATGCAGGACGATCCGCTGGACGAGCACGGCGCATTCCGGGCCGACAAGGTGTTCGAGACGTATCAATACCGCGGCGGGGATCTCATGAAGGTGATCGCACCGCACCTAACGTCGCTCGGTTTGCACTTTGCCATCGATCAGCTGGCCGCGGTATGCATCGTTGCTTGGATCGTCCTGACCCCGGATCCGATCGTCGCCACCACAGCGATGCGCGAGTGCTTCCGAGGGGCAGCACACGCCAGCAGCTCGGTGCTGGGTGGTGTTCTGGCCCGCGACCCGCATCTTGACTCAGCGGAACGACAAACGCGCCGCCGCATGATGACGGCTTTGTCCGAAGTGACCGCCCCGGAGTTCGACGAAGATGCAGCGCTACAGCTCGCTGACGCGTACAGGAGACTCGTAGAGGGGCCGGTGAGACAGAAGTGCTGGGCGTTGGTCAGCCTGCACCGAAACTCGACCGAACCGACACCGACACTCGCGCCAGTGCGAGACGCCATGGTGGCTGTCGGTGGCCCCGCTCGGTTCGTCGCGGTACATGCGCTTCTAACTGACCTGCGCAACGCGACTGCTCACGAGACTCTCGCGTGGGACGGCGCTGCGCAGACGTACGTGCTGCCCGGATCCACACGCTCTCCGAATGAGGTGATGAGCGCAGTAACCCTCTCCCTGTCGTTCGAGCGCGGCATCGAAGCCGGACTCACCTATCTCCGCGCCATCCGAGCTGTCGCCGACGGGTCGCTCCCAAGAGTGGACGAAGAGAATCGGCTTCCGGCATGGCAGCGTGCCGAAGCGTTTTTCGGAACCAATGGGCTCCGCCTTGTTTCGGCGGATCTCAATGGGGCTACCGGCCGCGTCAATCTCGAGTTGCTGACCGAATCCGATATCAACCCATTGTTTCAAGCTCTATTGTCGGTACGCAGACTTGTTCCGAAGATCGATGCTTTCGAGATCCGCGTCGACGGCGCCACCCGATTCGAGGTCGACTCGAGCGCACTGGACCACACGATGCCGATCTGGCAGCACGCCATTCCGACCTTCGACGCAATGCCGTTTTCGACATTCCTACCTGTCAACCTTGCGACGCGTGCCAAGTTCGAGACGTCATCTCTCGCGTCACGGTCTGCAGCGTGGATTGCGCTGGACGATGTGCTGGACGCACTCGACGGAGGGCCGTCACACCTTTCGGAGAACGAGCTCGCCCTCCTAGCAGCTCGGTTCGATCTAGCGTTCCGCGCCCTAACTGCATGCACGCCACTGATTGCTGCTGACAGCGCAACTCGAATCACGGCCGCATCCGACGCGATCGAGCGCACGATCGCCCGTCTCGAAAGCATCGAGAACTCAATCGCCGCAGAAGACATCGACGAATGGCCGGAGATCGCGCGAATCCGCCACTTTTGGGCGGCCTGGGGCTCCGTCCCCCCTCTCCCGATCGAGCTGGACAGCCCAGCACGATCTCAACGAACTGGTTCCCGGCGCCCACAGTTCCGCGGCCTCGCAGGCCCCGCGCCATGGCAGCTCATCTGAGGGGTGTGGCCTGCACCCCAGTTCGCGGACTGACGCGTGTCGGCGTGGTACGGCACACTGTCGCCCATGACGACTCTCGAGCCGCCACCAGCGGCATCGACGAACGGGTTGGGCGAACCGACCGCGACCGTTGAGCTTCCGCCCGACCCGCGCGTCAACGCGGCGCTCGGTCTCCAGCACAGCCTCGAGACCGCGGTAGCCGAGCTCGTCGACAACAGCATCGACGCCGGAGCACACGGGGTGTGGATCCGCTTCATCGTCGACGACGCGCACGTTCGCGAAATCGTCATCGCCGACGACGGCCGCGGGATGTCGCGTGGGGCCATCCGCAAAGCCTTCATCCTCGGTGCGAGGCAGCAGTACGCAGAAGGTCGTCTGGGTCACTACGGCGTCGGGATGGCGGCGAGCGCCTTCAGCCAGGCGGAGCAGCTCACCGTCATCTCGCGATCCACCGACGACCACCCGGTCGCCATGACCGCGCGCCGCACGGCGGCTGAGGCGATCACGGCGGACGTCTACTCGCAGGAGGACGCGGCCCCCGCACTGCACGCGGACGACGTGCCGGTGCGTGCTGCAACCGGAACTGCGCCTGGCCGGCATCCGCACCGCGTCCCGGAATGCATGACGAGCTGCGCGCCATATTGACAGCTGTGGTCACCGACGATCTGATGCCAGACCTCCGCGCCGTCGTCGCCGAGCATGACTGCGGGCGGTTCCATTCCTCCGAGAACCTGGCGAAGAGCATCTCGATCGGGGCGACGCTACCCTCGGCCACAGTCCCGGACAGACGCCAGGTCGTAGTGTTCGCCCGCTGTCGTGTGCCGTGCGACGACGAGGGTATTCCCGTCGACCGCCTAGGGTATCTCCCCGTTCTGGCGGCACCGGCCCGGACCACCGCCGCGTATGGGTGTGCGAGTAAGTGAGTCACGCCGTCTCCATCACTCAGCCCCCCGGCGGCCGCAGGTCGATCGTCGGCAGCTCCTCCGCATCCCCGCCGGCTCGCGCAAGCATCTCGATCATGTCCTCCTGGCGAGGCTGCCCGAGGGTGAGCCGATAGAGCGTGAGCGCCGAACGCAGACGCTCGTAGCGGTCGATGTCGCGGCTCAGCGGATAGGCAGCGAGTACGCGGTGAATGCGCGCCGGCCCGGGGTACACCCACCAGGGCGAGAATTCGCTCGCCGCATCGCGGGACGCCGCGTCGAACGCCGCCCGCCAGGCGCGCGGGTCGTCAGACGCGAGCACGTCGGGCCAGTGCGCGGCGGCCACGTTCTTGCGCACCGCATGCCCCGCGTACCGGTTCACCCGCCCCTCGCGCTGCTCGAAGTCGACGGGGTTGCTCGGCAGGTTCCAGTGGATCACCGAGTGGCTCCACCAATGGAAGTCGATGCCCTCCTGCCCCACACTCGTCGAGGCGAGCACGAACGGCGCGAACGGGCTGTTGAATGCCGCCCGCACCTCGCTTTGGCGCACACCTTCCTGCTCATCCGCGTCCGTGGCGTACTTGCCGCCGTAGCGCAGCGCGAAACGTGCCATGAGCGGAATCTCCGCTCGATCGGGCGACGTGTCGCGCGCTTCGTAGCGCGCCGGCCGCAGGCTCATCGCACCGACCGCACGGTGCGCGAGGTCCATCAGCCCTGCATCGTCGAGCTCCACCCCGCCGGTCTCGCTCAGCAGCTGAAAGAGGTACTCGTCGAGCACCGCCTGCAGATTGCCGTCGGCACAGTAGGCAAGCACGCTCTGCCAGTAGGAGCGCTCGTCGCCATACAGCCTCGCGAGCAGCGCGATGCTCTCGGTGCGGTTGAACAGCGTGCGGATGCCGTCGGCCAGTTCGAAGGCGGCGCGCCATAGCCCCTCCTCGGTCGCGGGGTGCCCGGCCACACCGCGCAGGGCACGCCACGCGATGTTCCCCGGCGCGTGCACGGCGAGTGACGCGAGCTCGGGGTGTGCATGAGGCATCTCGGATGCGGCTTCGAGCGCGAGACGGATGTGCTCGGTGAGGCCCGCCGAGCTCTCCCTTTCGCTGGCTGCCAGCTGCTCCGGCGACGCATCAGCGAGGGATGCCGGCAACGCACCCGGTGTCGCGAAGCTCGCCTCCCACGCCTGCGCGGCGTCCGGGGCCGAGACAAAATGGGCGCCCACCTCCGCCTCCACGGCATCAGTCGTGACGACTCCGCCCGCCCGACGGGCCGCGGCAAGCGGGTCGCCGAGCCGGGCGAGCACCGGATGCGGCCAGAACAGCGCGAGGGTCGACATGGCTGCCGGGCGACCCTCGTCGAGCGGGTACAGCAGGCGCGCGCGCACCGCCTTGCGCGCATCCGGTGTGTTGGCGGTGAGCACCTTGCGTTCACCGGCCGCCAGCCGGTCCGCTTCGTAGCTCAGCAGCGCCGCAACCGCGGTCGGCACACCCGACCACGCCGAGAAGATCACCTGCTTCGTGACCCGCTGATCGGCGAACTCGCGGTACACCGGTCCGGGCTCGAGATACGGCAGCGTGGGCGGCACCCACAGCAGCTTCCACCAGCCGTCGCCGACGGTCTGCGCGGCGAGGGCACGCAGGTGACCATTGCCGAGGTCGATCTCGTCGAAGCGCTCGATGGTGGCGCGGTCGAGCGAACGAGCCCCGGCGAGCGCCTCGGCAACGGCAGCATCCCCGTTCGCGAGCGCGGCATCCACGCGTCGCGCGAGCTGGTAGCCGTCCATGAAGTTCGCGAAGAACGGGATCGACTTCCAGTACTCGATGTCGACGGGTGATCCAGCAGCCTTGCCCAGACGGCGCAGCGCCGCCCAGCCGCGGATGTCGTCCGTCGATGGTGAGGCCGTCGGAAGGTGGCGAACCGTCACCAGGTCCTCCCGCTCCGCCACCGGCGGTCGCTCCGAGCGTGACATCAGCGGAGTGAGGTGCTCCTGCACGCGAACGGCCGCGGCCGCCGCATCCCCGCCGGTGACGAGGGCACGCCGATACCCGTCGAGGGCATCCGCGACCCTCGACACCGCATCCGCATCCCCACCGGCGAGAAACCTCACCGTCGCGAGGAAGTCGCGGTAGTGGTCGTCGTCGGCGTCGTCGCTGTTGGTGAACGGCTTGTACGGCGTCGCCGACAGCAGCAGCACCTTGGCCGCGGGGTGATCGAACAGCGCGTGCGCGAGTTCTGCCGCCTCGCCGGACTCGGGGTCGAGCAGGTTCCGGAAGCGCTGGAACTCGTCGAGGATGATGAGGTCGGGTTCGAGCGTGTCGACACCCGCCTTCGCGAGTGACTGGCGTAGGCGCGCGGTGAGGTTCGCTGCTCGATGCCGGAGCTCATCCGAGAGCTTCGACTTGCCGCGTGCCTCGTCGCGCAACTCGAGGAACGTGTCGAGGCTTCCGTCGGATTCGACCATGCGACGGAAGGCGCCCACGATGCGGGGATCGGGCTCGCCGCGCAGTTCCGAACGCAATCGATCGACGCTCGCGGTGAACCGGCTGAGGGTCGAGACCGTCGCTTGCATCAGGAGGCGTGTCGTGCGGCGATCGGATGGCGTCTCATTCACGAGGCCGTCGAGGATCACCGTGAGCATCGCACGCTCGGGCGCCGAGCCCGTTCGCCATCCGCCGTCGGTGAACGAGGTGCCGGGAGTGAACGACACGAGGTTGACCTTCTTGCCAGCCGACGGCGACGGCTCCGCCAGGCGGTGGCTTTCTTTCGCCAGCATCGTGAGGCGCGTGGCCATGCCGATGTGATCCTCGCCCGTCACGTTGAGCCGACGGAGGTTCTGCGTGGCGAGGTCGGCGTTGCTGCACACGTAGACCACATCGATGCGGTCGACGTCGTCGTCAGTTTGCAGCTGCTCGATGGCGCGTGCGATCACACCTCGCGCGACGATGCTTTTTCCGAGTCCCGTCTCGTCGGCCACCAGGAATCGGCCCGAGCCGTTCTCGGCGCCGGCGCCGTAGAAGCGGTCGACCACGTGATCGACGGTCGCTCGCTGGAAGCCCTTCAGCCCAGCGAGCACAGCCTCGACATCCACGCCGCTCACGACGCACCCCCGAGTTCGAGGTGCGCCGACCACGCCCGCTGCCAGAGCTCATCGAAGCCGTCGGGTAGCACCTGGTGCACGTCGCCCTGCTGGCGCACGAAGTCGACGATGCGGCGCACGTCCGCGAGGCCAGCGTGCCCATCGCCGACGGCACGCATGAGCGCCTCGAAGAGGCCGGCTCCGGTGCCCGATGCGCCGGTGCCGAAGAACCCTGCCGCCGCTCCTGCCCGAGCCTCGAGCGTCACACCCGCCAACTCGAGCATGAGCGTCAACAACCGGATGAACGCCGCGCGGTCCGTGAGCTGGCGTGCGACGATTGCATCCCGGCGGGTGTCGACATCGTCGAGCAGCTGCGCGAGCTGGATCGCGGACTGCTGACGCCCCTCGGCGTCGCGCACGACGAGCACGACGAACGGGGTCACATCCGTCAGGGGAAGCCCGTGCAGCTCGGTGCTCTGCTGCTCGCCGGCGCCCAGCACCGTGCCGCCGTGGTCGCGTCGCGTCAGCAGATGCCAGCTGAGCTCGATGCCTCGCTCGTCGAGGCGGCGCTGGATGGAGACGATGCGCTCGTCGGCCCAGACGCGCATGCCGTACGGCTCGGCGGGAAGCAGGCGCGCCCAGAGCGGTACGGCGGCCAACCGACGCAGGAAGCCCTCGAGGGCACGATGGGCCTCCTCATCCGCATCCGCTTGCTCGCCGCCCACGGCCGGATACGGCTCTTTGAGCTCGCCGAGCGCGTTGAGGGTGGCCTCCACGCCGAACTTGTGCAGCGACCCGACGAGCTCGACCATGAACTCGACGTTGCCGTTCCACGCGGCGCCCGTTGCGTTGGCCGAGCCCAGCAGCACGTGGCTGCCGTCGTAACGATCCACCACGATCGCCTTCGCGTGCAAGCCGTTGAGGCGCTCACCCTGGGGCACGGCGGTGTCAGTGTCGTCGTCTGCGAGTTGGGTTGCGGCGTCGTCGAGCAGGTAGCCCGTGAGGCGACGATCGAGTGAGGCAGGCGAGAGCCGATCGAAACTCTCTGCGCGCGAGAGCACGTGCGTCTGGGTGCGCACGTTCTGGCGCAGCAGGGCGAGTCCGTCATCCGAGAGGAACGGCGACACGATGAGGGCGCGCTTGCCGGAAAGGTCGGGGCGCGCAGCCCCCGGTACGCCGAACGGATGGAAGGCGAGCCCGCGCATCTCGTCGGGTGTCTCCCACGCGATCGACAGGGTGCGGTCGGCGAGACTCCGGATGCGGTCGCGGCGGGCTTCGGGAAGGGGATGGAGCGCCAACTCGGGCAGTGCGCGCAGGAACGAGCGAAGCGGCGGGTTGGTCGCCGCGGCGTCGTCGCGGTAGCGCTCATCGGCGGGCCACCCGTCGAGCCGCACCACGACATCCCAACTGCGATCGGCGGTGAGGTTGCGGCTGGCGCAGATGAAGCGGTAGCGCGCCTCGTCGCCCGCGCGGTACTCGAGCAGCCACACCTTCGGGTGGAAGAGGCCGGTGGCGACGCTGACCGGGTGGATCATCGGCTCGAGGAACGCGACCAGGTCAGACGGCGCGCCCATCGAGATCGCGCCGGCCTGGGCGAAGATGTCGATGCGGTCGGCCGAGCGCCGCACCGCGTCGAGCACGCCGATCGGGTCGGCGTGCTCTGCGACCCGATGCGCGGCGAACGACAGCGGCACGCTCAGGGCCGTGGTGAGGTCGAGGGTGAACGTCGTGCCGACCGCGTGCACGAGCTCGAACCCGCTCGGCGGCCTCAGCTGCTCGCTCAGCGCGGCGCGCGTCTGCGGCTCAAGCATCCGTCGTCTCCGCCCGTGTAAGGCCCTCATGAATGTCGAGCAGGATGCGGCGCACGGTCGGCCAGCGGAACACCAGTTCACCCGCGCCCGAGCCACCACCCCATCCGCCGAGCCGTCGCGGATTGCCGAGCCGCTTTTGCGCGCCCTTGTTGAGTTTCTCGCGCTGGCGGATCAGCGCCCGCGCGGCGGTATTGGCGGGCAGGCCGTCGGCGGCACTCTCCCGCAGCAGCTGCAGCCACGCGCCGACGAACCGCCGTGTCGACGGATGCACGGGCGAGCCCCGGTCGACCTCGATACGCGCCAGCAACTCGTCGAACGACCACCCACCGACGTCGACCTGACCGTCGAGGCGGGCCGCCCACTCCGCGAGCTCATCGCGGTAGTGCGAGACCGGGTTGACCACGGTCTCAAGACCGGCCGCCTCGTACTCCTCGGCGATCATCAGGTTGTAGAGCAGCTGTGCGCCGTGCATCACGGCCGAGAACGACTGCGCGTGGGCGAGGAGTACGCGCACCTCGGGGCTGGCGTCGAGGGACGCAGGGTCGGCCCACGGCGCGGGGCTGCGTTCATCGGGGGCGTGCTGCGTGAGGTGCGCGAGGTAGCTGCCCGGCGCGGTGTCGAGGATGCGGTCGCGCAGCCACGCAGCCTCGTCGGGCCGCATGCCGAAACCGCCTTCGACCACGCGCGGGAAGTCGTCGGGCGGCTCGGGCATCGTCGTCGACCAGGCGCTGAAGGTGCGCGGCCCGTCGCCTTCGGCATCGATGTCGGCGGCCCGTCCGTCGAGCATCAGGGCGTCTTCACGTGAGAGCGTCGGGTCGCGCAGGATGCGGTAGTGGCGCAGCATCGTCCAGTACACCGACGAGGGCAGGGTCTTGAGCGTGATGCCAGCCTGCGTGCCGAGCAGGCCCGCGTTGTCAACGGATCGCTTGAGCGGTTCGATCAGTTCGCGCTCGAGTCGATCGGCTTTGGCGACCGGCGCACTCGAACGGGCCGCCTGCTGATAGATCCACGGCACGAACAGCAGATACCGCGCACGGGTGAGCAGGGTGGAGGTTCCGGGAAAGAGCGCGTCAGAGATGCCGTCGCGCAACTGCCCGATGCCGAGCTCGTCGCGGCTCTCCCGGTCGGAGAACAGCCGGATGACGTCGCGCATCCGCCGCTGCTCCTCGGTCGAGGCGTCAAGCCACGCGATGAGCGAAGGCATGGTCGCGCACCTCCGGAAACGAGCGCCGCTCGGGCAGCGGGCAAGCCCACGCTAGCCGGGCGGTGCGACATCGGTGAGCCCCACAGCTGGGGGATGCTTCGCCCCCACGGCGTCGTGAGCTCGTGCTACAAAGCGCCATGCCCCTGTCGCCGCCCGAGCAGTGGCGCCTCCGCATGGCCGCGTTCGACGCGGTTGAGGCGCTCGTAGAGAAGCGCGGCGGCTTCGCCACCTTCAACGAGCTGCGCGACTTCGAGCTCGAGGGGCGTCGCTTCCCGTTGATCGACCGTAGTCGAGGCATCTGGAATCCACGCGAGTTCGACGCGACGCTCTCGATCGTCTCGGTAGCAGACGGCCCCTATGGTGACCACGTCGGAGCCGACGGGCTCTTGCGCTACGACTTTCAGGCCGGCGACCCGATGGGTCTCACCAACCGCAAGCTGCGGATAGCGATGCAGACCGCGACGCCCATCATCGTGTTCGAGAAGCCGCTGCCGAACGTGTACGTCCCGGTCACGTCCGCGTTCGTCGTCGGCGAAGACCTCGACGCGGGCCACTTCATCGTCGCGACCGACAACGCGATTGCGGCATCCGTTCACGATGACCGGCTCATTGACAAGCGCTACGTGCAGCAGCTCGTGTGGCGCCGCGTGCATCAGCCGGTCTTCCGCGCCAAGGTAATGCATGCGTACCAGACGACGTGCGCGATCTGCCGTCTCAAGCATCCCGAACTTCTCGACGCCGCCCACATCATCCCGGATGCCGACGCCGCCGGCCTTGCCGCGGTGCCGAATGGGCTCGCCCTGTGCAAGATCCACCACGCGGCCTACGACCAGAACCTGCTCGGCATCTCCCCCGACTACCGGGTGCACATCGACCGCGACCTGCTCGACGAGGTCGACGGGCCGATGCTGCGGCACGGGTTGCAGGACATGCATGGGACGGAGATCTACGTGCCTCAGCGGGTCGCGCTGCGGCCGTCGCGGGAGGCGCTGGAGAGTCGGTTCGCTGCGTTCGGTCGATAGGCCCGGGGCCCTACCTGCCCTGCCGCCGCAGACTCTGCTTCCCGTCGCACGCCGGAAATCTGTTGCACGCAAGGAAGATGCCATACCGACTCTTGCGCTCGACCAGCAGGCCGCGCCCGCACTTGGGGCAGGTTTTGGGCGCTGGTGCGGCCTCGGCGCCGGTCTCGCTGATGGCGCCTTGCTGCAGCAATTCCGTCACGAACTCAGACTCGCGGCCGGTGCGTGCGATCAGAAGCACTGACTTCCGGGCCCGCGTCAGCGCGACGTAGAACAGGCGGCGTTCCTCCGAGTACGGGAACGGATCGGCGTCAGGCATCGCGAGCCGCAGGATGGGGTCGTCTTGCTTGATGCTGGGGAAGCCGCCGCGATCAAGGCCGACAACGATCACATGGTCGGCTTCCAATCCCTTGGATGCGTGAATCGTTTGGTAGGTGAGGTCGATCCGACGGTCCCCACGGGCAGGGAGCAGCTCGACACCCCGCCGATACCGGCCGAGCACCTTGACGCTCACTCGCTCGGATGGCGCCAGCTGCTGCCCGATAGCCGCGAGATGCTCCGCGATGGCTCGACTTGCCGCCGCATCCGTCTCGGCCCGCACGAGTTTGATCGGCGCCGGATACGACAGCGACGAACGCACGGATTTGCGCAGCTGAGCAGGATTGGCCATCACGAAGTCACCCGCGATCGTCGACAGCTCCTGACCGTTGCGGAACGTGCGCTCGAGGCGAAGTACCTGACCGCGACCGAAGGTCTGCTCGAAATGGGTCATCACCGAGATATCCGAGCCGGTGAAGCGATAGATCGATTGCCAATCGTCGCCGACGGCAAAGAGAAAGCGGTCAGGCTTCGCCACGAGCGCCGCGATCATCCGCGCGCGGGCGCGGCTCGCATCCTGGAACTCGTCGACCAGCACAACGCGGTACGGCGACTGCCACGAGCCCGACTCGATGGCGTCCGTCGCAGCACTCAACATGTCGTCGAAGTCAACCTCGCCTGCCGCATGCAGGCGGCGGTCCCACTCGAGGCGGATGTCGTTGAACAGGTCGAGGAACGTCGACTGGCGCCAATTCGGGGTGCCCAACCGTGTGAGCTGCACGCGACTGCGAAGAGCCGCGTCGTCGAGGCGGTTGCTCTTCGCGTGCGTGAGGAAGGTGCGGAAGAGCGTCAACATCTCGCGATCAGAGAGAAGCGGCTCGCCGGACCCCGTGCGCGTCGGATCGAACTCCGGAGTGATGCCGTGTGCCCGAAGCTGCGCGTCGAGCAACTCGAACAGCGTTCCATCGGAGAGTTGACTCGCCGACGTCTCGATGAGCGGTGTGCCGTGCTGCGCGTGGAGCGCCTTCTTCCAGGCGCGCGATTCCAGGTACCCGGCGAAGCTCGGGGGCACCTCTTCTCCATCGACGAAGGCCCAATGCTCGTGCCACACGCCGGCCGCCGGGTAGTAGAAATCGGGGTGATACTGCGAGTGGTGCTCGTCGGCGACATCCACCGGATACGGGTACTCGTACAGCACATCGACGCCGCATTGAATGAGCCAGTTCGCGATGGCACGCTCGCCCGCGCTCTTGACGACGTCGCCATTGAGCGTGTGGAAGCCCGTGCGCTTGTTATCCCTGTCGTAGCTGTCGGGGTCGAGCGTCTGTTCGTCGTCGAGTGGCACGCCGAGCACGTTCTGCATGAGCCACCACTTCGTGGCGAACTCAGCCGACGCCGCCTTCAGCTGGTCGACGACCGTGGCCAGGATGCCGAGGCCGTTGTCGACATCGAGTCCGGCCGCGAGCCGCGGCTTTCGGCCGGTCGACTCACCGATGACGCGGAGGCCGAAGGCATGAAAGGTCTGCGCCTCAATGCCCGCACTGGAGATGCCGGCGGCAGTCAGTCGCGTCGTGAGGCGCTCACCGAGCTCATCCGCCGCAGCTTTGTTGTACGCGAGCAGCAGGATCTCGTCGGGCCGCGCGATGCCCTGCCGCACCGTCCACCCGGCCTTCGCCACGATCGTCGACGTCTTGCCCGACCCCGCCGAGGCAACCAGCAACACCCGATTGTCGAAACACACCACCGCTTGTGCCTGCTCATCCGTGAGAGGTGACTTCTCGACAGAGTCGAAGAAGCCGCGGTGATCGCGGAGTTCAACCTCGACCAGTGCAGCGTTCTGGGCTGCGGCGAGCTCGCGCACCCGCTCCGGCGACTGAACCGCGTCCCACACCTCAGCATCCACGATGCGCAATAGCGCTTCCGTCGCGGGCTGAGAAAGCGGATGCCATGCAGCGGTCCGCAAAGCATCCCAGTTCTCGAGAGACTGCTCGGCTACCCATCGCCGCGCGCTCCACGCGTCGGCCAGCTCGCGCCGCACGGCGGCCCACCAGGCAGCGATGCGCTCGTTCGCGGCTTCGGCGTCATGCTCGGCGACGATGCCTTCGATCGCGGCGCGAAACTCGCGAACAGCGCTCGTCGACAGACCGCGAAGAGGACGAGCCCCCGGCGCCGTGAGCGTCCACCACCCGCCGTCACGTTCGATCCGTACGGTGTCGTGCGCGAGCGCGGGCACCATGACGCGCGTATCGGATGTGACAAAGATCTCGTTGCTGGCAAGTTCGAGCGCGCCGGGCTCGGCCCGCGCGAAGAGCCGAGCCCACAGGGAGGGCCGCCAGCGATGGTCGGGCGTGTGCCGATGCCTGCCGTTCACGCGGGTTCCGCCATGTGATCCTCCTCCATGACCGTATGGGGCGTCACGGGCGAGGTCATTGCCCCCTTCTGGGGCAAGGGCCTCGCCTCAACGCCAGCGGCGGCGTCGCGCAGGTGTGAGGAGCCCGATCACGATCAGCGCAACGATCGCGACGCCCAACCAGGGGTTGTCACCAAAGGACCTCGCGAGGGTTTCAAGAAACGATCCGACGGACTCCCAGAAGACACCCCAATAGTCAAGCTGCATGTCCGCACACTAGAGGCATCCTCGGACATCGGGGCAAGCGGATGCACGCGAGGCGTCGCGGCGACGGTAGCACCGGTCTTACCACCGAAGTAGCATCGACCCATGGCGACAACCAAGGTGAGCGTCAGCCTCAGCGAGGCCGACCTGTCGTACCTCGACAGCCAGACGCTGGCCGGGCGGTACGCAAGCCGCTCGGCGGCGCTGCAGGATGCCATCCGCAAGCTGCGCGAGAGCGAGCTCGCCGATGCCTACGCGGAGGCCTTCGGCGAGTGGCATGACGACGCGTGGGATGAGGCGGTCGGCGACGGGCTCAGCGCGTGAGCGACGACGCGGCGGTCTTGCTGCGCCGCGGCGCCATCGTGCTCGTGTCGTTCGGCCCAGCCACGGGGTCAGAGGCAGCGAAGGTTCGACCCGCTGTGCTCGTCAGCAACAACACGGCGAACGCCGCCGCAGCTCGCGCTACTGGGGTTGTGACGGTCGTTCCCGTCACGAGCAACATCACGCGCGTGTACCCGTTCCAGGTTTTGCTGCCCGCCGCGACGACCGGCCTCGCCCGCGACTCAAAGGCGCAGACCGAGCAATTGCGTTCGGTATCGGTTGCACGCATCCGCGGCTCAGTGGGGTGGCTGACCACCGAGCTCATGCACGAACTCGACGAGGCGATGCGGCTGCACCTCGCGCTTTAGATGGTCAGGCGGGCCCCGCCCCCACGAGCCCGATCGGCGCCGTCGGCGGCTCCCGGTCCGCCCGCACGGCATCCGCCTGCCGCACAACCGATGCTCGCGCCGCCTCCCGGGCCGCGAGCACCCGCCGGATCCGCCACGCCGCGAACAACGCCGCAACACTGATCGCGATGTGCAGCACGAGGAACGCATCCGCAAGCCCCGCCCCCAGCAGCACCCCCGCCACCAGCGGCCCAGCCGCCGAGAACGCCGTCTGCAGCGCCGCGACCGTGCCGAGGGTCTGCCCCACCATCCCGCGCGGCGCGAGCGACGCTGTCAGCGGGTTGAGCACGGGGCTGTACATCGTCTCGCCCACCGCGAAGATGCCGTACGTCGTGATGAACACCGCCGCCGCGATGCCAGGCGTGAAGTGGGCCAGCGAGAGCAACACCCACGAAAACACCCAGATGCCGGCCACCACCATGAGCAGGCTCGCCGCGTTGCGCTTCGCCGTGAGCTTCACCACTGCCACCTGCAGCGCCACGATCACCAGGCAGTTCACGGCCGCGGCCGTGCCGATTGCCGACGGGTCGACCGCGAGCACCGTGATCGCGTACGCCGGCAGCCCCGACTCGAACTGGGCGTAGAAGCCGAGCGCGAGCATCGTGGTGAGCACCGCGATCCAACGCAGCGCCGGGTCGGCGAAGATCGTGCGCAGGGCTCCGCGCCGGGCACGCGAACCGGATGCGGTGTCGATCACCGCGATCGCGCCCGTCTCAGCGTCGAGGCCGGCGGATGTCGCCTCGTCGCCGTCGGCGAAGGTCACGTGCGCGGCGACCGCGGCAGCAGCATCCGCCGCTCCCCCACGCCCGGCCAGCCCGATGATCACCGACGACAGCACGAAGCCGCCCGCGGCCATGAGGAAGCCGACGTTGAGCCCGTCGACCCGCTCGAGATCGACGACGAGCCCCGCGAGGAACGCGCCCGCCGCCATGCCGAGCGATTCGCCCGTGAACTTGTAGGCGAAGACCTTGCGGCGGTCCCCGCTCGACGACCATTGCAGCGCGAGCACCTGCTTGGCGGGCACGGCGCCCGCGAGTCCCAGGCCGAAGACGAGCATGCCGACGAGGAACGTCGTCGCGTCGCCCACGAAGACGAGGAGCCCCACCGCCGTCGCGCCGACGAGCTGCGACACCACCGCGACGGTCACGGGGTCGAAGCGGTCGGCGAGCCTGCCGGCGAGCGGCGCGGCCACGAGGGCGCCGAGCGAGAACAGGGATGCCGCGGCGGCCGCCGCGATGAGCCCCCATCCGCGGGTCTCGGCCGCGTACGCGAACTGGTACGGCAGCACCGCGCCCCAGCCGAGCGATCCGATCGACGAGGCGAGCACGAGCAGCCTTGCGCGCATGGTGTGCCTCCTTCGTCGAATCCCGTGCGAGCTGTCTTCGACGCCGAAGACTTCGATGTCGAAATATTAGCATTCGAAGCGTCTCGTGGCATGATCGGCGCATGCCGAGAGCCCCGCAGAGCGCCCAGGAGCAGTACCGCCGCGCCGTCGCCACCTACGTGAAGGCGGGCGGCGAGGAGTCGGTGCAGCGCGTCATCACCGCCGTGCAGAGCCTCAACCGCAAGCTCGACCAGTGGTACGCGCGCCAGCTCGCCGACCTCGACATCGCCGCGGGCGAGTGGAGCGTCGTCACGGCCCTCGCGAAGGCGGGCGAGCCGCTCACCCCGAGTCACCTCGCCGATCTCACGAACGTGGCCCCCTCATCCATGACCCACCGCCTCGACAAGCTCGCCGAGCGCGGCCTCATCGAGCGCACCCCGGATGCCGCCAACCGCACGCGCGTCTACGTGAGCCTCACCGACGAGGGGTGGCAGCTGTTCTCGCTCGCCATCCGGGGATCGGATGTCGTGGAGTCGGATGTGCTGCAAGACCTGAGCGACAACGAGCGCGGCGAGCTCGCGCGCATGCTCGAGGTGGTGATCGCGCGGCTCGACGACGTCGAGGCGTAGGCACTGGTCGAGTGGCCACGCAGCGGGCGCGTCGAGACCAGCTCACGGCAACTCGTCCCATCGCGCCGCGTGGCCACTTCTCCACAGATGATGCGGACCGCCAGCTACGGAGCGCCTCGCGCCGCCATCCTGGCAGCATGACCCTCGCCGATCCCCGTATCCTGCGGACGTCGACCACCGCCGACTTCCTCGCGACCGTGCCCGCGATCTGCGGCTTCACGGCGCGCAACAGCCTGGTCGTCATCCCCTTCTCGGGAAAGCGAGGGGCGGGCGGGTTCCGCTTCGACCTCCCCGACGACCATCGCACCGCCACGCTCACGGCGGTCGCCAAGGCCATCCCCGAGTTCGTGCGCCGCCTGCCCGGCAGCGACGGTGTTGCGGTCATCGTCTACACCGACGGCACGTTCGCAGAGCGCCGAGGCACGCCGCACCTCAACCTGTGGCGGGCGATTCATCCCCGCCTGAGGCGGTCGGGTCTCTCCATCAAGGAAGCCGCGGTGGTCGCGGCCGACGGATGGGCGAGCTACCTCGATCCCGGTCGTCCGCTCGAGGGTCATCCGCTGTCTGCGATAGCCGAGAGCCACATGGCGCTGGAGGCGGCATACCACGTCGATCGCATCGCCGATCTCGATGCGTGGGGCGCCCTCCCGACGCCTGATCCTGAACTTGCACGGCGCGTTTCCGTCGCGATCGACGATCTGGTGCATTTCCGCGAGCGCGTCGATGGGTTCGGCATCGCGCATCCGTTCTCCCCGGATCCGGTGTCGCTCGCGGAACGGGTCATGAGCGTTCCAGCATCCGCGCTCGGCAGTAACCTACTCGCCGAGGTCGTCGCGATCTGCGATGCACCGGCCACACGAGACGTGCTGCTGATCGCGCTCGCGGGCGGCCGCGAGCGCGGCGAGCGCGCACTGCAGTCGCAGATAGACGCGTGGGAGCGGCACGCGGCGACAGGCGAGCAGTTCGACGACCAGGCACGTGCAGAACTCGCGAGAGAACCGAGTGACGACGACCTGATCATGGTGGGGCGCTCGCGATTCCGTCCGCGTGCCGAACGCCTGGAGGCGAGCATCGAGATGCTTCGACGCGCGGCCACGCACGCACCGCTGACGCGTCGAGCCGGCACGTTGTGCGTGCTGACCTGGATGCTCTGGGCGCGGGGGCTCATGTCGGCGGCCCACGAGATGCACGCCCTCGCACGGGAGCGCAATCCAGAACTGCGGATGGTTGAGACGCTCGAATGGTTGCTCGCGTCCGGGCATCCCGAGTGGGGCTACCGCTCGTCGGGTGTACAGAACTGAGTCGATTTTGTACACTCGGGAAATGGTTGAGATCTCGGTTTCCGACGCACGCGCCACCCTTCCCGAGGTCATCGAACGCGCGCGCACGGAGGCCGTGTTCGTCACGCGGCACGGCAGAGCGCAGGCCGTGCTGGTGAGCCCAGAGCGGTACGAGCAAATGCTGGAAGCGCTCGAAGAGCACGAAGACGCCCTCGCGTTCGACACTGCTCTCGACGAAGAGGGCGACGACATCCCCTGGGAGCAGGCGAAGGCCGACCTGGGCTGGATCTGAGCGTGACGTACCGCATCGAGCTCCGCCCCGCGGCGTTGCGCGCGCTTCGCGCGGTGCATCCGCGTGATCGCGGGCGCATCCAGGGCGCTATCCGCCTGCTCGCCGAAGACCCCCGACCGCCCGGCACTCGCAAGCTCCAGGGTCGCGACGGATACCGGGTGCGTGTGGGCGACTATCGAATCCTGTACGCGGTGCGCGACGAAGTGCTGCTCGTGGTCGTCGTGACAGTCGGCCACCGACGCGACGTGTATCGCGAATAGGGGGCACCCCACCAAGAGCGCCGAGAAGCGCTCTTGCGCGCAATTGAACAAGCGTTTAGCCTACTGAACGTGCGTTCAGCATCCGCTCCACCCAGCCCCGACGACCTCACCGCCGCCGCCCGCATCCGCGACGCCGCCGTGCGGCTCTTCGGCGAGCGCGGCTACGAGCGCACGAGTGTGCGCGACATCGCGAGCCAGGCCGGCGTGAGCCCCGCGCTCGTCATCCACCATTTCGGCTCGAAAGACGGCCTGCGCGACCAGTGCGACCGGTGGATGCTCGCGCAGCTCAGCGAGAAGCGCACCGACGCGCTCACCGCCCAGCCACGCGAGACGATCGCGCAGTGGCTCAACGACCCCGAGCAGTTCCGGCCGCTCGTCGACTACCTCGCCATCATGCTCACCGACGACGGCGAGCACGGACGCACCCTCTTCGATCTGCTGCTCGGCGAGACCCGTGCCCTGCTGGACGCGGGCGTCGCCGACGGCTCGATGCGCCCCACCGACGATCCCGAGGCGCGCGCCCTGCTCGTCACGCTGCACGGCATCGCGCCCGTGATCCTGCGCGCGCAGCTCGAGCGCGCGCTCGGGGGCGACATCCTCTCGAGCGCCGTGCTCGGGCGCCTCGCGCTGCCCTCGCTCGAGCTCTACACCCACGGCCTCTACAGCGACAGCACCATGCTCGACGCCACCCGCGCGGCGATCGACGCCGAGCAAGACAAGGAGCACTGATGACCACACCCGCCCTCCGCATCCGCGCGCTCGAGAAGCGCTACGGATCGCACACCGCCCTGCGCGGCATCGACCTCGACGTGCCGCCCGGCGCCATCTACGGCGTCATCGGAACGAACGGCGCCGGCAAGACGACGACGATGCGCATCCTGCTCGACCTTGTGCGACCGACCGCGGGCGAGGTGCGCGTGCTCGGGCGCGCGCCACGCGAGGGCGGCGCCGCGCTCCGCGCCCGCATCGGCTACCTGCCGGGCGAGCTGCGCCTCGCGGGCCGCATGTCGGGCCGGGCGTTCCTCGCGCACCACGCCGCCATCAGCGGCACCGTCGCCCCCGGCACCGCCGACGCCTACGCCGAACGCCTCGGCGTCGACCTCAGCCGCCCCGTGCGCAGCCTCTCGAAGGGCAACAAGCAGAAGCTCGGACTCATCCAGGCCTTCCAGCACAACCCCGAGCTGCTCGTGCTCGACGAACCGACGAGCGGACTCGACCCCCTCGTGCAGCGCGAGTTCCACGCCATGCTCGGCGAGGCGCGCGACCGCGGCGCCACGGTGTTCCTCAGCTCGCACGTGCTGAGCGAGGTGCAGCTCACCGCCGACCGCGTCGCGATCCTGCGCGAGGGCCGCATCATGACGGTGTCGACCGTCGACGCCCTGCGCGAGAGCGCCGTGCGCCAGGCGCGCATCACGGTGAGTGCCGCGGATGCCGCCCCGCTCGCCGCGGCCCTCGAACGCGTCGAGGGGGTCACCCTCGGCACCCCCGCGACCACCGCATCCGACCGCGCCACCGTCATTGCAACCGTCGACACCCACGTCGACGCGTTCGTGAAGGCACTCGCGGGGCACCGCGTCCTCGACCTGACAGTCGAGGAACCCGACCTCGAAGCCGCTGTACTGCGGTTCTACGACGGGCCCGCGCACGCCGACGAGCCCGCGGCCGCCGCACGTGCCGCATCCGCCACGGGCCCCGCATCCGCGGCCATCACCGCGCCCACGACCACCCCCGCATCCGCCGAGGAGACCACCCGATGAACGCCCTTCCTCTCACCCGCCGCCTCCTCGCCGACAGCTGGCGCGGCCTCATCGGCTGGACGATCGCGATCGTCGCCGTGCTGTGCCTCTACCTGCCGCTCTACCCCTCGATCGCGGCGAGCGGCCAGTTCGAAGACCTGCTCGCGTCGATGCCGCCCGCGCTCATCAACTCGCTCGGGTTCGCGAGCATCGCATCCGGAACCGGCTACGCGCAGGCCACGTACTTCGGCCTGCTCGGCTTCGCCCTGCCCGCGATCGCGGGCATCGCGTGGGGTGCGGCCGCCCTCGCGGGCGACGAGGAGGACGGCCGCCTCGAGCTCACCCTCGCGCACGCCGTCACGCGCAGCCGCGTGCTGCTCGAGCGAGCGCTCGCCATCTTGCTCAGGTTCATCGTGATGCTGGGCGTCGGGTTCCTCGTGATCCTCGCGCTCAACGGTCCCGGCGAGCTCGAGATCGAGCCCGGCAACCTGGTCGCGACAGTCGTCGCCCAGTTCGGACTCGTCGCGCTCTGTTTCGCCACCGCTTACGCGGTGGGCGCCGCGACGGGCCGCCGTGCGTGGGCGATCCTCACGGGAGCCCTCGTCGCGGTCGGGGCCTACCTGCTCAACGCCGTCGGCGCGCAGTCGCCCGACGTCGAGTGGCTGCGAAACCTCTCCCCCATCTGGTGGGCGTACGGCAGCGATCCGCTCGCGAACGGATGGGATGCCGGCATCGCCTGGTCGTGGATCGGCGCCGTGGTGCTGTTCGCAGCCGGCTGGCTCGTGTTCACCCGCCGCGATGTGACGGGCTGACGCTCCTAGCCGAGTCCGCGGTGCGCTGCCCAGCGCTCGGCCGCGCTCGTGGCGGCCCCCTCGATGAGCTCACGAAGCTCGGGCCGGTCGGGCACGTTGAACGAGACGTAGCCGCCCCGACCGCCGGCGACCGGACGGCCGTACGCCTTGGCGGCCAGCGAGCCGTCGGGCAGGAGGCGCACCGTGATCGACTGGAGCACGAACTCCTCGCCTCGCCGAGTGTCGGTCCACTGGAGGTCGGCCGGCACGGGCACGTTGAGGGCGAGGGCGGTGACGTCGACCATGTGTCCATTGTGGGGGCGAGGAGTGCGGGGGCTGGTTTCGAGACGCCCGCTGCGCGGGCTCCTCAACCAGCGGCACGGCGGCGCTCAGCGGGCCGCCGCAGCGAGCTCCGCGATCGCCGCGGGCGTGACGCGGCAGCATCCGCCCACGAGGGTCGCGCCCGCCTCGATCCACGAGCGCACGAGGTCGGCGGGGATGCCGGCGTGGCCCATCCAGCGGCGGTTCTTGGCGTCCCACTGCTCGCCCGAGTTCGGGTAGGCGACGAAGGGCTTGGACGTCACGGTGCGGGCCACGGCGATGGCCGCGGCCACGTCGCGCGGGTCGCAGCAGTTGACGCCGATCGCGGCCACGGCATCCGAGGCCGCCGCGAGCGCGAAGGCGTCGGCGAGGGGCTCGCCCGAGCGGAGGGCGCCGCCGTCGATCGTGACGCTGATCCAGGCGGGCGGGGCATCCGCGAGCGCCTCGAGCTCGGCCACGAGAGCCTCGACCTCGGCGAGCGACGGGATCGTCTCGGCGGCGAGCAGGTCGGCTCCGGATGTCGCGAGCACCCCCAGCCGCCGCCGGTGCCACGCGCGCAGCTCGTCGACCGTGAGTCCGTAGGCGCCCGTGTACTCGGAGCCGTCGGCCTGCACCGCGCCGTAGGGTCCGACGGATGCCGCGACCCAGGCGACGTCGGCATCCGGTGCATCGCTCGTGGGATCGGCGAGACCTGCGGCGGCACGCGCCTCGCGAGCGAGCTCAACCGAACGACGCAGCAGGGCGTCGACGTCGCTCTCGGTGAACCCCTCGCGCGCGAGGCGCTCGTAGCCGACCTGGTACGACGCCGAGATCGCGACGCGCGCGCCCGAACGGAAGAACTCCTCGTGGGCGGCGCGCACCTCGCTGGGCTCGTCGAGCAGGATGCGCGCGGACCAGAGCTCGTCGCTCAAGTCGTTGCCGCGCTGCTCGAGCAACGTGCCGAGGCCGCCGTCGAGGATGACGGGCGCGGGATGCGGGAAGAGGGGCACGGAATCAGCGTACGGATGCCGCGGGGGCGGTGCGTGCGGGTGTTACGTCGGGCGACGGGTGGCGGGGCGGGGTCTCTTGGGGGTGCTGGTTTCGAGACGCGTCGCGCTTCGCGCGGCGCTCCTCAACCAGCGGGGGCCCGGTTGGCGGGCGGCGCGCCTCGACCAGCGGCGACGGGGCTGGCGCGCGGCGCGCCTCAACTGGCGGCGGCGGGAGTTGCTCAACCGGCGGGCGCGGGGGCGAGGCTGCCGAGCCAGAGGCCGAGGCCCGCGAGCGCCGTCGCGGCGACGAGCTGGCCGAGGGCCGCGAGCAGCGCCCAGCCCCAGCGGCGCTGCTGCAGCAGGCGCACCGCCTCGAAGCTCGCCGTCGAGAAGGTCGTGTAGCCGCCGAGGAAGCCCGTGCCGAGCGCCCACTGCCACTCCCCCGCGAGCACTCCCGCACTCACGAGGCCGACGAGCAGCCCGAGCAGGAACGAGCCCGAGAGGTTGATCGCGAGCGTGCCCCACGGAAGCGGGGGCCGCATCCGTCGTCCAGCCCTCCGCGCGTCGGTGCGAGCGCGGATGACGCCGTCGAGCACGAAGCGCGCGACGGCACCGAGGCCGCCCGCGAGCGCGACGACGACGAACAGCACGGGCGTCATCCGCCGACCCCCGAGGTGCGCACGCGGTGCGCCGCCGCGGCGACGAGGATGCCGGCCGCCGTCGCGATGGCACCCACGAGCACCGTGCCGAGCGCGTACGAGGCGGCGAGCCATCCGTGTTCGGCGGCGAGAAGGGATGCGGTGTCGGTCGCGAGCGCGCTGTAGGTCGTGAAGCCGCCCATGAATCCCGTGCCGAGCAGTAGGCGCAGGGTGCGGCGGATGCCGTGGTCGGGTCCGCGGCGCACGAGCGCTTCGAGCAGCACGCCGAGGAGGAAGGCACCCGCGAGGTTCGCGGCGAGGATCGCCCACGGCACGCCGCCTGTCGATGGGATCCCGAGGCTGAGCCCCTCGCGAGCGGCCGTGCCGAGGGCGCCGCCGATGAAGACGAGCGCGAGGAAAGCGGGACGCGCGTGGACGGGGGCCGGGCGTCCCGTGGGCGACTCGGCGACCTCGACGTCGGGGTCGATGGGGAGGCGCGTGAGGTCGTCGGCGGGTGCGGGAGCGTCGGCGGGTGCGGGGGCGTCGGCAGGTGCTGGGGCGTCGGCAGGTGCGGGGGCGTCGGCAGGTGCGGGGGCGCCAGCGGGTGTGGGGTCGTGAGGCGCGCCGAGCGATGCGGGGGCGGCGGGCGCGCCGGGCGATGCGGGGGCGCCGGGTGATGCGGCGGCGCTGAGCGCTGCGGGGGCGCCGGACGACGCCGGGGCGCCGGGCGATGCCGAAGAGGTGTGACCGCCCGGCGCGGGTGCGGACTCGGCATCCGGCTCGGATGCGGGGGTCGCTGACACGAGGCTCCTTCCCTACCGGCGCGAGAGCAGGGTCGCGCGATGCGGGAGGGACTGTTGTCGGAGGATCCGAGGTTGGGGACGGCCAGCCCCACGGCCGTGCCGCCGCAGCGGCGTGTCGAGTTTAGCGAGAGCGGAGCGGGGCACGGGCGAAGGCGGATGCCACGGTGGTCGCGAGCTCGGCCGCGGGCACGGCGGCACCAGGTCCGGCACGGCGGCACCAGGCCCCGCGTAGCGTGGCGCGGCGTGGAGCGGCGCGGCGCGGCGCGGCGCGGCGCGCGTGGAGCGGCGGAGACGCTCATGAAGGCCCGGATGCGATGCAGGCGTCGAGAACGGCACCGTCACGCGGAACTCCGACGCACCTCCTCCCCACATACAACTTCGACGACCTTTCCACGACCTTGGGCCGAACTATCGAATCCTTGTTCTATTCCCTGTAGCTTGGAAGCGTCCCAAGTCGAACGGATATTCGCACATGTCACTCACCCAGTCGCTCCTCACCAGGGCTCACACCCTGGTCGAAGCGCTGGGCGCGCACGTGGCATCCGTCGATGCGCTCGACGCGGTGCCACACGGCGACCTCCTCACCGCGATCGATGCCGTGGGCGATCTCTCTCGCATCGTCGATTCGCTCGGCGCCCTCCTGTCGGCGCACGTGACGCTGCGCGTCCAGACGGATGCCGCCTTCCGTTGCGAGGCTCTCGGCCGCGACACGGGTGGTCGCCCCGCGAGCGAGCTCATGCGCGAGCGCACACGCCTCGATCACGACGTGCTGCGCGATTGGAGTGCGGTAGGCGACGCGATCGCGCCTACGCGCAATCTCCAGGGCGAGACCTTGCCGTGTCGGCACGAAGCGATCGGCGCCGCGGTGCTCGCGGGCGACATCACCTCACGGGCCGCCGCGATCATCGTTCGCGGCATCGACCTCGTGTCGTCGCTCGCAGATCACGACGCGCTTCACAGGGTGGAGACGACGCTCGTCGACTATGCCGGGGTGCTCAGCAACCGGCAACTCGCCCGGCTCACGCGCGAGCTCCCCGACCGATTCGACGTCGACGGCGCCGACGGTCGCGAGCAGCGCCTGCGAGAGCAATCGAAGGTCACTCTGCGGCAGCTCCCGAGCGGCTTGACCCGCCTCATCGCCGACCTTCACCCCGAGGCCGCGGGCCTCGTACGCACAGCGCTTGACGCACAGACGGCGCCGCGGCGGCAGGTTGCGTTCGAGCCGGTCGACGATGCCACCGACCGCATGACTGGCCGCGAGAACGGCGACGCGAGCGGCGCGGGTGGCCCTGCGGACGACAACGCGGTGGCCGACCGGCGCCCTCTCGCGCACAAGCGCGTCGACGCGCTCGAGAACATGGCGCGGTTCTTCCTTGCCCAGGATCGCGGAAGCCTCGCGGGCACGGCGGTCACGATGCTCGTTACGGTCGCGCTCGACGCGCTGCAGTCTGGCACGGGCACGGCGCACATCGCCGGAGTCGACGAGCCCATCAGTGCGAGCACGGCGCGCCGCCTCGCCGCGGATGCCGACCTCATCCCCGTCGTGCTGGGAAGCGACTCCGAGGTGCTTGACCTCGGGCGATGCGCACGCCTGTTCAGCGAGAGCCAGCGGCGCGCGATGGCGGCACGCGACGGCGGATGCGTCTGGCCCGGATGCGACGTGCCGCCCGCGTGGTGCGAAGCGGCCCATCTCGTGGCCTGGAGCGTCGGCGGCACGACCGACCTCCACAACGGAGCGCTCATGTGCGCCCACCATCATCGACGATTCGACACCGAGGGGTGGGCGCTGCGTCGAGAACGCGGCATCGTCGAGCTCATCCCCCCTCGGTGGCTCGACCCCGAACAACGTCCTCGCCGGGCCGGCCGCTTCACGCTCGCGGCCTGATGCTCGCGCGTCGGCGTCTGCGTCGCCGTCGGGGGCGGGGTCGGCGTCATAGGCGTCGCCGTCGGGGGCGGCGTCGGCGTCATAGGCGTCGCCGTCGCCGTCGGGGTCGGCGGCCGCACGTACGCTCGACCGCATGGGACGCATCCGATTCGACACCGCCACGACGATCGACGGCTGGATCGCCGACGAGCACAATTCCCTCGCCTGGCTCTTCGCCGTGCCCGGATCGAGCGAGGCCGAGCACGAGATCGCGACGCCCGATGCGGCGGTGCAGGTCATGGGCTCGACGACCTACGAGTGGCTCCTGCACGAGAGCGAGATGCTCGCGCACCCCGAGAAGTGGCAGGAGTTCTTCCGCGGCACCCCCGTGTTCGTCTTCACGAGCCGCAGCCTTCCCACGCCCGAGGGCGCGGATGTGCGCTTCGTCAACGCGTCTGTCACCGATGCACTCCCCGCCATCCGCGAGGCCGCGGACGACGGCGACATCTGGGTCGTGGGAGGCGGCGACCTCGCGGGGCAATTCCTCGACGCCGGAGCCCTCGACGAGCTCGCCGTGACGATCGCGCCCGTGACGCTCGGCGGCGGGGCGCCGCTGTTCCCCCGGCGGCTCGAGTCCGATCGTCTGCACCTCGTGGAGAGCCGCGCCGTGGGCCAGTTCGTGCGCGCGGTGTACGAGGTGCGACCGTCGACCGCATAGCCTGACTCCATGCCCGCGCGCGTAGTGGTGATCGGCGACGCCCTCATCGATGAACTCGTCGACGGCGAGGGTACGACCCACCACGTCGGTGGCTCCGCGCTCAATGTCGCCGTCGGCCTCAGCATCCTCGGGGTGCCCGCGACGCTCGTCGCGATGATCGGCGACGATGTCGACGGCGCGCTCATCCGCGGGCACCTGGCCGACTACGGCGTCGAGCTGCTGCCGACCATCACGCCGCACGGCACGGGCATCGCGCGATCGGAGCGCATCGACGGCGAGCCGCGCTACAGCTTCAGCGAGTCGATGGTCGGTCGCACGGTCGCGTTCGACGACCCGCAGCGTGCCGCGATGGCGGCGGCCGACGTCGTCGCGATCAGCGGATTCCCGTTCGACGTCGCCGAGCAGGTCGAGCGGCTCACGGATGCCGTCGCCGACCGTCCGATGGTCGCCGTCGACCCGAATCCCCGCGCGGGTCTGCTGCACGACGCCGTCGCCTTCCGCGACGCCCTGCAGGAGTTCGGCGGAACGGCCCAGCTCATCAAGCTCGGCGATGACGACGCGCGCCTGCTGTGGGGCACGCCCGTCGCCGAGCTCGCCCCGCGTCTGCTCGCGCGCTACCCCTACGTGCTCACGACCGAGGGCGCCGCGGGGGCGAGCATCCGCATCGGCGACGCGCGCTGGCGGCATCCCTCGCTTGTCGACCCGGATGCCGTGGTCGACACGATGGGCGCTGGCGATTCCGTCTTCGCCTCGGTGCTCGCGGAGATCGCGACGACGGGCATCCGCGGGATCGATTGGTTCGACGCTCTCGAGCGCGCCATGCGGATCGCTGCGGCGACGGTCGCCGAACCGGGCGCCTTGCTGCGCCTCGCGCCGGGAGAACAGACGGCCTGACGGAGGGCTGGGCACCTGTCAAGGCCCTCACCCGCATCCGCGATGACGCGCAGGCTCGGGGTATGAGCGACGACACGCGCATGAGCGACGACACCGGAACGAACGACCGTACGGAGGCGAGCAGCCACCGCACCGAGACGGAGCGCGTCGAAGACGACATGACGGCCGACGAAGTCACGGGGCCCGAGGCTCTCTCGCGGCTCAAAGAGCTCGTCGAGGACATCGACATCGCCGCCCTCACGACGCGGGGCGAGTCGGGCAACCTCGTAAGCCGGCCGATGAGCACACGCGAGATGGATGACGCGGGCGACATCTGGTTCTTCACGCTCGACGACAGCAGGAAGGTCGACGACGCCGAGCACCACCACGAGGTGGGTCTCGCCTATCTCGACACGAGCGGTCACCGCTACGTCTCCGTCGCAGGGCACGCACGCGTCGTACACGACCGCGCGCGCATGGAGCGCTTGTACTCCCCCGCTCTCGACATCTGGTTCGAGAAGGGCCTCGACACCCCGGGCATCGCGCTGCTGTGCGTCACCCCCGTCGAATGCGAGTACTGGGAGCCGCGCCACGGCAAGCTCGCGACCGCGGCGGGCATGCTCAAGGCGCTCGTGACGCACGACACCCCTGACGACACCATGATCCATGGCCACGTCACCTGCTGAGCGTCCGGACGATGCGAGCGGCACGCCCGATGCCGATGGCCCACTCGACGTCACCGGCGCCACGGGAATGGCCCCGGCATCCCTCAACGTTGGGCCACATGTGAAGAGCATCGGGTTCCTGTCGTTCGGCCACTGGTCGAGCTCACCCGGATCGCAGGCGCGTTCCGCATCCGACGTGCTGTTGCAGTCGATCGACCTCGCGGTGGCCGCCGAGGAGCTGGGTGCCGACGGCGCCTACTTCCGCGTGCACCACTACGCGCGCCAGCTCGCGAGCCCGTTTCCCCTGCTCGCCGCCGCGGGCGCCAAGACGAGCCGCATCGAGCTCGGCACGGGCGTCATCGACATGCGCTACGAGAACCCGCTCTACATGGCCGAGGATGCCGGTGCGGCCGACCTCATCGCGGGCGGCCGCCTGCAGCTCGGCGTGAGCCGCGGCTCACCCGAGCAGGTAATCGACGGATGGCGCTACTTCGGCTACGACGCTCCCGAGGGCCAGTCGATGGCGGATGTCGCGCGCGCCAACACCGAGGTGTTTCTCAAGGTCATCGACGGCGCACGCTTCGCCGAGCCGAACCCGCGCCCCATGTTCCCGAACCCGCATCCGGGGCTCCTCGGCATCGAGCCCCAGTCGCCGGGCCTGCGCGACCGCATCTGGTGGGGTGCCGGCTCGGATGCCACGGCCGTGTGGGCGGCGCAGCAGGGCATGAACCTCATGAGCTCGACGCTCAAGGAGGACGAGTCGGGCGAGCCCTTCCACGTGCAGCAGCGTAAGCAGATCGAGGCCTTCCACGCCGCGTGGGCCGATGCCGGTCACGAACGCGTGCCGCGCGTCTCGGTGAGCCGCTCGATCTTCGCGATCGTCGACGACCGCGACCGCATGTACTTCGGCGGCGGCCAGCGCGACGAGCACGACCAGTTCGGTCAGCTCGACGACTACCGCGCCGTGTTCGGCCGCAGCTACGCCGCCGAGCCCGACGTGCTCGTCGAGCAGCTGCGCGAGGACGAGGCGATCGCCGCCGCCGACACTCTGCTGCTCACGATCCCCAACCAGCTCGGCGTCGACTACAACGCCCACGTGCTCGAGTCGATCCTCACGCACGTCGCCCCGGCGCTCGGCTGGCGCTGAGTGCGCGGGGGTCACCTGCGAGGTACCCCGAATGGGGTCGATCGTGAGCCACCCCGAGGCTGCCATGCTCGAAACCGTGGAATCGTCACACGACGTCGACCGTGAGCTGAGTCTGCGCTTCGCCGGCACCTGCACGGTGTGCGGCGCGGAACTTCCCCGTGGCACCCGCGCGATATACAGCCCGGCGCAACGAAGCGTTCGCCACATCGTTTGCGCGTCGCTCGACGTGGGCGTCGCGGGCGCATCGGCGATGCGTGAGCATGAGCGCCGAAAAGCTCGTGACGACGCCCGTGTCGAGACACAAAAACGTCAGGTGCAGGCGACGTTCGGCGACGGCTTCATCGGCAAGGTCGCCACATTCCTCACGGTCGACGATCGACCGCGCCGCACGACCTCCGTCTGGGCGCAGGGCGCTGTCGGCGAGGAGAAGGTCGCGGCTCGGCTCGATGCACTCTCCGAGGTGGGTGTCATCGCGCTGCATGACAGGCGCGTCCCGGGCACGAAAGCCAACATCGACCATCTCGCCGTGACCCCGTGGGGTGTCTGGGTGATCGACACGAAACGCTACGTCGGAAAGCGCCCTGAACTCCGGATCGAAGGCGGAATACTCGGAATCGGCGGCACCTCGCGACTCGTCGTCGGTGGCCGCAAGAAGGATGACCTCGTCGATGGCGTCCTCTGGCAAGTGGAGCGCGTGAGCTCCGCCGTCGGAAGCGACATCCCGGTGCGCGGAATCCTCTGTTTCGTCGACGCCGATTGGCCGCTCCTCGGCGGCGACTTCGGTGTGCGTGGTGTGCGGGTGGTCTGGCCGCGACGCTTGATCAAGGAGGTGCTGCGGGCGTCGCCTCCCACCATGGATGCGGCGACGGTGGCGCGAGTCTTGGCGGCGGCATTCCCTCGTGCCTAACGCACCAACTCCGCCCGGATATGCACCGCGACGCTCTCGGCATCCGCGTCGCTTGCGTAGGGATGCCGCGGCCCGAGCCAGAAGCGCAGGCCGTCGCCCTTCGTGCGCGGGATGACGTGCAGGTGCAGGTGCGGCACGCTCTGACTCACGACGTTGTTGACGATCATGAGCGAGCCCTCGGCATCCATCGCGCGCTCGACGGCGCCCTCGAGGCGCTGCGAGGTGCGCACCCACGACTCGGCGAGCTCGATCGGCAGCTCGGCGTAGGTGCGCACATGCGGCACGGGTACGAGGAGCACGTGGCCCGGGAAGAGCGGTCGCGTGTCGAGGAACGCCACGAGCTCCTCGGTGCGCAGCACCTCGAAGGCGCGCTCACGTCCCGCGACGATCTCACAGAAGACGCACGGCTTGCCGACGCTACGCGCAGCACGGCCGGCGGTGCGGGACGCAGCCATCGACGTCAGCCCCGCCGCTCGCGGTCGCCGGGCGCGACGAGGCCCGACTCGTAGGCGAGCACGACGGCGTGCACGCGGTCGCGCAGGCCGAGCTTCGCGAGGATGCGGCTCACGTGGCTCTTGGTGGTCTGCTCGGCGATGAAGAGCCGCTCGGCGATCTCGGCGTTGCTGAGCCCCGCCGCGATGAGCAGGAGCACCTCGCGCTCGCGATCCGTGAGCTCGGCGAACGCCGTCGATGGCGCCTGCCGCCGCGCGGGCGTGCCGACGAACTCGGCGACGAGCGTGCGGGTCACGCGCGGCGAGAGCAGCGCATCCCCCGCGTGCACCGTGCGCACGGCCGCGACGAGCTCCTCGGGCGTCGCGTCCTTGAGCAGGAAACCGCTCGCGCCCGCGCGCAGGGCCGAGAACACGTAGTCGTCGACGTCGAAGGTCGTGAGCATGACGACCTTGGGGCGGTGGGCCGACACCTCGTCGCCGAGGATCGCGGCCGTCGCATCGATGCCGTTCATCGTCGGCATCCGCACGTCCATGAGCACGACGTCGGGGCGCAGGCTGCGCACCTTCGCGATCGCGGCGGCCCCGTCATCCGCTTCGCCCACGACCTCGATGTCGCGCTGAGCGGCGAGGATCGCGACGAGCCCGACGCGGAACATCTGCTGGTCGTCGACCACGAGCACGCGGATGCTCATGCGCCACGCCCGTCGGTCACCTGGCCGTCGCCCTCGGCGTCGGCGCGCGGATGCGGCGCACGCGCCACGACCCGGAACCCGCCGCCCGGGATGGGACCGTGGTCGAGCGACCCGCCCACCGATGCCATGCGCTCCATCATGCCCCGGATGCCGTGGCCGCCCGCGTCGGACGTCGCGCCCGCATGCCCCGCCCCCGCCTGCCCCGCGCCCGCGCCCCCGTTCCCACCGCTCCCGAGCTCGCCGCCCCCGGCCGCCGGCCCGTTCTCGACCGTGAGCCACAGCTCCTCGCCCATGCGCTCGAGCCCCACGAACACCTCGGCCCCGCGCGCGTGACGCACGACGTTGCTGAGCGACTCCTGCGCCACGCGATACAGCGCGAGCTGCATCGACGGCGGGAGGTCCGCGACGCCGGGCTCCTCCTCGAGCGGCGCGAGCGACGCCGTGATCGCGACGCCGGCATCCCGCGTCGCATCGAGGAGCGCCGGCAGGTCGGCGAGCGCGGGCTGCGGGGCATCGAGCACGCCATCGCCCTCGCGCAGCACCCCGAGCAGGCCGCGCATCTCGCGCAGTGCGCCGCGCGCCTGCTCGGCGATGCCGTCGAACTCCGCCACGGCATCCGCGTCGAGCCCCTCGAGGCGGTAGCGCGCCGAGGTCGCGCGCATGTGCACGATCGACATGCTGTGCGCGACGACGTCGTGCATCTCACGCGCGATGCGCGCGCGCTCCTGCTGCCACAGCACGTGCGCGCGCTCGATCTCCGTCTGCTCGCGCGCCTCGCGCACCTCGACGCGCGCCTCGAAGAGCTGCGCGACGATCGCTGCGACGAGAAGCGCGAGCGCCGTCGTACTCGCGCCGACGATGAGGTCGACGATCGCCCCGCCGACGTCCGTCCCCATGGCCGCGGCGATGAGGGCCGCACCGACGAGCAGCACGATCGCGACGAGCCACGTCACGACCCCGAGGCGCCACCTCCCCTGCAGGCCGAGGGCCATGAGCACACCCGCGAGTGCGATCATCCCGACGACGGTCATGGGCCACGGACCGCTCGCGGGGCTCGCGGCCGCCGCGATGCCGACGACCGCAGCGAGTTGCGCCGCGGCGCCCCACACGGGTCGCACGGCCGCGAGCAGCACGCTGCCGGCCTGCACGATGCCGAGCACGAAGGCGATCGGCACGAGCACCCCTGAGAGCGTCGCGAGCGTCGGGATGCCGACCGCCGCGAGCGCGACGGCGACGCCGCCCCACGCGATCCAGCCGGGCAGGCCGAGCCGCTCCCGGCCACCGTGAGCCCAGTCCGTGAGCACGTCGCGCATCCGATCCACGCCGCCACGCTACGGGAGCATCCGGATACCGGCATCCCCCGCGAGGGCGGATCCGCGGGCCCGCAGCCCGTACCGCGGTATGGGTGCAGACGGCTCCCGGGCGGGATGTGCCGCGCGACACCTCGCTGCGAACCTCTCCTGGCCCCGCACCGGCGGCGGCAGAGAGGGAACCACCATGACGACGCTCATCGAGCCGCGCACGACGCGCATCGCGCCCGCGGCATCCGCGACGATCTCGGCCCCCGCGCGCTCCCGACGCGACCCCAGCATCGACCTCGCGCGCGCGTGGTGCCTCGTGGTCGTCGTCGCCCTGCACGCGCTCATGGTGGGCGTGAGCCTCGTCGACGGGGCCCCGGTGCTCGAGAACGCCCTCGAGGCCTGGAGCGGCTTCGCCGCGTTCACGTGGGTCGCCCAGATCATGCCGCTCTTCTTCGTGCTCGGGGGCTTCTCGAGCGCGACGCAATGGGGGCGCCTGCGCGCCGAGGGCGTGCCGGCGCATCGCTATGTGCTCATGCGCGTGCGGCGGCTGCTCGCCCCCGCGGTCACGGCGATGGCCGCGATCGCGGTGCTCCTCCTCGGGCTTCTCGCCGTCGGCGTTCCGGATGACGTGGTCGCGATCGCGGGCTTCCGCATGAGCCAGCCGCTGTGGTTCCTCGGCGTCTACCTCCTGTGCACGGCGCTCGTGCCGCTCATGACGGCCGCCCACCGCGCCGCCCCGCGCGCAACCCTCGCGGGGCTCGTGGCCCTCGTCGTGGGCGTCGACGTGGCTCGCATGAGCACGGGTGCCGACGCGATCGGCTTCGCCAACCTCCTGTTCGTGTGGCTCCTCGTGCAGCAGCTCGGCTTCCGCCTGGCCGACGACCGTGCCCGTACGTCACGGCGCCGACTCCTCGCGATCGCCGTCGGTGCCCTCGTCGCGCTCGCCGCTCTGTGCGCGAGTGGCCTCTACTCCCCCGACCTGCTCGAGAACCTCAACCCGCCGACGGCCGCGCTCGTGCTGCTCGGCATCGCGCAGTTGTGCCTCTTCGAGCTCGCGCGACCCGCCCTGCGACGCGCGCACGGCATCCGCGCGATCCGCGCCGCGACGACGGCGATCAACGCGCGCGCCATGACGATCTACTCGTGGCACATGCTCGTGCTCATCGTGCTCGCGGCCGTGCTCCTGCTCGGCGTCGGCGAAGCGCTGCCCACGCCGCTCAGCCCCGAATGGTGGGCGACGCGCGCCGCGTGGCTCGCGGCGGTCGCCGTCGCCGTCACGGCTGTCGTGGCCGTCGCGGGTCGCCGCGAGGCGGGTGCGCGGATGCCGTCGGTCGCGACGCGCGCACTCGTGCCGGCTCGCCTCGCCGCGCCCGTGGCGCTCTCCGCGGCGGCCGCGGGAGTGCTCGTCGTGCTGCTCGCGGGCTCGTCGCCGCTCGCGTGGATCGCAGGCGCCGCGCTCCTCGCGAGCGCACTCGCCCTCGCGACGAACACCGCGGGCGCGCCCGGCCGCTGAGCCGCCGGACGCGCCCGCGCGTCGTGCCTACTGCGGATCGCCGCCGAGCGCGCCGACCGCCGGGATCGGGCCGCCGTCATCCGCACCCGTCTTGCGCGCACGCGCGATGACGTTGCCGAGGTGGTAGATCACGAGCGCCGCGACGGAGGCCAGCACGATCGCACCGAGCTGGAAGTCGCCCCACGCCACCGTGAAGCCCGCGATCGCCATGACGAGCGCGACGGCCGCCGTGTACTGGTTGACGGGGCGCGAGAAGTCGACGCGGTTGTCGACCCAGATCTTGATGCCGATGACGCCGATGAGGCCGTAGAGCGCCGTCGTGACGCCGCCGAGCACACCCGCGGGGATCGAGTTGATGACGGCGCCGAGCTTGGGCGAGAGGCTCAGCAGGATGGCGGTCGCGCCCGCGACCCAGTACGCGGCCGTCGAGTAGACGCGCGTCGCGGCCATGACGCCGATGTTCTCGCCATAGGTCGTCGTACCGGAGCCGCCGAAGAAGCCCGCGAGGGTCGTCGACACGCCGTCGGCGATGAGGGCACGGCCCGTCGACGCGTTGACGGAATCGTCGGTCAGTGCCGCGACGCCGCGCACATGGCCGACGTTCTCCGCGATGAGCACGAGCACGACGGGCAGGAACATCGCGATGACCGACCACGTGCCGGGCGACGCGAAGTCGGCGATGTGGAACTCGGGCAGCCCCACCCACGCGGCATCCGCGACGGGCCCGAAGTCGAGCTCGCCCGTGAAGGCCGCGGCGATGTAGCCCACGACGACGCCGAGGAAGATCGAGATGCGCCCGAGGAAGCCGCGGAACAGCACGCTGAAGAGCACGACCGCGACGAGCGTGATCGTCGCGACGAGCGGCCCGCGCGCAAAGTTGTCCCACGCGACGGGCGCGAGGTTGAAGCCGATGAGCGCGACGATCGTGCCCGCGACGACGGGCGGCATGAGGCGGTCGATCCATTTGGTGCCCGTCACGTGGGCGATGACGCCGACGATGACGAGCAGCAGACCGACGGCTACGATGCCCGCGAGCGCCGACCCCATCCCCTGGGATGCCGTCGCGGCCGTCACCGGCGCGATGAACGCGAACGACGACCCCAGGTAGCTGGGAAGCCGGTTGCGCGTGATGAGCAGGAAGAGCAGCGTGCCGACGCCCGAGAACAGCAGGGTCGTCGAGACGGGGAAGCCCGTCAGCACGGGCACGAGGAAGGTCGCGCCGAACATCGCGACGACGTGCTGCACGCCGATCGCGATCGTCGACGGCCAGGACAACCGCTCGTCGGGCTTGACGATCTCGCCGGGAGCGACGCTGCGGCCGTTTCCGTGCAGCTTCCAGATCTTCATGGGACTCCTCTCGCCGGCGCCGCGTCGGTGCGGTGCCGGATGGTGGTCGAGACGCGAGGACCGCGCCGGATGCCGTCGCTCCGTCGCGGCGGCATGCCCAGATGCTAGCGGTCGGCAACCGCCGGGCGAGCACCGTGCGATTCAACCCCCTCGTGGCCGCGGATTGCGTGCTTAGGATGATTACTGACGAGCCTGTCTTGTCAGCCCAGACGGGAGACCCCCATGACCCACGCCGTCCCCTCCCGCATCCGGCGCGCACTCCGTGTCGTGATCCCTGCGCTGCTCGTCATCGTCTGGCTCGCCGTCGCGGCGATCGGCGGACCCTACTTCGGGCGCGTCGACGAGGTATCGTCGAACGACCCCACGGCATACCTTCCGACGACCGCCGAGGCCACTCAGGTGCAGGAGCGCCTGCCGGAGTTCCTCGGCAGCGATGCGATCCCGGCCGTCGTGTTGGTCGTGGGCGAGAAGCGGCTGAGCGACACCGATTTGGAGGAGCTCGAGGCGTGGCCCGACGAGCTCGCGGCGCTGCCCGGCACGACGGGCGAGGTGAGCCCTGCGATCCCCTCGGACGACGGCAGGGCGGTGCAGTTCTTCGTGCCGATCGACACGAACGCGGGCGTCGCCGATGCCGTGGCCGAGCTGCGCGGGGAGCTCGCAGACCGCGCGCCCTCCGGCACCCAGGTCTACGTCACCGGCCCCGCGGGATTCACGGGCGACCTCGTCGCTGCATTCGGCGGCATCGACGGCATTCTGCTGCTCGTCGCGATGCTCGCCGTCTTCGTCATTCTCATCGTCGTCTACCGCTCGCCGCTGCTGCCCGTCATCGTGCTCATGACGAGCACTTTCGCCCTGTGCGCGGCGCTCCTCACGGTGTGGTGGATCGCGAAAACGGGCCTCTTCCCGCTCAGCGGGCAGACGCAGGGCATCCTCTTCATCCTCGTGATCGGGGCCGCGACCGACTACTCGCTGCTCTACATCGCGCGCTATCGCGAGGCGCTCACGCGCCACGAGACGCGTGCGGAGGCGACCCGCGCAGCGATCCGGGGCGCGTTCGAGCCGATCCTCGCGTCGGGGGGAACCGTCATCGCGGGGCTCCTCATGCTTCTCTTGAGCGAACTCGAGTCCAATCGTGCGCTCGGGCCCATCGCCGCGGTCGGCATCGTGTTCGCGATGCTCGCGGCGCTCACTCTCCTGCCGGCGCTCCTCGCGCTCGCGGGTCGCGCTGCCTTCTGGCCCGTGCGCGTCCGGTTCGACTCCTCCGATGCCCGCACGGATCCGATGCCGACGAAAGGCATCTGGGCGCGCGTACCGCGTTTCGTCGCGCGTCGCGCTCGACCGATCTGGATCGTCTCGGTGCTCTTCCTGCTCGCCGCGAGCGCGGGACTCCTGCAGCTCAAGGCGGACGGCGTCCCTCAGAGCGATCTCGTGCTGGGCGCCTCCGAGGCGCGCACGGGCCAAGAGCTGCTGAGCGAGCACTTCCCGGGCGGCTCGGGGAGCCCTGTGTCGGTCATCACCGCCCAGTCGCGGATGCAGGAGGTCGCCGATCTGCTACTGGCCGATCCCCGCATCGAGTCGGTCACGGTCTCGAGCGACGACTCGCCGAGCGGCAGCGCTCTCATCACCGAAGAAGGCGTGCAGCCGCTCTACCCCGGTGCTCCGGCCGCCGAGCCCACGGTGATCAAGGGAGACGTGCTGCTCCAGGGAACGCTCACGATCGCCGCTGATTCCGCCGAGGCCGAGGATGCCGTGCGCACCCTGCGCGAGGCAGTCGGCACCGAGGCGCTTGTGGGAGGCGTGACCGCGACGGCCGTCGACTCGGAAGCGGCCTCGATCCGCGACCGCACGCTCATCATCCCGCTCGTGCTCGCCGTCATCCTCGTGATCCTCATGCTCCTGCTGCGCGCGATCGTCGCACCCCTCGTGCTCGTCGGCACGGTCGTGCTGTCGTTCGCCGCGACGATGGGCGTCTCGGCCCTCGTCTTCAATCACGTGTTCGACTTGCCCGGGGCCGACCCCGCGGTGCCGCTCTTCGGATTCGTGTTCCTCGTCGCGCTGGGTATCGACTACAACATCTTCCTCATGACGCGGGTGCGCGAGGAGGCCCTCCACGTCGGTGCGCGGGCGGGAATGTCGCGCGGGCTCGCCATCACGGGTGGCGTCATCACCTCGGCGGGCGTCGTGCTCGCCGCTACCTTCGCGGCCCTCGCGGTGATCCCGATCCTGTTCCTGCTGCAGCTCGCGTTCATCGTGGCTTTCGGCGTACTGCTCGACACGATCCTCGTGCGCTCGCTGCTCGTGCCAGCGCTCGGGCACGAGCTCGGTCGCGCGATGTGGTGGCCCGCGCGCAGCATCGGCTCGTAACGTCGGCCGCGGAAAGCGTCAGCGGCGCGCCGCCCACGCCCGCCCGAGCGTGAAGCGCGTCGTCGCGCCGAGGTCGAGCATCGCCTCCTCGACGCGGCGGCGCACCGTGCGCTCGGAGACGCCGAGCGCGACCGCGACCTCCGCGTCTCCCATTCCCTGCTCGAGCAGGCGCAGCACGGGCTCCCACTCGGCCGGGCGCTCGTCGAGCTCGACGGCGCGGTTCCACAGCTCGTCGAAGAGCGAGCGCAACGAGAGCGCGGCGAGCGGATCGCGCAGCATCCGGACGCTCCGCGGCCACGGCACGCCCCACGAGGTCGGGAAGCTGCTGAGCTCGCCGCCCTCGCCCGCGAACCATCCCGCGGGGCGCTCGAGCGCGCGCACCTCGGCGCCGTGCTCGTGCAGCATCGCGCTCGGCGCCCGTGCGTCCTCGCGGCGCGCCGTGAGGACGCGGATGCGCGATCCCGGCGCGGCGTGCGTGCCGCGCGTCTCGTCGGCGATGCGTGCGAGCACCTCCGGGTCGGGAATCGATGCGAAGACATCCACGGAGCGCGTGAGGGTGTCGAGCCGCCACCACGCGTCGACGACGGCATCCGCTCCATGCAGGAGCTCCATCGGCACGCGCGCGCCGCCTGCCGCATCGCGACCGGCCTCCTCCTGCACGCGGCGTGGGAGCGACTCGAGCGCATCGCGCACGCTCGCGAGCGCCTCGAGGTGCGCGTCGAGCTCACCGAGCGCCATCTCGACGAGCGCCCGGTGCGGCGCCACGATGTCGGCGCCACCATCGCCCGCGTCCGCGAGCAACCCGCTGTTCGTGAGCCTCTCGAGCGCGGCGCGCACCTCGGGAGGCGAGGCCCCGACCGCCGTGGCGAGGCGCTCGGCGTCGACGGACCGGGTACGCAACGCGGCGCGCAGCACGGGCAGGTCGGCGGGCCGCATGCTCACGGCGCCGCCCGTCCGGATGCCGCCCACGCGAGCCCGAGGGTGAAGCGGTTGCTCGCGCCGAGCGCCTCGCCCGCCTCGTGGATACGACGTCGCACCGTGCGCTCCGAGAGGCCCAGGATGTCCGCGACCTCGCCTTCGGTGTGGCCGCGATCGAGCAGGCGCACGACCGCCTCCCAATCGGGGACACCCGCGTCGAGGGGCGTCGCGCGTCGCCAGAGCTCCTCGAAGAGCATGCGGAACCCGCCCGCAGCCACGGGATCGTGCAAGACGAGCAGGTACTCGGGGCGGCCCCGCTCCCACGCCGAGGGATAGCAGCAGCGGTCGCGGTCGTCGACCGCGAACCACGAGGGCGGATCGGCGATCCAGCGCACCTCGGCACCCACGCGAGCGGCCTCCTCGATCGCCACCCGCCTCGCGCCCTCGTCGGCCGCGCCGAGGATGACGCGGATGCCGGATGCCGGCGCGCCCACCGCGCCCGCCGCGGGCACCTCGGCGAGCACCCGGGCGTCGGGGAGCACGAAGCACGCCGCGCGCCCGGCGAATCGCTCCCACGCGGCGCGGACGGCATCCGGGCCGGCGAGCACATCGATGTCGAGCAGCTGCTCTTCGTCGGGCGCACCGACGACCCAATCGTTCATGAGGTCGGGCAGCGCGTCGAGCACGTCGCGCATGCGGGAGAGCTCGGAGGCGACGGCCTCGAGCTCGTGGACGATGGGGCGCACGAGAGCATCAGGCGAAAGCGTCTCATCGCGGGCGGCCATGCCGCGAGCGTAGCAGCGTTGTCCGCTTCCGGACGGCCTGCTTCGCCGTGGTGGCGAGAATCGGACTCTGGCAGTCTGACCCCACACAGCGAAGGGGAAGACAGCATGTGGCGTCGAGTGTCTGCGATCATGGCCGGTTTCGCGCTTCTCGCGATCGGCGCGGTGGGCTCGCCCGTGGGCGCCGCCGCTGAGCCGACCGGGGTTCCCGTCGGCCCAGGCGACGCGGGAGAGGCGATCGCGTTCGGCAACGCCGCCGACGGACGCCTCGATGTTCCCGCGCTGCCCTCGGGCCTCGCCTACACGGCGGCGGCCGCGGGCGTGCGCCACACCGTGCTCCTGCGCTCGGACGGCGAGGCCCTCGCGTTCGGCGACGACACCTACGGGCAGACCGACGTCCCGCCGCTCCCCACCGGAATGCAGTACACCGCGGTCGCTGCGGGCACCTACACGACGGTGCTCCTGCGGTCCGACGGCCAGGCGTTCATCCTCGGCATGGACATCCTGGGGAGCGGGGCCACGACCGTTCCGCCGCTGCCGTCCGGCGTCACGTACACGGGCGTGGCGGCGGGGGCGTGGCATACGGCCCTTCTGAGATCGGACGGGGAGGTCGTCGCCTTCGGGCTCGCCGACAGCGGGCGCACCGACGTTCCGCCGCTCCCCGCGGGGCTCAGCTACATCCAGGTCGCAGCGGGCTACAACAACACCGTGCTGCTGCGCTCCGATGGGCAGGCGTTCGTGCTCGGCGTCGACGTCATGGGATCGACCGTGGTGCCGGCGCTCCCCACCGGCGTCGTCTACACGGGGATCGCGGCGGGCACGTACCACACCGTGCTCCTGCGCTCCGATGGCGTCGCCGTCGCGTTCGGCTACAGCGGCTATGGGCAGACGACGATCCCGCCCCTCCCAGCCGGGGAGACGTACACAGCGGTCGCCGCCGGGCAGTGGAACACGATCCTGTTGCGCTCCGACGGTGCCGCGATCATCGTCGGCGACGACACCGACGGCGCCTCGACGGTCCCCGCCCTGCCGAGCGGCATGCGCTACACCGCAGCGGCGGGCGGCGAGCACCACACCGTGCTCATCCGCGCCGAAGAGGCCGCGCCCATCGCGACGAGCGCGAGCCTCACGGGTCCGGCCACGGCGAGTGCGGGCGACCTCGTGAGCTACACGGCGACGGTCTCCCCCGCGACGCCCGGTCCGGCCGTCACGGGCACGGTGCGCTTCACCTTCGAGGACGCGAGCACCCTCGATGCGGCGGTCGCCGCCGACGGTACGGCGACGGCGACCCGCACGCTCCCCGCGGGAGGCGCCTACACGGCCGTCGCGAGCTACCTCGGCTCGAGCGACTACCTCGCCTCCCCGCCCTCGAACGTCGTCACGACGACCGTGCCGTACCTCGTGACCTTCGACAGCGGGCCGGGCGCGAGCGCCGTCCCGCCCGCCGCGGTCGCGCCCGGCGGCCTCGTGCCGCACCCGGCCGATCCCACGCGCGCGGGCTACGCCTTCGACGGCTGGCGCACGGGCGACGCGAACGGCGCAGCGTGGGACTTCGCGGCCGACACGGTCACGGCCGACCTCACGCTCTACGCCGCATGGCAGGAGGCCGCGACGCCGACGCCGCAGCTCACACTCTCGCGCGCGACGGCTGCCCCCGGTGACACCGTCACCGTGCAGGGCACGGGGTTCATGCCCGGCCAGACCGTGACGCTCACCCTCAACCCGACGCTCGGCACGGTCGTCCCGGATGCCACGGGCGCGTTCGCGTTCGTCTTCACGATGCCCGCGGTCACCCCCGGCGCCCACGCGGTCTCAGCGCACGTGGGCGGCGCATCCGACCCGATCGTCGCATCCGCGGCCATCACGGTGACGGCAGCAACCGCATCGCCGGGCCTCGCGGCGACGGGCGCGGGCGACATGACCCTCGCCCTCGCGGGGGCGGCGCTCCTGCTCGCGCTCGGAGCGAGTGTGCTCGCCTCGCGAGCACGGGCGCCGAAGGAGAAGTGGTGGATCTGAGGGGACTCGAACCCCTGACCCCCTGCATGCCATGCAGGTGCGCTACCAGCTGCGCCACAGACCCGAAGGTGCGCCCCCGTCGCCGGAGACAACTCACCTAGGGTACTACAGAATCCGAGCGCCTCGTGTCGCGCGGCAGCGCCATCCGCCGCCCCCGCGGCACCCAGCGGGCTCAGCCGGCCGAGGGCTCGGCGACCTCGTCGAGGCCGAGAGGCAGCACGGGACAGTCGCGCCACAGACGCTCGAGCGCGTAGAACTGGCGGTCCTCCTGGTGGAAGACGTGCACGACGATGTCGCCGAAGTCGAGCAGCACCCAGCGACCCTCCGTGCGACCCTCGCGACGCAAGGGCTTCGCACCCGCCTCGAGCAGGGCATCCTCGACGGCGCCCGCGATCGCGAGCACGTTGCGCTCGTTGTCGCCCGAGGCGAGCAGGAAGGCGTCGGTGAGGGGCAAGGGGCCCGAGACGTCGAGGGCGACGAGATCGTCGGCCTTCTTGTCGTCGGCGGCCCGGGCGGCGATTTGCACGAGCTCACGCGCACGATCGGATGCGGTCACTGGGGAGGGTTCTTCCGGATCACGTTGTCAACCGAGCACGCCGGAGGCGATCGCGACGGCGAGGAGGGAGACGACCACGACGGCCATGCCGGCCGCCGCGATGATGAGCGCCGTGAGCGCGCGGTTGCTGCGCTTGGGCTTGATGGTGCCGATGATCTCGCGCGAGGAGGTGTGCGTGCTCACGGCACGCACGGCGCGCACGGGCTGCGAGTCGGTCGAGGTGACCTGGTGGTCGCCGGGGTCGAGCAGGTTGTCGAGGTCGGACTCGTCGAGCTGCGCTGGCAGGGCCCCCGTCGAGGCGAGGCTCGCGGGGAGCGAGATCGAACCGGTCACGAGCACATCGCCCGTGCTCGTGAGGGGCGTCGACATGATGTCGGGGGTCGGGATCTCGGGCAGCACGAGCGCGTTCGACGTCGTCGGTCCGACGCCGACGTCGCGAGCGAGCGAGCCCGTCGGCGGCTGCGACTCGTCATCGAGCTCGGCCTGGCGCGACCAGTGGTTGCGCGGACGCTCGGTCACGGGCGGCTGCGAGCTCGTCGCGGCGAGCGGGGATGCCGGAGGCGCGGCTGCCGGAGGCACGCTCGCGACGGCGGGCGGCGCCCACGACGGGTCGGGCGGCAGCGGGATGGACGCGATGGGCTCTGCGGCGGGCGGCGGCGCAGCCTCAACCGCCGGAGGCTGAACCGCCGGAGGCTGGACCGCCGGAGGCTGGGGCGCCTGAGACTGCGACGCCGCCGAGCTCCGCGACGCGTCGGATGCGACGGGCGCGGCCGATCCCGTCGCCGGTACGCCAGGGGTCAGGCCACCCCACGGCGGCAGCACCGTCTCGGCGGGCTCGGACGCCGGCTCGTCCACGAGCGCGGAGGGTGCCACGTGCGAGCTCGTGTCGGGAGCTATGGGCACCGCACCGCTCTGGGCGCGGAACAGCGCCTCGAGGCTCGCGACGGCATCCGTCTTGGGCTCCTCCGGCTCGACGAGCGGGGGCGGAACGGGGGCCGGAGCCGCGGGTGCCTGGGGCGCCGCGTTCGCCGCGACACCTTCCTGCGAGGTGAAGGGAGCGAGCCACGCGGGCGCGGCGTCGGATGCCGGCGGCTGCTGTGCGGGGGGCTGCTGAGGGGGCGCCGATTGCACGGGCACCGATTGCACGGGCGCGGGCTGGACAGGCGGCGACTGTACGGGCGCGGACTGCACGGGCGCGGACTGCACGGGCGCCTGCGAGCCGTAGGGAGCCTGTGCGGCATGCACGGGCTGCGCCGATGGCGGGGCGTCGGGTGTCGAGACGACGGGCGGCTGCGACGCGTGCTGCTCGCGCTCTTGCGCCTCGCGGAACGCACGGAGCTCGCGGCGGCTCATCGTGGCCTCCGAATGCGCCTCGGGCGCGGAGGGAACCGCAGGAGGAGCTTCGGACGTCACGGGTGCCGCGGAGCCGACGGCCGAGGGCGCGATACCGGCATCCGGTCGGTTGAGCGTGCGGTAGTCGAGGTCAGCGGGCTCGGCGGGAGCCTGCCATGCGGCGCGCGCGGCGCGACGCCCCTCGGGGCTGTAGTCGCGATAGCGGAAGCCCGCCTCACCATCGGGCGCCGATGCGGGCGGCGCCGACGGCTGAGCGACGGGCGCGTCGTACTGCGGAAGGGGTGCACGTCCCTGCGTCACGTACGTGAGCGGCTCGGGCGTCGCATCCGGATGCACGGGGGCGTTCGAGGTGGAGGCCGACGCGGGGTCGCCCGCGGGATGCTGCTGTCCCGACGCGGCGGCCTCGGCGGCGCGTGCGGCCTCGGCCTCGCGCTCCCGGATCTGGCGCCGGGAAAGCGGCTGATCCTGGTAGGTCGTCATGTCGTCGTACTCCGATAAAGGTGGTGCTTGGAGATGTACTGCACGACACCATCGGGGACCAAGTACCACACCGGGAAGCCCCGGCCGACTCGTTCACGGCACTCCGTCGAGGAGATCGCGAGCGCGGGGACTTCGAGCGAGCTTACGCCAGCCTCCGGCAATCCGCGAATGTCGAGGGCATGTCCTGGGCGAGATACCGCCACAAAATGTGCCAATTCCCAGAGTTCTCCCACGTCTTTCCACTGCAGGATCTGCGCCACGGCATCCGCGCCGGTGATGAAGAACAGCTCGGCATCCGGGCGCTGGCGGCGCAGGTCGCGCAGTGTGTCGATCGTGTACGTGGGCCCCGTGCGGTCGATGTCGACCCGGCTCACGGTGAAGCGCGGGTTCGACGCCGTCGCCACGACCGTCATGAGATAGCGGTGCTCGGCGGGCGTGACCTCGGACTTCATCCACGGCTGACCGGTCGGCACGAACACGACCTCGTCAAGATCGAAGGTCTGCTGCACCTCGCTCGCGGCCACGAGGTGACCGTTGTGGATGGGGTCGAAGGTACCGCCCATCACGCCGATGCGTGGACGGCGTGCGGCTCCTTCGCTCACGCGGCCGAGCCTAGTGGGAGGCGCCGCTCGGTCCGTGGCTGACGTGGCCGTGGTCGTCGGGGTTCTGGTGCGCCGTCTTGTCGTTGTGACGGTGCGCCACATCCCGGTAGCTGTAGGTGATGAAGGCGAGGAGGATGAAGATCGCAGCGGCGATCGCGGCGAACACCCACGGCGGCGCCACCATCGGGGCGAGTTCTTCGTGGGTCTCGGCCAGGATCGTGCTGAGCATGGGAATGAGTCTAGCCGCGGATCTGGCCCTCGCCGCGCACGATCCACTTCGTGCTCGTGAGCTCGGGCAGCCCCATGGGGCCGCGCGCGTGGAGCTTCTGCGTCGAGATGCCGACCTCGGCGCCGAAGCCGAACTCCCCGCCGTCGGTGAAGCGCGTCGAGGCGTTGACCATGACGACGGCCGAGTCGACCTCGGCCAGGAACCGGTTGGCGGTCGCCATGTCGTTCGTGACGATCGACTCGGTGTGGTGCGTCGAGTAGCGGCGGATGTGGTCGAGCGCCTCGTCGAGGCCGTCGACGACCTTGACCGAGAGGTCGAGGCTCATGTGCTCGGTCGACCAGTCGTCCTCGGTGACGGGCACGGCATCCGGATACAGCTCGCGCGTGCGCTCGTCGCCGTGGATCGTGACGCCGTTGGCGCTGAGCGCCTGCAGCACGGGCGGGAGGAGCCGCTCGGCGGCCTCTCCGTCGACGAGCAGCGTCTCGAGGGCGTTGCACACGCTCGGCCGCTGCACCTTGGAGTTGACCGCGATCTCGGTGGCCATCTCGGCATCGGCTGTCTTGTCGAGCACGAGGTGCACGACACCCGCGCCCGTCTCGATGACGGGCACCTTCGACTCGCGCACGACCGTGTCGATGAGCTGCGCCGAACCGCGCGGGATGAGCACGTCGACGAGGCCGCGCGCCTGCATGAGCTGCGTCGCACCCTCGCGACCGAACTCGTCGATCGTCTGCACGGCATCCGCGGGGAGGCCGACCGAGTCGAGGGCCTCCTGGATGAGCGCGACGAGCACGCGATTGGTGTTCTCGGCGGCCGAGCCGCCGCGCAGCACGACGGCGTTACCCGACTTGAGCGCGAGCGCCGCGATATCGATCGTGACGTTGGGGCGCGCCTCGTAGATGGCGCCGACGACGCCGAACGGCACGCGCACTTGCGTGAGCTGCAGGCCGTTCGGCAGCGTCGAGCCGCGGAGCACGGTGCCGACGGGGTCGGGCAGCGCGATGATCTCGCGCGTCGCGGCGGCGAGCCCCGCGAGACGGGAGGCGTCGAGCCGCAGGCGATCCTGCAGGCCCTGCGACATGCCGTTCTCGCGGCCGTTCGCGAGGTCGAGCTCGTTCGCGGGGAGGATGCGGTCGGCACCCTGCTCGACCGCCTTCGCGATCGCCTCGAGGCCCGCGTTCTTCTGCGAGGTCGAGGCCTGTGCGAGCGCGATGGATGCCGTGCGCGCGGCCGCGAGCTTGTCGTCGAGGGTGGCGGGCATGCCGCGAGTCTACCGACGCCCCACCCCCCATCGCCCTCCCCTCCCCGAGCGTCAGTTGCCAAACGCTGTAGCGTTTGGCAACCGGCGCCTGTCATTCCTGGGTCTCTGCGCCAAAAGGTGTCGCGCATCCGTCGCGGACGGCACGTGCGGACCGCATCCGCGTTACCGCCTTCCGCGACCGGTGGCTGGGTCGACCGCAGGCACGACGGTCACACGCGCGCTACTTTTCGACCAAGCGCGGCCGAGATCACGGGGGCTCGACGCCAAGCGCTACAGCGATTGGCGGGAGGGGACGGGAGCGGGGGTGGTCAGGCGGGCGCGGGCTCGAACCACGTGCCCGTCGGCTCGCCGGAGAGGGCGGCCGCGACGTTCGCGGTCGAGGCGAGCAGTACGGCCGTACCCACGGAGGCCGCGAGCTTCGCCGCCGCGATCTTGGTGCCCGCTCCCCCCGTGCCGACTCCCGCGGCGCCGATGTCGCCGAGCTCGACGCCCGCGAGGTCGTCGTCGGCCGGAACGTAGTCGATAGGCCGCGCGCCGGGCTCCTGCGGCGGCCGCGTGTAGAGCGCGTCGACATCCGAGAGCAGCACGAGCAAGTCGGCGCCGATGAGCTCCGAGACGAGCGCCGCGAGGCGGTCGTTGTCGCCGAAGCGGATCTCGTGCGTCGCGACGGTGTCGTTCTCATTGACGATCGGCATGATGCGCAGACCGAGCAGGCGCTCCATCGCGCGCTGGGCGTTCGAGCGGTGCGTGGGGTTCTCCAGGTCGCCCGCGGTCAGCAGCACCTGCCCCGCGACGATCGCGTAGCGACGCAACGACTCCTGATAGCGGTAGATGAGGATGTTCTGCCCGACCGCTGCGGCGGCCTGCTGTGTCGCGAGGTCGGTCGGCCGCGCATCGAGCTGCAGGTAGGGCATGCCCGTCGCGATCGCGCCCGACGACACGAGCACGACCTCGGCACCGCGCGCATGCGCCCCCGCGAGGGCGTCGACGAGCGGCTCGATCTGGCCGACGTTGGCGCCCGAGATCGAGCTCGATCCGACCTTCACGACGATGCGACGCGCATCCGTCACGGCCGCGCGCAATGCCTCAGGGCTCACCGATCCTCCCCCGGATAGACGACCTCGACGTCGCCGTCGTCGGGCTCGTCGTCGGACCACATTCCGGCTTCGCGCTCGGCCTCGAGCTCGGCGCGCGCGGCGGCCTTGGCATCCATGCGCTCGTGATACCGCTCGCGGCGCTCGGCGCGCGTCGCGCGCTGGTTGTCGTCGAGGCGCGCGTCCGTGCCGCGCGGCGACGTGATGAGCTCGGCGGTCGACGTGAGGGTCGGCTCCCAGTCGAACACCATGTCGCCGATCTCGACGGTCGAGCCGGGCACGGCGCCCTTCTCGAAGAGCTGCTCCTCGACGCCGAGCTTCGCGAGACGGTCGGCGAGGTAGCCGACGGCCTCGTCGTTCGTGAAGTCGGTCTGCTCGACCCAGCGCTCGGGCTTCTCGCCCACGACGCGGTAGACGGGCTCGGTGCCGCCTTCGACCCGAACCTCGAACTCGACGGCGTCGACGGCCCGGGGACGGATGACGATGCGCGGCGGCGGGGGCGTCTCGGCCTTCGCCTTCCGGTCGGCCTCGACGAGCTCCGCGAGGGCGAAGGAGAGCTGACGCAGCCCCTCGTGGCTCACGGCCGAGACCTCGAACACGCGGTACCCGCGCTGCTCGAGCTCGGGCCGCACGAAGTCGGCGAGTTCCTTGCCATCGGGCACGTCGACCTTGTTGAGGGCGACGAGCTGCGGGCGCTCGAGCAGGGGCGTCTGCCCCTCGGGCACGGGGTAGGCGGCGAGCTCGCCGAGGATGACGTCGAGGTCGGAGAGCGGATCGCGCCCCGGCTCGAGCGTCGCGCAGTCGAGCACGTGCAGGAGCGCCGAGCAGCGCTCGACGTGTCGCAGGAACTCGAGCCCGAGGCCCTTGCCCTCGCTCGCACCCTCGATGAGGCCCGGCACGTCGGCGATCGTGTAGCGCACCTCGCCCGCCTCGACGACGCCGAGGTTCGGGTGCAGGGTCGTGAAGGGGTAGTCCGCGATCTTCGGCTTCGCCGCAGAGAGCGCCGCGATGAGGCTCGACTTGCCCGCGCTCGGGTAGCCGACGAGCGCGACATCTGCGACGGTCTTGAGCTCGAGCACGACGTCGCCCTCGAAGCCGCGCGTTCCGAGCAGCGCGAAGCCGGGCGCCTTGCGCTTGGGAGTCGCGAGCGCCGCATTGCCGAGACCGCCCTGGCCGCCGTGCGCTACGACGAAGCGCATGCCGGGTTCGACGAGATCGACGAGCTGCTCGCCCTCGGGCGTCGAGACGACCGTGCCGACGGGAACGGGCAGCACGAGCTCCTCGCCCTGATAGCCCGAGCGGTGGTCGCCCATTCCGGGGCCGCCATTTCCGCTCGACCGGTGGGGGGCGCGGTGGTAGTTGAGGAGCGTCGTCACTTGCGGATCGGCGACGAGCACGATGTCGCCGCCGTGCCCGCCGTTGCCGCCGTCGGGACCCGCGAGCGGCTTGAATTTCTCGCGCCGCACCGAGACGCATCCGTTGCCCCCGTGGCCCGCGCGCAGGTGCAGCGTCACCTGGTCGACGAAGGTCGCCATCCCCTGCTCCTCTCGCGCTCGGATCGTTGATACAAACAGCGAAGGGCGAGCCGCAGCCCGCCCTTCGCGAAGCCCCGTTCTCGGGGAAGTTGCCGTCGCCCGGGCGACTACGCCGGGGTGACGATGTTGACGACCTTGCGGCCGCCCTTGGTGCCGAACTCCACGGCGCCCGCCTCGAGGGCGAACAGCGTGTCGTCGCCACCGCGCCCGACGTTGACGCCGGGGTGGAAGTGGGTGCCGCGCTGGCGGACGAGGATCTCGCCGGCCTTGACGACCTGGCCGCCGAAGCGCTTGACGCCGAGGCGCTGCGCGTTCGAGTCACGACCGTTGCGGGTGGACGATGCGCCCTTCTTGTGTGCCATGTCTGAGCCCCTGCTTACTTGATGCCGGTGATCTTGACGCGCGTGAGCTCCGAGCGGTGGCCCTGGCGCTTGCGGTAACCGGTCTTGTTCTTGAACTTCTGGATGACGATCTTCTTGCCGCGCTCGTGGCCGATGACCTCGGCGGTCACCTTGACCTTGGCGAGGGCCTTCTCGTCGTGCGTGATCGTGTCACCGTCGACGTAGAGAACGGGGGTGAGCTCGATCTTGCCGCCCTTGTCGGCCTGGACGCGGTCGAGCACGACGACCGAGCCCACCTCGACCTTCTCCTGCCGACCACCGGCGCGCACAACTGCGTAAACCACGGGATGTCCTTACGTATGGAATGAAGTCTGTGCTCCACGGATGCCTCCGGAGAGCGGGCGTCAGAATGCGCGCGGGACGGCGCAGACACCAAGGGTCAAGAATAGCCGACCCGGCGGCATCCGGCAAACGGGGTCAGGCGGCCGGTCTCAAGGCTTCACGGATCGCGTGGCCCCTAAGGTGAGGGCATGGCGGTGCTCATCGACGAGGCGATCTGGCCGAATCACGGCACGCTGTGGGGGCACCTCGTCTCCGACGTCTCGCTCGAGGAGCTGCACGCCTTCGCACGCCGGGCCGGGATGCCCGAGCGCGGCTTCGACCACGACCACTACGACTACCCGCTCGAACGCCGCGAGCAGCTCATCGCGCTCGGCGCCGAGCCCGTGACCGGGCGCGAGCTGCTGCGGCGGCTGCAGGAGGCCGGGCTGCGCGTGCGGCAACGCGACAAACGCTCCTGATCGGCCTCGCCCGCCCGGGCCGTCTCGGCTCGCCCCACGCATCCGTCGCGCCTCCCATCTCAAGGAGCACGGCATCCCATCTCAAGGATCCCGTGTGGCGGATGCTCACCCACGCGGCGGATGTCGCACGCCGGGATCGCCGGCTCCTTGAGATGGGAAGCGCAGCTCCTTGAGATGGGAGGCCCAAGCTTGCGAGCGGGATGCGCGTCGCGCCTCCGGCGCAGCGCTCCTCAACCGGCTGAGTCGTGAGGGAGCGGGCGCGGCGCTCCTCAGCCAGCCGAGGCGTCGGGCGAGCCCGCGGCCGACGACGCGCGGCGTGCACGGCGGCTGCGGCCCTGACCGGGCTTCTTGGGCTCGGGTAGGGCGTCGAGCACGGAGCCGAGCACGGCATCCGGGTCGACCACCGGGCGAGGGTGCTCGACGCGCACGGGCTCGATCGGGATGTCGAGGATCTCGACGGGCGCCGCCGCGACGGCCGCCGCGACCTCCTCGGGAGCCGGCTCCGGATCGTGATGCACCGTCTTCGCGGCGATCTTGGCGAGCGCGTTGCGCACGTCGTCGGTGATCTCGTGCGTCCCGTTGCCCGTCTTGGGCGCGGATGCCGCTCCCCCGTTGCCGTTGCCGGCGCCGTTCCCGTTGCCGCCGCGCCCGCGACGCCCGCGACCGGATGACGCCGGCGCCTCCGCCTGCTGGCCACGGTGCTTGAACACGGGGTCGTGGTGCACGATGAGCCCGCGACCCGCGCACACCTCGCACGTCTCGCTGAACGACTCGAGGAGCCCGAGGCCGAGCTTCTTGCGTGTCATCTGCACGAGTCCGAGCGAGGTGACCTCGGCCACCTGGTGCTTCGTGCGGTCGCGCGAGAGGCACTCGACGAGGCGGCGCAGCACGAGGTCGCGGTTCGACTCGAGCACCATGTCGATGAAATCGACCACGATGATGCCGCCGATGTCGCGCAGCCGCAGCTGGCGCACGATCTCCTCCGCGGCCTCGAGGTTGTTCTTCGTGACGGTCTCCTCGAGGTTTCCGCCCGAGCCCACGAACTTGCCCGTGTTGACGTCGACGACCGTCATGGCCTCCGTGCGGTCGATGATGAGCGACCCACCGGAGGGCAGCCACACCTTGCGCTCAAGAGCCTTCTCGATCTGCTCGGTGATGCGGTACTTGTCGAAGCTGTCGACCTCGTCCTGGTAGATCTCGACACGGTCGAGCAGATCGGGGGCGACGGCCTTGAGGTACTTCTCGATCGTCGCCTGGGCGTCGTCGCCCGCGATGATGAGCTTCTGGAAGTCCTCGTTGAAGACGTCGCGCACGATCTTGACGAGAAGGTCGGGCTCCGAGTGCAGGAGCGCGGGCGCCTGCTGCGTCTCGACGGCGCGCTCGATCTCGGCCCACTGCGCCGTGAGACGCTGCACGTCGAGCGTGAGCTGCTCCTCGGTCGCCCCCTCGGCCGCCGTGCGCACGATGACGCCCGCGTTGTCGGGGAGCACCTCCTTGAGGATCTTCTTGAGGCGCGCGCGCTCGGTGTCGGGCAGCTTGCGGCTGATGCCGTTCATCGAGCCGCCGGGCACGTAGACGAGGTAGCGGCCGGGCAGGCTCACCTGACTCGTGAGGCGCGCACCCTTGTGGCCCACCGGGTCCTTGGTGACCTGCACGAGCACGCGGTCGCCGGGCTTGAGCGCGAGCTCGATGCGGCGGGGCTGGTTCTTGGCGTCGCCCTCGGCGTTCGCGGCAGCGGCATCCCAGTCGACCTCGCCCGAGTAGAGCACGGCATTGCGACCGCGACCGATGTCGACGAACGCGGCCTCCATGCTCGGCAGCACGTTCTGCACGCGGCCGAGGTAGACGTTGCCGATGAGGCTCGCGTCCTGGGCACGCGCGACGTAGTGCTCGACGAGCACGCCGTCTTCGAGCACGCCGATCTGGATGCGGCCGAACTTCGAGCGCACGACCATGACGCGGTCGACGCTCTCGCGCCGCGCGAGGAACTCGGCCTCGGTGATGACGGGGCGTCGACGGCCCGCGTCGCGCCCGTCGCGGCGGCGCTGCTTCTTGGCCTCGAGGCGCGTCGAGCCCTTGACCTTCTGCGGCTCGGTGATGGGCTCGGGCTGCTTGCGCGGCTGGCGCACCTTCGTGACGGCACCCGGAGCGTCGTCGCCCTCGCGCGGCGCCTCGCCCGGGCGGCGGCGGTTGCGTCGGCGCGAGGATGCGGATGGCGCCTCCTCGTCGTCGAGGACGGCCGGCTGCGGGATGGGCGGCGGCGCCTGGAAGAGCAGCGCGAAGGGCGAGGCGGGCGGCTGCTCGGCCGCGGGCTCCTCGATCGGGCCCTCCTCCACGGGCGCCTCGGCTGCGGGAGCCTCCTCCACGGGCGCCTCGGCTGCGGGCGCCTCCTCGGGAGCGGCAGCGGCATCCGCGAGCGGCTCCTCGGCCTTCTTGCGGCGCGTGCGCTTCGGCTTCGCGGGGGCCTCGGTCACCGCCTCGGCGGTCTCGAGCTGATTCTGTGCCGGATCACCGGGTACGTCGTTCTCCACCATCGCTGGTGCACTCCTCGACCGGGGCGGCCGCGCCGGCCTCCGGGTACTCTCCTGCGAACCCGCCGAAGCGGGTCGCCAATCCTTCAAGTGGTTCGCGATCCGCACCTCGCATCGCGGCGGTGGGTCGCTCGCGCCCTCTCACGGCATTCACGGAACTGGCTATCCGTCTCGATGCGTTCCCGACGCGGCGGGAGCATCCGATGGCCCGGTATGCCCGGTCAAGCTTTGGTCGAGCCGCCCATCGGGGGCGACTGTCACGATTATCGCACGACGATGCCGTTCGCGGCGTTTCCTCATCGTCGGCGTGGCAGGATCGCCCCATGACCGACGTCGCCGACGACACCGCCACCGAGCTCGAACCCGACGAGGAGTTCGACGACGACTCCCCCGACGAACTCGACGACGCGCCCGCGCGGAAGGCCTCGCGACCGTGGGTGTTCGGCATCTGGCTCATCGTCGCCGGCATCCTCGGCGAGTTCGCCGCGTTCATGCTCACGATCGACAAGATCGAGGTGCTCAAGAACCCGGATGCCATCCTCAGCTGCAACATCAGCGCCTTCGTGCAGTGCGGCAAGAACCTCGAATCGTGGCAGGGCGAGGTGTTCGGATTCCCCAACCCGATCATCGGCCTCATCTGCTGGATGGCGCCCATCGTCGTGGGCGTCTCGGTGCTCGCCGGGGTCCGCTTCCCGCGCTGGTACTGGATCGTCTTCAACCTCGGCGTCGCGGGCGCCATGGTCTTCGTGCTGTGGCTCGCGAGCCAGTCGATCTTCGACCCCGACATCCGCACGCTGTGCCCCTATTGCGTGCTCACGTGGGCGGTCACCTACCCGACGTTCTTCGCCGTGACCTTCCGCAACATGGCCGAGGGGGTCTTCGGCCGCGGTGCCCGCCGAGCGGGAAGCGCGTTGCTGCCGTGGGTCGCTCCCATCAGCATCGTGCTGCTGCTCGCTGTCTTCATCACGGCTCAGACGCAGTTCCCCGTCATCCAGGGCCTGTTCTGAGCCGCGCCCTCTAGACTCGTCCCGTCCCTTCCCAGCGTTCTCCGATCCCGACCGAAGCAGGATTCACCCGTGACCAACGCGCCCAGGCCGACCAAGAACCAGCGCCGCGAGGAGGCCCGCGAGGCCGCCCGCGCAGCCCGCGAGAAGGCCCTCAAGCGGCAGAAGCTGCTCAAGTGGCTCATCCCGACCGTCGCCTCCGTCGCGATCCTCGCGATCGTCGCGGGCGTCGTGTGGGCCGTCATCGCGTTCCAGCCGCCGCCCAAGAAGGAGGCGGGGCCCGCGAACATGATGAGCGACGGCATCCTCTTCGAGTCGGACGGCGAGGGCGGCGTGCAGTACGTGCCGACGGCCGCGATCAAGAAGGGCGGAGACCCCGTCGAGACCGAGCCGCGCGACGGCCTGCTCAACATCGTCACCTACGTCGACTTCACCTGCCCCATCTGCAAGCAGTTCGAAGACGCGTACTCCGAGAGCATCCAGCAGCTGGTCGCCGACGGCAGCGCGACACTCGAGGTCCATCCCGTCGCGATCCTCGACCACCAGTTCACCGGCCGCGAGGTATCGACGCGCGCCAACAACGTCGGTGCCTGCGTTGCGAACTACGCGCCCGACAGCTTCCTCGACGTCATGAGCGCGATGTACGCCAACCAGGCGCAAGAGGGCACCACGGGTATGAACAACTCCGCCCTGGTCGACGTCGTGAAGGGCGCGGGCCTCGACGATGCCGACGTCAACGAGTGCATCACGGGCGAGAGCTTCACCCCTTGGGTCACCGCAGCCACAAGCCGCTCGGGTGTACGTGGCACTCCGACGGTCATCATCAACGGCACCACGTGGGACGGCGCCAGCCAGAGCTTCGACGACTTCCTCAACTCGGAGATCGCGAAGCTGCAGAGCTGAGCCCGCGGGCTACTCGAGCAGGCGCTCCTTCAAGAGCGCCTGCTCGGCGTCGGTGATGCCGAGGCCCTCGGCGAAGTAGCGCTCGATCGTGCCGTACTCGGCGCGCATCGCTGAGAACGCCTCGTCGAGATAGCTGCGGTCGACGCCGAGCACGGGCACGAGCAGCTCGCGCGGTGCGCCGTGCGCCTCGAAGCGCCGGAAGAGCGGCTCGAGCGCGGGCAGCAGCTGCTCGTTGGTCAGGAGGTACTCCCGGTAGACGTCGTGCTCGGCGACCCCGAGCAGGGTCAGGAGTGCGGCGGTCGCCCACCCCGTGCGGTCCTTGCCCGTCGTGCAGTGGTAGAGCACCGGCAGGTCGTCCTCGTCGAGCAGCAGACGGAAGAAGGATGCGAGACCCGCCCGCGCGCTCGGGAGCGTGATGAACTCGCGGTACGCCGCGCGCATCGCCTGGTCGCCCCGGCCGCTCTCGAGGAACGCGAGCGCCTGGGCAGGCTCGCGGAAGAACGCTTGCATTTGCGCGGGCGCCGCGACCGTCGAGTCGGCGAGCACGTCCTCGACGAGCGTGCGCACGCCCTCGAGCACGCGATCCGGCTGGCTCTCGCGCTCGAGCGAGGTGCGGAAGTCGACGATGCTGCGGATGCCGAGCGCGACGAGCCGCGCGGCATCCGCATCGTCGAGGCGATCGAGCGCCGTCGAGCGGAACAGCACTCCCGTGCGTACCCGGCGCCCGTCGGCGGTCGGCCAGCCGCCCGCGTCGCGCAGGTTCGGCAGGGTCGCGAGCAGGATCGCCTCGCCGGGCGCCGAGAGCTCGGGCATCAGTCGAAGGGGAACCAGAGGGCGAGTTCGCGTGCAGCCGATTCGGGCGAGTCGGAGCCGTGGACGAGGTTCTGCTGCACCTTGAGCCCCCAGTCGCGGCCGAGGTCGCCGCGGATCGTGCCGGGCGCGGCGCTCGTCGGGTCGGTCGTGCCGGCGAGCGCGCGGAACCCCTCGATGACGCGGTTCCCCGCGATGCGCATCGCGACGACGGGGCCCGACTGCATGAACTCGACGAGCGGCTCGTAGAAGGGCTTGCCCTCGTGCTCGGCGTAGTGCGCGGCGAGCAGCTCGCGATCGGCCTGCAGCATCCGGATGTCGACAAGCGAGTAGCCCTTCGCCTCGATGCGCCGCAGGATCTCGCCCGTGAGGCCACGGGCCACCCCGTCGGGCTTGACGATCACGAGGGTCTCTTCGACAGCGGTCACGGTGCGTCTCCTTCTTGCGGGGTCTCGGACGGATGCGGAACGGATGCGGGCGCCTCGGCCGCGGCCCGCTCGGCGAGCCAGGCCGCCTTGCGCTCGTCGATCTGGCGCCCGCGCACGAAGCAGTACACCCAGAGGGCCGTGAAGGCGGCGCCGACGAGGAACATCATGGGCTCGAGCACGCCCGTCGCGATGATCGCGAGCTGCAGCGCGGCGCCGAGCCACACGCCCCATGCCCAGCGCTGCACGCCCGCCGCGGCGATGAGCACGACGATGAACACCGCGCCGTAGACGAGCGCGAGCCAATCGGGGTCGAGCCGGTCGAGGCCGAAGACGACGAGCGCCGCGAAGAACATCATGGCCGCCTCGAGCCCCAAGGTGATCGAGAGCAGCGTCTCGGTGAGCGAGCGCTCGCGCCGGATGCGGGCCACTACTTCCAGCCCTCCGCGCGCGCGAGCGCGATCGCCTCGCCGACGAGCGTGATCGAGCCCGTCACGACGACGGCGCGCCGCGGTGACTCCGCCGCCCACGCGCGCGCGGCGTCGACGGCATCCGCGAGCGCGTCGTGCACGAACACGAGCTCGGGCTCGACGTCGTCCCGCACGAGCTCGGCGAGCTCCTCGGCGGGGATCGCGCGGTCGGAGGCCGACTGCGTCACGTCGACGCGTGACGCGACCGCCGCGAGCTCGCGCACGATGCCGTGGGCGTCTTTGTCGGCGAGCACGCCGAGCACGATCGCGAACTCGTCGAAGTCGAAGTACTCGCGAAGGGCCGCCGCGAGGGCCGCCGCACCGTGCGGGTTGTGGGCCGCGTCGACGAGCACGGTCGGCTCGATGCCGACGAGCTGCAGGCGCCCCGGCGAGGTCACCTGACCGAGGCCCTCGGCCACGACATCCGGATCGAGGGCGACCGTGCCGTCGCCGAGGAACGACTCGACGGCCGCGATCGCGACGGCCGCGTTCTGCGCCTGGTGGTCGCCGTAGAGCGGCAGGAAGACCTCGGGGTAGCGCCCCACGCGCCCGCGGATGTCGATGAGCTGGCCGCCGACCGCGACGGTCGTCGACTCGAGCGCGAAGTCCACGCGCTCGATCGAGAGCTGCGCCTCGTCTTGCGCCGCCGCGGCCCGCAGCTCGTCGAGCGCCTCGAGCGGCTGGATGGCGGTCACGACGGATGCCGCGGGCTTGATGATGCCGGCCTTCGTGCGCGCGATCTCGGCGACGGTCGAGCCGAGGCGCTGCACGTGGTCGAGCGCGATGGGCGTGAACACCGCGACCTGCCCATCGGCGACGTTCGTCGAATCCCATTCGCCGCCCATGCCGACCTCGAGCACGACGACGTCGACGGGCGCGTCGGCGAAGCACGCGAAAGCGAGCACCGTGAGCGCCTCGAAGAAGGTCAGCGTCTCCTCGCCGTTCGCCGTGAGCTCCGCGTCGACCATGAGCAGGTACGGACGGATGTCGTCCCAGTTGCGCGCGAACGCCTCGTCGGAGATGGGCTCGCCGTCGATCATGATGCGCTCGGTCACGCGCTCGAGGTGCGGACTCGTGAGGAGCCCCGTGCGCAGTCCCGTCGCGCGCAAGAGCGACTCGATCATGCGGCTCGTCGAGGTCTTGCCGTTCGTGCCCGTGATGTGCACGACGGGGGCGGCGCGGTGCACGTCGCCGAGCAGCTCGACGGCGCGCCGCGTGGGCTCGAGCCGGGGCTGCGGCGCCGACTCCCCCACGCGCGCGAGCAGTTCCTCGTAGGCGGCGTCGGCCGCCTTGCGGTGCACCGCGGCCTCGTAGTCCGCGTCGTCTCCTGAGCTCATGCGCGCTCCAGCTCGATCGTGACGGCGGAGGCGTCGCCGACCGGCGTCGCCCCTCCTCCAGCCTCGCGGGCCGTGAGGCTCGTGGCAAGCGTCTCACCCGCGATGAGCTCGCGGTGCGCCTCGATCGCGGCAACGGCATCCGCGTCGCCCGCGAGCGCGAGACGGATGCGGTCGGTCACCTCGAGCCCCGCGTCCTTGCGCGCCTGCTGCACGACGCGCACGACGTCGCGCGCGAGGCCCTCGGCGGCGAATGCGGGCGTGACGTTCGTGTCGAGCACGACGAAGCCACCCGACGGCAAGAAGGCGATCGCGCTCGTCGTGTCAGCGACGGTGAGCTCGAGCTCGTACTCCCCAGGCTCGAGCGCGACGCCGCCCGCGACGACCGCGTCGCCTTCGGCCGACCAGTCGCCCGCCTTCGACGCCTGGATGACGCGCTGCACGTCCTTGCCGATGCGCGGGCCGAGCGCGCGCGCATTGACCGTGAGCCGGCGCGTGATGCCGAAGTCGGCGAGGCTCGACTCGACGAGCGGCACGAGCTCGACCGCCTTGACGTTGAGCTCGTCGCGGATGATGTCGGCGAAGCCCTCGAGAGCCGCCGCCTCGGGCGCGACGACCGTGAGCCGCGCGAGCGGCAAGCGCACGCGCAGCTTCTGCGCCTTGCGCAAGGCGAGCCCCGAGGAGGCGACCTCGCGCACGCGATCCATCGTGCGCACGAGCTCCGTGTCGACGGGGAACTCGGATGCGTTCGGCCAATCGGCGAGGTGCACGCTGCGCTCGCCCGTGAGGCCGCGCCAGATCTCCTCGCTCACGAGCGGCAGGAGCGGCGCGGCGAGGCGCGTGACCGTCTCGAGCACCGTGTAGAGGGTGTCGAAGGCGTCGCGATCGTCGCCCGCCCAGAAGCGGTCGCGGCTGCGACGCACGTACCAGTTCGTGAGCACCTCGGCGAAGTCGCGCAGGGCCGCGCTCGCGAGGGGCGTGTCGAACTCGTCGAGGCGCTGCGTGACCTCGCGGATGACCTCGTGCGTCTTCGCGAGCAGGTAGCGGTCGAGCGGATGCACGGAGTCGGTGCGGCGGGTCGCGGTGTAGCCGGCGGATTTCGACACGCCCGCCTCCGGCGGGCTACTCAATCCGCTGGCTCCGCTCGCGGAGTTGGCGTAGAGCGTGAAGAAGTAGTAACTCGACCACAGCGGCAGCATGAGCTCGCGCACGCCCTGGCGGATGCCCTCCTCGGTCACGATGAGGTTGCCGCCGCGGATGACGGAACCCGATAGCAGGAACCAGCGCATGGCATCCGCGCCGTCTCGATCGAACACCTCGGAGACATCCGGGTAGTTGCGCAGCGACTTCGACATCTTCTGGCCGTCGGAGCCGAGCACGATGCCGTGGCTCAGCACGTTCTTGTAGGCCGGGCGGTCGAAGAGCGCCGTCGCGAGAACGTGCATGACGTAGAACCAGCCGCGCGTCTGACCGATGTACTCGACGATGAAGTCGGCGGGGTTGTGGCTGTCGAACCACTCGCGGTTCTCGAAGGGGTAGTGCACTTGCGCGAAGGGCATCGAGCCCGAGTCGAACCACACGTCGAGCACGTCGGGGATGCGCCGCATGACCGAGCGCCCCGTCGGGTCGTCGGGGTTCGGGCGCGTGAGCTCGTCGATGTAGGGGCGGTGCAGGTTCGGCTCGCCGTTCTCGTCGCGCGGAAGCATCCCGAAGTCGCGCTCGAGCTCCTCGAGCGAGCCGTAGACGTCGATACGCGGGTGCTCGGGGTCGTCGGACTTCCACACGGGGATGGGGCTGCCGAAGTAGCGGTTGCGGCTGATCGACCAGTCGCGCGCGTTGGCGACCCACTTGCCGAACTGGCCGTCCTTGACGTTCTCGGGCACCCACGTGATCTGCTGATTGAGCTCGCCCATCCGCTCCTTGAACTCGGGCACGCGCACGAACCAGCTCGAGACGGCCTTGTAGATGAGCGGCTTGCGGCAGCGCCAGCAGTGCGGGTAGCTGTGTTCGTAGCTCTTGAGCTGCAAGAGGCGCTTCTCGGCGCGCAGCTTCTGCACGAGGGGCTTGTTGGCCTCGTCCCAGCGCAGGCCCGCGACATCCGTCACGGCCGGCAGGAAGACGCCGCCGTCGTCGAGCGAGAGCACGACGGGGATGCCGGCCGCGGCGCACGTGAGCTGGTCGTCCTCACCGTAGGCGGGCGCCTGGTGCACGATGCCCGTGCCCTCGCCCGTTGCGACGTACTCGGCGACGAGGACCTGGAACGCCTCGGGCCCGTAGGCGTCGCGGTAGTAGTCCCACAGGAAGTCATAGCGGATGCCGCCGAGCTCGGCACCGCGGAAGCGGCGGTCCTCGACGGCGGCGAGCGCGGCAGCGGCATCCGCGTAGCCGAGATCCTTCGCGTACGACGCGACGGTGTCGGCCGCGAGCAGGAAGCGCGCCGCGTCGCCCTCGAGGCCGTTGGCGGCACCCGACGGTCCCGCGGGCACGACGACGTACTCGATCTCGGGGCCGACCGCGAGGGCGGCGTTGGTGGGGAGGGTCCACGGCGTCGTCGTCCAGGCGAGGGCGTTGACGGCGGTCAGCCCGAGCGCCTCGGCCTTCTCGCCCACGAGCGGGAAGGTCACCGTGACCGACTGGTCCTGGCGCGTCTGGTAGACGTCGTCGTCCATGCGCAGCTCGTGGTTCGAGAGCGGCGTCTCGTCGTTCCAGCAGTACGGGAGCACGCGGAAGCCCTCGTAGGCGAGGCCCTTCCTGTAGAGCTCGGAGAACGCCCAGATGACCGACTCCATGAAGGTCACATCGAGGGTCTTGTAGTCGTTCTCGAAGTCGACCCAGCGCGCCTGGCGGGTGACGTAGTCCTCCCACTCCTGCGTGTAGTGCAGCACCGACTCGCGCGCCTTCGCGTTGAAGGCGCCGATGCCCATGGCCTCGATCTCGCCCTTCGTCGTGATGCCGAGCTGGCGCATGGCCTCGAGCTCGGCGGGCAGGCCGTGGGTGTCCCAGCCGAAGCGCCGGTGCACTTGCTTGCCGCGCATCGTCTGGTAGCGCGGGAAGACGTCCTTCGCGTAGCCCGTGAGCAGGTGGCCGTAGTGCGGGAGGCCGTTCGCGAAGGGCGGGCCGTCGTAGAAGACCCACTCGGGAGCGCCCTCGCGCTGGTCGATCGAGGCCTGGAAGGTGGCGTCGGCCTTCCAGAAGGCGAGGATGCCGCGCTCGATCTCGGGGAAGCGCGGGGATGCCGGCACGCCCTCGGCGCGGTCGTCGCCGGGGTTCGCGGTGCGGGGGTAGCTCATGCGGTCCATCCGTGTCTCGTCGTGAGTTCAGCACGAGGACGACGGATGCCGCGGTACCACCTCGCTTGCCGCATCCGTCTCCCGTGGGGACGAGACGCGACCGCTCGTTTCACGCGCTGACGGGCGCACCCGCTCGGTTCTACTGCCTCGCTCCGTGGTTTCGAGACGGCGCTGCGCGCCTCCTCAACCAGCGGAGCGGGGTTTCTTCCGAGGGCTCCCCGGTGATGGCCGGATCGATGCCGATGCGTCGATTCTAGCCTCGTTCTCCGGCATAGGCGGCGAGCAGGGCGGCGCCCGTCTCGGCGTCGTCGACCGTGACCGTGAAGCGGCGGCCATCACGCAGGACCACGAGGATGCCCTGCCCCTCGCGCGCGACGACGCCGGCCCCCGCGACTCCCCATCGCCACCCCCAGCCTCCGAACTCGGCCAGAGGGTTCACGTGCACGGTCTTCACAGAGGCGATCTGGCGGATGTCGATGCGACGGCGTGGCCAGCCGTACGGGAGCGATCGCACGGTGAGCCCCGTGGCATCCACGCGCACTCGCCACGCGAACCCCGTTCCCGCGATCAGCAGGATGACGAGGGGCACGAACAGGAGCGGCCACACGCGGCCTCCTGACACGGCGACGGCGAACACCGTGGCCGCGACCGCGATGCCGAGGCCGACCGCGAGGACGGCGACGATACCGGGGGCCACCCGGATGGTCGCGATCCAGGCACTGCGCTCTCCCGGGGCGAGCGCGAGCGGCGCGGCGGCGGCCGCGTCGTCGCCGGGGCGCACGGCCTTCGGCAGCACGATCCACGCGACGACAGCCGCGAGCACGGCGACGCCGATCGCCACCGCCGCCCATCCGCCGAACCCGGGCGCTGCGTGCGCATCGTCGAGGCCGAGCTGCACGCCGAGCGACGCCGAGACCGTGATGCACGTGAAGAGCGCGGTGCCGAGCGACACGACGGCGATGATCTTGTGAACCACCGTCGGCGCGGTTCCCCGCGCCGTGGCCAAGATGAGCGCGAAAAGGAGCGTGAGACCGACGCCGAGCCCCGCCGTGAGCGCCACGCTCGTCCACGCCGCTCCGAACCCGTCGGGGCCCTCAGAGCCCCAGTGGATCGCGATGGGGTCCGGCAGCCGGGGCAACCAGGTCAGCTGCACGACGACGGCGGCGGCCCAGACCACGGACGGCAGGATGACGCCCACCGTCCAGAGCGAGAACGGAAGCGGGGTGCGGGCTGGCCGGCGGGTCATGTGGTGAACTCCTCGCGGATCAGGGACAGCAGGGTCGGTAGCGGGACGCCCGTGCGCCGGGCCTCGGCGACGAGGGCGCGCACGGCGCCCACGAGCTCGGAGCCGCGTGCGGCGGCATCCGTGACGACGGCACCGCGACCGCGGCGCAGGTCCACGAGGCCCTCGTCGCGCAGCTGCTGATACGCCCGCAACACGGTGTGCACGTTGACGTCGAGAGCCTCCGCGAGCTCGCGCGCGGCGGGCAGGCGATCACCCGGTCGCAGCGCGCCGCGGCTCGCGTCGGCACGCACGGATGCCGCGATCTGGTCGTAGATCGCGACGCCCGAGGCGGGATCGACGCGGATGAGCATGTTGCCATCCTATTGTTCTAGTTCTCATATAATAAATGTGAGAGACAAGGGGGGTGACGCCGTGCGGAACCGCCTCTAGGCTGACCGCCAGAATCACTGAGCGGATCCAGAACCACCGAGCGGGCGGAGGACCGATGAGCGACGACACCCCGACGCGGCGCTACCCCGACGGCTTCTCACCGTCGGGCGGCGCGGGAGGCGACGGAACGGTCAGCGACGCCCCCACCGAGCCGTTCAACGAGCCGCCGTCTCCCGTCGCCGATGCGCCGACCGAGCGCCTCGGCGCGCCGGCGGCGCCCGCCGCGCACGCGCCCGCCGCTCCCGTCCCCGGGGCCGTGCCGCCCGCGCCACCGTCGGCAACCGTGCCACCCGAGGCCGCCACGGCATCCGGCGACCGCAGGAACCAGCGGGGCCTCATCGTCGCGCTCTCGATCGTCGCGGGCATCCTGCTGCTCGCGCTCATCGGCGTGCTCATCTGGCTCGCGCTCAACCAGCGCGCGCCCATCGTCGAGCCGAGCGAGTCGCCGACGCCCTCGCCGAGCACGTCGCAGTCCGAGTCCCCCGAGCCCTCGCCGATCCCGACGCCGACCCAGACCGAGGAGCCGCCGCCTCCCCCTCCGCCGCCACCCGCCGACGCGATCTCGAGCTACACGGCATCCGCGATCCAGGTGGACTGCACGGCCTCGGGCGGCAGCCCCGTGCCCGTGACCTTCAGCTGGGCGGCGACGGGCACGATGCTCTGGTTCGGTATCGGCACCGACGACGCCCATGCCAACCCCTACGGCGAGTTCCCACTCAACTACACGCTGGACGTCGACTACCAGTGCGGCCAGCCGGGGCAGCAGCAGCGCTACACGATCACCGTGCAGCGCGACGACGGCACGTACGAGTCGCAGACCATCGTCATCCGCGAGGTCTGATCCGGCCCGGTAGAATCCAGGGGTTCCACACTCAGGCACCCCAGGACGCGGTGCCGCACATATCGAACCGGAGTATCGCGATGACCGCCGTGTCGCCCGCCCCTGGCATCCCCGAGAAGCCCGCCCTCGAGGGCCTCGAGCACAAGTGGCGGGAGGTGTGGGAGAGCTCCGGCACCTTCCGGTTCGATCGGGATGCCGCCCTCGCCGCCGGCAAGCACAGCGTCTTCAGCGTCGACACCCCGCCGCCCACGGCATCCGGGAGCCTGCACATCGGGCACGTGTTCAGCTACACGCACATGGACCTCATGGCGCGCTACCAGCGCATGAGGGGCAAGCACCTCTTCTTCCCCATGGGCTGGGACGACAACGGCCTGCCCACGGAGCGCCGCGTGCAGAACTACTACGGCGTGCGCTGCGACCCGACGCTCCCCTACGACCCCGACTTCACCCCTCCGCAGGAGGGCGGCGAGGGCACGAGCGGCAAGGCCGCCGATCAGGTTCCGATCTCGCGCCGCAACTTCATCGAGCTGTGCGAGCGCCTCACGGCGGAAGACGAGAAGCAATTCGAGGAGCTGTGGCGCACGCTCGGCCTCTCGGTGGACTGGTCGCTCACCTACCGCACGATCGGCGACGAGGCGCAGCGCGTCGCGCAGCGCGCCTTCTTGCGCAATCTCGCGCGCGGCGAGGCGTACCAGGCGGATGCCCCGACCCTGTGGGACGTGACCTTCCGCACCGCGGTCGCCCAGGCCGAGCTCGAAGACAAGGATCAGCCCGCGGCCTACCACCGCGTGAGCTTCCACAAGCCGGATGGCGGCACGGTCGAGATCGAGACGACGCGCCCCGAGCTGCTGCCGGCGTGCGTGGCGCTCGTGGCGCATCCCGACGACGAGCGCTACCAGGGCCTCTTCGGCACGACCGTGACGACCCCGATCTTCGGTGTCGAGGTGCCTGTCGTCGCCCACCGGCTCGCCCAGCAGGACAAGGGCTCGGGCATCGCGATGATCTGCACCTTCGGCGACGTGACCGACGTCGTGTGGTGGCGCGAGCTCGACCTGCCCAACCGCGCGATCATCGGCTTCGACGGCCGCATCCTGCCCGAGGCACCCGCTGCGGAACTCTTCACGGATGCCGGCCGCGCCGCATATGCGGAGCTCGCGGGCAAGACCGTCTTCAGCGCGAAGGCCCGCATGGTCGAGCTGCTGCAGGAGTCGGGCGACCTCCTCGGCGAGCCGCGAAAGATCACCCACCCCGTGAAGTTCTTCGAGAAGGGCGACAAGCCCCTCGAGATCGTCTCGACTCGCCAGTGGTACATCGCGAACGGCGCGCGCGACGAGAAGCTGCGCGACGAGCTGCTCGAGGCCGGACGCGAGCTGCAGTTCCACCCGGACTTCATGCGCGTGCGCTACGAGAACTGGGTCGGCGGCCTCACGGGCGACTGGCTCATCTCGCGCCAGCGCTTCTTCGGCGTGCCGATCCCCGTGTGGTATCCGCTCGACGAGAACGGCGAGCCCGTGCGTGAGCAGCCGATCGTGCCGAGCGAAGACCGGCTGCCGGTCGACCCCTCGTCGGATGCTGCCCCCGGCTACGACGAGTCGCAGCGCGGCGTGCCCGGCGGCTTCGTGGGCGAGCTCGACATCATGGACACGTGGGCCACCTCGAGCCTCACGCCCCAGATCGCGGGCGGCTGGGTCGACGACCCCGAGCTCTTCGACCTCGTGTTCCCCTACGCGCTGCGCTCGCAAGGCCAGGACATCATCCGCACGTGGCTCTTCTCGACCGTGTTGCGCGCGCGCCTCGAGCACGGCGAGACGCCGTGGCGCCACGCGGGCATCTCGGGCTTCATCGTCGACCCCGACCGCAAGAAGATGTCGAAGTCGAAGGGCAATGTCGTGACACCGCAGGGCCTGCTCGACGAGCACGGCTCCGACGCCGTTCGCTATTGGGCGGCCTCGTCGAAGCTCGGCACGGATGCGGCCTTCGACCCGCAGAACCCCAAGACGATCAAGATCGGGCGGCGGCTCGCGATCAAGGTGCTCAACGCCGCCAAGTTCGTCTACTCCTTCCCGTACACCGCTCAGGTGGTTGAGGAGCGCACCACCGAAGGCGGTACGCGTCTCGAAACCACCGTCACCCATCCCCTCGACCTCGACATGCTCGCCGAGCTCGCCCGCGTCGTCGACGAGGCGACGCGCGCCTACGAGGCCTTCGACCACGCGCGCGCCCTCGAGGTGAGCGAGCAGTTCTTCTGGACCTTCTGCGACGACTACCTCGAGCTCGTCAAGGAACGCGCCTACACGGGCGAGGGCGCGGCGCAGACCTCGGCCGTCGCAGCGCTCCGCAGCGCGATCGACGTCATGCTGCGCTTGCTCGCGCCCGTGCTGCCGTTCGCAACCGAGGAGGTCTGGAGCTGGACCCACGAGGGCTCCGTGCACACGGCATCCTGGCCCACCGCCGAGGAGCTCGGCGCGCCGGCGTCGCCGAGCGGGCTCCTCGCGGCGACGAGCGCGGCCCTCATCGGCATCCGCCGCGCCAAGACGGATGCCAAGGCCTCGCAGAAGACGCCTGTCACCTCCGCCGTGCTCGAGGGGCCCGCGATCCTCGCCGACGCCGCCGACGACCTGCGGGCCGTGGGTCGCATCGAGCGACTCGAGCTCGTGGCATCGGACGAGGTCGCCGTGCGCGATGTCGTGCTCGCCGAGGTACCGGAGGCCTGACATGGCGACGACCGTGCGCCCGCTCGCGGAGAGCGATGCTGCGCGCTGGCGCGAGCTCTTCGCTGCGTACGGCGTCTTCTACGAGACGGAGTTCTCGGATGAGGTGCTCGACACCGTGTGGGCGCTCCTCATCGCGCCCGGCTCGGGCATCGACGGCCTCGTGGCGGAACGGGAGGGCGCGGTCGTCGGCATCGCCCACTACCGCTCGCACCCCGACACCTTCTCGGGCGGACGGGACTGGTACCTCGACGACCTCTTCGTCGACCCCGCGGCGCGCGGCGCGGGCGCCGGGCGCGCGCTCATCGAGCACATCGCCGCGCTGTCAACGGGCACGGGCGGGTGCCTCCGCTGGATCACGGCCGAGACGAACCACACGGCGCAAGCGCTCTACGACAAGGTCGCGACGCGCACGAGCTGGGTGACCTACGAGGTGAGGCGCTGATGCAGCTGGGAACCCGCTGGCCCGTGGGTGGCGAGCCGCCGCGGCGACTGCCCGAGGAGCTCGTCGCGCGCATCCGCGAGGTCGAGGCCGGGCTCGATGCGGCGCAGTCGGAGGGGATGCGGTGGACCCTCACGTGGCTCGAGGGGCGTCCGATCGTCGAGCTCGACGATCCCGCGGCAGACCCGGCTCAGCCGGGCACGACGCTGCGGGGATAGCCCCCTTCGCTCAGACGCACCCAGTCGGTAGGGTGAGCGCATGAGCGACCCCGAAGAGCTGCGCAAGATCGCGCGTCAGCGGTTGAAGGCCCGGAACGACTTCTTCATCATGATCGCGGTCTTCGCGGTGGTCATCCTGCTGCTGCTCGCCATCTGGTTCTTCACCGGCGGTCCCGGCAGCTACTTCTGGCCGATCTGGCCCATCCTCGGGATGGCGATTGCCGCGGTGTTCGCCGGCCTCGACGCCTTCGGCATCACGCGCCGCTACATCACGGAGGCGGACGTCGACGCCGAGGTGCAGCGGATGACGCGGCGCTCGAGCGGCTCGGGTAGCGAGCCGCCCGCCTCGGCGTAGGTGCCGACTCACCGCGCGAGGCCCCCGCTGGCCGACGGACTGAGCCGGCTCCGACGGGCTACTTCCGCGCGAGGATCTCGCCGTGCGGGAACACCATCCAGCCGTCGGGATCCTCGGCCCAGTGCGCCCACGCGACGCTGATGGCCTCGAGGTCGGCGCGCGTCGCGAAGCCCTTGTCCGTCGCGTCGTCGGCGAAGGCCGAGGCGAGCACGCGGTCGCGCCACATGCCGCCCCACCACGTGCGCTCGTCGTCGTCGGAGAAGCACCACACGGATGCCGTGGACTCGACCGACGCGAACCCCGCCTCGTGCGCCCACTGCTTGAGGCGACGCCCCGCATCCGGTTCGCCGCCGTTGCTGCGCGCGACGCGCTGGTAGAGCGCGGCCCACGACTCGAGCCCGAGGGTCACGGGATGCAACACGACGCCCGCGTAGTCGCACTCGCGCGCGGCGACGAGGCCGCCCTCGGCGACGACACGTCGCCACTCGACGAGCGCCTCGACCGGGCGCGCGAGGTGCTGGAGCACCTGGTGTGCGTGCACGACGTCGAACTCGCCATCGGCGTAGGGAAGGGCGTAGGCATCCGCGACGACGAACTCGACGTTCGTCACGCCGCGCTCGGCCGCGTGGGCGCGGGCCTTCTCGACGACCTCAGCCGACGCGTCGACGCCCACGACGCGCCCCGGGGCGACGAGCTCGGCGAGGTCGACCGTGATCGTGCCGGGCCCGGAGCCGACGTCGAGGATGCCCATGCCCGGACGCACGTGCGGGAGCAGGTAGGCCGCGGAGTTGAGCGCCGTGCGCCAGATGTGCGAGCGCAAGACGCTCTCGTGATGGCCGTGGGTGTAGTGCTCGGGAGGCATGGGGCCAATCTAACTCCGCCCTAGGCTGACGAGGTGACGAACCCCTTCTTCGCCGAGAGCCCCCTCCCCCATCGACTCCCCGACTTCGCGGCCGTGCGTGAAGAGCACTTCCTCGAGGCCTTCGAGCGCGGCATGGCGGAGCAGCTCGCCGAGATCGCCGCGATCACGTCCGATCCCGCCGCGCCCGATGTCGCGAACACGATCGTGCCCCTCGAGCGCTCGGGGCGCATCCTCGACCGCGTCGCGACGGTGTTCTTCACGCTCGCCTCCTCCGACACGACGGATGGCATCCAGGCTCTCGAGGAGCAGCTCGCCCCGCGACTCGCCGCGCACCATGACGCGATCGTGCTCGACCCTGCCCTCTTCGCGCGCATCGACGCCATCCGCCGCGCCGACGAGGACGGCACGGCACCGCTCGACGACGAGGACCGCTATCTCGTGCAGCGGCGCCACATCGAGATGGTGCTCGCGGGCGCGGCGCTCGACGAGGCCGCGAAAGAGCGCTTGCGCGAGCTCAATCAGACGATCTCGACGCTCACGACGCGCTTCGAGAAGAACCTCCTCAACGACACGAACGCGCTCGCCGTGCACGTGACCGATGCCGACGAGCTCGCGGGACTCGCGGCATCCGAGCTCTCGGCCGCGCGCGAGGCGGCGGCCTCCCGCGGTCTCGAGGGGTGGCTCGTGACCCTCGTGCTGCCCACGGGGCACCCCTGGCTCGCGTCGATCGCGGTGCCCGAGACGCGCGCGCGCATCATGAGCGCGTCGCGCGCCCGTGGAACCCGCGGCGGTGAGTTCGACAATCGCGAGCTCGTGCTCGAGCTCGTGCGGGCGCGAGCCGAGCGCGCACGCCTGCTCGGATTCCGGGATCACGCCTCGGTCGTCACGGCCGACGAGACGGCCGGCTCGCCCGCGGCCGTCGCGGAGCTGCTCACGCGCCTCGCGCCCGCCGCCGCACGCAACGCCCGCGCCGAGCGCGCGGAGCTCTCGATCCAGCTCGGGTCGGAGGTCACGGCATCCGACTGGGCGTTCGCCGCGGATGCCGTGCGCCGCGAGCGGTACGCGCTCGACACGGCGGCCCTGCGCCCGTGGTTCGAGGCCGAACGCGTGCTGCGCGACGGCGTGTTCTTCGCGGCCGAGCGGCTCTACGGCTTGCGGTTCACCGAGCGCCCCGAGCTGCGCGGGTGGAATGACGAGGTGCGCGTCTTCGAGGTGCACGACGACGACGGGGTCGTGGGGCTCTACCTGCTCGACCTCTACACGCGCGATTCCAAGCGCGGCGGCGCGTGGATGAACTCGCTCGTCGAGCGCTCCGAGCTGCTCGGCACGACGGCGGTCGTCACCAACAACCTCAACGTGCCGCGCCCCGCCGCGGGCGAGCCGACGCTCCTCACGCTCGACGAGGTCGAGACGCTCTTCCACGAGTTCGGGCACGCGCTCCACGGACTCTTCGCGCACGCGCGCTACCCGAGCCTCGCGGGCACCAACGTCTTCCGCGACTTCGTCGAGTTCCCGAGCCAGGTCAACGAGATGTGGGCGATGTGGCCCGAGGTGCTCGCGAACTACGCGCGCCATCACGAGACGGGCGAACCGCTCGATCCGGCGATCGCCGAACGCCTGCGCGAGGCCGAGCGCTTCGGCCAGGGCTTCGCGACGAGCGAGTACCTTCAGGCCGCGCTGCTCGACCAGGCGTGGCACACGCTCGACGTCGAGTCCGCCGCGGCCGTGACGGATGCCGCCGCGTTCGAGGCGGACGCCCTCGCCGCCGCGGGCCTCGCCGACGACGCCGTACCGCCGCGCTACGCGACGACGTACTTCGCCCACGTCTTCTCGGGCGGCTACGACGCCGGCTACTACTCGTACATCTGGAGCGAAGTGCTCGACGCGGACACCGTCGAGTGGTTCCACGAGAACGGCGGGCTCACACGCGAGAACGGCGAGCGCTTCCGGCGCCGCCTGCTCCAGACGGCCGGCACACGCGATCCGCTCGCGGCGTACCGCGACTTCCGCGGGCACGACGCGGCTCTCGAGCCCCTGCTCGTGCGCCGCGGGCTCGACTGAGCTCGCCAGACGCGCGCGACACGCGCGGCTCGCTCGAGCATTGACAGGAGACCGAGGGGTGAGATTAGGCTTGCCTAAGCTCCCAGATGTTAGGTGAGCCTTCCCTATCTCCTTCCATCGAAAGGACACTCGTGCGCGTCCTCCGCACCCTGTCGGCGCTCGTCCTCGCCGCTCTCGCCCTCACGGCCTGCGCGGGCGCCGCCGCTCCCGAGACCCACGCCGACGCCCCCGGAGACGCGAACGCCTTCCCGGTGACGATCGAGCACGCCTTCGGCGAGACCACGATCCCCGAGAAGCCCGTGCGTGTCGCGACCGTCTCGTGGTCGAACCAGGAGGTACCGCTCGCACTCGGCGTCGTACCCGTCGGCATGGCGAAGGTCACGTGGGGCGACGACGACGGCGACGGCGTGCTCCCGTGGGTCGAGGACAAGCTCGAGGAGCTCGGGGCGGAGACGCCCGTGCTCTTCGACGAGACGGACGGGATCGACTTCGAGGCGGTCGCCGACACCCAGCCCGACGTCATCCTCGCCGCGTACTCGGGACTCACGCAGGAGGACTACGACACGCTCTCGAAGATCGCGCCCGTCGTCGCCTACCCCGAGGTCGCCTGGGGCACCTCGCTCGAGGACATGATCCGGCTCGACTCGAGGGCGCTCGGTCTGGCCCCGGAGGGCGATGCCCTCATCGAGGAGCTGCACGGCGAGATCGACACGGCTCTCGCGGCCCACCCGCAGCTCGAGGGCAAGAAGGTGCTCTTCTCCTACATCGACCCCTCGGACTTCAGCCAGATCGGTTTCTACACGAGCCTCGACACGCGACCCGGGTTCCTCGAGAGCCTCGGGCTGCCGACCCCGCAGGTCGTCGCGGAGGAGTCCGAGGGCACGGATCTCTTCTACGTCACGGTGAGCTCCGAGCAGGCCGACCGCTTCGCCGACGTCGACGTCTTCGTGACCTACGGCGACGCATCCGGGTCGATCATCGCGCAGCTGCAGGCCGACCCCCTGCTCTCGAAGATCCCCGCGATCGCGGCGGGCCGCATCGCGATCCTCGAAGACAACACACCGCTCGCGGCATCGGCGAATCCCTCGCCGCTCTCGATCGGCTGGGGCATCGACGACTACTTCGCGCTTCTCGCCCAGGCGGCGCAGGGCGAGTGAGCACGGCCGTCTCCGCCGCGACACCGCGGGATGCCGCCACGGTGCGGCGCCCCGCGGTCGTCCGCGTCGGGTGGCTCGCGGCGGGCGTCGCCCTCCTCGCCGTGCTCGTCGTGCTCTCGGTGACGATCGGCACGCGCAGTGTGTCGCCCGAGGAGGTGCTCGCGGGACTCACGGGCGACACCTCGAGCATCGGCTCGGCCGCCGTCGCCGCGCGACTCCCCCGCACGGCGCTCGCGATGATCGTGGGCGCGGCCCTCGCGCTCTCGGGCACGGCGCTCCAGGCCGTCACGCGCAATCCGCTCGCCGACCCCGGCATCCTCGGGCTCTCGATGGGTGCGTCGCTCGCGGTCGTGACGGGCGTCGCGTTCTTCGGGCTCGCGCATCCCGTGACGACGATGATCGTCGCGATCGTCGGCTCGACCGCGGCGGGCGTGCTCGTCTACGCGATCGGCTCGTTCGGCCGCGGCGGTGCGACACCGCTCAAGCTCGCGCTCGCGGGAGCGGCGACGACCGCGGCGCTCGGCTCGCTCGTGAGCGCCGTACTGCTGCCGCGCGTGGAGGTCATGTCGACGTTCCGGTTCTGGCAGATCGGCGGCGTCGGTGGAGCCGCGTGGGATCGCATCGCCCTCATCACGCCCGCGATCGCCCTCGGCGCGGCGCTCGTCGTCGCGATGGCTCGCGGCATGAACTCGCTCGCGCTCGGCGACGACGTCGCCACGGGCCTCGGTGAGCACGTCGCCCGCACGCGCGTGCTCGCGGCCGCGGGCGCCTTCATCCTGTGCGGCGCCGCGACCGCGATCGCGGGGCCCATCGGTTTCGTGGGGCTCGTCGTGCCGCACCTCTGCCGCCTGCTCGTGGGAACCGATCACCGCTGGCTCCTGCCGACGACGGCGGTCGTCGGTGCGGCCCTCCTCACGGCAGCGGATGTCGTGGGCCGCGTCCTCGCGCGCCCCGATGAGCTCGAGGTCGGCATCGTCACAGCGCTCATCGGTGCGCCGGTGTTCATCGCGCTCGCCCGCCGGCGGAAGGTGCGGGAACTGTGACCGCCTCGACCGTCGCGACGCCGACCGTGGATGCCGTTGCCGCGAGCCGGCGAGCGCGCGTGCGCTCGCGGGTCGGGCGCACGGTGGCCCTCGCCGCTGTGCTCCTCGTCGCCGTCGCCGCGAGCCTCATGATCGGCACGACCTTCTACGGGCCCGACGAGGTCGTGCGCGTGCTGCTCGGGCAGCAGGTGCCGGGCGCGTCTTTCACGGTCGGCGAGCTGCGCCTCCCGCGCGCGTGCCTCGGCGTGCTCGCAGGCCTCGCGTTCGGCATCGCGGGAGCGACCTTCCAGACCATGCTGCGCAACCCGCTCGCGTCGCCCGACATCATCGGCATCACGTGGGGTGCGAGCGCCGCCGCGGTCGTCGGCATCGTCGTGCTCTCGCTGCAGGACGCACAGGTCGCGTTCATCGCGCTCGCGGGCGCCCTCGTGACGGCCCTCGCGATCTACCTGCTCGCCTTCCGCCGCGGCTTCTCGGGTGCGCGTCTCGTGCTCATCGGCATCGGCGTCGCCGCGATGCTGCAGAGCGTCGTGTCGTGGGTGCTCTCGCGCGCCTCCGAGTGGGATCTGCCCGCCGCGATGCAGTGGCTCGCCGGGAGCCTCAACAACGCGAGCTGGGACCGCACGGCTCCCCTCGCGCTCGCGACGCTCGTGCTGTTGCCCCTCATGCTCGCGCTCTCGCGCGACCTCGCCGTGCTGCGGCTGGGCGACGACGCGGCATCCGCGCTCGGCGTCCGGGTCTCGGCGGCACGGCTCCTGCTCATCCTCGGGGCCGTCGCCCTGCTCGCCTTCGCGACGGCCGCAGCAGGGCCCATCGCGTTCGTCGCCTTCATGTCGGCGCCCATCGCCGGACGCCTGCTCGGCCCGGGCGCATCGCTCATGCTGCCCGCGGGGCTCGTGGGGGCGATCCTCGTCGTCGTCGCGGACCTCGTGGGGCAGTTCGCCTTCGACAGCCGCTACCCCGTCGGCGTCGTGACGGGCGCCCTCGGCGCGCCCTTCCTCATCTACCTGCTCGCCCGCACGACCCGTCAGGGAGGCTCGCTGTGACGATCGACCATCGCCTCGAGGCCCGCGAGGTGACGCTCGCCTACGGCGACCGCACGGTCGTCGAGGACCTCTCGCTCGATGTCGCCCCTGGCCGCATCACGGCGATCGTGGGCGCGAACGGATGCGGCAAGTCGACGCTCCTGCGCGCCCTCGCGCGACTCATCTCGCCGGCCCACGGTGAGGTCGTGCTCGACGGCAGCCCGATCGGATCGCGCCCCTCGAAGCAGGTCGCCCGCGTGCTCGGACTGCTGCCCCAGAGCCCCGTCGCACCCGAGGGGATCACGGTGGCCGACCTCGTAGGGCGCGGGCGGCATCCGCATCAGCGACTCTTCGCACGCTGGACGGCGGGCGACGACGCGGCCGTCGCGGCGGCTCTCGAGGCGACCGGCACGTCCGACCTCGCCGAGCGCAGCGTCGACGAGCTCTCGGGCGGTCAGCGGCAGCGCGTATGGATCGCGATGGCGCTCGCCCAGGAGACCGACATCCTGCTGCTCGACGAGCCGACGACCTTTCTCGACGTCGCCCACCAGATCGAGGTGCTCGACCTGCTCGCGGAGCTCGGACGCGACCGCGGCACGACGATCGTCATGGTGCTGCACGACCTCAACCTCGCGGCACGCTACGCGGACGAACTCGTCGCGATGTGCGAGGGGCGGATCATCGCGAGCGGTCCCCCTTCCGAGGTGCTCGACGCCGAGCTCGTCGAGCAGGTGTTCGGCATCCGCAGCCACGTCATCGCGGACCCCGTCTCGGGGAGCCCGCTCATCGTCCCGATCGGAAGGCACCATGTCCACTGACACCCTCGCCCGCGCGGCGACCGAGCCGTGGACCTTCGCGCGCGTCGTCGTCGAGCGCATCGACGACCTCACTCCGACGTTCCGGCGATTCCTGCTGCGCCCCGAAGTGCCCGGCGTGTTCGCGGATCCCGGCTTCGACCAGCGCATCAAGGTCGTGCCGCCGAGCCCGCAGGGCATCGACCGCATGCCGACGGATCCCGAGTGGTACGCCGCGTGGCGAGCCCTCCCGGAGGCCGAGCGACCCCCCTTCCGCACGTACACGATCCGGGGCGTCGAGGGGGATGCGCTCCTCGTCGACTTCGCGCTCCATGGCCCCGACGGCCCGGCCGCACGCTGGGCGAGCGAGGCGGCCCTCGGCGACGAACTGCTCGTGCTCGGACCGCACGCCGCGCATCCCGGGCCGCACGGCGGCGTCGACTTCGTGCCGCCCGCGCGCAGCGAGCACCACCTGCTCGCGGGCGACGAGACGGCCGCCCCCGCGATCGCGCGCATCCTCGAGCAGTTGCCGCCGGATGCCCGCGGCACCGCCGTCGTGGAGCTCCCGGATGCCGCCGACGCCGCGTACCTGCCGCAGCATCCGGGGTTCGCCGTGCACGCCCTTGCGCGTAGCGGTCGTCCTCACGGCCCAGCTCTCATCGAGCGCGTCGCGACGCTCGCGACGGAGCTCGTCGAGGCGAACCCGGGCGCTGAGCCCGAGGAGATCGACCTCGACCATGACCTGCTGTGGGAGGTGCCGCGCAACGCGCGCGGCGGCGCGGCGCTCGCGAGCGCGCCCCTCTACGCGTGGCTCGCGGGCGAGGCCGGCGCCATCACGACCATCCGCCGGCACCTCGTGAAGGAGCTCGGCATCGACCGCCGCGCGGTCGCCTTCATGGGGTACTGGCGGCTCGGGCGCGCGGAGAACTCCTAGCGCGCGAGGGCCTCGCGACAATCCGCCTCACGCGCCGCACGGTGCGCGATCACCGTGACGCCCACCGCCGCCATCAGGAACATCGCCGCGAGGATGACCCAGCCGACGAGCCCCAGGCTGATCGCGGTCCAAGTGATGACGATCGGGCCGACCATCGAGGCGATCGCGAACGTCATCGAGAACATGCCCTGATAGGCGCCCGGGCGGCGCGGGTCGGCGAGCTCGAAGCTCAGCCCCCACGCGCCGCTCTGCGAGAGCACCTCGGAGAGGGCGTGCAGCACCGAGGCGGCGACGAGCAGCACGATCGTGGCGAGCAGCGGCGTTCCGGCCGCGGCGCCGTAGAGCACGCAGCCGAGCGCCATGAGCACGCCCGCGACGGCCGTGACGTTCCCGGCGCGACGCAGGTCGTGCGTGCCGCGCGAGAGGGGCACCTGGAGCGCGATCACGAGCACCGTGTTGACGATGAACATGATCGACACGAGGTACTCGGGGGCCACGGTGTCGTGCGCCACCCACAGCGGGATGCCGACGTTGAGCACGACGAACTGGATCGCGAACACGGCCGCGAGCACCGAGAACAGCAGGTAGCGCGGATCGCGCCACGGACCGCGGACCGCCACGACGGCATCCGCGTCTCCCTCCGCGGAGCCCGCCTGCTCGGCGCGACTCGGCGCGTCGACGCGAGCGGGCAAGCGCACGAGCAGCAGGGCGCTCGTCGCGTATGCGAGACCGCCCGCGACGAGGATCGTGCGGTACGCCTCCGGCGCGCCGAGCGCGAGGGCGATCGCGCCCACGCCCGTGCCGATCGTGATGCCGACGTTGGTGACCGTGCGCAGCACGGCGCGGCTCGTGACACGCGCCTCGGCGGTGAACGCACGCGCGATGATCGCCGAGCGCACCGAGCCGTTCGCGCCGAGTGCGATCGAGACGAGCGCCTCCGTGACGACGGCGCCCCAGAACTCCGTCACGAGGGCTACGGCCGCGAGCGCGATGCCCGCGAGCACGACGCAGCCGACGAGCAGGCGACGCGCCGAGACCGTGTCGGCGAGGTGCCCGCCGAGGTACGACGCGGCGATGCCGATGCCCGAGCCGATCGCGAACACGAGGGCGACCTGATCGGCGGGGAGCCCCGCGACGAGCGAGAGGTAGAGCACGACGAGCGTCAACGACACGCCCCGCCCCACGGTGCTGATGAGCGTCGCGACGGTGAGCGCGCGCAGCACCGGGTCGGCGAAGGTGTCGCGGATCCGCGTCGTGAGCGGGAGGCGGCGAGCGGATGTCACCCGCTCTATTCTGCCTCGCTCACGAGGCTGCGCCGACGCGGACGCCAGCCGAGCCACAGCATCGCGACGCCGCCCACGACGAGTCCCCAGAACGCGGAGCCGATGCCCGCGATCGAGATCTGCGACGCCACGACGAGGAAGGTCACGACCGCGATGACGCGCGTCGGGGGCTCCTCGAGCGCGCCCGTCATCGCGCTCGCGAAGGCACCGAAGAGCGCGAGCCCCGCGACGGCCGTGATGAGGAGGGGCGGCGTGACGGTCACGAGAGCCGTCGCGGCGCCCGCACCGAGTCCGAGCACGAGGTACGCGGCGCCCGCCGTGACGCTCGCGATCCAGCGGCGGTCGCGATCCGGATGCGCGTCCGGCCCCGCCATCATGGCCGCCGTGATCGCCGCGAGGTTCAATGCGTAGCCCCCGAAGACCGCTCCCGCGAGGGTTGCGGCGCCCGAACCCGCGAGGATTGCGCGGGCCGGCGGATGCGGGTAGCCGAAGGTCTTGAGCACCTCGAAGCCCGGCACGTTCTGCCCCGCCATCGTGACGACGTAGAGGGGCACGCCGAGGCTCACGAGCACGAGCGGGTCGAAGACGGGCCACGTGATCGTCACAGTGGGCCACAGCTGCGCCGCAGCGAGGTCCGCCCCTTCGCCCGAGAGAACGACGCCGACGACCGTCACGAGCACGGCCGCCGGCACGGCCCAGCGCGGAGCGAGCCGCGCGAGCACGAGCCACGCGATGACGACGGGGAGCGCGAGGGTCGGCAGCTCGACCGCCGCGAGCACGGGCGCGATGCAGATGGGGAAGAGGATGCCCGCGAGCATCGCGCTCGCGATGGGCTTCGGGATGCGCGTGACAGCTCGCGCGAGCGCGGGCCACAGACCGGTCACAAGCAGCAGCACGCCGCACAGCACGAAGGCGCCCACAGCGGCCCGGAAGTCGCCCGTCGTCGCCTCGGCGGCGATGAGCAGGGCTGCGCCCGGCGTCGACCACGCAAAGCTCAACGGCATCCGGAACCGCAGGCCCAGCACGATCGCGAGCACTGCCTGCAGCACGCACAGCGCGAGGAGCCCGGATGCCGTGTCGGTGGGCGAGGCGCCCACGGCCTGCAACCCCGCGACGACGAGCGCGAACGAGCTCGCGAACCCCGTGACGGCGCCGATGAGGCCTGCGCCGATGGGCTGGGCGAGGTCGGATGCACGCGTGGCATGTGAGCCTAGGGGCGCGCGCCCCGCAGCTCAATCAGCTGAGCAGGCGGCGCTACGCCGACTTCTCGGCGCGGCGCGCCGGGCGCGGCACGATCGTGGGCGCGGCGTTGTCGATGACCGCCTCGCGCGTGACGACGACGCGCGCGACCTCGTCGCTCGAGGGCACCTCGAACATGATGGGCCCGAGCACCTCCTCGAGGATCGCGCGCAGACCGCGAGCGCCCGTCTGGCGCAGCACCGCGAGATCCGCGATCGCCTCGAGGGCGCCGTGGTCGAACTCGAGCTCGACGCCGTCGAGCTCGAACATGCGCTGGTACTGCTTGACGAGCGCGTTCTTGGGAACCGTGAGGATCTCCATGAGCGCCGACTGGTCGAGCGGCGAGACGGTCGTGACGACGGGAAGGCGGCCGATGAACTCGGGGATGAGCCCGAACTTGTGGAGGTCTTCGGGAAGCACCTCGCTGAAGAGCTCGGCCTCGTCGCGCTTCGAGTGCAGCGGCGCACCGAAGCCGATGCCGCGGCGTCCGACACGTGCCGAGATGATGTCCTCGAGGCCCGCGAACGCGCCCGCGACGATGAACAGCACGTTCGTCGTGTCGATCTGGATGAACTCCTGATGCGGATGCTTGCGCCCGCCCTGCGGCGGCACCGAGGCGACCGTGCCCTCGAGGATCTTGAGGAGCGCCTGCTGCACGCCCTCGCCCGAGACGTCGCGCGTGATCGAGGGGTTCTCGGCCTTGCGCGCGATCTTGTCGACCTCGTCGATGTAGATGATGCCCGTCTCGGCGCGCTTGACGTCGTAGTCGGCGGCCTGGATGAGCTTGAGCAGGATGTTCTCGACGTCTTCACCGACGTAGCCCGCCTCGGTGAGCGCCGTGGCATCCGCGACCGCGAAGGGCACGTTGAGGCGCTTCGCGAGGGTCTGGGCGAGGTAGGTCTTGCCGCAGCCCGTGGGGCCGATGAGCAGGATGTTGGACTTCGCGATCTCGACGTCGTCGCGCTTCGCGTCGGCGGGCGCGAGGGTCTGGTGGGCCCGGATGCGCTTGTAGTGGTTGTAGACGGCGACCGAGAGCGCGCGCTTGGCGGCGTCTTGCCCGATGACGTACTCCTCGAGGAAGGAGAAGATCTCCTTGGGCTTCGGGAGGTCGAACTCGCTCGTCGTCTCCTCGCCGGCCTCGGCGAGGCGCTCCTCGATGATCTCGTTGCAGAGCTCGACGCATTCATCGCAGATGTACACGCCGGGGCCCGCGATGAGCTGCTGCACCTGCTTCTGGCTCTTGCCGCAGAAGGAGCACTTCAGCAGGTCGGCGCTCTCACCGATGCGTGCCATTGCCGGTCTCCCTTCGAAGCGGTATCGGCAGCCTAACCCGTCCCGGCGACGGAGGTGCGACTCTCGTCACATCCCGTGTCGCGGCGCGTCATGGCCCTCGCCTACCCTGGACCCATGACTCCGAGAGCCTCCCGCCTCCTGCGCGGGTCGCTGCTCGGCATCGTCTCGACCCTGCTCGCCGCGGTCTCGCACCTCGTGGGCGGCGGGCCCGCCCCGAGCGGCCTCGCGCTCGGCCTCGGCGGCGTCTTCGCGGCGGCCGTCGGCACGATCGCCGTCGGGCGCGGAGCGGCCGGTCGGCCCGTCGGGCTCCCCCGCACGATCGCGGCCGTCGCCGTCGGGCAGCTCGCGTTCCACCTGGTCTTCTCGCTCCTCGGTGCGGGCGCGAGCGTCACGACGAACGGCGCCCACCACCACGAGCCCGTCGCGATCGCCGCCGACCCCTCGGCGGCCGTCGCCCAGGGCGGAGCCGCCATGTGGCTCGCCCACCTCATGGCAGGCGCCGCCACGGTGCTCTACGCGCGCCGCGTCGAGCGGCACGTGTGGGCCGTGCTCGCGCATCTCGGGGGCTTCCTCCTGCGCGCCCTCGGCATCCGGATGCCGCAGCCGACCGCGCGCGTGTCGCGCCCCGCGGTCTCCCGCGTCGCGGCCTGGGCATCCGCTCTCCTCCGGGACGCGATCGCGCGCCGCGGGCCACCCGCCGCCGCGCGCGCCTGACCCGTCCCGGCACGGGTCGTCCCACGGCGCCGCGTTCGCACGCCGGGGTGCACCGGACGCGTCGCGTCCGCACTCGACGACCCGTCCGCATCCGCGCGCCTCGCGCGGGGCGGACCTCATGAAGGAACAGGCAATGAAGAAGACCACCCGTACCGCGGCAACCGCCGCAACCGCCCTCGGCGCCGGCATCGCGCTCGCTCTCGCACCCGCGCTCGCCGCGAGCGCCCACGTGACGGCGAGCGCGAGCTCGACGGCCGCGGGCAGCTACTCCGTCGTGACCCTGAGCGTGCCGCACGGCTGCGACGGCTCGCCGACCGTCGAGGTCGAGATCGAGATCCCCGCGTCGATCCTCTCGGTGACCCCGACCGTCAAACCGAACTGGACGATCACGACGAACAAGGTGCCCCTCGACGAGGCGCAGAAGAGCGAGCACGGCGATAACGTCACCGAGCGCATCGGAAGCGTCACCTACACGGCCGTCGGCGAGGGCCTTCCCGACGGCTTCCGCGACACGATGGCGCTCTCGCTGCAGCTTCCGGATGGCGAGCCGGGCGATGTCGTGGAGTTCCCGACGCACCAGCGGTGCGCCGAGGGATCGACCGACTGGGTCGGCGACGAGGTGCCGTCGATCGTGCTGACGGCCGCCGATGCGAGCGGCGGCGGCCACGGCGGCGGGGCGGATACCGCACGCGCGCCGGAAGGCGAGAGCCGCGGCTCCGACGATGTGCTCGCACGTGTGCTCGGCATCGGGGGCCTCGTGGTGGGTGCCGTCGGCATCGTGCTCGCACTCGCGGCCCGGCACGAGCGCACGGCGAGGGAGTCCTGATGCGCCGCGCCCTCCGCGCGATCGCGGTCGGCGCCGCGGCGGCAGCCCTCGTGCTGTCGGCCGCGGCGCCGGCCTCGGCGCACAGCCAGCTCGTGGGATCCACGCCGTCCGAGGGCGAGACGCTCGCCGAACTCCCCGCGCAGTTCTCGGTGACCATGAACGAGCGCCTGCTCGCCGATGCCGGGCTCTCGGCGTTCGCGCTGCGCGTGCGCGACGCCGACGGCCTCTACTACGGCGACGGATGCCTTGAGGTCGCCGACGACACCATGACGACCGCCGCCGCGATCGGCGCGGCAGGCGACTACGTGCTCGAGTGGCAGGTCGTATCGGCCGACGGCCACCCGGTCGGCGGTGAGATCCCGTTCACCTGGACGGGCGAGGCGACCGCCGAGGGAAGCGCGGTGGTGCCGAGTTGCGGGACCGAGGCGCCGCAGGATGAGCCGGATGCCGCATCCGGTCACCATGGCGAGGAGCCCGCGCAGATCCCGCTCGGCGACGTGCTGTGGGTCGTCGGTGCGGCGCTCGCCGTCGCGATCGCTGTGACGATCGCGCTCATCGCGACGCGCCGACGCCGCACCTGACAGCGGGCGCGGTTTCGAGACGCGTCCGCGTCGCGGTCGCTCCTCAACCGGCTGAGTAACCCGCTGGTTGAGGAGCGCCGCCCGCAGGGCGACGCGTCTCGAAACCATCGCCGCCCGCGCCGCGAACTACGCCTTGGTGAGCGCCGCCTGCGCGTTCTTGCGGCTCGAGAGCACCTGGTCGATGAGGCCGTACTCGAGCGCCTCGTCGGCGGAGAGGATGCGGTCGCGCTCGATGTCGGCGTTGATCTCTTCCTGCGTCTTGTTCGAGTGACGCGCGAGCGTCTCCTCGAGCCACGTGCGCAAGCGCATGATCTCCTTGGCCTGGATCTCGATGTCGGACGCCTGTCCGCGTCCGGCCTCGCCCACGGCGGGCTGGTGGATGAGGATGCGCGCGTTCGGCAGCGCGAGGCGCTTGCCGGGCGTGCCCGCCGACGCGATGACGGCGGCGGCCGAGGCGGCCTGGCCGAGCACGACCGTCATGATCTGCGGGCGGATGTACTGCATCGTGTCGTAGATCGCCGTCATGGCCGTGAACGAGCCGCCGGGCGAGTTGATGTACATCATGATGTCGCGATCTGGGTCCATCGACTCGAGCACGAGCAGTTGCGCCATGATGTCGTCGGCCGAGGCGTCGTCGACCTGCACGCCGAGGAAGATGATGCGGTCCTCGAAGAGCTTCGCGTACGGGTCCTGGCGCTTGAAGCCGTAGGCCGTGCGCTCCTCGAAGCTCGGCAGGATGTAGCGGCTCTGGGGCATGCGCGAAGCGAGGTCTCCGCCCGCCATGAACGTGGGGGTCTCCATGAATCCGGTTCCTTGTCTCTCTCGCCCGCTCAGTTCTTCTTCTCGGTGCCCGCGCCGCCCACGACATCCGCGGCCGAGGCCCGGATGTGGTCGACGAAGCCGTACTCGAGAGCCTCTTCCGCCGTGAACCAGCGGTCGCGGTCGCCGTCGGCGTTGATCTGCTCGACGGTCTTGCCCGTCTGCGCCGCCGTGATCTCGGCGAGGCGCTTCTTCATGTCGAGGATGAGCGCGGCCTGCGTCTGGATGTCGGATGCCGTGCCGCCGAAGCCGCCGTGCGGCTGGTGCAGCAGGACGCGCGCGTTGGGGGTGATGTAGCGCTTGCCCTTCGTGCCGGCCGTGAGCAGGAGCTGCCCCATCGACGCGGCCATGCCGATGCCGACCGTGACGACGTCGTTCGGGATGAACTGCATCGTGTCGTAGATCGCCATGCCCGCCGTGATCGAGCCGCCGGGGCTGTTGATGTAGAGGTAGATGTCCTTCTCGGGGTCCTCCGCGGCGAGCAGCAGCAGCTTGGCCGCGATCTCGTTCGCGTTCTCGTCGCGCACCTCGGACCCGAGCCAGATGATGCGGTCCTTCAAGAGGCGGTCGAAGACGCTCGGCTGGAATGCCGGTTCTGCCATGGGAGGGGCTCCTTGATCTGTGACGAGGCCACTGCCTCGATGTCGCTCTCGAATCTACCGGGGCGCTTTCGACGGCTCGGCCGTGTTCGCCCTGGGCAGACCTGCGCCGCGCGCTTCGCACCCCGCGGCGCCGGCATCCCGTGCGGTGACCGCGCCTAGGCTCGAGGGATGCAGTGGCAGGAACGCATAGCCGCGGTGTGGGCGGAGGCCGACGCGCTCGACGACGCCGAGCTCGTGCGACGCATCGACGAGCTCGCGGCCGAGCACCCCGACGACCCGCTCGCGCTCTTCGAGCGCGGCGGCGCGCGCGACTCGACGGGCGACGAGGCGGGTGCCGAGAGCTTCTACCGGCGCGCGCTCGCCGCGGGCCTGGGCGGAAGCGAGCGCGCCCAGTGCATCGTGCAGCTCGCGAGCACGGTGCGAAATCTCGGACGCCCCGGGGAGTCGCTCGAGCTCTTGCGCGACGAGTTCGCCGAGCGCCCTGACGACGAGCTCGCGGATGCGGCGGTCGCCTTCGCGGCCCTCGCGCTCGTCGACCTGGGTCGCCCGGTCGACGCCGTCTCGGCGCTCCTGCACGCGATCGCGCCGCACCTGCCTCGCTATCAGCGTTCCGTGCACGCCTACGCCGACGAGCTCCTCTCGCGCTGACGCGGCGGTCTCAGTGCCCGCGTGCCCGCGCTCGCGAGCCGCGGGGCATCCGGCTCACGCGAGCAGCTTCTCGAGGGTGTTGACGTTGCGGCTCGTGAGATGCGGCTTGTAGGCGGCCTTGCCGATCGCCTTGCCGAGCTGCGAGTCGAGGGTGTCGCCCTTGGGCACCGTCCAGTACACGACGCCGTCGCCGTCGGCGGCGAGCTCGCTCGCGGGATCGAGGTCGAGGGCGAGGATGCGCGCCTTGACGTCCGCGTCGAGCACGAAGAGCACGTAGTCGTGCCAGCCGTCCCGACCGCGTTCGAACGGGTACGCCCCGACGATCGCACGCAGGGCATCCGTCGCGAGCACGTGCACCCACGCGTCGTAGCCGAAGCGCTCGCGCAGTGCGGCCTCGACCTCCGCCTTGACGGATGCTGCGGATGCCTCGCTCGTGACGAGCGCGTTGCCGCTCGCGAGCACGGTCTTGACGTCGCGATAGCCGAGGGTCTCGAGCAGCTCCCGCAGCTCGATCATCTTGACCGTCACGCCGCCGACGTTGACGCCGCGCAGCAGGATCACGTATCGCACCGCGTCACCCTACGCCCGCTCCCTGGGAACGATTGAGGGGTCGCAAACTGCGCTCAACACGCCGTGTCGGCAGCAGTTTGCGACCCCTCAAGAGGAGGTCAGTGCTCGTGGCCCTCGTGGTCGTGGTCGTGCTCGACGCCCGTGAGGTCGGATTCCTCGATGATCTCGGAGTCGTCGTCGGCGTCGCCGAGCGCCGTCGCCGTGAGCGCCGAGACGTCGACGGCCTTGCCCTTCTCGTCGACGACCTTGGCCTTCGAGAGGGCGATCGCGATCGCCTTCGAGCGCGCGACCTCGCCCACCATGGCAGGGATCTGACCCGAGTTGCCGAGGGCCTGGATGAAGTCGCCGGGCTCCATGCCATACTGCGCGGACGCCTGCACGAGGTAGGAGGTGAGCTCGTTCTGGCTGACCTTCACCTCCTCCTTCTCGGCGATCGCGTCGAGCAGGATCTGGCGGCGGAAGACCTTCTCGCTCTCCTGGGCGACCTCGGCGCGGTGCACGTCGTCGTCGAGGCGGTTCTCGTTCTCGAGGTGGCGGTGCACCTCGTCGTCGATGAGGCCCTGCGGCACCGGGATGTCTGACTTCTCGACGAGCAGCTCGACGAGCTTGTCGCGCGCCGCGACCGCCTGACCGAACTCGGCGGACTTCTCGAGCTGCTCGCGGATGTCGGCGCGCAACTCGCCAATCGTGTCGAACTGCGACGCGATCTGGGCGAAGTCGTCGTCGGCCTCGGGCAGCTCGCGCTCCTTGACCGAGAGCAGCGTCACCGAGATCTGCGCCTTCTCGCCCTTGTGGTCGCCGCCCACGAGCTCCGACTCGAAGGTCGTCGACTCGCCCGCCGTGAGGGTGTCGAGCGCCTCGTCGATGCCGTCGATGAGCTCGCCCGAGCCGATCTCGTAGGAGATGTTGGATGCCGTGTCGATCTCCTCGCCGCCGATCGTCGCGACGAGGTCGAGCTGGGCGAAGTCGCCCGCCTTGGCCGGACGGTCGACCGTCACGAGCGTGCCGAAGCGGCTGCGGAGGTTCTCGAGCTCGGCCTCGACCTCATCCGGTCCGACCTTGACGCTCTCGACCTCGACCTTGAGCCCGTCGTACTTCGGCAGCTCGAAGTCGGGGCGCACGTCGACCTCGACCGTGAACACGAGGTCGCCCGTGAAGTCCTTCTCATTGGGCCATGTCGTGACATCCGCCTCGGGACGGCCCAGCGGGCGCACCTTCTCGTCGCTCGCGGCCTCGCGGTAGAAGCGCTCGAGGCCCTCCGAGACGGCGTGGTTGAGCACCTCGGCGCGGCCGATGCGCTGGTCGATGATGGGGGGCGGCACCTTGCCCTTGCGGAAGCCGGGGATGTTGACCTGCTCCGCGATGTGCTTGTAGGCGTGCTCGATCGAGGGCTTGAGCTCGTCGGGGGTCACGGTGATGGTGAGCTTCGCGCGCGTGGGCGACAGCTTCTCGACGGTCGTGCTGACCATGGGGATGTCTCTCCTGGATTTCTTTCGCTGATGTTCCGTCGGGGCGACAGGATTTGAACCTGCGACCTCCCGCTCCCAAAGCGGGCACTCTAGCCAAGCTGAGCTACGCCCCGGATGCCGGGTCTCCTGCAGCCGGCTGTCGGGCGGGGTGACGGATGCGATCCGGCCCGAAAACGGCCTCGCATAGTCTAGCCGCATGCGGCTGCGCGCCCGCCGCTGCGCGCCCCGCTGGTCGAGGAGCGCCGCGCGCAGCGCGACGCGTCTCGAAACCAGCGCCATCGGATGCCCGACTCCCCCGTTCGTGCGTGTCGCCGCCGCGGATGTCGGTGGCCGGGCGCACGATACCGGCATGGCCAACATCGACATCATGGAGATCCGCGCGTTCGAGCCGCGCTGCCTCGACTGCGGCGAGACGGGCCCGATCGAGTCGAGCGCCTTCTGGGCGATGGCGTGGGAAGAGGCGCACGTGTGCGTCGCGGCCCGCATCGACTCCGAGGCCGCCGAGCTCACGAGCGTCGCCCGGCTGAGCGCCTGATCCGACTCGCCTCTCCCCTGCGCTAGACTCGCGGGGTTGCCCAGCCGTGCGCGGCGGGCTTCGGGGCGGTAGCTCAATGGTAGAGCCTCAGTCTTCCAAACTGATTACGCGGGTTCGATTCCCGTCCGCCCCTCCACTCGGCCTCAGCCGTCCACCACGCGGGGCCACCCGACCGCTCGTCAGCTCGCACACGGCGAAGGATGCCGCGGGCACGGCGGCACGCAGCGCTCGAAGGCGTTCGGCATCCGCGACGATCGTGGGGATCACGATGTGGATGTCGGGCACCGGGGCGTAGTTGGGCCAGATCGTCGCGAGGTTCGTGAGCCAGAAGTCGCGACGCTCCACGGCGCCGGCACGCACGCCGCCACGCCGCAGCCATCGCCCTTCCCCACCCTCCCCCGGGCCGGGATAGCATCGATGCGGGGATGCGTAGTACGGGGGAAAGTCGTTCGCGCCCGCGGGAGGTCGCGTTCGTGCCGCGATCGCCGACGGCGGTCGTGGCGCGGCGGCGCCTGCTGGTGCACCTGGACGACGCGGCGACACGGCCGCTCGTGATCGTGCGCGCGCCGGGCGGCGCGGGCAAGACGACGCTGCTCGCGGAGTGGGTGCGCGAGCGGCCGCGACGCGGTGTGTGGGTCACCCTCGACGCCGGCGCGGCGGGCCGCCCCGAGTTCTGGCGCCGCGTCGTGGATGCCATGGTCGCATCGGGCGCGCTCGGTGCCGAGTCGCAGCTCGACGACATCGTGGTCGGGCTCGACATCGACGAGCGCGTGCTCACGAGCATCGAGAACGCCCTCGCGGCCCTCGAGGACGGTCCCCTCCTGCTTGTGCTCGACGACTTCCACGAGGTCGTCGACGAGCGGGTTCACGATGACCTGCACCGCTTGCTCGAGCGCGGCGCGCCCCTGCATCTCATCGTGGGAACCCGCACGATGAGCCCGCTCGAGAGCGCAGATCGCATGGCACGCGTCGACACCGCGGTGCTTCTCACGGATGAGCTCGTCTTCACGCGCGCCGAGGTCGCCGAGCTCGTCGGGCTGCTCGACGCGGATCCGGATGCCGTGGATCCGCTGCGCGAGGCATTCGGCGGCTGGCCGCTGCCGACCCGCACAGCGCTGCTCGCCCTCACCTCGGGTTACGCCTCCGACGTGCACGGCGCCGTCGAGCAAGTGCGACGCAACGACGGCGGGCTCGTGCTCGAGGGCATCGACGACGAGTACACCGAGTTCCTGCTGTGCGCGTCGATCGCCCAGCGCATCAGCGTCGACTTCGCGCGCCGCATCGTCGGAGAGCGCGCCGAGGAGCACCTCGCGCGTGCCGAGCGCAGCGGCATCGGCACATGGTCGCCGCGTGCGGGCGACGAGGCCCTCGTGCTGCACCCCCACATCCGCGGGCAGCTCGAGCGCGAGCTCATGCAACGGATGCCGGAGCGCGTGAGGGAGCTGCGCGCCCAGCTCGCCGCGGATCGCCTCGAGCGCGCCGACCCGCTCGGCGCGGTGACCCAGTTCGCGGCCATGGGCGACTGGGGCTCCGTCGTGCGCGTCGTGCGCGGGCACTTCGCCGATGCGAGCTGGTACGCGGGCATGGGCGACGTGCTGCGGGCCGCGGACCCGCGCGAACTGCGTCGGCATCCGGAGCTCCTCGCGATCCTGCTCGTCTTCGACTACGCCAACCCGCGGTCGACGCGCGCGCGGCTGCTCAACTCGGCGAGCCTCGTGCTCGCGCTCTTGCGCGCCCGCTTGCAGGTCGGCCCCGCGGTCGAGCGCTTCGGCGTGCTGCTCGGGCTGCTCGGCGCGCAACGCACGAGCGGGCGCTATCGCGACGCCCTCAAGACGGCCGACCAGCTCGTCACGGCGGCGATGTCGCTCGACGACGACATGCGCGCTGAGCTCGTCGGCATCCTGCCGACCGGATGGACGCACGCCGCAACGACCTATCTCTACGACGAGCAGCTGGGGCAGGCCGAACCCTTCTTCCGTGCAGCGGCCGACGTCGCGCGCGACAGCGACCGCCCGTGGAGCGTGCTGCATGCGGAGAGCATGCTGTCGCTCAGTATCGCGCTGCGCGGGGATATGACCGCGCTCGCGCCGCGTCTCGTCGAGGCCCGCCAGTTGCGCCGCCCGCACACGTGGCGCGGCTCGTACATGGCGGCGGGCTACCACCTTGCGGAGGCGCTCGATGCGCTCGAGCGCTTCGACACCTCTGCGGCGCGCGATCAGCTCGCGCACCTCGCGCGGCACGAGCGCACGATCGAGCACTGGCCGCTCATCGCGGAGCTGCGCGCGCTCGCCGCGCTCGTCGACGGCACCCTCTACAGCGGCGTCGAGGCCCTCACCGCCGACATCGCCGCGCACGCCGATCGCCCGGCCACGAGTCGCGCCATGTCGGCCCGCCTCGCGGCCGTGCGCGCCGATCTGCTCGTCGCCGACGGGCATCCGCGGCGCGCCCTCGAGACGGCGGATGCGAGCGGTCGCGCCACGGTCCCCTTGCGGCTCGCCCGCGCCCGCGCGGAGCTCGCCCTCGGACGCTACGACGTCGCGGTCGCCGATGTGCAGAACATCGTGTGGTCGGAGGAACCCATCCCGCGCGCGAAGGCCGAGGCCCTGCTCGTGACAGCCGTCGCAACGCACGCGCTCGGTCGCCTCTCGGAGGCCCGTGAGGCCGTCGATCGCGCTCTCGAGCTGCTCGACACCTTCGCGCTGCGACGGCCGCTCATGACGATCCCGCGTGCGAGCGCGACCGCTCTCGTCGAGCTGCTCGGGCAGGATCCCGCGGTCGTGCTCGCGGGCGTTCCGGACATCGTGCCGCCGCTACCCGAGGTCGGCGAGCTGACCCCGCAGGAGCTGCGGGTGCTCTCGATGCTCGAGCAGACGGGTCGAGCCGACGTCATCGCCGCGCGCCTCTACATCTCGAACAACACGGCCAAGACCCATCTGCGCAGGATCTACCGCAAGCTCGACGTGCGCTCGCGCGAGGAGGCGCTCACGATCGCGCGCGTGCGCGGGGTGCTGCCGATCGACGAGAGCGGCGAGCACTGAGGCGCGCGCTCATCGCGCCGGGGTCTCGCGCACCGGCGCGAGCAGCGCGCTCGAGGCGGCCATGAGAAGCGCCGCGACCCCGAAGAGCAAGGGGTAGCCGCCCACGGATGCGATGGCCGCCGCCGCGACGAGGGGCGCGACGGCCTGCCCCACGTTGGTCGCGACGTTGAAGAGGCCGAGGCCGCCGCCTGCGTGCTGCTCAGGCTCGACGATCGCGTCGGCGGCGAGCGCCGTGCCGCACGAGATCGCGACGCCGAGTCCCAGACCGACCGCCCCCGCGAGAATGAGCACGCTCGTGACGGAGGGCGCGAACAGCGGCACGAGCGCGGCGACGGCGACGATCGCGCCCGCCGTGACGAGGAAAGGCTTGCGCCTGCCCGTCCGGTCGCTCAACCAGCCGACCGCGATCACCGCGACGATGACGAAGACCGCGCCGAGGGCGGTCGCGAGGCCCACGACCGGCCCGGCCTCGGCATCCGGAACCCCCACGTGATCCGTGAGGATGTAGAGGAGGTAGCCCTGCAGCGCCCCTGCCCCGATCGCGAAGCACAGCCGCCACGCGAAGATCCACGCGAACGCCGGGTTGCCGCGTACGGCATCCACGAGGCGCCGGATGCCGAGCCGCTGTCGCGAGGCCGGCGTGACGAAACGCGACGGCGCGTCGCGCACGAGCACCGCGAAGACGAGGACGGCGACCACGAGCGCGCCTGCGAGCGCGAGGTGCGCAGGGCGACATCGATCGAGGCACGATCGACCTCACGGCGATCGCGACCGGGGAGCCCGTCGCGGCGGATCTCGGCCCTGTCGCGTCGGACCCGCAGGATGTTCCGCTCCTGCTCGCCGAGGCGCCCGGGATCGCGATCACGACGACGACCGACGCGCCGACCCTGCCGGCGCCCGGGGAGACCCTGCGGTACATCTTCACGGTCGAGAACACGGGCAACGTGACCCTCACCGACATCGCGGTGGCCGTCGGCTCGTTCAGCGGAACCGGCGCGCTCTCGAGCATCACGTGTCCGCCGCCCGCTCCCCTCGCGCCCGGCGCGACGCTCACGTGCTCCGCCGACTACGTCGTGACGGCCGCGGATGCCGAGGTCGGGTCGCTCACGCTCGCCGCGACCGCGACGGGCGTCTTGCCCGCGGGCACGGATGTCGCATCCGCCCCGTCGCACGCGACGACGCCGCGCGCTCTCGCCGCGACGGGCGCCGTCGCCGATCTCACGCTCGCGGCGCTTCTGCTCGCGCTCGGCGCGCTCCTCGTCGGAGTGCGGCGGCGCGTGGCGTCCTGACGGACGCGGTCCCCCGGTGAGGGCCGTGGATGCGGGGGCATCCGCGGCCCTCACGTGGTCTCAGCAGCAGCCGGGCTCGCACGGGCCGGGCACTGTCGGGTCGCACAGCAGCGGCTCGCAGCACTCGTTCATGGCCTCCTCCTTTCATCGATGGACGTCGATGCAGAGGAGCATGTCGTTAAAGATCGATGCTTGTCAATATTCACGCTCTTCGATATAGGATCGACGCATGATCCCCGTCGCGACCATCCAGGGTCCGGCCTGCTGCACGCCGCTCGCCGAAGCCCCCCTCGGCTCCGACGACGCCGAGGCGCTCGCGCGCTCGCTCAAGGCGCTCGCCGACCCGGCGCGGCTGCGCATCCTCTCGCTCGTCGCGGCCTCGCCCGAGGGCGAGATCTGCGTGTGCGAGCTCCCCGCGCCGCTCGGCCTCACCCAGCCGACCGTCTCGCACCACCTCAAGGTGCTCACCGAGGCGGGGTTCCTCGAGCGCGAGAAGCGCGGAACGTGGGCGTACTTCCGTCTCGTGGCCGGAGCGCTCGACGCCGTGACGCGCCCGCTCGCCGAACCGGCATCCGAGCTGGTGCCCGCATGAGCGCCCCGACGGTGCTCTTCGTGTGCGTGCACAACGCGGGTCGCTCCCAGATGGCCGCGGGCTACTTGCGGCACCTCGCGGGCGACCGCGTGCGCGTGCTCTCGGCGGGCTCCGAGCCCGCGGATGCCGTCAACGCCGTCGCGGTCGCCGCGATGGCGGAGGAGGGCATCGACATCGCCGGGGCCCAGCCCGAGCTGCTCGATCCGGATGCCGTGCGCGCCTCCGACGTCGTCATCACGATGGGCTGCGGCGACGCATGCCCGGTCTTCCCCGGCAAGCGCTACGAGGACTGGCAGCTCGACGACCCCGCGGGTCAGCCGCTCGAGAGGGTCCGCCCCATCCGCGACGCCATCCGCGCGCGCGTCGAGACGCTCGTCGCCGAGCTCGGGGTCTGACGCCGACGCGATTGCCAGGGCTTTGCCAGGCGTTCGTCACCGGAGCGGCATACGGGGCGACGTAGGCTGAGGCAAGTCGATCGGCATCCCGCCTCTTGGCTTCTCATCCGGCCCATCGGGCCGCCAAGCGGACGGACGCACCGACATCACCTCCTCCTCCCCGACCATGGTCTCGGGCCGAGTCCGTGAGACGACGCCCCGCACGACCGGTCGCATCGACCCCATCCACACCTTCACCGAGGTCTCCCGCACCGTACGCGACACGGGTCTTCTCCGGCGCAGCCGCTGGTTCTACGCCCTGCTCGGCGGCGGGCTGCTGCTCGCCCTCGGCGGCGCGATCGCCGGGTTCGTGCTGCTCGGCGAGAGCTGGTACCAGCTGCTCATCGCGGGCGCCCTCGGCGTCATCTTCACCCAAGCGGCGTTCCTCGCGCACGAGGCCGCGCATCGCCAGGTGCTCGCGTCCGGTCCCGCCAACGATCGCCTCGGGCGTCTCGTGGGCGTGCTCGGGGTCGGCATGAGCTACCAGTGGTGGATGACGAAGCACACACGCCACCACGCGAACCCCAACCGCGTCGGCAAGGACCCCGACATCGAGGTCGATGTCGTCGCCTTCACGCCGGAATCGGCGGCGAGCCAGCGCGGCCTGCTCGCGATCATCACGCGGCGCCAGGGATGGCTCTTCTACCCCCTCCTGCTGCTCGAGGGCCTCAACCTGCACTACCTCTCGGTGCGCTCGCTTCTCGAGCGCCGCAAGGTGGAGGGCCGCTGGTTCGAGCTCGGGCTCTTCGCACTGCGCTTCGCCGTCTACTTCGGCGTCGTCTTCTGGGTGCTGCCGCTCGGCATGGCCTTCGCGTTCATCGGCGTGCAGCTCGCGGTCTTCGGCCTCTACATGGGCACGTCGTTCGCCGTGAACCACACGGGGATGCCGATCGTCGCGGCCGAGCAGAAGCTCGACTTCTTCACGAAGCAAGTGCGCACCTCCCGCAACATCTCGGGCGGCTTCTGGGCGTCCGCGCTGCTCGGCGGGCTCAACTACCAGGTCGAGCACCACCTGTTCCCGAACATGGCGCGGCCCCACCTCGCGCGAGCGCGCGAGATCGTGCGCGAGTACTGCGCGACCCACGACATCCCCTATACCGAGATGAGTCTCGTCCGCGCGCACGCCGCGGTCGTGCGGCACATGCACGAGGTCGGTCGCGCCGCGCTCGACCCGTTCACATGCCCGCTCATCGCCCAATACCGGCGCGCCTGACGCGCCCCCAGACATCCGCGCGGCACAAGCCGAGGCGGGTGAGTGAATAAAGGAGAACACCATGACCACCGGAACCGTGAAGTGGTTCAACGCCGACAAGGGATACGGCTTCATCGCCCCCGACGACGGCAGCGACGACCTCTTCGCCCACCACTCGGCGATCGCCGGATCCGGCTACAAGAGCCTCGACGAAGGACAGCATGTGCAGTTCGACGTCGTGCGCGGACCCAAGGGCTTCCAGGCGGAGAACATCTCGACCGTCGCCTGAACGTGCTTCGCAGCGGCCCCTCCTTCGGGAGGGGCCGTTCGTCGTCTCGGGGCACCGAAATCGCCCATTGCACCCCGCAGATGGGGGGCAGTACCATCGCCTCAGTCGCACGCCTTCCCCCTGCGTGCGACGGCACCCCGTCCCCCAGGAGTGAACCATGACCGTCGTGACCCCCACCACGACCGCGGCCCCCGCGGGCTGGTACCGCGACCCGCTCGGCATCCCCCAGCTGCGCTGGTGGAACGGCATCGCGTGGACGAACCACATCCAAGACAACCGGCCCGAACTGCAGCCCTGGACGGCCGATTTCGGCACAGTGCCACGTCCCTCGGTGGCCTAGCCACCGCCATCGACTCCGGCGAACGCCGGACACCCGGCAGCCGGCGCACTCGACGGGTGGGTGCACCGTCTGCCCGTTGACGCGCGGGCGCTGTCCTCGCAAGCTCGCCCGCGCGTCAACCCCTCAACGCTGGAGCCAGGCGACGACGGCGAGCACGCGGCGGTGGTCGGAACCCGAGTCCTCGAGGCCGAGCTTGCCGAAAATCGCCGTCACGTTCTTCTCGACGGCCCCGACGCCGATGAAGAGCTGCTGAGCGATCGCCGCGTTGCTGCGGCCCTCGGCCATGAGCTGAAGCACCTCGCGCTCACGCGGCGTGAGCGAGGCGAGCGGGTCGTGCCGCCGCCCGATGAGCTGGGCGACGACCTCGGGATCGAGCACGGTGCCGCCCGCCGCAATGCGGCCCACGGCATCCGTGAGCTCGTCGAGGGATGCCACGCGGTCCTTGAGCAGGTAGCCCACTCCGCCGGATCCCGCGCCGAGCAGCTCTTGCGCATAGGCGACCTCGACGTACTGCGAGAGCAGCAGGATGCCCGTCGCGGGGAGCTCCTTTCGCAGGCGGATCGCGGCGCGCACGCCCTCGTCGCGGAAGGTGGGCGGCATCCGCACGTCGAGCACCGCGAGCTCGGGGGCGAGCCCGGGGGCCGCGGCGAGCAGCTCTTCGGCGTCGCCGAACGCGCCGACGACCTCATGCCCCGCCTCCTCGAGCACGCGCACGAGGCCCTCTCGCAAGAGAACCGAGTCGTCGGCCACCACCACGCGCACGCTCACGCCCTCCAGGCTAGCGAGCGCTCGACGGCAGCTGCGCCGTGAGGGGAAGGTGCGAGATGACGTGCGTCGGACCGCCGACGGGGCTCACGAGCTCGACCGTGCCGCCGAGACCACGCAAGCGCTCCTCGATGCCCGCGAGACCGTGCCCGGCGACCGCCGCGGCCCCGCCGACGCCGTCGTCCGTCACGACGACGTCGAGCCACACGGCATCCGTCTCGGGGATGCGGCGCAGCTCGAGCCGCACCCACGCGTTGTGTGCGCGCGCGTGTTTCGTGACGTTCGTGAGCGCCTCGGCCGCGATGAAGTAGGCGTTGCGCTCGAGCTCGGGCGGCAGGACGAGGTCGGCGGGGAGCAGCGACTCGATGTGCGTCGGCAGGGGTGCACGCACGGCGAGTGACTCGAGCGCCGCGACGAGCCCGCGGTCGAGCAGGATGGGCGGCGCGAAGCCGCGCGAGAGCGCTCGCAGCTCTTCGAGCGCCTCCTTCGACTGAGCCATGGCCTGCCCGATGAGCTCGCGCGCGGCATCCGGGTCCTTCTCGAGCTGGCGCTCGGCCGAGGCGAGGTCCATCTGCAGTCGCACGAGCCGCTGCTGCGGTCCGTCGTGGATGTCGCGCTCGAGTCGGCGCAGGGCGGTGCCCTCGGCGGCGACCGCGGCGCTGCGTGAGGCCGAGAGGTCGGCCATCTGCATTTGCAGCTCCTCGGAGCGGAAGGCCGCGAGCATCCCGCGGGCGATCGCGTGGTGGATCCACGTGAGGCCGTGCGTCACGAAGGGCAAGGTGAGCAGGAAGACCGATCCGACGACGAACACGACGGTGCTGTGGAAGACCGTGCTCTCGAAGAGCTCCGGCACCTCGGCACCCGCCTCCTCCCACAGCTCGACGAGCTGAGAGAGGCCGACGATGCGGTCGTCGACGAAGGGCGCATAGAGCGGGAAGAGCGTGCCGCTGAGCGCGATCGAGAGCCAGGCGATCGTGATCGACCACGTGATGACCCCGACGATGGGGTTCACGATCGAGCCGTGCAGGAGGTACAGCCAGTAGTGGCCGTCCACGAGCGGCGCGAGGACCTTTCCGAGCGTCGTTCCGCCGCGCATCGTGCGATCCCAGCGCGGCGGCGTGATGGGTGGGAAGAGCGCGCCGCGCAGTCGCCACGTCTCGAAGATGCCGAAGCCGCGCGCGACGAACAGGGCGGCGAGCACGATGAAGACGCCGATGACGATCGGGATCATGCCGATGCCCGTCCAGAAGAGCGTCAAGAGCACCGCGAGGCCGACGATCGTGATGGGGAGGAGGGGCAGCAGGAAGCCGAGCTCGGGCAGCACACCCGCCCAATAGCGGCCGTAGCCACGTCGTGTCGTGCTCATATGATCCAGCATCGCGGATGCGGCACGCGCGCGGCATCCGGGGAACGGGCCGGTGCGGGGTGGGGTTGGCCCTACCGCCCGGCGAGCTCGATGACGCGATCCTCCGCCTCGTGGTCGGCCGGGCGGTGCGAGACGAGCACGACCATCCGGTCGCTGCTCGCGTGTCGGATGTCGTTCATGAGCTCGCGGGCCGTCGGCTCGTCGAGGTGCGCGGTTGGCTCGTCGAGGAGCAGCAGCTCCGCACGGCTGAGGAGCGCGCGAGCGAGGGCGAGCCGCTGGCGTTCCCCGCCCGAGAGGGCGCGGCCCGCGCGACCCACGCGCGTCGCGAGCCCGTCGGGCAGCTCCCTCAGGAGCGCGCCGAGCCCCGCGCTCTCGAGCACCGCGGCGAGCTCGGCGTCCGTCGGGGCGTCGTCACGACCCCGCCCGATGAGCAGGTTCCCGCGGATCGTCGAGTCGAAGACGTGCGCCTCCTGGGGGCACCACGCGACGTGCCGCGACCAGTTGGGGCGATGCAGCTCGGCGACGGGGACGCCGTCCGCGCGAACCGCCCCGGCATCCGGGGCGAAAGCACCCATGATGTGGGCCAGGAGAGTCGACTTGCCCGAGCCGGACGGCCCGTCGATCCGCAGTCGTTGGCCCGGGCGGAGTGTCGCGTCGAGGCCCGCGAAGAGCACGTCGCCGCCGGGCAGGCGACGCGCGACGTCGTCGAGGTCGAGGCGCTCGACGCGCGCGTGCAAGCGGCGCACGCCGTCGATCGTCTCGGGTGCGTCGAGCACGGGCGCGAGTCGTGCGAGCACGGCGCGGAGGGCCGGGATGCGGCGCACGGCCGCCGCGACACCGTCGACGGCCTCGACGAGCGCGAGCGCGAGGAGGCTCACGACCGCGACCGTCGAGACGGGGAGGGTCGCGGGTGCGAGGGCGGGCACGGCGACCGCGAGGGCGGCGCATCCCGCGACGGCGAGCGCCGACCCGAGTCCGGATGCGAGGGTCGCCCGGCGATCGGCTGCCGCGAGGCGAGCCTCCGCGGCGTCGAGCGCCGCGAGGGCCGCCGGGACGAGGCCGCCGCCGCGCAGCTCCTCGGCGGCCGCGCCGAGAGCGCTCACGCGCCGCACGAGGGCGGAGCGCGCCGCGACGCGGGCGTCCGCCGCGCGCCGTACCGCGAGGACGCCGCCCATGGCCGCGAGCACGACGGTGCCGAGCAGCACGAGCCACGTGACGCCCGCGAGCACGGGCGCGAGGATCGTCGTCGTGATGCCGACGCCCGCGACGGCGACCGCGCCGGCCGCGAGAGGCGGGATGATGCGCGGCAGCTGATCGCGCAGCTCGGCGGGCTGGGTCACGAGCACGTCGAGCGCTGCGCCCCCGCCGAGCACGCCGCGCATCGCGGGCCCCTGAGCCGCGAGCCGCCGCCACACGCGCAGCCGCAGCGCATCCGTCGCGCGGAAGACCGCGTCGTGCGCGAGCAGGCGCTCGACGTAGCGCGCGACGGGCCGAGCGAGTCCGAAGAAGCGCACGCCCACGATCGCGACGAGGAGGTACATGATCGCGGGCAGCTCGGAGGCGCGCACGATGAGCCACCCGGAGACACCCGTGAGCGCAAGCCCGAGCCCGATCGCGAGCGCGGCCATCGCCGAGGCTCCGACCCAGCGCCCGGGCGACGCGGCGAGCACCGTGCGAAGCGCCCGTCGCACGCTCCCCTCTGACGCGGGGGCGGATGCGACGCCCGTCTCAGGCGCGCGGCCGCGCTCAGCCGCCCCACCCGCGCGGCCATGCTCAGCCGCCCCACCCGCACGGCCATACTCAGCCGCCCCGCTCACGCGGCCCTGCTCAGCCGCTCGACGCACGCGACCATACTCAGCCGGTTGAGGAGCGCCCGCCGCAGGCGGACGCGTCTCGAAACCGGCGTCGATCGCAACCCCCCGCGCCGCGACGACCTCGTCGGCGAGCGCGAGCGTCGCCTCCTCATGCGTCGCGATGACCGTCGCGACGCGATCGGCGCGCGCCCGGATCGCCGCGCGCACGCGCTCCGCCGAGCCATCGTCGAGATGCGCCGTCGGCTCGTCGAGCACGAGCAGCTCGGCGCCCGCGTCGACGCGCGCGAGGGCCCGCGCCACGGCCGCTCGACGCTGCTCGCCCGGGCTCAGCTCCGCGAGCGGCGCATCGAGGAGCGCGCCGAGGGCGAGCTCGTTAGCGAGAGCCCCTGCGGCATCCGCACCCGCTCCTGCGAGGGCGAGCTCGGCGCGCACGGTCTCCTCGGCGAAGCGCGGTGCCTGCGCGGCGTACGCGGTGCGCGCGGGATCGCCCGTCACGACGCCCGTGAGCTCGGCATCCGCGGGAAGCGCCCCGACGAGAGCCGCGAGCGCGGTCGACTTGCCTGCCCCGCTCGGCCCCGCGATCGCCGTGATGCGCCCCATGACGGGGCGCACCGTGAGGTCGCGCAGCACCTCGCCTCGCCCCGGGTAGCGCACACCGACCCGCTCGAGGCCGGGCACCCCGGGCGCGAGAGCGGCGCTCGTGCGCGCGTCGCCGACGACCTCCCGGGTGCGACGCAGCGCCGCGAGCCCGTCTTGCGAGGAGTGGAACGCCGTGCCGACGTCGCGCAGGGCCGTGAAGCACTCAGGGGCGAGCAGCAGCACGAGCACGGCGACCTCGAGCGAGACATCGCCCGAGAGCAAGCGGATGCCGAGGAACACCGCGACGACGGCCACCGAGATCGTCGCGATGAGCTCGAGCGCGAGCGTCGAGAGGAACGCCGTGCGCAGCGTGAGCATCGTGCGCCGCCGGTAGTCGCTCTGGATGCGGTCGAGGGCGTCGAGCTGCTCCTCGAGGCGGCCGAGGCCCACGAGCACGGGAAGGCCGCGCGCGAGCTCGACGAGGTGATCGGCGAGGCGCGTGAGGGCGTCGGTCGCGCGGTCGACGCGATCGCGCGTGTGCATGCCGATGAGCACCATGAAGATCGGCACGAGCGGGATCGTGCACGCGAGCACGACGGCTGAGAGCACATCGACGCCGAGGATGCGCAGGCCCGCCGCCGCGGGTACGACGACGGCCGACACGATCGCGGGAAGCGCGACGCCGAAGTAGTCGTCGAGGGCGTCGAGCCCCTCGGTCGCGAGCACCGCGGTGCCGCCGCCCGTGGCATCCCCCGCCGACATGCGGACCGCGAGTTCCCGGCGGAGCTCGGTCTTCGCGTGGATGGCAGCCCGCTTCGCGAGCACGGCGCGCGACCACACCGCGACCGCCCGCAGCAGCACGCCCGCGGCGCCGAGCGCGAGCCACTGCGCGGGGTCCTCCCCCGCGGCGAGGGCACCGAGCTGCCGCGCGATCGACTCGGCGACGAGCAGGATGCCGGCGGAGCCCGCGACGCTCGCGAGCGCGATCGGCAGGAGCGCGCGCACGCCGCCCGGGCCCAGCTCGGGCCGGGGGTGCGGCGCGGGTGCGGCGGTCATGTCAGCGCCGCCCTCTCAGTACATCGCTGCGGATCGCCGGGACGACGTCGTGCGCGGCCGGCAGGTGCCCGGGCGCGATCCGCTTGCGGAAGACCCAATAGCTCCACGCCTGGTAGGCGAGGATGACGGGCAGCGCGACACCCGTCACGACCGACATGACGCCGAGCGTGTACGAGCTGCTCGCGGCGTTCGCGATCGTGAGGTCGAAGGCGGGGTCGATCGTCGACGGCAGCACGACCGGGAAGACGGCCGCGAAGATGGATGCCGCGCCGAGCCCCGCGAGTACCGCGAAGCCCGTGAAGGCCCAGCCCTCGCGTCGACGACGGGCGGACACCCACCCGGCGACGCCCGCGACCACGGCGAGCGCGAGCAGCACCCAGCTCACGGGCTTGCCGTGCTGCACGCCCACGAGCACCGCCCAGCCGGCGAGCGGAAGGAGCGCGACAGGCGCCAGGCGCGGCACGAGCCGCCCCATCCGCTCGCGCACGGGTCCGTCGGTCTTGAGTGCGAGGAAGGTCGCGCCGTGCACGAGCGAGAAGCCCACGAGTGCGAGCCCGCCGAGCACCGCCGCGGGCGTGAACCACGCGAACGCGCCGCCCACGCGGTCGCCGTTGGCGTCGATCGGCAGGCCCGTCGTCGTGAGGGCGAGCGCCGCTCCGATGCCGAACGCCGCGACGGCCGAGCCGAGGCCGATCGACCAGTCCCAGAAGCGCGTCCAGGCGCGCGAGACGATCTTGCCGCGGTACTCGATCGCGACGGCGCGCAGGATGAGGCCGAGCAACACGAACACGAGCGGCAGGTAGAGCGCCGAGAAGAGCGACGCATACCAGAACGGGAACGCGGCGAAGGTGCCGGCGCCTGCCGTGAGCAGCCACACCTCGTTGCCGTCCCACACGGGGCCGATCGCGTTGAGCATGACGCGGCGCTGCTTCTCGTCGCGTGCGCTCACGAGCATATGCATGCCGACGCCGAGATCGAAGCCCTCGAGCAGCAGGTAGCCCGTCCACAGCACCGCGATCGCGACGAACCAGACGATGGGAAGCGCATCCATTTCCATTCCTCCTGTTGCTCAGTAGGCAAAGGCGAGCACGTCGTCGCGGGCGCGACCGGCATCCGCGTCATCCGTATTCGAGTCGGTGTCGTCGTCGCCCGTGCCGAAGCGTTCGGGCATGACGCCCGCGATCCCGGCCCGCACGAAGCGCGCGAGGAGCGCGACCTCGACGATCATGAGCGCGAGGTAGACGAGCCCGAGCGCGACGAGCGAGAACACGATCTCGCGCCCGTCGACGCCGGGCGACACGGCCGCCGCGGTGAACATGAACACGCCGTCGACGCCGCTCGGGTTGGGGTTCGGCGCGACCACGAAGGGCTGCCGGCCCATTTCGGTGAAGATCCACCCGGCCGCGTTGGCGCCGAACGGCGCGAGGATGCCGAGCACCGCGAGCCGCATGAGCGGCTTCGAGCGCGGCACGGTCCCCTTGCGCGTGATCCACAGCGCCACGAGGGCGGCGAAGGCCGCGATCGCCCCGAAGCCGATCATGATGCGGAAGCCCCAGTAGGTGACCTCGAGGTTCGGCATGTAGTCGATCGCCTGGCCTGCCCGCTCGCCGTAGATCGGGTCGTCGGGCAAGTGCGTGCCGTACGCGTCCCGATACTGCGGGATGAGCTCGTTGAGACCCGGCATCTCGGTCGTGAAGTCGCCCTTCGCGAGGAACGACAGCACACCCGGGATCTCGATGACGGGCACGACCTCCGAGCAGTCCTGCGAGCCGAGCTTGCCGACCGAGAGCACCGAGAAGCTCGTGCCCGTGTGGCACGCGGCCTCGGCCGCCGCCATCTTGAGAGGCTGCTGCTCGTACATGAGCTTGCCCTGGATGTCGCCCGTGATCGCGACGGCGCCGAAGCCGAGGATCGCGGCGACCGCGCCGATACGCAGCGAGGTGATCCAGACCCGGTGGTCCTTCGCGTCGCGGCCCGGGATGTCGGGAGCCTCGCCCACGATCACGCGACCCCGCGCATCCACGGTGTCGATGCCATCCGTGCGCCGGCGCCACAGGTGGTACCACGCGATGCCGAGCAGGAAGGCGCCTGCGACCGCGACGGCCCCCGCCATCGTGTGCGGGAACGCGGCGAGCAGGGTGTTGTTGGTCAGCACAGCCCAGATGTCGGTGAGCACGGGCCGGCCGTTCTCGTAGTCGACGCCGACCGGATGCTGCATCCACGAGTTCGCCGCGAGGATGAAGTACGCCGAGATCCACGAGCCGATGACGGCGGCCCACAGGGTCGCGAGGTGCAAGCGCTTCGGCAGGCGACCCCATCCGAAGATCCAGAGGCCGAGGAACGTCGACTCGACGAAGAAGGCGAGCAGGCCCTCCATGGCGAGCGGGGCGCCGAAGACGTCGCCCACGAAGCGCGAGTACTCGCTCCACGCCATGCCGAACTGGAACTCCTGCACGATGCCGGTCGCGACACCCATGATGAAGTTGACGAGGTAGAGCTTGCCCCAGAACTTCGTCATGCGGAGCCACTGCTCGTCGCCGGTGCGCACCCACATCGTGTGCAGGATCGCCACTACGAGCCCGAGGCCGAGCGTGAGCGGGACCATCATGAAGTGGTAGACGGTCACGATGCCGAACTGCCACCGGGCGATCTCGAGCGGATCCACAGTCTCCTCCTGTGCGGGGCCGCACGGGCAGCGAACCCTCGCACCTCAACCTTCGGATGCGGGAAGGTCGCGGGTCAGGGCCCAAGGTCCCTCGGGGGTGCCGGGAGAGTCGGTGGTTTCGAGACGCGTCGCTTCGCGGCGCTCCTCAACCACCTGCTCGACAGGCAGCTGGTTGAGGAGCGCCGCGCGCAGCGCGACGCGTCTCGAAACCAGCGCCCCCCTACTCCCCCGTGCTCAGCAACCTGAACTCATGCCGCCGCAGCAGCGTCAGGATCCACCGCGCCGGAACCCCGAACGCGCGCCGCCCGGCATCCGCGGGGTACTCCTCGATCGCGACGACGCGATGCCACACGCCGCGCACGAGCAGCTCGCATCCGCCTGCCGCGACGACGTTGCGGTACCAGTCGACCCTCTCGCCGTAGGTCAGCTCGGCGATGAACCCGCCCTCGGCGCGCGCCACGATGATCGGCGTCTCGTACGTCTTGCCCGACTTCCGCCCCACGTGCCGCACGAGCGAGAACGGGCCGCGCCCCGCCCGCGCAAGCCGCGTCGTCCACCGGTTGAGGGTGTTCTTGAGCACGCGCAGGAACCGCCGTCGCATGGGGTCACGCTAGTCGTGACTGCGCAGAGGTGGTTTTGAGACCCTGTCGAGGTGGTTGAGGAGCGCGCCCGCGGAGCGACGCGTCTCGAAACCACGGTCCACTAGCTCCGCCCGAGCACGGATGCCAGGTCGCGCCCCGCGGGCAGGTCACCGTAGAGGTGCCCGTGGCGCGCGCCCTCCCCGAGACGCGCGTCGACGAAGAGCTCAGCGACCGCCGTCGGAGCCGTGCGCAACAGCAGCGACGCCTCGAGCGCGAGCGCGAGGTCGGCGACGAGGCCGCGGGATGCGGCGGCGGCATCCGCGGGGCCCATCGCCGCGACGCGGTGCAGGCGCTCACGCGTCGCCGCGAGGTGCGCGTCGAACACCGGGTGCGCGCCCGCGGCGAGCGCGAGCTCCGCGGCAAAGGCGGCCACGGCATCCGGCTCCCGACCGAGGGCCCGCAGCACGTCGAGCGCGATGACGTTGCCGGAGCCCTCCCAGATGGCCATGACGGGCTGCTCGCGGTAGCGGCGCGCGAGCGGGAAGTTCTCGGCGTAGCCGTTGCCGCCGAGGCACTCGAGTGCCTCGTAGGCGTGGCCGGGGCCGCGCTTGCAGATCCAGTACTTGGCGACCGCGGTCGCGAGGCGGCGGAAGGCGAGGTCGTGCTCCGACGCGTCGTCGTCGAAGGCGCGCGCGAGCCGCAGGGCGACGGCGGTCGCGGCCTCCGTCTCGAGCGCGAGGTCGGCGAGCACCGCCGTCATCGCGGGCTGCTCGACGAGCGTCGCGCCGAACGCGCGACGATGCCGCGCGTGCCACAGCGCTTCGGCCGTGGCCTGCCGCATCCCCGCGACCGTGCCGAGCACGGTGTCGAACCGCGTGCGCTGCACCATGTCGATGAGCACGGGCACGCCGCGCCCCTCCTCGCCGATGAGGACCGCGCGCGTGCCCTCGAGCTCGAGCTCGCCCGAGGCGTTCGCGCGATTGCCGAGCTTCTCTTTGAGCCGCGCGATGCGGAATGGGTTGCGTGCGCCGTCGGGCAGCACGCGCGGCACGAGGAAGGTGCTGAGCCCGCCCGGCGCCTGCGCCGTCATGAGGAACGCGTCGGAGGCGGGCGCCGAGCAGAACCACTTGTGGCCGTCGAGCACGTAGACCCCCTCGCCGTCGCCGGATGCCGGGGTCGCCGTCGTGAGGTTCGCGCGCAGGTCGGAGCCGCCCTGCTTCTCGGTCATCGACATGCCGAGGATCGCGCTCGACTTGCCGCCTCGCAGCTCGGGGTCGTAGTCGCGGCTGAGCGCGCGCGGCACCCACTCGGATGCGACGGCCGCGTTCTTGCGCAGCACCGGAACGGCGGCGTGCGTCATCGAGACGGGGCAGCAGTGCCCGGGCTCGACCTGTGCGAAGAGCATGAAGACGGCCGCGCGCGCGACGGCCGCGCCGGGTCGCGGCTCCGCGAACGCGGCCGTGTGCCCGCCCTCCGCGATGTTCGCCGCCATGATCCGGTGATACGACTCGTCGTACTCGATCTCGTCGATGCGCACGCCGTAGCGGTCGTACTGGTGCAGGCGCGGAGTCTGGGTGTTGGCGAGTTCGGCGTCGCGCTGGAACGCCGCCGACCCGACGTGGCGGCCGACACGGTGGAGCTGGTCGGATGCCCATGCGGCGTCGTAGTGGGCGACACCCTGGACGAGCGCGGTGTTGGCGGCGAACTCGTCGAGCTCGACGCGCGGGGGAACCTGGTTCACGACATCGTGAGGCATGAGGTGACGGTAGTCGAGTACCCGGGCTCACGCCTCACCGAGCTCGGGCATATGGATGCGCTGCCCCTCCGCCCCCGAGATGTGCAACAGCTCGACGGCCCCATCCGCGGCCCCGATCCAGTGCGGCGTGCGCGTATCGAACTCAGCCGCCTCCCCCGCCTCGAGCACGAAGTCGCGCTCGCCGAGCACGAGCCGCAGCCGCCCCGACATGACGTAGAGCCACTCGTGCCCGCGATGCGTCTTGAGCTCGACGCGCTCACCGCGCTTCGGCGGCGGCAAGATCTGCTTGACGACGCGGATGCCGCCCGCCCGTCCGCTGAGGGGCAGCAGCACGCCGCCGCGGTGCGGGATGCGGCGGATGTGCACCCGCGGATCGCCCACCTCTGGCGCGCCGACGAGCTCATCGAGCGGCACGTCGTAGACACGCGCGAGCGGCAAGAGCAGCTCGAGCGCGGGACGCCGGGTCCCCGACTCGAGCCGCGAGAGCGTGCTCACCGAGATGCCGGACTCGCGCGAGACGTCGGCGAGCGTGAGGTCCCGACGCATCCGGAGGGTGCGCAAGCGTGCCCCCACGCCCGCGAGTGTCTGCTCGATGTCTTTCGCCATGCCGCCAGTTTGCCATTCCCGCAAGACGGCTTGCTGGATCGGCAGCGCCCGTCGCACGCTATCCGCATGCCCGATTCCGCACTCCCCCTCCCCGACCCGGCCGATGTCGTCATCGTGGGCGGCGGCCCCGCCGGCCTCTCCGCCGCGATCGCCCTCGGCCGCTCGCGCCGCACGGTGACCGTCATCGACGCCGGCGAACCGCGCAACGCGCCCGCCGCCCACGCGCACAACGTCTTCAGCCGCGACGGGGCATCCCCCCGCGAGCTCATCGCCGACGCGCGCCCGCAGGCGCAGAGGTACGGCGTGCGGCTCCTCGACGACAGCGCCGTGCACGTCGAGCGGGACGGCGACGGGCTCTTCGCCGTCGAGACGACCACGGGCGCGACCGCGCGCGGCCGGCGTCTCCTGCTCGCCTCCGGCCTCCGCGATGTGCTGCCCGACATCCCCGGCCTCGCGGCGCACTGGGGCGACTCCGTCGTGCACTGCCCCTACTGCCACGGCTGGGAGGTGCGCGACCGTGCGATCGTCGTGATCGGCACGACGCCCCGCAGCGGCCACCAGGCGCTCATGTTCAGCCGCTTGAGCAACGATGTCGTGTTCGTCCGCCACGACACCCCGGCCGACGTCGAGGCGGATGCCGACCTCGCGGCGCTCGGCGTGCGCATCGTCGACGGCCGTGCCGCCCGCGTGCTCGACGACGCATCCGGCGCCCTCCGCGCGGTCGTGCTCGACGACGGCAGCGAGCTGCCCGCCGGCGCCGTCGCGATCGGCCCCTCGTTCGAGGCCCGCACCGAGCTCTACGAGCAGCTCGGCGGCACGCCCGCGGTCGTCGCAGGCATGGGCGTCGTGATCCCCGCGGATGCCGTGGGCCGCACTCCGGTCGACGGCGTCTGGGCGGTCGGCAACGCGAGCGACGCGACGGCGATGGTCGGCGCATCCGCGGCCGCAGGCACGATGGCGGGCGCGCAGGTCAATGTCGACCTGCTCATGGAGGAGGCGGCGGCCGCGCGGGGGTGAGGAGTCCACCGCGGCAGGGCCCAACGTCCCGCCCGCGCAGCCGCCCGCTCGCGTAGCGTGGAGCACGTGGCGACCCGCATCTACCTCACGAGCGCCGAGGGGCGCACCGGCAAGTCGACGGTCGCGGTGGGACTTCTCGAGACGCTCACGGCATCCGTGGCGCGCGTGGGGGTCTTCCGCCCGATCGTGCGCGCCGACGTCGAGCGCGACTACATCCTCGAGCTGCTCGTCGCGCACGCGAGCGCGGGCCAGAGCTACGAGGACTGCGTCGGCGTCGACTACGAGACGCTGCACGCCGATCCGGATGCCGCGCTCGCGACGATCGTCGAGCGCTTCGCCGAGGTCGAGGAGCGCTGCGACGCCGTGCTCATCCTCGGCTCCGACTACACCGACGTGGGAACGCCCACCGAGCTCGCGACCAACGGACGCATCGCCGCGAACCTCGCCGCGCCCGTCGTGCTCGTGACGGGCGGACGCAACGCGGAGGGCGACGGCGCGCGCACGCCGCAGCAATGCGCCGAGATCGCACGCATCGCGCTCGGCGAGCTGCGCGAGGAGCACGCCGAGGTGCTCGCCGTCATCGTCAATCGCGCCGACCCCGAGCGCATCGACGACATCGCGTCGCGTGTCGCCACCGACACGGGCCTGCCCGCGTGGGCGATCGCCGAGGATGCCGAGCTCACGGCGCCCCTGCTGCGCACCGTGCTCGAGGCGGCGGAGGCCGAGCTCATCCGCGGCGACCCGGCGGCGCTCGAGCGCCCCGTGCTCGGCACGACGATCGCGGCGATGAGCCTGCCCAACATCCTGCCGCGGCTCATCCCGGGCGGGGTCGTCGTCGTGCCCGGCGACCGCTCGGAGGCGCTCGTCGGCACCATGGCGGCCCAGCTGTCGCAGACCTTCCCCGTGCTCACGGGCGTCATCCTCAACGGCGGCTTCCCGATCGACCCCGCGATCGAGCGCCTCATCGACGGCCTCGGCACCCCGCTGCCGATCGCCTCCACGCCCCACAGCTCGTTCGACACCGCCGTGCGCATCACGCACGCACGCAGCCGCCTCGCGGCCGACTCCCCCGCGAAGCACGCCCGCGCCGTGTCGCTCTTCGCCGAGCACGTCGACGCGGCAGAGCTCGTGCGCCTGCTGAGCCTGCCGAACACGGGCGGGGTCATGACGCCCATCCGCTTCGAGCACCTGCTCGTCGAGCGCGCCCGCGCCGCCGACCGCCACATCGTGCTGCCCGAGGGCGACGACGACCGCATCCTGCAGGCCGCGGCGATCGTCGTGAAGCGCGGCATCGCGCGCCTCACGATCCTCGGCGAACCGGATGCCGTGCGCGGCCGGGCCGCGGCCCTCGGCCTCGAGCTCGGCGAGACGCGCGTCATCTCGACGAGCGATCCCGAGCTGCACGCGCGCTTCGCCGAGGAGTACCACCGCCTGCGCGCGCACAAGGGCGTCTCACCCGAGATGGCGGCCGACACGGTGACCGACGTGTCGTACTTCGGCACGATGATGGTGCACCTAGGGCTCGCCGACGGCATGGTGTCGGGAGCGAAGCACACGACGGCGCACACCATCCGTCCCGCCTTCGAGATCGTCAAGACGGCGCCCGGGGTCTCGGTCGTCTCGAGCGTGTTCCTCATGGCGCTCGCGGATCGCGTGCTCGTTTACGGCGACTGCGCCGTGATCCCCGAACCGACGGTCGAGCAGCTCGCCGACATCGCGATCTCGTCTGCCGCGACGGCGGCGCGGTTCGGCATCGAGCCGCGCGTCGCGATGCTCTCGTACTCGACGGGCGAGTCGGGCTCGGGAGCCGAGGTCGACCGCGTGCGGGCGGCGACCGAGCTCGTGCGCGAGCGCGCGCCCGAGCTGCCCGTCGCGGGGCCCATCCAGTACGACGCGGCCGCGGACCCGACGGTCGGCGCCTCGAAGATGCCGGGTTCCGAAGTCGCGGGCCGCGCGACGGTCTTCGTCTTCCCCGACCTCAACACGGGCAACAACACCTACAAGGCCGTGCAGCGCTCGGCGGGCGCCGTCGCGATCGGGCCCGTGCTGCAGGGACTCGCGAAACCCATCAACGACCTCTCGCGCGGCGCGCTCGTGCGCGACATCGTCAACACGATCGCGATCACGGCGATCCAGGCGGCCGCCGAATGATCCGCAACGTCTTCGTGCTCAACGTCGGCTCGAGCTCGATCAAGTACCAGCTGCTCGATGCCGTCACGGGCGAGGTGCACGCCAACGGCATCGTCGAGCGGATCGGGGTGCCCGGCTCGGGCATGCCCGATCACGAGGCCGCCCTCGCAGTCGTGCTCGGCGAGCTCGAGGGCGTGGCGATCGACGCGGTCGGACACCGTATCGTTCACGGCGGCACGCGCTTCGTGCAGGCGACCGTCATCGACGACGACGTCGAGCGCGAGATCGCGGCGCTCTCCGACCTCGCGCCGCTCCACAACCCGCCGGGGCTCGCCGGCATCCGGGCGGCACGCGCCGTGCTCCCCGAGCTGCCGCACGTCGCAGTGTTCGACACCGCGTTCCACGCGACCATCAGCCCGGCTGCGCGCGACTACGCGATCGACGCGGAGGTCGCGGCGAAGACGCGCATCCGGCGCTTCGGGTTCCACGGCACCTCGATCGGCTACGTCTCGCGCATCGCGGCGGAGCTCCTCGGGCGCACGGGCGACCCCGAGCTCAAGGTCGTCGTGCTGCACCTCGGCAACGGCGCCTCGGCGGCGGCCGTGCTCGGCGGACGCTCGCTCGACACCTCGATGGGGCTCACGCCGCTCGAGGGCCTCGTGATGGGCACCCGCTCGGGCGACATCGACCCCGCCATCCCGCTCTATCTCGCGCGCGAGCACGGCTACACGATCGAGCAGCTCGACGAGCTGCTCAACAAGCGCTCGGGGTTGCTCGGCCTCGCGGGACGCAGCGACATGCGCGAGCTCGTCGCGGCGGCGGATGCGGGAGACGAGCGTGCCGCCCACGCGCTCGACGTGTATGTGCACCGCTTGCGCCGCTACATCGGCGCGTACGCCGCCGAGCTCGGCGGCATCGACGCGCTCGTCTTCACGGCGGGCGTCGGCGAGAACTCGGACTACATCCGGCGGCGCGCCGTCGCGGGGCTCGAGTTCCTCGGGCTCGTGGTCGACCCGGAGCTCAACTCGGCGCGTTCCTCGGAGCCGCGAGCCATCTCGCCCGCGGGGTCGCGCGCATCCGTGCTCGTCGTGCCGACCAACGAGGAGCTCGAGATCGCGCGCGAGACCCGCACCGCGGCCGGCGGCTGACGCCCGCCGCCCCGCTCCCCCGCTGATCGCGCCCAACCCCCTCCGCCCATCTCAAGGAGCCGCCCCTCCCATCTCAAGGAGCCGGTGAGACTCATGTCAGCTGGTGGGGGACGCTGGGCCGGATGTTGAGGCCGGCTCCTTGAGATGGGCTGCGGGGCTCCTTGAGATGGGAGCGAGGCATGGCGCACTGGCTGCCCGCTGGGTGAGGAGCGCCGCGCTGCACGCGCCGAGGCTGCCCGCTGGTTGAGGAGCGCCGCGCCGCAGGCGCGACGCGTCTCGAAACCAGCGACCACCTGCCACGCGACGGTGGCTTCGAGACGCGTCGCTTCGCGGCGCTCCTCAGCCACCTCGGCGATCCTCGGCCGCCTCGGCGCTCCTCGGCCACCGCGCCGCTCCTCAGCCACCGCGGCGCTTCGCGGCCACGAGAGCGTCGCCCGGCTCTGCGAGACTGGAGCCATGCCCGACCCCGCCGGCGAACCGCGGCTCGACCGTCTGCTCGAGGCCGTGCCGCACGTCGTGGGCGAGCTCGAGCTCCCCGTCGTGCTGCGCCGCATCGTCGAGGCGGCCGTCGAGCTCGTCGACGCGCGCTGGGGCGGGCTCGACGTCGTCGCGCCCGACGGAGCGCTCGAGCAGTCGGTGCACGCGGGCGGCGAGCGTTCGGACACAACGCTCGACGTCCCCATCCGCGTGCGCGACAGCGTCGTCGGCACCCTGCACCTCACGGATCGCGACGGGGGCGTCGCGTTCTCGGATGCCGACCGCCGCCTCGTCGGATCGCTCGCCGCGTTCGCCGCGATCGCGATCGAGAATGCACGCCTCTTCGCCGAGCAGGTGCGGCGCGAGCGGTGGTCGACGGCCCTCGCCGAGGTGACGGCGGCGCTGCTCTCCGACGACACGGTCGACGTGCTCGCCGTACTCGCCGACCGCGTCGCCTCGGTCATCGAGAGCGAGCTCGTGTGCGTCATCGTGGCAGACGGCGCCGACGACGGCGTGCCGATGCTACGCGTCGACACCGCGCGGGGCACGGGTGCCGATGAGCTCGTGGGCCGCCGCTACCCCGCCGCCGGCACGCTCTCGGGCCGTGCGATCGAGACCGGCGCGCTCGCGACGACCGACCCCGGCGAGCCCCCCGGCGAGTCCGTGCTGCGGCCCGGTCCGAGCGCCGCGATGGCGCTCCCCGTGCGCTCGGGCGACGAAGTGCTCGGCGCGCTCTCGGTCTACCGCGCGCCCGATGCGCCGCTCTTCACAGATGCCGACCGCGCGCTCGCGGCCGACTTCGCGCTCCAGGCGGGCGTCGCCATCCGCCTCGCGCGCGGACGCGCCGACCGCGAGCGCCTGACCCTCGTCGAGGACCGCGCGCGCATCGCACGCGACCTGCACGACCACGTCATCCAGCGCCTTTTCGGCACGGGGCTCGCGCTCCAGGCGATCGCGGCACGCACGCCCGCGGCGGCCGACGCGATCTCGGCACAGGTCGACGCCGTCGACGCGGCGATCGCCGAGATCCGCACGGCGATCTTCGCGCTCGGAGCCCGCGCGGCATCCGGCGGGGCGCTCCGCCACCGCGTGCTCGATGTCGCCTCGGATGCCGCTCCCGGGCTCGCGAACCCCCCGCTCGTGACCTTCTCGGGCCCCGTCGACCTGCTCGTGACGGGCGAGCTCGCCGACGACGTGCTCGCCGTCGTGCGCGAGAGCCTCGCGAACGCCACCCGCCACGCCCGGGCGACGCGCGTCGAGGTGTCGGTCGCAGTCGACGACGACGCGGTCGTCGTGACGGTCGACGATGACGGCGTCGGCCTCCCCGCGGGCGCCCGCCGCGCGTCCGGCACACGCAACCTCGACGAGCGGGCGCGCGCCCGCGGCGGTAGCTTCGAGCTGGAGTCGCGCGCCGTCGGCGGCACACGCGCGCGCTGGAGCGCCCCCGTGCCGCGCCCCGGAAGGAGCATCCCGTGACCCGCGTCTTCCTCGTTGACGACCACGAGATCGTGCGGCGCGGCATCGCCGACCTCATCGACGCCGAACGCGACCTGCAGGTCGTCGGCGAGTCCGGCCAGGTGCGCGGCACGCTCGCGAAGATCGAGGTGACGAAGCCGGATGTCGTGGTGCTCGACGTGCGGTTGCCCGACGGCGACGGCATCGAGCTGTGCCGCGCCATCCGCTCCGCCCACCCGGAGATGCGCTGCCTCATGCTCACGGCGTACGACGACGACGAGGCGAGCCGTTCGGCCGTGCTCGCGGGCGCGTCAGGGTACGTGCTCAAGGACATCCGGGCGCGTGGGCTCGTCGAGGGTGTGCGTAAGGTCGCGGCGGGCGGCACGCTGCTCTCGGCGCATGTGAGTGAACGGGTCGCCGAGTCGTTCGCGGCGCCGCGTCCCGACGAACCCGAGCTCACGCTGCGCGAGCGGCAGGTGCTCGACCTCATCACCGAGGGGCTCACCAACCGGCAGATCGGCGAGCGCCTCGGGCTCGCCGAGAAGACCGTCAAGAACTACGTATCCGGGCTGCTCGCGAAGCTCGGCATGGAGCGACGCACGCAAGCGGCGATCTACCGGCTCGAACGCCGCGGCTGAGGCGCTCGGCCGCCAGGGCCCGCTCGGCTAGCGCTCAGCCGATGCCCGGTCAACCCCCGTTCAGGGCAGCCTCAGCTTCGTTGCGGAATGCCTCCCGCTGAGTACCGTTGAAACAGACGGAGGCCGGTGCTCCCGGCCGGAAGGAGGCAGCAGCCATGACCGACGCCAAGACCAAGGCCATCCCCACGAGCGCCGTCGACCCCGACGTGACCGCGGGAGTCGCCCAGTTCCTCGGACCGGTGGTCGTCGACCTGCAGGCGCTCGCCGTCGACGGCAAGCAAGCGCATTGGCACGTGCGCGGCGACAACTTCATCGGCGTGCACGAGCTGCTCGACGACGTCGTGGCCCACGCGCAGGAGTTCGCCGACCTCGCCGCCGAGCGCGTCGTGGCCCTCGGGCTCCCGATCGACGCGCGCATCCAGACGGTCGCCGCGAAGACGACGACGCCGAAGATGGAGCCGGGCTTCCAGCAGTCGGCCGACACGATCGCCGCCGTCATCGCCTCGATCGACGCGGCCCTCGTGACCGTCCGCACGGCGATCGAGGAGCTCGACGAGATCGACCTCACTTCGCAGGATGTCGCGATCGAGATCGCGCGTGGCCTCGAGAAGGACCGCTGGTTCCTGTTCGCGCACATCGCGAACTGACGTGCCCCCGGGGTTGAGGAGCGGCGCGCAGCGCGACGCTCCTCAACCGCCGAAGCGGCGACCCGCAACGAGCGTCGCGTGCACGGGGATCGTGCGGAGCGCCGCGGGGTCGAGCGCGTGGGGATCGGCTTCGAGCACCGCGAGGTCGGCCGGCCCGCCCACCTCGACGGCCGCGACCCCGCCCCACGAGGCGCGCAGCGCATCCGCGAGCGGCAGTGCCTGCTCGGGATGCCACGGCTCCCGCCCGTCGCGAGCGCGCGTGACGGCAGCGGCGAGCGTGACCCACGGATCGAGCGGCGCCACCGGAGCGTCGGAACCGAGCTCGAGCACGGCACCCGCATCGAGCAGCGAACGGTAGGCGAAGGCGCGATCGGTGCGACCCGCCCAGTGGTGGTCGGCCACGTCGCGGTCGTCCATCGCGTGTTCGGGCTGCACGCTCGCGTGGACGCCGAGGGCGGCGAAGCGCGGCACGTCGTCCTCGGACACGAGCTGCGCGTGCTCGATGCGTGGCGGCAGCGGAGCATCGTCGCGCACGCCGAGGGCCGCAAAGGTGTCGAGCGCTTGCGTCACGGCGCGGTCGCCGATCGCATGGATCGTCGGCACGAGCCCTGCCGCGAGCGCCTCGCGCGCGATCGCGAGCAGCTCGTCGTCGGCGTAGCTCGCGAGCCCGTGGTCGTGCGGATGCACGGCATCGGGATACGGGTCGCGGCACCACGCGGTACGCGAGTTGAGTGCGCCGTCGGTGAAGAGCTTGAACCACGCGACCGTCGCGAGGCCGTCGGTGCCCGGCACGGCATCGCCCGAGCGGAGCCCGCGCGCGACGATGCCGTCGAGGTCGACGGGGTAGACGCCCGCGCGCACCCGGATGCCGCGCAGCCCCGCGGCGATGCGCCGCTCCCACGCGTCGACCGTGCCGCTCATGTCGAGGTCGACGATCCCGGTCACCCCGCGCTCCGCGGCCGCGACGACGGCATCCGCGACCCAGCGATCGAGCGTCGCGGCGTCGGTCGTCGAGAGGCGCACGTTGAGATCGAACGCGGGCTGCTCGTTGAGCCACCAGTCGTCGCCGCCGAGCCCCAGACGGCGCACGAGCGCGCGATTCGACCACACCGTGTGCACATCGCCGGAGACGAGCGCCACGGCGACCTCGCCCGCGTCGAGCAGCTCGGGTGTCGTCGCGTCGGGCCAGAGGGCGTCGCGGAAGCCGTAGCCGAGCAGGATCTCGCGCGCGTCCCACCCCTGGTCGATGCGCGCCCGCACGAGCGCCGCCGCCTCGGCCGCCGAGCGGGCGCCCGAGAGGTCGAGGCGACGAGCCGCGGCCGCCCATTGGCCCATGTGCACGTGGCCGTCCCACATGCCCGGCATGACGAAGCGCCCGTCGAGCTCGAGCCGCTCGGCGCCCGGTGCCTCGAGCCCGGCGCCGAGTCCCGCGATGCGGCCATCCCGCACGAGCACGTCGACGGGCTCGCGCGCCGTCGCATCCGCGCCGACGAGCCGCACCGCACGCAGCAGGAGCGCGCTCACGCGCCACCCTCGGCGCGCCGCATCTCCTCGGCGAGCGCGGGCTGGGCGTACGGCCCGTCGCCCGCGAGCTCCTCGATGATGCGCGCGCGCACCTCGGGGGTCTTGTTCTGACTGAACTTGCCGCGTGCGTCGAAGCGCGTCACGCGGATGCGCAGCCCGATCGTGCCCTTCGCGATACGTCGCGCGTACTCCTCGTCGTTCGACAGCGAGCGGGGCTCCGGCATCGGATGCTCGAAGTGATCCGTGAGCCGCTCGAGCACGCGATAGTTCTCCTCCTCCGAGAGCACCTCGGGCACACCGTAGAGGTGGGCCGTCGCGTGGTTCCAGGTGGGCACGATGTCGCCCGGCTCGTACCAGTTCGGCGAGACGTAGCCGTGCGGGCCCTGCACGATCACAAGCATCTCGTGCCGCCCCACCTCGTGGGCGACCTCGTCGGGGCGCCCGAAGTGCGTGACGATGACGATCGAGTCGTCACCCGTCTCTTCGAGCAGCGTCGGGTAATGGGATGCCACGAGTCCCGTCGAGGCGGGCGATACGTACGTCGTCCACGGGTTCGCGCGGATGAGGCGCTTGACCTCGTCGACGTCGGTCATCAGGTAGCGCGGTGTGTGGCGCATCGGGCCCTCCTCGTGCTCGTCAGGCCTGGTCGGTCGGGCACCAGTAGAGCTTGCGCCCGCCGAGCTCGGCCATCGCGATGGGCGTGCCGCACACGCGGCACGGCTCGCCCGTGCGGTGGTACACCCAGTGGCGGTCATCCCGTGAGGCGAGGGCCCTCTGGTATGCCTCGTCGTCGAGGTCGTCCATCGTGAGCATCTGACCCGTGTCGAAGCCGATGCGCAAGAGGTGCGTCCAGTCGCGCCAGAGCTCGCGCACGACCTCCTCGGGCACCTCCCGCCCGGGACGGAACGGATCAAGCCGCGCCCGGAACAGCAGCTCCGCCCGGTACACGTTGCCGATACCCGACACGACCGACTGATCCATGAGCAGGAGCGCGATGGGCGTCGCCTTCTTGCGCACGACCGAGGTGAAGCGCTCCTCGCCCTCGCGCGGATCGTCGACGAGCGGGTCGGGCCCGAGCTTCGCGATCGTGCGGTCGACCTCTTCGATCGTCTGCACCTCGCACGCCGTCGGCCCGCGCAGGTCGGCGCACGCCGTCTCGGTGAGCAGCCGCACGCGCACTTGCCCGATCGGCTCGGGCGGCCACGTCTCGAGCTCGGGCTCGAGCTTCTCGGACTCCGCCATGCGCAGCCGTGTGCGCCGCGGCGCACCGATCGACCACGGCGAGTCCTCGTGCGCGCCGACGACGGTCGCCGCAGCTCCCACGACCGTGCCGCGCTGGTTCGTCTGCCCGATGCGTCCGTTCGCCGATGCCAGGGTGTCATCGACCGCGATGTCGCCCGCGAAATCCCACGCGCCGTACAGGCCGAGGTGCACGCGCAGCCACAGACCGTGGTCGAACTCGAGGAACATCTGCTTGCCGACGGCCTTCGCCTGCACGAGCTCGTGCCCGTCGAGCTGCTTCGCGCCCGCCGCGAACCGGCCCTGCGGCGAGCTCACCGAGACGGGCTCGCCCATGAAGCTCGTGCGGAACTGCCGCGCGATGCGATGGACGGAATGACCTTCGGGCATCGGCTACTCGATGTCGTGCCCGACGATGCGGCCCGTCGTCTCGTACTCGGCCAATTGCGCGATACGACGCGCGTGACGCTCCTCGCCCGAGAACGGCGTCTGGATGAAGCGATCGATGAACGAGATCGCCTCCTCGACCGTGTGCTGACGCGCGCCGATCGAGATGACGTTGGCGTCGTTGTGCTCACGCGCGAGCTCGGCCGTCGAGACGTTCCAGACGAGCGCGGCGCGCACGCCCTCGACCTTGTTGGCCGCGATCTGCTCGCCGTTGCCCGAGCCGCCGAACACGACGCCGAGAGCCTCGACGCCCGAGCGCTGGTCGCGCACGACGGCGCGCGCGGCGTTGATGCAGAAGCTCGGATAGTCGTCGAGCGGGTCGTAGCTCGCGGGCCCGTGGTCGATCACCTCGTGCCCCGCATCGGCGAGATGCTGCTGGAGGGTCTGCGAGAACTCGAGCCCGGCGTGATCGGTCGCGATGTGGATGCGCACCCGTCGAGTCTAGAAGGCTCGACCGACGAGCGGATCGCTGTCAACCCCCCTAGCCTGCGCTCGCGAGGAGGAGCAGAATCGGACGGAAGAGAAGACCGCGAGGTGATCATGATGCACAGGCGCTCCCCCTTCATCCCGGATGTCATGCCCCATCTCTCCGCAGGCAGACACCGCAATCCCCGACGCGGCGCGTGCTTCATGGAGTTCGCGTCCTACCTCGCAGGCGAACGCTGGAGCGATCACCCGGCATGCACCGACCGCACGCTCGCGGCGCTCGCACGCGGCGTCAACGACCTCGTGGCCGACGACCGCCGCGACGAGCTCGTCGAGCTCATCCCGCGCGTCGTCGGGCTGCGCGGCGGCGACGAGCTCGGACTCGTCGTCGCGCTCCGTGCGGCCATCACGGCCCTCCCCGTCGCGAGCATGGAGCGCCAGCGTGTGCTCGCCGCCGGCATCCTCTCGATCTGCTCGCTCCTCGAGCAGCGCGGCGTGCCGTCGTACGGCAGCCGCGAGGAGGCGCACCGCGCGCTCGCCGAGGTTCCGGATGCCGCGCGCTGGGCGCGCACGCATGTCACCGCCGTCTCGCCCCGGTATCCGCGTCTCGACACGATCAGCTGCGAGCTCGTCGTCGCAACGGCCGTCGTGGGGGCCGCCCGCGCGTGCATCGCCGACCCCGATGGCTACCTCATCCGCATGCTCACGCGCGCCGTCGACGACGTCGAGCGTCTCGTGCGGCCGGAGGCACCGGCCGAGACCCGCATCCCGGAGCCCGTGCTCGTGTGACGCCGGTTTCGAGACGCCGCTGCGCGGCTCCTCCACCGGCTGACCATGGAGTCATCGGGCGCGTCTCGAAACCGCCGGCGTCGCTCTAGGCTGGCAGGCGGACACGATCCACCGAGCCGAAGGAGCATCCGCGTGCCTGGAGAGAACCTCACCCGCATCGAAGCCCAGGAGCGCAAGGCGCTCGTCGAGGTCGAGAGCTACGACATCGAGCTCGACCTCACGACGGGGCCCACGACCTTCCGCTCGACGACGACGGTGCGGTTCACGGCATCCGCGGGGGCGTCGACCTTCATCGACGCCATCACGGCCGAGGTGCACTCCGTCGTGCTCAACGGCTCGGAGCTCGGCGCGGGCGTCGCCGACGGCGCGCGCATCCGGCTCGACGGTCTCGCGCCCGAGAACGAGCTCGTCGTCGTGGCCGACTTCGCCTACACGAACACGGGCGAGGGCCTGCACCGCTTCGTCGACCCCGTCGACGGCGAGGTGTACCTCTACACGCAGTTCGAGGTGCCCGACAGCCGCCGCGTCTTCGCGGTCTTCGAGCAGCCCGACCTCAAGGCCACCTTCCGCTTCACCGTGACGGCGCCCGAGGCGTGGCAGGTCGTGAGCAACTCCCCCACGCCCGAGCCGGAGCGCCTCGGCAACGGCTCGGCGGTGTGGCACTTCGAGCCGACGCCGCGCATCTCGAGCTACATCACGGCGCTCGTCGCGGGCCCGTACGAGGTCGTGCGCTCCGAGCTCACGAGCTCCGACGGCCGCACGATCCCGCTCGGCGTCTTCGCGCGCAAGTCGCTCTTCGGCTATCTCGACGCCGACTACATCTTCGACATCACGCGACGCGGCTTCGCCTACTTCGAGGAGAAGTTCGGCTATCCCTACCCGTTCGCCAAGTACGACCAGCTCTTCGTGCCCGAGTTCAACGCGGGAGCCATGGAGAACGCGGGCGCCGTGACGTTCACCGAGACCTACGTCTTCCGCTCGAAGGTCACCGACGCCATCAAGGAGCGTCGCGTCGTGACGATCCTGCACGAGCTCGCCCACATGTGGTTCGGCGACCTCGTGACGATGAAGTGGTGGAACGACCTGTGGCTCAACGAGTCGTTCGCCGAGTGGGCGTCGACGATCGCGACCGCGGAGGCCACCGAGTGGACGAACGCGTGGGCGACCTTCCAGGCCATGGAGAAGAGCTGGGCCTACCGCCAGGACCAGCTGCCCTCGACGCACCCCGTCGTGGCCGACATCCGCGACCTCGACGACGTGCAGGTCAACTTCGACGGCATCACCTACGCGAAGGGCGGCTCGGTGCTCAAGCAGCTCGCCGCGTGGGTCGGCATCGACGCCTTCTTCGCGGGCGTCGGCGCCTACTTCCGCGCGCACGCCTACGGCAACACCGAGCTCGCCGACCTGCTGCGCGAGCTCGAGAGGAGCTCCGGACGCGATCTCTCGGCGTTCTCGTCGCAGTGGCTCGAGACGGCGGGCGTCAACACCCTGAAGCCCGAGATCGAGACCGACGACGCGGGCGTCATCACGGCGTTCCGCATCCGCCAGTCGGCGCCCGCCGAGCATCCCGTGCTGCGACAGCACCGCATCGCCGTCGGGTTCTACGAGCCGGCGTCGGAGGCCGCGGACGCGCCGCTCGTGCGCGTGCACCGGCACGAGTTCGACCTCGCCGCCGCCGAGTCGAGCGAGGTGCCCGAGCTCGTGGGGCACCGCAAGCCCGCGCTCGTGCTGCTCAACGACGATGATCTCGCCTACGCGAAGATCCGCATGGACGAGGGCTCCTTCCAGGTGGCCATCTCGGCGCTCTCGCGCATCGCCGATCCGCTCGCGCGCGCCCTCGTCTGGGGTTCGGCATGGGACTCCACGCGCGACGGCGAGATCGCGGGCCGCGACTACGTGCAGCTCGTGCTCGGCAACATCGGCCCCGAGACCGAGTCGACGACCATGCGACTCTCGCTCACCCAGCTCGTGCAGACGGCGCGGCTCTACGTCGACCCCACGACGCGCGAGGCGACGATCCGCGAGGTCGGCGACCGTCTGTGGCAGCTCGCGCAGGATGCGGCACCGGCCTCGGACGCGCAGTTCCAGTTCGTGAAGTTCTTCGCGAACATCGCGTCGACGACCGATCACGCGGCCGTGCTGCAGGGTCTCCGCGACGGCTCGATCGCGCTCGACGGGCTCGAGATCGACACCGACCTCGACTGGGAGCTGCTCGAGGGTCTCGTGCTCGTGGGAGCCGCGGGCGAGCTCGAGATCGCCGCGGCGCTCGAGAAGGACGACACCGCGAACGGCCAGCAGGCGGCCGCGCGCGCTCGCGCGACGATCCCGACGGTCGAGGCCAAGGAGGCCGCGCTCGTCGCGGCGCTGAACGACCAGACGATCTCGAACGTCGTGCTGCGCAACATGGCGCTCGGCTACACGCACACGAACGACCCCTCGACGCTCGCGCCGCTCGTGCCGCTTTACTTCGAGTCGATCCGCCGCGTGTGGGACGAGCGCAGCTTCCAGCTCGCTCAGTACATCGTGCACGGCTTCTACCCGGCGACGCTCGCGACCGCCGAGCTCGTCGACACGACGCGCGCGTGGCTCGACGCGAACGCCGAGCCCGCCGCGCTGCGCCGCATGGTCGTCGAGGAGCTCGCGGGGGTCGAGCGGGCCCTCGCAGCCCAGGAGCGCGACCGCCGGGCTTGACGGCCTGACCCCCGCACGGGGGCGGGTCAGCGGAATTCCGCTCGGATATCGTGGGCGGCAGCACCCGTCCCCGCGGAATCCGCACGGAATCCGCCCCTCATACCCGAAAAGCGCAGTCCGTGACCGATACCCAGGTCCGGGCGGGCTGGTACCCCGATCCCTTGGGCATGCCCCAATTGCGGTGGTGGGACGGCCGTTCCTGGACACGCCACATCTCCACCGCGCGCGAGGCGCCGGTGCGATCGAGCGCGTCCGTCGCCACGGGGTACGCCGAGCCCGAGGACGCACGGCCCCGCGGTCGGCACCGCGCCGCGACGGCGGACGACGGAGCCGCATCCGCTCACGGGGCGCAGCTCGCGAACGGTCAGTCGGCGCTGCCCGCCGGTACGAGCGAGCTCCCCGAGCTCGGCTGGGCCGGCGCGGCCCTCACCCTGCACTCGGTGCAGTCGACGCGCGTGCCCATGCTCATCGAGCTCGGCGTCGCGAACCACCCGACGATCCGCATCGACGCGCGCCATCAGGCCTACGACTGGCTGCTCGACCTCGAGCGCTTCCCCGAGCGCCCGTCGGCGGTCGTCGTCTCGGTCGAGCTCGTCGGGGCGGCGACGCCGCCGCCCTTCGAGCTGCCGGGCAAGAGCCTCGACGAGCTCCTGTGGAAGGTCGGCCGCGCCGCCTTCCCCGAGCGCCTCGCCCCCTGGCTCGAGGAGGGCGAGGGCTACCGGCTCACGCGCTGGCCCAACTGGACGACCCTGCAACCCGACACCGACCACATCCGGCAGACGGCGATCCTCGCGAACGCCGTGCTCACGATCGAGCAGCTCGCGGGCCTTTCGGGGCGCACCATCGAGACGTGCCGCACTCTCGTCAACGCCCTGAGCCTCATGGGCGTGCTCGAGGTCGTCGACGCGGAACTCCTCGCGCGCCGTGCGACGCCCGAGCCGCTCGGCGAGGCGAGCCTCTTCCAGCGGCTGCGCCGGCGATTCCGGATGGCGTGATGGCCGAGTACGTCATCCTCTTCGCGGGGCCCATGGGCGCCGGCAAGACGACAGCGATCCGCTCGCTCAGCGAGATCGAGGTCGTCTCGACCGAGGCCGCCAACTCCGACCGCACCATCGTCGACAAGCCGACGACGACCGTCGCGCTCGACTACGGCGAGATCGACCTCGACCCCGACAAGGTGCGCCTCTACGGCATCCCGGGGCAAGCGCGCTTCGACTTCATGTGGGAGATCCTGCGCGAGCGCGCCATGGGTCTCATCGTGCTCGTCAACGCCGACGCGCCCGAGCCCGAGCGCCACGTCTACGAGCAGCTCACCGCGTTCGCCGAGCTCGCCGCGACGGGCGGCGTCGTCGTCGGCGTCACGCGCTACGACATCGAGCGCACCGACATCGGCGATCGGATCGTGGCGACGGCCCGCGCCGTGCTGCCCGATCGCGTGACACCCGTCTTCGCCGTCGACGCACGCGACCGCGAGCAGATGCGCACGCTCCTGCTCTCGCTCGTCGCCGACATCGAGACGCGGCGCGCGCTCGTGGAGTCACCGTGAGCACGGCATCCGTGCCCGTGCCCCCGCATCGCGACCCGGCCGTCGTCTCGGCGGCCGGCGCCGCGCTCGCGCGCCTCGCCGCGGCGTGCCGTTCCGTGCGCGCCGCAACCGTGCTGACCGACGACGGCTTCGAGATCGCGCGCGTGCCGAGCACGGGCGAAGGCGCGCGCCTCGCGAGCATGGCGAGCACCCTGCAGGCGCTCGCGGATGCCGTGGCGCGCGAGCTGCGCATCGGCCCGAGCGAGCACGTGCAGCTCGCGGCCGCGCATGGCGCCGTCGTCGTGCTGCGCGTCGGCACGCGCCCGTGCGCCCTCGTCGCGGTGCTCGACGATCACCCCGGCGTCGACGATCTCGCGGAGCTGCAGACAGCGGCCGAGCGCCTCGACGCTGCGCTTCAGGACTGAACCGCCGCTCGCCCGACGGCCCCCGTTCGGGGCGCGCGCCGATGAGGGTCGCTCCGCTACTCTGGGTGCGGCGCGCCATGCGCGTCGACGGGTGTCGCCCGATACCCGCCATCGACGACGAAGAGCCACCGTGATCGACGACCGCCAGGTCCCGGCCGGCTGGTATCCCGACCCGCTGGGGCTCCCCCAGCTGCGGTGGTGGGATGGCCAGGGCTGGGCAGAACACACCTCCGAGGCACGCCGCCCCCTGGTCGGGCAGCAGGCGCGCACGGTCGCGTTCGCCGAGCCCGCGGACGAGCTCGTCGAGGAACCCGCCGACGCCGCGCCCACGGCCGCGTCCGCGGGCGACCCCGTCGTACCGCCGACTCCCGCACCCACGGCTCAGGCATCCGAACCGGCTGCGCTTCCCGCCGGCAGTTCCCAGCCCGTCCAAGGTTGGGGCGGCGCGGCGCTCACGATCCACTCGATGCGCGTCGCGGGGGTTCCCACCGTGCTCGACGTCGAGGTCGCGGGGCATCCGCCGCTCGTCATCGACATGCGCCACAGCGCGTTCGCGTGGCAACTGAGCCTCGACCGCTTCCCCGCCGAGCCGTCCGCCGTGGCGGTCTCGGTGCGCATCGTCGAGCCCGGCGCGCCCGCCCCCTTCGAGCTTCCGGGCTCGTCGCTCGATGGGCTGCTGTGGAAGGTCGGTTTCGCGGCCTTCCCTGACGAGCTCGCGCCCTGGCTGCGCCCGGGCGAGGCCTACCGCCTGCGGCGCTGGCCCGACCTCACGGGTTTCGAGCCCGAGACCGATCCCGTGCGCCAGGCTGCGATGCTGAGCAACGGCGTCTTCACGCTCGAGCAGCTCGCGGGCTTCACGGGTCGCTCGATCGAGCCCACACGCACGCTCCTCAACGCGCTCGGGCTCATGGGCGTGCTCGAGATCGTCGCCCCCTGACGCGACTCGCGTCCACCCTCCTCCCGGACACGCCTCAGTAGGCTGGGAGCATGGAGGGATTCGTCGCCTGGTGGGAGGGTCTCGGCGGGTGGCAGGTGCCGATCCGGGTGCTCCTCATCATCGTCGGCGCCATCATCGTGCGGCTCGTGCTGCAGCTCGTCATCCGCCACGTGGTGCGCTCCATCGTGTCGGGCGTCAAGAAGAAGCAGGGCGTCGACGACACCCAGTCGCTCGGCGTCGCTCCGCTCGCTGCCGTGCGCGTCGTGCAGCGCACGCGCACCCTCGGCGGAGTGCTCTCGAGCGTCGTCACGACCGTCGTGGTCATCGTGGCCTCGCTGCTCGTCATCACGACGATCTCGCCGGATGCCGCGGGCGCCTTCTCGCTCATCACGGCCGCGATCGGCGCGGGGCTCGGCTTCGGCGCCCAGAACATCGTGAAAGACGTGCTCAACGGGTTCTTCATGGTCATCGAGGATCAGCTCGGCGTGGGCGACGTCGTCGATCTCGGACCCGCGACGGGCGTCGTGGAGTCGGTCGGCATCCGGATCACCGACATCCGCGATGTCAACGGCACGCTCTGGCACGTGCGCAACGGTGAGATCGTGCGGGTCGGCAATCTCTCGCAGGGATGGGCGCGCGCCATCATCGACCTCGCCGTTCCGTACGACACCGACACGGACGAGGCGCAGCAGCTCATCCTCACCACGGCCCTCGACATGGCGGCCGAGCCCAAGTGGAAGCGCCTCATCATGGAGAAGCCCGAGGTGTGGGGCATCGAGTCGATCTCGGCGGAGGCGATCGTCATCCGCCTCGTCGTCAAGACACGCACCTCGGCGAGAGACGACGTCGCGCGCGAACTCCGGTTGCGACTCAAGCGCGCGCTCGACGTCGCCGGCATCCGCTTGCCCGCCCTCAACTCGATCGTGCTCTCGGGCTTCGAGGGCGCGGGGTCGATCCGCGGCGCGCGTCCGCCCAAGACGGCGCAGCTGCCCGTCGTCGAGAAGCCCAAGGCGAGCAAGGCCTCGCGCGTTCCGAAGGGCGAGGGCTCGTGAACCTGCACATCCGCATGGGTGACGGCGGTGATGTCGTCGGCGCGAGCTTCTGGTCGGAAGTCGGGGGCCGCGCGACGTTCGAACGCATCGTGCGACGCTTCTACGAGGGAGTGCGCACCGACGAGCTCCTGTGGCCCATGTATCCCGAGCACGACCTCGAGGGCGCGATCGAGCGCCTCACGGGCTTCCTCGAGCAGTACTGGGGCGGGCCGACGACCTACAGCGAGCAGCGCGGCCACCCGCGCCTGCGGATGCGGCACCAGCCCTTCGCCGTGACCCCCGCGGCGCGCGACCGCTGGCTCACGCACATGCGCGTCGCCGTCGACGACGCCGGGCTGAGCCCCATCCACGAGGCGATGCTGTGGGACTACCTCGAACGTGCGGCACACGCCATGGTCAATACCGCTGAATGAGCCGGGCTCGATAGTGTTGGACAACTGACCGACTTCACGAGGGACGCGGGGGAACGGATGCCGGAGCAGGCCGACGCCATCATCATCGGAGCGGGGCTCGCGGGACTCGTCGCCGCATCCGAGCTCGTCGACGCGGGCAAGAAGGTGGTGATCCTCGAGCAGGAGCCCGAGGCGAGCTTCGGCGGCCAGGCCTGGTGGTCGTTCGGCGGGCTCTTCCTCGTCGACTCGCCCGAGCAGCGCCGCATGGGCATCAAGGACTCCCATGAGCTCGCCAGGCAGGACTGGCTCGCGAGCGCCGAGTTCGACCGCGCAGAAGACGACTGGGCGCGCGAGTGGGCCGAGGCCTACCTCGCCTTCGCTGCGGGCGAGAAGCGCGCGTGGCTGCGCGAGAAGGGCATCTCGTTCTTCCCCGTCGTCGGCTGGGCCGAGCGCGGCGGCTACACCGCGAACGGCCACGGCAACTCCGTGCCGCGCTTCCACATCGTGTGGGGCACGGGCCCCGCGATCGTCGAGCCCTTTGCGCGGCGCGTGCGCGAGGGCGTCGAGCAGGGACTCGTCGAGCTGCGCTTCCGGCACCGGGTCGACCGGCTCCTCACGAAGGGCGGTGCTGTCGTGGGCGCCGCGGGTGCCGTGCTCGCGCCGGACGACGCCGAACGTGGGGCGGCATCCAATCGCGACGAGATCGGCGAGTTCGAGCTCAAGGCCGGCGCCGTCGTCGTGGCCTCGGGCGGCATCGGCGGCAACCACGAGCTCGTGCGGCAGAACTGGCCCGAGTGGCTCGGCACGGCGCCCGAGCACATGCTCTCGGGCGTGCCCGCCCACGTCGACGGACGGATGCTCGGCATCGCGGCCAAGGCGAAGGCGCGCCTCGTGAACCAGGACCGCATGTGGCACTACGTCGAGGGCATCGAAAACCACTCCCCCGTGTGGCCGCTGCACGGCATCCGCATCCTCCCCGGGCCGTCGAGTATGTGGTTCGACGCGACGGGGCACCGCCTGCCCGTCCCGCTCTTCCCGGGCTTCGACACCCTCGGCACGCTCGAGTACTTGCGGCAGACGGGCTACGACCACTCGTGGTTCGTGCTCGACCAGTCGATCATCGAGAAGGAGTTCGCACTCTCGGGGTCGGAGCAGAACCCGGATCTCACAGGCAAGAGCGTGCGCGAGCTGCTGCGCCAGCGGCTCGGCAAGGGCGCGACCGAGCCCGTCGAGGCCTTCAAGGAGAAGGGTCCCGACTTCGTCGTCGCCGACTCGCTCGACGACCTCGTCGCGGGGATGCGGCGCCTCGCCCCCGAGGTCGAACTCGACGTGCTCGCGATCAAGCACGAGCTCGAGGCGCGCGACCGCGAGCTCGACAACGCCTTCACGAAGGACGCCCAGGTGACGGCCCTGCGGGGCGCGCGCAACTACCTGGGCGACAAGCTCATCCGGGTCGCGAAGCCGCACAAGATCCTCGACGAGAAGCACCGGCCGCTCATCGCCGTCAAGCTGCACGTGCTCACGCGCAAGAGCCTCGGCGGCATCCAGACCGACCTCTCCTCGCGCGTGCTGAACGCTGCCGGGAAGCCCATCTCGGGGCTCTACGCGGTCGGCGAGGCGTCGGGCTTCGGCGGCGGCGGCATGCACGGCTACCGCGCGCTCGAGGGGACCTTCCTCGGCGGATGCCTCTTCACGGGGTTGCAGGCCGGGCGCGCGATCGCCGCCGCGGGTTGAGCAGCCATCGCTCGGCGAACCTCGAGAGAGCGCTGATTTCGACACGCGGCTGCGCCGCTACTCAATCAGCGGACTTTTCGCCACGCCTGCCGCGGGTTGAGTAGCCCGCGACAGCGGGCGTGTCGAAACCCGCACCCCGCGTCGACGAGTCAGCGGGACAGCGTCCAGGCGCGGCGCTTCACGAGCACGTGGCCGCGTCGCGTCGTGAGGCGCGTCCAGGGGCCCGTCTCGTAGGACTTGACCTCGTCGTCACCGAGGAAGCCGAGGCTCACGGCTGCGAAGCCGGCGCCCGCCGGGATGTGCTCGGCGCCCGGGATCTCGCGGCCCCACACCTCGGCGCGCACGCGGCGCACGATCGACTCGCCCACGGCATCCGGCACCGCTTCGGCGACCTCGGCGATGCCGTCACGCGCGACGCGATCGAGCGTCGCGGCATCCGGGCCGGGTACCGCATGCCAGCCTCCCCGCGGCGGCGAGATGGCCGCCCACGTCGCGGTGTGAACCTCCATGGGGAGTCCGACCGAGGCGGGTTCGTCACGGCCCGCGTCGATCGCGGCGACCGCGAGCTCCTGCGCGCGCTCGACGCGCAGCAGGAGGGAGCGGATGGGCACGACGACGTCGAAGCTCTCGCGGCTCGTGAGCGCGAGCGTGCGCAGGCCGAGCACCGTGGGCGTCTCATCGAGAAGCCCCACGGGGTAGAGCACGGCCGCATACACGGCGAGCACCCCGCCGCCCCCGATGAGGCGCACCGAGCCGTCCTCCACGCGCTGGGCGCGCGCGAGGAACGTCTGCACGTCGTCGAGCGACGCGGGGTCGGCGAGGGTGAAGGAGCGGGCGGTCACAACCCTCCCAGACTATCCGGACGACCGGGTCGCGACTTCTAGACTGGCCCCATGAGCGACCCTCGCGCCGGACTCGATCCGCTGACCGGCCTGCTGGCCACTCTCGATCTGACCGACACGGGCGCGCGCACGGCCGAGGACATCTTCACGGGCCCGAGCCAGTGGATGCCGGGCGGGCGTGTCTTCGGCGGACAGGTGTACGCGCAGTCGATCATGGCCGCCATCCGCACGGTCGAGGCCGGGCGCACGATCCACTCGACGCACGGGTACTTTCTCCGCCCGGGTGACGCGACGCTGCCCATCACGTTCTCCGTCGACCGCATCCACGACGGCCGCTCCTTCTCGACGAGGCGCACGCAGGCTTACCAGAACGGGCTCCCGATCCTCTCGATGATCGCGTCGTTCCAAGACGACGACCCCGGCCTCGAGCACCAGGTCTCGATGCCGGATGACGTGACGCCGCCGGAAGAGCTGCCCTCGGCCGCCGAGGTACTCGGCCCGATCGATCACCCCGTCGCGCAGTTCTGGGCCACGAGCCGCGCGTTCGACATCCGCCACGTCGAGCAGCCCATCTACCTCGCCGCCGACCCGGGGCGTGCGCCCCGTCAGGCGGTGTGGATGAAGACCATCGGCACGATGCCCGACGACGACGACCTGCATCGCGCGGCGCTCGCGTACGCGAGCGACTACTCGATCCTCGAGCCCGTGCTGCGGCGGCACGGGCTCTCGTGGACGCACCCCGGGCTCAAGATGGCGAGCCTCGACCACGCCATGTGGTGGCATCACCCGGCGCGCGTCGACGAGTGGCTGCTCTACGTTCAGGAGTCGCCCACGGCATCCGGAGGGCGCGGCCTCTCGACGGGACGCATCTTCACACGCGAGGGCGTGCTCGTCGCGTCGATCGCGCAAGAGGGCATGGTGCGCGTGCCCGAGCTGCGCGACTGAGGCCACGCCGCTCAGCGCGCGGGAGCGATGCGCTGGCCCGTGAGCACGGCACTCGCCGCGACGACGGGATGCATGAGCATGAGCGCGATGATGCCGGCGGGCGTGCTGCCGGGGATGAAGCCGGTGACGAGCAGCACGACATCGGGCACCAGAGACAGCACGACGAGCACCGGAACGAGCACGCGCAGCAGGCGGGCGGAGCGCGCCACGAAGCGCACGATGAGCACCCAGCCGCCGAGTGCAGCGAGGGTGCCGACGACGGCGAAGGTGAGATAGACCGGCGGCTGCAACGGGCCGAATCCTGCGCCCGCTCCGAGCGCGTGCGCGACGAGCGCGATCGCGCTCGTCACGGCGGCAGATGCGGCGACAGCCGCGAGCACGAGGAGCGCCACGATGCGGGCGCGGGGGGCGGAGCGTTCGGCGGCGGCGGTCATGGTCTCTCCTTCGGATGCGGACGATATGCCGACGCTACGGGCGCTTCCGCCGCGCGGGAACGGCTGTCCGGAGTAACACGGGTACTCCGTTCGGAGTACCCGGCTGAGGTGCACGCCGCCCACCTCGCGGGCGATGGCGAGCCTCGAGTGCTACTCGGTCGCTGAACCGATGACCGCGGTCACCTCGATCTCGATGCGCATCTCGGGCTCCATGAGGGGCACCTGCATCATCGTGGCGGCAGGCCGCGCCCGGCCGAAGGCCTCGCGCAGGGCCGGCCAGCACTTCTCGAAGTCGGCGCCGTCGGCGAGCAGGTAGTGCACGCGCACGACGTCGTCGAGGCTGGCACCCGCCTGCTCGAGCGCGGCGGCGATGTTCCGCAGGGTCTGCGCAGCCTGCTCGGCGACGTCGCCGGAGATCTCTCCCGTCGCGTAGTCGTAGCCCGTCGTGCCCGAGACGTAGACCGTGTCGCCCACGACGACGGCGCGCGAATAGCCGATCCTCTCCTCGAACGCGGAGCCGGACGAGATCAGGCGACGGGCCATGGGGATCCTCTCGGGTGGGCGGTGGTGGTGGGCGGCTGTTCAGCCGCGCTTGCCGAAGCGCACGGGCTCTTCGACGTACGGTGCGAAGAGCTCGCGCAGCTCGTCGGGGATGCGCGACGGCCGTCCGCTCTCGGCATCGACCATGACGAGCGTCGTCGACGCGATCGTGTAGAGCACGCGCGGCTCCGTGCCCGCGGGCGAGTAGACCTCGTAGCAGATCTGGAAGCTCGCGCCGCCCAAGTGCCCGATCCACAGCTCGACCTCGATGGGGCTGCGCTGGTACGGGATGGGGGCGAGGTACTCGACCTCCTGGCGCGCGATGAGGCTGATCGTCGAGGCGCCGGGGCGCGCGTCGATGACCGCGGTCGGGCGCGCGGCATCAGGATCGGTTCCGGCATCCGGACGCCAGAACGCCTCGATGCGCGCCTCCTCGAGCAAGCGCAGCATCTCGGCGTTGTTGACGTGCGCGTAGGCGTCGAAGTCGCTCCAGCGCAGCCGGATGGGGATGTGGATGCGGGTCATCAGTCCCTGGTGAGCTTGCGGTACACCGAGCGGTGCGGCTTCGCGGCCTCGGGGCCGAGCCGCTCGATCTTGTTCTGCTCGTAGGCCTCGAAGTTGCCCTCGAACCAGTACCAGTTCGCCGGGTTCTCCTCGGTGCCCTCGTACGCGAGGATGTGCGTCGCGATGCGGTCGAGGAACCACCGGTCGTGCGTGATGACGACGGCGCAGCCGGGGAACTCGAGCAGGGCGTTCTCGAGCGACTGCAGCGTCTCGACGTCGAGGTCGTTCGTGGGCTCGTCGAGCAGCAGCAGGTTGCCGCCCTCCTTGAGGGTGAGGGCGAGGTTGAGCCGGTTGCGCTCACCGCCCGAGAGCACGCCCGCCTTCTTCTGCTGGTCGGGGCCCTTAAAGCCGAACTTCGACACGTAGGCGCGGCTCGGGATCTCGGTCTTGCCGACCGTGATGATGTCGAGCCCGTCGGACACGACCTCCCACAGGGTCTTGTTGGGGTCGATGTTCGCGCGCGTCTGATCGACGTAGCTGATCTTGACCGTCTCGCCGATCTTGAGATCGCCGCCGTCGAGCGGCTCGAGGCCCACGATCGTCTTGAACAGGGTCGTCTTGCCGACGCCGTTGGGGCCGATGACGCCCACGATGCCGTTCGGCGGGAGGCTGAAGCTCAGCCCGTCGATGAGCGTGCGGTCGCCGAAGCCCTTCTTGAGGTTCTTCGCCTCGATCACGACCGATCCGAGGCGCGGCCCCGGCGGGATCTGGATCTCCTCGAAGTCGAGTTTGCGCGTGCGCTCGGCCTCGGCCGCCATCTCCTCGTAGCGCGCGAGGCGCGCCTTCGACTTGGCCTGGCGGCCCTTCGCGTTCGAGCGCACCCAGTCGAGCTCCTCGGCGAGGCGCTTGGCGAGCTTGGCATCCTTCTTGCCCTGCACCTCGAGGCGCTCGGCCTTCTTCTCAAGGTAGGTCGAGTAGTTGCCCTCGTAGCCGATGAGTCGCCCGCGGTCGACCTCGGCGATCCACTCGGCGACGTTGTCGAGGAAGTAGCGGTCGTGGGTGATCGCGATGACGGCGCCGGGGTACTTCTGCAGGTGCTGCTCGAGCCACAGCACGCTCTCGGCGTCGAGGTGGTTCGTGGGCTCGTCGAGCAGCAGGAGGTCGGGCTTCTGCAGCAGGAGCTTCGCGAGCGCGACGCGGCGCTTCTCACCACCCGAGAGCACCGACACCTCGGCGTCCGCGGGGGGCGTGCGCAAGGCATCCATCGCCTGCTCGAGCTGGGAGTCGAGATCCCAGCCGTCGGCCGCGTCGATCTCCTCCTGCAGCACGCCCATCTCGGCGAGCAGCGCGTCGAAGTCGGCATCCGGATCGCTCATCGCGGCCGAGATCTCGTTGAAGCGGTCGAGCTTCGCCTTGATGGCGATGCCCTCCTGGATGTTCTCGAGCACGGTCTTCGACTCGTCGAGCTCGGGCTCCTGCATGAGGATGCCGACGCTGTAGCCCGGCGTGAGCTTCGCCTCGCCGTTCGACGGGGTGTCGAGCCCCGCCATGATCTTCAGGATCGTGGACTTTCCGGCCCCGTTCGGGCCGACCATGCCGATCTTCGCCCCGGGCAGGAACGCCATCGTCACGTCGTCGAGGATGAGCTTCTCGCCGACCTTCTTGCGGGCGCGCACCATGGAGTAGATGTATTCGGCCATGCCCTCGATCCTACGGGCGCGGCGCGAGCGGCGTTGCCGCCGTCGGGGGCCGCTGGCAGGGTGAGCGCATGGGGATCGAGGTGCGGCCTGCATCGGTGTTCGCGGATGTCGCGACGATGGTCGGGCCGAAGCGCCCGGACGCCAACGTCTGCTGGTGCTTGAGCTACCGCATCGGGTCGGTCGAGAATCGGCGGCTCGTCGGCCCGGCGCGCGGTGAGCGCGTCATGCAGCTCGTCGCCGAAGATCCGCCGCCCGGCGTTCTCGCGTACGACGGCGACGAGGTCGTCGAGTGGGCGGCGGTGCATCCACGCGCCGATACGAGCTTCGCGCGCAACCGCCGCATCCCGCACATCGACGAGCTGGATGTGTGGGCCGTGTGGTGCATCCGCGTGCGACCGGGCCACCGCGGGCGCGGGATCTCGCACGCCCTGCTCGCGGGGGCCGTGGAGTTCGCGCGCGCGAACGGCGCCCCCGCCATCGAGGGCTACCCGGTGGACAATGACGGGCAGAAGGTCGACCTCACGATGGCGTACGTCGGCACGCGGGGGTTGTTCGAGAAGGCGGGGTTCCGGAAGGCCTCGGATACGACGTCGGTCGTCGGGGGGTTTCCGCGCGTGGTGATGCGACTCGAGTTCTGAGGGGGGCTGGTTTCGAGACGCGTCGCTTCGCGGCGCTCCTCAACCAGCGGGCACGTTCGTCGGGCGGCGCTCCTCAACCAGCGGGCACGTTCGTCGGGCGGCGCTCCTCAACCAGCGGGCACGTTCGACGGGCGGGCAGTGGCTCAGGCGGGGCGGGCGGTGCCGATGATGCACCGTCCCGTCGAGAGCACGTCGGTCACGAGGCTCGTGTAGCCGATGTTGCCCCACTGACCGAGCAGGCACGTGTCGCCGAAGCGGATCGAGAACACGAGGTTGTCGGCCCCGATACCGATCGCGGTCTTGTCGGGCGTGACCTCCATGTTCTCGCGCGGGTATCCGTGCGAGACGAGGTTGTCGATGAAGGCCGCGCCGTTGAGGGTGCCGCCCGCGTCGATGAGCTCGCGATTGAGGTGGTCGAAGTAGGCCTTGTTGTCGTCGGCCGTGCCGTCGAAGACGGGTTCGGGGGTCGGAGTCGGCGTGGGCGTGGGAGCCGCACTCGCCGTCTCATGATCGTCGGGCGTCGGCATCGGCGCAGGCGTGGTGCAGCCCGCGAGGGCGAGACCCGCCGCGATCGCCACCGCGGCGCACGCGAGAAGACGGTGCGGTCGGGTCATCGCATCCTCCGGGGCTCGGCACGCGCGAGCCGCGCGGCACTGCCGAGTCTAGAACGGCACCGGCAGTTCGTCGTGCGCCTCGGCCGGGATGTCCTCCCGCTCCTCGGGGGCCTCCGCAGCATCGAGCGCCTCGAGCGCCTCGGGTTGTGCGGCTGCCGACTCGACGGGAGCGACCGCCGCTGGCGTGCCCTCGCTCGGCGCCTGGCGAGGCGTGCGCGTGTACTGCGCGCGACCCCACGCGAGATCGGGGCCCAGGGCATCCGCGATGATCTCCACATCGCGGCCGAGCTGCTCGCCGTTGCGCCACTCGCGCACCCGGAGTCGCCCCGAGACGACGATGCGATGCCCCTTGTCGAGCGATGCCTGGACGTTCGCGGCGAGCTGGCGGAACGCCGTCACCGTGAACCAGTTGGTCTCGCCGTCGACCCACGCGTGGGCGGCGCGGTCGTAGCGGCGACTGCTCGAGGCGAGTCGGAACGAGCTGATCTCGAGCCCGTCGCTCGTGACGGTGTGCTTGATCGGCGTGGCGATGAGCCCCGCGACGGTGACCGTATCGGCCATGGGTACCTCCCTGTTCGGCGCGCCCTCGTGGACGGCGCCCGGAGGTCGTGCCGGGACGTCTCCGGGCGCCGTGCATCCAGCGTGGCGGGATGAGCCGCGTCACGGACGGCGCGGGCGGCATCCGTGGAGGGATCGCGCGCGCCGAATCAGGGAAGGAGGGGAATCCCGCTCAGTGCTCGCGGAACTCCGGCCAGTCGGCGCCCGGCTCGAGCGCGGCGTGCAGCGCGCTCTTCGCGACCTCCAGCGAGGGGTAGCTGCCGCGGTACCGCTCGTCGTCGATGAGCTTCACCTGGAAGCCCTCGGCCGTGCGGTGGATCGACCCGACGGCCCCCGCGGGACCGAACGCTACCCAGCGCTGCTCGACGGTCGTGCTCTCGCTCATGATGTGCTCCTTCGCGTCGCTCTCGACTGCCTCTCCCTCGACCGTACTCCGCCCGCGACCGCGGCATCCCGAAGGTGTCCTGGGAATCGCCGCGAGCGCTACGACGCCTTGACGTACTGCGCGAAGCCCTTACGCACCTTGGTGACCTTCGGCACGGCGACGGCCATGCAGTAGCCCTGGCCCGGGTTCTTCGCGAAGAAGTCCTGGTGATACTCCTCGGCACGGAAGAAGTCGCCGAGCTTCGTGATCGTCGTGACGATCCCGTCGCCCCACAGCTCGCCGGCGCGCTCACGCGCAGCCTCGAACTCGGCCTTCTGCTCGTCGTCGGCGTAGAACATCGCCGAGCGGTACTGCGTGCCGATGTCGTTGCCCTGCCGGTTGAGCTGGCGCGGGTCGTGGAGCGTGAAGAAGACGTCGAGGATGACGTCGGCGGGGATCTTCGTCTCGTCGAACGTCACGGCGACGGCCTCGGCGTGGCCCGTGCTTCCCGTGCAGACGAGCTCGTAGCTCGGGTTGGGCGTCGTGCCGCCCGTGTAGCCCGAGACGACGTCCGTCACGCCCTCGAGCGTGCGGTACACCGCGTCGAGACACCAGAAGCAGCCACCGGCGAGAACGAACGTGCGCATGATGCGACCCTACTTTCCTGAATCGGGGGAACGTGGGGTACAACGCAGCGGATGTCGCATCCGTTCCCTAGGCTGGGCCGGTGCCGTACACCGCCGCTGCTGACCGCTACGACCGCCTCGAGTACGCCCGCGTGGGCCGATCGGGCCTCAAGCTCCCCCGCATCTCGCTAGGCCTCTGGAACAACTTCGGCCACGACCGTCCGCTCACGACGCAGCGCTCGATCGTGCTGCGCGCGTTCGACCAGGGCGTGACGCACTTCGACCTCGCGAACAACTACGGCCCGCCGCCCGGATCCGCCGAGGAGAACTTCGGCCGCATCCTCGCGAGCGACCTGCGCCCCTACCGCGACGAGCTCATCATCTCGTCGAAGGCGGGCTATGACATGTGGCCGGGGCCCTATGGCGAGTGGGGGTCGCGCAAGTACCTGCTCTCGTCGCTCGACCAGTCGCTCACGCGGCTCGGCCTCGACTACGTCGACATCTTCTACCACCACCGCCCCGACCCCGAGACGCCCATCGAGGAGTCGATGGGCGCGCTCGCCCACGCCGTGCGCTCGGGCAAGGCGCTCTACGCGGGCATCTCGAACTACGGACCGGATGACACCCGCCGCGCCGCCGCAGCACTCGCCGCCGAGGGCGTGCCGCTGCTCATCCACCAGCCCTCGTACTCGATGTTCAACCGCACCCCCGAGGAGGGCCTGCTCGACGCGATCACGGACCTCGGCATCGGCTCGATCGTCTTCTCGCCGCTCGCGCAGGGGCTCCTGACGAACCGCTACCTGCACGGCATCCCCGAGGGCTCGCGTGCCGCGGAGGGGCGCTGGATCAACGCGTCGACGATCAACGACGAGTATCTCGAGCGGGCTCGTGGGCTCAACGCGATCGCGGAGGCGCGAGGGCAGAGCCTGGCCCAGCTCGCCCTGCTGTGGGTGTTGCGGCAGCCCGCCGTCACGAGCGCCCTCATCGGTGCGTCGAGCGTCGAGCAGCTCGACGACAACCTCGCCGCGCTCGACGGCGCGCCGCTCACCGACGAGGAGCTCGCAGCGATCGAGCCCTTCGCGGTGCACGGCACGATGCGGCGGTAGGGCTTCTGCGCGTGCCGCGGATCTCGCGGCGCGCGGGGGAAGACCGGCCGTTCCGCCCCACGCCGACGTAGGGTGCCGCCATGCAGTGGTGGAACGACTTCGTGGACTGGTTCTACTCGGAAGACGGTCAGCGGATCCTCGTGTCCGCGGTCATCCCGTTCGTCGCGATCCTCGTCGCGGGCATCATCGCGGCCCTCATCGGGCGCGGCGCGACCAAGCGACTCGTCGCCCAGCGCGACCACGAGACGCGAGCCGCAGCGGTCTCCGCGCTCATCTCGGCGGGGCAGAACGCGACCCGCTGGCACAGCCAGTCGCCCGCCGCGCGCGAGCACGCCGAGCATCTCGCGAACGACGCGGATGTCATGGTGCGCCTGCTGCCCATCTCGGGCGCCAACTACGCCGCCGACTGGGCATCGCACCAGCTCGCCGAGATGCGCGTCAATTCCGTGAGCTTCAGCTATCAGGCCGAGCAGACCCTCATCGAGTATCGCGAGCGTCTCGTGCTGTGGCTGCACAAGCCGAAGAAGGGGCGCAAGCTCTTCGCGGCAGACCTCGAGCGCTGGCGCTACGAGGAGCAGGCGACCGACCCCGTGATCCTCGAGCAGCAGCAATGGGCCGAACAGCAGTTCACGGCCGCGACCGATCAGCCCGTCGCGCACGAGCCGCTTCTCGCGCCCTCAGGTCCCGCCGAGTCGACGGCCGTGAGCCCGTCGCTCGCCGCATCCGACCGCTACGCGGCACCCGTCGCGCCCGCGGCGAGCACACTCGAGCCGACGATCGAACCCCCGAGCGACACAGCCGAGGGTGAGACGCCTCCTCGAGGCTGAGCCCCGCCCGCGTCCGCGCCGGAGCCTGCGCGCCGTACCGGATGCGGCCGGTCACTCTTGGATGGCCGAGCCCAGCACCGAGAGCGCTGCGGCGCGCGCCTCGCGCCCGCGCTCTCCACGCCGCGCGACAAGGAGCCCAACGAGGCCCTCGATCACGAGCATGAGCCCCGCGCGCGAGGTGTGGATGAGCTCGTCGCGGAAGCTCCCGTCGGCGGGCGGGATCACGAGCACGACGTCGGCGAGCTCGGCCGCAGCCGAGCGTGCGAACGACGTCACGAGGAGCACGCGCGCGCCGCTCTCGCGCGCCGCCGACATCCCGGCGAGCGTCGCGCGATTGGCACCCGACCCCGAGAGCACGAGGCACACCGAGCCCGCGCCGAGCTGGCGCGCCGAGATCTGCTGCGCGAGCGCGTCGGCGAGCTGCTCCGCGGGGCGCCCGACGGAGTTGAGCCGCAGCATCATGTCGAGTCCGAGCGGCGCCGAGAGGCCATTCGCGATGACGAGCACGCGGTCTGCCTCGTCGAGCGCGGCGACGAAGGCATCGACGGCCTCCTCCGTGAGGGCCGCCATCATGTGACCGAGGCGCGCGCCGAAGCGGTCGACCTCGGCACGCAAGGCGCCGACGAGGGTTCCGTCGTCGGTCGTCGCGGCAGCCGTTCCGAGCGCGAGCTCCTGGGCGAGCGCGACGCGGAGCTGCGGATACCCCTCGTAGCCGAGGGACTGAGCGGCGCGGATGACGCTCGCGCGACCCACGCCCACGGCATCCGCGAGCTCTTGCGCCGTGCGCTCGACGGCGGCCGCGAGATCGGCGGCGATCGCCTCGACGATGCGCCGCTCGCTCGGCTGCAAGGAGGGGCCGAGCGCGACGATGCGCGCGGTCGGCGGTGCGTCAGGAGGTCCGTCCCAGGCCACGCGCCTTCGCCCCCTCCCTGATGCGCCGGCGGAGCGCGCCGGAGATCGCGTCGATGACCATCGTGATGACGACCACCACGATGAGCAGCATGCCGACGGTATCCCACTGGCGGAAGTTCGTGTAGTTGGACAGCATGCTGCCGATGCCGCCGGCGCCGACGAGCCCGAGCACGGCCGAGGTTCGGATGTTGATCTCGAAACGATAGAGGGCGAACGACATGAGGGCGGGCGCGGATGCCGGCCACAGCGCCCAGCGCGTCACCTCGGCGATGCCGCCTCCCGCCGCACGGACGGCCTCCGCCGACCCCTCGTGGGCGGACTCGATCGTCTCGTACACCCACTTGCCCTGCGTCCCGATGCCCGCGATGCCGAGCGCGAGCGCGCCGGTGAAGGGCGTGAGCCCCGTGACGGTGAGCAGCACGAGCGCGATGATGACCTCCGGCACGGCGCGGATGACGGCGAACAGCCCGCGCAGGGGCAGCCGGATCCAGGCGGGCGCGACGTTGCGCGCCGCGAGCATCCCGAGCGGGATCGACAGCACGACGCACAGCATCGCGCCGAGCCAGGCCATCGAGATCGAGCGCCACATCTCGAAGAGCGCGCGCGGCAGCTTCTCCCAGCTGGGCGGCGCGAACATGAGCCCCGCGTAGCGCGCGAGCTCGCCCGGGATCGCGCCGAGCTCGGCCCAGTCGATGTCGAGATCGGCCGCGGAGAGCACGACGAGCGCGCCCACGACGACCGTCGCGATCGTCGGGCCGACGCGAGAGGGATGCCGCGGGAGCTCGAGCCCCGCCTCGCGCGCGGTCAGGCGGAGCGTCATACGAGCCTCCTGCGCAGCAGGTTCGACGCGACCTCGATGACGATGACGACGACGAGGATCTCGAAAATGATGAGCCCGACGTCGTCGTAGGCGTAGAACCCGCGGCGCTCGTCGAGCAGGCGTCCGATGCCGCCCGCGCCCACGATGCCGAGGATCGCCGAGACGCGCACGTTGAGCTCGAGGGCGTAGAGCCACTGGTTGGCGTAGAGCGGCATGCTCTGCGGCAGCGCGGTGAGCCGGTTGAGCTGCGTCTGCGTGCCGCCCGCAGCGCGACCCGCCTCGAGGTAGGCGTGATCGGCGGAGTCGATCGCCTCCGAGACGAGCTTGACGACGATGCCGAGGTTGAAGAGGAAGAGCGTGAAGAGGCCGGGCAGCGCACCCACCCCGATGACGGCGACGAGCACGGTCGCGTAGACGAGGTCGGGCACAGCGCGGATGACGTTGATGACGCCGCGCACGAGCCGCCGCGTCACGCCGTTCGGATTGGTGGGCCGCGCCGCCCACAACGTGAGGGGCACCGAGACGAGCGCCGCCGCGACAGCGCTCACGAGCGCCATCTGCAGAGTCTCGAGCATGGGCTCAAGCGTGCGCGGCAGGAACGTCCAGTCGGGCTGCATGAGCTGCCCGATCTTCTCGGCGCCGAAACGCCAGTTCTTCGCGATCGCCGCGAAGTCGAGCTCGACGCCGCCGATCGCCGGGATGCACGTGGTGACCGTGAAGGCTGCGACGGCGAGCACGATGAGGCTCGTGCGCCACCAGGTGCGCGGCCGCGGCGGCGCACCTTGCGGCATCCTCTCGCTCACGTCGCCGTCCCCAGTCGGTCGTGCGGCTGGATGGAGCGCCCGTAGATGCGCTCGAAGTCGGCATCCGTCGCCTCGCTCGCGGGGCCGTCGTGCACGATCTCGCCCGCCCGGATGCCGATCATGCGCGTCGTGTACTGCCGCGCGAGATCCATGAGGTGCAGATTGACGAGCACCGTGAGCCCCTGCTCGGCGTTGATGCGCTCGAGCTCGTGCATGACGGCGTGCGCGGTCGGCGGGTCGAGACTCGCGACGGGCTCGTCCGCGAGCATGACGCTCGGCTCCTGCGCGAGCGCACGGGCGATCGCGACGCGCTGCTTCTGGCCGCCGGAGAGCGCCCCGGCTCGCGCCCACAGCTTGTCGAGCATGCCGACCGAGTCGAGAGTGCGCAGCGCGAGCTCCCGGTCGTGCGCCGTGGGGATGCCCGTGAGCGTGCGGATCGTCGGCGAGTGGGCGAAACGCCCGACGAGCACATTGCGGTAGACGTCGACGCGCTCGGCGAGGTTGAAGCCCTGGAAGATCATGCCGATGTGCCCGCGGAGCCGCCGCAGCCGTCGCCCGCGCAAGCCCGTCACCGTGTGCGGCCCCACCGTCACGGTTCCGGATGTCGCGGGCACGAGCCCGTTGATCGTGCGGATGAGCGTCGACTTGCCCGAGCCCGAGAGCCCGACGATCGACACCATCTCGCCCGCGGCGATCTCGAGCGAGACGTCGCGCAGCGCCGTCGTGCCGTTGGGGTAGGTCACGGTCACGTGCTCGAGCCGGATGGGCCAGGATGCGGGGGCCGTGGCGACCCCCGCATCCGGTGTTGCAGCGTTCATGTGGGCTGGATCGATCCGCTCAGTTCTGGAACTCTGCGAGGATCTCGCCGTAGCGGGTGATCTCATCCTCGGCGGTCTCGCTCGTCCAGTCGGACAGGCCGACGAGGTTGAACATGACGTCGGCGGCCTCGTCGGACGACTCGGCGTAGCCGTCGAGGAGCTCGGTGAGCTTCTGCACGAGGTCGGCGGGCAGCGTCGAGCTGACGGCGACACCGCCGTTCGGGATCATCTCGGTGTAGGCGAACGCCACGACCTTGTCGGCGATGTCGGGCGCCTCGCTCGTGACCGTCGTGCGAGCATCCCAGTACGCGAAGCCCACCTCGGCGTCGCCGTTGTAGACGGCGAGCACGGCGTTGTTGTTGCCCTCGACGGGGATCTGCTCGATGCCGGAGTCCGTGTCGATGCCGGCCTCGCGCATCGTCACGACGGGGTACTGGTACCCGGCAGGCGAGGTCGCGGCCTGGAGAGCCACCTTGGCGCCGTCGATCTTCGCGAAGGCCTCGGTCGCTGCCGGGCCCTGGCCCGCCGCCTCGACGCCCGCCTGCTCGATGCCGTTGCAGTACGACAGCTCGATGCCGCTCGCGGCGTAGGTCGCCATCACGGGCTCATCGTCGCAGTACTTGTCAGGGTTGTTGGTGTACGCCACGGCCGCGTAGGAGGTCGCGCCGAAGCGCACGTCGCGCAGGACGAGCTTCGCGTCGTAGCGCTCGATGGCGTTGTAGAGCGAGCCGGCATCCGTGATGACGACCTGCGCCTGGTCGGCGCCGAGCGCCTCGACCGTCGCGGCGTAGTTGTCGGCCACGACACCTTCGACCTCGATGCCGAGGTTCTCGGAGAGGTAGGCGGTGAGCGGGTCGAGTGCCTCGGCGAGGTCCTCGCCCTCGACCGAGGGCACGAGCGAGATCGTGATCGACTCGGGCCAGGCGGTGTCGTCGCCCGAGGGCGCTCCGGAGTCGGCGCTGCAGCCGACGAGGCCGAGCGCGGCCACGAGACCGACGCTGGGGACGAGCAGGGACTTGCGCATGTCGGGATTACCTTTCGATGGGTGTGGCCGCGCCGTTCGACGCGGGGTCTGCGGAGGCCGCGGTCGCGGCCCACGTCTCGATATCGCCCCGCAGCTCGGCGAGCGAGAGGGCGCGCATCGTGACGGCAGCGGGCGAGTGCGCGGCTGTCGCACCGACGAGGGCGGTGTCGGCGCCGAGCGCCATCGCGGGCGCGAGGTCGTACTCGACGATGTCGCCGATCGCGAGCACGGGACCCTCGGCGAGGGCGTTGCGGATGACGGGCTCGAGGCCCGCGGGCTTGCCCACCGCGAAGCGCAGCTCGTCGAAGCCGTCGCGCACGCCCCAGCGCTCGAGCAGGGGCTCGATTCCCGCCGAGGGCGCGTTGGTCGCGAGCACGAGCCGGGCGTGCGGACGCAGCGCCGCGAGCAGCTCCGCGAGTCCCGGAACGGGCTCGACGGGCGCGAGCTCGGTGCCGAGCTGCACGCGGCTCTCCTGATACGCCGCGCTGCGCGCGGCCGTGTCGACCCCGGCGTCCTCGGCGAGCGAGCCGACGACGTCGTAGCCGTCGCGGTAGCTTCCGTCGCCCGACTCGAACGCGGCGAGGGCGGCCTCGATGCGCGCGAGCAGGCCCGCATCCGTCGAGGCGCGTGCGACCTCGCGCGCGTAGGCCATGACCGGTCCCGATCCGACCGCGATGGTGCCGTCGAAGTCGAAGACGATGGTCGGGGTCATGCATGCTCCTCGTAGTTCTGGACGATGCGTCCAAACTAGAGGTAAATTGCGGCCGGATCGACCACGGCCGATGAACGTCTGGTTACGATTCGGCGACGCGCGCCGCATTCCAGCGCCAGCGCGGGTGTTCGACGAAGTCGTCGATGAGCTCGAGCGCGTCGCCGCCGACGGGGAAGGTCGTCACGAGCCGCATGCCGTCCGCCCCGGCGACGCCGTACACGAGTGCCGTCGCATCCGCGCCCGTCGCCCGCACGAGGCAGACGCGCGTCAATACGCCGTCGACCTCCGCGTCGGCCGTCGCGAGCGCCTGCCGCGGCTCGTCGAGCACCGGCATGGCGACCTCGAGCACACGTTGCAGCGGCGTCGACACCGGGTCGGCGCGCGGGATGAATGCGGTCGCAGGCAGGCCGAAGGCGCGCGCGAGACGGCCGTCGAGCCAGCGATCCCGCTTGTAGCCGAAGGGTGTCGGCCGCGTCGCGAACCAGTAGCCGTAGACGTGCAGCACCCCGGCATTGCCCACCGGGAAGCGCACCGGCACTCGCGCGAGGCGGTGCAGGGCGGTCGCGACGCCCTCCGAGACGACCGCCTCGCCCACGAACTCGTCGACCACGGTCGACGTGCCCCACGCGGCGAAGCGGCCGGCGCGGGCATCCGCGACGACGCAGCGGGCGATCGCCGCGCTCAGGGCGCTGTCGGGAACGGGCGCCGAGAGCCCCGCAGACCACCCGCTCACGCGCCGAGACGGCCGTCGTGGAGGCGCAGCACGCGATCGGCGCGCTCCGCGAGCGCCGGGTCGTGCGTCGCGACGAGCGCCGCCATCCGGGTGTCGGCCACGAGGCGCGCGATGAGGTCCATGATCGCGGCACCCGTCTCGGAGTCGAGCTGACCGGTCGGCTCGTCGGCGAGCAGGAGCGCCGGGCGGATGACGATCGCGCGTGCGATGCCCACGCGCTGCTGCTGGCCGCCCGAGAGCTCCGCGGGGCGCTGGGCCGCGTGCTCCGTGAGGTCGACGGCCGCGAGCGCCTCGGCGACGCGTCGCTCACGCTCGGCGCGCGGCACGCGCAGGATGCGCAACGGCACCTCGACGTTCTCGGCCGCCGACAGCACAGGCAGCAGGCCGAAGGTCTGGAACACGGATGCCACGCGCGTCGAGCGCATCGCGCGCAGCTCGTGCTCGTCGAGCGTCGCGAGCGCGCGGCCGTCGAGCTCGACGTGCCCCGCCGTGGGGCGGTCGAGGCCGCCGAGCATCGTGAGGAGCGTCGTCTTGCCGGCGCCCGAGCGGCCCTGGAGAACGACGAGCTCACCTGCGCCGACCTCGAGATCCACCCCGTCGACCGCGCGCACCTCGCCTGCCGGCGTCGGGAACACGCGTGTAAGGCCCTCGGCACGCAACACGGTGCTCATCGCTCGCCCTCCCCCTCGGCTCCGCCGTGCACGCCGTGCGGCTGCCCCGGTCGCACCTCGATCCGATCCGGCTCGAGCGTGAGCCGCACGCGATCGCGCAGCGCGAGCGCGGTCGTGAACTCGGCGGGCAGCTGAAGGCGTCCCGCTCGATCGAGCACCGCGAACTCTTCGGCGACGCGCACGCGGCCTCCCTCGGCATCCGTGTGCGTGCGGCGCAGCACCTCGGTCGACGTGCGCCCGTCGCGGATGCGGATGGTGCGATCCACGTGCTCGGCGACCGCGGCATCGTGGGTCACGACGAGCGTCGTGAGGCCTTTCTCCCGCCCCACGGTCTCCATCGCCTCGAGCACGTGGGCGCTCGTGGCCTCATCGAGCTCGCCCGTCGGCTCGTCGGCGAGCAGCACGCGCGGCCCGTTGGCGAGCGCGACGGCGAGGGCGACGCGCTGCTGCTGCCCACCCGAGAGCTCGGCGGGGCGCCGATCGGCGAGCTCGCCGATCTCGAGCAGCTCGAGGAGCTCGGCGGTGCGGGCCGACCTCTCGCCGCGAGGGACGACTCCCGCGACGTGCTGCGCGAGCGCGATGTTCTCGGCGGTCGTGAGATAGCCGACGAGGTTGCGCGTCGTCTGCTGCCAGATGAAGCCGACGCTGCTGCGTCGGTACGCGATCCGGGCACGTCGGCTCATCGAGGCGAGATCGTGCCCCGCGACGCGCGCGACGCCCGCCGTGGGAGTGTCGAGGCCCGCGAGGATGCCGAGCAGGGTCGACTTGCCCGAGCCCGACGCCCCGACGAGCGCGACGAGCTCGCCTCGCTCGACCCGCAGGTCGAGTCCCTGAAGGGCCTGGACCTCGACGCCCTGCGCCGTGAAGATGCGCACGAGCCCCTCGCACAGGATGTCGGGTTCGGCGAGCGCCATCATGTGCTCATCCTTCCTCGTCGATCGAACGGACGGCGCGCGTGGCTCCGGAACGGCGTGCGAGCAGCGCGGCGAGGAGCACGCCGAGCACGACGACCGCCACGAGCGCTGCGACGACGACGACCCAGGTGCCGGCACCCGTCGCGATCGCCGGCTCGCTGCTGCCTCCCGTGAACACCGTGAGGTCACCCGCCCCGGCCACGAGCGGAAGCAGGGCGAGCCCCGCGGCGATCCCGAGCGGGACGGCCACGAGAAGCGCGGGGGCGAGCTCCCACAGCACGAGCGGGTACTCCGCGGGTGCACGGGCGCCGAGCGCGCGCAACAGCCCGAAGACGCGGGCGCGGCTCGCGCCGGCCGCCGCGAGAGACAGCACGGCCGCGAGCACCGTCACGCCGGCCGCGACGACGACCGTGATCGCGACCCCCGCGACGAGGGCACGGAGAGCGGGCGTGCTGCGGCGCTCGTCGAGCACCTCGTCGATCGTGCGAACGGTGCCGGCAGCGGCGAAGCGCTCGCTGAGCGCATCCCGCACCAGGTCACGATCAGCGACCCCGGTCGCGACGAGAAGCGACCGGGGACGCGGTTCGACGTCGAGCTCGGCGGCCGTGGCCGTGCTCACGACGACCCAGGCGGATGCGCGCCCGAAGGGGCCGTCGTCCGGCACCTCGGCGACGACCGGCACCGCGCTGCCGCCGATCACGAGCTCGTCCCCCGCGAGCCGCGTCGCGACCGTCCTCGAGACGAGCGCGCCCGCATCCGGGATCGCGAGCTCGCTCGTGGATGCCGCGGCGAACGCCCCGGGGTCGACGGCGAAGACCGTGATGCGCCCGTCGCCGTCGGGGAAGTCGACGTGCACGTCGGGGTCGACCTCGACGACGGCGAGCGCGCGCACGCCCGCGACCGCCGCCGCGGTCGAGAGATCGGCCTCGTTCAGGTAGCGGGCATCGAGGCGCACCTCGGCTCCGACCTGGGCGCGGACGGCGTCGTCGACGCCGCGCTCGACGGTGGCGAGCACGCCCGAGCCGAGCACCGCGATCGTCACGGCGATGACGAGCGCGAGCACGGGCACGGCACCCGTCGTCGCGTCCCGACCCGCGCGCGCGGGACCGAGCAGCGCGACGAGACCGCGGCTGCGACGAGCGCCCGCCTCGACCCCGCGCATGACGAGAGGCACGAGCCGCAGCGCGATGACGCATCCTGCGGCCGCCACGAGCGCGGGCAGCATCACGGCGAGCGGCGAGGGCGCCGCGCCACGGCCCGCGGGCGTGAGGGCGACTACGAGCGCGGCCGCCACGGCGAGCCCGATGATGCCCGCATCCGCGGCGTTTCGCGAGCGGGAGCGGCGTCGCTCGGCGTCATCCGGCCTCGGACCGACGCGCTCGAGCAGCGCCCCGTCGATGGCCGCCGCGCTCGCGGCGAGCACGGCGACGGCGGTCACGACGAGCACTCCGACGAGGAGCGAACCGCCGCACACGGCCGTGACGACCGCGGCCGCCGGTGCGGCCCCGCACAGGGCGAGCACACCCGCGCCGAGGGCGAGCACCCCCGCACGGGCGCCGTCGGAGGCTCCGCGGGCCGCGACGAGCCGCAGGAGCGCGCGACGTCGGGCCACGAGCGCCCGCACCGCGAGCGAGAGCACGGCCGCGGCGGCGAGGGCGACGCCCGATGCGACGGCCGCATGCAGGGCGGAGAGGCCCGCGAGCAGCGGCCCGGTGGCCGTGATGATCGACGCCGCTGTGCCCGTGAGGGCGATGTCGACGTCCCACGTGCCCCAGTCGGTTGCGAGGGGAACGGTGTGAGGCGTCGAGGTGAGCCGCCGCAGGGCCGCGACCGTCGCGTCCCCCGCATCCGCGTCGAGGGCCGTCGGGTCGACCGGAAGCCAGGCTTCAAACCGCGATGCGGCCGTGAGCGGCGTGAGCGCCCCGACGGACGCGGCATCCACGTACCCGACCCCCACGAAGGTGGGCGGCGACAAGACGTTGTCGATGACCTCGGGCTGAACGGCGACGCTCGCGTGGTCCCACTCCCCCGCGGAGGGATCGCGCGGGCTCAGCAGCCCGACGAGTCGCAGCTCGCGGTCGCCCGCCGAGTAGTGGACAGAGCGCACCTGGCCGAGAGGCCAATCGAACGCATCCGAGACGGCCGTCGTGAGGGCGATCGGGATCGGCTCGCCCTCGACGATGGGGCCCGGCAGTTCGCCCTCGACGACGTCGACGAGGAGTTCGAGGAGCGGATCCGCGCTCACGATGATGCTCGAGTCGGGGGCCGAGACGCCCGCCTCGACCGGGATGGCGGATGCCGCGTCGAGCCGCAGCACGGCGTGCGGTTCGCCGAGCACGGCGGCGGCCGCGGGTTCGGCTTCGGCGGCGACGACGGAGAGCGCGTCGAACGTCGATCCCCACACGTCCGCGACGGCGGGCGGGAGCCCGTGATCGCTCGAGCCGCCTCCCGGGATGGGCACGCCGCGTGTCGAGTCGGAGAGGTCCCGCTGCGCGGGAGGCGACGCGTCGACCGCGGAGCGCAGCACGTCCGTGCGCGCGCTCGCCGCCCACGCCGAAGCGGCCGCCGAGCCGCCCGCGAGGAGCGCCGCGAGCACGACGATCACGAGCGATGCCCCAGGCGCCTCCGCGAGAATCGCGCGCGCGATACGCCCGCGCGAGAGATGCCGGCTCATGCGCGCACCTCGGCATCTCGCCGGACGGCGACGGCCGCGACGAGCGCGACGACGACGACGCCGAGCATGAGCACCGCGCCGAGGGCGAGGAGCACAGCGGATGCCGCACCCGTGTCCGCGAGCACGGCGCCCGTCGCGAACCACATCGCGACGGTGCCCGCGAGGGCACCGGCGACGGCCCCGACGAGGGCCGTGAGCACGAGCTCGACGAAGCGGCCCCGAGCCTGCGCGCTCGCGCCGACGCCGAGAGCACGCAGCGGCATGACCTCGCCGCGGCGCACGCGCCGCACCGCCGCCGCGGCTGCCGCGAGCCCGCCGATCCCCACGAGCACGACGAGCCACGCCGATGCCACGAGCCCGGTCACGCCCGTCTCGACGACCGCGAGCGACCCCGCACCCGTCGGGGTCAGCACGGTGGCCGCGCGTGATGTCGCCTCACGCACACGCGCCGCGGTGGCATCCGGCGAGGCGGATGCGAGCCACACCTCGTCGACCGCGAGAGCCGGGTCTTCTGCCGGGAGCCGTTCGGCGAGACCGTCGCGGGCCGCGAGCAGTCCCCACGTGCCGAGGCCCGGCACCTCGGCGATCTCGACCACGACGCCGGGGACCGGGGCGCGCACGCCTGTGAACGACAGCGGCACACCGTCGCCCACGACGACCCCCAGCTGATCCGCGAGCGCGGGGGTCACGCGCACGGGGAGGGCATCGGCGCGCACCGCGGGCGGCCGGAGCCCCGTCACCGCCTCGAACCCCTCATCGGCGACGAGGAGTTCGGTCGAGGTCGAGCCGAGCTGCACCGAGACGAGCGCGACCTCCGTCGCCGCCGTCACGCCCTCGAGTCGGGCGTAGGGCTCGGCAGTCACCGGGTCGCGATCGACGTTGCTGAAGCTCACCCGAACGGCGGCGCCGACCGCCGCGCGAACCTCGGCGTCGTGATCGCGCGCCGCCGCCCCCTGCGCGAGCGCCGCGGTGACGACCGCGCCCGCCGCGAGCGCGACGACGATGAAGGCTCCTGCGACGGCGCGCGGGCGGCGGCCGAGCTGGCGCAGGGGCAGCACGGGAAGCAGTCCCGCGCCGCGCGACGCGACGCGCTCGGCGATCCGCATGCCGGGCGCGAGCAGCAGCCGCAGCAGGAGCACGCCTGCGACGAGAGCGAGCGCGGGAGCGACGAAGCGCACGGGCGAGGTGGAAACAGCATCCGCTGTCACGACGGCGAAGCCCGCGAGCACCGTGACGGCGAGAGCCGGAATGACGGAGTCTCCCTCCGCCTGCCCCCGCGCGCCGCGCGTCGCAGGCACGGGTCGCGCCGCGATCGCAAAGAGCGCGATGCCGAGGAGCCCGGAGCCTGCGACCGCGAGGAGCGCTGACGGCGGGACCACGGCATCCGCGGATGCCGTGAGCGGGAGCGCCGCGCCGATGCCGAGAGCGACGCCGATGCCGATGACGACGGCGGCCTCTCCGAGAGCGAGCGCGGCCGCACGGGCGCGCGAGAGCCCGCGCGCCGCGAGCAGCTCGGCTTCGAGCGACCGCACCTGGGCGAGCGCGCCCCCGACGAGGGCGAGCACGATGCCGGAGGTCACGAGCACGAGCACGACGGCCGTCCCCGTGAGCACGCGCGCCGAGGCGACGGCGTCGCGCGCGCGGGCGAGCGTGTCGGCGAGTCCGCCCGACACCGTCACGGCGTAGCTCGTGCCGGAGGCGAGTTCGCTCGCGGCGGCACGCACGCGACCCTCGACGGGACCGAGCGCGGCGAGGTCGGCGGCATCCACTTCGCGTGGCACGAGCGTCCAGCTCACGCGCGCTCGCGGATCGAGCCCGTCGAGCTCCTGCGCGGGCACGATGACCGGGCCGACGGCGTCGCCCAGGCGCCCGGATGCCACGAGCGTCTCCGAGAACCACGCGGCGTCGCCCGTGTCGCGCGCGCGCCAGACGCCCACGACGAGGTGGTCGCCCGCTGGAAGCTCGAGCGTGTCGCCCACGGTGACGCCGAGCGCGGCCGCCGCGGGCTCGGCGAGCGTCACCTCGTCGTCGCTCGCGGCCCACGACCCGTCGACGAGGCGAGCGAGCCGATCGAGGTCGTCGTGAGCGGCGAGCACGAGCTGACGGTCCTCGCCTCCGACGCGCGCGTTCACGGCGGGGCCGCGCACGGCGCGCACGAGCTCGATCGGAGCGCCGGCGATCGCGCGGGTCAGCGCGTCCTCGACGCGCGCCGTCTGCTCGGCGGCGTCATCCGCGAGCGCCGTCTCGAGCCGCAGCGCACCCGCGGTCGGCTCAGCGTCGGCGAGCAGCGCCGCGACACCACGATCGAGTCCGGATGCCGGCACGACGAGGAGCGCCAGGAGCGCCCCCGACGCCACGGCCGCGATCGCGAGCGCGGCGACGAGCTGGCCCCACTGCGCGATGCTGCGGCGCAGCAGCACTCGCGCGACGCGCATCCGATCCCCCTCGACTCCTGCAGCGGGTTCATGCAGGCGTCCCGAGCGCACGCGACGGGCGTTCGGGACGTGCCCTCGGCAGGAATCGAACCTGCGACCAAGAGATTAGAAGGCTCCTGCTCTATCCGCTGAGCTACGAGGGCGGGGCTTCAGGCTATCGCAGCCCTTCCGTCCGCCCGCGAGAACTGCATAAGCACGTTATATAACCGAGGTATATACTTTTCGACGTCATGCACACCGACATCCTCGAATCCCTTCTCGTCTCCACCCACCGGCTCACTCGCGTCGCCGCCCAGGCGACCGGGAGCACGACCCCCGCGGCGCAGTGGCGCACTCTCTCGATCCTCGAGAGCGACGGCCCCATGCGCATCGGCGAGCTCGCCGCCGCGAGCCGCGTCACGCAACCGGGCATGACGCGCTTGCTCGCGACGATGGTCGAAGAGGAGCTCGTGACCCGCATCGCCGACCGCGAGGACTCGCGCGCCTGGCTCATCGTCGTGAGCAAGAAGGGCGCCGCGGCTCTCGCCGCGTGGCGCGCTCAGCTCGCCGAGACGCTCCAGCCGTGGTTCGGCGAGCTCAGCGACGACGACTGGGCGACCCTCGCCGCAGCGGCCTCCGTGCTCGAGAGCCGCCTCGGCGCCGAGGGCGCGGCGGTCGCCTCGTGAGCGGGCACGGAGACGGCGCGAACATCCTCACGCAGCCGCGGGCGGTGTGGGCCGTCGCCTTCGCGTGCGTCATCGCGTTCATGGGCATCGGCCTCGTCGACCCGATCCTGCCCTCGATCGCCGCCGACCTGCATGCGACGCCGACCGAGACGGAGCTGCTCTTCACGAGCTACCTGCTCGTGACGGGCGCCATGATGTTCTTCACGAGCTGGCTCTCGAGCCGCATCGGCGCCCGCTGGACCCTGCTCATCGGTCTCGCGCTCATCGTCGCCTTCGCGGCACTCGCGGGCTTCAGTGGAAGCGTCGAGGCCATCATCGGCTTCCGCGCCGGATGGGGCCTCGGCAACGCGCTCTTCATCTCGACCGCGCTCGCGACGATCGTCGGCGCGGCCGCGGGCGGCAGCGGCGCGGCGATCATCCTCTACGAGGCGGCGCTCGGCGTCGGCATCGCGATCGGCCCGCTGCTCGGCGGGCTGCTCGGCAACGTGAGCTGGCGCGGGCCGTTCTTCGGCACCGCCGCGCTCATGGCGGTCGCCCTCGTCGCGATCCTCGTCATGCTCCCGAAAGACGCGGATGCCGCCCACCGTCCCGCGCCCGCGAAGCTCTCGGCACCCTTCCGCGCGCTCGGCATCCCGGCGCTCGCGGTGCTCGCCGTCGTCGCGCTGTTCTACAACATCGGCTTCTTCATCCTGCTCGCCTACACGCCGTTCCCCCTCGGATTCGACGCAATCGGGCTCGGGCTCACCTTCTGCGCCTGGGGCGTCTCGCTCGCGATCACGAGCGTGTGGGTCGCGCCCATCCTCACGGCCCGCATGCGCCGCACGACCGTGCTCGCGATCGTGCTCCCCCTGCTCGCGGTCGACCTCGTACTCGCGGGTGTCTTCGTCGCGACGCCCGCGGCCCTCGTGGCGTGCGTCATCGTCGGCGGCCTCCTGCTCGGCGTCATGAACACCGTGCTCACGGAGTCCGTCATGGAGGCCACCGACCTGCCACGCGGCGTCGCCTCCTCGGCGTACTCGGGCGTGCGCTTCCTCGGCGCGGCGGTCGCCCCGCCCCTCGCGACGGCGCTCGCGGAGCTCGGCAACGCCGGCATCCCGTACTTCGTGGGAGCCCTCGCGCTCGTGCTCTCGGCCGCCCTCGTGCTCGTGTTCCGCGGGCGCCTCGCGCGCGTCGACGGCGGGGTGGAGCCGCCGCGCGTCGAGGCGGAGGCCATCGGGCTCGGCGACGCGGCATAGCTCGTCGAGGCGGCTGCGGACATGCACCCCGTCACCCCGCCCCGGATAGAGTGACACCGTGAGTCAGACACCGGAACGTCTCGTGTGGGTCGACTGCGAGATGACCGGTCTCGACCTCGAGGTCGACGAGCTCGTCGAGGTGGCGGTCGTCGTCACCGACTACGACCTCGTGCCTGTCGACCCCGGCTTCACGATCGTCATCAAGCCCGACGCCACGGCGTTCGACAACATGAGCGACTTCGTGCGCGAGATGCACACGGCATCCGGTCTGCTCGACGAGATCCCGAACGGCGTCTCGCTCGCGGAGGCCGAATACGAGGTGCTCGAGTACATCCTCAAGTTCGTACCCGACAACGGCACCGCGCCCCTCGCGGGCAACACGATCGGAACCGACCGCGCGTTCCTCGCGAAGTACATGCCGCGCGTCGACGCGCACTTGCACTATCGCAACGTCGACGTCTCGAGCATCAAGGAGCTCTCGCGCCGCTGGTTCCCCCGCGTGTACTTCCAGGCCCCCGCCAAGAACGGGGGGCATCGGGCGCTCGCCGACATCCTCGAGTCGATCCGCGAGCTCGAGTACTACCGCCGCGTCGCCTTCGTCGCCGACCCCGGTCCATCGAGCGACGAGGCCCACGCCGCGGCCGACGAGGTCGTGGCGAAATGGGCTCCGCGGATACCGTAGAATCGTCCGGTTGCGTATGCAGCGTATGGCGGCCGTAGCTCAGTTGGTAGAGCGCTGGCTTGTGGTGCCGGATGTCGCGGGTTCGAGTCCCGTCGGCCGCCCCAATACCACGGGAACCTCGGGCTCCCCCTCCCCCGTCCTCGACGAGCACGTGCGCGCGTCGCTCGACGTGCCGTGGGTGCTCATCGTGTGGAACGACCCGATCAACCTCATGAACTACGTCGTGCACGTGTTCCGCAGCTACTTCGGCTACTCGCTCGAAGAGGCCACGCGCCTCATGCTCCTCGTGCACCATGAGGGGCACGCGGTCGTGGCATCGGGGCCGCGCGAGGAGATGGAGCGGCACGCGCAGGCGATGCACGACTACGGTCTGCAGGCGACGATCGCGAAGGATGCGCCGTGAGGGCCGCCGCATGAGGATCGAGCGCGCGGGCGACGGCGGCATCCGCCTCCAGCTGGAGGCCGAGGAGGCGGGCCTCCTCACGGTGCTCGCCCATCAGTTCGCCGACGTCGTGCGCGATCCCGAGCTCGACGACGCGCCCCTGCTCGCGGCGCTCTTCCCCGACGCCTACCGCGACGACGCCGACGCGGCCGCCGAGTTCCGCCGGTACACGCGCGACGAGCTCGAGCAGCGCAAGATCGAGGCGGCCGAGAGCATCGCCTCGACGGCACGCGAAGGCGTCGTCGAGCTCGACGCGGATGCCGTGGAGACCTGGGTGCGCGCCCTCACGAGCGTGCGCATGATGGTCGGAACGCGCCTCGGCATCCGTGCCGACGGCGATGAACCCGGCGAGGGACCCCTCGCCGAGATCTACCAGTGGCTCGGCGAGCTGCAGTGGGTGCTCGTCGAGATCGCGGAGGGTGCATGAGCCTGGAGCTGGATGCCGAGGAGTTCGAGCGCATCGTGATCGATGAGCTCGACGAACTGCCCGACGAGATGGTCGACGGCCTCGAGAACGTCGTGTTCGTCTGCGAAGACCGCCCGGAGGACGGCTCGCTCGACCTGCTCGGCATCTACGAGGGAGTGGCGCTCACCGAGCGCGACCGTTACGGCTTCGGCGAGCTGCCGGACCGCATCGTGCTCTTCCGCGAGCCCCTCCTCGCCATCTGCGAGACGGAGGACGAGCTGCGCGACGAGATCCACGTGACCCTCGTGCACGAGATCGCGCACTACTACGGCATCGACGACGAGGAGCTGCACCGCCTCGGGTGGGCGTGAGCAGGGCGCGAGGCTGCGACCGCGGCGTCACCCCCCGTCAGCACGAGATCGGCGAGCGCCCGCGATCCCTCGCGCCGTGCGAACTCCTCCTCCTGCGCCGCCCAGCGCTCCCAGTGCGGCGCGTACGCGTCGCCGTCGCGACCGAGCGCGCGCGCCTTGCGCTCGGTCGCGTCGCGGTCGAGCCACCATGCGTGGTCGGCGAGCGGACGCGACGCGCGCGAGATGGCTCCGCATCCTTCGACGATGAGCGAGCCCGAGCGGTCGACGGATGCGGCGTCGCCTGGGCGATCGCGCACCCAGTCCCAGCGCCGCCATCGCCCGTCGCGCACGATCGCGGGCACAGCGGCCGCCCCCGCGGCCAGCCCGTCCCATCCGGGGTAGACGTCGTCGAGCGACACGAGCGCGGAACCCGTCGCCGCCGCGAGACGCGTCGCGAGCACCGTCTTCCCGGCTCCCGAGCGGCCGTCGACGAGCAGCACCCAGGGCTGCGGACCCGCCGCGAGGCGCGCGACGAGCGGCGCGAGCTCGATCTCGGGAGCGGCCGCGGCATCCGTCGTCCCGCGCGTCACAGCACCGACCGCCACGTTCCGAGCAGCACGGCCGCGACGACGGCGCTCGCGACGACGCCCGCACCCGCGAGCATGAACACGACATCGCGCGCTCGCAGGACCGAGGGCCGCGCCCAGCTGCGACGCGCCGTGCCGCCGAAGCCGCGCGCTTCCATCGCGGTCGCGAGCTTGCCGCCGCGGCGCACGGCGAACACGAGGAGCGTGCCCGCTTGCACGAGGAAGCGCCGGATGCGGCCGCGGTCGGCGACGCCGCGCGCGCGCCGGGCGAGGCCGAGCGCCTCCCAGTCCTCGAGCAGGAGCCCCACGAGCCGCAGCGCCGCGAGCGCGCCGAGCACGAAGCGCGCGGGCAGCTTGGCGAGCTGTGCGAGCGCATCCGCGAGGTCGGTCGGGTCGGTCGTCGCGAACAGCAGCACGGCAGGGATGCCGACCGCGACGACGCGCAACAGGATCGCCGCCGCGAGCGCGAGCGATCCCTCCGTCACGGTCACGACGCCGAGCCCGGCGAGCACGCGCCCCTCGTCGACGCCGTAGAGAGCGGTCGCGATGCCCGCGAGGAGCGCCGAGACGAGGATCGGCGCGCTCCGCGCCGCGAGCTGCCGCGGCGAGAGGCCCGCGAAGGGCAGGAACAGCACGATGACGGCCACGACGACCCCCGCCGACACGACGTCGATCGAGAGCACGAGCGTCACGCCGACGCACAGCGCGACGACGAGCTTGGCGAGCGGGTTGACGGCGGCGATCCAGCTGCGTCGGATCTCCGGCACGACGAGGCTCATCGCACGACCTCCCGCGTGCCCCCGGGCAGCACGAGACGCTCGTCGGCGAGCGCGTCGACGAGCGCGAGGTCGTGCGTCACGGTCACGAGCGCAGTGCCCTCCGCGACGAGCTCGTCGAGAAGGCGCACGAGCTCGCCCCACGTGAGGGCGTCCTGCCCGAAGCTCGGCTCGTCGGCGACGAGCACGCTCGGCGTCGTCGCGAGCGCCGTCGCGACCGAGAGCCGACGCTTCTCGCCGCCCGAGAGGGTGAAGGGGTTCGCGTCGAGCAGAGGCACGAGCCGCAAGCGCTCGGCGAGCCGGTCGCGGATCGCGACGACCTCGGCGTCGCCGCGTCGCAGCACCCGCGGCCCCACCTCGAGCTCCTCCCTCACGGAGCCGCGCAGGAACTGGTGTTCCGGGTCTTGGAAGACCGTGCCGATGCGGCTCGCGAGCTCGCGCGAGCGCCAGCGGATGGGTGCGATGCCGAGCGACCCTGCGAGCGCGGGGAGGGCGCGCAGCTCGCCCGCGACGGGCGCGAGGAGCCCCGCGAGCGTGAGGCCGAGCGTCGATTTCCCCGCGCCGTTGGGACCGAGGATCGCTGTCGTGCGCCCCGCGTGCACGGCGAGGTCGATGCCCGCCACCGGCGTGCGCGGCGCACGCTCCCCGAAGCGACGGCGGCCGACGGCGAGTCCCGCCGCGCTCAGCAGCTCGGGCGCCGCCGCCCGTCGCGGCCCGCGCGCGATGACCGGATGCCGCCCCGGCACCCAGATGCCCGCCGCGGCGAGCTCCGCGCCCCGTGAACCGAGCACGGCATCCGGGGCGCCCTCGGCGCACACGCCCCCGCCCGGCTCGAGCACGACGACCCGGTCGACGAGGTCCACCCACGTCTCGACGCGATGCTCGACGACCACGAGCGTCGTCTCGCGCGCCGCGACGAGGCGCTCGACGGCCGCGCGCACCTCGGCGACGCCATCCGGGTCGAGGTTCGCGGTGGGCTCGTCGAGCAGCAGCAGGCCGGGGCGCATCGCGAGCACGCTCGCGATCGCGAGCCGCTGCTTCTGCCCGCCCGAGAGCTCGGAGGTCGGATGGTCGAGCGGCACGTCGAGGCCCACGGCCTCGAGCGCCTCGGCGACGCGGCGCCAGATCTGCTCACGCGGGAGGCCCAGGTTCTCGCACCCGAAGGCGACCTCGTCGCCCACGCGCGCGAGCACCGTCTGCCCGTCGGGGTCCTGCAGCACGAGGCCGACGCGGCCGCGCGCGGCCTCGGGCGGACGCCCGTCGACGAGCAGCTCGCCCACGCGGTCGCCATCCTCGGCGTCGCCGAGCACACCCGCGAGGCCCGCGAGCAGCGTCGACTTGCCCGCGCCCGAGGCGCCGAGCAGCAGCACGCGCTCGCCGGGCTCGAGCTCGAGGTCGAGCCCGGCGACGGCGGGACGGGGCCGGTCGCCGTGGCGCCAGCCCCATCCGCGTGCCGTGACGCGCGCCGCTGGGCTCATCGGCATCCGTCCGCTCGCCGTCAGGATGCCGAGGTCACGCGCTCGGCGCCCGACTCGGTCGCGACGCTGCGCCGGCCCGCCGCGAAGCGGTTGAGAGCCCCCGCGCGCGCGAGCGCCCGCACCGCGAGCCACGAGAGCACGCCCACGACGGCGCCCGAGACGACGGCCGAGACCGCGTAGATGAGCTTCGCGGTAGGGTCGAAGCCCGCGATCGACGAGAAGTTGGTGTCGAGGATCGCGACGGCGACGCCGGCGCCCGCGCCCGCGAGCGGCGCGACCCAGAACGCCCACGCGCGATAGAGCAGCACGGCGAAGACGAGCTCGGCCCCGAGTCCCTCGATCGCACCCCAGATGAGCGTCTCGAAACCCCACTGGGTGCCGATGAGCGCCGACACCGTCGCGGCGACGACCTCGGTGAAGACGGCCGCGCCCGGCTTGCGGATGACGAGCCCGCCGAGCACGCCGGCGAAGAGCCAGCCCCCCGCGAGCAGGCCCGAGAGCCCCGGCGAGAAGGCGAGAAGGGTGCTGAGCGGCGTCCAGGCGAGCCCCCAGGCCCAGAACAGCACGCCTGAGGCGACGCCCAGGACGGCGGCGGTGACGATGTCGACGACGCGCCAGCGCCAGATCGACGGTCGGTTCGCGGATGCGGTGGTCACGATACGTGCCCTTTCTCTCGATGAAAGCGGCACGGGCGGGCGACCGCGAGCGGTCGGCCCCGAGATGCCTCCCTGCGCCGGCATGATCCGGATCAGGTTCGACGGTCGAAGCTTGGATGAGCTTCCTCTCAGCCCGGCACACCGGACTCCCGTGTTCGGCATCGATCATACGCCGCCGTCGCACCGCGAGCGCGATGCGTCTCATCCCGCGACGTCGCTAGGCTGCCGCCATGCCCGACACCACCACGAACCTCCCGCTGCGTCAGCGCCCGATCGACATCTTCTTCGCGATCATGTTCACGATCTTCATCGTGACCTCGTGCATCGCCGACATGCTGCCGACGGTCGGCGTCGACTTCTCGCAGCCGAACGGCAACTTCCTCGTCGACTCGAACTACTGGTACGCGCACGACGCCGACCCGCTCTTCATGCACCCGCCGGTCTGGATGCGCATCGTCACGGGGCTCTCAGCCTTCGTCTACCTCGCCTTCTACCTCGTGCTCGTGCCAGCCCTCATCCGCGGCTGGAACTGGATCCAGCTGCCGGCCGTCATCTACGCGACGGCGATCAGCGTCATCACAGGCGTCATCGTGTTCGGCGTCGAGTTCTTCGGCGAGCCCGAGTTCCAGACGCAGAACCCCGTCAAGTTCCTCGCGTTCAACCTGCCGTACGTGCTCATCCCGCTGCTCCTGCTCATCCGGATGCGGAAGCCCCTGCCGTTCACGCGGAAGTTCTGAGCATGCGGCGCTGGCAGCGGATCCGGGTGTTCGTGCTGCAGGGGGTGAACGCCGTCTTCGGCATCGCGCTCATCTGGATCGGCATCGCCGCCGGCATCTGGGGCGTCGCGCTCGTCGGCGGCCTGCTGCTGACCTTCGCTGCGGTGCTGCTCGTCGTCGCCCTGCGCATGGGCGTCTCCGATTCCCCACCGCCCGGCCGCTCTGACCGCCGGTAGGCGCCCGAGGCGTCGCAGATACAGGCTCAAGTGCGTCGCGCGCCCGGCCGAGGGACTGGGCGCCCGATCGAGCCTGTCACTGCGACACGATCGCTGTCCTCACACGCCGACCTAGACTGAAGCCATGACGGAGGTCTACGCCCAACTCGTGCACGGCATCGCCGTCGTGCTGGGCATGCTCGGCCTCCACGGACCCGGTACCGTGCTCGCGACCGTCGGCGCCCTCACACTCATCGGCGCGCTCACGGTGGCCATCGTCGCGCTCGTGCGCGCGACCCTCGCCGCGACACCGCGGCACATGACGGTCGGGCTCCGGGCGCGGCGCCATGCCGTGCTCCTCGGGCACCTGCCCGACGCCTCGCATCCGGATGCGCGCGGCCACGTGCGCTCGCGGGCGCCCGGGCGGCTCCTCGCGGCCGCCTGACGCGCATCCGCGCCCCCGCTCTCCGAGCCGGGCGGCCAGACGATCCCGCCTGTCCGCATCCGACCCGGAGCCTCCATGAACCCCTTCGACTTCCCTCCCATCGCCGCGATCCTCGAGGTCGCCGCATCCGCCCTCGCCACCCTCGGCGCGGTCGTCACCCCTGCCGGAGCGATCGGGCTCGTCACGCTCGCGGTGCGCGCCGCGCTCGTGCCGGTCGGCGTCTCCGTCGCGAAGGCGGCGCAAGCCCGCCGACGCATCGCGCCGCGCATCGCCGAGCTCCAGAAGCGCTACCGCGCGAACCCCGAAAGGCTGCAGAGGGAGACGCTCGCGCTCTACGCCGCCGAGAAGGTCTCGCCCTTCGCGGGATGCCTGCCGATGCTCGCGCAGGCGCCCGTCGTCTCGCTCGTCTACGCGCTCTTCGCTTCCGCGCGCATCGCGGGTGAGCCCAACCACCTGCTCGACGCCTCGCTCTTCGGTGCGGGACTCGGACGGCATCTGCTCGATGTCGGCTCGGGACTCCAGCCGAGCGATCTCGTCTTCGTCGTGCTGCTCGTCGCGATCGGCGTCGTCGCGTGGCTCAACCGCCGCATGACACTCCGTGAGGCGGCGACGATGCCCACGCCCGCGGCCGACGCCCCCGGTGCCGCCGCACTGCTCAACCCTCGTGGGCCGCTCAGCTGGGCGCCGTTCCTCACGCTCGTCGCGGCGGCGTTCGTGCCCCTCGCGGCCACCCTGTATCTCGCGGTGTCGGGAGCGTGGTCGCATGTCGAGCGGCGCATCCTGCGGCGAGTGTACGCGTGATGTCTTCGCAACTTTCGCCACAGCACCCGCATCTTTCGCTACCACCCGATCCTCGGCTAAAGTTGCGCCTCACAACAAACCACCCGAGGCCCCCAGGAGACGACGATGGCGTCCGACCAGCTCACCTTCGACAATCCCGTCGAACGGCACTCCCACATCAAGCCGCACGCGTCGTGGCAGCCGCTTCCGGGCCTCGACGCCGAGCTCGATCCGAAAGCCGACCATGGCGAGACGAGCTACCGCGGCACCGGGCGCCTCCCCGGGCGCAAGGCGCTCATCACGGGCGGCGATTCGGGCATCGGTGCGGCCGTCGCGATCGCGTTCGCGCGCGAGGGCGCGGATGTCGCCCTGAGCTATCTGCCCGAGGAGCAAGTCGACGCCGAGGCCATCGCCGCGGTCGTGCGCGCCGAAGGACGCACGGCGATCCTGCTGCCGGGCGACATCCGCGACCGCGATTTCTGCCGCTCGCTCGTGGCGGATGCCGTGGCGGGCCTCGGCGGGCTCGACATCCTCGTGAACAACGCGGCGCATCAGGTGTACCACCCCACCTTCGCGGCGCTCGACGAAGACGATCTCGACCGCACGATCCAGACGAACCTCTACGCGATGTTCTGGATCACGCGCGATGCCCTCCCCCACTTGCCGCCCGGATCGACGATCATCAACTCCACTTCCGTGCAGGGCTACAACCCCTCGCCCATGATCATCAACTACGCCTCGACGAAGTTCGCGATCATCGGGTTCACGAAGGCGCTCGCCGCCGACCTCGCGCCGCGCGGCATCCGCGTCAACGCCGTCGCCCCAGGACCCGTCTGGACGCCGCTGCAGGTCTCCGACGGCCAACCCCCTGAGAAGCTCAACGGCTTCGGCGAGTCGTCGTGGCTCGGGCGCACGAGCCAGCCCGTCGAGCAGGCACCGGCCTACGTCTTCCTCGCCTCGCCGGAGTCGAGCTTCGTGGTCGGCGAGGTCATCAACGTCAACGGCGGGGCCAACGTGCCCTGAGGCCCTGTGGAGAGTCGCCGACGAGACCCTGCCGACACAGCGAGTCTTGGCGCATGACGTTGCGCCTCGACCCCGCGATCCCCCTCGTATGGCGCGATCCGCACACGCTGCAGTTCGGCGTCGACCCCGTCGTCGCGGTGCTGCCGGATGTCGCCCCCGGCCTCGAGAGGCTCGTCGCGACGCTCGCGGCGGGCGTCTCGGCGTCGGGATTCCGGATGCTCGCGGGCACGCATCGCGTCGGCGAGCGCGAGCAGGAGCGCCTGCTCACGACGCTCGAGCCGTGCCTGCTGCACGAGACGCGAGCCGCGACATCCGGCAACTCCGGCTCCGGCACAGGCGTCGGGCGCGCGCTCGTGCTCGGCCGCGGGCCCGTGGCGCGCGAGGTCGCCCGCCTGCTCGACGAGCTCGAGCTGCGCACGGTCGACCCGGCCGCGACGAGGCTCGCCGTGCTCATCGCCGACCACGTCGTGCTCCCGGCCGATCACCGCGTGTGGCTGCGGCGCGACATCCCGCACCTGCCCGTCGTCTCGAGCGAGACGTCGATCACGGTCGGCCCGCTCGTCATGCCCGGGGCCTCGGCGTGCCTGCACTGCGTCGCCCTGCACCGGCGCGACGCGGATGCCGCGTGGCCAGCGATCGCGGCGCAGCTCACGCGTCTCGCCGCGCCCGCCCGGCACCCGCTGCGTGCCGCGAGCGCGGCGGCCCACGCCGCACGGATCATCGCCGCGGCGCTCGCCGGCGAAGCCGAGTCCGGGCGCGAGCTGCGCATCGTGGGCTCGGGCGAGCACGTCAGCGAGCGGGTCGTCTCCCCGCACCCGGAGTGCCGCTGCGCAGCTCCGCCAGGAAGCGACTGGGCTCCCGCGTCCGGCCGCGAAGGCCCTCCGCCGCCCAGTGCAGCGCGAGAGTCCGCCGAGCACGCGTGATGCCCACGTAGAGCAGCCGCCGCTCCTCGTCGACGGCCTCGAAGCCGCGCGCGTGCGAGATGGGCAGCAGCCCCTCACTGAGCCCGACGATGTGCACGTGATCCCACTCGAGGCCCTTCGCGCCGTGCAGGGTCGAGAGAACGACGGATGGCATGGTCGGCTCGTGCTGGCTGCTCTGGCGTTCGCGCAGCTCGTCGACGAACTGCGCGAGGGTCGTGCCCTCGGGTGCCTGATCCGCGAGCTCGACGAGAGCACCGAGCGCCTCCCACCGCTCGCGGACCGCGCCCTGGCTCTCGGGCGGCTGTACCGACCATCCGTTCGCGAGTGCAACATCCGCGACGGTCTCGTAGAGGCCCTTGGGCGATCCCGTGCGCGCGAGGCTCGTGAGCTCGAGCACGGCGCGCTTGACGACCTCGAGGTCGAAGAAGCGCGTGCCGCCGAGCTGACGCGAGCTGACGCCCCGGTCGGCGAGGGCCGTCTCGAATGCGACAGCCTGCGCGTTGACGCGGTAGAGCACGGCGATGCGCTCGGGCGCGACGCCGACCGCGAGCTGGGCCGCGATCGCGTCGGCGACACCGCTTGCCTCCTCGACGTCCGACTCCCAGCGGTGCACCGTCGGCTCGGGCGAGGCCGCGTCGCCGTCGACCGCGACGAGCTCGAGCGCGCCGGGTCGGCCGCGCATGAGGCGGTTCGCGACGCCGAGGATCGCGGATGTCGAGCGGTGGTTGCGCTCGAGACGCACCTCGACGGCATCCGGGTACCGCGCCGCAAAACCCAGCAGGTACTCGCTCGACGCACCCGCGAAGGAGTAGATCGTCTGGGATGCGTCGCCCACGACGCACAGGTCGGTACGCGGGCCGAGCCACAGCTCGAGCAGCTCCTGCTGGAGCGGCGAGACGTCCTGGTACTCGTCGACGACGAAGAAGCGGTACTGCTCGCGCACCTGGTCGGCCACGCGCTGCTCGGCGTCGAGCATGCCCGCCGTCACGAGCAGAACGTCTTCGAAGTCGAGGCGCCGCTGCTCGTCTTTGAGGTCTTCGTAGCGCTGCTGCAGCTCGACGACGGCCGTCGCGCCGAGGCCCGGCGGCAGGGCGCGCGACTGCGCGAGCCGCGCGTATTCCTCGAGCGAGATACGTCGCACCTTGCGCCACTCGATCTCGGCGGCGATGTCGCGCAGCGCAGCGGTGTCGACGCGCATCCGCAGCGACTCGGCCGCCTGTCCGAGCAAGCGCGCCTTGCCGGGGAGGATGTCGGGCAGGCGTCCGCCGACGAGCTGCGGCCAGAAGAAGCTCAACTGCGCGAGCGCGGCCGAGTGGAAGGTGCGCGCCGCCACGCCGCCCGCGCCGAGGGCTCGCAGGCGACTGCGCAGCTCACCCGCGGCGCGCGTCGTGAAGGTGAGCGCCATGACGCGGTCGGGCGCGTAGACGCCGCTCGCGACGCCGTGCGCGATGCGGTGGGTGAGCGTGCGCGTCTTGCCCGTGCCCGCACCCGCCAGGATGCACACGGGCCCGAGGAGCGCCTCGGCCGCCTGGCGCTGCTGCTCGTCGAGGGCGTCGAGGAGCGCGCTCACGCCTCGCCTCCGAGGGGGCCGCCGTACCAGTCCTCGATGATCGCACGCGCGATCGAGGCGGGGCCCGGCAGCACGACGCTCCCCTCGTCGACGGCGGCGGCGAGCTCGTCGCGCGTGAACCAGCGCAGCTCGCGCAACTCGGTGCCGTCGGGGCGCGGCTCGCTCGAGCTCCCCGGCGCGATGCGCGCCTCGAAGCCCAGCATGAGCGAGGCAGGGAACGGCCACGGCTGGCTGCCGCGGTACTCAGGGTCGGTCACGACGACGCCCGCCTCCTCGAAGATCTCGCGGATGACGGCCGCCTCGAGCGACTCCCCCGGCTCGACGAAGCCCGCGAGGAGCGAGAACCGCCCGGCGTCCCACTCGACGTTCGAGCCGAGCAGGATGCGGTCGTCGTCGTCGAGCACGGCGACGATCACGGCGGGGTCGGTGCGCGGGTAGTTCTCGCGCCCCGAGGAGGGGTCGACGCGCACCCAGCCCGCCTGCGCGACCGTCGTCGGCTCCCCCGTGCGCGGCGAGTAGGCCGCGGCCCCGTGCCAGTTGGCGAGCGCGAGCGCCTGTGTGAAGAGACCCGCATCACGCGGCGCGAGCAGGGCGCCGACGCGCCGCAGATCGAGCCAGCTGCCCTCGGTGCCGAGACGCTCGGCATCCGCATCCGACACGACGAGCGCGAGCACCGCCGCCCCCGCGGGCAGCTCAGCGGATGCCGTGCGCGCGCGCCCGAGGAACACCGCGGCATCGGGGTCCACGGCGACGGTCGCGGGGTCGACGAGCGCGAGGGCGCCCTCGGCCGTGCCGAGAGCCCGGCCTTCGTGCAGCACGACGAGGCGCGTGCGGGGGTCGTCGAGCAGGGCCGGGATGCCGCCGAGGCGTGAGAGGTAGTCGCGATCGAGCTCGGCGTGCGCGAGGGCGGGCGCGATGGGGGGACGCCGCGGATGCCGTGTGGGTCCGCTCGTCGCACCGCTCATCCGCATCCCATCCCTCGCCGCGAACCGGCCATGAGAACTCCGCTCCGGGCGTGGCGTGCCGGGCGGCCGGGGCGGGGCAGACCTACCCTGTCGCCATGGCCAGATCCCACCTCACTCTAGCGGCGCTCGCCACCTCGGCCGTCGCGGAGCTCGACGTCGTGGGCGCGGCGCCGTTCGGCTCCGCCGGGCGCGGGGACTTCGACGCGGCCGTCATCACGGCGCGCGACGGCCAGCACTGGATCGTGCGCGTGCCGCGCTCCGAACGCGCCGAGCAGCAGCAGTCGGCCGACCTCGTGGCACTCCGCGCGCTCAGCCAGGGCGTGCGCGCACGCCTGCCTTTCGAGGTGACCGAGTTCGCGGGTCAGACGCCCGTCGACGGCACGCGCGCCGTCGTCTCGCGCTTCGTGTACGGCACGCCCGTGACGCTCGCCGGCATCGATCTCGAGCTCGCGGCATCCATCGGCCAGGCGATCGCGGCCGTGCATGCGCTGCCCACGAGCCTCGTGACGGATGCCGGGCTGCCCGCGCAGTCCGCCGTCGACGCCCACCGCGCGGCGCTCGCGCTCGTCGACCGCGCCGCGGCGACGCGCCTCGTGCCCGCCGCCCTGCTCGAGCGCTGGGAGCAAGCGGGCGAGGACGCGGGCCTCTGGCAGTTCACGCCGACCGTCGTCAACGGCGACCTCGGCGCCTCGTCGTTCCTCGCCTCCTCGGGCGACGTCACGGGCGTGCTCGGCTGGCACGGACTGCGCGTCGCCGACCCCGCGCGCGACCTGTTCTGGGTGCTCGGCACGCGGCGCGACGGCATCGCCGATGCGGTCTTCGACGCGTACACGCGCGTGCGGGGCACGGTCGACCGGCGGCTGCGCCAGCGGGCGACGCTGCTCTCGGAGCTCGAGGTCGCGCGGTGGCTGCTCTACGGCACCGAGCAGCGCGACACCTCGATCGTCGACGATGCCGTGCGGATGATGTCGCGGCTCGTCGATGACGTCATGGGCGACGCGACCGAGTCGATCGCGCCGCCCACGCTCCCCGTGCTCGCGGTCGACGAGGTCGAGGCGCTGCTCGACCGCGCCGAGCGCGTCTCGTAGCGCGCGGCCGTCAGCCCAGCTCGCCCCGCGCCCGTCGACGCACGAACAGCATCGCCAGCACGCCGAGCATGAGGAGCTTGAGCGCGAGCCCGAGCGGCCCGCCGAGCTCCGCGCCCGTGAACGCGAGGATGTCGCGGTAGACCGGCGGCTCGACCCCGAAGTAGTGCGAAGGGTCGTCGTCGGTCACGGGCACGCCGGGCACGGGGGCGCCGTTGACGTCGGTCGTCGGGGCGCCCACCGCGACGACCGTGCCGAGGTTGGCGTACTGGCCGAGCACCGCGGTACCCGTCGCGACGCACGTGAAGCTGTCGCCCGGCGCGAGCGGTCCCGCTACGGCGTTGCTCCCCGTGCCGTCGCAGTCGATCTCGTCGGCATCCACCTGGTCGTCGGTCACGACGAGGTCGAGCAGGTCGATGTTGCCGGTGTTCGTCACGACGTACGTCCACCACACCTCTCCGCCCTTGGGCACGAGCGGGCCGGTCACGAGGTCGGCGTCCTCGCCGTTGGTCGCCTTCTCGATGTCGACCGCGGGCGCGGCCCCGAGGTAGTGCGAGGGGTCGTCGTCGCTTACTTGCGGGTCGACGACGGGCTCACCGTCCGCATCCACGGTGTCGGGCGCGGTCGCGACGACCGTCCCGAGGTTCGCGTACTGGCCAGGGGTCGCCGTGCCCGTCGCGACGCACGCGAACGAGGCTCCCGGCGCGAGCGGACCCGGGAAGACGTTCGTGTCGGGCCCCGGGATGGGCGTGCCCGCAGGGTCCTCGCACCGGATGTCGGCGGACGCGACGCGGTCATCCGTCACCCGCACGTCGTGCAGCTCGACGTTGCCCGTGTTGGTCACGACGTAGCTCCACTCGACCTCGCCGCCCGGCGCGACGACGGGGCCCGTCGGCGTGTCGGCATCCTCGCCGTTGGTGGCCTTCTCGATGTCGATCGCGGGATCGGCGCCGAAGTAGTGCGAGGGGTCGTCATCGGTCACCTGCACGCCCGGCACGAGCTCCCCGTCGACGTCGGTCGTCGCGGGCGCGGTGCCGACGACCGTGCCGAGGTTCTCGTACTGCCCCGCGATCGCGAGCCCGGTTGCGACGCACGTGAACGACGCGCCGGGCGCGACGGGCCCCGGCACGACGTTACGCATCGTGCCGCCGACGGGCTCCCCGCCGGGGTCGGAACACAGGATGTCGGATGCCGCCACGCGGTCGTCGGTCACGGTCACGTCGGTGAGCGGCACGTTGCCCGTGTTGGTCACGACGTAGCTCCACCGCACGATCGTGCCCGTGCGCACCCACGGCCCGCTCGGCTCGTCGGCATCCTGTCCGTTGGTCGCCTTCTCGATGTCGACGGAGGGCTCGGATCCGAAGTAGTGCGAGGGGTCGTCGTCGGTCACCTCGACGCCGGGAACGGGGTTGCCGCTCTCGTCGACCGTGTCGTGCGGGCGCGCCGTGACCGTGCCGACGTTCGCGTACTGGCCGAGGGTCGCGACGCCGTCCGCGATGCACGAGAAGGTCTCACCCGGCGCGAGCGGCCCCGCGATGACGTTGCCGCCCGTGCCGTCGCAATCGATCTGCGTCGCGTCGTCGTCGAGCATGTCGTCGGTCACGGTGATGTCGTAGAGATCGGCGGTGCCCGTGTTGGTCACCTCGTAGCTCCACCGCACGGCACCGCCGACAGCCACGTACGGCCCGGTCGGGTCGTTCGCGTCGACGGTGTTGGTGCGCTTGACGATGTCGACCTGCGGAATGGGCGCGAGTGCGAGATCGACCGTGAAGTTGGTGAACTCGGGCGCGATGAGCGGCGGCGCGAGGTGCGCGACGTCGTCGTTGGTCGGTCCGTTGCCGCCGATGAGACGCGGGGCGGGCCCCGTCGAGTAGCGGTAGGCGAGCGTGATGGGCGCGCTCACGAGGCCCGTCACAGCGAGATCGCCGAAGCCCGTGTTGTTGTTGGAGAGGTTCTCGTTCTCGCCGTTCGCCGCGCTGCGTCGCACAGCCGTCGCCGTGTACTGCGCGAGGCGACCGCCCGGCTGGAACAGCTCGGCCGGGATGCGCACGGTGTACGTGCCGGCGGGGAGCGCGGATGCCGACCAGCGGCCGTTGGCATCCGTCTCCGGGGTCGCGACGACGTCACCGTTCGCGTCGAGCACCTCGAGCGTCAGGAACGGCACGACCTCGTCGCCCGTGCTGTAGCGGCCGTCGAAGTCGAGGTCGAACCACACGAGGTCGCCGAGCGAGAAGCCCGGCATCTGCACGTAGGGCTCGTTCGAGAGCAGCGGCTGGTTCGGGAAGGTGCCCGAGAAGATCTCCGCCTTGTTGACGTAGAGGTTGTCGAGCGCCGTGCTCGTCGCGACCATGGGGATCACGGCGCGCACGCGCGTGCTTGTGAGCAGCCAATCCGCCGAGACGAAGCGCACGGCCGTCACGGCGCCGAAGTCGGCGATCTCGCTCGCGGTGCGCCAGACGCCCCCGGATGCGGCGGGGTCGGCGTTCGCGGGGTCGCGCGGATCCTGCGCGATCGTCCCCGGCGGAACCGTCGCGTAGTACCACGTGCCCGGCACCGCCCCGGTACCGCCGCGCTGGTACGTCGGCGCCGCGAGCGCCCCCGTGAGCCGCACGCGTCCGGCGTAGTCGGAAGGGTACTGGTCGCGCTGCAACGGCACGCCCGTCACGGCGTCCGTGCCGTTGGCGCCGCTCTCGCCATCGCCGTTCCACGGCAGGACGTCGATGACGTCGACGGGCTGGAACGCGATCTCGGTCGAGGTGTTGCCCCACTCGAGGGCCCACGTGAAGGTCTCGCCGCTCGCGACGTAGGGCTTGTCGACGCTCTTCGTGAGGCCGAGCTGGCCCGATCCCGTCGCCGAGGTCGTCGCGGTCGCGATGGGCGCGTTGTTGGAGTTGTCGGCGAAGGCCTGCACCTGGTTCACGAACGAGTCGCCGGGTTGCGCGAGGGTGTCGACGGTCGCGCACACCCGCAGGGCGGTCGCACCGCCGTAGACGGTCTGCGTGGCGCTCACGACCGGCACGTCGCCGATCTGGAACGTCACCTCGCGCGAGACGGCGTTGTACGACACCGTCACGCCCGCGGGAAGGCCGTTCTGCGTGCACGTGGCGTCGTAGATGAGCCCGAGCGGAACCGTGTCGACGAGGCGGAGATTCTGCATCGTCCCGCCGACGACGCCGTTGGCAATCCCGACGTTGAGGTTCCACACGGCCGTCTGACCGGGCAGGTACGAGGCGCGCTGGGCAGCCTTGCTCACCGTCAGCGACATGCCCGCGTACCGCATGTCAACCTGGTCGATCGTCCACGCCAACCCGGCCGTCCCGGATGACCACCCGCCCGTATTCGAGAGGCGGATGCCCGTCGGCATCGGCTGCCCGGCATCCGGTCCACCGTTGTAGACCGCTCGCACTTGCAGGCGTGAGATCAGCTTGAGCACGAACGGTCCGTAATCGACGCGTCCGTCCGCGATCGGGCGCAGGCGGATCATGTTGACCCGGTCTTGCCACCCGCTGCCGAAGCTCGCGGGGTCCGTCGACCACTGAGTGTCCGGGATCTCGCGACACCCCGTTACGGCGCTGACGAGTGAAGATCGATCGACGGGATAGGCGCCTCCGCTCATCGAGCCCGCCTGTGTGTCGACTTGGTTCGGCCCAATCCCGTACTCGATCACGTACTGGGATGCGTCCACGGTGCCCGGGCCCTGCACCTCAATCGTCGAGGGTGCCGCGATACGGAGCACTGACACGTCGAAGATGTCGCACACCGTCGGGTCGACGACCGGCACCCCCCGCTGGCCCGAGGGGATCGGGGTGTTGAGGTTGGTGCGCAGATAGACCGCCGAGCCGACGACCGTGCCTGAGGCGACGGGTCCCCCGAACTCAACGCCGTCATTTGGATAGAAGAAGTACTTGTTGCCATCGATGACGGAGCGGAACAGTATTCGTGCCGAGTCGCTCGTCCACCCCGTGGTGGCCGAGCCGTAACCGCCTCCGTTGTGCAGCCAGACTGCATTCTTGATGTAGGTGCCTGCGTCAGGTCCACCGTTGTAGATGTCGCGGATCCGGAGTTCGAGTCGAAGGCGGTGCGTGAACGGGCCCGTTTCGACGAGACCGGGAGTGCGGGGCACGGCACGCACCATGTTGACGCGATCCTGCCAATCCGGCCCGAACGTCGTCGGATCCGTTGTCCACACGCGTCCAGGTGCGTCACGACAGTTGGCGACATCCGCGGCATTCGACGTGGAGTCGATCGGGTACTGGCCGTTCGATGCAGGCGGACCAGCCTGCGTGTCGACGGAATTGGATCCGATCGCGTACTGGATGACGTAGTCCGCGGGGTCGAGGTCAGTGAGCAGCGTGGGTGCGGTCGTCATGTTGAGGCGGAAGACCGAGATGTCGAAGACGTCGCAGAGCGTCACGTCGGTAACACTCACGAGGTTGCTGCTCGCCGTCACGTGCACTTGCGACCCCACAAGCTGACCGGCCGACGCGCTCGCGGTCGGTGAGGCGTAGCCGCTGATGCCATAGAACTGCTTGTCGCCCGAGAAGGTTCCGCAGTCGCCGACGCGCACGGCGAGGTTGCGCTCGTCGACGTTGTCGCCCGAGGCCGTCGTGCCGTTCCAGCCCGGCTCGAAGCCCGTGCCGTTGATCGGTGCGCCGTTGAAGTTCCAATCGCCGTCGAGATGCAGCTCGTTGCGCACGTGGAACACCTCGGTGGGCGAGGCCGTGCACCGGTCGTCGGTGACGGCGTCCTCGGGGATGAAGAACGTCGCGAGCCACGAGCCGACGCCCTGGTTGAGGCCCGTCTGGCTCGGGGTGTAGACGAAGTCCCACCCGTCGGTACCCTGCAGCTGGTTGATCTCGGGGCACGTCACGTTGCCGCGCTGGTACGTGCTGCCCGAGGCGATGTACGACTGGCAGCCGACGAGATAGGCGCCCGGCTGGTCGACCATGAGGTCGTGCAGCACGGTCGTGTACTGGTTGTAGTACCACTGATCGGTCGGCCTATCGGGGTCCTCGGGCCACGGGGTGAGGATCGATCGCACGGGCTGGTTCACGGTCAGGTAGAAGCGGTAGGTGATGGCGTAGCCTGACATCGTCACGCCGTTGATCGTGCGTGTGCCGAAGCCGAAGGTGCCGGGCTCCATGCCCTTGCTCACGTTGACGGTCGGCGTCGCGATGTTCTGCGTCGTCTCGACGACGTTGTCGCCCGTCGCCTCGGTGCCGTCCCAGCCCGGCTCGAAACCGGTGTCGTTGTTGAGCTGCCCACCGACCATGTGCCAGCCATCGGTGTCCTCCGCGAGGTTCTTCCACGTGAGCGGTCCCTCGGGCAGCGGCTCGCCGCGATCCCAATCGGGGTCCATGGCCTCGTAGGCGTCGTCGCGCGGCACGAAGACGCGCATGACCATCTCGCCCGCGCCGGCCGTCAGGGCAGCCGGCCGCAGGGGTGCGATCGAGATCGACCATCCGTTCGCGCCGGCCGCCGTGTTGAGCGGGCACGTGAAGCCCCAGTCGTTGAGCGCGGTGCACGAGAGGATGCGCGCGTTGGGGAACTCCGTCATGCGGTCGGTGAACGACACGGGCCACACGAGCTCCGCTCCGCCCGTGCCTTCCGAGAGGTCTTCGAAACGGAATCGGTAGTCGATATAGAAGCCCGGCGTCACGACGCCGTCGATCGTCTGCGTCGTGGCTGTCGGAGCCGTGTTGAGCGTCTTCGCGAGCTGCCACTCGGGCAGCGCGGTGACCTCGACGACCGGGCCCTCGACCGTACCGGAGCTACCCGCCTCGCCCTGGCCCGCGTAGGCGCGCCCCGTGACGCTCGCGAAGCCGGGCACGGGCGTGTCACCCGTGAAGCGGTAGAGCAGGGACACCGTGGCGACGTTCGACGACATGGGGCCGAGGTTGCACGCGACCGTGATCGAGCCGTCCGCGTTGCGCGTCGCCGACGAGGGCGGCGTCGCCCCGCTCGCTGCATCGAGGCAGCCGGCGGGCAGGCCGCCCGCACCCGGCCCCGCGAGCTCGAGCTTCGCATCCGCGACGTCACTCGGGTCGTCGGGATCCGGCACGGGCGAGACCGTGAGCTCGAGCACGACGTTCTGGATCGAGACGCCGTCGGGCAGGCCCGTCACCGAGACCGAGTAGTTCTGGCGCACGAGATCCTTCGTGCGCACGACGCAGTTCGCGGTGCCGGAGTCGAGTCCGGGCCCGTCGGATGCGTCGAACGGAGGCGTACCGGTCGCCGCGTAGCTCCCGCACGAGTTCTGGATCTGCAGACGGTCGATCTTGAGGTCGACGAGCGGCTGCAGTCCCGCGCCCAGGTTCGTGACCTGGCTCGCGCCGCTCACCGTGACGGGGCCGGCGATGCCGCGCTCGGGCTGGTTCGTCGCGGGCACCTCGGCGCGGTGGAAGACGTTCTGCCCGCTCGCCGTATTCGGGAACCGGAACGGGCCGGGCGCGACCATGCGCACGTAGTACGTGCCGTCGGCGACGTTCGCGAAGCCGAAGGTGCCGTTGTTGAGGCTCGTCGTCGTCGCGACGACGGGGCCGGTCGGCGACGACAGCAGTTCGACCGTGATGCTCGCCCTCGTCGACTCGTCGGGGTCCCACATGCCGTCGCGGTCGGCATCCGCCCACGCGACGCCGCCGACGAGGCTCCCCGCGGCGGCCGTCGCAGACGGCACCGACAGGGGCACGATGAGCCCGGCCGCGAGGCCGAGCACGGCGACCGCCGCGATCGGACCGCGCGCCGTGTATCGGATGCCGCGAGGGCCGGCGCCGCGCGCCGCGGTCGCCCTCCTGGCGACGCCTCTCCTGAACATGCTCACCGGGTCTCTCCCATCCTCGGCCCCGCGTCGTGCGGTCGGTCTTCCCTAGGGGAGAGCCGGCTGAGCAGTTTCGATAACGCGATCCGTGGATATCGTCCACCACGCCCGGCCTCGTGCACAGTCCCCATCCGGTGGCCTCCTACGACTCCTTCTTGCGACGGCGCACGATCGCGATAGCGAACCCGCCCGCGAGCAGGAGCGCGAGCGCTGCAGCCGTCAAGGTGAGCGGCTCGGCGCCCGTGAAGGCGAGGCCGAACGAGGGCTCGTCATCCGTCGGCGGCTCGGGGTTCTCGGGGTCCTCCGGGTCGCTCGGCGGCGGCACGTCCTCATTCCAGCCGAAGTAGTGCGAGGGGTCGTCGTCGGTGACCTCGGGACCGGGAACCGGGTTGCCGAGGTCGTCGACGGTGTCGGGGGCGCGCGCGACCACGGTGCCGATGTTGGCGTACTGGCCCGGCGTCGCCGTGCCGGTCGCGATGCACTCGAAGGAGGCGCCGATCGCGAGCGGCCCTGCGACGACGTTGCTGCCCGTGTCGTCGCAGTCGATCTGCGTCGCGTCGTCGTCGAGCTTGTCATCGGTCACCGTGACGTCGAAGAGCTCCGTGCTGCCCGTGTTGGTCACCACGTACCGCCACGTGACCGCCTCGCCCGTGTGGATGAGCGGACCGGTGGGCACGTTCGCGTCCTCGCCGTTCGTGTACTTCACGATCCTCACGCCCGGCACAGGGGCCACCGCCAGGTCGACCGAGTAGTTCGTGAACTCGGGCGTCATGAGCGCCGGCGCGAGATGGGCGACGTCTTCGTCCGTGGGGCCGTTGGCGCCGATGAGCCGCGGATCGGCACCCGTCGAGTAGCGGTAGGCGAGCGTGACGGGTTCGCTCATGAGACCCGTCACCGTGGGGTCGGGAGTCGAGGTGTTGTTGTTCGACACCCCTTCGTTCTCGGTGTTCGACGCATTCGATGCGCGTGTCGACACCTCCATCGTCGCGAGCGGTCCGCCGCTACGGAACATCTGCGGCGGGATGAAGGCCCGATATGTCCCCGGGTGCAGGCCGCTCACCGACCACCGGCCGTTCTCATCGGTCTCCACCGTCGCGATGACGTCTCCCTCGTCGTCGATGACCTGCACCGTCACGAACGCACCCGGTCGATCGGTGCCCTCCGTGTACCGGCCGTCGCGATCGGTGTCGATCCACACGAGGTCGCCGAGCGAGAACGCCGGGATCTGCACATACGGCTCGTTCGACAGGAGCGGCTGCACGCGGAAGGTCTCGGAGTAGACCTCTGCGCGGTTCACGTAGAGGTTGGACACGTCGTCGCTCGTCGCGACCTGCGGGATGCGCGCCTCGACGCGCGTGAGGGTCGGGAGCGGAATCGACGACACGAAGCGCACGGCCGTGACGCGAGTGAAGTCCGAGATCTCGTCCGCCGTCATCCACAAACCACCGGGGGCCTCGGGCGCGTCGTTCGCGACAGGGCCGCCGTGCTCCGACGGTTGCGGGTTGTGGTCGATCGTCGACGGCGCTGCCGTGGCGTAGTACCACGTGCCGGGCACCTCATCGCCGACCGCGGGGCGAGTGCCCACGCCCGGACCGACCACGACGTAGCGAGGCGCCTCGAGGGGACCGGTGAGCTGTGCGACTCCGTCGAAATCGGATGCGAGCTGGTCGCGTTTCGAGCCGACCCCCTCGGCTCCGTCGCCGTTCCACGGAAGCACGTCGATGACATCCGTCGGCATGAAGTCGGCGATCGTGGAGGTGTTCGCCCACTCGAGCGACCACGTGTAGGTCTCGCCGCTCGCGACGTAGGGCTTGTTGACGCTCTTCGCGACGCCGAGCTGGCCCGAGCCGGCGATCTGCATCTGCGCGGCCGCGGTCGGTGCGTTCGCCGAGTTGCGGGCCGTGATCTGCACGGTGTTCCGGTGCAGGTCCCCCGGCTGCGCGAGCGTGGAGACCCGGGTGCAGATCTGGAGCACGGGCTTGCCGCCTCCGAAGATCCAGTGCGTCGCGGCATCCGTGCGCACGTCGCCGATGTCGAAGATGAGCTGGTTCGCCTGCGGATCGAAGGTGACGCTCACGCCGTCGGGGAGAAGGTCGGCCGTGCACGGCGCGTCGTAGTCGCTTCCCGGGGGCAGCGTGTCGACGATGCGCACGTCCTCCATGAGCGCCCCCGGCTCGGCCTGCTGGATGTTGGCGGTGATCGACCAGATGGTCCGGTCGCCCGGAAGGTACTGCGGTTGGCCGACCGACTTCGTGATCCCGAGGATCATGCCCTGGAACGGGACCTGCCGGGTGACGGTCGACCATCCCTCGGCATTGCGGTCGGTCCAGCCGCCGACGTTCGTCACGAGGACGCCCGTCGGGATGACCTCACCCGCATTGGGGCCGCCGTTGTAGGTGCCGCGCGTCACGAGCTGCGCGCGCAGATTGAGGCTGAACGGGCCGATCTCCTCGAGTCCCGCGACGATCGGGCGCACCCGGATCATGTTGACCCTGTCTTCCCAGCCCGCGCCGAACGCGGTCGGATCGGTCTGCCAGGGGCCCGCGTGCTCCTCGCAGCCCGCGGCGGCGCCTTGAATCGAGCTGAAGTCGGTCGGCGCTTGCGTGTGGGTCTCATTGGGCCCCTCGGCGAACTCGACGACATACTCCGTGAGGTCGATCGAGCCGCTCGCCGTGACCAGCGCGTTCCGCCCGGCTCCGTAGGCGTTCTCGACGAGTCGCAGCACCGAGACGTCGAAGACGTCGCACAGGGTCACGTCGGTCATCGTGATGCGGTCGTTGCTCGCGTTCGCGGCGACCCACGTTCCCATCTGCCTCCCGGGCCACGTGCGGCTCGGACCGTTCTCCCAGGCCTTGTTGCCCGTGTAGGTGCCGCAGTCGGTCACCGTTTGACGCTGGGTGCGGGTGATGTCGACGACGTTGTTGCCGGTCGCAGGCGCCGTGCCGTCCCATCCCGGCTCGAGCCCCGTGCCGCCGTTGATGAGCTCGCCGTCGACCGTCCAGCCTTCGGAATCGCGCGCCTCGTTGCGGATGCGCAGCGTCTCGTCCGGCACATCGCACGGATCGAACTCGGGCGTCGGCGCGGGGATGAAGAACAGCGCCTGGAACTGCCCCGTTCGTGCGTCGATGCCGCGCTGACTCGGCACGAAGCTCATGTCCCACCCATCGGACGGCTGGGCTCCCGTCTCACACGCAGGCGTTCCCGTGTTGGCCCACGCGCCGCTGGGCATCGCACGGCACTGGATGAGCTCGGCGTTCGGGTGGGTCGTCAGCACATCGGAGAAGGCGACGTTCTCAGGCCAGTCCGCGAGAAGCGCGCCATTGGTCTCGGCGATCGTGAAGGTGTACCAGATGTCGTAACCGCTCACGGTCTCGCCGTTGATCGTGCGCGCGGTGAAGCCGGGCCCCGCGGCGAGAGCCTTCGAGAGATCCCATTCGGGCTCGGTGAGATCGACGGAGTGCTGCGTGACGTTGTTGCCCGTCGCGGTCGTGCCGTCCCACCCGTCCTCGAAGCCGTCGCCGTTGTTCGGCTCGCCGCCGTTCATGGCCCAGCCGTCGGTGTTCTCCGCGTGATTCTCGAAGGTGAACGTGCCGAGAGGGCGGTCATCGCCCGGCTGCCACGCAGGATCGACGGAGCGGAAGACCTCGTCCTCGGGGATGAAGATGTCGACCGAGACGAGACCACGCGGGTCGTTGAGCGCCTCAGCCTCGCGACCGGGGATGGGCGCGAGCTCGAGCTGCCAGCCGGTCGTCCCCTGCGGCACGCTGCTGTCGGGGCACGTGATGCCCCACCAGTTCTCACCCCACGACGACGGGAAGCCTCCTCCGGGGGAGATCCGACGGCATCCGATGATGCGCGCGTTCGGGAACTGCGTCATCCGGTCGGTGAACGACACGGGCCAATCGAGTTCGCCGTTTCCCGTGATGCCCCCCGGCTGGTTCATCGCGAAGAAGTAGCGCACCCACAGGCCCTGCGTGAGCTGCCCGTCGATCACCTGGGACGTCTGCGCGGGCTCCCGGAAGATGCCCTTCTCGAGCTCCCACTCCGCGCTCCCGGTGACCTCGACGAGGGGACCGTTGAGGGGCGTCGACTCCGCCGCATCGCCCTGGCCGGCGTAGGCGCGCACCGTCACCTCGGCGTGCGAGGGGACCGCGGACGCTCCCGTCACGCGGTAGGTGAGCTCCGAGATGGTGTTGTTCGACACCATCCGGCCCAGGTTGCACGTGACCGTGATCGACCCGTCGGGATTGATGACGCGCCGCGAGGTCGGATCGGCGCCCACTGCCGTCGTCAGGCAGCCGGACGGGATGCCGTCCGGGCCGGGACCCGCGAGCTGCAGCACGGCGCCGTCCGGCGACGAGACCGTGTACTCGATCACGACGTTGGGCACCTCGCCGCCCGAGGGCAGGCCCGTGAGGCCGACGGTGTAGCGCTGACGCACAGTGTCGCCCGTCCGGATGATGCAGTTCGCCGTGCCCGTGTCGAGACCCGGGCCCTCGCTCGCGTCGAACGGCGGCGTGCCCGTCTGCGCCGTCCCGTCGCACGCGTCTGTGAGGGGAGACTTCTCGACGGTCACCGTGGCGATCGGCTGCAGGCCCGCCCGGTTGAGCATGTGCTGCGAGGCACCCGAGACCGTGATCGCGGGTCCGATGCCGCGAGTCGGCCCGGCCGTGGTCGCCGGCGCGAGGTACGAGAAGACGTTGTCGCCGCCGGCCGGGTCGCTCGCCGGCAGCTGGAACTCCGTCGGCGAGGTCACGACGACGACGTACTCGCCGTCGGGCATGTCCGAGAAGCCGAAGGCGCCGTTCGACCCCGTGACCATGGTCTGCACGGGGGCGGAACCGGTCGGCACGCCGCCGGACGACGCCCACAACTCGACCGTGACGCCCTCCTTGACCGGCTCCGTCGCGCTGTCCCAGACGCCGTCGCGATCGACATCCGCCCACACACCGCCGCCGATGAGGCTCCCGATGTCGGCGATCGCCGCGGCGATCGGGACGAAGACGCTCGCGAGCACGATCGGCACCGTCGCGAACGCGACGCGTGCGCGGATGCGGCCGCCCTGCCTCGATCGCCGTGACGGCTCGCGACGGTGCGCGGCTCGCCGCGTACGGGCGGAGTGCTGCGTCGCCTCGTGCATCGGAATCTCCCCTGCTCTCGGTACCCGCGTGGAGTGCGGCTGTCCTGAGGGAAGAGCACGTCGCACAGGTTCGATAACGCGATCTCGGACATTCTTCGAACGATCGCTCAGCTCGTCGGGTACAGGCACTGTCCCTCCCCTGGAACGCGTGCGCCGGTGGCGAATCCAGTCAATCGAGGCAGTGCCGCGGGCACATCACCGGAATCCGGTGAGACGGGCTACTCCGCGACGGCCAGGGGGCGCTGCCGGGGCACGATGCGCACGAGGCGACGCGGCGAGCGGAAGTCGACGCGCATCCGCAGCTCGCGCCGGTGCGCGAGCACGCTCGCGACGACGAGGGCGGCGAGCGCGGGAGCCGCACCTGCGACGACGAAGGCCCACGAGCCGCCGAGGTTCTCGGCGACCCAGCCCATGATGACGCCGCCCGCCGCTTGGCCCCCCGTGACGACCATGAGGTAGATCGACATCACGCGGCCGCGGATGCCGGGGTTGGTCGAGAGCTGCGTCATCGACTCGGCGCCCGTCGCGAAAAGCAAGCGGCTGATTCCGATGCCGAGCAGGGCGCTCAGGAAGAGCGGATACCACGGTGCGACACCCGCGAGGATCGTCACGATGCCGTAGAGACCCGCGAATCCGACGATGTCGCGCAACCGCAGGGCGAGCCGACGCGAGGAGAGCACGGCGCCGATGAACGCCCCGGCCGCACAGAGCGAGTTGTAGAGGCCGTATCCGGCCGATCCGGTGCCCCAGGTGCCGTCGGCGGATGCCGCGAGCAGCACCGGCAGGTTCATTCCGAACACCGCCACGAACGCGAGCAGCACAAGCGGCCACAGGATCGTGGGCTTCGCGAACGCGTAGCGCAGAGCCTCGCGGATCTGGCCCCGCGAGCGCGGCCGCTTCGGTACCGGTACGAGCTCGTGCGGGCGCATGAAGGCGAAGGCGAGCACGGCGATGAGCGAGGTGCCCGCGTTGATGGCGATCGACCATCCGGACCCCACGATCGCGATGAGCACGCCGCTCACGGCCGGACCCAGCAGGCCCCCGAGGTGGAAGATCGTCGCGTTGAGGCTGATGGCCCCGCGCAAGTGGCGCGTGCCGACCATCTCCGAGACGAACGCCGAGCGGCTCGGCCCGTCCATCGCCATCGAGGTCCCCGTGATGCCCGCGATGAGCAGCACGTGCCACGTCGCGACCGTCCCCGTGAGCACGAGCACCGCGAGCACGGCGTTCGCGATCGTGCCGACCGATTGCGTCACGAGCAGCACGCGGCGACGCGGCACGCGGTCCGAGAGAACGCCCGCCCAGACGCCCAGCAGGAGCGTGGGGGCGAACTGCAGCGCGACGGCGAGGCCGACGAGCGCGACGTCGCCCGTGAGCTCGAGCACGAGCCAGTCGATCGCGACGCGCGCCATCCATCCGCCCGTGTTCGCGAAGAGCTGCGCGATGACGTAGAGCCGGTAGTTGTAGGCGCGGAGCGCCGCGAAGGTGTCGCGCCAGCGCGGGCGCTCGGTGAGCACGGGAATGGGCTCGGTGACCGCCTCTCGCTCGAGGGGAGATGGAGTGGTCACGCTTCAACGCTAGGCGGCGCCAGGTCATAATGTGCGACTATCGTGCCTATAACTCCCATTCGATTATCGAATAGACAGGAGAGGGCGGATGTTCGACCCCGTGCTGCTGCGCACGTTCGTCGCGGTCGCCGACACCGCGAGCTTCACGCGTGCGGCGGAGCTTCTCGGCATCAGCCAGCCGACCGTGAGCCAGCATGTGCGCAAGCTCGAGACGGCCGCGGGTCGGCTCCTCGTCTCGCGCGACACGCGCGCCGTGCAGCTCACGGACAACGGCGACGCCATGCTCGGCTTCGCGCGCACGATCCTCGCGGCGCACGATGAGGCCGCCGCGTACTTCGTCGGCTCGGCCATGCGCGGACGCCTGCGCTTCGGCGCCGCCGACGACCTCGCCCTCACTCACCTCCCGCAAGTTCTGCGCGATTTCCGGCAGCTGTATCCGCAGATCAACCTCGAGCTCACGGTCGGCCAGAGCGGCTACCTCGCGCGGCGCCTCGCCGCGGGCCAGCTCGACCTCGTGTACATCAAGCAGGACCCCGGCAGCGGCGAGGGCCGCACCGTGCGACGCGAACGCCTCGTGTGGATCGCGCACCGCTCTCTGCGACTCGACCCGGATGCGACGGTGCCGCTCATCGCGTACCAGGCGCCGAGCTACTCGCGCGACGCCGCCATCCGCGCCCTCGAAGAGGCGGGACGCACGTGGCGCATCACGTGCAATGTACGTGAGGTCAACGGCGCGCTCGCCGCGCTTCGGGCCGGCATCGGCATCGCGGTGTTCCCGCGCGTGCTCATCCCCGACGACCTCGTCGAGGTCACGGGCACCTTCGAGCTCCCCCGGCTCGGCGAGGTCGACTTCGCCTTGCTCGTGGGCGCGCGCTCGTCGTCGCGGGAGCCGGCGGATGCCCTCGCGAACGCGATCCATGCGGCGGCGCGGTAGCACGGTATCCGGCAGGGACGGTGGTTCGAGACGCGTCACACCTGCGGCGTGGCGCTCCTCCACCCCCGGCCCTGTGAGGGGCGCTACACCGAGGGGAAGACCGCGCGCCAGCGGGCCAGCAGTTCCTCCTCCGTGTCGATGTGCTCGGGCCGGATGACGCGGTCGTCGGCCACGAAGTAGAACGCCGCGTCGATGAGGGCGGGATCGATGCCTTCCCAGCGCGCGTAGGCGAGCCGATAGAGGGCGAGCTGCAGCTGCTTGCGCTCGAGGTCGGCGTCGTCGCGCGGCGCCTTGCCCGTCTTCCAGTCGACGACCTCGTAGCGGTCGCCGCGGCGATAGACCGCGTCGATCTTGCAGATGACGACGCGCCCGTCGAACGGCAGGTGGATCTCGCGCTCGACCTCCACGGGACGCAGCTCCGCCCACGGCGAGCGCTCGAAGGTGGCCTGGAGCTCGGCGAGGCGCTCGGCGTCGACGACCTCGCCCTCGTCGTCGAGCTCGAACGGTGCGGCGTCGAGCTCGTCCGCGCCCCCGACCCGGCCGTAGCGCTCCTCGACCCACGAGTGGAAGAGCGTGCCGAGTCGCGTCGCGCGGTAGGGGCGCTCGGGCATCGGGCGGCGCAACTCGGCGGCCACGGCATCCGGGTCGGTCACGTAGTCCTTGAAGGCGGATGCCGGGATGCGCACGGGAAGCGGCACGACCCCGTCGCGAGTACGGCGTCGCTCGCGCTCCTCGAGAAGCAGCTCCGCTTCACGTGCCCACGGCCCCGCGAGGGCGGGCTCCGCGGCGCGCACCGCCTCGGCAGCGGCGCGAACGGCCGCCGCGCGCGTGCCGAAGGGCTCGTGCGGCCAGCGCGTGATCTCGGGCTCGGCACCCGGCGGCGGCGCCTCCGTGGCGGATGCCTCGGGCGGTGCCCCGATGACGCCCGCCTCGGCGAGTTCGCGCAGGAAACGGCTCGGCACGCGCGGCCGCGTCTGGCCGCCCCAGAACGACCCCGTCACGAGCAGATGATCGCGCGCGCGCGTGACCGCGACGTACGCGAGGCGACGCTCCTCTGCTCGGTAGTGCTCGGCGACCGCCTCGCGGAAGCGCTTCGTCTCGTCCGAGAACGCCTTGCGCGAGTCGATCCTGTCGAGGTCGAAGCGCGGCAGCTGGGCCGCGTCGCCGCGCTCGGGCCACGGGAAGCGCCCGAAGGCGAGCCACCCGCCGTACCCCTCGAGCGGCCTCGCGGGCAGTTCGTCTTCCACGAGACGCGGAACCGCGACGATGTCCCATTCCAGGCCCTTCGCGCCGTGCACCGTGAGCACCTGCACGGTGCCCGGCTCGGGATCTTCGGGGCGCGGCGTGAGGTCTTCCCTCTGCTCGGCCTCCTTGAGCCACGCGAGGAAGCCGCCGAGCGTCGCGGTCTCGGCGATCGCGAGGTACCCGGAGAGCGCGTCGAGGAGCGCATCGAGGTTGGCCTCGCCCGCCGTGCGCGTCTCGTTGGCGGCGAGCTCGAGGTCGAGCCGCAGCTCGTGCGCCACGAGCACGATGAGCTCGGGGAGCTCGAGGCCCGTGCGCGACCGCAGGCGGGCGAAGAGCGCCGCGGCATCGCGCACGCGCGCAAGCCCCTCGGCGCTGAAGCCCTCGAGCGCGCGATGCGTCTCGGGCACGCGCCCCACGAACTCGAGCGCGTCGACGATCGAGCCGCCCTCGCCGTCGGCGACCGACTCGCGCATGCGCTGCTGAATCTCGTCGGAGAGGATGCCGCTCTCGGCCGCGTCGTGACGCGCGAGCCAGCCCGACACCTCGCGCAGCACGTCGAGGTCGGCGACGCCGATGCGCCACCGCGCACCCGCGAGCAGCCGCACGAGCTCGAGCCCCGCATCCGGGCTGTCGATGACGCGCAGCGCGCTCACGAGGTCGGCGATCTCGGGCTCGGCGAGCAGTCCTCCGACGCCGAGCACGTGGTACGGGACGCCCGCCTCGCGCATCGCGTCGAGGAAGTACTGCTGCGTCTTGCGCGCGCGCAGCAGAAGCGCGGCGGTTCCGGGGCGGCCGGAGCGCGCGCGCGCCTGCGTGAGCCGGTCGCGCAACCACGCGGCGACGTGCGCCGCCTCCTCGGCGACGGTCTCGGGGAACGCGGTGTCGACCGCGTGCGAGCTCGCGCCCGGACGCGCCGTGAGCGTCGGTACGGGGATGGCGGTCTCACCGCGTGCGACGAGCGCGTTGGCGGCGTCGAGGATCCGCTCGCCGTTGCGCCAGCTCGTCGCGAGCGTGAACGCGGGGGCCGGGGCGCCATCCGTGGCCCGGAACCGCTCGCGGAACTCGCCGAGGTTCGACGCGCTCGCGCCGCGCCATCCGTAGATCGACTGGTTCGGGTCGCCGACGGCCGTCACGGGCGTGCCGGCGAAGAGCAGCGCGAGCAGCTCCGTCTGCACGACCGAGGTGTCCTGGTACTCGTCGAGCAGCACGACGCGGAACCGCGAGCGCAGCTCGGCCGCAGCATCCGGCCGCTTCTCGACGGCACGCAGCGCGAGCACGACCTGATCGGCGTAGTCGACGGCACCGCGAGCGCGCTTCGCCGCGTCGTACTCTCCCGCGAGGTCGACGAGCAGCTCGAGCTGAGCGAGGTCGTCGATCGTCTTCGCCACCTCGGCGCGCTCGTAGCGGTCGCCGAGCGGGAGGTCGCGCATGCCGGCGAAGCGGCGGCCGAGCTCGCGCACGCGCTCGGGGTCGGCGGCGTTGTCGGCGAGGCCTGCGGCGATGCGGATGGTCGCCTCGACGACCGCGTCGAGGCGCTTGTCGAGGTTCTCGAGCCGCGGATCGGTGCTGCGGATGACGACCGAGCGCGCGAGCTGCCACGCCGCGGCCTCGCCGAGCACGACGCCGTCGCCGTCGCGGCCGAGCACGAGCGCGTTGTCGCGGAACACCGTGCTCGCGAAGGAGTTGTACGTCGAGATCTCGGGGGCGTCGAAGAGGTCGTGGCCGTCGGGCGTGAGCCCCGCCTCGTGCAGCTCCGCAAGACGCTCGCGGATGCGCTCGGCGAGCTCGCCCGCGGCTTTGCGGGTGAAGGTCAGGCCGAGCACCTCCGCGGGCGCGACGTGCCCGTTGGCGACGAGCCACAGCACGCGGTTCGCCATCGTCTCGGTCTTGCCCGACCCCGCCCCCGCGACGACGAGTGCGGGCTCGCGCGGGTCGGCCTCGATGACCGCGACCTGCTCGTGCGTCGGGTAGCGCACGACGCCGTCGCCGCCCCTCGCGGCGCGTACCTCGGCGAGCGCCTCGGCGATGCGCGCGGCGCTCACGGTCGTGGCGCGTGCGGGCTCAGTCATGCGTCACCTCCGGAACTCGCGGGAGCACGGCATCCGGATCGGGTCGTGGCCCGTACGAGGCCGGCTCGAGCGGCCCCTCGAACTCGGCCGCCGCCATGACCGCGGCTGCCGCGATGATGCGCGCGCGGAAGTCGTCGAGCGCCTCGTCGTCGAGGGTCGCCTGTACCGCCTCGCGGTAGGGCTTGCCGTCTTTGCCCTCCTTGACGAAGACGAGCTTCGCCCCGCCCCCGCGGTGCTCGCCGTGCGGCGCGAGGAACTCGTCGAGCACGCCCTCGCGATACGCGAGCTGGTAGATGCCGAGCTGCGGATGCGCCGCGATCTCCGCCGGCGCCGTGATCGGCCGCCCCGTCTTGAGGTCGACGATCACGACGTCGCCCTCGGGCGCGAGCTCGACGCGGTCGATCGAGCCGCTCACGACGACGCCCTCGCCGAGCGGGAACCTGAAGCGGCTCTCGGCGCCCACGAGGGTCTTGCCCGCGCGCACGAAGTCGCCGAGGTAGCTCGCGAGCGCGCGGATGAGGCCCATCGTCGCGCGCCGTTGGAACGCCGCGATCCACTCGGCCTCGAACGGCAGCTCGGGCCAGCGCTTCTCGACCTGCGCCCACAGGGCGTCCACATCGGGCGCCTCGGCCGTCTCCATCGCCCAGTGCACGATCGTGCCGATGCTCATGACGAGCGACGATCCACCGCCCGCGAGGCGCGAGATCGCCCAGTCGAGGGGCGAGGTCTCGACGTTCTCGAGCTGCGACGGCGAGACGCGCACCGGCTCGTCGGCGAAGAGGGGCCGCTCGGTCGACGGCTCGACGAGACCGAGCCACTCGGCGGGGTCGGCTCCCGGTACGTGCGCTTCCGCGAGCCGCGCGAGCGTCGCCGCGGCCTCGGCTCGCCGCGCGGGGTGGGTGCCGGATGCCGTGAGCTCGCGTCGCAGCCTCCCCGTGAGCCCCCTCAGGGTGAGCGGCGGCACCACGCGCTCGCGCAGCGCGGGAGGCGCATCCGGTGCGAGCGAGAAGAGCACGCTGCGGGTCTCGTCGTCGTTGTCGACGGCCGCGAGCACGACGCGTTCGGACGCGCGTGAGACCGCGAGCGCGAACATCCGCAGCTCGTCGTCGAGCACGAGCTTGCGCTCGTCGATCGTGTCGGCGTCGCGCCCTTCGAGCACGCGCACGAAGCGCTGCGGCGCGAGGAGCGAGCCGCGCGGGCGCAGGTTCGGCCATCCCCCGTCTTGCAGCGATGCGACGACGACCGTGCGGAACTCGAGCCCCACGAGGGCCGAGGGCGTCGCGACGAGCACGGCGTCGTCGGCGCGGGGCGGAGCGAGCAGGTCGTCGGCGATGTCGGAGTCGAGAACGTGCGCGAGGAAGTCGAGGGGCACCTCCGTCGGGCGCTGCTCGACATAGCGCTTCGCCGCCGCGAAGAGCGCGACGACGCCATCGAGATCGCGATTGGCCTCGGCCGCCTCGATGCCCGTGCCGAGCGCGGCGCGCCGCCAGCGTTCCGCGACGCCGCTGCGCTCCCAGGCCGTCCACAGGAGCTCCTCGATCGTCGCCTCGCCGGCCATGCCGCGCAGCACCTCGAGCGTCTCGGCGAGCTTCGCGGCGCGGCGGGCCGCGCGGCCCTCGATCGTCGCGAGGCGTCCCGGCGCGGCGAGCGCCTCCGCGACGAGCTCGGCGCCCGGCCGCGCTCCGCCGCCCGCGAGCTCCTCGTGCCGCAACGCGAGGCGGAGCCGCCGGAGGCCGAGCGGGTCGAGCCCCCCGAAGGGACCCGCGAGCAACTCAGCGGCCGTCACGGGATCGAGGGCGCGCCGGCCGATGCCGACCTCGACGAGGGCAAGGAGCGCGCGGGGGGCCGGATCGTCGCGCAAGGGCGTGCCGCGCCCCGTCGTGCGCGTCGGCACCTCGGCGCGCGAGAGGGCGCGCGCGAGCTCGGGGATCTGTGCGCCCGACCGCACGACGACCGCGAGCTGCGTCCACGGGACCCCGTGCAGGAGGTGTTCCTCGCGCAACACGCGTGCGATCGCCGCCGCCTGCCGCGACGGAGTCGTCACGAGCACGGTCGACACGGGCGGCCGCTCATCGTCGGCGGCATCCGTCGCCTCGTCGGGGACGCGCGCCCGCCGCTGTGGCCCCGCGGCGGCCGTGCCGATGCGCTCGACGGTGCGCGAGACGAGCGCGCGCAGTTGCGGCCCGCCGCGGTGCACCGTGTCGAGCACGAGGCGGTCGCGCTCGCCGAGGCCGAGGGACGCGGCGAAGCGGCCCACGGCATCCGCCTCTCCTCCGCGGAATGCGTTGGCCGCGACGTCGGGATCGCCGAACGCGATGATCGCGACCCCGCGCGCCGCGAGTGCGCGCAGCACCGACATCGTCGACTCTGTGGCCTCTTGCAGGTCGTCGACGAGCACGAGTCGCAGACGCGAGACGCGATCGCCCTCAGCGCCGTCGCGGATGGCGCGCACGGCGAAGCTCACGATCTCGGCGGCGTCGAACTGCTCGGGCCGGTTCTGCGCCTGTGTCGCGGCGTACTCACGCAGGAACTCGGCCGCCGCGGCCCAATCGGGCCGCCCCGCCGCGCGCGCGATCGACGCGATTCGGTCGGCATCCGCGCCGTACTCCGTCGCGCGTGCCATGAACTCGCGTAGCTCGCTGCGGAAGCCGCGCAGCTCGCGCACCTCGGGGGTGAGGGGCTCGGGCCAATCGGGGCCCGTGCCGTCGGCGATGTGACCCGCGAGGTAGGCTGCGATGTCGGCGTCCTGCTCGGTGCCCGTGAGCAGGCGAGGCGCGGGATGCCCCGCGGCGCGAGCGGCGGCGCCGACGATCTCGTAGGCGAGTGAGGCGACCGTGCGGGCGAGCGGCCCGTCGGTGGGCACGCCGATGCGGCGTGCGAGGCGGTCACGCAGCCGCGCCGCCGACGCGCGCGAGGGCGCGAGCACGAGCAGCTGCTCGGGCCTCCACCCGCGCGCGACGCGGTCGGCCACGAGCTCGACGAGCGTCGTGGTCTTGCCGCTGCCCGGAGCGCCGAGCACGGCCGCGGATGCCTCATCCGGCAACGCGAGCACGGCCGCTTGCGAGGCGTCGAGGGCGACGACGCGCGTCTCCTCGGACCCCTCGGCGAGGAAGCGGGTATCGGGCATGCGGCTACCGTAGCGGGCGGCGGCGACACCGCATCCGGCATCCGCTTTCCGCCCTCGGTGAACGCCGCGGATGCTGCTCGCGGCATCATCTACGCTCGACACGTGGACATTCGCATCGGTATCGCCAACACCGCTCGCGAGCTCTCGTTCGAGAGCTCGCAGACCCCCGCCGAGGTCGAGAAGGCCGTCGCCGACGCGCTCTCCTCGGACGCGAAGTTCCTGAGCCTCACCGACGACAAGGGCAAGGTGTACGTCGTCCCGACCGCCGCGCTCGCCTACGTCGAGATCGGCGAGGGCGAGACGCGTCGCGTGGGCTTCGTCGCGTAGCCCTTCGTCGCCTAGGATCGCGACGTGGAGATCGTCTTCGTCACCGTCATCGGCGCCGGGCTCGGCGGGCTCGTCCGCTACCTCGTGCCCGGGCGCCGCAGCTACGGCCTCGCATTGCTGCCGGCCGTCGGCGCGGCGGTGACGTCGGCCGTGTGGGCGGGCCTCGTGTGGCTCGGGTGGCCGTTCGACGGCGGCTGGATCTGGACGGTCTCGATCCTCGCGGGCATCGCCGCCGACCTCGTCGTGGCCCTCGTGCTGCCGCGCGTGCGCGACGCGGCCGACGCCCGCGCTCTGCACGAGCTGAGCGGCGGGCGCCTCTAGCGCTGGCCCGTACCCTCGTCGCGAACGATGAGCGGCGGACGCCGGGCGTCGCCACCCGCCGCGGGGGAAGCGGCTCGTGAGTGACGAACGGCGGCCGCGGACCGCTACGCCGTCAGCCCGAGCTTGTCCATGCGCCGCGTGTGGGCCGCGATGAGCTCCGTGAACACGGGATCGACGCGGTCGTCGGACGCTCCCGGATGCTGCTCGATCGCGAGCCGGGCCACGAGCATCGTGTCGCCCACGAGCCGGCGGCCCCACATCGCGAGCCGCGAGGCGAGCCGCGGGTTCTCCTCGATCGCGAGGCGCAGCTCCTCGACGAGCACGGCCTCCGCGTCGCGCCGCTGCAGGAGGGCGGCCGCGCGATCGTCGAGCTCGTCAGGCAGCCCCGCTGCGAGCCCCGCGTAGAAGTCGAGCAGGAAGCCGTTCGTGAGGTAGCACGTCACGAGGATCTCGTGCCAGTCGGCGCCCTTCGTACGGCGCTGGTAGTCGTCGAGCGGCACGCGGAACGGCTCCATCTCGACCGCCGGGTCGGCACCCATGCGCTCGAGCTCGGCGACGACGCCCTCGTGCACGCGCAGCATCTCGGATGCCGCACGCGCGAGTCGCGACTTGGCATCCGTCGTCGGCGCGGTCGTCACGGCGCGGCCGAGGTTCTCGAAGAGCACGATCGTGAGGTAGGCCGTCTGCCCGAGGAACCGCGCGGGGGCCGGGGCCAGTTCGCGCAACTCGACGCGGGCGACCGCGACGGCCTCCGAGCGCGGGGCGACGTGGAGCGTGCCGGGGCGCGAACGGGGGCGACGACGGAACCAGGCCACCGAGACAGTGTAGAGGTGCCGCATGACGGCGCGGCGTGGGAGGACGGGTCGGTAGACTGGGATCTCCCCTACCCAGACAGGTATTCCTTGACTTTCCGCGATCTCAACATCGACGACGACATCGTCGCCGCCCTCGAAGCGAAGGGCATCACGGAGCCCTTCCCCATCCAGAGCCAGACGATCCCCCTCGGCCTCGCCAAGCAGGACATCATCGGCCAGGCCAAGACCGGCACCGGCAAGACCTTCGGCTTCGGCCTCCCCGTCATCCAGTCGCTCGGCCGCGACCCCGAGCCCGGCGTCAAGGCGCTCATCGTCGTGCCGACACGCGAGCTGTGCGTGCAGGTCGCGGAGGACCTCGAGCTCGCCGCCTCGAACCGCTCGACGCAGGTCGTCGCGATCTACGGCGGCAAGGCGTACGAGGGCCAGGTCGAGGCGATCAAGGCGGGCGCGCAGATCGTCGTCGGCACGCCGGGCCGCCTGCTCGATCTCGCTGGCCAGCGCCTGCTCTCGCTCAAGGACGTGCAGGTCATGGTGCTCGACGAGGCCGACAAGATGCTCGACCTCGGGTTCCTGCCCGACGTCGAGAAGCTCTTCGCCCAGACGCCCGCGACGCGCCACACGATGCTCTTCTCTGCCACGATGCCGGGACCGGTCGTCGCTCTCGCGCGCCGCTTCATGAACCGGCCCATCCACATCCGCGCGAACAACCCCGACGAGGGGCTCACGCAAGCGAACATCAAGCACGTCATCTACCGCGCGCACGCCCTCGATAAAGACGAGGTCATCGCGCGCATCCTGCAGGCGCGCGGGCGCGGCAAGACCGTCATCTTCACGCGCACGAAGCGCGCGGCGTCGAAGCTCGTCGAGGAGCTCGGCGACCGCGGCTTCAACGCGGGCGCCGTGCACGGCGACATGAGCCAGGACGCGCGCGAGCGGTCGATGGCGGCGTTCAAGGCCGGCAAGAAGGACGTGCTCATCGCGACGGATGTCGCGGCGCGCGGCATCGACGTCGACGACGTGACGCACGTCATCAACCACACGGTGCCCGACGACCCCGAGACCTACTTGCACCGTGCGGGTCGCACGGGTCGCGCGGGCAAGACCGGCATCGCCGTGACCTTCGTCGACTGGGACGACCTGCACAAATGGGGCCTCATCAACCGCGGGCTCGACTTCGGCATCCCGGAGCCCGTCGAGACCTACTCGTCGTCGCCGCACCTCTACACCGATCTCGACATCCCGGAGGGCACGAAGGGGCGCATCGCACCGCCGAAGGCGCCCGCGGCTCGACCCCCGCGTGAGGGGAACGCGTCGGATGCGGGTTCGAGCTCGGGCTCGAGCGCGTCGCGCCGTCGTCGTCGCACGCGCGGCGGATCGGGAGGCGCATCGACCGCCGAAGGCGCGTCGGCGCGTGCCGAGGGAGCGGGCACGCACGACGGCAAGGGCGCGGAGCACCACGACGGCAACGCCGCGCCGGCGAAGCGCCGACGCCGCCGTCGTCGCAGCGGCGGCGCCACGGGGGCGCCCACGCCGCCGCCCGCGGGCTGAGCGGTCTTCCCCCGACGCGATGCGCTCGCGATACTGAGAGCGCATCCGCGCGCGAGGGGGTCGGACGATGCGTCTTCCGGGGGCGACAGCCGCGATCGTCGCTGTGGCGTTCGCTCTCGCGGCGTGCTCGGCTCAGCCCGCGCGGGCGCCCGATCCGACGCGTTCGCGCGACATCGCATCCGCATCCCGCTGCCTCGCCGACCACTCGCCGTGGACCGTCGACCTCGACGGCGCCTACCAGGAGTGGGCGGATGGCGTGGACGCCGAGCGTCCCGTGCGCGGCGGAACCGTGTCGGGCAGTGCCGAGCTGAGCTTCACGCGCGACGCGGAGTGGACCTTCGTCGCGCGGCGCGTCGAGTTCGGCCTGACGTTCACCGATGGGTCGAGTGAGTCGACGTCGCTCGCGCGCGAGCTCACGGGCACCTACGAACTCGAGGAACCGGACGGATCGCTCGAGCTGACCTCGACGCGGGTCGCCGCCGCGGCGACGGATGCCGCGACCATCGCGGCCGACGGCACGCGTCATGAGGGCGCGAGCGTCGCACCGCCCCTCTTCCCTTGGGATGCACCCGCGGGCACGACGCTCGCCTTCGCGTGCAGCGAGCACCGTCTGCTCGTCAGCACGCCGGGCGAGACGCCGACGGCGTGGCGTCTGCTGCCGGGTTGAGCATCAGGCGCCCGTGCGGAACGGACGCGATCCCGTGGCGCGCGCGACGATCGCGGCATACGCCTCGCGCGACGTCGAGTTCTCGCCGAGCCGGTTGGGCTTTCCCGCACCGTGGTAGTCGCTCGAGCCCGTCGTGACGAGCCCGAAGCGCCGGGCGACGTCGAGCCAGTGCGGGCGCGAGGCGGGCGGATTGTCGCGGTGGTCGATCTCGAGACCGAACAGGCCCGCGTCGACGAGGGCTCGCATCCGATCGTCGGAGAGCACGCGCTGGGGTCCCCGCGCTCCCGGGTGGGCGATCACGGCGACACCCCCGGCATCCGTGATGAGCCGCACGCCCTCGACGGGCGGCGGCGCCTCGTGCGGGCGGTAGTAGCCGCCCCGCCAGTGCAGGATCGTCTGGAACGCCGCGGAGCGGTCGGGGACGTGCCCGCGTGCCACGAGGGCGTCGGCGATGTGCGGGCGGCCGATCGTCGCGCCGGGCGTCGCCTGGGCGAGCACGTCATCCCAGCTGAGCGCGTAGTCACGCGCGATGCGCTGCACCATCGACTCCGCGCGGTCGAGGCGCTCCGAGCGGATGGCGGCGGTGGCCTCGACGAGGGCCGCGTCGGCGGGGTCGACGAGGTAGCCGAGGATGTGCACGCTCGCGTAGTCGAGCTGCGTCGAGAGCTCGATGCCCGGCACGAGTTCGAGCCCCGTGCCGTCGGCCGCCTCGATGGCCTGATCCCAGCCCGCGGTCGAGTCGTGGTCGGTGAGCGCGAGCACGTCGAGACCCGCGGCGGCGCCGGCCGCGACGAGCTCGGCGGGCGACTCGGTGCCGTCGGACACGCTCGAGTGGGCGTGCAGATCGATCGGTCCGGGCATCCCTTCATGCTAGGGCGGGGCGGTCGGGTGTCGCAGATCCAGGCTCGATCGCCCTCGCGGCCCGCGCAGGGGCGGGCGCGCCGCGATCCGGCCTGTTCCTGCGACGCATCCGGGATGGTTCCAGCGGCGTCACCTATGCTCGTGCCCGATGATCGGACGCCTGCTCGCCGCCGCGGTCACCCTCGCCCTCGCCGCCCTGCTGCTCGTCGCCTGCTGGCCGCAGCTGTTCGGGCTGCAGCAAGTGATGGGGGTGGCCCAGCTCGTGTCGCTGCGCGGCATCGCGGCGCTCGTCGCGGTCGTGACGGCCGTGCTGCTGACGCTCCTCGCGCTCCTCTCCCCCCGCGCGCGCCGCTTTTTCGCGGGGCTCGCGGTGCTCCTGCTCGGCTTCGCGGTCGTCTCGGCAGGCGTGCTCGCCGTGCGCGGCTTCGGCGGCGGCGCCTTCGAGACCGTCGCGCCGGGCGACATCGTCGTGCTCTCGTGGAACACGCTCGGCGATGCACCGGGCGCCGAGGCGATCGCCGAGCTCGCGATCGCCCAGGACGCGGATGTCGTGGCGCTCCCCGAGACGAGCCACGAGGCGGGCGAGGCGGTGCGGGAGCTGCTCGCGGCATCCGGGCGTCCCATGCAGCTCATCGACCTCCAGCGCGACCAGATCTCGAAGGCGCGCTCGACCGTGCTGCTCGTGAGCGACGAGCTCGGCAGCTACGTGCGCGACGAGAGCGTCGGCACGACGCCGACGCTTCCGAGCGTCGTCGCGGTGCCCGTCGACGGGAGCGGGCCGACGATCGTCGCGGCGCATCCGGTCGCCCCCGTGCCCGGCGAGATGGGCAACTGGCGCGAGGGACTCGCGTGGCTTGCGAAGCGGTGTGCGGATGCCGATTCCGATGTCATCGTCGCGGGCGACCTCAACTCGACGATCGACCACTGGGCCGGTCTCGGCTCGGATGTGGGCCTCGCCGGATGCCGCGACGTCGCGCGCGCGGTCGGCGCTGCCGCGGTCGGCACCTGGCCGACACTCATGCCGCCCCTGCTCGGCGCCCCCATCGACCACGTGCTCGCGACGGACGCCTGGAGCCCCATCGGGTTCCGCGTGATCGAGACGGCCGACGGCGCGGGCTCCGACCACCGTCCCGTCGTGGCTCAACTCCGCCCTGCCGGTTCCCGCTAGCTCCAGCTCGTTCGAACCTGGCGGTGGGAGGATGGGGGGATGGCAGACAGCACCCCCGTCGACACGGCCGTTCCCGCCGCCACGACCCCGGCGACCGCGAACCGCTCCACGACCCCGAGCTCCGAGGTCTTCCGCGAGTTCATCTCGAGCGGATGGGCGGACCGCCCCGCCGCGAGCCCCGCGCCGCGCGCGCAGGCAGCCTTCGCCGCCGCGCGCCGCATCCGGCTGGCCGCGAAGTTCCCCGGCGCGACGCTCGTCATCCCCGCAGGGCCCGCGAAGGTGCGCTCGAACGACACCGACTACCCCTACCGCGCGCACTCCGCGTTCTCCCACCTCACAGGCTGGGCGAGCGACACCGTGCCGGGCTCCGTGCTCGTCATCGGCCCGGGCGACGACGCGCCCGCCACCCTCTACTTCACGCCGAGCGCGGGCCGCGACACCGAGGAGTTCTACGCGAACGCCGCGATCGGCGAGTTCTGGACGGGCCCCCGCCCCTCGCTCGCCCACGTCGCCGCCGATCTCGCTCTCGAGACGCGGCCGCTCAGCGAGCTCGAGGCGCCCGGTGAGCGGGTGCTCGTGCTGCGCGGCGTCGACGAAGCGGCTGACGAGCTCGGCGAGGCGAGCGCGGCCGAGGCCGAGCTGCTGCGCGCCGTGAGCGAGCTGCGCCTCGTCAAGGACGAGTACGAGATCGCCGAGCTGCGCGCCGCGATCGACGCGACGCGCGCCGGCTTCGACGACGTCATCGCCGACTTCCCGCAGATCATCGCCCACCCCCGCGGCGAGCGCCTCGTCGAGGGCACCTTCAACCGCCGCGCACGCGCCGAGGGCAACACGGTCGGTTACGACACGATCGCGGCATCCGGCCCGCACGCGTGCATCCTGCACTGGACGCGCAACGACGGCCCCGTGGCCCCCGGCGACCTCCTGCTGCTCGACGCGGGCGTCGAGCTCGACTCCCTCTACACCGCCGACATCACGCGCACGCTGCCTGTGAGCGGCACTTTCACCGAGGTGCAGCGCCGCGTGTACGAGGCGGTACGGGAGGCGGCGGATGCGGCTTTCTCGATCGTACGCCCCGGCATCCGGTTCCGTGAGATCCACGCGGAGGCCATGAAGGTCATCGCGGCGAAGACCGCGGAGTGGGGCCTGCTGCCCGTGAGCGCCGAGGAGTCGCTGCAGCCGGAGCTGCAGTACCACCGCCGCTACATGGTGCACGGCACGAGCCACCATCTCGGCATCGACGTGCACGACTGCGCGCAGGCCCGTCGCGAGCTCTACCTCGACGGCGTGCTCGAGCCCGGCATGGTGTTCACGATCGAGCCGGGCCTCTACTTCCAGCCCGACGACCTCACGGTGCCTGAGGAGTACCGCGGCATCGGCGTGCGCATCGAGGACGACATCCTCGTGACCGCCGACGGCGCCGAGAACCTCTCGGCGGCCATCCCGCGCACCGCCGACGAGGTGGAGGCGTGGATCGCGGGGCGCTGAACCTCGACTTAGTCCAGTGGACTTAGTCATACTGGGTGTATGACGACCGTCAATGTGCACGAGGCCAAGACGCACCTCTCGCAGCTGCTCGCGCGCGTGGCCGAGGGCGAGACCGTCATCATCGCGAAGGCGGGGCGTCCGGTCGCCCGCCTCAGCCCGATCGAACGCGACGAGCAGCGGGTCTCGAGGATCGGGTTCATGGCGGGGCAGATCTCGGTTCCCGATGACTTCGATCAGATGGGCGACGACGAGATCACCGAGTTGTTCGCGGGCTCGGAGGACGACAGACCGTGATCCTCGTCGACACGCACCTGCTGATCTGGGCGGCCATGGGCAGCCCTCGCCTGAGTGAGGCCGCGCGCGCCGCGATCGACTTCCCCGCGCCTCCTCCCCTCTTCAGCGCTGCGAGCATCTGGGAGGTGGCGATGAAGTCCGCTCTCGGTCGACCCGACTTCGCCGTCGATCCTCGACGTCTCCGTCGCGACCTGCTGGCGTCGGACTACCGCGAGCTCGATGTGACGAGTGCCCACGGCATCGAGGCCGCCGGGCTTCCTCCTCACCACCGAGATCCGTTCGACCGGATGCTGTTGGGGCAGGCGCTCTCCGAGGGTTTGACGCTCCTCACGAGTGATCGGCGGCTCGCTGCATATGGCACCTTCGTGCACGTCGTGTGACGTCGAGAATCGCGGCGCGCGCGTGACGCCGAGCGCCTAACCGCGCCGCAGGCGGTCGCGCGCCTCGCGCATGCGCTCGCGCTCGCGCTTACGCGCCTCGCGGAGCGCCTTCTCGGCTTCGCGCCGCGCCTTGACGGCCTCCTTGACCTTGGGATCGCGCGCGGCCCGCTCCTCGAGCGGATCCGCGGCCTCGGGCAGCGGCGGCGGCGTCTCGGGCCGCGTCGCGAGGTAGCTCGCGATGCCGTCGAGCACGCGCTCGAGACCGAATGCGAACGGGTTGTCGGGCCCCGGCCCGAACGCGCCCGCCTCGAGCGCGCGCGCGAGCTGCGGGAACTGCTCGGGGGTGATGAAGGCCGCGATGACGTCGGATGCGCGCCGGTCGAGATCGTCGGGCTCGACATCGGCGGCCGCCGCGGCGGCGAGGTAGCCCCGCTCGACCTGCCCCTCCCAGCGCACTTGCGCCGTGATCGCGAGCACGATCGCGATCTTCTCCTCGTAGTCGAGCGGCACATCGGCGAGCACCTCGAGCGCAGCGTCGAGCCATGCGAGGTTGTTGGGCGTCTGCGGCGTCCCGTCGATCGCGAGGTCGAGGAGCCACGGATGCTCGCGGTAGATCGCGAGCGTCGCCGCGGCCCATTCGCGCAGGCCCTCGCGCCATCCATCCGCCTCGAGCACGCTCTCGGGCGGCACACCGATGCCGCGCTCCTGCATGAGCACGAGCAGGTCGTCCTTCGACGTCACGTACCGGTAGAGCGACATGGGCGTGAAGCCGAGCGAGCTCGCGATGCTCGACATCGAGACGGCACCGAGGCCACCCCCGTCGGCGAGCTCGACCGCGACGTCGACGATGCGCTCGATCGAGAGCTCGCGCTTGGGCCCGCGCTGCGGGTTCGCCGCGACGCCCCACGCGAGCGCGACGGCGCGCGGGAGCTCGGGGTCGGCGTCGGAATGTTCGGCCATCGTGCCCCCATCGTAGACGCGGCTTGACATCCGTCTCCCTCACTGTGTATCACTTAAACAGTTACGCATACGGCGTAAACAGTTTACGACACACGCAGAGAGAAGGGAGCGGATATGAGCGACGCGATCATCGTGCGCGGCATCCGCAAGAGCTTCGGCGGCACCGAGGTGCTGCGCGGACTCGACCTGAGCGTCCCCGCGGGAACCGTCTTCGCCCTCCTCGGGCCGAACGGCGCCGGCAAGACGACGCTCATCAGCATCCTGAGCACCCTCGTCATCCCCGATGCGGGCACCGCGGTCATCGCGGGCCACGACGTCGTGCGCGAGCCCGAGCAGGTCAAGCGCCGCATCAGCCTCACGGGGCAGTCGGCGGCGGTCGACGAGGTGCTCACCGGCCGCGAGAACCTGCGGATGATGGCGCGCCTCTCGGGGCTCGGTCGCCGAGCCGCGGCCACGCGCGCCGACGAGCTGCTCGCGCGCTTCGGGCTCGAGGATGCCGCGCGCAAGCGCGTGGGCACGTACTCGGGCGGCATGCGGCGGCGGCTCGACCTCGCCATCAGCCTCATCCTCACGCCGCCGATCGTCTTCCTCGACGAGCCGACGACAGGACTCGACACCCGCAGCCGCCAGGCCCTGTGGGACGAGATCCGCACCCTCACGGCGAACGGCACGACCGTGCTGCTCACGACGCAGTACCTCGAGGAGGCCGACCAGCTCGCCGACCGCATCGCGGTCATCGAGCACGGCACGGTCGTCGCCGAGGGCACGGCCGACGAACTCAAGGCGCGCATCGGCGGCGAGGTCGTGACGGTGAGCGACGCCGCGGGCGAGGTGCTCGCCGAACTTCCGACCGACGGAACGCTCGCGGGGCTGCGCCGGGCGCTCGCCGAACTCGACGCGGCGGATGCGGCATCCGTCGCCTTGCGCTCCCCGAGCCTCGACGACGTGTTCCTCGCCGTCACGGGCTCTCCCGCAACCCGCGAGCCCGAGCTCGCCACCACGAAGGGATGACGACCATGACCGCTCTCACCGCATCCGCCGGCCCTGCCGCGAGCCGCCCCGCCCCGCCGCCGCGCCCGGCGACCGTCGTCGCGACGTTCATCGGGCGCAGCATGCTGCACACCCTGCGCACGCCCGACGCCCTCATCATGGCGATCGCGCTGCCGACCGTGCTCATGCTCATGTTCACCTTCGTGTTCGGCGGCGCGATCGACCCGTCGGGCGGCTACGTCGACTACGTCGTGCCGGGCATCATCCTGCTGTGCGCGGGATTCGGCGCCGCCTCGACGGCCGTCGACGTCGCGAACGACATGAAGGCGGGCGTGATCGAACGGTTCCGCACCATGCCGCTGCGCGCGTCGACCGTCATCACGGGGCACGTCGTCGCGAGCCTCGTGCGCAACCTCGTCGCGACGGCGATCGTCATCGCGGTCGCGGTGCTCGTGGGGTTCCGCCCGACGGGTTCGCTGCTCGAGTGGATCGGGATGTTCGCGCTCGTCGCGGCGTACATCCTCGCGATCACGTATCTCTTCGCGGCGATCGGGCTCGCAGCGTCGAGCCCCGAGGCGGCGAGCGGCTACGGCTTCTTCCTCATGTTCCTGCCGTACCTCTCGAGCGCCTTCGTGCCTGTCGACTCGATGCCCGAGTGGCTGCGGTGGATCGCCGAGAACCAGCCGCTCACGCCCATCATCGAGACGATCCGCGGGCTCCTGCTCGGCACCGACATCGGAGATCGCGGATGGTGGGCGCTCGGCTGGTGCGCCCTCATCCTCGCCGCTGCGGTCGTGCTCACGAGCGTGCTCTTCCGCGCGAAGGCGGGCCGCCGCTGACAGTGAGGGGTCGCAAAGTGCGCGCGACACGCCGTCGAGGGTGCACTCTGCGACCCCTCACCCCTCGGACCGGGGGCCGGGCCGAGCGGGGACGGGGGCGGGGCCGAGACCGGCCCGCCCGACCGGGCCGACCGGCTCGCCTAGGGTGCGGGGTTGCGCGCGAGGGCGTCCTGCGCGCGCGCGAGCTGCCCCGGCTCGAGCACGATCTGGTAGTTCGCCGCGATCACTTGCGACACCGACTCGAAGTCGCGGCTGCGGCGGCTCACGGCGTAGCCGATGAGCTGCAGGAAGAGCCCGAGCGCGGCTCCGATGAAGACGGCCGCCGCGAAGAGCTGCCAGCTGAACGTGGGCGAGATGAAGCTCAGCAGGAGCCCCATGAAGATGCCGAGCCACGCACCCGAGAGGATGCCCGACATCGCCGCGCGGTTCCACGACCGCTTGCGCGTGACGATCTCGACGCTCGTGAGGCCGTTCCCGACGATCGCGAGCTTCGCGACCGGGAAGTCGGCCTTCGCGAGCCGGTCGACGACGCGCTGCGCCTCGGGGTAGCTCTCATAGGTGCCGAGCACGTCTCCCTGGGGCACCGTGAGGGGCGCGCCGGGTCGTGCGAAGGGCGAAGGGCTGGTCACCCCGCCATTCTGACATCCGGCGGGTAGGGTTTTCCCGTGAGCGCCACGAGAGTCTTCGTCGCCCGCTTGGCGGGGTGCTCCGTCTTCGACCCCAACGGCGACCGCGTGGGTCGCGTGCGCGACGTGCTCGTCGTCTACCGCCCGAAGAACTCGCCGCGCGTCGTCGGGCTCATCGTCGAGATCCCGGGCCGTCGCCGGGTGTTCGTCTCGATCGGCCGCGTGACGAGCATCGGCGCCGGGCAGATCATCACGACGGGCCTCATCAACCTGCGCCGCTTCGAGCAGCGGGGCGGCGAGGTGCGCGTCATCGCCGAGCTGCTCGGGCGCCAGGTGACGATGCGCGACGGATCGGGCGAGGCGACGATCGAGGATGTCGCGATCGAGGAGGCCGGCCCCGGCGAGTGGGTCGTGCGCGAGCTCTTCCTGCGCCGCCCCCGGACGAGCGCCGCGCCGTTCGGCAAGGGCGCGACCGTGCTCGCGACGTGGGACAAGGTGCGTGAGAAGAACGCGCCCGGCGAGGCCCAGTCGGCCGAGCAGCTCATCGCGACCTATGCCGACCTGCTGCCCGCCGACCTCGCCTCGACGCTGCTCGATCTTCCCGAGGAGCGCCGCATCGAGGTCGCCGAGGAGCTCCCCGACGACCGGCTCGCCGACGCGCTCGAGGAGATGCCCGAGACCGACCAGGTCGAGATCCTCGCGCAGCTCGACGACGAGCGCGCGGCCGACGTGCTCGATCAGATGGAGCCGGACGACGCGGCCGACCTCATCGCGCAGCTCCCGGAGGAGCGCGGCGAGGCCCTGCTCGGCCTCATGCAGCCCGAAGAGGCCGAAGACGTGCGCTTCCTCCTCAACTACGCGCCCGAGACAGCCGGCGGTCTCATGACGACCGAGCCCATCATCGTCTCGGCGGATGCGACGGTCGCGGAAGGCCTCGCCCTCATCCGCCGCCACGAGCTCGCGCCCGCCCTCGGCGCGGCCGTGTGCGTCACGCTCCCTCCGTACGAGCCGCCGACCGGGCGATTCCTCGGCGTCGTGCACTTCCAGCGGATGCTGCGCTACCCGCCGCATGAGCGCCTCGGAACGCTCATCGACGCGAGCCTCGAGCCCGTCGCCCCCGACACGAGCGCGGCCGAGGTCGCGCGCATTCTCGCGTCGTACAACCTCGTCTCGCTTCCCGTCGTCGACGAGAAGCACCGCCTCGTCGGGGTGGTGACCATCGACGACGTCCTCGACTACCTCCTGCCGGATGACTGGCGAAGTACCACGGAAGAGCTCCCCGAACCCGTGAGCACGAGCACCGCAGCCATCCCGACCCGCGTGACCGGAAGGAGGACGTCGCATGGCACGTCGTAACGAGCCGCGCCTCGACGCACCCAAGGGCATCCGTCCGGCCTTCGGCTTCCGACCGTCGGGTCGTGATCGGATGGGGCGCTTCTCCGAGGCCTTCGCGCGCGCGATGGGCACGAGCTGGTTCCTCATCGGCATGACGGTCTTCGTGACGGTGTGGCTGACGTACAACACCATCGCCCCGCGCGAATGGCAGTTCGACCCGCGCGAGTCGAACTTCACGCTCCTCACGCTCATCCTCTCCCTGCAGGCGTCCTACGCGGCGCCCCTCATCCTCTTGGCGCAGAACCGGCAGGACGACCGCGACCGCGTGCAGATCGAGCAGGACCGGCAACGCGCCGAGCGCAACCTCGCCGACACCGAGTACCTCGCACGCGAGGTCGTCGCCCTGCGGCTCGCGGTCAAGGAGATGGCCACGAAGGACTTCATCCGCGCCGAACTGCGCTCGCTGCTCGAGGAGCTCGACAAGGAGAAGGAGCCGGACGAGGTCGCCAAGTGACCTCCCCGACCGCGGATGCCGTGCGTGAGGCACTCGCGCGCGTGCAGGATCCGGAGATCCGTCGCCCGATCACCGAGCTCGACATGGTGCGCGGAGTCGAGGTCGACGGATCGCGCGCGCACGTCGAGCTGCGCCTCACGATCGTCGGCTGCCCCGCCGCCGACCGCATCGAGCGCGACGTGCGCGAGGCCGTGCTCGGCGTGCCAGGGGTCGACGAGCTCGACCTCGACCTCGGCGTCATGACGCCCGCCGAGCGCGAGGCGCTCGTGACGCGCTTGCGCGGTCAGCGCCGGATGCCGTTCGGCCCCGGCACGCTCACGCGCGTCATCGCCGTGACCTCGGGCAAGGGCGGCGTCGGCAAGTCGACGGTCACGGCCGAGCTCGCCGTCGCCCTCGCGGCGCGCGGCCTCGCGGTGGGCCTCGTGGATGCCGACGTGTTCGGCTTCTCGATCCCCGGCATCCTCGGCGTCCCGGATGCGAAGCCGACCCAGGTGGGCGACATGATCCTGCCGCCCGTCGCGCATGGAGTGAAGGTCATCTCGATCGGCATGTTCGTGGAGGACCGCACGCCCGTGTCGTGGCGCGGCCCCCTGCTGCACCGCACGATGCAGCAGTTCCTGACCGATGTGTACTTCGGCGACCTCGACGTGCTGCTGCTCGACCTGCCGCCGGGCACGGGCGATGTCGCCATCACGCTCGGTCAGCTGCTGCCGAATGCCGAGGTTCTCGTCGTGACGACGCCGCAGGCCGCGGCCGCGGGCGTCGCCGAGCGCTCGGGGCTGCTCGCGCGTCAGGTCGGCCAGACGGTCGTCGGCGTCGTCGAGAACATGTCGGGCGGCGTCTTCGGCACGGGCGGCGGCGACGAGGTCGCGCGTCGGCTCGAGGTGCCCGTGCTCGCGCGCATCCCGCTCTCGCCTGCGGTGCCCGCAGGCGGCGACGCGGGAGCGCCCGTCGTGCTCGGCGACCCCGCGGATGCCGCGGCCGCCTCCCTGCTCGGCCTCGCGGATGCCGTGGTCGCGCGAGGCCGCGGGCTCGCGGGGCGCTCGCTGCTGTAGGGGGCTGAGCGGCGCCCTGCCAGGCGGTTGAGGAGCGGGCCGCGCAGCGGCGCGCGTCTCGAAACCGCCGTCACCCCGGCACGACGACGCCACACACGACGGTGGTTTCGAGACGCGTCGCGCTTCGCGCGGCGCTCCTCAACCACCTCGACAGACCCCCGCCAGGCGGTTGAGGAGCGGGCCGCGCAGCGGCGCGCGTCTCGAAACCGCCGCCACCCCGGCACGACGACGCCACACACGACGGTGGTTTCGAGACGCGTCGCGCTTCGCGCGGCGCTCCTCAACCACCTCGACAGGCCGCGCGGCGCTCCTCCACCTCGACGGGCGGATCAGGGCTCGATGAGGCGGCCGAGCAGCTCGATGAGCAGGCGCTCGGCGACGGGCGCGGGGAGCGCCTCGATGAGGGCCACGAGGGGCGCTTGCGCATCCGGGAGCTCCGCTCCCCCGCCGATGCCGAATCCCTGCAGAAGAGCCCACGCCGTCTCGGCATCGAGCGCGGCGGGGTCGAGGGGCGGGAGAGCCGCGAGGAGCGCGGTGCCGTCGACGTGCGGGACGCCGCGCACGGCATCCGCTGCCGCGGCGAGAGCCGCCGTGAGCTCCCCGAGAACGGCCTCCGTGACGGGCGTGATCGTGAGATGCGTCGTCGACGGCAGCACCGATCCGTCAGCCTGGCGCAAGGCCGGCTGCAATTGCAGCACGAAGCCGTGCTGCCGCACCGCGTCCGCCCAGTGGTGCGGGTCGACGCGTCGTTCGGGCGCGACGTCCTCGTCGGCCGCCACCGCGAAGAGCGCGCCGACCGGCTCGCCCACGACGCGCAGCCCCTCGATGCCGGCCACGGCATCCCGAAGCGCCGCGGTGCTGCGCGCGCACGACGCCGCGAGCTCGGCAAACCCCTCGGTGCCGAGCCACTGGCTGATCGCCCAGGCCGCCGCGAGCGGGGAGGCCGACTTCGAGCCGAGCAGCGTGGGGTTCACGACGGGGTAGCCCGGCCAGCGCGTCGTCGCGAAGAACTGGCGGCGCTGGCGATCGCGGCCGCGCTGGAGCACGACCGACGCGCCCTTCGGCGCGTAGCCGTACTTGTGCAGGTCGACGCTCATGCTCGTGACGCCGGGCACGCGGAAGTCCCACGCCGGGAGCGGGGCGCCCGCGGCATCGGTCCAGAACGGCAGCACGAGGCCGCCGATGCACGCGTCGACGTGGAGCGCGATGCCCGCCACCGAGGTGACCGCGGCGACCTCGGCGACCGGATCGAGCGCTGCGAAGGGGTAGTTGGGTGCCGAGAGCACGACGAGCGCGACGTCGTCGCGGAGGCGGGCCACGACATCCGCGGCCGCGACCGTGCCGTCGGGCGCGACCGGCACGAGGTCGAGCACGAGGTCGAAGTAGGCGGCCGCCTTCTGGAACGCCGCGTGCACCGTCACGGGTGCGACGAGACGTGGGCGGCCCTCGGGATGCCCCGCACGCCACACGTCGCGCGCCGTCTTGACGGCGAGCAGGCAGCTCTCCGTGCCGCCGCTCGTGGCCGAGCCCACGACATCCGCGTCGCCGTGGAGCAGCTCGCGCGCGAAGCCCACGACCTCCGACTCGAGCGCGGCGACCGAGTGGAACGTCGTCGGGTCGAGCCCGTTCACGGGCAGCAGCTGCTCGGCCGCGGCGCGGGCGACGGTGTCGAGCTCGGCGAGACCCGAGTCGTAGACGTAGCTCAGCACGCGTCCGCCGTGCGTGGGTGGGTCGCTCGCGCGCAGTGCCGCGAGACGCGCGAGCACGTGCCCGGCATCGCGCGCGGGCGTCACTGCGCGGCTCCCGTGACGTCGGCGGATGCCGCCGGTGCGCCGTCGACGTCGGCACGCCGCAGGGGGTACCGGGCGAGGGTCCACAGGCTCAGCCCGATCATGATGGCCGGCACGATGCTGAATCCCAGCACGATGCCCGCGATCGCGTTGGCACTCTGCTCGACCGTGACGCCCGCGACCGCCTCTTGGTAGCCCGTGAGCGCGAGCACGAGAGTCAGCAGCACGGCGCCGAGCGCCATGCCCGTCGTCTCGCCCGCCGTCCACACGCCGCCGAAGATGCCTGCGCGCCCGGGCCCGTTCTTCGCGGCGTCGTGGCTGATGACGTCGGGGAGCATAGCCATGGGGAGCGTCTGCATGCCCGCGTACGCGGCGCCCGCGATCGCGACGGGCGCGTAGAGCCACGGGCCCGGCATCCACACGAGGAGCACGAGCGAGAGGGCCGCGAAGCCGAAGATGACGGAGGCGAGGCCGAACGCCCACTCCTTGCCCGTGCGGCGCGCGATGACGGCCCACAGGGGCGCGCACACGAGCGCCGGCGCGATGAGGGCGATGAAGAGGTACGTCGTGCCCGAGTCGTCGCGCAGCACCCACTTGGCGACGTACGCCGCACCCGCGAGCATCATGCCCGTCGCGAGCGCCTGCAGCACGAAGGTCGCGAGAAGGGCCCGGAAGGGGCGGCTGCCGCGCAGGGCGGCGAGTCCGTCGCGGTAGTAGCTCGCGATCGACACGCGCGGCGGAGCCGTGACGGGCTCGCGCGGTGCCGAGGTCGCGGCGACGAGCATGCCGATCCCCAACAGCACGCCCGCGACGACGGCCATCCACAGATAACCGCCTCCTGGCATCCCGGCGAACACCTTGACGAGCTCGGTGCCCCCGGCGCCGAACAGCAGGATCGCGAAGGTCAGCACGACGACGCGCGCCGAGAGCAAGCGCGTGCGTCCGTCGTAGTCGGGCACGAGCTCGGCGGGCAGCGCGATATAGGGCACCTGGAAGAGGCTGAACGCGGTCGCCGCGAGCATGAACGCCACGAGCACCCACAGGCCGCTCGCGACGGGCCCGGCGCTCGGGACGGCCGCGAAGGTCAGGATGAAGAAGACGGGCAGCAGGATGCCGCCGAGCGTCATGAAGCGGCGGCGCGAGCCGGTGAGCGCGAGGCTGCGATCGCTGCGGCCCCCGATCACGGGGTCGATCACGACGTCCCAGAGCTTCGCGACGCCGATGATGATCGAGGCCCCGAGGGCCGCGACACCGAGCGTGTCGGTCAGGTAGATCGCGAGCACGAGCCCCGGCAGGGTGCCGAACCCGCCCGTGCCGATGGACCCCGCGGCGTAGCGGGCGATCGTGGAGGCGCCGAGCGCCCGCGACGTCGTCGTCATGCGCGCCAGACTATCGGGCCTGGCGCGACCGAGGGGCGTGATCGCGGACCGGCGAGGCGCGGGATCGTGTCCGGGCGGTCACCTCCGCGTACACGGCGTGCTCCGAGCATCCGAGCCGTATTCTTCTTCTGCCGACACGACCCGACCAGGAGCCCCGACCCCGATGACCGAGCCGCGCCCGACCTCCACCGACGTCAGCACCGCATCCGAGCCCCGTCAGTACCGGCAGGCGCCGTGGGTGAGCACCGTCGGCTACTTCATCTTCTTCAGCCGGTGGCTGCAGGCTCCGCTGTACCTCGGGCTCATCGTGGCGCAGGCGATCTACGTCGTCGTGTTCATGGTGGAGCTCTGGCACCTCGGCGAGGAGGTCGTGACGCACTGGCCCGAGATCGAAGAGGCGACCATCATGCTCGCCGTGCTGGGCCTCATCGACGTCGTCATGATCGCCAACCTGCTCATCATGGTGATCATCGGCGGCTACGAGACCTTCGTCTCGCGCATCCGCGTCGACGGTCACCCCGACCAGCCCGAGTGGCTCAGCCACGTCAACGCCAACGTGCTCAAGGTCAAGCTCGCCATGGCGATCATCGGCATCTCCTCGATCCATCTGCTCAAGACCTTCATCGAGGTCGGCGACCTCGGCGCCAAGACGGATGCCGAGAGCGTCACGGGCGAGACCTACACCGCCGAGGGCGTGTTCTGGCAGGTCATGATCCACTTGACCTTCATCGTGTCGGCCGTCGCGCTCGCGCTCATCGACCGTTGGTCGGTCAAGGTGCAGATCGCCGCGCACACGAGGGACACGGAGCGCCCGCTCGAGCCCGCGCTCGGCTAGGGCGTCTCGGCGACGGGCTCGATGAGGGCCGGGTCGGCCGGGTCGACCGCGCGCGAGTTGTTGACGCGGCGATCGACCTCGTAGCTCGTGAGCGACGCGGCGACCTCCGCCGAGACCGCCTCGAGCATGCCGAGCATGTGCTGCTTGTCGGCGTCGGACTCGAGCTTGTTCGGCGAGAGCCACTCGTCGTAGACGTCGCGCGTGAGGAAGGCGGGCATGCGGGGGTGCACCTCGCCGGACGCGTCGCGCGCCTCGCGCGTCACGATGACGGTCGAGACGACCCACTCGCCGTCGACCTTGCGCGCCGTCGCGAGGCCCGCCGCCGCGAGGATGGGCCGCTCGCCGTGCAGGAAATGCGGCTGCTTGTCGCCCGCCTCGCCCGTCCACTCGTAGTAGCCGCGCATCGGCACGATGCAGCGGTTGCCCGCGAACGCGGACTTCCACAGGCCGTTGCTCGCGATCGTCTCGATGCGCGCGTTGAACTGCGGGCGCCCCTTCGCCGTGAGGAAGGGCGGATGGAAGTCCCACTCGGCGGGCTCGATCGTGCGCACGAGCTCGCCGGATGCCGTGGCGCGCTCGCGCACGATCGGCACGACCTCGGTCGGCGCGATCGAGTACTGCGGCCGCCAGTCGCGGTAGTCATTGCCGGCCGCGACGAACTCCTCGATGAGGTCGTTGGTCTCGGCGTCGTTCGCGAATCGTCCGCACATGCCGACATCATCCCTCGGACCTCGGACAGCTGCCTGGGTGCCGGCCGCCGCATCCCATCTCAAGGAGCCGCGCATCCCATCTCAAGGATGCGGGGACGCCATCCGCCCACTTGCGCCACATCCGCCTCACCCGCCCCGGCGACTCCTTGAGACGGGAGGGGTGGCTCCTTGAGATGGGATGCGCGGCTCCTTGAGACGGGATCCGCGGGAAGGCGGCGCGGCCCCGGATGCGGCGGATGCGGGTTCCCGTGGATGCGGCGGGTGCGGCCCCGCGCTCAGCGGGTCGCGGCCTCGTAGGCCTCGACGATCTCGGCCTTGATGCGGCCGCGATCACCCACGGTGTAGCCGTTGCCCTGGGCCCAGGCGCGGATGGCGGCGAGACGCTCGGCATCCGTTCCCTTGGCGCGCGGGCGAGGTCGCGAGCCCGACGACGACCGCGTAGCGCCCCCAACGCGGCGCGCGGCCGCGATGTAGGGCGCGAGCGCGTCGGCGAGCGCGCGTGCGTTGGCCGGCGAGAGGTCGATCTCGTACTCGACGCCGTCGAGTGCGAAGCGCGTGCTGCGGGATCCGGCAGGCAGCTCGGCGCCGTCGAGGTCGTCGGTGAGGATCGTGATCGTCTTCTTCGCCATGCCGCGAGTGTACGGCGCGGTCGCCGCATGCGACCCCGCGCTGCAAGGCCATTCGCCCGAAACTTGCGGAATGCGGGCATGCGCGTCGCAAGGCACGACCCGATTTCTGCAAGAACCGAACGAAATCGCGAGAAAACCTTTAAACACCTTGTCAGGCACTGCGCGAGCCTTCTACGGTATGGGCGCGCACACCGTGGTGCGGCGACCAGCGTGATCGATCGTCCGCCCGATGTGCCTCGACACAGGAGGACGACATCCATGACACCATCACGACCCCCGAGACGACGGGCCATGCTCGTCGCTCTTGCGACGGGCGCAGCAGGCCTCACGCTCGTGCCCGCGGCATCCGCCGTCGGCGCGCCCGTCGATCTGGCCGCTGGCAAGCCCACGGCCGAGTCGGGCCACACGCAGAACTACGCCTCGGGCAACATCACCGACGGCAACCCCGCGACCTACTGGGAGAGCCCGAACAACGCCTTCCCGCAGTGGGTGCAGGTCGACCTCGGTCAGACCTCGAGCGTCGAGAGCCTGCGCCTCGCCCTTCCGAACGGATGGGAGGCGCGCTCCGAGACGATCGCGGTCGCGACGAGCACCGACGGCTCGAGCTTCTCGACCATCCGCCCCGCGTCCGCGGTCGCCTTCCCGGGCGGCGCCAACACGGTCGACGTCGACGTGGCCGACACCGACGCCCGCTACGTGCGACTGACCTTCACCGCCAACACCGGATGGCCCGCGGGCCAGCTCTCGGAGCTGCAGGTGCTCGGCACCCCACCCGCGAACGGCTCCGTCGAGCTCGCACACGGGCGCCCCGTGCAGGCCAGCTCGACCGTCTACACCTTCGCGGCCGGCAACGCCGTCGACGGCAACGTCGCGAGCTATTGGGAGAGCGGATCGGGCGCCTACCCCGCAACGCTCACGACCCAGCTCGCGGCCCCGTCCGACCTCACGAGCGTCGTGCTCAAGCTCAACCCGGATGCCGTGTGGGCCGCGCGTACGCAGACCCTCGCCGTCGAGGGGCGTGCGCAGGGCGCGAGCTCGTTCACGACTCTCGTCGCCTCGGCCGCGTACACCTTCTCGCCCGGGAGCCAGAACACCGTCACGATCCCCGTGACGGCATCCGGCATCGAGGAGGTGCGCCTGCGCGTGACCGCCAACACGGGCGCGCCGGGCGCGCAGGTGGCGGAGTTCCAGGTGTGGGGCACGGCGTCGACGACGCCGACGCAGGCGCCCGACCTGACGGTCTCCGCCGTCACCTCGAGCCCCGCCGCACCGACGCCCACCACCCCGCTCACGCTCGCGGCGACGGTCACGAACGCCGGCACCGCGGCATCGGCGGCCTCGACGGTCGCCTTCTCGCTCGGCGGCCAGAACGTCGGGACGGTCGCGGTCGGCGCGCTCACGCCGGGCGCCTCGGCGAACGTGACGCTCACGGTTCCGGCGAAGCCCGCGGGCAGCTACAGCCTGAGCGCGACGGTCGACCCGTCGAACGCGCAGCTCGAGCTCGATGAGGGCAACAACAGCGCGAACGGCGCCGCCGTGACCGTGACCGACGACGGCAACCCGCCCGTCGGCGACGCGACCGAGCGTGCGCACGAGCGGCCCATCCAGGCGAGCTCGACGACGTGGATCTACACCGCCGACCAGGCGAACGACGGCGACGTCACGACGTACTGGGAGAGCGGAGCGGGCGCCTACCCGGCGACCCTCTCGACGACGCTCTCACCCCAGGTCGACCTCGACCGCGTCGTGCTCAAGCTCAACCCCGCCTCGGCGTGGGCGAGCCGCACGCAGACGCTCTCGATCGAGGGCCGCGCGCAGGGCTCGACGAGCTTCACGACGCTCAAGGCCTCGGCGAGCTACACCTTCTCGCCGTCGAGCCAGAACACCGTGACGATCCCCGTGACGGGCTCCGGCATCGAAGAGGTGCGCCTGCGCTTCACGGCCAACACGGGTGCGACGGGCGCGCAGGTCGCCGAGTTCGAGGTGTGGGGCATCCCCGCTCCCACGCCGAACCTCGTGGTCTCGGCCGTCACCTCGTCGCCGGCGTCGCCCACGGATGCGCAGCAGCTCACGCTCGGCGCGACGGTCACGAACACCGGCACCGCGGCATCCGCGGCGACGACCGTGGCGTTCTCGCTCGGCGGCGACGTCGCGGGCACCGCGAACGTCCCTGCCCTCGCGGCGGGCGCGAGCGCGACCGTGCAGACGACGGTCGGCGCGCGCACGGCGGGCAGCTACCCACTCACGGCGACCGTCGACCCCGGCAACACGCAGCTCGAGCTCGACGAAGGCGACAACACGGCGAACGGCACGACTGTCGTCGTGTCGGAGACGCCGAGCGCCGACCTCGTGCCGGTCGTGAGCTGGTCGCCGAGCGCCCCGCAGGCCGGCCAGGCCGTGCAGTTCTCGGTGAGCCTGCGCAACCAGGGCACGCTCGCGAGCTCGGGCACGGCGCACGCCGTGACCGTCAAGCTCCTCGACGGCACGACGACCGTCGCGACGCTCACGGGTTCCGTGTCGGGCTCGATCGGCGCGGGGGCGTCGAGCAGCCCCCTCGGCGTCGGCGGCTGGACGGCCGCGAACGGCAACTACACCGTGCAGGTGACCGTCGCCGACGACTCGGCCGAGATCGCCTCGCGCCGCGCCAACAACACCCAGACGACGCCGCTCTTCATCGGGCGCGGGGCCAACATGCCCTACACGACGATGGAGGCCGAGGACGGCACCGTCGGCGGCGGCGCGACGATCGTGGGTCCCAACCGCACGATCGGCGACATCGCGGGTGAAGCGAGCGGACGCCGTGCGGCCGTTCTCGACGCGACCGGCGAGTACGTGCAGTGGACGACGAGCGCCCCGACCAACACCCTCGTCACCCGGTTCTCGACACCGGATGCCGCGGGCGGCGGAGGCGCGAACTCGACGCTCGACCTGTACATCAACGGGCAGTTCGTTCGCGCCCTCGACCTCACGAGCCGCTTCGCGTGGCTCTACGGAGCCGAGGCGAACCCCGCCGACCAGCCGGGCGCCGGCGCGCCGCGTCACATCTACGACGAGGCGAGCTTCCTGCTCGGTGAGACCTACCCGGCGGGAACCGTCATCAAGCTGCAGAAGGGCGCGGCCAACACCGCGGCGCGCTACGCGATCGACTTCATCGATCTCGAGGTCGCGACGCCGAAGTCGAACCCCGACCCGGCGAAGTACATCGAGCCGACGGGCTTCACGCACCAGGCGGTGCAGGATGCCCTCGACAAGTTCCGGCAGGACACGACGGGCAACCTCAAGGGCGTCTACCTGCCCGCCGGCGACTACCAGACGGCGCAGAAGTTCCAGGTGTACGGCAAGGCGATCGAGCTCATCGGCGCCGGGCCGTGGTACACGCGGTTCTTCGCACCGCAGACGCAGTCGGGCACCGACATCGGCATCCGTGCCGAGTCGACCGCCAACGGGTCGCGGTTCGCCGACTTCGCGTACTTCGGCAACTACACGATCCGCATCGACGGGCCGGGCAAGGTGTTCGACTTCGCGAACGTCAAGAACATGACGATCGACAACATCTGGGTCGAGCACATGGTGTGCATGTTCTGGGCCTCGAACATGGACGACTCCGAGGTCGTGAACTCGCGCATCCGCAACACCTTCGCGGACGCGATCAACATGACCAACGGGTCGGCGAACAACCACGTCGCCAACAACGCGGCCCGTGGCACGGGAGACGACTCGTTCACCCTTTTCGCCGCGACCGACAACGGCGGAAGCGGTCAGTCGGGCAATGTGTTCGAGAACCTGACGTCGACCCTCACCTGGCGCGCCGCGGGCCTCGCGGTCTACGGCGGTCAGAACAACACGTTCCGCAACATCTACATCGCCGACACGCTCGTGTACTCGGGCGTGACGATCTCGTCGCTCGACTTCGGCTACCCCATGGAGGGCTTCGGCCCGGGGAAGACGACGTTCGACGGGATCACCCTCGTGCGGGCAGGCGGCCACTTCTGGGGCCAGCAGACCTTCCCCGCGATGTGGCTGTTCAGCGCGTCGAAGACCTTCACGGCGATCGACGTGCGGAACGTCGACATCATCGACCCGACGTACTCCGGGATCATGTTCCAGACGAAGTACACCGGGCCGAACCCCGAGAACACGTTCCAGAACACGACGTTCGAGAACATCACGATCACGGGGGCACGCAAGTCGGGTGACGAGTTCGACGCCAAGTCGGGCTTCGGCATCTGGGTCAACGAACTGCCCGAGCCCGGCCAGGGCCCGGCGGTCGGCTCGGCGACGTTCACGAACCTCGTGATGTCGAACAACGCCCAGAACATCAAGAACACCACGAGCACCTTCACGCTCAACATCCAGTAGCGGCGGGGTGACGCGGGGCCGGCCGGGATCTCCCGGTCGGCCCCGTCGTGTGCGCCGCGTGGGGCTCAGCCCTCGGCGAGCACGGCCTCCATCTGGCTCATCGAACCGCGCAGGCCCTCTTCCATGCCCATGTCGAGCACCTTCTGCAGGTCGTCGACCGAGTCGTAGGACGACACGCACACCATGCGCGTTCCGCCGTCGATCGCCTCGAAGCGGTAGTCCATGTGCGTCGCCGGCATGCCCTCGACGGGCGCACCCTCGGCATCCGCGAAGAAGTCCTCGACCGTGAAGCGCGTGGGCTCGTCGACCGAGGTCACGTGCCACACCCCGTGGAACTGCTCGCCGTCGGGGCTCGTCAGCTAGTAGTGCACGACGCCTCCCGGCACGAGCTCGTGGCGCACGACCGTCGCCGGGAAGGTCGGCGGCCCCCACCAGCGCTCGAGCTTGCGCGGGTCGGCATAGAGCTTCCAGACCTTCTCGATCGGATGCTCGAAGGTCGCCGTCACCGTGAGCGTCGCCTTCTCGAGGTCCTTGTCGACCGTGAGTTCCATCGTTCGTCCTTCTCTTCCGTGGGCAATTGGCGTCAGTCGTCGTCGAGCAGCGCGGCCATGCGCTCGACACGCCCACGCCACGCTTCTTCGAGCTGGTCGAGGGCGAGGCGGGCGCGTCGCAGTGTCTCCGGATCGGAACGCACGAGCAGCTCCCTCCCCCGGCGCACCTTCGTGACGAGACCCACGCGTTCGAGCACCGCCACGTGCTTCTGCACGGCCGCGAAGCTCATGGGGTACTCGTCGGCGAGCCGGCTCACCGAGAGCTCGCCGTCGACGCTGCGCCGCAGGATGTCACGGCGCGTCGCATCGGCGAGCGCGTGGAACAGGCGGTCCACCTCGTCGTCGCTGAGCTCAGTTGATACAACCATTTGGTTGTACAAAAGGGGCGCCGCTGTGCGAAGTCAAGGCGCCGGCGCGAGATGCGGTCGCAGCTACAGGCTGGGCCGGCGCTCACCGGGGTCCGAGAGACCCATCGAGGCCGGCCCAGCCTGTAGCTGCGACGCCACGGCGCCGTGACGCAGGGCCCACCCGCGCGTGACGGCGCCTCGTCCTGCAGGGTCCACGAAACGTCGAAAGCCCGGTCCATCGGACCGGGCTTTCGACGTGTGGTGACCCCAGCGGGATTCGAACCCGCGTTACCGCCGTGAGAGGGCGGCGTACTAGGCCGCTATACGATGGGGCCGTTTCGCGACAACCCTCCGAGTATGCCATAGCGGCGAGGCTCCCGCCAAAACGAGCACGCCCTCACGCGAGCACGCGAAGCGCGCGCGGCTCGACCTCGAGCTCGACCGGTAGCGGGCCCATGCGCTCGCCGTCCGCATACGCGACGAGCGCGGCATCCGCCTCGATCCGGATGCGCGCGGCGCGCCGCATGACGACGACCGGAACGGTCGTGTGCGTGCCCTGGAACACCCGCGGGAAGATGCGCAAGAACGACAGTCGCGAGAGCGGCTTGACGATCATGACGTCGAGCAGGCCGTCGTCGAGCACCGCGTCCGGCGTGATCTTCATGCCGCCGCCGAGCGAGACGTTGTTGCCGACCGACACCATGAGGGCGTCGAGATCGAGCGACTCGCCGTCGAGCGTCACGCGGTAGTGCAGGGGCCTGAGGCGCGCGAGCTCGGCGAGCAGGGCGAGGATGTAGCGGCTCGGCCCCTGGGGACGCCGCATGAGGTTCGCGCGCTCGTTGACGATCGCATCGAAGCCGGCCGAGAGGGCGCACGCGAAGCGGCGCTCGCCCGGGGTGCCGTCGCCGTCCGTCCAGCGGATGCGTACTGCGTCGATCGCGCGCGCCGGGCGTTCGAGCGCCTCACCGAGCACGCGGATCGCCGCCTCGGTGTCGTCGTGCGGGATGCCGAGGCCGCGCGCCATGTCGTTGCCGGTTCCCGAGGGCACGATGCCGAGCGGGACGCGCGTGCCCGCGAGGAGGTTGACGCCGAGGTTGACCATGCCGTCACCGCCCACGACGACGAGCGCATCCGGCCTCGTGCGGATCGCGGCGCCGGCCACCTCGAGGAGCGACTCGAAGTCGGGCTCCGTGAGCGAGGTGACCTCGTGCCCCATCGCACGGAGGGTCTGCACGACCGCGGGCCCGACGTCGCGGCTCGCCCCGAACGACGCGGCCGGGTTGATGGCGACGACCACCCGCTTCGGCTTCGTCGTCATCCGCCCATCATGGCATCCGCCGACCCGCCCGCGTGCCACCCGGTGAGGGGTCGCAAAGTGCACTCAACACGCCGGGATGAGCGCACTTTGCGACCCCTCACGTGAGGCGAGCGGGGTCGACCACCCCGGGGCCGCCTCAGGCGTGGAAGCGGAGGCGGCGCAACAGCTGGGCGTTGAGGGCGACGATGACCGTCGAGACGCTCATGAGCACGGCGGCGAGCCACGGCGGCATGAGCACGCCGGCACCCGCGAGCACGCCCGCCGCGAGCGGGATGCCGAGCGCGTTGTACCCCGCGGCCCACCACAGGTTCTGCAGCATCTTGCGGTAGCTCGCGCGGCTCAGCGCGATCGTGTCGACGACGCCGCGCGGGTCCGACGAGGCGAGCACGACCCCGGCCGACTCGATCGCGACATCCGTACCCGCGCCGATCGCGATGCCGAGGTCGGCCTGCGCGAGCGCGGGCGCGTCGTTGATGCCGTCGCCCACCATCGCGACGCGCACGGCGCCGTCCTGCTGCAGCTGCGAGACCTCGCGCGCCTTCTGGTCGGGCAGCACCTCGGAGCGCACCTCGTCGATGCCGAGCCCGCGCGCGACGTGCTGCGCGACGGCGTGCGAGTCGCCCGTGAGCATCGCGACGCGCACGCCGCGACGGCGCAGCGCCGCGACGGCATCCGCCGACTCCTCGCGCACCTGGTCCGCGATCGCGAAGACGGCGAGCACACGCTGCTCGGCCTCGGCTCCGTCGGTTCCTTCGACGAGCGCGACGGTCGTCGCGCCCTCGGCTCCCGCGGTGCGCACGGCGTGCACGAGCTCGGCGTCGAGGCGGATGCCCCGCTCGGTCACGTAGCGCCCGCTCGCGACCGCGAGCTGCCGCCCGTCGACGATCGCCGTCGCGCCGCGGCCGGCGAGCGCCCGGAAGCCCTTGGCGCGCGGAATGCGCAGCTGACGCGCGCGGGCGGCGTCGACGATCGCGCGGCCGATCGGATGCTCGCTGCGCCCCTCGACGGCGGCCGCGAGCGCGAGAGCCTCATCGTCGCTCACCCCGGATGCCGTCGTCACGCCGGCGAGCGCCTGCCGCCCCTCGGTGAGCGTGCCGGTCTTGTCGAAGAGCACGACATCCACGTCTTTCGCCTCCTCGAGCGCCGCACGACTGCGGATGAGGATGCCGCGGCGCGCCGCGAGCGCCGTCGAGATCTGCGCGACGAGCGGGATCGCGAGCCCGAGCGCGTGCGGGCACGCGATGACGAGCACGGCGACGACGCGCTCGAGCACGAACGCCGGATCGTCGGGACGCAGGAGCCACCACGCCGCGAGCGTGACGACCGCCGCGCCGACCGCGACGTAGAAGAGCAGGGCGGCGGCGCGATCCGCGAGCAGCTGCGCGGGCGAGCGGCTCGCCTGCGCATCCGCGACGAGCTTCACGATACCTGCGAGCGTCGTGTCGCCGCCCGTGCGCGTGACCTCGATCGTGAGCGACCCGGATGCGATCGACCCGCCCACGACCTCGTCGCCCTCCGTCTTGTCGACGGGCGTCGACTCGCCCGTGAGCAGCGACTCGTCGACCTCGGCGGAGCCCTCGACGACGCGTCCGTCGACCGGGATCGCCGCGCCGGGGCGCACGAGCACGCGATCGCCGACGGCGAGCTCGGCGCGTGCGACCGTCACGGGCTCGCCGTCGCGCAGCACCTCGGCCTCGTCGGGCAGGAGCTTCGCGAGCTCGCCGAGGGCGTTCTGCGCTCCCTGCACGGCCGACATCTCGATCCAGTGGCCGAGCAGCATGATCGCGACGAGCGTCGCGAGCTCCCACCAGAAGTCCATGCCGGGCAGCCCGAACATGACGGCTGCCGAGTACGCGAACGACACGACGATCGCGAGCGAGATGAGCGTCATCATGCCCGGGCTCCTGCCGCGCAGCTCGTGCCACGCCCCCTGCAGGAAGATGCGCCCGCCGATCACGACGATCGCGGTGCCGAACACCGCCGGGATCCACACGCTGCCCGGGAAGCGCGGCCCGCCGAGGCCCAGGATGTCTTGCAGACCCGTCGAGAACACGACCGCCGGCACCGTGAGAGCGAGGCACACCCAGAACAATCGGCGGAACCTCAGGGGGTCATGCCCGGCGTGCTCGGAGTGGTCGTGGCCGGAGTGGTCGTGGCCGCCGTGGTCGTGCTGGGCGTGGTCGTCGCCGGCTGTCGCGGCCGATCTCGACACGCCGCCTGCGGCGGCTACTCGATCAGCGGTGCCGCCGCCGGGGTCGGATGCCGCTGGTTGAGTAGCCGCCGAAGGCGGCGTGTCGAAACCAGCACCGCGGCGCTCATGCCCGCCGTGGTGCTCGCCGTGCCCGTGGTGCTCGCCGTGCCCGTGGTGCTCGTGCCCGCTCATCACGCGCCGCGGTTCTGCTGCAGCTCGAAGACGTTGAGCAGCTCCTCGACCGCCTTCTCGCGCGTCTCACCGCCCTCGTCGAACATGTGCGAGACGTGCGTGCGCAAGTGGTTCTCGACGAGCAGCTTGTTGAGGCTGCGCAGCGATTTCTGGATCGCGAGGGTCTGCGTGATGATGTCGACGCAGTAGGCCTCGTCGTCGATCATCTTCTCGACGCCGCGCAGCTGCCCCTCGAGGATGCGGGCGCGATGCAGGGCGCGCTTCTTGATGTCGTCGATCATCCTGGCATTCTATACCCCCTAGGGGTACTACGCCAGGTAGGAGGGGATGCGCCCGATGCGAATGGGGTTGCCGAAGGGGTCGCGGATGCCGAAGTCGCGCCCGTACCCCTGGTCGGTGGGCTCCTGCGTGATGTCGACGCCCGCGGCCTTGAGCCGCTCGAACTCCGCGTCGACGTCATCCGACAAGAACGCGAGCCACCCGCCGCCGGCACCCTTCGTCACGAGCTCGCGCACCTGCTCCTCGGTAGCCGGGTCGTGGGCGGGCGCGCCCGGACGCTCGAGGAGGATGTCGCGCTTCTCCCCCGGCACGCGCACCGTGAGCCAGCGCATGGGGCCGAACATGACATCCGCGCTCACCTCGAGGCCGAGCAGGCCGACGTAGAACTCGAGCGCCTCGTCCTGGTCGAGGACGAAGATGGACGACAGGTTGTTGGACGTGAGCATGGTTCCTCCGTGTCGGGAATCGGTCACCTCACGCTAGAACCCGGACGCGCGCCCCGCTTCTCCGAAAGTGCTCGGCCTGCCCCACCGCATGACGAAGCTGCCCGAGCGCGGTTGCGGCGTGCCCGTGACGCGCTCGCGATAGCGGCTCGGCGAACATCCGACGATGCCCGTGAAGGTGCGCCCGAAAGTGCCGATGCTCGTGAAGCCGACGGCGAAGCACACCTCCGTCACGGGCGCATCCGTCGTGCGCAGCAGGAACATCGCGCGCTCGACGCGCCGCCGCTGCAGGTAGCGGTGCGGCGTCTCGCCGAACACGCGGCGGAACTCACGGATGAAGTGCGCGGGCGACATGATCGCGACCGCCGCGAGCGCGGGTACGTCGAGCGGCTCGGCGAAGCTGCGGTCCATCGTGTCGGGCGCTCGCAGCAGCCGCCGGTTCACCTGCTCCGACTCACGCGACATCCGCGTCCTCGAAGACCTCGTGCAGGATGCGGATGTTGTCGGCGTCGGTCTGCGCCGCTCCGCCCTCGTGGCCGTTGAACGGGAACACCTCGATGTGCTTCGGCCCCGCGTAGGCGTTGAAGGCGCCGAAGACCGTCGACGGCTTGCACACCTCGTCCATGAGCGCGACCGTGAACCACGCGGGCGCGGATGCGCGACGCGCGAAGTTGACGCCGTCGAAGTAGGCGAGCGTCTGGCCGACGTGCGCGACCTTCGTGCGGTGCTGCGCGAGGTAGCGAACGAGCTCGTGGTAGGGGTCGGTGTCGTGAATCGTGAGCGCACGCGGGAAGTCGCACAGGAACGGCACTTGCGGCAGCACCGCCGCGAGCCCCTCCACGAGGCCTGCCACGGCGAGCGTGATGCCGCCTCCCTGACTGCCGCCCGTCACGGCGATGCGCTCGGGGTCGACGACGTCGAGCGTACGGGCGGCGTCGATCGCGCGCACGGCATCCGTGAAGAGCCGCCGGTAGTAGTAGGTCTCACGGCTGTCGATGCCGCGCGTCATGACGCCCGGGATCTGCGGCCCCGTCACGCCCTCGTCGGGGGTGTCGCCGATCGACCAGCCCGCGCCCTGACCGCGCGTGTCGACGTGCAGGTGGGCGAAGCCCGCGGATGCGTAGAGCAGGTTCTCGGTCGGCCGACCACGACCGCCGCCGTAGCCCTGGAACTGCACGACGGTCGGCAGCGCGCCGGAGGCGCCGCGCGGCGTCCGCAGCCACGCGCGGATGGGCTGCCCGCCGAACCCTGGGAACGTCACGTCGGATACATCGAGCGTGCGCAGTCCCGCATCGACGCGCTCGAGCCGGGCCCCCGCGGGCGCCGCGGCACGGCTCTCGGCGAGCGTCGAGGCCCAGAACGCGTCGAAGTCGTCGGGATCGAGCTGGGTGCTGCGGTACTCGCGCAACTCGGTCTCGGGCAGATCGACGAACATGGGCTCCTCCTCGGGTCGTGCCCACCCTAAAGGCATAGGGTCGGGATCATGAACGTCACCAAGTTCGAGCATTCGTGCATGGTCGTCTCCAAGGGCTCGGCGAAGCTCGTGATCGACCCCGGCATGTTCCTCGCGACGCTCCCCGAGAGCTCGGGCGTCGTCGCGATCGTGCTCACGCACGAGCACGCCGACCACTTCTCCGCCGATCGCGTCGAGGGGCTGCTCGAGATGAACCCGGATGCGCGCGTCTTCGGACCGCAGGGCGTCGCGGATGCCGCCGCGGCATCCGGCATCGACGTCGAGGTCGTGCACGACGGCGACCGCATCGAGGTCGAGCCGTTCGAGCTGCGGTTCTTCGGCGAGAAGCACAACGTCATCCACTCCTCGATCCCCGTGATCGACAACGTGGGCGTGCTCGTCGACGGCGAGTTCTACTACCCCGGCGACTCGTACACCGAGCCCGGCGTCGACGTCGAGCTGCTCGCCGCGCCCGTGGGTGCACCATGGCTCAAGATCGGCGAGGCGATGGACTACGTGCTCGCGGTCAAGCCGCGCCGCGCCTTCCCCGTGCACGACATGACCCTCTCGGTCGCCGGCAAGAAGATGCAGAGCGATCGCCTGCAGTGGGCCACGGAGCAGAACGGCGGCGCGTTCACGGTGCTCGAGCCCGGCGAGTCGATCGACCTGTGAACGCGCCTGAGGAGATCACGCCACGCGAGCTCGCGGCCCTGCTCGAGAGCGGCGAGCCCGTGCAGCTCGTGGATGTGCGCGAGACGTGGGAGGTCGAGCTCGCGGCGCTGCCCGGCGCGATGGTCCTGCCGCTCGGCCGGCTGCCCGAGCTCGTCGACGCGATCGACCCCGACGTCCCCGTCGTCGCGTACTGCCACCACGGCATCCGCTCGGCGCAGGCCGCGGGCTACCTGACCGCGCGCGGCTTCGACGAGGTGCGCCACCTCGCGGGCGGCATCGACGCATGGGCCGACGAGATCGACCCCTCGATGCGGCGGTACTGACCGCGGCATCCGCATAGGAGAAGGCCCCCACCCGGCTCGCGGATGGGGGCCTTCTGCGTCGTGATCAGTCGAGCGCGACGTAGATGTCGTTGCCCCAGATCGAGCCGATCTGCAGGAGGGAGCCCGCGACCGCCGAGCTCGGCACCTCGAAGAGGAGGTTGACCTCGGCCGTCCCGCCCGTCGCCAGCTCGGGCGCGTCGTAGAGCGAGTTGGGATACGTCGCGTAGGCGACGTCGTAGAGCACCGCGTCGCTGCCGACCACCTGGTTGAGCAGGAGATAGGGAGAGGCGGTCTCTGCACCGACGTAGGTGTACGTCACGGGCACCACGACGAACTGGTTGCCAGCCTCGGGCTCCGTGTTGTACTCGTCAGCCGCGAGCACGTCGGCCGTCGCGTCGAGCACAGGGGTGCCCACGACGACCTGCCACTCGTCGACGCCGTCGAAGTCGGTGAAGGTGATCGTGTCACCGGGTGCTGCGGGGTTGGTCTGCGAGCCGAGCGCGTTCGGGTCACCCCCGTCGTCGGTCGTGCCGCCATCGGGGTCGGTGATGACCGGGTCGTCGGGGCCCAAGTCGTCGAGACCCTGCTGGATGCTCGAGACGAAGACGAGCATGACGATGCTGACGATCGCCGTCAGCAGGAGCGCGACGCCCGAGACGATCGTTCCCGCGATCGCGAGGCCCTTGCCCTTGTTCTTGACGATGAGCCCGATGATGCCGAGCACGACGCCGACGAGGGCCAGGAACACGAAGATGAATCCGACGAACGGGATCCAGCCGAGCGTGATGCCGAACAGGAACGCGACGCCACCCGCGATGAGCGACACGAGCCCCAGCACGTTGAAGCGCGAGGGACCGGCGGGCGCGGCCGCGTAGGCGGGCGCGCCAGGTGCGGCGTACGGGTTCTGCTGCTGCGGCGCGTAGGGGTTCTGCTGCGCCGCGTACGGGTTGCCGGCGGCCGGCGCGTAGGGGTTCGCGGGTGCGGCCGGGTCGGAGGCGGCTTCGGCGGGCGTGACGGGCGGCACGGGGGCCGCGGGAGCCGCATCCGCGGGCGCGTCCCCGGCAGGCGGGGCGGGCGGCACGGGCGGCACGGGCGGGACCTCGGCGCCGGGGGCGGGAGGAACCGGAGGAATGGGATCGCCGGCGGTGCCGGGCTGCTGCGGGTCGGACATGAGGACGAGTCTGCCGTGTCGGACGGCCCCACACCAAGCGGCGCACCGGGAACCTCTCCCCATCTCGCGGTGACGCGCCTACCGTTGACCCAGGGGGAGGAACGGACGACACCATGAGCTACCGCATCGGCTACCTCGTCGGGAGCCTCTCGAGCACCTCGATCAACCGGCGGCTCGCCGAGTCGCTCGTCGCCCTCGCGCCGCCGAGCCTCGAGTTCACCGAGATCCCGATCGGCGAACTGCCGCTCTACAGTCCCGACCACGACGCCGACATGCCGGATGCCGCGCTCGCCTTCAAAGAGGCGGTGTCGTCATCCGACGGCCTGCTCATCGTCTCGCCCGAGTACAACCGCTCGATCCCGGGCGCCCTCAAGAACGCGATCGATTGGGGCTCGCGCCCGCGGGGCCGCAACTCCTTCGCGCGCAAGCCGACCGGCATCATCGGCGCCTCGACGGGCGCGATCGGCACGGCCGTCATGCAGGCGTCGATGCGCAGCGTCTTGAGCTTCCTCGACGCGCCGCAGCTCAACTCGCCCGAGGCCTACATCCGCTTCACGCCCGAGGTCTTCCCGGGCGCGGGCGAGGTGACCGACGCGTCGACGCGCGACTTCCTCGCGCACTACATGAGCGAGTACGCGGCCTTCGTCGAGCGCGTGCTCGCCGCGGGAGCGCCGGGGCATATCGGCGACCGCAGCCGCAGCTGAGCCGCAGCGGCGATCACGCGCGCGGCGCGCGCCGATCGAAGAGCAGGAGGTCGGGCAGCGAGGTCGCGAAGTAGTCGACCTCGTCGTCGTCGAGCGACGCCGCGACGGGCGCCGTCGCGCTCGCGACGGCCGAAGCCCGCACCTCACGCGCCTCGGCGTGCCGGCCGAGCCGCTCGAGGAGCCCCGCGAGCCGCTCGTGGAGCGCCGTGTCGTCGGTCAGCGGATGCCGCACCTCACCGAGGTTCTCGGGCAGCTCGATCGCCCGGCGCGCGAATCGCGCGGCCCCCTCGAGGTCGCCGCGCGCTTCCGCGGCATCCGCGAGGGCTGTTGTCACGCGCTCCCACACCTGGATGGTCTGCCCCTCGCCACCCTCCCACGGGGCGAAGCGGCGGGATTCGAGGATCGCGAGCGCCTCGAGTGCGCGACCCTCATCGACGAGCAGGCGGCAGTAGCCGATCGTGAGATCGTCGCGTCGCATCACCTCCGAGCGCTCGGCGTCGAGGAGCGAGAGCCGCTCGCGAGCGCTCACGCCGAGCCTCCCGAGCAGCTGGTCGCGCTCGTAGAGCAGCCGGGCCGTCGGGTCGAGCCGCACGGCGGCGTCGTACAGCGAGCGCGCCCGCTCGCCGTCGCCCTCGAGGTTGAAGGCGGCGATCGCGGCGTTGCGGAGCGCCACGGGGTCGTCGAGGCCGCGCTCGATCGCGGCGGTCCAGAGCGCGAGCGCCTCCCGCGCGCGGCGCGCGTCGAAGAGCAGCATCCCGAGCAGTGCCGCGGCGCGCGCGTCGTCGGGCTCGGCGGCGAGCGCCGCACGGAGGGCGTCGTGGTCGTCGAGACCGGCGGGGAAGCAGCGCGTAGCGTCGACGCTGCGCGCTTGGATGCGGGCGGCGCGCGCGTCGCCCGCGAGACCCGCCTCGTCGAGCAACGCCGCGAGGTGGTACCACGCCATGGGCCGCACCTCACCCGCGGTCGTGGGAGGCAGCTCGGTCGTACGTCGCAGCACCTCGAGTGCTGCGACGCGATCGCCTGCCGCCCGGAGCTCCCCCGCGACGTCGATCGCCGTCCGGCCGTCGCCGCCGACGCCCGCGCCGGAGAGCCACCGGGCGACCTGGTCGAGCGGGTCCCGAGCGAGCCAGGCGGCGAGCGCGGCATCCGCCTCGGCTCGTCGGCCCGATTCGCGCAACGCGACGACGCGCACCGTCTCGGCCCGCGAGTCGTCGGGCGTCTGACGGAGAGCATGCTCGGCATGACGCAACGCCTCCTGCCACGCGCCCGCGCGCGCCGCGAGACGCGCAAGCTCGAGGTGCGCGGGCCCTGCCCATCGGGTGTCCCATGCGGCCTTCGCGAGCGCATCGCGCGCCCGATCAAGGCGCCCGAGACGCACGAGCGCGAGACCGAGGAGGTATGACGCCTCCCCGTCGCGCGGGTTAGCGTTGCGCACGGTCAGCCGCGCGAGCGCGAGCGTCGCGTGCTCGGCCGCGGCCTCGTATTCGGCTCGGTGGTAGCGGTCGGCGGCGAGCGCGAGATGCGTACGCGCGTCGCCCGGATCGCGGCGGAGGGCCTCCTGCCAGTACGGCTCGGGCGAACGGGTCGGATGCCGGTACTGCGCGAGATGCACGCCCGTGAGGTAGAGCTCCTCGACCGTCGCGACCTCCGCGGGAGGGGGCGGCGCGGATGCCATCCACGGTTCGGCGCCCCGCGACGCGGGGCGGGGTCGCCAGCGGATGATCTCGGTGCCGTCCTGCACATTGACCGACACCTCCACCTCCTCCGGCGCCGCCCCACGCGCGGGGACGTTCATGAGCAGGGGGTCGCCCGGAGCGAGGTCGACGACCCGCTCGAGGGGTGCCGCATCGCCCACGCGCACGGCGACCCGTGCGGCACGGTGCTCCGCCGTGACGCACAGCCCGATGCGCACCTCGTCGTCGACGACGTCGAGACGCACCGCCGCATCCGTCGTCGCCTGGTGCACGGGTCCGATGCGCTGGATGGGGAACCACGTCTGCGTGAAGGTCTTCGTCTCTCCGGGCTCGAGCCACGCGAAGTCAGGCTGATTGTCGGTGTAGACGCCGGCCATGAGCTCGATGTACGGGCCGTCGTCGTCGGTCAGCTGACGATCCCACGCCTGCCCGAAGGGCGCGTCGCCCCACGTCCACTGCTTCTTGCCGGGCGCGATGTGCCGGTCGGCGACGTGCACGAACCCCGCCTCGGCGCGGTGGTCGTAGCCGCCGAAGAAGTCGTCGACAGTGTCGGTGACCATGTACGAGGTCGGCACGGGGATGTTGCGGAAGAAGTCGAGGCGGTTGCCGCCATCGGCCGCGCGCGCCGGGTAGTCCACGCCGTAGTAGGGGCGGTCGGCCTCGGGGAACGCCGTGAGGGCGCGGCGCGCATGGTCGGCGACGTAGCGCACGTCCGTCGGGAAGAACGACTGATAGTCGTCATGCACGCGCGCCGCGACGTTCGCCCACCACAGGAAGGTCTGCGTCTCGCTCGTGCGATTGTGCAGGCGTGCGGTGAGCTCGACGGCGGCGCGATCAGGTCGCAGCCGGATGCCGTGCATGCCCTTCATGCGCGCGAACGGGTCGTGGTCGGAGCACCACACCGTGACCGAGCCGTCCTCGTGCTCCTCGATCGCGACTTCGACCGGGAGGAAGGTCGCGGGGCGGTGATGCTGGGGCCAGTTGAACTCGACCCCGCCCGAGATCCACGGCCCTGCGAGCCCGACGAGAGCTGGCTTGATGACGTTGTTGCGGTAGAAGAAGTCGTAGCCCGCGACCTTGTCGAAGCCCACGTGAATGCGTCCGCCGAGCTCGGGAAGCACCATGAGCCGGATCCACCGGTTCTCGAGGTGCACGGCGTCCCACGAGCGCGGCGCCCCCTCGGCGTCGACGTGGTCGATGAACGGGATGGGGTACACGCGTCCGCTCGATCCCTGATAGACGCGGCGGTCGAAGAACATGGGATACCGATCGGGCTCTCCCGCCGCGTAGCTGTGAATCGTGACCGGCTCCCGCCACACAACCGCTCCCCCCGCGGCGAGACGCTCCTCGAGCGGCGCGGGCACGGGCGGCAGGACGATTCGATGACTCACGTCGATGATTCAAGCCGCCTCGCAGGCCCGGATGAATGGCCGAACGACGGATGCGCCTGGACGATTCGATCGTCCTCGTGCAGGATGGCGTGGTGCCGATCCCCGAGGGCTTCAAAGACCAGCGTCTCGTCGTCGTGCCGCGTCCCGCCGTGCGCGAGGCGCTCGACCGCCCCGTCACGCGCCGGCTCCTCGTGACCGACGTTGGCTACTACCCCGAAGCCCGGGATCACCAGATGCAGCGCCCGCGCGGGGCCGAGGAGACGATCGTCATCGTGTGCGCATCGGGCACCGGCTGGGTGCGGGTCGGCTCCGAGCTGCATCGCGTGAGCGCACGCCACGCCCTCGTGATCCCCCGCGGCATCCCGCACGCCTATGGCGCGGGCGACGGGCATCCCTGGACGATCTGGTGGTGCCACCTCGCGGGGACGGATGTGCGCGAACTCGTCGACTACATGGGCGTCACCGACGCCCGGCCGCTCGTGCCCATCCGCGGGATCGAGCGCGCCGTCGCGCTCCTCGACGAGATCCTCTCGGGGCTCGAACGCGACCAGTCGCCCGCGCGGCTCGTCGCGGCCGCGGGCGCCGCGTGGAAGCTGCTCACCCAGATCAGCGTCGACCGCGTGATCCCCGCGCCCGGCGACCCGCTCCAACGGGCCATGGCCTACCTCGCCGAGCGGCTCGACGGCTCGGTGCGGGTGCCCGAGCTCGCGCGCCTCGTCGGCGTGTCGCCCTCGCACCTCACGACCCTGTTCCGCAGCGCGACGGGAGGCGGCGTGCTCGCGCATCACACGGCCCTGCGGATGGCGCGCGCCCGCCAGCTGCTCGACGGGAGCGATGCGACGATCGCCGAGATCGCCGCCGAGGTCGGTTACGACGACCCCTTCTACTTCTCGCGGCACTTCCGCAAGCATCACGGCATGAGCCCGAGCGAGTACCGCGCGCGCGACGAACCCTAGGCCGCCTCGCCGGGGTCGGGCGCCCCGCGCAGCCGGATGCTCCAGTTCCAGTCCACGCACTCGGCCGGCGCGATCCAGCGGATGCCGAGGCCCGTGCGCAAGGCGTTCGGCGGTGCGCTCATGGGCTCGAGCGCGACGGCGTAGCGCTTCCCCCTCGCCGTGTCGAGCGCGCGATCGACGTACCACTGCGTCCAGCGCAGGGCGGCATCCGCACGGAGCTCGACACGCCGGCCGTCCGGGGCGCCCAACGTGTGCACGACCTCACCGCGCGCGCCGGCATCCCGCTCGAAAAGGGCGTGACCGATCGCGTTCGCGGGCCACGCGCTCCGCGGCGCGACGCGGGCAGCCGTCCGTCGTGTACGCGGGATGTGACGGTCGTCGAGCTCCCACTCGTGGTCGGCGTCGATCGACACGCGCAGCTCGGACGACGGCACATCGCCGATGCGGAGGTAGGGATGCGCGCCGATCGCGACGGGAGCGGCCGCCGAACCGCGGTTCTCGACCTCGATGCGAGCGGCGAGTCCCTCGGCGACGAGCCGGTAGGCGACTCGCACGTCGAGGCGGAACGGATACCCCGCGGGCTCGCGCACGCGTGCACCGAACGACACCGAGCCGCCCCCGATCCGCTCGACCCGGTAATCCTCGTCGGCGAGCAGCCCATGCAGTGCGTGACCGAGCTCGGGCTCCGTCACGGCGAGACGCTCGACGCGCCCCTCGTGCGTCCACCAGGCGTCCTCGACGCGATTCGGCCACGGCACGAGCACGGCCCCGCTCATGCCCGGAGGACGGAGCCGGTGCGCCGTCGGCTCGACGATCGCGACCCCGCCCACCTCGAGCGCGCGCACGGATGCCGCACGCGGTGAGAGCACGGCCGTCACGCCCGCGCCGTCGTCGAGCGCGACGAGCTGCGACCCGCGCGCATCCCCCGCGCGCGTCATCCGAGGGCGCGCACCGAGAGCAGCATCGAGCGGTCGACGTCGAGCGACGGCGCCTCGATGCCGAGCTCGCCGAGCGCCCGACCGCTCGCGCGCACCCCATCGCGCATCCACGGCGGCCGTTGGCCCGCGGGCACGGGATCGCCCACGACGAGTTCGGCGACCTCGTACGCCCGATCGGGATCGAGGCCGGGGAGCCGCAGCCGCTCGGGCGGCCATGCGAGGGGACGATCGAGCACGACGAACTGGAAGAGCGCCTCCGAGCCGTCGCTCGCGACGACGCCCTCGAGGCGCACCTCGGGCTGCGTGTCGGCGTGCACGACGGTGCCGCTGTGCAGGAGCGCCCGATGCTCGCGGTGAGCCGCGACCCACGCGCGCGTACGCGCGAACGTCGCGTCGTCGATCGCCGTGAGGTCGAGTTCGACGCCGAGGTGCCCCCACAACGCGGTCGCCGCGCGGAAGTCGAGCGGCGCAACGCGATGGGTCGTGTGCGACTCTTCGGCGCCGATGTGGGTGCCCTGCAGCTCGGGCGGCAGCAGGAGCCCCGTCCAGCGCTGGATGTCGACCCTGTCGTGCGGATCGTTGCAGTCGCTCGACCACACGCGGTCGGTGCGCTCGAGCACGCCGAGGTCGATGCGACCCCCGCCGCTCGCGCACGACTCGATCTCGAGTCCCGGGAAGCGCACGCGCAGCTCGTCCATGAGGCGATAGGCCTGCAGCGTCTGCCGCCGCACGCCCGGACGCCCATCGGTGCTGTGGCCGGCATCCGTGAGCGAGCGGTTGTGGTCCCACTTGATGTAGTCGATACCGAGTCGTTCGACGAGCGCCACGATGCGATCCCGCACGAGGGCGAACGCGTCCTCGTGTCCGAGGTCGAGAACGTGCTGGTATCGCGAGGGGAGCCCCGGGCCATGCCCGCCGTCGAACACCCACTCGGGATGGGCTCGCGCGAGCTCCGAGTCGAGGTTGATCATCTCGGGCTCGAACCAGAGCCCGAACTCCATGCCGAGACCGTGCACGAGGGCCGCGAGCTCGTCGAGCCCGTCGGGCCACACCTCGGGGTCGACGACCCAGTCGCCGAGTGAGCTCGTGTCGTCGCGACGGCCGAGGAACCACCCGTCGTCGACGACGAAGCGCTCGGCCCCGAGCTCGGCGCTGCGTCGGGCGAGATCCGCGAGGGGCTCGAAGGAGTGGTGGAAGTACACGGCCTCCCACGTGTTGACGAGCACGGGCCGCGCGCGACGCGGGTGCTCAGGCCGCGCCCGCAGATAGCGGTGGAACCGCCCTGCGAGCTCGTCGAGGCCCGCGCCCCAGGAGCCGAAGAGCCACGGCGTCGTGACGCCCTCCCCCGCAGCGAGCACGAGCTCGTCGGGCAGCAGCAGCTCCCCCGCGCGCAGGGAGCGCGTGCCCGCTGGCATCCGTTCCACGGCGAGCACCTGGTTGCCGCTCCAGCCGAGGTGCGCACCCCACACCCGACCCCGGCGGAAGCCGAAACCGGCTTCTCCCGCGACGAGGACGACCGTGTGGTCGAGCCCCGGCTTGCCGCCGCGGCTCGTGCGCACCCATTCCCCGACCGGCAGCGGATGACGCTGCGGCACGCGCTCGTGCGCCCAGCGGCCGCTGAGGTCGAGGATCTCCGTGGCGGCGTCGGGGAGGGGAAGCGCGAGCTCGAGCGCGTCGAGACGATAGGGCGTCGCCCCGGTGTTCTGCAAGGACGCGCGCACGCGCACGAGGCCCTCGGGCGAGAGCTCGAGCTCCGTCGTGATGGCGAGCCCCGACGTCTCGTCCACGGCGCGCGTGCGGATCCTGGCCGTCGCGCCGCTCTCGTCGAGCTCGCTCTCGGCCGCGCGGAAGAGCGGCGCAAAGGCTCGCCCCTCGCGGCTGCCGGCGATGCCCGGGCGCCCGAGCCAGCCCTCCGCGAGCTGCGGCACGACGGGAACCGGCTGCGGATAGGTCACGGCGCTGTCGCCGATCGTCGGCTGTTGCGCATCCGCGATCGAGACGAGCTGCCGCACGTCGAGCTCCCCGAGGTCGGCGCCCCAGTGCAGGATGCGCGGAAGCCGTCCGTCTCGCAGGTCGACGAGCACGCTCGTCCCCGCGCGGCGGAGGTGAACGACGTCCATGTTCATCCCTTCAGTCCGCTGCTCGCGATGCCAGCGAAGAACTGCCGCTGCAGCACGAGGAACACGACGACGAGCGGCACGGTGCACACGAGCGCGCCTGCCATGAGGGCGGGGTAGTCCGTTCCGAACTGGCCCTGCATCGCCGCGAGCCCGACCGTGAGGGGGCGGTTGTCGCCCGTCGGGGTGACGATGAGCGGCCACAGCAGGTCGTTCCACGAGTACAACGACGTCAGCACGGCGAGCGCCGCGACCATGGGGCGAGCCATGGGCAGCATGACGCTCCAGAAGATGCGGAGCGTTCCGGCACCGTCGAGGCGCGCGGCCTCCTCGAACTCCTTGGGCATCGTGAGGAAAGCCTGCCGCATGAGGAAGGTGCCGAAGGCCGAGAAGATGCCGGGGATCGCGAGCGCCGGCAGGGTGTTGAGCAGCCCGAGCCCCTTCATGATCTCGAACTGACCGAGCAGGAACAGCTGGCTCGGCACCATGAGCATGAGCAGGTAGAGCAGGAACAGCACGTCGCGCCCCGGGAAGCGCAGCCGGGCGAAGGCGTAGCCGGCGAGAGCCGCCACGAGCACCTGCCCCACGACGCGTAGCACGAGCGAGACGGCCGACACCGCGAACTGCTGCAGGAAGGGCACCGAGCCGAAGAAGCTCTCGTAGCCCCGCAGGGTCGGCGTCGCCGGGATGATCGTCGGCGGCAGCGAGGCGACCTCGCTGCTCGTCTTGAACGACGTCAGGATCTCCCACACGAAGGGCACGACCATGACGGCCGCGGCCACGATGAGGATGAGGTGCACGACCCACTCCCCTCGCCGATCGGGCGCGCCGCGACGCGCGCGCGTCATGGCTGCCTCAGTCATAGACGACCCACTTCCTCTGGAGCTTGAACTGGATCATGGTCGCGATCATGATGACGACGAGCAGCACGATCGCGATCGTGGCGGCATAGCCCTGCTTGAACTGCACGAAGGCCGCCTCGTAGAAGAGATAGACGATCGTCTTCGAGCCGTCGATCGCCGTGTTGTTGACGCTCCCGAGCATGATGAACACGAGATCGAACATCTGCAGGGCCGAGATCACGGTCAGCACGATGACGAAGAAGATCGTGGGCGAGAGCAGCGGGAGCGTGATCGAGACGAACTGCCGGATGCGCCCGGCGCCATCGAGCGCGGAGGCCTCATAGAGGTCCTTCGGGATGCCCTGCAGCCCCGCGCCGAGGATGATGAGGTTGATCCCGAGGCCCATCCAGACGCCCACGACGGCGAACGCGTAGATCGTGAACCGCGCATCCGCGACCCAGTACTGTCCCGGGATGCCGACGAGCGAGAGCACCCAGTTGACGAGGCCGAAGTCGCCGTTGAGCAGGAAGCGCCAGACCATGCCCACGGCGACCGGGAGGGTCACCACGGGCAGGAAGAAGAGCACGCGGTAGACGGAGCGCCCGCGCGAGACCTGCTCGATGAGGGCCGCGAGCACGACGGCGATCGGGATGCCGAGCAGCACGAGCCCCGTGTAGAGCAGCGAGTTGCCGAAAGCCCGCCAGAAGGCGGCGTCGGTCAGCAGCCCCGTGTAGTTGTCGATCCCCGTGTAGGTGCCCGGCCCGAAGACGGGGATGTCGAGGAAGCTCTTGACGAACGTCGAGAGGAAGGGCCACAGGTACAGCACCGCGAGGCCGATCGTCGCGGGTGCGATCATGACGAGCGCCCACCAGTCGGTGCGCATGAGGGGCCCGGGGCGGCGGCGCTGCCGCCGCCCCGGGTTGCTTGCGGATGCGGTCATCAGCCGGCGGCCAGGACCTTGTCGATCGCGTCGGCGTACTTCTGCGCGGCTTCCGCGACGGGCTCCTCGCCGTTCCAGGCGGGCGTGAGGAACTCAGTCTGCTTGCCCTGCCACTCGGCCGCGTTGCCCTGGACCGGGAGGGGCACCGAGTACTCGATCGCGTCGATGAAGACCTGCAGGTCCGTGAACTCGGGCATGGCATCCATCCACGTCTGCGCCGTGCCGGCGTAGGCGGGGAGCACGGCACCGTTCTCGGCCTGGATCTTGGCGGCCTCCTCACCGCTCGCGAAGATGAGGAACTTCTTGACGGCGTCCGGGTGCTTCGTTCCCGCGAAGCCGACGTTCTCGATGCCGCTCGAGACCGTCGCGCGTCCCGCGGGGCCGACCGGGAGCGGGGCGACGCCGACGTTGGGCCGGAACGCCTCATCCTGGTAGAACTGCAGCGCCCAGTACGCACCCGACATGTACATCGCGACCTTGCCCTGCTGGAACATCGTCACCGCCTCCGTGTCGGACAGCTGCTGCAGCGTAGGCGACGACCCGTCGGCCATGAGATCGGTCCAGAACTGGAGACCCGCGATCGCCTCAGGGGAGTCGATCTCGGCGGTCTTCCCGTCGTCGGAGATCACCTGGCCGCCCGCCTGGTAGATCGTGTTGTAGTAGCCGCCCTGATAGTCGATGGGAGCGGCGACGCCCCACACGCCGTCGCGCGTGAGGGCCTTCGCGGTCGCCCGGAAGTCCTCCCACGTCCAGTCAGCCGAGGGGTAGTCGAGGCCCGCGGCGTCGAAGAGCGCCTTGTTGTACCAGACGCCGTTCGTGTCGAAGTCCTTCGGGAGGCCGTAGATCTTGCCGTCGCCCTGGTCGTAGAGGTCGAGAACGGCCTGCGGGTACGCGTCGAGGTCGACGCCCTCCGACTCGATCGCGTCGCTGATGTCGAGCAGCTGGCCGCCCGCGGCGTAGGGGCGGATCTGCTGCGCGAGCATCCAGAACGCGTCGGGTGCCGTGCCGCCCTGGGCGCCCGTCTGGAGCGTCGACCAGTACTGCGGCCACGGGAGCTCCTGCAGCTCGACATGGATGTCGGGGTTCTCGTCTTCGAAGGCGTCGACGATCGCCTGCATGGCCGGGGTCTGCGTGCCCGCCCACACCGCGTAGGTGATCGTCACGGGGCCGTCGTCGTCGCCGCCTGATGTCGCGCAGCCCGCGAGGAGCGCGGCACCGGCGAGTGCTGCGGTCGCCGCCAACCATCTCTTGTGCATGGGGATTCCTTTCGTGTTCCCCGGTCACCGATGACCGGGGTCGGGGGTGATGTGCAGGTCGGAGGGCACGACGAGGCGGCCGTGCGCCCAATCGACGTGCGCCGGAGAACCCTCGCCGAGCGGGTGGGTGCGCAGCTCGAGCGTGCGGACCCCCGTGACGTCGACGTCGAGCTCGCGGGCGGGCTCGCCCGACGCGACGTCGACCGAGGCGAGGACCACTCCGTCGCCCACGATCTCGCCGCGGGCGCGGCATCCGGGCGTCTCGTCGTCGACGCCGACGAGGATCCTCACGCGCGTCGCGCGCGCGTCGAGGGCGAGCTCGAGCGAAGAGGGCGTCGAGACGCCGAAGCCGTCGTCGAGCGGGGCCCCCGCGACGTGCATGGGGATGCCGTCGGCCGGGTTGCCGCCGCCGTTGCTCATGTCGCGCTCGACGGGCCCGCTCTCGTTGCGGAAGGAGAGCATCGGCAAGCGCGACAGCACGTGCTCGCCCGGCGTGAGCGGCGCGACGAGCCGCGCGTGGGCGATCGCGGGGATCTCATCTCGCGCTTCTTCGATCGCGATGACGCCGAGCGCCCCCGGCGCGATGCCCGCGGGAGCGACGACGCGCCACCGGCCCGCGCCCTCGGCCACGGCGGTCCATCCGGGTGGCGTGCGCAGCGTGGCGTCGGGCGAGGTCGTGAGCACGGCGCTGCGCTCCGCGTCGAGCTCGCCGCGCGCGGGCGTGACGCGCGGCGCGGGCCCCTCGGGACGGGCCGCGGCGCGGAAGAGCTCGGCATCATCCCGGGCGAGCACCGCGAAGAACCCGCCGTCGCGCGCGATCGGCACGTCGAGTTCGGACACGTCGAGCTGCCGCAGCTCGCGGAGCCCCCCGCCCTCGCCGTCGGCGATGATCCACGCGTTCCAGGCGCCGCCGCCGAGCCGATCGAGCGGCACGCGCAGGGTGCGCTCGGCACCCGTCGCGATCGCGCCGACGAACCAGCGATCGCCCGAGCGCCTCGCGACGACGGCCTCCGTATCGGGTGTCCCCGCGAGAAGCACGGTCTCGTCCCAGACCGGGGGCAACTCGCTGAGGGCGCGCGCGACCTCGGGTCGGGCCGCGTACACCTCGACGTCGTCGGCGAAGTGCGTGATGCCGCATTCGAACGCGACGGCGAGGCCCAGCTCGTGCCCGTCGCTCGTCGTGCGGCCCGGTGCCGTGAGGGCGACGGGTGTGTAGTCCATCGCGCCGACGACGTTGCGGGTGAACGGCTGGATGACGTTGTGAGCCGCGTCGAGAGGCGTGTCCTGGTAGAAGACGTAGTACTCCGAGCCGCGGATCGCCTCGTAGCCCACGACCTGGGGCCACGTGCGCACCCAGCCGCGCGGGATGACCGAGCCGTGGAAGTTGACCATGAGACCCAGGCGGGCCGTCTCGCTGAGGATCGAGTCGTACCAGCGGTACCGGTCCTTCGACTCCGACTCCATGAAGTCGACCTTGATGCCCGCGACTCCCCACGACCGCCACAGCGCGAGCCGCTGCAGCTCGAGCGGTCCGTCGAGGTCGTGCCACACGACCCACAGATGCACCTGGATGCCACGGCGGCTCGCGTAGGCGACGATCTCGGGAACCCAGGTCTCCTCCCATCCGCAGTCGATGAGCAAGTGCTCCCAGCCGAACTCGGCCGCCCGGTCGACGAAGCGCTTCTGGTGCTCGAGCTGCGCCCCCGAGTAGAAGTCCGACCACCACGACCATGCGGCGCGGCCCGGCCGTGCGACGGGCGCGAGATCGACGCGGGGATCGGGCGCGAGCTCGTCGACGAACCGGCTCGCGACGATGTCGGAGAGCTCCCCCACGACGAGCACGCGCCAGGGTGTGAGCGGGCCGCGCGCGACCTCGACGCGCTCGTCCGCGAGGCGGATGGCGAGCCCACCCTCCTCCTCGACGTGCGCGTGCGCTCCGCTGAAGCGGCCGTCGATGTCCGCCTCGGTGAGAAGCACGTACGGGGCGCCTGCCTCGCCGGCACGCAGAAGGAAGGGGAATCCGTAGTCGCCCGGCGCGAGGTCGCGGATGTCGCTTCCGCGCCGCGGCGTCTCGTACCACGTCTGGTAGTCGAGCACCCACGCGCGACCGTCGGCCGGCAGGCTCAGACGTGTGTGCTCGGCGTCGATCCAGGAGACGCCCCACAGGGCCGTCGCCGCGTAGCGGAACGCGAGCCCCTCGTGCGAGACGCGCAGCTCGAGCTCCCACTCGAGCCCGTCGTCGTGGCGCAGCTCGACGATGACCGCGTCGTGGCGGTACTCGAGGCGCCCGGTCGACTTGCCCGAAGTGGCCGTCCACGCCGCCTCGACCGGCGAGGTGCGGGCGCGGAGGATGCGCGAGCGTCGCAGCTCGTGTTCGCCGAGCTGCAGGCCGAGGTCGATCGAGGGCAGGGCACGTCCATTCCAGCTCGCCTCGAGCCGCAGGCCGCCCTCGGCGACGAGCGCCCCCTCGAGCCGACCGCGACGGAACGCCACCCGCTCGGGCGCGGCCGTCGCGGACAGGTCGTGCACCACAGCGTCTCCCCGCGTCGTCGAGGCACCGTGTCTCGGCGCCGCATCGAAGCTACCTCCCCCGCCGAGAATCGCGACATGACGGTTCCGCCACACCACATGGACGAATCGACTAGCGGATGCGTCGGACGAGGCCCATCATCACGGGGATGTCCACTGATGAACGGGACGATCGACTAGGAAACCCACAGGGGCTACTGCAGATGCACCTCGCCCACGAGGTTGACCTTGATGCCCATGCGATCGAGCATCGCGGCCTTCGCGACGAGCGCGCGGTCGGCGGTCTCGGCATCCGGCGCGTACACGAGCTGGGCGTGGTTCGCCTTGTGCCGCGCCATGAACTGATCGCGGGAGACGTCGTGCAGCACGACGTGGGCGATGGGCCACTCGGGGTTCGTCGCGTTCTTGCGGCGCGCCGTCTCCTCCGCCGGCAGCTCGACGACGGTTCCGCGGAAGATGTCGGCCTGCAGGATCCCATCGGCGATGAAGACGCGCGAGAGCACGACTTCGCCCGGCTTCGAGATGCCGTTGATCGTCGATCCGCCCGCGGGGAAGAAGACGTGACCCTGTCGCCACCCCTCGGCCTTGTCCCAGCCGCCGAGATGCGAGGCGGGGACGGAGCCTGAGATCTCGTAGACCCACACGAACCGGCCGTCGTACTCCTCGCCCCACCGCACGTCGTGGAGCGTGTTGTCGGGGATGAGGCCCATCGCACGCCACACGCGGTCGGTGACAAGGGCATCCACCGCGACGCCCTCGTCCGCCTCGTTGAAGTGCGGGAAGGCGCGCCCGGGGAAGAGCTCTCGGGAGCCGTCGCGCGAGAGCACGGGCGGCCGATCGGTCGTGTTGAGCATGCCCTCGGCGAGGTCCGATGCCGGCACGAGGTCCTTGAGCCCCTGCTGGTACTGGATGCCGACGGCGTCGAGCCCGAAATCGTCGGCGATGCGCAGCGCAGCGATGTACATCTTGAGCTGCCATTGCACTTGCTCGCGCGTGAGCTCGGTCGAGGGGTCGTCGCCGTAGCGGAAGGTCATGCCGCGATCGGTGAGCCACGCATAGGCGGCGTCGGCCTCGTCGTCCCCAACGCGGAGCATCTCGGCATAGAGCGCCGATTGCGAGAGCCTCTCCTTGTAGATGCCCGTCGGGTTGAGCAGCTCGTCGTCGAAGATCGCGTTGTACATGCCCATGCAGCCCTCGTCGAAGACCCCGATGATGGCCTTCTCGGCGAGCAACTGGTCGCCGAGCGCGCGGCCGAGCTCGACCTCGGGCGTGTCAGGCAGCTCGGGGAGGGGGCGCACGTGCGACGCGTCGTGCGTGATGCGGCCCGTCTCGGTCCACTCGCGCAAGCCATCGCGGAACCACTCGTCCGTGAAGTCGACGGACCAGATGGTCGCGTAGTCCTTGCCCATCTTCGTGAGGCCCGCGTTGAGGCCGAGCAGGCCGACGAGACCCGGCCAGTCTCCCGCGAAGTTAGCGACCGTGAGGATCGGGCCGAGGTGCGTGCGCAGGCCCGGGAGCACGTGGTGCGAGTACTGCCACACGGCCTCCGCCACGATGAGCGGCGCGTCGACGGGGATGCGGGTGAACACCTCGAGCCCCATGCGCTGGCTCGAGATGAAACCGTGCCCCGTCGCGGGGTCGACATCGTTCGCGCGGATCACGCTCCACCCGAGCTCTTCGAGAACGCGCGTGACTCCCGCCTCGAGCTCGAGCTGCGTGGGCCAGCCCGCGACGTTCGCCGACTCCCGCAGATCGCCGGAGGCGATCAGGTACGCCGTCCGAGGTGCGAGCTCGGGCCGCGGGGCGGGTGCGGGAAGCGTGTAGGTCATGCGGATGCTCCTTCTGTTTGCCGCGTGGCGAGCGCGTGCGTGACGCCGGTCGTGGAGCTGTAGAGCTCGAGGTAGAGCTCGAACAGCGAGTCGTAGTCCGCGGTCGCCGCGGGGTCGGGCTGGATCGTGCGGACGATCGGGTTCCAGTCCGTGATGCGCGGCGGTGCCTCCGCCGTCGCGACGGCAGCGAGGAACGCGGCGCCGTAGCTCGCGCCGATCGTCGTCGCGGGCAGCTCTTGCGGCAGTCCCGTGACATCCGTGACGATCTGGGGCCACAGCTCCCCTTGCGTGCCGCCGCCCACCGCGACGACGCGACGGATGTCGGCGCCGGCTGCGCGCATCGTCTCGACGTTGTGACGCACGCCGAACGCCGTCGCCTCGAGTGCCGCCCGGTAGAGGTCGCCACGGCCGTGCCCCAGGGTCAACCCCGCGATGACGCCGCGCGCATCCGGATCGAGGATGGGCGTGCGCTCGCCCGCGAAGTACGGCAAGGCGAGAAGGCCCCGCGCGCCCACCCCGGAGGCCGCGGCCTCGCCGAGTAGTTCGGGGTAGTCGGTCCCCGTGAGGCCCGCGAGCCACCCCGTGAGCGCTCCCGCGGTCGCGAGACCGCCCGCGAGGTTGCGACTCCCCGGGAACGCGCCGACGGTCGTCCACATCGACGGCGTGCGGAGGGTCTCGTCGCCCGTCGCGACGAGGAACATCGTCGTGCCGTACATGAGCATGAGATCGCCTGCGCCGTGTGCGCCGACGCTCACGGCCTCCGTCCAGGCGTCGATCGTGCCCGCGATGACGGGCGTCCCCGCGGGGATGCCGGTCGCATCCGCGGCGGAGGGCGTCACGGCGCCCGCGATCTCACCCGCCCACGCGAGGCGTGGCTGCTCGAGCCCGGGTGCGTAGTCCGCCCAGAGCTCGTCGTCCCAGTGCTCTCCCTCGATGTCGTAGAGCGGCGTGGCCTGGCTCGCGGACTGGTGGTCGAGCACATAGGCGCCCGTGAGCCGGCGCACGAGCCACGATGCAGGCATGAACAGGCGCCGTGCACGCGCGTAGGCATCGGGCTCCTCGTCGGCGACCCAGACGATCTTCGGGCCCGCCGCCTGCGAGCTGAGCAGCGAGCCTCCGACCCTGGCGATGCGATGCGCGCCGAGCTCGGCCGTCATCCGCTCGATCTGCGCGACGGCTCGCGTATCGACGCCGTAGAGGATCGCGGCGCGCACGGGCTCGTCGTCCGCATCGGCGAGCAGCACGCACGGTCCCATGCCGCTCACGCCGACCGCCGTGATCTCGATCTCGCCGTCGTCCTCGGCGAGGCCGCGTACCCGCAGCGCGAGGTCGACGAACTCGTCCCACCACACGCGCGGGTCCATCTCCACCCATCCCGGGCGCGGGCGCTCGACGTCGTGCTGCACCGTCGCGCTCGCGAGGATGCGACCGTCGGGATCGACGAGCACGCCCTTGCTGCTCGACGTGCCGATGTCGACCCCGAGGGTGCAACGTCGACGCATGAGGTCCTCCTCGATCCTTCCGGCGACCGGACGCGCTCACTCTAGAAGAAATCGATTTCATGATCAAGTCGCGCGAAGGCTCCGACCCGCCGGGCCACGCGCGAGCGGGTCAGAATCGCGCGGGTTGGACCTCGTTGCGCAGCACGACCGTGCGCGCGGGCTCCGTGTCGCCCGCGATGCGGCTCAGGAGCATCTTCGCGGCCGTGACGCCCATGTGCCGCGCGGGGAGCCGCACGACCGTGACGGCAGACGGCGTGAGGGTCGTGAACGGGAGCGAGCCGATGACGGCGACCCCGAGCTTGGGCGGCGTCATGCCGCGCTCCGTGAGCACCTGGATGGCGCCGACGCCCAGGAGGTTGTTCGCCGCGACGATCGCGTCGGGGGGCTCGGGCGACGCGAGGAACTCCTCCATGACCTGGCGGCCGCCGTCCACGCGGAACGTCGAGTAGCGCAGCAAGGGCTCGAGGTCGAGCTCGGGGAAGTGGCGCGCCATGACCCCCCGCCAGCCTTGTGCGCGCTCGTACGCGGTCTCGACGTCCTCGGGACCCGTGAGGCACGCGATGCGCCGGTAGCCCGCCTGCACGAGGTTCTCCGTGGCCGCCTGTCCCGCCTGCCGATTGGCCATCACGACGCCGTCGATGTCGTAGCCCGTGCCACGGTCGACCGCGACGACGGGGCGGCCGCGCGCGAGCAGCTCGTCGAGATTGCTCTGATCGGATGCCGCCGCGAGGATGACGCCCGCCATGTGCTCCGAGATGGCGATCTGCAGATACGTCGCCTCCTTGTCGATGCGGGAGTCGGTGTTGCACAACACGACCGAGTACCCGGCCTCCGAGGCGACGTCCTCGACGCCACGTGCCATCTCGGTGAAGTACGGGTTCTCGATGTCGGGGATGACGAGCGCGATGACCTCGGATGCCCGTTTGCGCAGCGTGCGCGCCGTGCGGTTGGGCGTGAACCCGAGCTGCCGCGCGGCGTCACGCACCGCTGCCGTCTTGTCTTCGGAGACGCCCATGCCGTTGAACACGCGCGAGACGGTCGCGGGCGAGACCCCCGCCAGCTTCGCCACCTCGTAGATCGTCGCCATCGCTCCCGCCAGACGTGCCGGCTCACGTTGACATGCCGGTGGAGCAACAATACAGTGCTGAAATCGATTACACTGCCGACCTCGCCGCCGACCCCGAGACGGGCGTGCCGATCTCGCGCGCCCCGGGTCCCTTGCGCGTTCGCGTCGCCCACGTCGATCAAGCCAACACGGTCATGTCGGCAAGCGACGGCGACCTCTGGCCCTCTGCATGGGCGAGCGATGGATCGCTCTACGCGGCCGCGGGCGACGGCACGGGCTTCGCACGGCACGACTGGAGCGACATCCTCGTCAACCGCATCGACGGCACGCCGGAGACGGGGCTCACAGGCGAGCGCTTGGCGGACGGCGACGCCGTCGCGCCGATCTGGGAGCCCACGCTGTTCAACCGCAAGCCCACGGGCATGGTGTGCGTGCGCCTCGACGGGCACGACGTGCTCTTCCTCGCCGTGCAGGATCTGCGGTGCACCGAGGGGCCCGACATGTTCAACGAGGCGCCGACGGCGACCGTCGTGCGCAGCGACGACCTCGGTCGCACCTGGACGTGGCCGTCGCGGCCGATGTTCACCGACCATGTCTTCACGACCGTCATGTTCCTCGACCTGGGCCAGGCGAACGGCGGATGCGAGTGGGTCTACGCATTCGGCATCGACGGCAACTGGCGCACCTCGTTCTCGAAGATCGTCGACGACCCGACGGCGCTCTACCTCGCACGCGTGCGGGCGGCGCATGTGCAGGACCGCGCGGCGTGGGAGTTCGTGGAGGGCTACGACGAGACGGGCGCGCCGCGATGGACGCGCGACATCCAGCGCAAGCATCCCGTGCTCGTCGATGAGCGGCGCCATTACCCCTCCCCCGTGCCCGGCATGGACGCGCACGGCTTCACGGGCATCGCGCAAGGCGGCATCGTCTGGAATCCCGGGCTCGGCCGCTACTTGTACTCGAGCTGGAGCGAGTTCACCTTCGAGTTCTTCGAGGCGCCCGCACCATGGGGGCCCTGGCGGCTGCTGCACAGTCACGACTTCGGCCATTTCCCGTGGCACGGCCCGCGGTCCCCGCTCGCCAAGCACGGGGGCTACGCCCCGACCATGCCGTCGAAGTTCATCTCGCCGGACGGTCGCGACCTCTGGCTGCAGAGCAACTGGTTCGTGCCCGCGTCGTCGCGCGGCGGCCGCGCCTACTCGTTCGGGTTGCGGCGCGTGCGCCTCGACCCCGGCACGGATGCCGTCGCGGCAGCATCCGGGAACCTTGCGCTCGACGGCGCGTGGCCGCTCGTCTCGCGCGTGCGCGAAGGCCAGGAGAACGTGCTCAACGATGGCACGCGCGAGCTAGCGGAGGACTCGGCATTCGGCCCCGGCACGGGCGAGGACGTGTGGGGGTACACGTGGGCCTCGCCCCGGCGCATGGCGCGCCTCGTCTACTCCCCCGGCCCCCAGGACTCGCTCGGCGGCTGGTTCGCCACGCCTCCGCGCGTCGAGGTGCGCATCGACGGCGCGTGGATCGCGGTCGAGGACGCCGTGATCGATCCGCCATACGCGTGCGACTTCACGGCGCTCGAGCACGACGCGTACGTCGTGACCTTCGCGCCCGTCGTGGCGGACGGCATCCGTCTCACGGGCGAGCCGGGCGGGCCGCTGCGCTACACCTCGATCTCGGAGCTCGAGGTCTGGGCGTAGCGCAACCGGCCTACTTGATCCCCGAGATCTTGATGCCCTCCACGATGTAGCGCTGCAGAACGAGGCACAAGATGATGACGGGCGCTGCCGCGAGCGCCGACCCGGCCATGAGCAGCCCGAGCTCGCTGTTGCCGCGCTCGAAGCGGAACGACGCGAGGTACTGCTGGATCTGGAAGAGGTTGGGGCTCGAGATCGTCATGACGGGCCACACGTAGGAGTTCCAGAACGCGAGGAACGACGTCATGGCGACGACCACGAAGACCGGCTTCGACATCGGCAGGAAGATCGACAGGAAGATGCGGAAGCGCCCCGCCCCATCGATGAACGCGGACTCCTCGAGCGCGCGCGGCACGGAGAGGTAGAACTGCCGCAAGAAGAAGATCTGCGCCGCGGATGCCGCCCCCGGCAGGATGAGCACGGCGAGCGTGTCGAGCATGTGCAGTCGCGTCACGACGATGAACGAGGTGAGCAGGATCGCCATGCCCGGGAGGAACATCGTGCCGATGACGATGACCCACACGAGCCTCTTGAACGGGAAGTCGAGCCGCGCGAAGACGTAGGCCGCCATCGAGTTCACGACGACGCTCAGCGCCGCGAAGATGAGCGCGCCCGCGAGCGTCACCATGATCGATTGCAGGAAGGCGGGATCCTGGAGGATCTGCGCGTAGTTCTCCCACTTCCACACCTCGGGGAAGAACTGGAAGGGCGTGCGCGTCACTTCGTTGCGCGACTTGAAGCCCGAGATGACGAGCCACGCGAGCGGGAAGAGCGCGCCGAAGAGGAACGCCACGACGAGCACGACGCGGAGCACCGTCACGGCGGCCCGGGGCCCCCATGGCCCGCGCGGATGCCGCACACGCCGCGGTGCCCGCTGCGTTTCGCCGAGAAGAGTCGTCGCGACCATGGTCAGTCCTCCGCCTGCGCCGAGTTCAAGAACCGGAAGATGAGAGCCGAGATCGTTCCGAGCACGATGAACAGCAGGAATGCCGCCGCGATCGAGTAGCCCGCCGTGATGTCGTCGCGGAAGTGGGTGAAGATGAGGAGGTTGGGCAGCATCGTCGACTCGAGCGGCCCGCCGTTCGTGAGCACGAGCGGCAGCTCGAACTGCTGCACGTTCGCCACGAACCCCGCGATCATGAGGTACAGGAACGTGTTCCTCATGAGCGGCAGCGTGATCGAGAAGGTGCGTTGCCACCAGTTCGCGCCATCGAGCTCGGCGGCCTCGTAATAGCTCGCCGGGATGTCGAGCAGGCCCGCGAGCATGATGAGCGCCGCGACCCCGAGTCCGAGCCACACGGCCGGCACGGCCATCGCGGGAAGCGCGAGGGCGACATCCGCGAGCCAGGCTTGCGCCTCGACGCCGAACAAGCCGATGACCCAGTTCGCGAGCCCCCCGTGGTACTGGTAGATGAGGATGAAGATGATCGACGCGATGACCGTCGAGATCGCCGTCGGGATGAACACGCTCACCTTGAGCACCGACGCGAGGCGCCTGCTCACGCCGGCCACGAGGCTCGCGAACGCGAAGGCGAGCACGAGCTGCGTGGGCACGACCATGAGCGCGAACAGCAAGCCACGTCCGACGGATGCCACGAACGACTCGTCGGTGAGCACCCGGCGGAAGTTGTCGAACCCGACGAAGACCGAATCGCGGTAGAAGCTCCAGTCGAAGAAGCTGAGATAGGCCGACTGAATCATCGGCCAGATCACGAAGATGCCGAGCAGGACGAGGGCCGGCGCGAGCATCGCGAACGCGACGACCGTGTCGCGGGGGGCGCAGCGCGCGCGCCGAGCCCCCCGCACGACCTCTCGGCCGTTGATGATACGGGTCAAGATCGCTACTTCTTCTGATCCGCCAGCTTCAGGTCGGCGATCACCTTGGTGATGGCCGCATCCGCTTCGGCTTGCGCCTCGGCGATATCGCCGCCCAGCATGGCCTTCTCGAGAGCCGTGCCCATCGCGAGGCTCACCTGCCAGTCGTAGGTGGGCTCGAGGATCGCGGACTTCGTCGACTCGACGAGCACGTCGTAGAACGGGTTGACCGACTTCGCCGGATCCTCGGCGAGCTCCGCCGCGACGCTCAAGCGCGGCGAGAGCTTCGTGAACTTCGTGTCGATGAAGTACTGCTTCGGCACGGTCGTGTCCTCGGCGAGCAGCCAGCTGATCGCGGACGCCGCGAGCTCGGCCTTCTTGGACTTCGCGTCGACGCCGATCGTCCAGCCGCCGAGGGTCGCGCTCGAGCGCGAGGTGTCACCGTCGATCGTCGGCATCGCCGCGACGCCGAGCTTGTCGATGACATCGGGGTAGCTGTTGAGCAGGAGGCTGATGCCCCACGATCCGTTCGCCATCATCGCGAGCTTGCCCTCGCCGAGCGGCGCGGCGTCGCCGTAGGGGCTGAGCGGCTGCTTCGCGATGACGCCCTTCGCGTAGAGGTCTTGATAGAACTGGAAGAGCGGTGTGTAGGCCGGGTCGGAGGCCTCCGACGTCGACCAGTCGTCCGAGATCGGCAGGTGACCGGCGGTGCCGTTCTGCGACGCCCACGTCGTCCAGGAGAGCTCGACCGCGTTCTGGGCGATCTGGAAGGGCACGACATCCGGGTTCGCTTCCTTGAGCGCAAGCCCCGCGTCGATGAGTCCCGCCCAGTCCTTCGGGGGGTTCGCGGGGTCGAGCCCGGCGGCCTCGAACATGTCGGTGCGGTACAGCAGGAGGGCGCTCGGCTCGTACAGCAGCGGGTAGGCGTACTGCTCGCCGTCGACCGTGACGGCGTCGAGGAAGCGCGGCTCGAGGTCGTCCCAGGCCGACTGCTCGATGTACGAGGTGATGGGAGCGAGCTCGCCGTTGCGCGCCTTCATGGGCACGGCCGAGTAGTTCATCGTGTACATGTCGGGCGCGTTGCCGGCCGCTTGCGCGGCCTTCATCTTCTGCTCCCACGCGTCGCCCGGCACGACCGTCAACTGGATCTGCACGTCATCGTGCGCGGCGTTGAAGGCGTCGACCTGGGCCTTGTACCAGGCGTTGTCCTCGTCGGAGAACTTGTTCTGCCAGAAGACGACGGTGTTCTCGTCGACGGGAGCGCCTCCGCCGCCCGGCGTGCCGCTGCCGCATCCGGTGAGCGCGAGGGCGCCGACGACGACTGTCGAGACGGCGAGGGCCAGGGATCGGTACTTCATTGTTTCCTCCTCTGTGTGACTGCGTGATGCAGGGGCTTCAGGACGTCGTGAGGGCGTAGTCGTCGACCTGCACCCACATGTCGCCGTTGTCGGTCCAGATGCCGGTGAAGACCTCGACGCTCGTGCGGCTGCCGCTGTTGAACGTCACGGTGTACCGGGTCCACGGGCCGACGGCATGGAAGTTGACCTCGGAGATCGGTGCGCCGCCCACGTTGCGCACGCCGAAGAACCCGTTGTCGTTGTTCGCCGAGGTGCGCAGCCAGCCGGTCAGGCGATAGTTCGTGTTGGGCGTGACCGCGACGACCTGGTGGATGTCGTGCCAGCCCGAGTTATAGCGCACGAAGCCGTTGCGATCGCCCGAGAAGCCCCAGATGCCGTTGTCCACGCCGCAATTGCCCGTGCAGGCCCACGGGCTGCTCGCGCTGCTCGTCGTCTGGCGCTCGAAGCTCGGGTCGCGCATGAGGTTGGGGTTCGCGACGGTGCCCGAGGTCGTGAGGTTCACGCGCATGAGGTAGACGTTGTACGGATCCCACTCGGAGAGCGCGAAGTAGAGCTCGTTGCCCGAGGACCACGGGTGCATGAAGCCGCCGTACGGCCCGGGGTAGTCCGCCGAGCTCGCGATGACCTCCGGGGCGCTCCAGCTCGCCGTCGGGGCCGTCGCGTTGCGCAGCACGATGTCACTGCCTTGCATGTAGGTCATGAGCCACTTGCCGCTGTAGGCGTTCTTCTGCACCGAGAGCTCGGCGACGGGCGCCGAGATGATCGCGACGGCAGCGGATTCGGATGACGACCACGTGGATCCGTCCCAGTACGTGAAAGCCGACTTGGTGAGGATCGAGGCCTCGGGCACGCGCGCGAGGTACGCGGGACCCGTGCGCCCGTTCTGCGTGCCGAACAGGTAGACGTAGCCGCCGTCTCGCACGAACGCCACCATCTGGAATTTGTTGGTGCCGGTCGGGTTGTCCCAGCGCGGGCCGCCCGCGGTGACCCACGTCTGACCGTTGTCGTCGGAGTAGGCGATCGCGGCGTAGTTGGTGTCCCACGAGCCGGGGACGCCCCAGTGGCGCACCGACATGTAGGCGAGGTACTGGCGCGTGCCGACCGAGACGCCCGCCGTCGGGATGACGGTCATCTCGTCGTTGTCGATCTTCTTGCTGGGGATGAGCTCCTTCGCATGCCCGGGCGCATCCGTCGCGGCGCTCACGAAGCTCATGCCGTCGGCGAGGTTGGTGTCGGTGCTGCGCAGGAGCACCTGGCTGCGCCAGTCGTTGCCGTTGCCTCCCGGCGGTGCCCACGTGTTGCCGAAGGTGTCGCCGAAGGCCGTGAGGATCTGGCCCGAGCCGTTGTCCCACATGATGCCCAGATCGGTCGAGTACATGCCCCATGCCGCGGGCGTATTGCTCGTCGAGTTCGGTCCCGTCATCTTCCCGACGACGACGGCCGGCGAGAGCGCCGTCGTCGCCTCGGCTCGATCGGCATCCTGCGGAGTGACGAGAAGTGTTGCCGCGGCGATTCCTGCCACGGTGAGACCCGCGATCCCGCGAAGTGTCCTGCGACCCATCTCACGCCTCCTTCGGCGATACGTCGGCACGGACGTCGTCGTCCGGCACGGTCAGGGTAGACGAAATCGATTTCAAGCGCAATGATCATCGTGGCGGCGATTCCGCGTTGACTTTGCGGTTGATGCCTCCTTAGAGTGGTGAAATCGATTGCATCCGAGAAGAAAGCTCACGCCTCAATGACGAGTCCCTCGCGCCCCGGCCTGTCGTCCCTCTCCCAGCTCCGGGAGGTGCAGACGCGATCGATCTCCCCCGAGAACTTCGACGGCTCCGCGGGCGGCGGAGGGCGCGCCACCGAGGGAACCGGTGCCTCCGCCGCTCGCGATCTCGGACCGGGATGGAAGATCTCGCCGAGCGTCGACATCCCCGCCGGCGAGACCTTCGAGCTCGCGGCGATCGACGGACCGGGCCGCATCACCCACATCTGGATCACGACGCACACCGACAACTGGCGGATGCTCCTGTTGCGCGCCTATTGGGACGGCTCAATGGAGCCGGCCGTCGAGGTGCCCTACGGCGACTTCTTCTGCAACGGCTGGGGCGTCTTCGCCCAGGTCAACTCGCAGCCCATCGCGGCGAACCCGCACGGTGGCTTCAACTCCTACTGGCCGATGCCGTTCCGCACGGGCGCGCGGATCACGCTCGAGAACACCTCCGTCGTCGATGTGCGGGTCTACTACCAGATCACCTACGAGCTCGGTGGCGACCACTCCTCCGACGGCTACTTCCATGCCCAGTGGCGCCGCTCGAACCCGCTCGCCGAGCGCGTGCCCCACACGATCCTCGACGGCATCGAGGGCCGCGGGCAGTACGTCGGCACCTACCTCGCGTGGGGCGTGAACTCGAGCGGATGGTGGGGCGAGGGCGAGATCAAGTTCTACCTCGACGACGACACCGACTACCCCACGATCTGCGGCACGGGCACCGAGGACTACTTCGGGGGCGCATGGAACTTCGACATCCCGGGGCGGGGCTACACGGAATTCTCGACTCCCTACCTGGGCCTCCCGCAGGTCATCCGGCCCGACGGCCTCTACGCCTCGCAGCAGCGCTTCGGCATGTACCGCTGGCACGTGCTCGACCCGATCCACTTCGCTACCGGCATCCCGAAGGTCGACATCCAAGCGCTCGGCTGGCGCAGCGGATGGCGCTACCTGCCCTTGCGCGACGACATCGCCTCGACGGCGCTGTTCTACCTCGACCGGCCGACCGCCCGCCGACCCCGCACGCCCACGGCCGACGAACTGGAGGTGCACTTGGGCACGGCGCCCGTGCCCGACATCGGCGCGACTCCGCCGCGAGCACCCCGCGACTGATGCGGGCGAGGCGCGCGGTGGCCGCGACGATCGCGGCCGCGGGTGTCGCGCTGCTCGGCGCCTGTACACCCACGGGTCCACGCGACGACTTCCCTGATGCGCTCCCCGGCGCATCCTTGCAGGCCCGCATCGCCGACGCGCACGGTGCGGTGACCTTCTCCGACGGCGACCTGTGGCCGAGCTGCTGGTCGGATGACGACGCGCTCTACACGGCGAACGGCGACGGCACGGGTTTCGACGGCCCCGAGTTCACCGACATCGCGGTGAGCCGCGTCACAGGGACCCCCGAGGCGGGCGACCTCGCGGGCGAGTACCTCACGGGCGGCGATGCCGTCGGGCAGGTGTGGTCAGGTGAGGGCTTCACGCGCAAGCCCACGGGGATGCTGTGCGTCGACGGCGCGATCTACCTCGCGGTGCAGGACCTTCGCCTCGACTTCAACGCGGCGCCCGCGGCGACGATCGCGCGCAGCGACGACCACGGCCGAACATGGACGTGGGACGCGAGCGCGCCCATGTTCGACGACGGCGTCTTCACGACCGTGTGGTTCGCCGACTACGGGAAGGATGCGGAGCACGCGCCCGATCCGCACTATGCGTACGCCTTCGGGCTCGACGGCAACTGGCGCGACTCGTTCGACGACTCGGTGCCGGACCCGACCGAGCTCTTCCTCGCGCGCGTGCCCGTCGCATCCGTGCAGGACGTCTCGACGTGGGAGTTCTCCGCGGGCGAGCCGGGCGACGCCGAGCCCACCTGGACGCGCGACATCGACCGCAAGAGGCCCGTGCTCGTGGACGAGCGACGCCGCTACCCTCTCGACGACGCCGCTGACCCCGGCGTGCCGGGCGCTCACGAGCTGAGCGTCATCTCGCAAGGCGGCGTCACCTATCTGCCGAAGCTCGGCCGCTATCTCTACACCTCGTGGACCGAGCTCACCTTCGAGTTCTACGAGGCGCCGGCGCCATGGGGGCCGTGGACCCTCTTTCTCTCGGAGGACTTCGGGCCGTACCCGTGGACCGACGAGCGCTACGGCGGGTACGGCACGACGATCCCATCGAAGTTCGTCGCCGCAGACGAACGCACGATGTGGGTGCAGTCGAACGTGTGCCCGTGCGCTCCCGCGGGGATGTCGGCCTACTGGTTCGGCCTGCGCGAGCTCGAGCTCAATCCGCTCGCATGACCTCGAGCTCGAGAGAGCCCTCCGCGACCTCGATCGCGACCGCGTCATCCGTCACGACGACCGTGCCGTAGCCCGTCGACGAGATCCACGGCCAGCGCCCGGCCGCCCCGACGTGCAGCACGCCCGCCGCCTCGTCGACGCGCACACCCGAGCGCGCCTGGAGCACGGTCCACCCCGCCATGGCACGCGCGTAATGGTCGCCGCACTCGATCTCGTTGTAGGGATTGCGCCGCGACCCGTCGTGGCGGTTCCACAGGCCCTCGAGCACGGACTCGCCCTCCGCGACGAGGCCCTCGAACAGGCAATGCGCGGCGACCTGCCACTCGATGCCCGTCCAGACCTCGTCGGCGTAACGCGTCGGCACGGCCGGGCGCCCGCCGTCCGGCCACGAGCACATGAGCAGCCCGACGTCGTCGGCCGAGTCGGCGTAGACGCGGTAGGAGTGGACGAAGTCGGCGAAGCCGTGCCGCAGGTTCGTCGCGACGACGTGCCGCAGGGCGCTGCGCACGTGCTCGGCGGGCAGGATATGGCCGAGGCCGAGCTGATGCGCCCACCATTGCCCGATCACCTGGTCGCTCAGGATGCCGGTGAGCCACTGGAAGTCGACGGGGTCGCCGTCGTCGAGCACCTGGATGTAGTGCGTTCCGTCGAAGAGCGTCTCGTCGTAGAGACGTGAGCCGGACACGAAGCGGCCGCGCGCATCCGCAGCCTGCTCGGCATCGCCGAGTAGTTCGGCGAGCTCCTCGTAGGCGCGCAGGGCCGCGAGCCACAGGGTGCCCATGAAGGGGTTGACGCCTGCGAGGTCGATGTCGTGCGTGCTCGGCTGGATGCCGTGCAGCACGCCGTCGCCGTCGGCATCCCACTTCTCGGCGATGTGCCGATAGAGCCGTACGATCGCGGGCCAGCGCGCCTCGAGCCAGTCACGACCCGCGCCGCGCTGCATGTCGCGCAGCGACTTGAGGATCGTCGCGAGCATGCCGTCGAGCGCGGGCTCCTCGGGGCCGCCGATGAGCTCGTCGGTCATCTGCGGGAGGTAGACGGGAACGCGCAAGCGGTGCGGGATCGAGCCGTTCGGCGCCTGCATGATGTCGAACTCGGTGTCGCGCATGTTGCGCTCGAGCGTCGGCCACAGCCCTGCGAGGGCCGCCTCGTATTGCCACACGTGCGTGCAGTTGAGCGGGCACGAGCCGCCGAAGACGCCCGACCACATCCACGTCGACGCGCCGAGGGATCCCTCATGGCCGTAGAACCGGCCGTCGGCGCCGACGAAGCACGTCGGGCTGCGCACGTAGGCCGCTTGCGCCGCGAGGTGGTCGACCTCGCGCGGCGAGAGGCTCGAGCGCGTGAGGGTCGCGGTCCACGCCGTCGTGCGCGCGACGAGCTCATTCCAGCGACGCTCGACATCGTCCTGCACCGCGAGCGCATCCGGATAGCGCAGGGCGTAGGCGTTGCCGAGGTAGAACCGCGACGCGCCCCACTCGGGATGCGGCTGCCCGAACTGCTCGACGTCGACCATGCGGTTGGCGAAGTGCCACGACATCGCGAACCGCACCGTGCGGGACTCTCCGGGCTCGAGCCAGAAGGGCACGCCCACGACGCCGAGCCACGTGCGTCCGGCTGCACTCGGGCCCGAGCCGCCCCGCGGGGCATTGAGCTGCGGATCGCCGATCGTCGGCGCCGTCGCGAGGCGCGAGCGGCCGTCGTTGAGCGCGCGCGAGGCGAGGAAGGCGTGCAGGTGCTCGACGCCGGCGCACCGGGCGAGCACGGCGGCCGACTCGTCGTCGGCGGCGAGCACGAGCTGGCCCGCGAACTGGTCGCTCTCGTCGAGCGAGGGGTTGTCCATGACGACGCGCGCCCATCCCCCACCGCGCCGCAGCCGATTGACATTGCCCCCGAGGCCGGGCGTGTGCTCGCCGATCGGCGTGATGCCATCCCAGCCTGCCGCGTTGAGCAGCGAGCCCGCGAGCGTGCCGTGCACGGCGTAGTCGCCCGTGTTGCGCAGGGTGAACTCGAACATGCCCGTCGGGATCGAGCTCACCTCGACGTCGCCCGGCACCATCGGGTTGAGCACGCGCATGCGCACGTCGAGCGGATGCGCGTCGTCCGAGAACGCGATCTCGGCGACGGGGTAGGTGCCGCTGTACGCGGCGCGCTCGAACGTCGCGAAACGCTCGGCGGCATCCGTCATCCACGTCGGCACGACGCCGTCGGTCGTGAGGGAGGCGGCAGGGTCGGCGACGGGCGCGCCCTGCAGCATCGAGATGACCTCGAGCGGCGGCTCGATCTGCGTGACGCGCAGCCAGAACCCCGTGCCGGGCAGCGCACCCAGGTGGTTCGGCATGCCGTTCAGCTGCCACTGCCGGAGCGACCCGTCGGCGTTGACCGCGAACCCGCCGGTTCCGATTCCCCCGATCGGCATCGCGAGCGCGGGCACATCGGTGTGGGCGAGGTTCTGCTGAAGGATGTCGGTCATCTCTCTCCTTGCGGCGCGGGGCGCCGGCGGGTACGGACGGGGGTCAGCTCGGGCAGCTCGACGCCGAACGGCACGACGGTCGTCCATGACGTCGCGACGGCGAGCACCGCGAGCGCGGGCACCGCCGCGACGAGCACGCCCGCGAACCACGTGACGCCGAGCCAGGTGACCGCGGATGCCGCGGCGAGCGTCGCGATGGCCGCGAGCGGGCGCCGGACGGTCGCGAGCACGGCGACGACGACGACGGAGCCGAGGCGCACCTCGCCGCGTACGAGGCCGAGCGGAAGCGCGACGACCGCGATCGCCGCGACCACGGCGGTTGCGAGGCTTCCCGCCACAGCGACGACCTGGAAGAGGGGCGCGTGCGTGGCCTCCGCGACGGCAGCGGCGAGGAGGCTCGCGCTCGCGAGCAGTCCCGGCGTCGCGGTCGCCGCGGCCGCGACGAGCACGCCGCGGCGCCACCCTCTCGCGAGGGGGTCGGCGAAGAGCTCGCTGTGCACGGCTTGCACGGCCCACATGAGAAGCGGGGCGGCGAGCAGCCCGACGGCTGCCGGCACCCACGCGGATGCCGGACCGAGCGCCCACATGACACCCACGCCGAGCAGCACGGCGCCGACCCCCGTGAGCGCGAGCACGGGGAGCGCGCGCCACGCGGCGAACGGGAGCCGTCGCAGCACCTCGTCGCCGCGATCCCGCGTGGCAGGGGCGCGCGTCGCGATGCCCGGCGCGCTCATCCCTTGAGTCCCGTCGACGCGACCGACTCGACGATCTGCCGTTGGAAGGCCAGGAACGCCACGAGCAGCGGCACGACGACCATCGTGATGGCCGCGAACACGACGACAGCAGGCGCCGCGCCGAAACCGTTCTGAAGCGTCACGAGGCCGAGCGGAAGCGTCATGTTCTCGGGGCTCGAGAGGAAGATGAGGGGCCCGAAGTAGCCGTTCCACGACGCCTCGAAGCCGAGGATCGAGAGGGCAGCGATCGCGGGTCCCGAGAGCGGGATGAGCATCCGGAACAGGATCCAGAAATGACCAGCGCCATCGATGCGGGCCGCCTCGTCGAGCTCCCGGGGGATCGTGCGGAAGTACTGCGAGAGGAAGAAGATCTGGAAGACGTTGATGAGCGCCGGAAGCCACAGCGCCGCGAGGGTGTCGATGAGGCCGAGCTGTCGCATCATGATGAAGATCGGGATGATGACGAGCTGCGCCGGCACCATGAGAGCCGAGAGCATGACGACGAGCAGGATGCGGCTGCCGCGGAAGTCGATGCGCGCGAAGGCGTAGGCCGCGAGCACCGAGAACAGGAGCGATCCGCCCGTTGAGATGACGGCGAGCAGGAGTGAGTTGCCGAACTGCTGGAAGAACGGCATGTACTCGAGCACGTCGACGAAGTTCTGAGCCGTGAACGGGATCGGCAGCCAGTTCGGCGGGTCGGCGAACGCGAACTCGGGCACCGTGAAGCTCTGCACGATGAGCCACACGAGCGGCGACAGCATGAGCAGGCCGAACACGACGAGCACGAGATCGACGATGATCGCCGCCGCGGAGCGACGGCGCCCGTGACGACGCGGCGCCGCATCGATGCGCGTGAGGATGTCGTCGGTCATGACTCGTGCACCCACCTTCTGCGGCCGAGGAACTGCAGGACCGTCACGCCCATGATGATGACGAACACGAGGATCGCGACGGCGGCGGCATAGCCCATGTCGAAGGCCTGGAAGCCCTTCTCGTAGAGGTACATGATGATCGTCGTCGTGGCGTCCTGCGGTCCGCCCTTCGTGATGATCTGGATGGGGTCGAAGATCTGGAACGCGCCGATGAACGTGATGATCGTCGCGAAGAACATCGTGGGCGACATGAGGGGGAGGGTGACGTTCCAGAAGATCTGCCACGAGCTCGCGCCGTCCGTCCGCGCCGCCTCGATGAGCTCCGAGGGCACCGTCTGCAGGCCTGCGAGCATGATGATGAACGTGAAGCCGAGGGTGTGCCACAAGTCGATGAAGATGATCGCCGGCAGGGCCCACGCGGGGTCTGCGAAGAAGTTCGGCAGATCGATCCCGATCGACGCGGCGTACTGCGAGACGTAGCCGAACGTCGGGTCGAGCACGTACTTCCACAGCAGGGCGACGGCCGCCCACGAGATGAGGAACGGGAAGAAGATCGCGACGCGCGCGAAGTAGCCGAGCACGCGCGAGACGACCTGGTTGACCGCGAGAGCGAGCAACAGGCCGAACACGAGGTGCGTCACGATCGACGCGAACGCGAACACGAAGGTGTTGAGCAGCACGCGCGGCAGGAGCGGATCCGAGAACAGCTTCTCGAAGTTCGCGAGCCCCACGAACTCGGGCGAGGTCAGCAGATCCCACTTGAGGAACGCGAGCACGATCGCGAACACGAACGGGCCCGCGACGAAGACGAGGAACAGGAGGACGGCGGGGCTGACGAAGAGCCAGCCCGCCGCCTCGGTGCGACGCCGCTGGAGCAGGGCTCCAGGGCGCCGCACCGACGCGTTGTCACTCACCGACCAGCGACTCCAGCTTCGCCTGCGCGGCGTCGAGGGTCTCCTGGGCATCGCCCTGTCCCGCGATGATCGTCCCCCATGCCTCCTCGATCGTCTTCTGGGCCTCGGCGCCCTGATCGATCGACGGGATGGGCGTCGCCCACGACATCGCCTCACTCAACCGCACCGTGCCCTCGGGCGCGTTGTCGGTGAAGGCGGGCGAGTTCGCGACGGACTCGCGCGCGGGCACGATCGTGCCGCCGATCTTGGCGAAGTACTCGCCGGCCTCCTTCGACATGAGGAACTTGATGAAGGTCCACGCGGCCTGCTTGTTCTGGCTGTTCTTCGTGATGTTCCAGGCGTCCCAGCCGACGGGTGAGCCGTTCGTCGTCTTCGTCGGCCAGTTCACGACGACCGTGTTGTCGACCATGTCCATGTCCCGGATGCCGAGCACGGGCCAGCGCCCGCCGTTGAGCGTCGCGAGCTTGCCCTGCTTGAACGCCGTGTTGCCGTCGAACTGCCCTCCGGGCTCGGGCGCGAGGCCCATCTCGACGAGGCTACGCGCGAACTCGGCGGACTCGACGGCCGCGGGCGAGTTGTAGGTGGGCTCGCTCCAGTCGGCGTTGAACGTGCTCGCGCCGTTCGTCGTGAGCCACGGCATGACGTCGACGAAGTAGCCGGCGCCGGCGCCCGTGAGGTATGCGCCTGTCTTCTCCTTGATCTGCTTGCCCGCGGCGACGAACTCGTCCCACGTCCAGTTGCCGTCCTCGGGGATCGGCACGCCCGCCGCCTCGAACACCGTCTTGTTCAGGTACATCGCCATGGTGTTGAAACCACCGGGGATGAACACGGTCTCTCCGTTCGGGCCCGAGGCGAACTCCTCGTTGAACTTCACGAGGTTCGGGTTGATGTCGCTGAAGTAGTCGTCGACGACATCCTGGTCCTGTTCGATGTAGGGCGCGAGGTCCTCGAGGATGCCCTTCGACGCGAACAGCCGCTGACCTTCGGTCGCGACCTGGATGATGTCGATCTTCTGGCCGCCCGCGAGCCGCGTCGCGACGGTCGTCGAGAAGGTCGCCCAGTTGCCGCTCGGGATGCCGACCGCCTTGAGCTTGATGTCCGGGTACTGCTTGTTGAACTCCGCGAAGAGGGCGTTGAACGCCTTCTGCTGGTCGGCGTCGCCCATGTAGACGAAGTTGAGCTCACCGCTGTCGGGACTGCCGGTCGCGCCTCCGCCTCCGCCGCCCGTCGTGCAGCCGGTCATCACGAGCGTCGCCGTGACGGCGGCGGCCGCGATCGCGGTGATGCGCCTGATTGTCTTCCGCATTCGTCCTCCTCAGGAACACGACTCGTCGACGAGCCGGGACTGTCCGGACATCGCTGTCCGGGTGCTGTGTGTAGAGCGCCGGCGCCGCGGGATCGCCGCTGATCGCCTCGTCGCGAGACTAGACGAAATCGATTTCATGCGCAACGGCGCGGCGTGTCATCCGCGCTTCTCGAGGCCGGCCGAGAACCAGAAGACGTTGTACGGGTCCCACAGCGAGAGCGTGAAGTAGATCGTGCGACCGCCGTCGGCGACGTAGCGCGGGTTGAGATACGGCGAATAGAGCCCGGGATATGCGTCGCCGGGAACGAGCTCGATCGCATCGCCCCATGCCCCCCACGGCGTCAGGCCCTCGCGGATGTAGGCGTTGCCGGCATCCGAGTACGTCATGATCCAGCGCTCGAGATAGTCGGACCACATGACGGAGAGCTCGCCGATCGTGCCCTCGACGACGAACGCGAGCTCGCTCATGTCGCGGCTCCAGCTCGGCTCGTCGCCGTTCAACCCGGTGAAGTACTCGTAGGCACCCTGGTCCTCCACGGCGTCCGTCGTCGCGGGCACGCGCATGAGCGCGACCTGTCCGAAGCGCCCCGCGGGGATGCCCCAGAAGTAGAGGTAGTCGACGCCCTTCTCGCGGCCTGGCGCCACGGCCACCTGCACGAAGTTCGAGTCGCCCGGCCACTCGATGCCGTCGACGCGCGTCCATGTCTCACCGCGATCGGTCGACCTGATGAGCCCTGCGTAGTTGGCGTCCCAGGCACCCGGATCGCCCCAGTAGCTCACCGACATGTAGTGGACGTAGAGGGTGTCGCCGACCGCGAAGCCGTAGGTCGGGATCTTGGTCACCTCTCCCCCGCCCGTGTTGGCGTCGTGCTCACCCTCGATCATCGCGGCGGCGAAGCCGATGCCGTCGACGGGCGCCCAGCCCTCGAAGCTGATGCCGTCGGAGGGGTCGGCATCGGTCGTCCACGCCGCGACGTTGGAGCGCCAGAAGCCGCCCTGACCGCCGGAGGAGTCGGGATCGCGCTCGCCGAAGGTGTCTCCGAAGAGGAAGTAGGTGCGATCGCCGAGGTTGACCATCGACCCGAGGTCGGTGCCCGCGACGCCGACGCTCTCGGTGTCGTTGATCGCGTCGGGGCCCGTGAGCTGGGCGATCTCCGTGAGATCGCCCACGCCCCCGAGCACGAAGGGCCGGTCTTGATCCATGTCGATCTCTCCCGGACCGGCGACGCAGCCCGTCATCGTGAGTGCTGCCGTCGCGACCGCGACGATCGCGGCGCCCCTCCGTCTCGCTCGCGCGCCCATGATCCTCCTCGATCGTCAGGCGCTACCCTAACCGGGAGACGAAATCGATTTCAAGTGGCAGGCGACAGCAAGGACTACCGCATGCTCCTGCGCGATCCTCGCGCATCCCTCCGGCAGGCGAACTTCATCCTCCCGCATCCAGGGGGACGCCGACAGCCTCGTCGTCGCGTGCCCGGGACTCTTCACGCGCGAGCGAGAACGACCGCGGGACGTGCCGCAGACAGGCGAGAACCCCCGATCCAACGGGGGTTTTTCTCTGCTGGGGTACCTGGACTCGAACCAAGAACAACTGAACCAGAATCAGCCGTGTTGCCAATTACACCATACCCCAACGGCTCCGACGGGAGTCGGTCCGCGGAGCCCGGGCGAACCCGAGCCGAGTAGCTACTTTACCCTACGAGCGGCAGCGGTTCGGACGGCGGGGTGCGGGGGCGGTCTCGAGGCGCGCGTGACGCGCGTCGACGAGCTCCCACGCGGCGGGTGGGCCGTTACATCGTGTCGCGGACGACCGTGCCCGCGACGCGCGCCCCGTCGCCCGCCGCGATGAGCAGCTGCTGCGGGCCCAGGGCGATGTCGCCTGCGGCATACACGCCGGGTGCACTCGTGCGGCCGGCGGCATCCGTCCGCACCCACCCCTCAGGCGTCGTCGCGAGGCCGAGTGGCTCGGCGAATCCCACCGCGGGCGTCCAGCCCGGGCGCACGAAGCCCGCCGTGCGCGGCACGACCTCGCCGTCGGCGAGCACGACGCCCGTCATGCCCTCGGCGCCCGTGCCGGCGATGTCGGCGATCGCGCGGCGCTCGACGCGGATGCCGCGGGCGGCGAGATCGCGCTCCTCGGCATCCGTGATCCGTGCGACCCCGTTCGTGAAGACGACGAGGTCGGCCGACCAGTTGGCGAGAAACACGGCACGCTCGGCGAGGTCGTCGCTCTCGCCGATGAGGGCGAGCGGCGCGTCGCGCTTCTCCCAGCCGTCGCACTCGACGCAGCTGTGCAGCGAGGTGCCGTAGAAGGCGCGCAGTGTGGGCAAGGCGGGGAGCTCCTCGATGAGGCCCGTGGCGAGCACCACGGCGCGCGCGACGAGCTCCGTGTCGGCGCGTGTGCCCGGCGCCTCGGCCTGCACGAGATACTCGACGACGCCCTCCGCGCGCTCGAGCGGCGAGATCGAGGTGACGCGCGTGCGCTCGATAGCGACGCCATAGCCCGTGAGCTCCTCGGCGCCGAGCTTGCGCAGATCCAGGGGCGAGATGCCGTCGCGCGAGACGAAGCCGTGGGCCGAGAGCGTCGCGGCATTGCGCGGACGGGCTGCGTCGAGCACGACGACCGAGCGACGTCCGCGCGCGATCCCGAGAGCCGCGGCGAGGCCCGCGGGGCCCGCGCCGACGACCACGACATCGACGCGCTGCGTCACAGCGTGCGCCGGAACCTCTCGATGCGCGCGAGCGTCGACTCCTTGCCGAGGATCTCCATCGACTCGAAGAGCGGGGGGCTGATGCGACGACCCGAGATCGCCGTGCGGAGCGGGCCGAAGGCCGTGCGCGGCTTGAGGCCCGGACCGCCCTCCTCGGCGGGGGTCAAGAGAGCGGCGCGCAGCGCCTCCTCGACCTCGGCGTGGCCGAACTCGGTGAGGGGCTCGAGCGCCGCGGCGGCCGCGTCGAGCACGAGGCGCGCCTCGTCGACATCCTTGGGCAGCGCATCCGCGTCGAACTGCAGGGCGTCGTCGGCCGTGAACAGGAACGCGAGCATGTCGCGCGCCTCGGAGAGCACCGTGACGCGCTCCTGCACGAGCGGAGCCGCCTCGCGCAGGATGGCCCACTGCGCCTCGGTCGGAGGATCGGCGACGAGGCCCTCGAGGTAGGGCACGATGCGCCGGGTGAAGTCGGCGACGTCGAGCAGGCGGATGTGGTCGCCGTTGATCGCGTCGGCCTTCTTCTGGTCGAAGCGCGCGGGGTTCGGGTTGACGTCGCGGATGTCGAACGCCTCGATGAGCTCGGGCACCGTGAAGACGTCGCGGTCAGGCGCGATCGACCACCCGAGCAGCGCGAGGTAGTTGAGCAGCCCCTCGGGGATGAACCCTCGCTCGCGGTGGTGGAAGAGGTTCGACTCGGGGTCGCGCTTGCTGAGCTTCTTGGCGCCCTCGCCGTAGACGAGCGGCATGTGGGCGTACTGCGGGATGAAGTCCGTGACGCCGATCTCGATGAGCGCCAGGTACAGCGCGATCTGCCGCGGTGTGGAGGAGAGGATGTCCTCGCCGCGCAACACGTGGGTGACGCCCATGAGCGCGTCGTCGACGGGGTTGACGAAGGTGTACAAGGGGGCGCCGTTCGGGCGCACGACGACGAAGTCGCTGAAGCTTCCCGCAGGGAAGGTGATCTCGCCGCGGATGAGGTCGTCGATCCTGATGTCGCCGTCGGGCACGCGCAGGCGCAGGCTCGGCTGACGCCCCTCGGCACGGAAGGCCGCGCGCTGCTCCTCGGTGAGCTCGCGCTCGAAGTTGTCGTAGCCCTGGCGCGGATCGCGGCCCGCAGCGCGATTGCGCGCCTCCATCTCCTCCGGGGTCACGAAGCTCTCGTAGAGGTGTCCGGATGCCGTCAGGCGCTCGATCATCTCCTGATAGATCGCGCCGCGCTGCGACTGCCGGTAGGGCGCATGCGGTCCGCCCGTCTCGACGCCCTCGTCCCAATCGATGCCGAGCCAGCGCAAGGCGTCGAGGAGCTGCAGGTAGCTCTCCTCGCTGTCGCGCGCGGCATCCGTGTCTTCGATGCGGAAGACGAGCTTGCCGCCCGTGTGGCGCGCGTAGGCCCAGTTGAACAGCGCGGTGCGCACCATGCCGACGTGGGGGGTGCCGGTGGGAGAGGGGCAGAACCGGACGCGCACGTCGGCGCCGGTCGCCTGCGAGAAGGGGAGCGACATCCCCTCGATCCTATCGGCGCTCAGCCGAGGGCGAGGGCGGCGGATGCCGCGAGCGCGAGCGCCACGCCCAGCACTTGCACGGGCGTCAATCGCTCGCGCAGCACGACGAGCGCGAGCAGCACCGTGCCGAGGGGATAGAGGGCGCTCAAGACGCCCATAATCGCGAGCTCGCCCTCGTGGAGGCCCCACACGAGGAGCGCATTCGCGATCGCCATGAGGATGCCCGCGAGCGCCGCGTGCCGCAGCCCGGGAGCGCGGTTCTCATCGGGCGGGGCTGTCGGGCCGCCCCACCACGAGTCGCGTCGCACGAGTCGCAGGATCACGATGGCCGCGGCGTAGATGACCGCCCCGACCACGAGGTCGACGAGCAGGGGCGCGAATTGCGACTGCCGCGGCGTGCCCTCCATGACGACGTTGTAGCCGCCGAACCCGACACCCGAGACGACGGCGAGCACGACGGCACGCACGCCGACGCGCCCGCCCTGCTGCTCACGCGTGATGCCGAGCAGCACGGCCGCCACGACGAGCACGGCGAGAGCGGCGTAGCCGAGCGGTGAGAAACGCTCCCCCTGCGCGATGCCGACGACCGCCGGGATGAGCGCCGCGACCGCGGCTGTCGTCGGTGAGATGACGCTCATGGGGCCGATCGCGAGGGCAGCGTAGAACGTCCAGATACCGACGGCTCCCGCAACGCCGGCGAGCGCGCCGAGCCACACCGCCTCGGGCGACCACACCGATCCGACGAGCGGGGTGAGCACGGCGATCGGCACGGCCGCGACGGCGAAGCTCACGAGGCTCACGAGCAGGGGCGCGAGGCGACGCGACCCCAGCCCGCCGAAGAAGTCCGAGACGCCGTAGACGATCGCACTCGCGAGCCCGACGAGCACGATCATGCCGCCATTCAAGCGGATGCCGCCCACCATGCGCGCGCCGTGCCCGAGCGCGTCACGGGATGACGAGCACGTGACCTCGATCGGCCTCCTCGAGAAGGCTCGGGATGTCGCGGTCGAGAGTCGCGAGCACGACGCCGTGGCGCGCGGCGAGGTCGACGAGGTGCACATCGGTCACGTCACGACGACTCGCGAGGCGCGCGTAGGAGATGCGAGGGTCGGCGGCCGTCGCGTCGTCGGCCAGGAAGCCATGACCCGGGTGCGCGTGCAGCGCACGCAGCAGCTCGAGTGCGCGAGCCATGGGGACGGGCTCCCCCATCGCGGCGGGTGTCGTGAGCACGCGCACGAGGCCAGACTCCGTGACCGGCGACGTGAGCCATGACGAGATGCCCGCGAGCCAGGCATGCGTGCGACCATGATGCACGTGACGCGGCGCCGCGAGCGCCACGAGCAGGTTGACGTCGAGCAGGTACCGCACGGGCACGGCGGGCTCAGTGCTCGCCGTCACGATGCCGATTGACCGTTTCGAGCGTGAGAGGGGGGCCTTCGGCCATCGCGAGGACCGGGAATCCGTCGCCCGTGTGCGCGATGCGCCCGGACGCCTGCAGCCCGCGGCGAGCGAGCTCGGAGACGGCCGCGCCGAGCGAGATCGACTCATCGCGAGCGAGAGCGCGAGCGGCGACGAGCACCGCCTCGTCGAGATCGAGCGTCGTGCGCATCACCGCATCATAGCATCTCAGCATCATTCGGGGTCGTCGTCTCCGATCCAGCGGACACCGCCGTCGTGCACGAGAAGCGGTCCGCGCAGCGGGATCGCCGCCTCCCCGCACGCATCGCGGACGAGTGCGAGCCACGCGCGGTCGGCAGCCGTGAGGGCGTCGCCGCCGCGGCGCTCGTAGGCGACGACCATGCTGTCGGCATCGGCGTCCTCGAAGAGCACGCCGAGCACGCGTGCGTAGTTCTCGAGGTGACCGGGCCCCGGCCGCCGCGGCACGTAGCTCGGCATGAGGAGCGGCAGCTGACACTCGTGCTCGTCGAGGAACATGAGCCAGAGCTGCCGTCGGATGGCGTGCCCGAGCAGGAGCTCGGCTCGCCGCAGCACCTCCTCGTCGGTCACGAGAGGCACATCGCGGACGTCGTCGAAGCGCGGGATCGTCATGCCGCCATGTTCAGGCGACGCGGGCGCTCAGCCGCCCGCGGCATCCGCGTTCCGTGCGGAGCCCACGAGCCGCGCCCGTGGGGAGGAGCGGATCAGACGGCGGCGAAGGCGGGCGGGTACACGGCGATGCGCGGCGCGCGGCGCCCCGCGTTGGTGAAGATCGCGCGCACCTCGTCGCGCACGCGGTCGTTGGCGACCGTCACGACGGCGACCGCCTCAAGCGGAACGGGGCCTGCCGCGAGCAGCTCCGCGTCGCGGAACTCCGGGTCGATCGCATGCAGTCGGCGCAGGGCCTGCGTGCCCGCCTCGACCCCGGTGACGAACCGCGTCGCGACCGCGCCGGCATCACCGTCCGCGAAGACGACGTCGCCGCCGAGCGCGTCGACGGGCACCGCGAGGATCACGAACTCGCTCGCCTTCGCGGCCCGCGCGGCATCCGACCAATGGCTCCCGACCGCACCCTCGCGCAGCTCCTGCCAGCGCGTCGAGTCCTGCGCGATCGAGAACGCGACGAAGGATGCGACACTGCGCCCGTCGGGAACCGTCGCCGTGGCGCGCAGCTCGCGGGTCGTGGCCGAGCTCACGTCGACGTCCGGCTCGGCGTCGGCCCGCACCTCGCCGTCGAGAGCGATCGACTCGAGGGTGCGCACGTGCGTCACGTGGTGCACCCGGCGGCCCGGGAGGCGGAGTGTCGGCGGCGCGGCCGTCGCGCCCGGCACGCGCGTCGCGGCTCCTGCGCGAGTCGTCGACCGTGTCGATGCAGGGCGCGCGGATGCCGCGCGCGCGACACGTACGGCAGGTGCGGGAGTGCGCGGGTAGCACACGTCGCACAGACCTTCGTCGAACCCGTGAATGCACTCCGCCACCCCTCCACGCTACGTCACGCCTCCTCCCCCGGCTTGCGCAGCAGTCGCTACTCCACCGCCGTCGCGGCTGCGACGCCGGGCGGGCGCGGCCGCGGCATCCTTGCCGCATGCAGCTCTCCCCTGTCGGTCCGCACCTTCAAGTGCTACCTTGTAGCACATGGCCCAGATCGGCATCCGTGCCCTCAAACAGAACGCTTCGGCCGTCGTCGCGCGGGCAGCCGCGGGCGAGTCGCTTGTGATCACCGATCGCGGCCGACCGGTGGCGCAACTCGTTCCCCTGCAGACCTCCGCGCTCGAGCGACTCGTGGCGGAGGGGCGCGCCGTCGCCCCCCGTCAGGCGTTCGACACGCTCCCGGAACCCGTCGCCGGCCCCGCGCTCGGTGTGACGCTCGCGGCAATGCGCGACGACGAGCGCTACTGATGGCGGTCTACCTCGACACCTCGGCGCTCGTGAAGCTCGTCGCACGAGAGGCCGAGAGCGCGGCCCTGCGCACGTGGCTCGGGGAACGCGGCGACCCGCTCACGACGAGCGTGCTGGGGCACACCGAGCTCATCCGCGCCGTGCGGCGCGTGGCTCCCGAGCTCCTCGATCAGGCACACGCCGTGCTCGACGCGCTCTACGTGCTCGCACTCCCGCCCGTCGCCTTCCAGCTCGCGGCCGGTGTCTCGCCCGCGGAACTGCGCAGCCTCGACGCCCTGCATCTCGTCGGCGCTCAGCAGCTCGGCGACGAGCTCACGGCATTCGTGAGTTACGACCCCCGGCTCGCGGCGGCGGCGAGCGCTGTGGGGATGCCCGTCGCAGCCCCGGCGTAGGCGGCGCGAGCACGGTGGGGCTGTGTCAGCCCCGGCCGGCGGCGCGAGCGCGCTCGCGCTCGACCCGCAGCCACTCGGGCGGGTCGGCGAGCAGCGCCTGGATCTCGGCGGTCGTCATGGCGTCCGAGACGCCCGCGCGTGCGAGCCCCGAGTTCGTGATGCCGAGGCGGCGCGACACCTCGGAGCGGGGATGCGGCCCCTCCACCCGCAGCGTGCGCAGCCACTCCGGCGGATCGGCCTGCAATGCCGCGAGCTCGTCGCGCGAGTGCTGCGCCTCGCGGAAGTCCGCAGGCGCCGCAGGAAGGTAGATGCCGAGCTTCTTGGCGGCGTTCTGCGCCGAGAGGAACTGCGGCTTCGGAGGCTTGGGTTGCTGGCGGCGGTCCTCGCGCGGCTCCTCAGTCATGCTCCGAGGGTAGCCTCGTTCGTGTGAGCGCCCCGTTCGTCGTCGCCTTCGTCCCCGGCGTCACGCCCGGCAAGTGGGAGCGCATCTGGCGTGAGCGGATGCCGCGCAGCCCCCTCGAGGTGCGCCCGCTCCCCCAGGATGCCGCCCTCACCGCCCTGCGTGAGGGCACGGCCCATATGGCGCTCGTGCGCGATGTCGCAGCCGACGACGAGCTGCACGTCATCCCGCTCTATCGCGAGCGGCCCGTGGTCGTCGCGCCGAAGGACCACCCCGTCGCGGCGTTCGATGAGCTCGTGCTCGCCGACCTCGAGGGCGAGACGATCCTCGATGGGCAGGATGCCGGCACGGTCGAGCTCGTAGCGGCGAACGTCGGCCTCGCCCTCATGCCGATGTCGGTGGCGCGCGCCCACTCCCGGCGCGACGTCGTGGCGCGGCCCCTGAACGACGCGGCCGACACGGGCATCGGGCTCGCATGGCTGCGCGCATCCGACGACCCGCGCATCGACGCCTTCATCGGCATCGTGCGGGGCCGCACGGCAAACTCGAGCCGCTGAGCCCTCCGTCGCTCTACCCCGCCGCCCTGCACGTCTCGTGTGCCAAACGCTGTAGCGGTTGGCCGGGGGCGCCGGGGATTACTGCGGCGCGTGGGCGAACGCTACCGCCGGATCGGCCTGCCGCACGGGGTCGGCTCGTTCGTTCATTCCTGAGGGGCAGCGCTTCGGTGGCGATGCCGAACCGTCGCCAGGCGAACTCGCCTCCGCTCGGCGCCAGTCCTGCCCTTCGCGCGCCAGGTATTTGTGGCGCGCCACGACAACCGCTGCAGCGTTTGGCAGAGGCAGGAGCCCAGCGGGTCAGAGGCTCCGCGAGGTCACAGCCCCTGCGCGAGGCGGTAGTACGCGGCGTTCGCCCGTACCTGATCCTCGAACGCACGCACGGTCGTCGTCTCGTCGATGACGAGCAGTTCGATGCCCGCGATGCGCGCGAAGTCCTCCCACGCCTCGATGCCCACCTGGTTCGTCATGACCGTGTGGTGCGCGGCACCAGCGATGAGCCACGAGGTCGCGCTCGTGCGGAAGTCGGGGGCCGGCTTCCACACCGCGCGACCCACGGGCAGCTTCGGCAGCGCGGCAGGCGGCTCGACGTTCGTCACGGCGTTCGCCACGAGCCGGAAGCGCTCACGCTGGTCGCTGAGCGCCACGACCACCGCGGGCCCGGCATCCGCGGTGAACACGAGCCGCACGGGGTCGTCCTTGCCGCCGATGCCGAGGGGGTGGATCTCGAGGCTCGGCGTGCGCGAGGTGAGCGAGGGCGACACCTCGAGCATGTGGGCGCCGAGGATGAGCTCCTCGCCCGGCGTCATGTCGTAGGTGTAGTCCTCCATGAGGCTCGCGCCACCCGGGAGCCCCGCACCCATGACGGCCGCGATGCGCACGAGCACGGCGGTCTTCCAGTCGCCCTCGGCACCGAAGCCGTAGCCACAGGCCTGCAGCCGCTGCACGGCGAGGCCCGGCAGTTGCGTGAGGGCGCCGAGGTCCTCGAAGGAGTCGGTGAACGCCGTCGCCCCCACCTCCTCGAGGATCGAGCGCAGCCCGAGCTCGATCGCGGCGCCGTCGCGCAGCGACGCATGGCGGGCGCCGTCCGGCCGCAGCTCGGGCACGACGTCGTACTCGGCGAGGTACACCTCGACGAGCGCGTCGATGTCGGCATCCGTCTGCGCGTCGACGCGCGCGACGAGCTCGTTCACGCCCCACGTGTTGACGCTCACGCCGAGCCGGATCTCGGCCTCGGTCTTGTCGCCCTCGGTCACCGCGACGTTGCGCATGTTGTCGCCGAAGCGCACGACGCGCATGCCCTGCGACGCCTTCCAGCCGGATGCCGCGCGCGCCCACGTGCCGATCGCCGCCGTCACGGCCGGGTCGGACGCGTGCCCGACGACCGTCTTCCGGGGAACCGACATGCGGCTCAGGATGTAGCCGTGCTCGCGGTCGCCGTGCGCGGCCTGGTTGAGGTTCATGAAGTCGAAGTCGATCTCCGACCACGGGAGCGCGACGTTCGCTTGCGTGTGAAAGTGCAGCAGGGGCTTCTGCAGCGCGTCGAAGCCGTGGATCCACATCTTCGACGGGCTGAAGGTGTGCATCCACGTGATGACGCCGACGACCGAGTCGTCGGAGTTCGCGTCGATCATGGCGCGGCGGATGGCATCCGAGCTCTTCAGCACGGGCTTCCATTCGATCGTCACGGGGATGTCGGCCGCCTCCTGCAGGAGGCGCACGACGCCCTGCGACTGCTCGGCGACCTGGCGCAGGGTCTCCTCGCCGTAGAGGTCCTGGCTGCCGGTGAGGAACCAGACGACGTTCTTCTTGAGGTCGGGGATGATGCTCACTGCAGCTCTCCTTGCGGCTTCTGGCCATCTGTGCTCATTGGTCTCCGGTCAGCGGGCTGACCGTAGATGTTCTGATAGCGGTCGAAGAGCGCGTCGATCTTGTCCTGCGGGATCGGGATGGGATCCCCCAGCTGACGCGCGATGTGGATCGTGCGCGCGACGTCCTCGCACATGACGGCGGCCTTGACCGCGTCTGTGGCATCCGATCCGATCGTGAAGACGCCGTGGTTCTGCATGAGCACGGCCCGCGAGCGATGTCCGCTCAGCGTCGCGACGATGCCGCGGCCGATCGAGTCGTCGCCGATGATCGCGAACGGCCCGACGGGGATCTCGCCCCCGAACTCGTCGGCCATGCCCGTGATGACGCACGGGATGGCCTCGCCGCGCGCGGCCCACGCCGTCGCGTACGTCGAGTGCGTGTGCACGACGCCGCCGACATGCGGCATGTTGCGATAGACGTAGGCGTGCGCGGCCGTGTCGCTCGAGGGGCTGCGCTCCGAGCCCGGGGTGCCCGGCACGACGTTGCCGTCGAGGTCGCACAGGATCATGTTGTCGGGCGCGAGGTCGTCATACGACACCCCGCTCGGCTTGATGACGAAGAGGTCGGCGCCGGGCACGCGCCCCGAGACGTTGCCGCCCGTCCAGATGACGAGGCCGTAGCGCGTGAGCTCGCCGTGCAGCCGCGCGACCTGCTCGCGCGTCGTGCGGATGGCGTCGTCGAGGTCGGCGGTCATCGATCGTCTCCTTCATCACCGTGGTTCTCATGGTCGCCGAGCGACGCGATGGCGGCGCGCTCGACGGCGAGTCCCGCCTGCCAGCGTTCGAGGTAGGCGGCATAGGCCGCGACGTCGGATGCCTCGGGCGCGACGGTCGTCACGGGCGCCGCCGCGAAGACCTCGGCGTCGAGCCAGTCGGGGAGCGCGCGCGTCTCACCGCCGATCACGGCCCGGCGATAGGCGGCGAGCAGCGCGACACCCCACGCGCCGCCCTCGCCCGCGCTCTCTCCGACGGCGACGGGCGCGTCGAGCGCAGCCGCGAGCGCGCGCTGCGCGACCCCGCCCGTGCGGAAGAGCCCGCCGTGGGCGACCGCCGCGTCGAGCGCGACGTGCTGCGCCGCGAGCTCGCGCATCCCGATGCTGAGGGCCGCGAACACCGAGAACAGCTGGGCGCGCGCGAAGCTCGCGAGGCTGAGCCGCGAGCCGGGTGTCCGCACGACGAGGGGCCGCCCCTCCTCCGTGCCGACGATGGGCTCGCCCGAGAGCAGGTTGTAGGCGACGACCCCGTCGGCATCCGCGTCGAGCGCGCCGCCGAGCACCGCCGCGAACACCTCGTCGGAGCTCGCGGTCGAGCCGATCGCCGTGGCGAACTCCTGGAACACGCCGACCCACGCCCCGAGCTCGCTCGAGCCGTTGTTGCAATGCACCATCGCGACGGGGCTGCCGTCGGGCGTCGTGACGACGTCGATGTCGGGGCTCGGCGCGGGCAGCGCGCGCTCGAGCACGACCATCGCGAAGATGCTCGTGCCTGCCGAGACGTTGGCGGTGCGTGGGCGCACAGCGTTCGTCGCGACCATGCCCGTGCCCGCGTCGCCCTCGGGCGGGGCGAGCGGGATGCCGGGTCGCAAGGCGCCCGTGGGATCGAGCAGCGCGGCGCCCTCCGCGGTGAGCTCGCCGGCATCCGCTCCCGCGGGGAGCACCTCGGGCAAGAGCGCGGCGAGGTCGAGCGGGGCGCCCGCCGCCGCGAGGCGGTCTTGCGCGATGCCGAGGAGCCGCTCGTCGTAGCCGCCCGTCGCGGGGTCGATGGGGAACATGCCGGATGCGTCGCCCACGCCGAGCACGGCGCGCCCCGTGAGCAGCTCGTGCACGTACCCCGCGAGCGTCGTGATGTGCGCGATGCGCGACACGTGCTCCTCGCGGTCGAGCACGGCCTGGTGGAGGTGCGCGATCGACCAGCGCAGCGGGATGTTGACGCCGAGCGCCTCCGAGAGCTCCGCGGCCGCGGCGCCCGTGTTGGTGTTGCGCCACGTGCGGAACGGCACGAGCAGCTCGCCCACGGCGTCGAACGCGAGGTAGCCGTGCATCATCGCCGAGACGCCGATCGCGCCGAACGACGCGGGTGCCTCGCCGAGTGCCGCGACGAGGTCCGCGTAGGCGGCCTGCAGACCCGTGCGCACCTCGTCGAGCGAGTACGTCCACAGCCCGTTCTCGAGGCGGTTCTCCCACGCGTGAGAGCCGGTCGCGATCGTCTGGCCATCCGCGCCGATGAGACACGCCTTGATGCGCGTCGATCCGAACTCGATGCCGAGGAAGGTGTCGCTCGCGGCGGATGCCGGGATCTCACTCATGGGCGTCGCGGCCTCCTCGCCGGTCGGGCTGGGTCAATGTTCACGTTAACGAACGAGCCCATGCTACCGAGCCGCTCGTCGATGCACCAGTCGGCGCTCACCGCGCGGGCGCTGCCGTCGACCCGCGCACGACGAGACGCGGCGGGATGCGCGCGTCGGCATCCGTCGCCTCCCCCTCGGGTGCGAGCTGGGCGAGAAGCGCCTCGACCGCGCGCCGGCCGATCACCGCGAAGTCCTGGTGCACGGTCGTGAGCGCCGGGCGTACGAACGCCGCTTCGGGGATGTCGTCGAAGCCCACGACCGAGACGTCGCCCGGAACGGCGCGCCCGGCATCCGCGAGCGCCGCGAGCAGGCCGATCGCCATCTGGTCGTTCGCCGCGACGACCGCGGTCGTCTCGCGCGCGAGCCGCTCGCCCGCCGCGAAGCCGGATGCCGCGCTCCAGTCGCCCGCGAGCTCCTCCCCCGGCACGAGCCCCGCGCGCGCCATCGCGTCGAGGAAGCCCGCGCGTCGGGCGCCCGCCTCGAGGTAGCCCTCGGGGCCCGCGAGGTGCTGGATGCGCGTGTGCCCGAGCGCGATGAGGTGCTCGGTCGCGAGCCGCGCGCCCGCCGCCTGATCGACGCCGATGCCGCCCGGGCGGTCCGGCGCCTGCAGCGTCACGAGGGGCACGCGGATGTCGAGGTCGCGGATCGCGCCGAGCACCGTCTCGTGCGGCGCGATCACGACGAGCGCCTCGACGGCCTGGTCGAGCAGGAACTCGAGCGCCGCGACCGTCGCATCGTGCTCGACGGCGGCGGCGGTCACGAGCGGGTGGTAGCCGTGCTCGCGCGCCGCCGACTCGACGGCGAGCACGCTCGACGCGGGCCCGTGCTGGGCGACCTCGGGCGAGAGCACCCCGATGGCGCGCGTGCGGCTCGTGACGAGCGCCCGCGCCGCGAGGTTGCGGCGATAGCCGAGCTCGGCGATCGCCGCGAGCACGCGCTCCCGCGTCTCGGGGCGGATCGACGGGTAGTCGTTGAGCACGCGCGACACCGTGATGTGGCTGACGCCCGCGAGCGCCGCCACATCGTGCATGCTCGGGTTGCGTCTCGCGTGCGCCACGGCGTCAGGCTAGCGCTCATCGGCGATGCGGCGAGCTCACGCGATGCCCAGTTCCGCGCAGGCCTCGGCCACCTCGCTCGTGCACAGCTCGCTCGCGCGCACGACGCCGTCATCGACGAGCCGGGCGACCTTGTCACGTCCGATGCGCTCGACCGGCACCTTCAGGTAGGGCGTGCCATCGCCCAGGAAGCCGTCGGTCTCGGGGTCGAGGTCGTTGCCCGCGAGAAGTCCGATCGCAACGGTCGCGGCGCGCCGCGCCTCCTCGCGATAGTCCTTGTAGATCGTGGACGACTGAACCCCGCGCAGCACGTTGCGCAGCCCCTGCACGGTGGCATCCTGCCCCGTCACCGGCACGGTGATGCCCCGCGATTCGAGCACCGAGACGACGCCCGCCGCATCCGTGTCGTTCATGACCCAGACCGCGTCGATGCGACCGCCCTTCGCGTCGAGCTCGGCGGCGAAGCGGTGGGCCGTGGTGTGCGGGTTGCCCGTGCCGTCGAACGCCGCCGTCACCGTGATTCCGGCGGTCGACATCTTGGATGCCGCGGCCGCTCGCACGAGCGCGGTGCTCGAGTCGGTCGTGTCCCCCGAGACGAAGAACACCGCGGAGGCCGCGGGATCCTTGCCCGCCGCTTCGAGCTCCGCGACGATCGTCTCGCCCTGCAGTGCGCCGACGGTCGGGTAGTCGAATGCGACGTAGTAGTCGGCGCCCCTCACCGGCCGGTCGTAGGCGATCACGGGGATCCCGGCGGCCCGCGCCCGCGCGGCGACACCCTCCGCCGCGCCGTCGAAGTCGACGAGCAGCAGCACGCCGCAACCGTCCGCGAGCAGTTCCGAGCCGATCTGGTCGTAGCTGCCGGTCGCGCCTTCCGCGTTGCGCACCTCGGCGCTGAAGCCGGCCGCCTCGAAGGCGCGCGTGAGCTCCGGTCGGTCGTCGCGTTCCCAGCGCGGCGCGGATGCCGCGTCCGGCAGGATCACGCAAGCGCGCGTCGACGGCGCGGCATCCACGGGCGATCCGGTCGCGCTCGCGCACCCCGCGAGAGCGGTGGCGACGGCGAGCCCGAGGGCGAGGGACGGGCCGAGGGTTTTCATGCTGCTCCCTTGTGCGAAACGCGACGGCACGGTGCCGTCACGCGACGAGCGGGGGCGCACCCATGTCGATGACAAGCGAGAGGCTAGCCTCCGAGCCGCGCGCGGACTGCCCCCCGTTCGGGCGATGCCGCATCCGAATGTGAAGGCTCACTTCACGAGACGCATCTCGAGACGATGCGCGCCCGGCGACGCCTGAGAGCCACGGTGCGCTTCCCGTCCGAGCTCGCGCTCGACGGCGTCGACTTCCGGATGTTCGCGGACGAGGTGCACTCCCTCATGGGCGAGAACGGCGCCGGCAAGTCGACGCTCATCAAGGCCATCACGGGCGCCCTCCCGCTCGACGAGGGCATCATCCGCCTCGAAGGCGAGGAGGTGCGCTTCTCGACGCCGCGCGACGCGCTCGAGGCCGGCATCTCGACGGTGTACCAGGAGATCGACCTGCTGCCGAACCTCACGGTCGCCGAGAACATCTGGCTCGGGCGCGAACCGCGACGTCTCGGCGTCATCGACTGGAGGCGGATGCGGACGGCGGCTCACGAGGTGCTCGCCGACCTCGGACTCGACATCGACCCCGCCTCGCAGCTCGGCACGCACTCGCTCGCGGTGCAGCAGCTCGTCGCGATCGCGCGCGCGATCTCGACGGACGCCAAGGTGCTCGTGCTCGACGAGCCGACCTCGAGCCTCGACCTCGACGAGGTCGCCGAGCTCTTCCGCGTCATCCGCGAGCTCACGCAGCGCGGGGTCGCCGTGCTCTTCGTCTCGCACTTCCTCGATCAGGTGTACGAGATCTGCGATCGCGTCACCGTGCTGCGCGGCGGGCGGCTCGTGGGCGAGTACCTCACGCGCGAGCTCTTGCGCATCGACCTCGTGCAGAAGATGCTCGGCCGCAGCGCTGTCGACCTCGTGACGCGGCAGCGCAGCGACCCGCCGACGGGCGAGCTCGCGGCGCCCTACCTGAGCGCACGGGAGGTCGAGGCGCACGGCGTCGAGCATGTCGACCTCGATCTCGTCGAGGGCGAGGTCGTCGGGGTCGCAGGGCTCCTCGGCGCAGGGCGCACCGAGCTCGCACGCGCGATCACGGGCGTCGATCACATCGTGAGCGGCGTCATCCGCATCGCGGGACGACCCGCGCGGCTCGGGCAGCCGCGCGACGCCATCTCGCTCGGCGTCGTCTACTCCCCCGAGAGCCGCCGCACCGACGGCATCATCAGCGAGCTGAGCGTGCGCGAGAACATCACGCTCGCCCTGCAAGCGCAGCGCGGCATCCTGCACCGCATCCCCGCTGCCCGTGAACGCGAGCTCGCGGCGAGCTGGATCGACGCGCTCGACATCCGTCCCGCCGACCCCGAGCGCCCCGCGGGCACGCTCTCGGGCGGCAACCAGCAGAAGGTGCTGCTCGCGCTCCTGCTCGCCCTCGCGCCGCGCGTGCTCGTGCTCGACGAGCCGACGCGCGGGATCGACGTGGGAGCGAAGGTCGAGATCCAGAACCTCGTGACCGAGCTCGCCGACAACGGCCTCTCGGTCGTCTTCATCTCCGCCGAGCTCGAGGAGGTGCTCCGCGTCTCGAGCCGCGTGCTCGTGATGCGCGGTGGAGAGCTCGTCGAGAGCCACCCGGCCGAGTCCCTCACGGTCGACTCGCTGCTCGCGATGGTCGCACGTCCGGACGACGAGGGGTGACGGGCGGCTCATGACCCAGGACGACAAGGGCGCACGCGCCGCCAACATCTTCGATGTCGCGCGCCTCGCGGGAGTCTCGCACCAGACGGTGTCGCGCGTGCTCAACGACCTGCCGAACGTGCGCCCTGCGACGCGCGCACGCGTCGAGCAGGCGATCGCCCAATTGCGCTACAGCCCCTCACCCGCGGCGCGCGCGCTCGTCACGCGCCGCACGCGCACGATCGGCCTCGTTTCGCCCGGGGTCTCCGACTACGGCCCGAGCTCGATCGCGATGCACTTCAACTTTGCGGCCCGCGCGGCGCGCTACAACGTCGAGGCGGTCAGCTCGCTCGACGACGACCCGGCGGCGATCCGGCAGGTCGTCGAATCGCTCTTGCGCCAACGCGTCGACGCGATCGTGCTCATCGTCGTCGACATCGCCGTGCTCGAGGTCGTGCGGGGACTCGACCTCGCGATCCCCGTCGTCGCCGTCGCGGCATCGCCTCGACCGAGCCCGCTCATCGTGTCGATCGATCAGTACCGCGGCGCCCGGGCGGCCGTGCGCCACCTCGCGGAGCTCGGCCACACGCGCATCCTGCATCTCGCGGGCCCCGCGAACAACCCGGATGCCATCGAACGCGCACGCGGCTGGCGCGACGAGCTCATCGCCCGGCGGCTCGACATCATTGAGGCGCCCCACGGCGACTGGTCGGCCGAGAGCGGCTACCGCCTCGGCCCCGAGCTCGACGCGCAGCCGGGCGACGCGGTCTTCGTCGGGAACGACCACATGGCCATCGGGCTGCTCTCGGCGCTCCGCGAGCGCGGCATCCGCGTGCCCGAGGATGTGAGCGTCGTGGGCTTCGACGACGTACCGGAGGCGGGCTACCTCTACCCGCCCCTCACGACCGTGCGGCAGGACTTCGCGGCGCTCGGCGGGCTCATCATGCAGAAGGTGCTCGTGGCCGTCGAAGACCCCGAGACGGTCACCGAGGACACGCCCCTGCCGACGAAGCTCATCGTGCGGCAGTCGACGCGCGAGGCCTGAGGCCGCGAGCTACTCCGCGCTACTCCCCGCTCGCGAGCTTCGCGACGGCCGCGGCGACGCGGCGAGCACGCGTCTCCGCCGTCTTCGCGCCCTCGATCGCCGTGACGTGCGCCTTGCGGTGGCTCGGTGCGAGACGCTCCCACGCGGCCGCGGCATCCGGATTCGCCGCGAGCGCCTCGGCGAGGTCGGCCGTCGGCTCGACGATGCGCGGCGCCGCATCGAGCTCGAGCTCGACGTCGATGGGATCGCCGCCCGCGAGGCCCGTCGCGGCGCGCTTGTCGGCGCTGAACGGGATGAGGAACCGCCCGCCCATCGACGCGATCGTCGAGGCGTAGCGGAAGCCGTTGACGCTCACGAGCACGGGCGGCCGCTTGCCGGCGCCGAGCTGCTCGACGAGCTCGGGCGGCACCTCGATGCCGGTGTTGTTGCCGGTCTGAGCGAGCGTCGTCTGGAACCTCATGGTGCGATGATGCCCGGCTCGCGTCGCGGGCGCCAGCCTCACACGACCGTCGCGCGCTCCGCGACGAGCAGCACCGCGAGGAGGGCGACGAAGGCGATCGCGAGCATGTCGATCGCGAGGAGGCCGAGCCGCAAGCGGCCGGGCGGCGTCGCGAACCGCACGATGAGCATGCACACGTAGAGCACGCCCACGACGACCGCGGCGGTTCCGGCGACGCCGAGGGGCGGCATCCGCAGCACGGCCATCGGCACGAGCACGCCGAGCGAGATGAGGGTGAGGAGGCCTCCGAGGATGAGCCATGAGAGGCCCTTCGACGTCGTGAGGGCCGGCTGATCGCGCACGCGCGTGGGATCGTCCGGGGGCTCGGCCATGCCTCCAGATTGCCGCGCCGTGGCTGGATGGAAGCCGGATGCCCAGGCAGTTCCCAGCGGCACCCCGCGATCGCGCGTCAGGCGGTGACGATCACCGCGACGCCGAGCCCGAGCACGAGGATGACGAGCCACGAGAGGGCCCCCGCCGCGATCGCGCGTCCGCTCGATCGCACGAGCCGCTCGAGGCGTAGGCCCGCCCCGATGCCGACGAGCGCGGCGGCGAGGAGCGCGTTGCGCACGACGTCGACGATGTCGACCACGACATCCGGCACGGGCAGGAACGAGCGCACGAGCACGAGAGCCACGAAGCCCACGATGAAGAGCGGCACGACGGGCGGCAGGGCACCGGCCGCTCCCCCGGATGCGCGCGCGGCACGACGGGTGTGCAGCGAGGCGATCGCGACCATGGGAGCGAGCATGAGCACGCGCGTGAGCTTGACGACGACGGCCACGCCGAGGGCTGTCGCGCCCGCCGTCTGCGCCGTCGCGACGACCTGGCCGACGTCGTGCACGCTCGCGCCGACCCACGCTCCGAAGAACTCGTCGGTCACGCGGATGCCGAGCGCACCGCCGAGGGCGAGGAGCGCCGGCAGCACGACGATCGCGAGCGTGCCGAAGAGCGTCACGAGCGCCGTCGGCGTCGCCGTGTCGTCGGCCCCGGATGCCGGATCGGCGGGGCGCCGCCGCGCCGCGGCCATCGCGCCGACGGCCGAGACCCCGCAGATCGAGAATCCCGCCGCGAGGAGCACGGGTTCGTCGCCGGGCAGGCGCAGCATCCGCGCGACGCCGTACGTCGCGGCGAAGGCGAGCGCCACGAGCGCGACGATCGAGAGAACCCCCCACGAGCCGAGCGCCGCGATGTCGGAGAGTGCGAGGTCGAGGCCGAGCAGCACGATGCCGAGGCGCAGCAGGCCGCGCGCCGAGAAGCCGAGACCCGGCTTGAGCGGGCCGTCGAGCGCGGGGCGCAGCGGCGGCAGGCACGCGACGACGATGCCGATGACGAAGGCGGCCGTGAGCCACGGCATCCACGGGAGCGCGAGGTGCACGAGCCAGGCGAGAGCCGCGCCCACCGCGGCGAGCGCGACGCCGGGCGCGAGAGTGCGGATGCGGGCGGTCACGCGGTGGCCCGCCTCCGCAGCCCACGCCACGCGAGCGTCGCGAGCACGATGAGAGCGAGACCGGTCGCCGCGAGGGCGAGGCCGCCGTAGCCGATCATGGCGAGCACGAGACCCGCCGCGGCGCCGCCGAGAGCCCCCGCCGTCGACATGAGCAGATCGGCGCGGCCCTGGATGCGGGCGCGGCCGACGACGTCGACGGACTCGCTGATGAGCGTCGAGCCCGCGACGCTCGCGGCGCTCCAGCCGAGCCCGATGAGCATGAGCCCGATCGTCACCCACAGCTCCGACTCGGCGCCGACGGCGAGCAGCAGGAGCGCACCGAGCAGGAGCACTTGGCCGAACGCGATCGTCGCCTCTCGACCGAGACGATCGGCGAGCACACCCCATACGGGCGAGAGCGCGTACATGCCGAGCACGTGGAGGCTGATCGTGATGCCCACGAGCTCGAGCGAGGCGCCGTGGCTCACGAGGTGCACGGGGGTCATGGCCATGACCGACACCATCGTCGCGTGGCTCAGGCACGTCGCGATCATGCCCGTCGCGATCCCCCCGACGTCGGCCGTGCGCGCGGCGGCCTCGGGCGAGGCGGGGCGCTCGAGGCCGATGCGCGTCGCGAGACGCAGGGGATCGGGCCGCAGCCCCACGAGGTAGACGATCGCCGCGAGCACTTGCGCCGCGATCGTGAAGAGGTACGGCCCAGCCAGCGGCGGAAGCCCGAGAGCGCGGCCCACGGCATCCCCGGGGCCCATGAGGTTCGGCCCCAGTACGGCGCCGATCGTCGTGGCCCACACGACGACCGAGAGGTCGCGGCCGCGTCGGCCGGGCTCGGAGAGGTCCGTCGCGGCGAAGCGCGCCTGCAGGTTGACGGCCGTGCCGACGCCGAGCACGATGATGCCCGCGAGCAGCAGGAGGGTCGACGAGAGGATCGCGGCCACGAGCCCGACGACCGCCCCGACGGCTGCGAGGGCGGCCCCCGTGGCGAGGGCGGGCGCGCGCCCGCGACGGGTCGCGAGCGCCGCGAGCGGCACGGCCGCGAGGGCCGCGCCGATCGTCGACATCGTCGCGGCCATGCCCGAGAGCGTCTCCGACCCCGACACCTCGGTGATGAGCAGGGCGCCCGCCGAGAGCGTCGACCCCATGCCGACGCCCGCGAGCACCTGACCCGCGATGATCGCCGCGCGGCTGCGGCGACGCACGCGCGCGATCTCGACCTCGTCGAGCGGCGTGGCGGCGTCGGCGTGCGCGTGCGTCACGCGGACGGCTCGTCGCGATTGAGCGCGGGATTGCTGAGCTTCCCGATGCCCTCGATCTCGATGTCGATCGTCTGGCCGTGCAGGAAGCCGCCGAGCCCCGAGGGCGTCCCCGTCATGATGATGTCGCCCGGAAGGAGCGTCCAGACGTCGGAGATGTAGGCGATGAGCTCGGGCACCTTGTGCAGCATGTCGCGCGTGTTGCCCTGGCGGCGCGGCTCGCCATCGACCCACGTGCGGATCTCGAGGCCGTCGGGGTCGAGCTCCGTCTCGATCCACGGGCCGATCGGGGCGAAGGTGTCGTAGCCCTTGGCGCGCGCCCACTGGCCGTCGGCGAACATCTGGTCGCGAGCCGAGACGTCGTTGCCGATCGTGTAGCCGAAGACGTAGTCGGCCCAGCGCTCGGCCGGGACCTGCTTCGCGATGCGGCCGATCACGACGACGAGCTCGCCCTCGTGCGTGATGCGCCCCTCGACGGGCGGGATGCGGATGGGGTCGCCGGGACCCACGACCGCCGTGTTGGGCTTGAGGAAGATGAGGGGGTTCTCGGGCGCGTCGACGTTCGCGAGATCCTTGCGGTGCTCGGCGTAGTTGAGGCCGACGCACACGACCTTCGAGCGCGGGATGACGGGAGCGAGAAGCCGCGCATCCGCGAGTGGCACGCGCTCGCCCGTCGTCGCGTAGCCGGCGAATATGGGATCCCCCGCGAGCACCACGAGCTCGTCGTCGTCGACGACGCCGAAGCGCGGGTCGCCACCGGTGCTGAAACGTGCGACTCTCACCCTCACGAGCCTAGCCCTGCGCGCTGGAGCTCAGAGCGAAGGCCATTTCTGGCCTTCGCCGCGACGCCAGCGCCGACGGCCGTCCCGGCCGTCGGACCCTCCGGCACGCTTCTGCGAGCATGGACACCATGACCCAGCTGCTCTGGACCGGTCCCGCCGGCTCCTCGCGCGTGCTCGTGCTCGCACACGGCGCGGGTGCGCCCATGGACTCGCGCTGGATGGACGACATGGCGGCGCTGCTCGGCGACCGCGGCATCCGCGTCGCGCGCTTCGAGTTCGCGTACATGGCGGCCCGGCGCGAGGGCGTGCGGCGGCCCAACCCGCGTGCCGAGGCCGTGCTCGACGAGTACCGCGCGGTCGTCGAGCAGCTGCGCGGCGAGACGGATGCCGTTCCCGTGATCGGCGGCAAGTCGTTCGGCGGGCGCGTCGCGAGCATGATCGCCGACGAGGAGCACGCGGCGGGTCGCATCCGCGGGCTCGTGTGCCTCGGCTACCCGTTCCACCCCATGGGCAAGCCCGAGCAGTTGCGCACGGCGCACCTCGCCCGGCTCGCGACGCCGACCCTCGTGTGCCAAGGTGAGCGCGACGTCATGGGCACGCGCGAGGAGGTCGCGGGCTACGAGCTCTCGCCCGCGATCGCCTTCTCGTGGGCGGCGGACGGCGACCACGATCTCACACCGCGCAAGGCATCCGGTCACACGTTCGCCGGCAACCTCGAGGCCGCCGCGGATGCCGTAGCCGCGTTCGTCTAGCCGTCGAGGCGACGCAGCCAGCCGTGGCGGTCCTCGACGCGCCCGTATTGGATGTCGGTGAGCTCCTCGCGCAGGGACATCGCGACGCGATCCTCGACCTCCGGCATCCAGATGCCGAAGTCCGCCGCCTTGATCTCGGAGATGGGCGTGATGACCGCGGCCGTGCCGCACGCGAACGCCTCGACGATCTCGCCCGACTCGACGCCCTCGCGCCACTCGGTGATCGACACAGGGCGCTGCTCGATCGTGTAGCCGCGGTCGCGCGCGAGCTGCAACACGGAGTCGAGCGTGATGCCCTCGAGGATCGAGTCGGAGTCGGGCGTGATGAGGCGCTTGTCGCGCGTCACGAGCACGACGTTCATGCCTCCGAGCTCCTCGAGGTACTCGCCCTTCTGCGCGTCGAGGAAGAGCACCTGAGCGCAGCCGTTCTCGTAGGCCTCCTGCTGGGCCACGAGGGATGCCGCGTAGTTGCCGCCCGTCTTGGCCTGGCCCATACCGCCGTGGCCGGCGCGCGTGTAGTTCGTCGAGAGCCAGATCGACACGGGGGCGACGCCGCCCGTGAAGTAGGCGCCGGCGGGTGAGGCGATGAGGTAGTAGTTGACCTTCTTCGCGGGCCGCACGCCGAGGAAGGCCTCCTTGGCGAACATGAAGGGACGCAAGTAGAGGCTCGTCTCGGGCTGCGTCGGCACCCAGTCGCCGTCGACGGCGATGAGCTGCGTGAGCGAGTCGAGGAAGTACTCGGTGGGCAGCTCGGGCATCGCGAGGCGCCGGGCCGAGCGCTGCATGCGCGCCGCGTTCTGCTCGGGACGGAACGTCCAGATCGAGCCGTCGGCGTGGCGGTAGGCCTTGAGGCCCTCGAAGATCTCCTGCGCGTAGTGCAGCACGGCCGCCGCGGGGTCGAGCTGGATGGGGCCGTAGGGCTGCACGCGCGGCCGGTGCCATCCGCCGCGCTCCGACCAGCAGATGTCGACCATGTGATCCGTGAAGAACTGGCCGAAGCCGGGGTTCTCGAGGATCGCCGCGCGCTCCTCGGGCGTCTTCGCGTTCTCGTTGCGGGTCACCTGGAACTGCAGGTCCTGGGTGGCCATCGGGAGGAGGTTGAGGGTCATGGCTGGCTCATCTTCCGCTGGGTGTGGACTCTATTCTGCGCCCCCTGTTCCCGTTCCGCGTCGTCGTTCCCGAAGGAACGGGTGCGAACTCGCGGAACGGGCACTATGCGAGGCGGGCCGCGATCGCGGTGCCGACCTCGGGGGTCGTGCGCGGGGTGGTTCCCCGCTCGGCGAGGTCGGACCGCACGGCCGCCTCGACCCGGCGGGCCGCATCCGGGAGCCCGAGGTGATCGAGCAGGAGCGCGGTCGACAGGATCGCGGCCGTGGGATCGGCCTTCTGCTGCCCGGCGATGTCGGGCGCGGATCCGTGAACCGGCTCGAACATGCTGGGGAACGTGCCGTCGGGGTTGATGTTTCCCGAGGCCGCCAGTCCGATGCCGCCGCTGATGGCGCCGGCCAGATCGGTGAGGATGTCGCCGAAGAGATTGTCGGTGACGATGACGTCGAATCTAGCAGGGTCGGTGACGAGGAAGATGGTCGCGGCGTCGACGTGGAGGTAATCCCACGCCACGTCCGGATGATTGGCCGCCTCGGCCTCGACGAGCCGCGACCACAGGCGCCCGGCGTTCGTGAGCACGTTCGTCTTGTGCACGAGCGTGAGCTTCCTACGCCGCTTCTGGGCGAGCTCGAAGGCGTAGCGCACGACGCGCTCGACGCCGTACGCCGTGTTGACGCTCACCTCGTTGGCGATCTCGTGCGGCGTGCCCGTGCGGATGCTGCCGCCGTTGCCGACGTAGGGCCCCTCGGTGCCCTCCCGCACGACGACGAAGTCCACTTCGCCGGGGTTCGCGAGCGGGCTCGTGACCGTCGGGTAGAGCACGGTCGGCCGCAGGTTGACGTAGTGGTCGAACGCGAACCGCAGCCGGAGCAGGAGACCGCGCTCGATGATGCCGCCCGCGAGGCGCGGATCGCGCGGGTCGCCGCCGACTGCGCCGAGCAGGATCGCGTCATGCTGGGCGAGAGCCGCGAGGTCGGCGTCATCGAGGATGCGGCCCGTGTCGAGGTAGTGCGCCGCGCTGAACGGATACGACGTCACGGCGAGCTGCGCCTCGCCCGCGACCGCGGCATCCAGCACCTTCACCGCCTCGGCGATCACTTCCGGTCCGATGCCGTCTCCCGCGATCACGGCGAGGTCGATGGTGCGCGTCATGATCCCAGGGTATCGGCGCGCGCGGGCGCGTCCGCACGAGCTCGCGCGCCCGTATAGCGCGGCGCGGGCACGGCGTCAACGGGCTGTCCGCATCCGGTGGCCCTCCCTAGGTTCAAAGTGGTCCCCCACGAGGGGCCGCGACCTAAGGAGGCCATCATGAGCATCGGGCTCGGCATCTTCCTCTTCGTCATCGGTGCGATCCTGACGTTCGCCCTCAACGTGCAGGTCGACTGGATCGACCTCGACCTCGTCGGCTACCTGCTGATGGGCGCCGGCATCATCGTGACCATCATCGGAATCGCGCTGCTCGTGCGTCGCCGCCAGTCGATCACGACCGTGCGCTCCGATGTCGACCCCACGACCGGCGCGCGCGTCGACCAGCGCGCGACGGAGAGCGACCCGTTGCCGTAACGGCCGGGTTTCTCAGGCGGCACGTGTCTTTCGGGTGGGCACGTGCCGCCTCTTTTGCGCGCGGTCTTCCGACCCCGCCTCAGAACCCGCCCGCGAACGTGTTGACGACGAAGGAGCCGAGGATCGCGACGACCTCGCCGATGCCGAGGCCCACGCCGATGCCGGCGAGGAGGCGTCCGCCCGGACGCTGCGCCGCGACGAGGCCGATGACGATCGCGGCGGCTCCCACGAGCAGAGCGAGCGCCGCGACGACCGCCGAGACGAGCGAGTAGATGCCGAAGTCGCCGGTGCGCACGAGAGCGATGAGAACGCCCTGGCTGATGAGGCTCACCGCGATGGCCGCGAACCCGAGGACGAGCGCGACGACGGCGAGCGTGTTGCGCGGTGACTCCGCCGACGCGGGCACGGGGATGGCAGGCGGGTTCTGCGACGCGTCGCTCATGCCGCCAGACTAGCGGCCGTCGTGACGTCGCTCAGGCGGCCGAAGCGCGTGCGCGGCGCGCGCGCCGCGCCGCGACGACGCCCACGCCGCCGAGCAGCAGCAGGGTCATCCCGAGCGCGATCTCCACGACGAGGATGCCCTGCTCGACGCCGGTCGCCGCGAGCAGCGCCGCCACCGAGACGCCAGCCACATGGGCGACGACGTGCCCGGAGGCGTCGAGCAACGCGATCGTGTGGGTTCCCGCGGGGAGGGTGGCCGGAAGCGGCAGCGTCACGGTGCCGGACGGGCCGACCCAGACCCAGCCGATGGGCGTCGGGTCGGAGTAGATCACGAGATAGAACCACTGGTTGGCGAACCGGGGTCCGAGGTCGAGCGTGACGGTGCGGCCGTCGGCGCCGGCATCCGTGGATGCCGCGGAGCTCGGCAGCGCCTGGCCGGACGACGCGATCGCGTCCGCCGCCGATGCCGGCACCGTGGGCGCCGTGGCGGGCGGCTCCGCAGCCGACGGAGCGTCAGCGACGATGGTGATCATGAGCGAGCCGTCGGGGCCCCAGCCCGCGTCGGGCCGCAACACGCCCGCGTCGCCGGGCGACTCGTAGCTGTTGGGGTTCGAGGAGTTCAGGTAGACGACATCCGCGTCGTCGGTGCCGACGGTCGCGTGACCCGCGACGGCGACGTTGAGCGAGTCGTACGGGCCGACCGCCGGAAGCGGCGACTCCCCCGCGGTGCTCGTGTCGTAGGCGACGCCCACGATGACCTGGTCGGGCACGACGGGCGAGGCGGCCGAGAAGTCGAAGGATGCCGTGAAGAGCTTGCCGTTGTTGCACGCGGCGCCGTCCCACCAGCGGCCGCCCGTGCAGTTCGTCGTGTCGGCGCTCGGGCGATAGGGGGCCGAGATGGTCTGCGTCACGGTCGCGAGGGGCGCGCCGACGGCACCCGCGGCGCCGACCGCGTAGAGCGTCACGGTCACGGGGTGATCGAAGGTCGCGCCCTCGCTCGTCACGCAATCGCCGGTGTTCCAGCCGCCTGTCTCGCACGCCCAGCTCGAGAATCCGACCTCGACGCGATCGATCGTGCGGCTCGTGCCCGGTGCGAGCGTCACGAGGTCGCCGAACTCGCTCGTGCGCGTCGCGGCGTAGCCGAGGCTCACGACGTTGCCGGGGAGGGGCGACGGGACGGAGTCGTAGACCGTCTCGTCGGCGGCATGCGCCGCGGGCGCGGTGACCACTTGCGCGAGGAGCAGAGCGGTCGCGGCGACGAGCATGACGAGCACGAGCGCGAGAGCGCGACGGACATGGGCGACGCTGGTCGGCATCCGGATCCCCTTCGGTGGCTGACGTATCCACGATAGAGGGGTACACGACGAGATCCTGACGGGGTACAGCAGAATCACCCCCCGTCGGGGGCCGACAGTATCGACCACCCTGCAGGGCATGCCGAACGCGGGATCGCCCGTCCGGTCGACGCTCAGCGGCGGGCCGGCGGCTCAGGACGCGACGATGTCGATCTCGCGCACCTCGTCGGCCTCGATCGCGACGCGCACGCGCTCGAGCACGTCGTCGGGCACCGGAGAGTCGACCGTGATGATCGAGAGCGCCTGGCCGCCCGCGCTGCGGCGCGCGATCTGCATGCCCGCGATGTTGATGCCGGCGTCGCCGAACTCCTTGCCGTAGACCGCGACGATGCCCGGTCGGTCGGTGTAGAACATCACGATGTGGTGCTCGGCGATCGGCACCTCGATGTCGTACCCGTTGAGCCCGATGATCTTCTCGGTCATCTTCGTGCCCGCGAGCGTGCCCGACACCTCGACCGTCGTGCCGTCCGAGAGCACGCCGCGCAGGGTCGTCGTGTTGCGGTAGTCCTTGCTCTCCTCGGAGACGTTGAGACTCGACGAGATGCCCCGCTGCTCGGCGAGCAGGGGGGCGTTGACGTAGGAGACGTTCTCGGTCACGAGGTTGGTGAAGTAGCCCTTGAGCGCCGCGAGCCGGTAGACGCTCACGTCGAAGGCGGCGAGCTCGCCGCGCACGTCGATCTCGAGGTCGGTGAGCGCGCCGTGGCCCGCGACCGCCGCGAGCACCTGGCCGAGCTTCTCGACGAGGGCGATGCCGGGGCGCACGAACGGGTCGATCACGCCGCCCGCGACGTTGACGGCATCCGGCACGAGCTCGCCCTCGAGCGCGAGGCGTACGGACTTGGCGACCGAGACACCCGCCTTCTCCTGCGCCTCGTCGGTCGACGCGCCGAGGTGGGGCGTGACGACGACGTTGGGCAGGCCCAGCAGCGTCGTGTCGGTCGGCGGCTCGGAGCTGAACACGTCGAGGCCCGCACCCGCGATCGTGCCGGCCGTGAGCGCCTCGGCGAGCGCCGCCTCGTCGATGAGGCCGCCGCGCGCGACGTTGACGATGTAGGCCGACTTCTTCATCTTCGCGAGCTGGGGCGCCGCGATCATGCCCGTCGTCTCGGGCGTCTTGGGCATGTGGATCGTGATGAAGTCGGACTGCTCGAGCAGCTCGTCGAGGGTCACGAGGCGCACCCCGAGCTGCTGGGCACGCGCGGGCGTCACATAGGGGTCGTAGGCGATGACCTCGACGCCGAACGCCTGCAGGCGTGCCGTGATGAGCGCGCCGATGCGACCGAGGCCGATGATGCCGACGGTCTTCTCGTAGAGCTCGGTGCCCGTGTACTTCGAGCGCTTCCACTCCCCCGCCGCGAGGCTCGCGTGAGCCGCCGGGATGTGGCGCGCGAGGCTCAGGATGTGGCCGATCGTGAGCTCGGCGGCGCTGATGATGTTGGAGGTCGGCGCGTTGACGACCATGACGCCCGCCTCGGTGGCGGCCTTGATGTCGACGTTGTCGAGCCCGACGCCCGCGCGCGCGACGACCTTGAGCGCGGGGGCCGCGGCGAGAGCCTCTGCGTCGATCTGGGTCGCGGAGCGGATGAGCACGGCGCTCGCCTCGGCGAGAGCCGCGAGGAGTGCCGGGCGGTCGGTTCCGTCGACGGAGCGGATGTCGAAGTCGGGCCCGAGGGCCTCGACGGTGGCGGGCGAGAGTTGTTCGGCGATCAGGACGACCGGCTTTGCCACGGATGTTCCTTCGTGCGGGGGCTGCGGCTCGAGGCCGCGGGAGGACGGCGCCACGGCTCGCGCTGGCGCGGCACAGGCAGCCTATCGGACGCCACATGCCCGTTTCGGCGCGTGACGCCGCCCCTGTAGTTGCCGTTCCGCGTGTTCGTTCCCGAAGGATCGGGAGCGAACACGCGGAACGGCAACTATCAGGCGAGCACGTAGAGGGAGAGGGACGTCGCGGCCGTCGCGGCGAGGCCCGTCGCGAGCACGACGACGCGCGTGCTCAGCATGCGGCGCCGTCCGAGCAGGAGCGCGACGGCGTACAGCACGGGCGGCAGTACGACGCCCGCGATGAGCGTCGCCCACGGCGTGTACTCGGCGTAGCCCTGCGCCGCGTAGAGCGTCGGCAGGGCGACGAGGTTGCTCGTCGCCGTGAAGAGGAACCAGCCGTAGAGCGCCGCGAAGACCACGGCGACGGCAATGCGCCATCCGAGCGGCACGGCATCCGGGGGTCCCGGCTCGACGTCGGGCTCGATCGCGGGCTCGGTCATTGCATGCTCCCGATCCAGTACAGCAGGGCGGGCCACGGCACGAGCAGGACGGCCCCGACGAGCAGCGCGAGCATCCGCTTGGCGCCGCGGTGTCGTATCCCCTCGGGCGTGAGCGTGAGGGTCGCGGCGAACCACAGGGCGGCGGCGACCATCGCGAGGAACTCCCCGAACTGCCACATGACCTCGCCGAGCAGGTCGAGTGCCGGGTAGACGAGCAGCTGTGCCGACGAGATCCAGCCGATCGAGATCGCGAGGTAGACGAGGCCGAAGACGATCGTGGCGGCGAGGAGCGCGGTCTGGTCGGGGGTGCGGCGCGGCTCCGGCGTCTCGCCGCTTGCGAGCGCGTCCGAGGTCGCGGATGCGGATGCGGGTGTCGCGCTCTCGCGCAGCCGCGGCGCCGCCTGACCGCGCGCCTCGTCGCCCGCCCAGTGCAGTGCCTCGTCGTCCGCCTCGTCGAGGGGCTCGGGATCGCGCGTGCTCACCCTTCCATCCTCGCCCATCCCAGGGCGCGCCCGAGACGTCCGGAACTAGACGCCCGGATCCTCGAGCCGCAGGCGGAAGACCTCGACGAGATCGTCGTGCAGCGGATGCCCGGGCTCGATGCCGCAGAGCTCGCCCGCGAGCGTCGAGGGGTCGGCACCGGGCACGAGCTTCGCCTGCAGCTCGACGGCCTCGGGGTCGTCGTCGGCGTCGAAGCGCAGGGCCGCGCCGACCGCCGTGAGGAGGTTCCAGCACGGCTCCCCGCGCTCGGCGAGCTGCGCCGCGGGATCGATGAACCGCTCGTGCCGCCCGAGCTTGCGCAGGGGCGCGCGCCCGACGCGCACACACGTGTCGGGCAGCTCGGGGTTCGTGATGCGCGTGAGCGTCGTCTCGACGTATGCCCGCTGCTGCTCGACGGTGAAGCCGTGCTTCGCGACGAGCAGCGCGCTCGTCTCGCCGAGCACGGCGCGCACCTCGGCCGCGATCTCGGGCACGGCGAGCGCGTCGGCGATCGTCGGGGCGCCGCGCAAGTAACCGAGATACGCCGTCGAGGCGTGGCTCGTGTTGACCGTGAAGAGCTTGCGCTCGATGTACGGCTCGAGGTCGTCGACCCAGTGCACACCCGCGAGCTCGGGCTCCTCTCCCGCGAAGGGCGTGCGATCCACGGCCCACTCCCAGAACGCCTCGAGCGTCACGTCGAGTCCACCACGCTGCTCGGGCACGATGCGGTCGATCGCGCAGTTCGCCCACACGGCGCGCTCCATGGCGCCGCCGAGCTCGCTCACGGCCTTCGCGAGGATGTCGGTGCCGCCGATCGCGTTCTCGCACGCGATCACGACGAGCGGGGCGGCATCCGCGGGGCGCTGCGCGAGTCCCGCGACGATGAGCGGCGCGACGAATTGTAGGATGCGCGCGCCCACGGCTGTCGTCACGATGTCGGCGTTCGCGATCTCGGCGGCCACGGCGTCCGGATGCTCGCGCGAGTCGATCGCGCGGTAGCCGTCGACGACGAGCTCGCGCCCACCCTCGCCGACCTCGTGCACGCGATAGCTCGGCTGCGCCTGCAGGGCGCCGATGAGCTCCTCGCTCACGTCCGCGAACACGACCTCGTAGCCGCTTTCTCGCAGAAAGGGAGCCACGAACCCGCGCCCGATGTTGCCCGCCCCGAAGTGCACCGCCGTCGCCGTCATGAGGGCCATTCAACCCGCGTGCCGCTCGCGAGGCCACCCCGTGCGCTTCCGCCGCCCCGGAAACGCCGCATCCGGATGCCGCTCCCGCGAGACGACTGAGGGGCACCCTGCCGGGTGCCCCTCAGTGTGCGACGCGACGAGCTCAGCGGGCCGCCGAGCCCTCCGTGTAATCCTCGTCCTGCTGCTTCCACGCGAAGAGGGCGCGCAGCTCCTTGCCCGTCTTCTCGATGGGGTGCTGCGCCTCCTTCTCGCGGAGCTCGAGGAACTCCTTCGCGCCGTTGTCCTGGTCGGCGATGAAGCGCTTCGCGAACGCGCCCGACTGGATGTCGGCGAGCACGCCCTGCATGTTCTCCTTGACGTGCGGGTCGATGACGCGCGGCCCCGAGACGTAGTCGCCGTACTCGGCCGTGTCGGAGATCGACCAGCGCTGCTTGGCGATGCCGCCCTCCCACATGAGGTCGACGATGAGCTTGAGCTCGTGCAGCACCTCGAAGTAGGCGATCTCGGGCTGGTAGCCCGCTTCGGTGAGCGTCTCGAAACCGTACTGCACGAGGTGGCTCATGCCACCACACAGCACGGCCTGCTCGCCGAAGAGGTCGGTCTCGGTCTCCTCGGTGAAGGTCGTCTTGATGACGCCCGCGCGCGTGCCGCCGATGGCCTTCGCGTACGACTTGGCGGTCTCCCACGCGGAGCCCGAGGCGTCGACCTCGACCGCGATGATGTCGGGGATGCCGCGGCCCGCGACGTACTCGCGACGCACCGTGTGGCCCGGAGCCTTCGGCGCGACGAGGATGACGTCGACGCCCTCGGGCGCCTCGATGTAGCCGAAGCGGATGTTGAAGCCGTGCGCGAAGGCGAGCGTCTTGCCGGATGCGAGGTGCGGCTTGATCTCGTCGTTGTAGATGCCCCGCTGGTGCTGGTCGGGCGCGAGGATCATGATGAGGTCGGCCCACTCGGTCGCGTCGGCGACCGACTTGACCTCGAAGCCGTCCTCTTGCGCCTTCGGGGCCGACTTCGAGCCCTCCTTGAGGGCGATGACGACCTCGACGCCCGAGTCGCGCAGGTTCTGGGCGTGCGCGTGACCCTGCGAGCCGTAGCCCACGATCGCCACCTTCTTGCCCTGGATGATCGACAGGTCGGCGTCCTGGTCGTAGAAGATCTCAGCCACTTGATTTTCCTTCGCTAGTTGGTTCTGTTCAGTTCTTGTAGACGCGCTCGGTGATGCTCTTGCCGCCGCGACCGATCGCGAGAAGGCCCGACTGGGCGATCTCGCGGATGCCGTAGGGCTCGAGCACGCGCAAGAGCGCCTGCACCTTGCCCGAGTCCCCCGTCACCTCGATGACGAGGGCATCCGGCGAGACGTCGACGACGCGCGCACGGAAGAGGTTCACGGCCTCGAGGATCTGGCTGCGCGTCGTGTTGTCGACACGCACCTTGATGAGCAGATGCTCGCGCTGCACCGATGCCTCGGGGTCGAGCTCGACGATCTTGATGACGTTGACGAGCTTGTTGAGCTGCTTCGTCACTTGCTCGAGCGGGAGCTCTTCGACATCCACGACGACCGTGATGCGGCTGAGCCCCTCGATCTCGGTGGGACCCACCGCGAGGGAGTTGATGTTGAAGCCGCGGCGCGCGAAGAGGCCCGCGACGCGGGTCAGCAGACCCGGCTTGTCCTCGACGAGGAGGGAGAGCACGTGATGCGACATGGCCTTACTCCTCTTCCCACGCGGGCGCGTGGTCGCGCGCGTACTGGACCTGCGAGTTGCCGACGCCCTGCGGCACCATGGGCCACACCATGGCGTCGCGACTCACGACGAAGTCGATGACGACGGGGCGGTCGTTCGTCTCGATCGCGAGCTTGATCGCGTCGTCGATCTCCTCCTTCTTCGTGACGCGGATGCCGAGGGCGCCGTACGCCTCGGCGAGCTTCACGAAGTCGGGCACCATCCGGGTCGTGTTCTCGCCGTCGAGCGCGCCCGTGTTGAGGTCGGTGAAGGAATGGCGTCCGTCGTAGAAGAGCGTCTGCCACTGGCGCACCATGCCGAGAGAGGAGTTGTTGATGATCGCGACCTTGATCGGGATGTCGTTGATCGTGCAGGTCGCGAGCTCCTGGTTGGTCATCTGGAAGCATCCGTCGCCGTCGATCGCCCACACGAGGCGCTCGGGCTGCGCGACCTTCGCCCCCATGGCCGCCGGCACGGCGTAGCCCATCGTGCCCGCGCCGCCCGAGTTGAGGAAGGCGTGCGGGCGCTCGTAGTCGATGAATTGCGCCGCCCACATCTGGTGCTGCCCGACGCCCGCGGCGTAGATCGCCTCGGGGCCCGAGAGCTCGCCGATGCGCTCGATGATGTACTGCGGCGAGAGCAGGCCGTCCTCCGGCTCGGTGTAGCCGAGCGGGTAGTTGACGCGCAGCTGCTCGAGGCGCGTCCACCACTCGGCGAGGTCGGGAGCGTGCCCCTGCTGCCGGAACGCGTCGATGAGGTCGAGGATGACCTCGCGCGCGTCGCCCACGATCGGCACATCGGCGTGGCGGATCTTGCCGATCTCGGCCGGGTCGATATCGACGTGCACGACCTTGGCGTGGGGCGCGAAGTCGGAGACCTTGCCCGTCACGCGGTCGTCGAACCGCGCGCCGAGCGACACGATGAGGTCGGACTCCTGCAGGGCGAGCACGGCGGGCACCGAGCCGTGCATGCCCGGCATGCCGAGGTGCTGACGGTGGGAGTCGGGGAACGCGCCGCGCGCCATGAGGGTCGTCACGACGGGCGCACCCGTGAGCTCGGCGAGCTCGAGCAGCTCCTTCGACGCCTCGGCGCGCACGACGCCGCCGCCCACGTAGAGCACGGGTCGCTTCGACTCGGCGATGAGCTCGGCAGCCGAGAGGATCTGCTTGCCGTGCGCCTTCGTGACGGGGCGGTAGCCCGGCAGCTCGACCTTGGGAGGCCAGATGAACGGCGCCGAGTTCTGCTGGGCATCCTTCGTGATGTCGACGAGCACGGGTCCGGGACGCCCCGTCGTCGCGATGTGGTAGGCCGCCGCGAGCGTCGCGGGCACTTGCGCGGGGTCGGTCACGAGGAAGCTGTGCTTCGTGATGGGCATCGTGATGCCGACGATGTCGACCTCCTGGAACGCGTCGGTTCCCATCGAGGTCGAGAACACCTGACCCGTGATCGCGAGAAGCGGAACGGAGTCCATGTGGGCATCCGCGATGGCCGTCACGAGGTTCGTCGCGCCGGGGCCGGAGGTCGCGATCGCGACGCCGACGCGACCGGACGCCGCGGCATAGCCCTCGGCCGCGTGGCCGGCGCCCTGCTCGTGGCGCACGAGGATGTGACGGATCGCGGTCGAGGCCATGAGCTCGTCGTAGAACGGCATGATGGCTCCACCGGGGATGCCGAAGACGTCGGTCACGCCGAGCTTCTCGAGGCTCGCGAGCACTTGGCCGGAGCCGGTCAGGATGGGCGGCGCGTCGCGCTTCGCCGGGGCGGGCGAGGGCGACGGCGCATCGGGGGATGCAGACGCTGGAGTTGCGGGCGCAGTCATGAAAGGTTCCTCAAAGGTGGGAGTCAGTGGGAATCAGGTGTGATGCGCGCGAATGACGTCATCGCCCTGATCAGAATGCCGCCGCCCGCTCGTATTGCGGTCGACGCCCACGCCAGGACTGGTTGTGCCACCCGGGTGTCTATCGTCTAGCAACTCTAGCGGATGTCGGATGCCGCTTCAGTCCGCAGCAGCGCGCACCCGGTCTTCGCCGTCGACGCCCGGCTGGATCACGGTCAGCCCCATCGCGGCGGCCGCCTCGATCATCCGCTCGTCGTAGGTGATGATCGCGTCGGCCTCGATCCGGAGTGCGGATTCGATGTGCAGAGCATCCAATGAGCGAAGCGACCTCTCGGGGATGAGGCCCGCGGCTCGCCATTCCCAGTCGAACACCTCATACAGGTCGAAGTGATCCAGGACCGCGCTCGCTCGTTCCTGCGGAAGCTCCTGCTGCCACACGACGCGACGCAACTCCGTCTCGAGGAGCAATGACGACACAGGCTCGATCGCATCGTCGTCGACCCAGCGACGGACATCCTCGCTCTCGTGCTCCTCGAGAAGGAGCTTCGCCACCGCCGACGTATCGAAATAGCAGCGCCTGGTCATCGCTCCCACACATCTGCTCGGAGGTCATCGAGGATCTCTTCGACGGATTGGGTGCCGACGTGAAGAGGCGGCCACGCCGCCCCGCGCGCGGCCGTCCTCGGCCGGTGGGGTCGCGGCTTGGGTCGCGGCGCATTCCGCGGGATGAGCTCGGCTACCTCCACACCATCGTTCGTGATGATGAACGACTCCCCCGCCGCGACGGCACGCAACACCTCTCCGCTGCGGTTGCGCATCTCACGCTGACTGATCACCTGCGCCATGACGCGAGCGTAGCACGCGTAGCACGCCGTCGCTCAGCCCGTGACGGCGCCCTCCGCGGCCGAGCGCACGAGCTTCGAGTACTTGGCGAGCACGCCCCGCGTGTAGCGCGGAGGAAGCGGCGCCCAGCCCTCGCGGCGCGCCGCGAGCTCCGCCTCGTCGACGAGCAGCTCGATCGAGCGCGACGGGATGTCGACGCGGATGCGGTCGCCGTCGCGCACGAACGCGATCGGTCCGGCATCCACGGCCTCGGGCGCGATGTGGCCGATGCAGAGCCCCGTCGTGCCGCCCGAGAAGCGGCCGTCGGTGAGCAGCAGCACATCCTTGCCGAGCCCCGCGCCCTTGATGGCCGCGGTGATCGCGAGCATCTCGCGCATGCCGGGACCGCCCTTCGGCCCCTCGTAGCGGATGACGACGACATCGCCGTGCTGGATCTCGCCGTTCGTGAGGGCATCCATCGCGGCACGCTCGCGGTCGAAGACGCGCGCGGGTCCCTCGAACACCGCGGCGTCGAAGCCCGCGGTCTTGACGACGGCGCCCTCGGGAGCCATCGAGCCCTTGAGGATCGTGAGCCCGCCCGTCTCGTGGATGGGGTTGTCGAGGCTGCGCAGCACGTCGCCGTCGAGTGGCGGGACCGGCCCGATGTCGGCGAGGTTCTCGGCGAGCGTCTTGCCCGTCACGGTGAGCGCGTCGCCGTGCATGAGGCCCGCATCGAGCAGGGCCTTCATAAGCACGGGCAAGCCGCCACGACGGTCGACGTCGTTCATGACGTAGCGGCCGAAGGGCTTGAGGTCGCCGATGTGGGGCACCTTCGAGCCGATGCGGTTGAAGTCGTCGAGGGTGAGCTCGACCTCGGCCTCGTGCGCGATCGCGAGCAGGTGCAGCACGATGTTCGTCGACCCGCCGAGCGCCATGCCGACCGCGATGGCGTTCTCGAAGGCCTTCTTGGTGAGGATCTGGCGCGCCGTGATGCCCTTACGCAGCAGCTCGACGACGGCCTCGCCCGAGCGGTGCGCGTAGTAGTCGCGGCGGCGGTCGTAGCTCGGCGGGCTCGCCGATCCGGGGATCGAGAGGCCGAGCGCCTCGGCGACCGACGCCATCGTGTTGGCCGTGTACATGCCGCCGCAGGCACCCTCGCCGGGGGCGAAGGCGCACTCGATCGCGTGGGCATCCGCCTCCGACATGATCCCGGCCTTGACGGCGCCGACCGCCTCGAAGGAGTCGATGATCGTGATGTCCTTCTCGGTGCCGTCCGAGAGCCGCACCCACCCGGGCGCGATCGAGCCCGCGTAGAGGAACACGGATGCGAGGTCGAGTCGCGCGGCCGCCATGAGCATCCCAGGGATCGACTTGTCGCATCCCGCGAGCAGCACGGAGCCGTCGAGACGCTCGGCCTGCATGACGGTCTCGACCGAGTCGGCGATGACCTCGCGCGAGACGAGCGAGAAGTGCATGCCCTCGTGGCCCATCGAGATGCCGTCGGAGACGGACACGGTGCCGAACTGCAGCGGGTAGCCGCCGCCCGCGTGCACGCCCTCCTTCGCGGCTTGCGCGAGGCGCGCGAGGCTCAGGTTGCACGGCGTGATCTCGTTCCACGAGCTCGCGATGCCGATCTGCGACTTGTTCCAGTCGGCGTCGCCCATGCCGACGGCGCGGAGCATGCCGCGCGAAGTCGTCGCCTCGATGCCGTCGGTGACGGTGCGCGAGCGGGGCTTGTGATCGATGACGGTGTCGGCGGGCGCAGTCGTGCCCGGGAAGTCGCTGTCCGGCATGGAACCGAGGTTACTCCCGCGCGGATGCCGCCGCCGACGCGCCCCGCGGGCCCCGGCAGCCGTGCGATCGTCCCGCGCGGACATGCCGATGAGGGGGCGGAGTCGCACTCCGCCCCCTCACGGCATCACCGTCTCAGATGCGGCGGCGGCGCATGCGTGCCACGAGCACGACCGCGATGCCGGCGCCGAGAACGAGAGCGGCCGTGATCGCGATGAACGGCGTGCTCTCGCTCACGCCCGTGAACGGGAGCGACGGCGCCTCGCCCTCGGGGTCACCGGGCCCCTGGGGGGCAGGGTCGTCCGGCCGCACCGGCTCGATCGTCGCCTCGATCGAGGTGCCCTCGATGTGATTGACGACGGGAGCGCTCGCGTCGAGCACGCGCACCGCGAAGTACGCCGCCTGCGTACCACCCGTGTAGAGGGTGCCGTCCTGCTGCGAGATCGTCACCCGGTGCTCGGCCTCGTCATGCGTCACGACGAGGTTGCCGCCGAGGTCCACGGGGCCGGGCAGCAGCTGCGTCTCGGGGTCGGCGACGTCGCCCTCGTCGACGAAGCCGAGGAACTCCACGGCTTCGGGCAGGTTGTCGACGACCGGCGAGATCTCGACGTTGCCGTAGCTGCCGTGCGGGATGAACGCGATCCGGTAGACGTAGATGTCCTCGACGAAGCTCCCGTCTTCGGCGAGCTGTGCGCGGAGGCGTCCCGTCCACTCCTCGTCGGCGCGATCGAAGATGTGCTTGGTCACCTCCGCCTCGTTGCCGAAGGACGTCGCGGATGCCTGCGCCCCCGAGGTGTAGCGCGGCTCACCGTCGGACCCCATGAGCGTCGCGCGGTTGACGATCGTCATGGTCTCCTTGCCGACGAACGGCCGCGTCGTGAGCACGAGGTTGACGACGAGCGTGCCATCCGATGCCGTCGCCTTCGCGACGCCGGTCGGCGACAGCCGGATGACGAGGTCGTCACCTTCTCTGCTGAGCGCGAAGTCGGATGCCACGAGCGCCGTGCCCGCATAGTCGCCCGTCACCGGAAGGGACGCGAGGTCGTCGATGTCGAAGACGCTCGTGTCGACGTGGTCGACGATGCGGGTGTCGCTCACGGGGATGCCCGTGACCGCGGTGTTGACGGTGAAGCGATACGGGACGTCCGCCGTCTCACCCGGCTGCACGGCGATCTCACCCGAGCCCACGCGAGCCTTGCGGAACGCGCGCGAGTCGTCGACGCCGCCCGTCTGGTCCTGGGGTCGCACGACGAGGAAGTCGTCGCGCGTCTCCTGGGCGTCGTCGCGGTGGTAGAAGTCGCCGACGTTGCGCACGCGGTAGCGGATGCCGTCGACGATGGGCGAGTCGCCCGCCTGCTCGAGACCGGCGGTCGTCGTGAGCTGCGCGCGCGCCTGCACCACGAGATCCGTCTGCGGATCCTGACCCACGTTGACCCACAGCCGCTGACCCTCGATGCACCACGATCCGACGGCGGTGAGGGCGAAGTCGGCGCGCGTCGCGGGGCACGCGATCTCGGTGAGGCCCGCGAGCGGCGCACCGGGCGCGTCCCACGTGCCGTCGAAGAGCACCGAGCCGGGGGCGAGGGTGATGACGTCGGCGGCGCTCGTGTTCCACGCGAGCTGAGCGGGCAGCTCGTCTTCGATCACGACGTTCCGATCGAGCGTGTAGTAGATGTTGCGGCCGTCCCACTGGCCGAGGTCGGCGCCGAGGGTGTAGCGGATGTCGAGCGCCGGCGAGAGGGTGCCGTCAGGCGCGGTGTCGACCGTGAGCTCGCCCTCGGGGTCGCTCGCGCTCGGCCAGTCGGAGCCCTTGTCGAAGGCCTGACCCGGCACCGGGCCGGGGGCATTCCCCGCGATCTCGAGGGTCGCGGTGCGCGTCACCTCGGAGCCGAACTCGGCCGTGTTGGTCCACACGGTCGAGAAGCGACCGGGCCCCGGAGCGCCTGGCCGCGTGTCGAAGGCGTCCTGGATGCGCGCCTGCACGAGGGGCCAGTTGTTGATGCTCGCGCGGTAGCGGATCTCGGTGATCGACTTCGCCGGCAGGTCGATCGTGCCCGCGAGGGTGTCGCCGTTCGTCGTGTCGGCCGTCACGCTCGGGGTCCACGGCGCCCAGTCGGACGTCGTCTTGTTCCAGCCCGAGGCATCCCACGTGGTCGTGCGGTACTCGAACGATCCCGCGACGTAGCCGTAGCCCGCGGGGAGGTCATCCTCGACGGCGTACGCCGTGCGCGGGGCATCGTCATCGGAGGAGATGCGGAGGGTGTAGCTCAGCTCGTCGCTCTCGAGGGCGGGATCGATCGTGAGCTCGTAGAAGCCGCTGTCGGGGTCGATCGCGACCGACACACGGTTGTTGAGGTTGCCGGGCGAGACGGACTTGCCCCACGAGTCGGTGACGTTCTCGGGTTCGTCGCCCGCGTTGCGCACGATGACGTCGACGGAGTCCTCGTCGTCGTCGATCGCCCAGTCGACGGGCGCGGAACCCGTCGCCGCCACATCGGAGACGACGTAGGTGAGCTCGAAGACACCCTGGTTGACGTCGGCCGGCCACGGGTCCTTGAACGTGACCGTCACGAGGTCGGGGTCGGTCGCATCCTGCACGATCGAGGCGACCGCCGCGTTTCCCGCGGGAACGGACTGCAGTGTGACGGCCCCGCCCAGGCGGAAGGTGTGCGACGATCCGGGCTCGACGCGTGTGTCGTACTGCACTTTGAGCGAGATGACGTCACCCTCCGTCACGACGGCTCCCGCGACGAGAGGCGAGCCGTTGTGCAGCACTTGGGAGCTGATGCCCGGGGTGTCAGCCGACGCGGGGGGCGCGACGAGTGCTGCGGGAAGAAGGGCGAGCAGGGCCGTAGCCAGGAGGGCGAGCGCCATGCGCACCCTGCTGCGTGATCGGCTCGTGAACTCGGTCGTGTGCACGTTGATGTTCCTCTCGTCGCGGGCATTCGGGTCCCGCGGATCGACATCGGGGGGGGTGGGTGGCGATGGCGCACGCGCGAGCCCCGCGCATACGCCGTCACTTGAATCAAGTGAGGGCGACGCAGATCGTGACGCGGGTTCGGGAATCCGACGCCCGAGGTTCGCCGGCGCGGCTCACGGATGCCGAGCGTGCGCGGCCGAGCGCGCAGCGGCGAGAGCGGCGAGCGCCCGCGAGAGCTCGGCCGGGCCCGCGACGCGGAAGGTCGCCGCCGTCTCGCCGGGACCGACCTTGATGCCGACGTCGTGCGGCTGCAGGGCGGCGAAGGCGTCTTCGTCGGTGACGTCGTCTCCCGCGTAGAACACGGCATCCGCGGCGGTATAGCGCCGCAAGTGCTCGATCGCCTCGCCCTTCGTCGTCGAGCGCACGGCGAACTCGAGCACGTTCTTGCCGTGCCGGATGGTGAGGTCGTCGAGCTCTGCCTGCGCCTCACGGAGGGCCACGAGGTGGGCGAGCCGCGAGTTCTCCTCTGTCGCGAGCCGCGTGTGCAGCGCGAAGCCCGCGGGCTTCGCCTCGAGCCAGACGTCGTCGATCGAGTCGGCGACCTGGCTCAGCACCTCCTGCAGCACGTCGACGCGCTCGAGCTCGGCCGTGTCGAGGTTGAGGCGCATGCCGGGGTCGTCGAGCCGCAGCTCGATGCCGTGCGAGCCCACGAGCAGCACGTCATCGGGCAGCTGGGCGACCTCGATGAGCGAACGCAGAGCCCGCCCGCTCACGAGCACGACGCGCGTGCCGGGCAGCTCGCGCAGGCGCAGCACGGCCTCCCGTGCCTCGGGGAGGGCGCGCGCCTGCTCGGGCGAGTCGACCTCGGGGGCGAGCGTGCCGTCGAAGTCGAGGGCGACGAGCAGACGACGCACCCCGGCGAGGTCGTGGAGCGCCGCGGCGAGCGGCTCCGGCAGCGGGGCGGTCACGAGTGCGGGGCTCGCTCGACGGTCCACTCGAGCGGGCCGAGCGGCTCGGCGCCGCCCCATCCGACGCGTGCGCCGCGCGTCGCGCGCAAGGTCTCGAGGAAGGTGTCCGACCAGTGCGTCACATCGTTCTCGGCGACCTTCTTGCGCAACGACCGCATCCGCTTGCGCCGCTCGTGGCGCGGCATCTCGATCGCGCGCAGGATGGCGTCCTTGAGCCCGTCGATGTCGTGCGGGTTCACGAGCAGGGCGGCCCGCAGCTCGTCGGACGCCCCCGTGAACTCGGAGAGCACGAGTACGCCGTCTTCGTCGGCACGCGCCGCGACGTACTCCTTGGCGACGAGGTTCATGCCGTCGCGGAGCGCCGTCACGAGCATGACGTCGGCCGCCACGTAGAGCGCGGCCATCTCCTCGCGCGGGAAGCCGTGATGCAGGTAGCTGATGGCCTGATGGCTGATCGAGCCGTAGTCGCCGTTGATGCGCCCGACCGTGAGCTCGATCTCGTCGCGCAACTGTCGGTAGCTCTCGACGCGCTCGCGCGACGGGGTCGCGACCTGCACGAGCGTGACGTCCTCGACGGAGAGGCGGCCGTCGGCGAGCAGCTCGCCGAAGGCCTTGAGTCGGTGCCCGATGCCCTTCGTGTAGTCGAGCCGGTCGACGCCGAGCAGGATCGTGCGGGGGTTGCCGAGGTCGTGGCGGATCTGCCGCGCGCGTTCCTGCACCTCGGGTCGCGCGGCGAGCTCCTGGAAGCCCTTGACGTCGATCGAGATCGGGAAGGCCTTCGCGATGACGCGCCGCGCGGGCGACGAGTCGCCGGGCGGAACCTCGATGTACGGCGTGCGCGTCGTGTAGCCCTTGAGGCGGCGCACGGCGCGCGAGAAGTTGCCGGCATCCGCGACGCGCTGGAAGCCCACGACGTCGGCGCCGAGCAGGCCCTCGACGATCTGAGTGCGCCACGGCAGCTGAGAGAAGATCCCGTAGGCCGGGAACGGGATGTGGTTGAAGAACCCGATGAGCAGATCCGGGCGACGCTCCCGCAGCATCGCGGGCACGAGCTGCAGCTGATAGTCCTGCACCCACACGGTCGCGCCGTCGGCGCAGATCGCGGCGACGGCATCCGAGAACCGGCGGTTGACCTGCACGTAGCGCTCCCACCACTCGCGGTGGTAGCTCGGCTGAGCGATGACGTCGTGGTACAGCGGCCAGAGGGTGTCGTTGCTGAACCCCTCGTAATACAGCTGCAGATCGGACTCCGAGAGCGGCACGGGCACGATTCGGATGCCGGCGTTGTCGAACGGCGCGAGGTCGACATCCGCCTGCCCGGCCCAGCCGACCCACGCGCCGTCGGCGGCGCGCATGACGGGTTCGAGCGCCGTGACGAGGCCTCCCGGCGACTGCTTCCAGCTCGCGTTGCCTTCCTCGTCGACGACGCGGTCGACCGGGAGACGGTTGGACACGACGACGAAGCTGTAGCTCTCGTCGGCCATAGCTCCACGGTACACGGGCATCGGCTGAGGGTTCACCCACGCTCGATTGGGGGTTGCTGGGACTTCATGCGCGCGAAATGCGCGCGCACTAGCGTGGACGGCATGATCTCCGTCGGCATGAGTACGACGTGCGTGTATCCCTTCGCCGTCGAGCACGCGTTCCGCATCGCACGCATGGCGGGATTCGACTCGATGGAGATCATGGTCACGAACGATCCCGTGACCCAGGATGCCGAGAAGCTCCTCGAGATCAGCGCGCGCTACGGGCTGCCCATCTCGGCGATCCACGCTCCCGTGCTGCTGCTCACGACCTTCGTGTGGGGACGCGATCCCCAGGTCAAGCTCGAGAAGTCGGGCGAGCTCGCGGCTGCCGTCGGCGCCGACACGGTCGTCGTGCATCCGCCATTCCGCTGGCAATCGGGGTACGCGCAGAACTTCGAGCGCATCGTGCGGCAGACGGCCGCGAGTACGGGCGTCAAGATCGCGGTCGAGAACATGTTCCCGTGGACGGTGCGCGGGCGCAGCATGAAGGCCTACGCGCCCTCCCCCGATCCGCTCGACCTCGACGTCGACCACATGACCCTCGACTTCTCGCACGCCTCGCTCTCGGGTCGCGACAGCCTGCAGATGGCGATGGCCATGGGCGACAAGCTCACCCATATCCACCTGTGCGACGGCGCGACGGCCGCCGCCGACGGCGCGATTCTCGACGAGCATCTGCTGCCGGGGGAAGGCACGCAGCCCGTCGCTGAGACCCTGCAGTATCTCGCGCGGAGCGGTTGGGAGGGCAACGTCGTCGCCGAGGTCAACGTGCGGCAGGAGAAAGAGGAGCAGTACCGGCTCGAGAAGCTCGTGCAGACCGTCGCGTTCGCACGCGAGCACCTCAATCAGGAGCATGCGACGCGTGAGCCGCTCGGCCTCGGGCGAGCCGAGCTGCCGCTCAAGATCCGCCAGCACCGTCGCGCCGTGAAGAAGGCCACGAAGGGCTGAAGCGCAGCGCTCGGTCAGCCGAGCGACGACACCGGGAGCAGCATCCCGAGCACGCTCGCGCGCCGTGCGCGGCGGATGACGAGGCGGCCCGCGAGCAGGCTCAGCGCACCGAAGGCCGCGAGCCCCAGGGCGGCGCCGACCGCGAGCCCCGCATCGCCGCCCGCGACGATCTGCTGGAGGCCCGTCGTCGCCCAGCCGAGCGGCATGAGCTGACCGAGCCACGCGAACGGCCCCGCGAGCGCTTGGCTCGGCAGGACGCCGCCGACCGCCGCGACTTGCAGCGAGAGCACCAGGAGCGACACGACGAGCCCCGCCCGGCCGAGCCCCACCGTCAGCAGCTGATGGAAGGCCGTGAACGCGAGCGCCGCGACGAGCGAGAGGCCGAGCGTGGCCGGCAGCAGGGCCCACGAGACGCCCGCGACGAGGTGCATGAGCAGCACGAGCAGGACCGCCTGGATCGCCGCGATGCCGCCCGCACGCACGGCCTCCGAGCCGAGCACGCGGCTCGAGCCCGCGGTCGAGGCGAGCACCCGGCGGCTGACCCGCGGCAGCACGAGGAAGATCGCGAGCGCGCCGACCCACAGCCCGAGCGGCACGAAGTAGGTGCCGATCACCTGGCCGAGCTGCGTCACGGCGTTCGCGGTCGTCACCTCGAGGCCCACGGGGTCCGCGGCGACGGATGCGGCATCCGCACCCGCGGTCTCGGTGCCGCTCATGCGGTCGGCCCCCTCCTGCAGTCCCGACGCGAGCTCGGCCGCGCCGGAGGCGAGCTGGGCGTTGCCGTCGGCGAGGCTCTGCGCGCCCGACGCGACCGTCGAGCCGTTGGCTGCGAGGCGTGCGGCGCCATCCGCGCTCTGCGCGATGCCCGACTGGATGCCGTCGATGCCCTCCGCGACGCCCGCGGAGAGCTGCTCCCCGCCGCTCGCGGCCTCGGCGAGCTTCTGCGAGAGCACCTGGAGCGTGCCGAGGGCCACGGGGTCGTTCGGGTTCGCCGCGAGGGCAGCCGTCTGCTGCGCGATGCCGGCCGAGAGCTGCGCGACGCCGCCCGTGTAGGCCGCGACGTTCGCCGAGATCGCATCGAGGCCCGCGGCACCCGAGTCGAGCTGCGCGAGCCCGGACGACAGGGAGGCGACGCCTCCCGTGTACTGGCTCACGCCATCCGCGTACTGCTGCGCCCCGGATGCCGCCTGTGCCGCTCCGTCGGAGAGCTGCGCCGCGCCGTCGGCCGCCTGCGTGAAGGCCTCGCCGACCGTGCCGAACTGGGTGTAGATGCCCGCGATGTACTGCTTCGTGAGCTCGGAGCCGAAGGCGCGCACCATGCCGTCGCCGAGGGACTGCGCGACGGTTCCCGCGAGGTACGAGTGCGCGTCGTCGGTCTCGAGCCGCAGCCGCGCCTGCACGGGGTCCGCGCTCGAGAGCGAGACGACCGAGGCCGAGAAGTCGGAGGGGATCGTGAGCACGGCGTACACCTCGCCCGCAGCGAGCTTGTCGGCCGCCTCGTCGGCGTTCGAGAGCTGCCAGTCCATGCCCGGCGCGTCGGCACCCGTGAGCTCGGTCACGAGCAGGCGCCCGGCGAGCACGGGGGTCTCGATGCCGTCGGCGTCGGTCTGGGTCACCATCTCGTCCTGGTTGACGATCGCCGCGGGGATGCGGTCGACGCCGTTCTCGGCGTCGCCGAGGGATGCCATCGTGAGCCCCGCGAACGCGAGCGGCACGGCGGCCGCGGCGACGATCGCGAGGACGCGCACCCAGCGGCGACGCGGGCGGGGGGAGACGGGCGGCTCAGGGGTCGTCATCGGAGAGCTCCTTGCAGGTCGCCCGCGGGCAGATGATGCTCGACCGGGCGGGAGAGGACGGGAGGCGCGACGCGGTCGGCATCGGCGGCGCCGATCACGACGGTCGTCGCGGCGGGCGCGAGACGGTCGACGGCGACGAGGAACGTCGCCCCGCCGTCGCCCCCCGGCAACGGGTCGACCGAGTCGAGCACGACGACGGGGGTGCGCTCGCTCAGCGCGATGCCGAGCGTCGCGATCGCGCGTTCGACGGGCGGCAGCGACGAGAGGGTCGTGTGCCAGCCGATCGGCACGGCCGAGCCGGACGCCCCGACGACGTCGTGGATGCGTGCGACCCACGCACGAGCGCGCCCGCGCGCCGTGAACGAGCGGTACCAGCGGCCCGTGAAGCGCAAGCGCTCGGACAGGAGCTCGCCGAGGGGCAGCTCGCTCTCGCGCGCGGTTCCGCCGAACTCCGCGAACGACACGCGCCGCGCGACGGCCGCCGCCTCGCTCGGCAGGGGACGCCCGGCCACCTGCGCGCGCCCCGCGACGGCGGGGAGGCGCCCCGCGACGGTCGCGGCGAGCATCCGGCGTGCCGCGGCATCGCCGCCCACGAGCGCGATCGAGCCCGCCGCGACGTGGCCGTCGTAGGGCCCGACCCGCGTCTCGCCCACTCCCCCGACGAGACCGTCGAGGCTCACGGCATCGCCATCCGCGGCACGCGCACGCGCCCACGCGAGGTCGTCGAGGTGGGCGCGCAGGCCCTCGCCCTCGACGTCGACGTTCGGCAGGATGCGGTCGAGCCAGCGGGGCAGGTACCACGCGTGCCGGCCGAAGAGCGCCATGACGGCGGGCACGAGCGTCATGCGGATGAGGAAGGCGTCGATCGCGACGCCCACGGCGAGCCCCAGCGCGATGACCTTGATCATCGACATGCCCTCAGGCACGAAGGCCGCGAAGACGAAGAACATGATGAGGGCCGCCGCCGTGACGACGCGCGCCGCGCCCGCGAAGCCGCGCGTGATGGCCTGCCGCGGCGCCGCACCGTGCACGTGCGCCTCGCGCATGCCCGAGACGAGGAACACCTCGTAGTCCATCGCGAGTCCGAAGAGGATCGCCATGAGCAGGATGGGCATGAAGCTCAGGATCGGGCCGGGCACGACGTGGAGCGCCGCGGCTCCCCAGCCCCACTGGAAGACCGCGACGACGATGCCGAACGACGCGAGCACGCTCAGCAGATAGCCCACCGCGGCCTTGATCGGCACGACGATCGAGCGGAACACCATCATGAGCAGCACGATCGAGAGCCCCACGACGACGAGGCCGAACGGCAGGAGGGCCGCGTCGAGCTGCGCCGAGACGTCGATCGCGACGGCCGTCGCGCCCGTGACGGCGATCGGGGTGTCGTACTCGCGCTCGATCGCCGGCGCGAGGTCGCGGATGTGCTCGACGAGCTTCGTCGTCTCGGGGTCGGAGGGCCCCGTCGTGGGCACGACCTGGATGATGGCCGTGTCGACCGTCTCGTTCGGGATGGGGGTTCCGACGGATGCCACTCCCGGCACCTCGGCGAGCTCGTCCGCGATCGCGTCGAGGTCGTCCATGACGTCGGTCGTCTGCGTGATGTCGACCGTCACGATGAGCGGGCCGTTGCGCCCCGGACCGAAGGCGTCGTCGATGAGGTCGTAGGCGCGGCGCGCGGTCTCGTCGGTCGAGAGCGAGCCGCCGTCGGGCAGCGCGAGGGCGAGCTGCGTCGCGGGCACGGCGGCCACGCCGAGCAGCGCGACGACACCCAGGATGAAGGCGACGGGCGCCTTGAGCACGAGACCGACCCAGCGCTCACCGAGGGTCTTCCTCCGCAGCGGGGCGGCATCCGCGCGTGTCTCCGAGGGATCGCCCGTCTCCGCCGCCGCGTCGTCGTCGTGCGCGTGGGCGCGAAGCGCTGCGCGCGATCCGGGCTTCGGCGCGAGACGCCCCTTGAGCAGCCCCATGACCGCGGGCAGGAGCGTGATCGCCGCGAGCATCGCGAGCAGCACCGCGAAGGCAGCCGTCACGCCCATGAGGCCGAGGAACGGGATGCCGACGATGAGCAGACCCGCGAGCGCGATCATGACGGTCACGCCCGCGAACACCACCGAGCCGCCTGCGGTCGCGACGGCCGTCGCAGCGGACTCCTCGGCATCCATGCCATGCGCGAGCTGCGTGCGGTGCCTCGAGAGGATGAAGAGCGCGTAGTCGATGCCGACCGCGAGCCCGATCATGAGCGCGAGCATGGGGGTCGTCGTCGAGAGCGTCGTGAACGCAGCGAGGCCCAGGATGCCGCCCATCGAGACCCCGAGGGCGAGGAGGGCCGAGAGCAGCGGGAGGCCCGCGGCGAGCAGCGAGCCGAACGTGATGACGAGCACGACGGCCGCGAAGAGCACGCCGATGACCTCGATGATCGAGATGCCGAAGTGGAAGCCCTGGAACACCTGGCCGCCGTACTCGACCTGCACGGTCTCCGAGGCGAGCTCGTCGCCCGTCTTCTGCACGGCGGCGAGCGTGTCGTCGGACACCTCCTCGCTCGATCCCGCGAACTGCAGCTGCACGACGGCCGTCATGCCGTCGTCGCTCATGGCGTCGGTCGCGTACTCGCTGAAGGGCGACATCGCGCCCTCGACGCCCTCGACGTCGGTGAGCTCGGTGACGACGCGCTCGATCTCGTCGCGCATGTCGTCGATCGACTCGTCGGTCGAGTGGACGACGAGCTGAGCGCTCGCGCCCGCCGTCTGCGGGAAGACGGCCGCGAGCCGGTCGATCGCCTCCTGCGACTCGGTGCCTGGGATCTTGAACGAGTCCTGCATCGTGCCGCCGAGCGCGAGACCGCCGACGATCGCGCCCGCCGCGATGAGCAGCCACGCGATGAGCACGGGAACGGCACGTCGATAGGCGAAGCGCCCGATGCGGGAGAGGAGGATGGCCATGGTGTCTCCTTAAGCGCCGGCCACGGGAGCGAGGAGCTCGTCGAGGATGCGGATGAGCGACTCGCGCAATTGCGCGTCCTCGGGTGTTCCCTCGAGACCGTAGGCACCGCCCTGCGCGAGCAGGTAGGCCGCCCCGCCGAGGGCGACGGCGAAGCGCACCTGGTCGTCGACCGTCTGCTGCGGCCTCGCCGAGGCGATCTCGTGGATGAGCTCCTGGGCTCGAGCGACGACGGGCACGTCGACGAGGGCGCCCGACTGGGTGATGAAGATCTGGGCGGCGAGACGGTGGCGCAGCAGCAGGTCGACGAACGCGACGAGGAACTCGTGCCGGTCGGCGTCCGTTCCCGAGAGCTGGCTCGTGCGCGGCAGGAGGGCGGCGATCTCGTCGAGCGCGGGGCTCAGCGCGGCGTCGAGGAGGGTCTCTTTCGAGGCGTAGTGGTAGAGCACGCTCGCCTTCGACACGCCCGCTCGCGCCGCGATCGCCTGGATGGAGGTGCCGAGATAGCCGGCCGAGGCGAACTCCTCGAGCGCGGCGTCACGGAGCTCGGATGCTGTCGTCACGCCTCGACGGTAATTGACCGATCGGTCAATCTCTGACCGATCGGTCAAACTCGCGGTGAACGCCCAGGGAATCCCCACCTTGCCGACGTGCATCCCTCATTTGCGGGGTAGCGTGGACGAAGGCCGAAGGAGGGTCACGTGCGCAAGTTCATCTTCAACACGAGCGTTCTCAGCTCCCTCTTCGGAGCGGTCGGCGTCATCCAGGCAACGCGCAAGGGACCGCGCGACTGGCGGCTCCTGCTCATGTGGATCTCGTGGGCGTGCTCGGTCGCGATCGCCGTCGGCACCGTCGTCGACGAGTCGAAGAAGAACGAAGTGGAGTGGTGATGCATTTCGGATGGGGTTTCGGAGGTTTCGCCTCGTTCCTGAGCGGTTTCGCCCAGGTGGTCGGTGCGCTCGTGATCACGACCGTCGTGGTCGGCGTCACGGTACTGCTCGTACGGTTCCTGCTCGTCGCGACGAAGGCGGCGCAGCTCTACGTCGACCGCCACGAGCCGCCGAAGCCCACGCCCGATCCGCGCTCCTATGCACCGGAGCCTCCCGCCCCCGCACCTTCGGCGGCGCCGACGGCCGCGCCGTCGACCGCGACTGCAGCACCCGCCGCGACCGCGGCATCCGCGCCCGCCCCGACAGGGAGCCCGGTATCGAATCCCGAAGCCGCGGAGTCGGAGGCGAAGGCGAGCGCGCCCAAGACCACCGCAGCCAAGGCCCCCGCGAAGCCGCGCACGCCGAAGGCGCCACCCGCGAGCTGACGCCGCGCGTCGGCGGCGGTCCGTCTCCGATGTGCGACTCCGCCGACTATTGCAACGTGTGCAAACTTTCGGCATAGTGGGCCGTGCGTTGGCGCCCACTCGAGAGAGGACCGGGCTCATGACGCCCATCGCACGCCAACGCCGCCGATCGCGCGCGGCATTCGCCGCCCTCGCCGCCCTCGTCGCAGGAGCCATCGTCGGCATCGCTCCGCTCGATGCCGAACCGGCCTCCGCGACGCAAGCGGGGCAATCGCTCTACACGCCGAACCTCGCGACGTTCCCGAACGGCACCGCGGGGTACCCGCGCGCCATCCGGCTCGATCACGACGGCTCGAGCGCGCAGACGATGCTCGCGACCTTCGCGAAGGGCGGGCACAACGCGCCCACGACGCTCCCGATCTACCGCAGCACCGACGGTGGTTCGACGTGGTCGCAGATCTCGACGATCTCGTCCCACACGGCGGGCTGGGACATCGAGGCGCCGACGCTCTTCGAGGTGCCGCGCGCGATCCCCGGCCTCGCGCAGGGCGACCTGCTCGCGGCCGGCACCGCCTGGGACGTCGGCGACTACACGACGCAGAAGGTCGAGGTCTTCAAGAGCACCGATCACGGCGTCACGTGGACGTACCTGTCGAACTGCACGCAGACATCCGGGATGCCGAACGGCTGGGGCCACGGGATCTGGGAGCCGGCGTTCCTCGTGGCGGACGACGGCACCCTCGCATGCTTCATCTCCGACGAACGCCCCGCGGGCAGCCCGACCAACAACCAGGTCATCGGCCACTACACCTCGACCAACGGCGGTGCGAGCTGGAGCAGCACGTTCACACAGGATGTCGCGTTTCCCGCGGACAACCTCGCGCGACCCGGCATGCAGACCTTCGCCGAGCTGCCCGACGGACGCTTCGTCATGTCCTACGAGCTGTGCCGCGACGCGACGAACGCCGACCACGCATGCGAGGTGTACATCAAATTCAGCACTGACGGCCTCAACTGGGGCGCTCTCGGCTCGGCGGGCACGCTCGTGCAGACGAGCGACTCGCGCCAGCTGCTGCACACGCCGTACATCTCCTGGCTTCCGGGCGGGGGTCCGAACGGCACGATCCTGCTCTCGGGGCAGCGCGTCGTCGCGGGCCCGACGGGGAACAAGACGGTGCTCGCCGAATCGGGCTACGTGCTCTTCGCCAACACGAACCTCGGCTCGGGCGCGTGGACTGAGCTCGAGGCGCCCGTGACCGTGAACCCCACGGGAGGTTATGCCTCGGGGGTCCCGTCGTGCCCGGGCTACTCGACGCCCGCGATCCCGCGCGAGGACGGCACGAGCTTCGTGTACTTCGCCGCGACCTGGCTCGGCACGGGCAACCAGTGCGGCGTGCGCTTCGGCATCGGCGCGCTGCCGGGGCCCACGGGTCAGATCGTCGGCATGGGGGGCAAGTGCCTCGACGTCGACACCAACACGGCGGTCAGCGGCCGCTCGGTGCAGCTGTGGACATGCGGCATCGCGACCGGGCAGCGCTGGTCGGTCGCGGCCGACGGCACGATCCGCGCCTTCGGCAAGTGCCTCGACATCACGAACAACGGCACGGCGAACTTCAGCCCCGTGCAGCTGTGGGATTGTCTGCCGAACGCGGGGGCCCAGCGCTGGATCCCGCAAGCGAACGGCGCGTTGCTCAACCCGCAATCGGGGCGCTGCCTCGACGTGCCGCAGGGGAACACCGCCGACGGCACCGACCTGCAGATCTATGACTGCAACGGGCTCTCATCGCAGGCCTGGGCGCTTCCGGGCTTCCCGACAGGGCCTATCACGGGACCGGACACCACGCGGCTGTGCGTCGACGTCGACACCAACACACCCGTGAACGGCCGCGCGATCCAGCTCTGGACGTGCAACGGCGTGCCAGGACAGCAGTGGACGCGCCATCCCGACGGCACTCTGCGCGCCTTCGGCAAGTGCATGGACCTCGATGGGGCCGGATCGTCCACCGCGAACTCGACGAAGGTCGAGCTGTGGGACTGCAACGGCAGCGCCGATCAGCAATGGATCCCCCAGGCAAACGGTTCCATCCGCAACCCCGTGTCGGGGCGGTGCCTCGACACGCCCGCCGGCAACACGGCGGTCGGCACCGACCTCAAGATCTGGGATTGCAACGGCCTCTGGCCGCAGCGCTGGACCGTCCCGGTGTGAGCAACAGCTGGTCGGGTGGGCGCGGCCGCGCCCACCCGACCAGCCGACGACGTCACACGATGTTGTGGTTGCGCGCGAGCACGTTGTCGGGGTCGAAGGCGCGCTTGACCGCCCGCAGCCGCTCGAGCGTGGCGGGCGGGTAGAGCAACGGCAGTTGCGATGGGTCACCGCTCTCGACGAAGTTGCCGTAGGTGCTCGTGATGCGCGCGCGCATGGGCTCCCATGGGGCCTCGGCCGCCGCGACGAGCTCGGGAGCGGCATCCGGCGGCAGCATCACGACGCGGAAGAGCATGACCTCGCGGTCGCGGATCGCGAACGCCGTCGCATCCGGATCGACGCGCGAGAAAGCCCCGCCGAGGTAGCGCACGGATGCCACGGTCGGCGCCGCGAAGCCGGTGACGGACGCGGCGTAATCGGCGATCGTCTCGTCGTCGAAGTCGGCGAAGCCGTTGCCGCCGACCATGCGCACAGGCGGCGGCGACATCGCCTCGTCGACGAGGTCGAGGTAGGGCCGCCGCGCGATGTCCGAGCCGGTGACGCCAGGCAGCTCGAGCAGCGGCGCGATCGCCGCGAGGCCCGCCTGCTCGTCGTCACCCGCGTAGCAGACGATGAGCTGAGCCGTCGGTGCGGCGTCGGGACCCATCGGGGGAAGCGCGAGGAAGGTCACCGAAAGCTCGTCAGGCGCAGCTCGCATGACGTCGCGCCACGCGCGCAGCACGCTCGCGAGGTCGTCGAGAGCGAGCTGGATGCGCCCGCCGACGATCGCCGAGAGAGCCGTGGGGCGGAAGACGAAGTGCGTCGCGACGCCGAAGTTGCCGCCACCTCCGCGGAGTGCCCAGAAGAGCTCGGGCTCCGACTCGGCGGATGCTGTGAGCTCGCGCCCGTCGACCGTGACGAGCTCGACGGCCTCGAGGATGTCGATCGTGAGGCCGACCGCACGGATGAGCCACCCCATGCCGCCGCCGAGCGCGAGGCCGCCGATGCCCACGTTTCGCGTGTCACCCGAGGTGATGACGAGCCCGTGCGGCGCGAGCGCCTCGGCGACCTCGCCCCATGTCGCCGCCGTGCCGACCCGCACCGTGCCGTCGTCGCGCAGCTCGATCGAGTCGAACGCGGTCATGTCGATCACGAGCCCATCGGGGTTCGGGAAGGCTTTCGCGCCGTGCCCGCCCGAGCGCACCGAGACCGGAAGCCCGTACTCGCGCGCGAGCCGCAGGGCATCGGCCACCTGCGCCAGCGTCGCGGGGCGGATGATGACGGCCGGATCGCCCGCGCCGTAATACGCGGAACGCACCGCCTCATATCCTTCGTCGCCCGGAAGCAGCACCTCGGCATCCGTGGCGTCGCGCAGCGCGGTGAGATCAGTCATGTGGTGGTCCTCTCGATGGATGACATCACGCTACGAGTCGCCGCCGACATCGCGCCATCCCCCTGGCGCGTGCGCCGTGTGGCACAACCTACGCGGGTCGCCAGGACGGCGCCCGTCCGGCATGAATGGGGGAATCATGACGGCGTCGCGACGTCCACGCGCACAGCGCGTATCGCATCCGTTCGCGCGCTGGGTCGCCGTGCTCGCGCTTCTCGGCGGGGTGTCCCTGTCGGGCGTGCTCCCCTCGCCTGCATACGCGGCCCCGACGCCGACCGATTGCGGCTACGGGACGGCAGGCCCCGCAGCCGACACCCTGTGCTGGTTCAACATGGCGGGCTACAGCGAGGCGCTCGCGACGTCGGCCGCGGGCCAGCCCTTCACGGTCGCCCTCGGCGGCGGCTACACGGCGTCGTTCACGCTCACGAAGACCCCCGTGCCCAACACCGTCTATCCGGCCGTCACGCCGCGCACGGCGCCCCTCGAGGCGCGCTTCGCCTACGGCACGGTGGGCTACGCCGGCGTCCCTGGTTCGCCCATCCTCTACAGCACGAGCCCCGCCGGCGGCACGAAGGCGCTCGTGCTCACCCTGAGCGACATCGCCGTGACGGACGCGGGAGGGGCCGTCGTCACGGGGTATCGCTTCGTGATCACCGACGCCGAGAACAACGTGAACGGCGAGTCGTTCACGTGGACCTCGGATGAGAACCTCGAGACCGTCGCCGTGCTGAACCCCGCGAGCGCCGCGGGATGTGCGCTCCCGCTCCCGGGCATCGGCACGACGCAGGTCACCTGCACAGGAACGGGCGGGGGCAACGGCCCCTACAACGGCGTGCTCGTGGGCGCCGAATCGCCCTCCTTCATCTCGCTGCGGATGTCGACCTTCGCCCTCTCGGGCGTCGCCTTCGCGATCCAGACGGCGAAGCTCACGGTGAGCAAGGACGTCGCCGGTCGCGTCGACGCCGCCGATGCGTTCGACATCGCGATCCGCTCGCCCGAGAACACCGTCGTCGCGACGGCCTCGACGGGCGCCGCATCGACGGCGACGACCGGATCGACCATCGTGCTCCCGCGCCTCGACGGCAGCGCCTACACGCTCGTCGAGAGTGCGAGCGCTGGCTCGCCGAGCCCCCTCGGCTACTACACGCACGCCTGGCAGTGCGAGAACGCGACGTCCGGATCGACGACCGCCCTGCCGTCGGGAACGGGCAGCTCGGTCTCGGTGAGCCCGGCGCCAGGCGACGACATCCGCTGTACCGTGACCAACACGCCCAAGTCGGCGGCGATCGGCATCGTCAAGCACGCGGGCACGCCGACGGATGTCAACGCCGATGGGCTTGTCGACGCGGGTGACACCATCCCCTACACCTTCGACGTCAGCAACACGGGCCAGCTGCCCCTCTCCGACGTCGCCGTCGACGATCCGCTCGTCGGTGCCGTCACGTGCCCGCAGACGACGCTCGAGCCGGGCGCGAGCACGACGTGCGCCTCCGTGAGCCCGTACGAGGTGACGCCCGCGGATGTCGTCGCGGGCTCCGTCGAGAACTCGGCCACGGCATCCGCACTCCGCCCGGGAAGCGCCACGCGCGTCGTATCGGCGGCGTCGACCACGTCGACGCCCACGACGGCACCCGCGCCTGGCATCACGCTCGTGAAGTCGGCATCCCCCTCGGCCCCCTCCGACTATCACGCGGGGCAGCTCATCACCTACACCTTCGTCGTGACGAACTCGGGCAACGTGCCCCTGCACGACGTGGACATCACGGAGGGCGTGTTCACGGGATCCGGACCGCTGTCGGCGATCTCGTGCCCGGAGCTCACGGTACCCCTCGCGCCGAGCGACCAGCTCGTGTGCACGGCGAGCTACACGCTGACCGTCGCCGACGCGAACGCGGGCGGCATCAGCAATACGGCGACGGCGACGGCTCTTCCGCCCGAGGGGCCGGCTGTGACCTCGACATCGACGGCGCCCCTGCCCGTGACGCCCGCACCCGCACTCACGCTCGAGAAGTCGGTGTCCGACGGGGCGACGCGCGCGGGCGAGACGATCGCCTACAGCTTCCGCGTGACGAACACGGGCAACGTGACGGTGTCGAGCCTCGCGATCGTCGAGACCGCCTTCGACGGCGCGGGCGCCATGCCCGAACCGCAGTGCGGCGTCACGGTGCTCGCCCCCGGCCAGAACGTCGTGTGCACCGCGGACTACGCGCTCGAGCAAGCGGATGTCGACCGCGGCTCCGTCGAGAACACGGCGCGCGCGACGGCCCTCGCGCCCGATGCTACGCCCGTGAGCTCGGGCACCTCGAGCGCGACCGCGACGATCGCCCGGACGGCCGCCCTGAGCCTCGAGAAGACGGCGACACCCTCGGGCCCGACCGCCTTCCGCGCGGGCGAGCGGATCGTCTACGCGTTCCTCGTGACCAACACGGGCAACGTGACCCTCACCGACGTGACGGTCGCGGAGGCATCCTTCGAGGGCACGGGCACGCTCCTGCCTCCGAGCTGCCCCGCCGCGGCCGCATCCGTCGCGCCCGGCGCCGATGTCACGTGCACGACGGAGTACGTGCTCACGCAAGAGGACATCGACCGCGGGTCGATCACGAACGCCGCGACCGCGACGGGGACGCCGCCCGCGGGCGTGCCGGCACCGGAGACCGCCGAGGATGCCGTGACGGTTCCCGCGGCCGCCGCGCCCGGGCTCACGCTCGTCAAGACCGCCGACATCGCGCGCGTGACGCGGGCGGGCGAGGTTGTGACGTACACCTTCGCGATCTCCAACACGGGCAACACGACGCTCGTCGCGCCGAGCGTCGAAGAGCGCGACTTCTCCGGGCCGGTCGCGTGGGCGACATCGCGTGCCCCGACCCCGCGCCGAGCTTCGCGCCGGGCGACGTCGTGACGTGCGAGCTGCGCTACACCGTCGTGAGCGGCGACCTCACGGGCGCCGCGCTCGAGAACACGGCCGTCGCATCCGCCGTCACCCTCGACGGCGAGGCCATCGCCTCGGCGGCGTCGACGGCGACCGTGAGCACGACGGATCTCGCCATGACGGGCCTCTCGGACGTGTGGCCCGTTGTCGTCGCGGCGGCCGCGCTCGTCGTGCTCGGCGGCGGGGCGATCGCGCTCGCCGTCGTGCGGCGGCGTCGCGAGCGCTGAGCCGCTCACACAGCTCCCGGAAAGACGAAACCCCGCGTTCTGGCGAGAGAACGCGGGGAATCCGTACGCCCCCCGGGACTTGAACCCGGAACCCACTGATTAAGAGTCAGTTGCTCTGCCAATTGAGCTAGAGGCGCGCGACCCGAATGACCGGGCCGAGGGACAACGATAGCATGACCGCAGCATGAGTTCGTCCGCCCCCTCTCCCGCCCCGGTCCGTCTCGAGGAGGGCGAGTTCGCGCCCGACTTCACGCTCCTCGATCAGCACGGCGAGCCGTTCACGCTCTCGCAGCTGCGCGGCGGCAAGGTCATCCTCTACTTCTACGGCGAGGCCGGCACGCCCGCGTGCACGGGTCAGGCGTGCGACTTCCGCGACCGGCTCGACGCCTTCGCTCACGAGGGCTATCGCGTCGTCGGCGTCTCGCGCGACGAGGTGCCGGCGATCGCCAAGATGGCGCGCGACGAGCACCTCGCCTTCCCCCTGCTCTCCGATCCCGACCGCCACGTGCACGAGCAGTACGGCACCTTCGGCGAGAAGCTGCTCTACGGGCGCACGGTGCACGGCGTCATCCGCGCGACCTTCGTGCTCGACGAGGAGGGGCGCATCGAGCGCCCCTTCTACAACATCAAGGCGACGGGGCACGTCGCGATGCTGCGCAAGAGGCTGGGCCTCACGCCGTGACCGCGGAGCCCGCCGCCTCTGCGCCGTTCGTCGAGACCGACATCCGTGCAGGACGCGTGCGCGGACGTCGTCGCGCCGACGGGTCGATCGCGTTCCTCGGCATCCCGTTCGCGGAGCCGCCGGTCGGCGAGCTGCGCTTCGCCGCGCCCGTGCCGCACGGGCCGTGGAGCGGCATCCGCGACGCCCTCGAGCACGGGCCGACGCCCAAGCGCGCGACGCCCGGCGAGGTGACCCTCATCCCCGAGCCCGCGATCCCCGGCGACTCGACCCTCAACCTCGACGTGTTCACGCCGGATGTCGCGGGTGCGGCTCCCGTGCTCGTGTACATCCACGGCGGCGGCTTCACGGCGGGCTCCCCCGCGAGCCCGTGGTACGACGGCGCCGCCTTCGCGCGCGACGGCATCGTGACCGTCACGATCTCGTATCGCCTCGGGTTCGACGGCTTCGGTTGGATCGCCGACGCGCCGACGAACCGTGCCGTGAGAGATTGGCTCCTCGCGCTCGAGTGGGTGCGCGACAACATCGCGAGCTTCGGCGGCGACCCGGGTCGTGTGACGATCGCGGGACAGTCCGCAGGCGCATCCGCCGTGCTCACGCTCCTCGCGATTCCCGCGGCGCGAGGGCTCTTCCACGCGGCCTACGCGATGTCCGCTCCGGATGCCGCCGTGCCGCTCGATCGCGCCGAGCACCTGGGACGTCGGCTCGCCGAGCTCGGCGGCGTCGAGCCGACGCGTGCGGGGCTCTCGACCCTCGACGAGGCGCGCATCCGCGAGCTGCAGGACCGCGCGGCCGTGACCGAGGGAGCGGATGCCGTCGAGGCGGCCGTCGAGCTGCTCGCCGACGGCCTCGCATGGGCTCCCGTCGTGGACGGCGAGCTCCTCCCCGAGCCGCCCGTCGAGGCGCTCCGCCGAGGCGCGTCCGCCGAGGTGCCGCTCGTGATCGGCGCGCTCGACGACGAGTTCTCGATGCTGCTCGACGAGGAGGGGCGCCGGCTGCGCTGGATGCCGCCGTCGCTCGTGCTCGCACGATTGCGCATCCCGCGAGGACGCCGCCGCGCGTGGCTCGCCGCCAACCGCGCCCTACGAGGGCGCGGCACCGCTCGCCTCGTCGGTCGGTTCATCACCGACAGCGTCTTCCGCAGCACGGTGCCGCGCGTGGCCGCAGCCCGCGGCACGGCTTCGACATGGGTCTACCGCTTCGCGTGGCCCTCGGGCGCATCCGGCCTCGCCCTCCACTGCCTCGACGTGCCGTTCTTCTTCGACTGCCTCGCCGACCCCGAGGTGCCGACGCTCGCGGGCGCCCACACCCCGCAGGGGCTCGCGGATGCCGTGCACGGCTCCGCGGTCGCGTTCATCCGCGACGGCGACCCGGGCTGGGAGCCGTATGCGGCATCCGGTGCCGCGCGGGTCTACGACGTGCCGCTCGGCGCCGACCGCGACGCCTATGCGGGCGCGCTGCCGCTCCTGTAGACGAGGGCGCCGAAGACTCGCCCCCGACTCACGCACGCGGCCTTCACCTGCCACGCAGTCGGCACCCGGCCCACGCACTCGGCCGCTCCCATCTCAAGGAGCCGTGCGTCCCATCTCAAGGAGTGCGTGCGGGAGATGTGACAGCTGAGGTCTCTGTGGTGCGATGCGGATGCCGGCTCCTTGAGATGGGCGGCGCGGCTCCTTGAGATGGGTCCCGAGGCCTCATCCGACAGTCGTCCCGGGAACCGCACCCGGGCCGGGGGCGGGTGCCGGCGCCTCGAGTGCGCGCAGCATCCGCTCGAGGATCTCGCGCAGCTCCGAGCGCCCGGGCTCGGCGAGGTCGGTCGTGTAGGCGACACCCGCCGGGATCCACGAGAGGCCGTACATCGTCTCGCGCACGTCGGCCCCGCCGACCTGCCACCGCGTGAGACGGCGGTCCACAGGCTCCGATCCCTGCGCCCACTGGCCGAAACGCGCGCGGAACTCCTCGATCGGCAGCTCGACGATCGCGGTCGCCTCGACCGCCGTGCGCACCCACGAGGTCGCGACGAAGATGAACTCCTCGACCTGCTCGGGCGTGAGCGGCCGCTGCTCGAAGAGCACGCGCGTGCGCTGCACGTCGCTCAACCGGTCGACGCGGAAGGTACGCCAGTCGTCGCGCTCGAGATCCCAGCACAAGAGGTACCAGTGCCGGTCGGCGGGCGCGAGAGTGTGCGGCTCGACCCGCCGCACGGTCTCGATGCCGGATGCCGAGGTGTAGCGGAAGCGCACGCGCTCGTGGTCGCGGCACGCGAGCGCGAGCTCGGCGAGCACCTCGGTGTCGACGACGGATCCGGATGCCACTCCCGTCGCCTGCACGGTCGCCGCGATGGCCTCGACGCGACGCCGCAGCGCGGGAGGCAGCACCTGCTGCAGCTTGGCGAGCGCAGTGAGCGTCGTGTCCGGGCCGCCCGCGAGCCGCTGAGTCGCGGCGACGCGCAGTCCGACGGCGATCGCGACAGCCTCCTCGTCGCCGAGCAGGAGCGGGGGAAGCGCGGCGCCCGCCTCGAGGCGATAGCCGCCCGCGGCCCCCGGCACCGACTCGATGCGATAGCCGAGCTCACGCAAGCGCTCGACATCGCGGCGCACCGTGCGCTCGGTGACGCCGAGTCGAGCCGCGAGCTCGGGGCCCGGCCAATGGCGGTGGGTCTGCAAGAGGTCGAGCAGGGCGAGGGCGCGCGAAGTCGTGTCGGACATACAGCGATTCTTCCGTCGAATCAGGACAGAATCCGTCCGGGTATGTTCCTAGCCTGGCCGCATGACCACCTCCCCCATCATCGAGGCCGAGGGCCTCAGCAAACGGTTCACCGTCAAGAAGACGACCGTCGAGGCCGTGAGCGACCTCTCCTTCCAGGTCGCGGCAGGCGAGCTCGTCGCGTTCCTCGGGCCCAACGGCGCGGGCAAGTCGACGAGCCTCCGCATGCTCACGACGCTCATCCCGCCCACCTCGGGCACCGCGCGCGTCGTCGGCCACGACATCCTGCGCGACCCCTCGGGCGTTCGCGCGCGCATCGGCTACGTCGGCCAGCTCACGAGCGGGAGCTTCGCACAGCGCGTACGCGACGAACTGCTCGCGCAGGGCGCCTTCTCCGGCATCGGCCGAGCCGAGTCCGCACGCCGGGCCGACGAGCTCATCGAGTCGCTCGACCTCGCGGGCTTCGCGAGCCGCACGGTGCAGCAGCTCTCGGGCGGGCAGAAGCGCCGCCTCGACATCGCGCTCGGGCTCATGCACGCCCCCGCGCTGCTGTTCCTCGACGAGCCGTCGACGGGCCTCGATCCGCAGAGCCGCGCCAACCTCTGGGAGCACATCCTGCGATTGCGCGAGCAGCACGGCACGACGGTCTTCCTCACGACGCACTACCTCGAGGAGGCCGACCGCTTCGCCGAACGCGTCATGGTCATGGATCGCGGCCGCATCATCGCCGACGACACCGCGACGCGCCTCAAGGCGACGCTCGCGGGCGACGTCATCACGCTCGGCTTCGCGGATGCCGCAGAGGCCGAGCGGGCCCTTCCCGTCGTGCAGGCGCTCACCGATCGCGAGGTCCGGCGCGACGGAGAGACGATCGGGATGACGGTGCCCGGAGGCGAGGAGCTCCTGCCCGCCGCCATCCGCCGCCTCGACGCGGAGGGCATCGTCGTGCGCACCGCGACGGGAGTGCCGCCGACGCTCGACGACGTCTTCCTCGCGCTCACGGGCCGGACGCTGCGCGAGGCGGGCACAGGCGAGGGCGCAGGCCCCGCATCCGATTCCGACACGACAGAGACCACCGCCCAGCCGACAGGAGCCGCACGATGACCACCCAGCTGACCGACCGCCCCGCCGTGCGCCCGAGCCTCGTGCGCGATACCCGCAACGTGCTCGTGCGCGAGCTCCGTCCGGTTCTGCGCGATCCCTTCACGCTCATCTTCAGCCTCGTGCAGCCCCTCGTGTTCCTCGGGCTGTTCGCCCCGCTGCTCATCGGGCAGTCGGGTCAGCCCGCAGGCGAGACCCTGCAGTGGTTCGTGCCGGGCGTGCTCGTCATGATCGTTCTGTTCGGCACGGGGGCCACCGGATCCAACCTGCAGTACGAGATGATGACGGGCTCGCACGAGCGCACGCTCGTCGCCCCGCTCTCGCGCTCGGCGCTCCTCGTGGGACGGGCCCTCAAGGAGATCGCGCCGATCGTCGTGCAGTCGATCATCATCGTGCTCATCGCGTGGCCGTTCGGCTTCACGATCCACGTGCCGGGGCTCCTCGCGGGCCTCGCCCTCCTCGCGGTCTTCGGCGTCGGCCTCGGCTCGCTCAGCTACACGCTCGCGCTCGTCACGAAGGACCGCGAGTGGCTGTTCTGGGGCGTGCAGCAGACGCTCATCTTCCCGTTGCTCATCCTCTCGGGGATGCTGCTGCCGCTCTCGAGCGGTCCCGCGTGGATGAGCGCGGTCGCGACCGTCAATCCCGTGAACTGGGTCGTGCAGGCCGAGCGCGCGCTGCTCGCGGGCGACTTCGGCGCTCTCGAGGTGCTGTGGGGCGCCCTCGCGGTGCTCGCGGTCGCGATCGTGGGCCTCGCCCTCGGCATCCGCACGATGCGCCGGAGCGCGTGAGCCAACGCGGGTGGGTGGGGCGGGTCCTCACTCACCCGCGCGGCTGCGCGCCGCACCGCCACCCGTGGCCCGCACGACGGGCGGCGTGAAGAGCAGCACGAACGTCACGACCGAGACCACGACGATGGGCCAGCCCCAGGCCGGCTGCGCGAAGCTCCCCTGCAGGGCCCCGAGCCCGATCGCGAACTGCAGCACCTGCCAGACGATCGCGGACGCCCGCACCCACGCCTGCCCGCGCAGCAGCCCGACGACCGTCGCGGCCATCCAGGCGACCGCGATGAGCACGAGCACGGTGAGCGCGAGAGCCGTCGCGAGGGAGGCCGGCTCGGCCGCGACGAGGTCGACGAGCAGCACGATCGCGACCACGGCGGCCGCCGCGAGTTCGATCACGAGCAGGGCCGCAAGCCCCCAGAAAGCGGGCGGACGGGCAGGGTTTTTCACAGCGAGATCCCATCCGAAGACTATTGATAAGGCGTAACAAGTATGAAACAGTGTTGACGGTTGATGTGACGCTCACGACGTGGTGAGTGCGTTCGAATCGACAAATCCCCCGCCACATTCGAACCCTCTTCAGCCATGCGCGGAATCTGCTGAACCCGATCCGCGAAGCGTCAACAGCAACGAATGGAGCACCTCAAGATGGACTGGCGCGACAAGGCCGCCTGCCTCACCGTCGACCCCGAGCTGTTCTTCCCGGTCGGCAACACGGGCCCCGCCGTCGACCAGATCGAGAAGGCGAAGTCGGTCTGCGGCCGCTGCACCGTCTCGGAGCAGTGCCTGCAGTACGCCCTCGAGACCAACCAGGACTCGGGCGTGTGGGGCGGCCTCAGCGAAGACGAGCGCCGCGCCCTCAAGCGCCGCGCCGCGCGCGCCCGCCGCGCGAGCTGAGCCGACCCGCTCCTCCCGCTCACCCGGAGCCGGCCCGATCCGCTCTTAACCGCGCTGCGTCAGGTACAGCAGCGGCACCTCGATCGTCACCTCGGTACCCTCGCCCTCGAGCGTGTGCCAGTCGATCGTCCCGCCCAGCTCTCCCTGGATGAGGGTGCGCACGATCTGCGTACCGAGCCCCGACCCGACCTTGCCCTCCGGCAGCCCGCCCCCGTTGTCCCGCACGCGCACCGAGAGCACGTCGTTCTTGCGCTTGGCGGAGATGACGACCTCGCCGTCGCGATCCGCGAGGCCGTGCTCGACCGCGTTCGTGACGAGCTCGGTGAGCGCGAGCGCGAGCGGCGTCGCGTACTCCGATGGCAGGGTGCCGAACGAACCGGTCTTGCGCGGACGCACCGTCGTGTTGTGGCTCGACGCGACCTCCGCGACGAGCAGCAGCACGCGATCGAACACGTCGTCGAAGTCGACGTTCTGGCTGAGCCCCTCGGAGAGCGTGTCGTGCACGACGGCGATCGCCGCGACGCGACGCATGGCCTGCGTGAGCGCGTCGCGCGCGACGTCGTTGTGCGTGCGGCGGCTCTGGATGCGCAGGAGCGACGCGACGGTCTGCAGGTTGTTCTTGACGCGGTGGTGGATCTCGCGGATCGTCGCGTCCTTCGTGATGAGCTCCTGCTCCTGGTGGCGCGACTCGGTGACGTCGCGGATGAGCACGATCGCTCCCACGCGGTCGCCGTGGTGCCGCAGCGGGATCGCCCGCAGGGTCACGGTCACACCGCGCGCCTCGATGTCGGTGCGCCACGGCGCACGGCCCGTCACGACGAGCGGAAGAGACTCGTCGACCGTGAGCTTGCCCGAGAGCAGGGCCGTCGCGACCTCGGCGAGTGACTCCCCCTCGAGCTCGCCCGCGAAGCCCATGCGATTGAAGGCCGAGAGCGCGTTGGGACTCGCGAACGTCACGATGCCGTCGACGTCGAGACGGATGAGTCCGTCGGATGCGCGCGGCGCCCCGCGACGCGGGAGCGTCGGCGCACCGAGATCCGGGAAGTCGCCGCTCGCGATCATGCCGAAGAGATCGTCGGCGCATTGGTTGAAGGTGAGCTCCTGCCGGCTCGGCGTACGCGCCTCGGAGAGGTTCGAGTGGCGCGTGAGCACGGCGATCGGCATGGTCGTCGTGGCCGCCCCGCTCGGGCTCAGGCGACGCAGCACGGGGACGGCACGCACGCGCGTAGGCGTCTCCTCATACCAGTCGGGCGCTGAGGTGTCGACGATGCGCACCTCGTCGAAGGCCTGCCGCACCTGGTCGCGCCACTCGGGCTTGATCTCCTGTCCCACGAAGTCGCGGTAGAAGAGCGTCGCCGCGGATGAGGGCCGCGAGTGCGCGACCGCTACGAAGCTTCCGGATGCCGTCGGCACCCACAGCACGATGTCGGCGAAGGCCAGGTCGGCGATGAGCTGTCCGTCCGCCGCGAGGAGGTGGAGCCATTCGACATCAGCCTCGCTCGAGAGGCCCTGCGCGAGCATGAGCTCGGAGAGGGTGGACACCCACCTAGGCTAGCCGCCGCGAGGGGCGGCGCCGTGCGCCCGCCGCCCCGGCATCCGGGAGGAGCCGGGCCGCGAGCTCCCGCACGGCGACGCGCGCGGGTGAGCGCGGCGCGGCATCCGCGAGGGGTCGCGCGCCGAGCAGCGCAGCATCGAAGGCGGCCGGATCCCACGGCACGAGCACGGGCTCGTCGATGCCGCCGAAGCGCGCGAGCGTCTGCCGCACCTGGCCGCCGGGATTGATGCCGATCGCCGAGGGGCGCACCTTGTTGACGACGACCGTGATGCGTTCCGCGTCGACGAGCTCGAGCAACTCGGCGTGCTCGCGCAGGAACCGCGGGATGCCGACGGGGTCGGCCGCCGCGAGCGCGACGACGCGATCGGCGGCGCGCACGGCCTCGAGCGCGGCGGCGTTGCGACGCGGCGCGGCGGCATCCGACGCGAGCCCGTCGTCGTGCTCGAGGCTCGCCCCGACGTCGATCACGAGCACCTCGCACCACGCCCGCAGGCCTGCGATCGCGCCCGCGACGCGCGACGCGCCGAGCTCGGGCCAGCGCGACGCGCGCCCGATGCCCGTGAGCACGCGGAAGGGATGCCGCATGCCGCGCGGCGCGACAGCGAGGCGCTCGAGCTGCGTCGCGTCGAGACCGCCGATGCCCGCGAGACGACACGCCGCGGCGAATCCCGGCGCCTCGTCGAGCAGGCCGAGGGCCGGTGCGACGGATGCCGCGTGCGTGTCGGCATCCGCGAGCACGGTCCGGCGCCCCGCGGCTGCGAACTCCGCCGCGAGCGCGAGCGCGATGCTCGTGCGCCCGGGGGCTCCATGCGGTCCCCAGACCGTCACGACGGTGCCGGGTCGCGGGACGGGCGCGAGGGCGGGCGGCGCTGCGGGTGCGACCCCCGCATCCGGCTCGGCGGGAACCCCCTCGAGCAGACCCCAGCCGGCGGGACCGCCCACGGCGTCGATGATGCCGAGAGCGGCAGCGTGGCGCGCCTCGTCGTCGCCGTCGGCGATGACGAGCATGCGCACGCCCAGTGCGTCCGCCGTCTCGAGGAGCCTCGACGTGAGGTGCTCGCGCGTGGCCTGCACGACGACGAGATCGACGTCGAGCTGCGCAAGACGCACGGCGAGCTCGTCGCCGCCCGAGCAACGCGCGATGACCTCGTGGCCGTGATACGCAGCCGAGTCCACGAGACGGCGCTCGGCGTCGAGAGGGAGCACGAGAGCCGCGCGCATCGTCACACCCCCAGCGGGAGGCCCGCGGGCACGACCGCGAGCGCGTCGCCCATCGCCTGGGACTGCAGCACGCGCGCGACGCGTGCACGGGGCACGAGCACCTCGACGGCCCCTGCGCTGCTCGGTGCGAGCACGCCGTCGTCAGTCACGATACGCACGACGACGGCGTCGGGAACGAGCACGATGGGCGCGCCGAAGCCACGGCCGTCGGCGTCGGCGGGCGATGCCCACACGTCCACGACCGCGCCCGGCGTCACGGCCGAGCTCGGAGCGCCCGCGAGCTCGAGCACGAGCGCCGTCGAGGCCACGCTCGAGGCCTCGCCCACGGCCGTGCGCGGCACGAGCTCGCCCTCGCGCACGGGCTGCACGACGACGAGCCCGTCGCCCGGGAGCTCGCTCACGTAGAGCCCGTCGGCGCCGTCGAGCGCCACCTCGCGTGCGACGAGATCGGCCCGCTCGATGCGGTCCCCCGGGCTCAGCGTGCTCGCTGCCGCGTAGACCGTCGTGCGGGTGTCGAGCGCCCCCACGACCCCGACGACGCCGACGACCGACGCGATCACGAGACCGAGTCCGATGAGCAGGCGCGCGTCGATCGCGGCGCGCCGCCCGGATGTCGTGAGTGCTCCCACGTGCCCCTTCCTTCCGCCGCCCGACGCGGCCGCCCTATCGTGCACCGGCGCGCGCGGAGCGCGGGAGAGTTATCCACAGCCGCCGTCGTCGACCCGACGCGGGCCGCAGCCCGCCGCGCATAATCGCCTCATGACAGCGGATGCGGCCCCGAGCCTCGGCAGGTTCCTCACGATCGCCGACACCGCCGAGATCCTCAACATCTCGGCCGGCCAGGCCTACGCGCTCGTGCGCAGCGGCGAGCTCCCCGCCATCAAGCTCGGCGCGCACGGCCAGTGGCGCGTCGAGCGGCACGTGCTCGAGGCCTACATCGCCGCGCGCTACGAGGAGGCGCGGCGCAAAGGGCTGTGGAACCAGGCCGAGTTCACCGACCTCCCCGAGCTCTTCGTCTGATCCGCACCGCACGCCCGGCTCGAGGAGCTACGCACGCACACGCAGGATCGCCTCGAACGGCACGAGGCGGATGCGGCGCACGACGCGGTCGCGCCGTGCCTCGTCGGCATCGTGCTCGGCGAGGTCGAGGTGGTCGCGGGCGACCCGGTCGATCGTGCCGGTGACCGCGCCGGCTGTCGTGCGCAGCTCCACCCCGGCGCGGCGTCGGCACAGGTCGCGCAGCACGAAGGCCAGGCCGAGACGCCCTGAGAGATCCGAAAGCGCCTCGCCCGACGACGGCCGCAACCCCAGCTCGAGCTGCTCGCGCTCGGGTGCCACGCCTGCGATCGCGGCGACCGGCACGACGACCGCGTGCCGCGCAGCACCGATGACGACCTCGCCCGCGATCCAGTCACGCCCCGCCGACTCGACGCGCACGGCGAGCGACTCGCCGTCGGCGAGCACGATCCGCACGGGCGCGCCGCCACGCGCCATCGCGACGACGCGCTCGCGCAGGCCGAGTCGCGCGAGCCGCAAGCGCTCCTCCTCGGCCACGAGCTCCTGACGCTCGATGTCGAGCTCGTGCTCGAGCCGACCCTCGAGGTCGGCGAACAGTTCGTCCCAGCGCACGCTGCGACGGTAACCGCGGCACGGCATCCGTCGTCATAGTTCTCCACAGGATGCCGCGGCATCTCGACACGAGGAAGCGTCATATGCCAAGGTGATCCCCGTCCCCCGCCAGGGGGCAGACGAGGCGGTCGGCTCGCGACCGGGAAAGGATGGCGATGCGCGTGAGCGAGACGCCTTCGGTCGACGGCAATACGGCGCGCTCGCTCGCGCCCCGCATCGCCGACGACGACCTGTTCGGACGTCAGCCCGCAGGGCGCAGCGAATTGCCCGACCCGCGGCCCCTGCTCGAGAACCTCACGCGCTGCGTCATCGAGATCATCGCGGGAGCGCGCGACCTCGAGCAGATCGCGCGTTGGGTCGACGACGCCGTCTACACGAAGCTCCTCAAGCGCGTCGTCGTCTCCGCGCAGGCGCGTCAGGCGGCGCGACGTCCCGCCGTGCGCCCCGTCTTCACGCTGGGCGCCGTGACGCTGTGCGAGCCGCGTGACGGAGTCGTCGAGGCCGTCATCGTCGTGCACGGGCGCGCGCGCACGCGAGCCGTGGCCATCCGTCTCGAGGGGCTCGACCGCCGCTGGCGCGCGACGGCCATCCACGTGCTGTGAGCCGCACGCCGCGGCTCCGGCTCAGCGCCCGCGACGCTCCTGCGCCCGACGCTGCGCGCGGTTGAGCGGCGCCTGCTGCGGTGCTCCCCCATCGTCGACGCGCTGGCCGAAGGCGCCCCGCTCGCCGCCCTGAGGTTGCTGGGTCGTCACCTGCCGCGCCGCCGCCTGCTGAGCGCGCGCCGTCGCGGCGCGCTCGACCTGGCCGCGCTGGTTGCGCACCTCGACCTCCCCCGACGCGTCATCGCTCGGCGCCGAGTAGCTGAGGTTCTGCTGCGGTGCCTGCTGTGCCGTGAGGCCCTTGGCCGCGACGCGTGCCTGGCCCTCGCCGCCCGTCACCTCGACCTCGAGGTTGAAGAGGAAGCCCACCGACTCCTCGCGGATCGCCTCCATCATCGACTGGTAGAGCGCGAATCCCTCGCGCTGGTACTCCACGAGCGGATCCCGCTGGGCCATCGCGCGCAGGCCGATGCCGTCCTTGAGATAGTCCATCTCGTAGAGGTGATCGCGCCAGCGGCGGTCGATGACGCTCAGCACGACGCGGCGCTCGAGCTCGCGCATGGCCGGGGCGCCGAGCTGCTCCTCACGACGCTGGTAGGCGATGCGGGCATCCGAGAGCAGCTCCTCCTTGAGGGCCTTGACCTTGAGGCTTCCGCGCGAACCGGCCTCCGAGAGCACCTCGTCGATCGTGATCGACACGGGGTAGAGGGTCTTGAGCTCGGCCCACAGCGCGTCGAGATCCCACTCGTCGCTCGTGCCGCCCGCGGTGTGCTCGTCGATGACCTCGCCCACGACATCCGCGAGGAACTTCTGCACGCGATCGTGCAGGTCGTCGCCTTCGAGGATGTGGCGGCGGTCGGAGTAGATCGCCTCGCGCTGGCGGTTGAGCACGTCGTCGTACTTGAGAACGTTCTTGCGGATCTCGGCGTTGCGCGCCTCGACTTGCGACTGCGCCGAGCGGATGGCACGCGAGACGGCCTTCGACTCGATCGGCAGGTCGTCGGGCGCACCGCGCATGAGCATCTCGGCCGCACCCGTGTTGAACAGGCGCATGAGGTCGTCTTGCAATGAGAGGTAGAAGCGGCTCTCGCCCGGGTCGCCCTGTCGGCCCGAGCGACCGCGCAGCTGGTTGTCGATGCGCCGCGACTCGTGGCGCTCGGTGCCGAGCACGTAGAGACCGCCCGCCTCCCGCACCTTCTCGGCCTCCGTCTCGACGCGGGCCTTGACGGCCCCGAAGACGGCGTCCCATTCCTTCTCGTACTCGTCGGGGGTGTCGACGGGGCTCAGGCCGCGGTTGTTCATCTCGGCGACCGCGAGGAACTCGGCGTTGCCGCCGAGCATGATGTCGGTTCCGCGGCCGGCCATGTTGGTCGCGACCGTGACGGCGCCGAGGCGCCCGGCCTGCGCGATGATCGCGGCCTCGCGTGCGTGGTTCTTCGCGTTGAGCACCTCGTGCTTCACGCCGCGCTTCGCGAGCATGCGCGAGAGGTACTCGCTCTTCTCGACGCTCGTCGTGCCGACGAGCACGGGCTGTCCCGTGCGGTGGCGCTCGACGATGTCCTCGACGACCTGCTCGAACTTGACCTGCTCGTTCTTGTAGATGAGGTCGGGCTGGTCCTTGCGGATCATGGGCTTGTTGGTCGGAATCGGCACGACGCCGAGCTTGTAGGTCGACATGAACTCGGCGGCCTCGGTCTCGGCAGTACCGGTCATGCCCGAGAGCTTCTCGTAGAGGCGGAAGTAGTTCTGCAGCGTCACGGTCGCGAGCGTCTGGTTCTCGGCCTTGATCTGCACCCCCTCCTTGGCCTCGATCGCCTGGTGGATGCCCTCGTTGTAGCGGCGCCCCACGAGGATGCGGCCCGTGTGCTCGTCGACGATGAGCACCTCGCCGTTCATGACGACGTAGTCCTTGTCGCGCTTGAAGAGCGCCTTGGCCTTGATGGAGTTGTTGAGGAACGAGATGAGCGGTGTGTTCGCCGACTCGTAGAGGTTGTCGATGCCGAGGTAGTCCTCGACCTTCTCGATGCCCGGCTCGAGCACGCCGACCGTGCGCTTCTTCTCGTCGACCTCGTAGTCGACGCCCTCCTGCAGGCGCTTCGCGATGTTCGCGAACTCGCCGAACCAGCGGTTCGCCTCGCCCGACGAAGGGCCCGAGATGATGAGCGGCGTGCGCGCCTCGTCGATGAGGATCGAGTCGACCTCGTCGACGATCGCGAAGAAGTGCCCGCGTTGCACCATGTCCGACGACTGCCACGCCATGTTGTCGCGCAGGTAGTCGAAGCCGAACTCGTTGTTCGTGCCGTAGGTGATGTCGGCCGCGTACTGCTCGCGCCGCTCGGTCGGCGTCTGCCCCGAGAGGATGCAGCCGGTCGTCATGCCGAGTGCGCGATAGACGCGGCCCATGAGCTCGGACTGGTAGCTCGCGAGGTAGTCGTTGACGGTCACGACGTGGACGCCGCGCGCGGGGATCGCGTTGAGGTACGCGGCGGTCGTGGCGACGAGGGTCTTGCCCTCACCGGTCTTCATCTCGGCGATGTTGCCGAGGTGCAGGGCCGCGCCACCCATGAGCTGCACGTCGAAGTGCCGCAAGCCGAGGGTGCGCTTGGCGGCCTCGCGCACGGCGGCGAACGCCTCCGGCAGGAGGTCGTCGAGCGTCTCGCCGTTCGCGTAGCGCTCCCGGAACTCCGCGGTCTCGTTGCGCAGCTCCTCGTCGCTCAGCTCCGAGAACGCGTCTTCGAGCTCGTTGATGGCGTTGGCATACGCCGCAAGCCGACGGAGCGTGCGGCCCTCGCCGACGCGCAGGACCTTCTCGACAACGTTCGCCACGAATGGCCTCCTGTCCGGGTTCCGGGCGCGCAGGAGCGCCCTTGACCTCGACAGCCTAGTCGCCCGAGGGCTGAGAACGTCGTGTGGGATGCACGCGCGGCAGGGCTCTCGCGACGCGCGCGCTACCGCGGGCGCTCGTCAACCGCCTACCTGCGCGAGCGCGGCGACCTCGGTGTCGAGCTTGATGACGCCGTAGTCCCAGCCCTTGCGACGGTAGACGACGCTCGGCTTGTCGGTGCGCGCGTCGATGAAGAGGAAGAAGTCGTGGCCCACGAGCTCCATGCGGTCGACGGCCTCCTCGGGCGTCATGAGCTCGGCCGGGAACTCCTTCTCACGGATCACGACGGGGCTCCACTGCTCCGCCGTCTCCTCGTCCACCACCGGGATGGCGCCCGTCGCGACCTTCTCGATCGCCTCCGCCGTCGCGGGCACGACGTCGATCACGCGGAACCCGTCGGCGGCCGCCTCGCGCAACGAGGTCGGACGGCGCTGACCGCGATGCACCTTGCGGCGGTCCTTGGCCTGACGGATGCGCTCCACGAGCTTGTCGTAGGCGATGTCGAACGCCGCGTACTTGTCGGCCGCGCCGGCTTCCGCCCGCACGATCGGTCCGGGGCCGATGAGCGTGAGCTCGACGCGGTCGTCTCCCGAGGTGCCGTTCGTCTCGTGGTGCCGGCAGAGCCGCACCTCGAGCGCGAGGGCGCGGGGCGCGAGGTGCTCGACCTTGTCGGCCTTCTCAGTCACGTAATCCTCGAACCGGTCCGGGATCCCGACGTTGCGTCCGGTGATGGTGACATCCATGGCGACCCTCCTGATCCGGCTCGAAGTGCCGCCTTCGGATCAGGCGGTCGTCTCCTTCGCGCCTTTAGGGCCACCGTAGCCCGCGCACCCCGCGTTGTCACCCGGCATTCCCCGAGTACCACGTGGGAGTCCCGCGCCGAGCCGAGCGGAGGGGCGTCGCGGCGATCGCGGCGGCGCCGACGACCTCCCCGCCTGCCGCCCGGATGGCACGCGCGGCCTCGGCGATCGTCGCGCCCGTCGTGACGACGTCGTCGACGATCAGGAAGCGGCGGCCGGCGAGCGACCGACGCGCGCGATGGACGCCCTCGAGGTTCATGCGCCGCTCGTGCCGGCCGAGACCCTTCTGCACGCGATGAGGTCGCGCGGCGCGCAAAACGCGAACGTCGCGGTATCCCGTTCGCACGAGCACGAGCCTCGCAGGATCGAAGCCGCGACGCCGGTACGCGGCGCGTGTGGACGGCACGACGCACAGCTCGATGTCGGGGCTCGGAGCGGCATCCGCGAGCGCCGCTGCGAGGAGTCCCGCGAGCGGCGAGGCGAGTCCCGTGCGCCCCTCCTTATAGGCGAGCACGACGCGCTGCACATGGTCGCGATAGCCCGTGCCCGCCGACACGAGGACGCCTCCGGGCGCCGCGACGCGCACGGGAGACGGCGCGAGCTGCGCACGGCATGGCGTGCACAGCTCGTGTCCCTCGGCCCCGCATCCCGCGCACGAGGTCGGCAGCACGAGCGCGAGGGCATCGAGCGCCGCCTCGCGCACGAGCTCGATCCAGGCGACCACGCGGCGATCCTCGCGCATCGCTCGGGCCGCCCCCGGCCGCCCGCGACGTTCTGGGGACAGCGTTTACTGCTGCGTCGCGAGGAAGGAGGCGACGATGCCCGTCGACAGCCACGAGCCCGTCGAGCTGCGGCGCCAGACGGCGCCGTCGTCGTCGCGCACGCGGATGCCCTCGACGAAGTTGCCGCCGACGATCTGCACGCCGCCCGCGAGCTGACCGAGCGACTCGTGGCGCCCGCCGATGCCGTAGGCGTCGACCTCGGTCGCCTCACCGTCGCGTGAGAGGGCCGCCACGGTCGAGGAGTCGACCCACGTCGCGTCGAGGAGCGTCGCAGACGTGATCGCGAGACGCAGCGGGTCGCCGAAGCCCGTCGGCACGCCATCGCCATCGCGCACGATCCCCGCGATCGTGAGCCCGGGACCGCCCGCACCCTGCGTGCCGATGAGCAGCCGCGTGCCGTCGCGCGAGACGTCGAGCGAGACGATCGCGCCGTCGAGGTTCGGCGCGGGCAGGGCATGCGCCTGGCCGGATGCGTCGACCGCGATGATGCTGTCGGCATCCGCTCCGACGGCGGACCACACGAAGCCCCGTGCATCGATGCTCGGATCGATGACGCCGGGGCGCCCGTCGACGAGTAGCGGATCCTCGCCCGGGCGCACGAGCCAGGCGCCGGCCTGCGTGCGCACGGCGGCCATGTCGTCGCCGCGCCCGACCGTTGCGCCCGTCGCGCCGAGGTCGTCGATGGGATTGCTGAGGCCCGGAAGCGGGTCGACCGTCGAGGCCGTGAGGTGCCCGAATCCGCCCTCGGCGAGGCCCACGGGATCGGTGCCGACCACGAACGCCGACTCCGCCGCGCGACCCTCACCCACCTGCACGGGGAAGCCGCCTGCGACCATCCGCACGTCCTTGACCTCACTGAGCGCCACGAGGCTCAAGCGCAATTGCTGCTGCATGCGCCACAGGGCGTCCGCATCCTCCGAGGCGACCCCCGCCGAGAGCTCGACCGTGGCCGTGCCGCCCGAGATCGTCACCCCGGGGTCGAGCGTCGTGCCCGAGGGGAAGCTCGTGACGAGCACGCCCTGCCGGTACCACGGCGCGGGCCCCGCGAGGAGTTGCTTGACGATGCGGTCGGCGCGCGAGGCCGTGTCAGGGAACCAGCGCACGTCGGGCACGAGCGCCGTGCCGCTCGGGTCGAAGAAATACAGGGGATACGGGAGGAACGTCATGTCGAAGCCGCGGCTCGAGAGCACGGTGCCCGCGGGAGCTCGCGCGATGCGCCACTCGCCGTCGTCGTCGCGCGCGAACTCGTAGGCGAGCTCTTGGGACTCGGGATGCGGCAGTTCGGTGTACACGCCCGTCGCGTCGACCGACGCCTGCACGTTGACGTTCACGCGCAGGCTCGCCTCGCCTCCCTCCTGCTGCGGCACGATGGGCGAGTCGCTCACGCGAACGAGCTCGGTGGGCGACCACTCGAGGCGGAACTCCTCCGTGAGGAACTCGCGCGCGATCGAGTAGTTGCCCTGGGGAGCCCGCTGGGCCCGGAGGAAGCCCGCGAGGATCTGCTCGGGCGTCGCCCCCTTCTGCGGGCTGTCGGGCAGGGTCAGGAGCTTGCCGTCGCCGTCTTCCGCGTCGATCGCGACGCTCCCCACGGGACCGCCCGTCGGGATGCCGGCGCAGCCCGCGAGCACGAGCGCGGCCGCCGTGCTCGCCGCGATCGCCGCCCACCGCATCCGCCGCCTCATGCCGCGACCTCCGTGTCGGGCGGGAGCGCGAGCGGCGAGACGCCGCCGAGATCCTCGCCGCGTCGCCGCGGAAGGGTCAGGCGGAAGCAGCTTCCCGCCCCGAGCTCCGACCATACGGCGAGGTCCCCGCCGTGCACCGCGGCATCCTCGAGCGAGATCGCGAGCCCGAGGCCCGTGCCGCCCGTCGTGCGCTGGCGCGAGGGATCGGCGCGCCAGAAGCGGTCGAACACGCGCTCGACGTCGGTGGCGCTCATGCCGACGCCGTAGTCGCGCACGGCGATCGCGACGGCGTGCTCATCGGAATCGACGTAGACGACGATGGGCTTCGACTCGCCGTGGTCGATCGCGTTGCCGAGCAGGTTCTGCAGGATGCGGCGAATGCGGCGCGCGTCGACGTCGGCCTCGAAGTAGCCCCCGGGCGCGACGAGCCGGATCTCGCTGCCCTTCTCGGCCGCGAGCGGTTCGAGCCCCGCGATGCACTCCTCGACGAGCCGCACGAGGTTGGTCGGGTCCGTCTCGAGCTGCACGGCGCCCGCGTCGTAGCGGCTCATCTCGAGCAGGTCGGCGAGCATGGCCTCGAAGCGCCCGATCTGCGTGTGCAGGAGCTCGGCCGTGCGGGCCGTCGCCGGGGGGAAGCTCTCGCGCTGGTCGTAGAGCACGTCGCCCGCGAGGCGGATGGTCGTGAGGGGCGTGCGCAGCTCGTGCGACACATCCGACACGAAGCGCTGCTGCACGCGCGAGAGGTCGGCGAGCTGCTGGATCTGGCGCTGCAGGCTCTCGGCCATGCGGTTGAACGAGCGCGCGAGGGTCGCGAGCTCGTCGTCGCCCTTCACGGGGAGCCGTTCCTCGAGCGCGCCCGCCGCGAGCTTCTCGGATGCCTCGGCCGCGACGCGCACGGGCCCCACGACGAGGCGCACGACGAGGTACGCGACGCCGCCGAAGAGGGCGACGAGCGCGATGCCCGCCGCGATGAGGATGCCCTGCACGAAGTCGAGCGTGCTCTGCACGTCGGAGAGGTCGTAGACGAGGTAGAGCTCGTAGCGTCCGCCGGAGATCGTGTCGAGGAGCACGCCCGTCGTGATCCCCGGATCCGTGCGTCCGTCGACGTCGATCGCGACCGACTGCCACGCGACCTCCGAGCCGTCGCTCGCGGCCACCGCCTCACCGAGCTCGCTCGAGATGAACCGCGCGCCGAAGTCGACGAAGCTCACGCGCCGGTCGATGAGCTGCGGGATGTCGGACTGCCCCGGTGCGCGCAGGAGGCCGAGGTAGCTCGCGGTCGTCGAACGCTGCACGGCGTCGATCGCGGAGTCGGCGGTCGCCTGCACGTCGCCGGACTCCCCGAGCTCCGCGGCATTCGTGAACATGCGCTGCGCCTGCTCGGCCGCGCGCCCCGCCTCGGCGAGCACCTGATCGCGACGCGAGTCGAAGAGGTTCGTGCGCACGGAGGTCGAGATGACGACGCCGATCGCCGTCACCGCGATCGCCGAGAGCGCGACCGTGATGAGGATCGTGCGCGCCCGCAGCGATCCGCGCCACAGGTGGACGAGGCGTCCCCGCCACGCGCGCCAGTCCCACCGCACGGCCGTCGCGCCTCCTAGGTGACGGCGCCCGCGCGGTAGCCCACGCCGCGCACGGTCGTCACGATGCGGGGGTTGTCGGGGTCGTGCTCGACCTTCGCGCGCAAGCGCTGCACGTGCACGTTCACGAGGCGCGTGTCGGCCTTGTAGTGGTAGCCCCACACTTGCTCGAGCAGCATCTCTCGCGTGAAGACCTGCTGCGGCTTCGCGGCGAGCGCGAGCAGCAGCTGGAACTCGAGCGGGGTGAGGTTGATCTTGGCATCCCCCCGGCGCACCTCGTGCCCCGCGACGTCGATCACGAGGTCACCCACCTGGATGCGCTCGCTCGTGTCGGGCAGGGCCGGCCGCAGCCGGGCGCGGATGCGCGCGACGAGCTCCTTGGGGTTGAACGGCTTCACGACGTAGTCGTCGGCGCCCGACTCGAGCCCCTGCACGACATCCGTGGGCTCGCCCTTGGCGGTGAGCATGATGATGGGCACGCCGCTCTCGGAGCGCACCGTGCGGCACACCTCGAGGCCGCTCATGCCCGGTAGCATGAGGTCGAGCAGCACGAGGTCGGGGCGGTCGCCCCGGAACGCGTCGATCGCCGCCTTGCCGTCGGCGGCGAAGAGAGGGTCGTATCCCTCGCCGCGGAGGATGATGCCGATCATCTCGGCGATCGCGGGGTCATCGTCGACCACGAGAATGCGCGCGTTCATGGACCTCGTTCGTTCCGTGCCTCCCCGCGACGCGGGGTCGTTCGCTTTCCCCAAGAGTACCGGCGGTGTGGGAGCATATGCCGCAGGCGACTGAGCGGCGCTCGCGAACAGAAGGGGGATCGCGTGACCGAGTTCACCGGCGCGTTCCCCGCGCCCAGCTGGTCGCCCCCCGCCCGCGAGCCCTTCGTCCCCTTGCGCCCCCTGACCCTCGGGCAGATCCTCGCGGGCGCGTTCCGCGCGTTGCGCCACAACCCCGTCGTGACGCTCGTGCCCGCGATCCTCTTCTCGCTCGTCGCGACGCTTGGCGGCACGGCCTTCGGGCTCCTCGTGGTGGAGCCCCTCATCACGTCGAGCGGTTCGGGGGCGGGCGGCTACGCGCTCTACTCATGGCTGAGCGGCTTCGGCGCCGGCGGCCTCGGCTGGGTCGTCATCCGCGCGCTCGCGCAGGGTGCCGGCACGATCCAGCAGGGTGTGTCGGCGATGGATGTCGCCCACGCCGTCGTGGGACGTCGGCTCACGCCCGGCGGGTTGCGGCGTCGCACGCGCGGGGTGCGCGCGCCGCTCCTCGTGTGGACCCTCATCGTCGTGCTCGCGGTCGTCGTCGGGGGCGCGCTCGCCCTCGCGCTGCTCGGCTTCCTCGCCGTCACGAGCCCCGTCACGGCGCTGCTCGCGGGCGTCCTCGTCTACCCCGCCGCCGCGATCGTGCTCGCATGGCTCGGCACGAAGCTCGCTTTCGTGCCGTCGGTGCTCGTCGTCGAACGGCTGCGACTCGGCGCGGGGATCCGCCGCGCGTGGCGGCTCACGCGCGGTCAGTTCTGGCGCACCTTCGGCATCCGGCTGCTCTGCTGGGGCATGATCTGGTTCGCCGCGATGCTCGTCGCGTTCCCCGTCCAGCTCCTCGTCGGCTGGTTTGCGGGCATCATCGCGGGCAACGGCGACGTCGGCGACTACCTCGTCGTCATGCGGGTCGGCGACATCGTGAGCGCCCTCGCGGCGTCCGTCATCGGCTCCGTGGGCCTCGTCGTGACGACCGCGACGGACGCCCTGCTCTACCTCGACGTGCGGATGCGGCGTGAGGGCCTCGATCTCGAGCTCACGCGCTTCATGGAGCAGCGGCGCGCTACGACGCGTTTCGATCCCGCCGAGCCCGACCCGTACCGCCCGCCCGCCGAGATCGGCGATGCGCAGTTGCGGCCGACGATCGCCGCGGCGCCCGACGCGAGGTCGTCATGAGGCTGACGGCAGGCCTGCTCGCCTGGCTCCCCCTCGACGTCCCGGTCGACCCCGACCGCGACGAGGCCCGGCGCCTGCTCGACGAGGAGCTCGCGAAATCGCGCTACCAGCAGGGGGGCGCGGGTACCGAGACGCCTCAGTGGCTGCGCGATCTCTATCGCTGGTTCCAGCGCCTGCTCGAGTCGCTCGGGGGCGAGGGCACCGTCCCCGTGTGGATCGTCGTGCTCGTCGTCGTCGGGATCGCCGTCATCGTCGTCGCGTTCCTGCTGTTCGGGGTGCCCCGCCTGCGCGCGCGCAGCCGCCTCCAGCACGCGAGCGACGAGCTCTTCGAGGCCGACGATCTGCGCGACGCCTCCGCGATGCGCCGCGATGCGGATGCCGCGGCTCGCGCGGGCCGCTGGGCGGAGGCGATCGCCGAGCGCTTCCGGGCGATCGCCCGATCGCTCCACGAACGCACGCTCGTGACGACCGTGCCCGGCAGCACGGCGCACGACGTCGCCCGCCGTTCGGCCGTCCCGCTGCCCGCGCACGCGGCGGCGATGGAGGCCGCGGCGCACGACTTCGACGCCGTGCGCTACCTCGGAGACCCGGGCGATCGGGAGCGCTACGAGCGCCTCGTCGCGCTCGACGCGGCGGTGCAGGCCAGCCGTCCGCTGTTCGAGACCGTCGGCACGGGCCCGGCCGCCGAGCCGTTCGCGAGGGTTGAGCCATGACCGAGACGCTCGCTCCCCCGGCGCCCCCGGCATCCGAGAACCCCGCTCCCGCGGGGCGACGCCGCGTCGGCATCGTCGTGCTGTGGATCGCGATCGCCCTCGTCGTCGTGCTCGGGGCGGTCACCGTCTGGGCGGCCGGGCAGGTGGGCGCGTCGGGCGAGCACGTGCGCGCGCCCGACGACCCGGGCCCGGGGGGCACGATGGCCCTCGCGCAAGTGCTCGAGCAGCAGGGCGTCGAGGTGACCATCACGCACTCCTTCTGGGAGACGCAGACGGCCGTGGGCGACGGGCGGGACGTGACGCTCGTCGTCGACGACGACTGGTGGGTGCTCACGGAGGAGGCGTACGAGGGGGTGCTGACCTTCTCGCAGCGCTTCGTGCTCGTGCAGCCGACCGACATCGCACTCGAGGAACTCACGCCGGGCGTCGACTACGCGGGCTTCGGCGGCGGCGAGCTGAGCGCGGATTGCGCGCTCCCGGCGGTCGAGCGGGCCGAGTCGGTGGACGCGGGCGGCGACGCGTACACGGCGCCCGCGACCGCCGACCGGTGCCTCGCATCCGGCGATGACAGCTACGGGCTCGTGCGCCTCGAGCGCGGCTCGCGTGAGCTCGTCATTCTGGGCCTCGGCGAGGTGCTCGACAACGAGCACATCACATCCGAAGGCAATGCCGCGCTCGCGCTCGGCCTGCTCGGGCAGGAGCCGCGCCTCGTGTGGTACCAGCCCGACATCGACGACTACGCGTTCGAGGAGACGGGAAGCCTCGCCTCGCGGCAGGCCCCGTGGTTCGCCCCGCTCGTCGTGCTCGCCCTGCTCGTCGGGGTCGGTGCGGCCCTCTGGCGCGGACGGCGGATGGGGCCCGTCGTCGTCGAGGATCTGCCCGTCGAGGTCCGTTCGAGCGAGACGATGGAGGGCCGCGCGCGGCTCTACGAGCGCGGCGGTGCGCGCGACCACGCGCTCGCGACTCTGCGCGACGCGACCATTGCGCGCCTCGCGCGGACGCTCGGGCTCGGCCGTCGCGCGAGCGCCGACGAGGTGATCGCCGCGACCGCCGCGACGACGGGGCGCGACCCGGCTGCGGTGCGCGCCCTCCTGCTCGGAACGCCCGCACGCGACGACCGCGACCTCGTGCGGCTCTCGGACGAGCTCGTGCGCCTCGAGCACGAGCTGAGCCGCTCGGTGCGCCCGAGCTGACTCCCGACCCACCCGAAAGAGAATGGATGCCATGACCACCACAGGAGAGCTGCGCGACGCCCTCTCGCGAGTCCGCCACGAGGTCGGGAAGGCGGTGGTCGGGCAGGACGGCGCCGTCACGGGCCTGCTCATCGCGCTTCTCGCGAACGGCCACGTGCTGCTCGAGGGAGTGCCGGGCGTCGCGAAGACGCTGCTCGTGCGATCGCTCTCGCGATCGCTCTCGCTCGAGACCCGCCGTGTGCAGTTCACGCCCGACCTCATGCCGGGCGACATCACGGGATCGGTCGTGTACGACCCGAAGACGGGCGACTTCGAGTTCCGCGAGGGGCCCGTGTTCACGAACATCCTGCTCGCCGACGAGATCAACCGCACGCCTCCGAAGACCCAGTCGGCACTCCTCGAGGCCATGGAGGAGCGGCAGGTGTCGGCCGACGGCGTCACCCGCAGGCTGCCTGCGCCCTTCCTCGTCGCGGCGACTCAGAACCCGATCGAGTACGAGGGCACCTACACGCTCCCCGAGGCGCAGCTCGACCGCTTCCTGCTCAAGCTCGTGCTCGACCTGCCGGCGCGCGACGCCGAGGTCGAGGTGCTCGCGCGGCACGCATCCGGATTCGACCCGCGCGACCTCGCGGCGGCGGGCGTCACGCCCGTGCTCGACGCCGCGACGCTGCAGGCGGCGCAAGTGGATGTCGCACGCATGCCCGTGAGCGCCGACGTGCTCGGCTACGCGGTCGATCTCGCGCGCGGCACGCGGCAGAGCCCCTCCGTGCGGCTCGGCGTGAGCCCGCGCGGAACGACCGCCCTGCTCGCGGCGTCGCGCGCGTGGGCATGGCTCTCGGGCGCGCCGGGCGTGACGCCCGACCACATCCAGGCGATGGCGCTTCCCGTGCTTCGACACCGCATCCAGCTGCGGCCCGAGGCCGAGCTCGAGGGCGTGGGCGCGGATGCCGTGCTGCGCTCGGTGATCCAGCAGGTCCGCGTTCCCATCTGATGGAGGCGTGAGATGGCGATCTCGGGCTGGTTCGTCGCGGTTCTCGCGGTGGGCGCGGTCCCCGTCGTGCTGCTCGGCGGCTGGCCCGGGTTCTGGATCTGGCTCGGCCTCGCGACAGCGGGCGGGGCGATCGATCTGCTGCTCGCGGGCTCCCCCGCCGCTCTGCGCGTGACGCGCGAGGTGCCCGCACGGTCGCGCCTCGGTGAGCCCGTCGAGACGACGCTCCTCGTCGTCAACACGGGGCGTCGCACGGTGCGCGGCGTCGTGCGCGACGCGTGGCAGCCCTCGGCGGGTGCGCGCCCGACGCGGCAGGGCGTCACGCTGCCTCCGGGCGAGCGTCGAGCCCTCCGCACGGTGCTCACACCCACCCGGCGTGGCGAACTGCGCGCGGCGGGCGTCACGGTCCGCTCGAGCGGTCCCCTGCACCTTGTCGCGCGCCAGCGCACGCTGCGAGCGCCCGCCGCTCTGCGCGTGCTGCCGCCGTTCACCTCGCGCCGTCACCTGCCCTCGCGCATCGCGCGCTTGCGCGAGCTCGACGGCCGCACGAGCCTGCTCATCCGCGGCCAGGGCACGGAGTTCGACAGCCTGCGCGAGTACGTGCGCGGCGACGACGTGCGCTCGATCGACTGGCGTGCGACGGCACGCCGCCGGGATCCCGCGGGTGGGGGCGCGAAGCTCGTCGTGCGCACGTGGCGGCCCGAGCGCGACCGCCGCATCGTCATCGTCATCGACTCGGGACGCTCGGCCGCCGCGCGCATCGCCGACGAGATCCGCCTCGACACGGCTTTCGAGGCGAGCCTCCTGCTCGCGGCCCTCGCGACGCGCGCGGGCGATCGCGTCGACCTCGCCGTCTACGACCGCCGGGTGCGCGGTCGCGTGCAAGGTGCGACGGGCGCCCAGCTGCTCGCGCGCATGGTCGACGTCCTCGCGCCCGTCGAACCCGAGCTCATCGAACCCGACTGGTACGGCGTGCCCGCGCTCGTCCGGTCGATCACGCCGCACCGCGCGCTCGTCGTGCTGCTCACGACGATCGAGGCGCCCGGTGCCGCCCAGCCCCTGCTCGCGATGCTGCCCGAGCTCACGCGCTACCACACGGTCGTCGTCGCATCCGTGACGGATCCGGATGTCATCGCGGCTGCGGCGTCACGCGGAGCAAGCGACGAGGTGTACCGCGCCGCCGCCGCGGAGCGCGCCCTGCTCGACGCGACGCGCGTCGCCGCCGCGATCCGCCGCCTCGGAGGCGAGGTCGTGACGGGCGCGCCGCAGGATCTGCCCCCCGCGCTCGCCGACCACTACCTCGCGCTCAAGGCGGCCGGGCGGCTGTAGGGGGTCAGGCGTCAGCGCGTCGCGGCATCCGCGCGATCGATCCTCCGTGCCGCGACCGCCGTCGCGATCGCGCCCGCGGGCCAGAGGAGGAACCAGCACAGCATCGCCACGACGGGTGACGCGAGGAGGGCCACGGGGATCGTGAGCAGGAAGACGATGGGGTTCACGAGCACGTTGACGAGCGTGAAGCGGAAGAGCCCCGCGTCGACCGAGTCGTCGAGCAGCCCCCGCCGGTAGGCGTACACCCAGAGCGCCGCCTGCAGGATGCTGAGCATCGCGACCTCGCCCGCGTAGAGCACGACGGCCGGTGCCGTGCCGTACTCGGCGAGCACGCTCGTCGGGAACGGCGCGAGCGCGACGAAGAGCAGCAATGCGAGGTTGATCCAGATGAGGCCCGTGTCGAAGCGCCGCATGACGCGGAATTTGCGGTGGTGCGTGATCCAGTTGATGCCGAGCACGGCGAACGTCAGCACGTAGGCGAAGAACTGCGGCCACAGCTCGCGGAGAGCGTCCCACAGCTCGCCGTCGGCGAGGCCCTCGGGCAGCCGGATGTCGAGCACGAGCAGCGTGAGCGCGATCGCGAAGACGGCATCCGAGAAGAACGCGATGCGATCGGTGCCCTCGCCGCGCCCGAAGAGCTTCTGCTGCCGCTCGCGCACGCCCGCCATGTCGCCACCTTAGCGCCACCCTCCTCGTCGCTAGGCTAACCCCATGCCCGTCGCCGCCGAACTCGACGCGGCGCCGCGCGAGCGCCGCATCCGCCTCGTCGCCGACGGCTTCGGATCGGGCGCGGCCGCCCACGAGCACCGCCTGTTGCGCGCCGCTCGCCCTGCGCTGCCCGTGCTCAACTGGCTCGGGCAGTTCGCGCGCCCCCTCATGAAGGTGCCGGGGCTCGGCTGGATCACCTCGGACCCGGTCGTCGCGCGCCAGCTGCTCAACGACCCGGCCCATCTCACGCTCCTCTCGGAGGGCGGGGTGGGTCACCTGTGGGCGCAGATCCTCGGCGACTGGGTCTACGACCTCTTCGACGGACCGGGGCACCACGACCTCCGCACGCGCAGCAAGGAGCTCTTCACCGAGCGCACCTCGGCCGCTTTCGTGGAGCACGCGTGGGGCGAACGGCTCGCCGAGGCGCGCGCGGCGTTCGAGGCGGGTGAGCCGCTCGACCTCGCGGATCTCTCGCGCATCCTCGTGGGCCGCATGGTCACGCAGCTGCTCGGCCTCCCCGTCGACCCCGCTCGCGGTGACGACGCCTACCGCGACATCTTCGCGACTGGCGAGCGCCTCGCCTCGATCGCCCTCGGCACGACGGCCGACACCGAGCTGCCGCCCGAGAAGATCGCGCTCGCGCGCGGCATCGTCGACGAGCTCACGGCGCACATCGACGCGGTGTTCCCGGATGCGCACCCCGACACCGTGATCGGGCGCTGTCGCGAGCTCGGGCTCAGCCTGCAGGAGACGAAGGGTCTCTCGACGCTCCTCATGGTCGCGGGCACCGAGACGGCCGCCTCGGCGATGGCGCGCATGGCGGCGATCCTCGTGGACTCGGGCGAGCTCCCCCGGCTGCTCGCGCATCCGGATCACCGCGAGGATACCGTGCGCGAGGCGCTGCGCGTCACGAGTCCCGCGCCGCTCATCGGGCGCTCGGTGCTCGCGGATGTCGAGGTCGGGGGCCGCACGCTGCGCGCGGGTGAGCGCGTCATGGTGCTCACGTGGACCGCCAACAACGTCGCGGGCGCCTTCCGCGTGGATCGGCCGTACCTGCCCCACAATCGCCAGTTGTGGTTCGGCGCGGGGCGCCACTTGTGCCTCGGCGGGCCGCTCGCGCGCGCCGAGCTCTCCGCGATCCTCGAGCTGCTCATCGGCGACGGGCGAGCGTACCGCGTCGTGTCGCGTCGCTACGGGCGACGCGTGCTCATCCCCGCGTATGCGGAGCTCGTCGTGCAGAAGGTGTGAAGCTCCTCCTCCCCATGCCCACGGTCAGCCGCTTCTCCACGGATGGCGTGCGGACGCTTCCGTCCCCGCCGCCTCGCGCGGCAGAATCGGTCCAACCGCGAAGGAGGTGAGGCATGTCGCCCGAGGTCATCGCGACCCTGACGAGCGGCGCCATGCTGCTCGTCTCGATCATCGGCGGATTCGGGTGGATGGTCCGTCGCATCGACGCGGTCGACGCGCGGGCCGAGACGCGCACGGTCCTTCTCGAAGAGAAGGTCACGCGGCGTATGGATGCGCTCGAGGCGCGCACCGAGCAGCGGTTCGCCGAGTCCGAGCAACGCACCGAGCAGCGGCTCACCGAATTCGAGCAACGCACCGAACAGCGGCTCACCGAGTCTGAGCAGCGCACCGCGCAGCGGTTCGCCGAGCTCGGGCAGCGCACCGAGCAGCGGCTCACCGAGGTCGACGACCGGCTCACGCAAGTCGAGCGTCGGCTCGTCGAACGCATCGACGGAATTGCGCAAGAGCTCGTCGAGGTGAAGATCGCGATTGCGCGCCTCGAGGGGCCGACGCCGCGCTTCATCACCGCGCGCTGAGCCCGCCGCTCACCAGCGTTCGGCGCCGCGCAGCGAGGTCGGTCCCGCCGCGAAGCCGAGCCGTTCGCGTGCGGCCGTGATGTCGAGCGTGCGCTCGAGGCCCAGCTGGCTGACGGCGTAGCGCGTCACCCGCGGACGTCGACGACGCAACCGTGCGCTCGCCTCCGCCAGTCCTGCGGCGCGGAAGGCCGCCGCATACGGCAGGCGCACGAGGCGGGCGTCGACGCCCCGCCGTCGCAGGAACTCCTCGAGCACGTCCGCGAGCACGACGGGCTCGGCATCCGCGATGTTGTAGACGCCCGCGGGGCCGCGCAGGGAGAGGCGCACGGCCTCGACGAGGTGGTCGATGTGGGTGAGCGAGTGCAGCACGCGCGCGCCCTCGGGCAGTGCGAGCCGCCCGAGACGCACGGCATCGAGCACCCGCGGCAGAAGCGTCGTGTCGCCGGGGCCGTACACGGCGTGCGGGCGCAGGATCACGGCGTCCGCTCCCATGACCTCGAGCTCGGCGAAGGTCTTCGACTCGGAGTAGCTCGAGAGGAAGCGTGTGACGGGCGCCGCGTCCTCGCGGGCGCTCACCGTCGGCGTGAAGGCGTCGTAGACCGATGAGGTCGAGAGGTGCACGATGCGCGCCCCGCGGAAGCTCGCGACGACGTGCCGCGTGCCCGTGCGATTGACGCGCATGGCATCCGCGAGAGGCACCCAGTCGTCGGCGAGCGCCGCGCAGTGCACGACCGCATGGAAGTCCCGGTCGCCGAGCAGCGGTCCCGCGGTGATGTCCCACACGCGATAGCGGGCATGAGGATGCGACCATCCCCGCGACGAGCGCCCGAATCCCGTGACCTCGTGGCCGGCGTCGGCGAGCGCCGTCGCGACGGCTCCGCCAATGAAGCCCGACGCGCCCGTGACGGCGATCCTCATGCGAGCTCTCCCGCATCCGCGAACGGCGCGAGCACGCGCGCGAGGGCGGTCCGATCGAGCTTGCGCGAGCGCCCCGCGCGCGGCAGCTCAGGCAGTGCGACGATGGCATCCGGCAATACCCCCGCGTCGACGAGACCGGGCAGTCGACGCCGCACCTCGGCGACGAGCGGATGCGCGAGCGTCGCCTCGTGGGGCGGCGCCTCGGCGGGGACGATCGCCACGACGATGCGGTCGTCGCCGATCGCGTCGGCCACGCCCGCCATCGCGGCGTCCGCGACCCCGGGAAGACCTGCGATGAGCGGCTCGTAGAGCGCGGGGTACACGTTCTGCGTTCCTCGGATGAACATGTCCTTCGCGCGTCCGCGCAGCACGAGCCGGTCGCCGTCGATCCTCGCGAGGTCGCCCGTGCGCAGCTCGGCGAGCGGATGCTCGGGCAGCTCGGCGAGGTAGCCGCGCGCGAGCCCCGGCCCCGCGAGCACGAGCTCGCCCTCGTCGATGCGGGCTGTCACGCTCGGCACCAGTCGGCCGACCGGATCGCCGTCGTGACCGGCATCGGCCGCCGCGAGCTTCTCGGCCCCGTCGGCGATCGCGACCGGCAGGATCTCGGTCATGCCGTAGATCGAGCGGATCCGCACGTCGGACATCCGAGCGAACGCGCGTCGAAGGAGCGGCGGCAGCACGGGGGCGCCCCCGAGCACGATCGTCTCGAGCCGCGGCGTGAGCTCCGGTCGGTCTTCGAGCGCACGCAGGATCGCGTCGAGGGTGGCAGGGCTCGCGAACAACAGCTCCGCGTCGCCGAGGTGCTCGAGGTAGGCGCGCGGGCGCGCGCCCGGGTCGAGCCCCGGATCGGGCATCGTCCAGTGGGCACCGCCGATGAGGGCGGGCACGCCGACCATGAGCTGATCGGTCAGCACGCGGAGGCCCGGACGGATGCCGACACCGTCGGCGAAGTCGGCGAGCCCCGAGCCGAGCGAGCCGCGCGTATGCGCGACGGCCTTGGGCGCATCCGTCGTGCCCGAGGTGAAGACGACGAGCGCGAGGTCGTCGAGCGAGCCGTCGACGACGCCGTCGCCGTCACCGCGCGCGAGGACGTCGAGCGGGAGGGCCCCGCTCGGCACGCCCGGGAGCCACGCGCCCGCGCGGATGTGCCGCGCCTCGGGCACGAGCGTCGCGTAGGGCGGGAGCTCGAGGCCGCGTCGCCGCGCGAGCGGGCGCAGCGGCCGCGACGAGGCGAGGTAGAGAAGCGACTCGGCGGCGACCCAGCGCGGCGCCGCGAGCGCGGCCCGCGCGCGGAAGAGCGCCTCGCCCGCCCCCGGATCCGCGAACACGACCGTACCGCCCGCACCGACGATGCCGAGGGCGAGCGCGACGGCATCCGGGCCCGGTCGCACCGAGAACAGGACGCGATCGCCCGGCGCAAGGCCTTCGGCTCGCAGCTTCGCGGCGATCGCGCGGATGCGGCGCGCGAGCTCGCGGTAGCTCCAGGTGCGACCGCGCGCGCTGAGGGCGGGTGCGTCGGGCGTGCGGTCGGCGGCGGCGAGCACGGCGTGCACGAGGTCGCTCATGTGCCGCTCCGCCCCGCCCGGCGCCCGCTCGGGCGGCGCCCGCTCGCCCGCCGCTCCCTCGCCCGGCGCTCCGCTGGCACGACGCCGCGGCGGCCTCCCATCTCAAGGAGCGCAGCATCCCATCTCAAGGAACCCGCGAGGCGCATGTTGCCCCATGTGGCGCATGTCGCCCATGCGGATGCCGACCTCCTTGACACGGGCTGCTCGGCTCCTTGAGATGGGACGCGCAACTCGGCGGATGGGACGCGCAGCTCGGTGGATGGGACGCGCAGCTCGGTGGATGGGACGCGCAACTCGGCGGATGGGACGCGCAACTCGGCGGATGGGACGTGCGGCGCAGCGGATGGGACGCGCAGCATGGCGGATCGGGCGCGCTCAGCCCGCACGAGGCCGTTCATCCCCGCACCTCGAGCTCCGCGTACGACGGGATGAGCACGCCGCGCGCCGGGCGGCGACGCGTGATCCGCAGCCCCGGATGCGCGAGGAGCGCGTCGAGCGCGAGCCGGATCTGCGCCATCGCGAGCGGGGCTCCGAGGCAGTAGTGCGCTCCCGCGCCGAACCACAGCTGCTTGAGCGAGGCGGCCGGGTTCGCCGCGGGGTCGAAGGCGCCGAGCGCCGTGTCGGCCCAGTACGTGCCGAGGATGACGCGGTCGCCCGGGCGCACGGCGACCGGTCCGATCGTCGTCGCGGCCGTCACCGAGCGCAGCATGACGGGCGAGGGCGTCGTGACGCGCAGTCCCTCGGCGACCGCGGCATCCGCGAGGGTGCGGTCGGCGGCGACGCGCGCGTGCCATCCGGAGTCGACGAGCAGGGCGATGAGGCGCGGCAGATACGAGACGATCGTCTCGGTGCCCGTGAGCACGAAGGCGCCGACCGCCCCGAGCGCCTCGCGCTCGCTGAGGCCGAGCGCGCGCATGCGTCCCGGCACGGTCGACTCGTCGCCCGCGTAGGCGCGCGCGGCGTGCTCTCCGAGTTCGCCGAGGATCGCGCGCGCCGCAGCGAGCTGCCTCGGGCCGAGACGCGGCCGGGCGAGCGTGACGTAGCCCGTGACGGCCGAGACGCGCGCGAACATCCGCTCGTCGAAGCGCCCCTCGTCGAGGCCCACGAGCCGCGAGATGACGTGACTCGCGCCGCGCCGCGCATGGGCGACGAGGTCGACCCCGCGGCCCGCCGCGAGCGCCTCGGCGAGGGATGCCGTGGCCGAGCCGAGGCTCTCGGTGACGAAGCCGTCGACGAAGGCGGGCGAGAAGAGCGGCGCGAGCTGACGCCGCAGGGCGTGGTGCTCGGCGCCCTCCATGTTGAGCAGCACGCGCGGGCCGAGCACGGGCGTCCAGAGCTCGCTCGGCGCGCCGGGGCCGTTCTTCGTGAAATGCGCGGTATCCATGAGCACGCCACGCAGGAGCGCGGCATCCTTCACGACGACCCCGAGACCCGGAACACGGCGCACGGGTCCCGGCACAGCCGACACGAGCGGGAACGCGACAGGATGCGCAGCACGCACGACCCCTCGGTCGCGTCGCGTCGCGAGCCTGCCGTCCACGTGCTCGCTCATCGGATGTCGACGACCTCGGGCTTGTAGGCGTGGTCCTTGTACCAGAGCAGCGTGCGGCGCAGCCCCCACGCCCGCACGCGCCGGCTCGAGCCGTAGACGACGACGTCCGAGCGCCGCGCGTAGTCGCTCGTGATGCGCCGCACGGCGTTGACGAGCGCGCGATCCTCGTGCAGCTCCTCGATCGCCGTGCGGGGGAAGCCGCCCGCCGCGAGATACAGCTCGGCCGTGATGCCGACGTTGCAGCCCGCGGCCATCATGTACGGCCCGCGGTAGGCGGCGTCGCGATTGGCGGGGCGGATGCGGCCGAACGCCTCCGCGAGATGCACGGCACCGCGCAGCACGACGCGCGTGGCCCACCCGACGCCCTCGTCGCGGCGTGCGACGAGCTCGCCGCCCACGAATCGCAGTCCGCGACCGCCGTCGGCCCGCGACGTGAGGGCGCGGCGCACGGATGCCGTCCAGTCCTCGCGCGGCAGGCAGTCGGCATCCGTGCGGGCGAGCAGCGTGGCGCCCGCGGCGATCGCGGCGCGCATGCCCGTGTCGGCTGCGGCGCCCGTGCCCTTCTGCGGTTCGTCGATGACGCGCCATCGCTCGAGGGCGCGCGCCGCGGCGAATGCCCGGATCACGTCGGCCGACCCATCGGTCGAGCCGTTGTCGACGAACCACGCGTCGAAGTCGCCGTCGCGCTGGGCGGCGAGCGCCTCGAGCGTCGGCGTGATGCCCGCCGCCTCCTGGTAGACGGGGACGACCACGGCGAGCCGGCTCACCATACGACCTCGACGAGGCCGAGCGAGATCCCTCCCGCGAGTCCGATGAGCAGCACGCGCGAGCCCTCGCACAGCATCCCCCGTTCGCGCGCGAGCTTGAGCTGCAGCGGCAGCGTGACGGAGGCGAGGTTGCCGTGGTCGCGCACCGTGATGACCGTGCGGTCGTCGGGCACGCCGAGGCGCTCGAAGATGGGCGGCAGATAGGGCAGCGCCACCTGGTGGATCGCCACGAGGTCGAAGTCGCTCCACGCGAGCCCGCGATCGCGCAGGAGCCCGAGCACGGGCTCGGGCCCGAGCTCGAGGAACGCCTGCTGCAGGCCGTGGCCGTCCATGTCGAAGTACTCGGCGTCGAGGTCGCGGGGCCGCATCGTGCCGCCCCCCGGCAGGGTGCCGATGTCCCAGTGGCGCGAGACGGCGAGGAAGCGCAGGGCGCGGATGCCGGCATCCGCATCGTCGGACGCCTCGAGCACGAGCGCCGCGCCGCCGTCGCTCATGGTGTAGCCGGGGAAGGACCGCAGGAAGCGCTCGTGCGAGTCGACGTCCCAGCGCACGGCGACGGTGGGCGCCTCGCCGCTCGCGATGAGCACGCGCCGGTGCTGGCCCGTGCGGATGAGCGCGTCGGCCACCTGCATCGCGTTGACGACCGAGTTGCACGCGTTCTTGACATCCATGACGGGCGCGTCGAGGCCGAGCTTCGCGGCGACGATGTGGCTCGTCGCGGGCTCGACGAGGTCTTGGCTCGCGGAGGCGAAGAGCACGAGGTCGACGTCGCCCGGTGACTCGGCGAGGGCCTCGCGGGCCGCCGCGACGGCGAGATCGGATGCGTCCCATCCGTCCGGTCGCACGTGCACCGTCTCGACGCCCGTCATGCGCCGGATGAGACCTGTCGGAAGCCGAACGTCCGGATTGCGGCGGCGCAGCTCCGCCTCGGCCTCGGCCGTCGTGCGGACGCGCTCGGGCAGGTGCACGCCCAGCCCGCTCACGCGAGTGGAGACGGGCGACGGCACGCAAGCGAGCCTACCGACGGCGTATGCCCCGCTCGCGCAGCGCTCGCGCGTGAGCCGCGGCTCGGGGCGCGTGCGCGACGCGCCCCGAGCGCGGGACGTCACTCGGCCGACCAGGGCACCTCGAGGTCGAGCACCCACGTGACGCCGAAGCGATCGCGCAGCATGCCGTAGAGCGGCGACCAGCCCGCGGAAGCGAGCGGCACGACGACCGTCGACCCCTCGGCGAGCTTCTCCCAGTAGCCCGTGAGCTCGTCGACATCGGTGCCGCGCACCGAGACGAAGACCGGGATGACGCCCGGCTCCCACGCGGTGTGGCCCGGAACGTCGTAGGCCATGACGCGGAAGCCTGCCTCGGAGGCGACCTGTCCCCACATGATCTGCTCGGCCTCCGCGGGGTCGGTGACCGCGCCCGCGTCGACGTAGCGCACGAGCGCGAGCTCCCCGCCGAAGACCGACTGGTAGAACTCGAGGGCCGCGCGCGCGTCGCCACGGAAGTTGAGGTGCGGGGTGGTGTTGATCGACATGCTGTCTCCTTCGTGAGTGGTGCCGGGTTCGGCTCGATCCACTCTTCGCCAGGTAGAGGTCAGTTCTCGTCCGCTTCTCGCAATAGCCTCGAGTCATGGCCGACACGAGCGCACGGATGCTGCAGCTGCTCTCGCTCCTCCAGGCGCGCCGCGACTGGCCCGGCGAGCTGCTCGCCGAGCGCCTCGAGGTGAGCGTGCGCACGGTGCGGCGCGACGTCGAGCGGCTGCGCGAGCTCGGCTACCGCGTGCACGCCATCAAGGGGCCGGACGGCGGTTATCGGCTCGAGAGCGGATCCGAGCTGCCGCCCCTCCTCTTCGACGACGAGCAGGCGATCGCGGTCGCGATCGCGCTGCAGACGGCGACGGCATCCGGAGCCGATATCGGCGAGGCGGCCGAACGCGCTCTCGCGACTGTGCGGCAAGTCATGCCCTCGCGGCTGCGGCATCGCGTCGATGCGCTCGACGCCGCGGCCGCGCCCGCGGGAGAGGCCGTCGACCCGCAGCTGCTGCTCGCGGTGAGCACCGCGATCCGGGCGCGCGAGGTGCTGCGCTTCGACTACGGCGGGGCCGCCGACGGCCCGCCCCGCCGGACCGAGCCGCATCACCTCGTGGCGCGCGCCGGGCGCTGGTATCTCATCGGCTGGGACCTCGACCGCGACGACTGGCGCGTCTACCGCGTCGACCGGATGCTGCCCCGCTCCGCGCGCGGGGGTCGCTTCACGATGCGCTCGCTGCCCGGGGGCGACCCGCATGCCTTCCTCACCGGACGCTTCCGCGGTGCGGTCGACGGTCAGGCATGGCCGTGCCGGGGATCGGTCGTACTCGCCTTGCCGATCGAGGCCGTGCTGCCGTTCGCGACCGACGGCGTCGTCGAGGCGGTCGATGCGCGGCGCACGCGCGTGAGTGCCGGCTCGTGGTCATGGGCCGCCCTCGCGGCGTCGTTCCTCCGGTTCGATGCCGACGTCGCGGCGCCGGAGCCGGCCCCGCTCGCGGCCGCATTCGCGACGCTCGCCGCGCGCGCTGCGTCGGCATCCGGTTGAGTCGGTTTGCCGGTTCGGCAAACCGACTTGCTTACCCCTCCCCCACGACCGAAACATGACCTCATGCCCCCGACGCACGAGCACGCCTCCGCCACACCAGCCGCGGAGTTCTGGGAGAGCCGCTACGCCGCATCCGACCGCATCTGGTCGGGGCGCCCCAACGCGACGCTCGTCGACGTGGCCTCCGCGCTCCGACCCGGCCGAGCGCTCGACCTCGGATGCGGTGAGGGCGCCGACGCGATCTGGCTCGCGCAGCAGGGCTGGCACGTCACGGGCATCGACATCTCACCGAGCGCCATCGATCGCGCGAGGTCGGCCGCGCTCGACGCGGGCCTTCCCTCCGCACGCGCGAGCTTCCTGGTTCAGGATCTCGCCGAGTGGCAACCCGTCGAGCGCTACGACCTCGTCACGGCGAGCTTCCTCCAATCGCCCGTCGCTCTCGCGCGCGGCGCGGTGCTGCGCCGCGCCGCGGCCGCGGTCGAGCCCGGTGGTCACGTGTTGGTCATCACGCACGCAGCGCCGCCGTCGTGGGCCGCGGGGCACGATGTCGCGAGCCATCGCTTCCTCTCTCCCGAGGAGGAGCTCGCCGAGCTCGCTCTCGACGCGGACCTCTGGGTCACCGAGCTCGCCGAGCTCCGGCGGCGCGTCGGCACGGCGCCTGACGGCTCCCCGGCGACGCTCGACGACACGGTCGTCCTGTTGCGCCGGCACTGAGCTGCGCCGCGCACGGCTGCTCGGCCTTCAGCCCTCGAGCTGCTCGCCGAGCTCGAGCCACCGCTCCTCGAGCTCGCCCGACTCGGACTCGAGCGCCGCGAGCTCAGCCTGAAGACGCTGCAGCAACTCGTAATCGCTTTGGTCCGCCGCGGCGAACGCCGCGTGCTGCGCCGCGATCGCCTCCGCGACCTTCGCCATGCGGCGCTCGACGGAGGCGAGCTCCTTCTCGGCTGCGCGGCGCTCGGCTCCCGTGAGGGCGCCCGGCTCCGCCGACGACGCGGATGCCGCGGTGCCGCCCGCGCTCGCCGACGGTCGCGCCTCGGGCGCATCCGCGCCCGCGCGCCGCAGGCGCAGGTACTCGTCGACGCCGCCCGGGAGGTGCCGCATCCGGCCGTTCATCACGGCGTACTGCTGATCCGTCACGCGCTCGAGCAGGTAGCGGTCGTGCGAGACGACGAGGAGCGTTCCGGGCCACGAATCGAGCAGGTCCTCCATCGCGGCGAGCATGTCGGTGTCGAGATCGTTCGTCGGCTCGTCGAGGATGAGCACGTTCGGCTCGTCGAGCAGGATGAGCAGAAGCTGCAGGCGGCGCTTCTGGCCGCCCGAGAGGTCGCGCACGGGCGTCGCGAGCTGCGCGTTCGAGAAGCCGAGCCGCTCGAGCAGCTGGCCCGGTGTGAGCTCGGCACCCGAGCCCGTGCGGTAGCTCGCGCGCTGACGCCCGATGACGTCGGCAACCCGGTCGTCGGCGATCTCGTCGAGCTCGGCAAGGCGCTGATCGAGCACCGCGATCCGCACGGTCTTGCCGTGCTTGACGCGGCCCGCGGTGGGCGCGACGGTCCCGGCGACGAGCCCCAGCAGAGTCGACTTGCCCGCGCCGTTGACGCCGAGGATGCCCGTGCGCTCCCCCGGCGCGATGCGCCACGTCACGTCGTGCAGCACCTCGCGCATGCCGCCCGCGGCATCCGGGGCGGCGCGCTCGGGGAAGGCGACCGACACGTCGACGAGGTCGACGACATCCTTGCCGAGGCGCGAGGTCGCGAGCTTCTCGAGCGCGACGCGATCACGCACGGGCGGAACGTCGGCGATGAGCGCGTTCGCCGCGTCGATGCGGAACTTGGGCTTGCTCGTGCGCGCGGGGGCGCCGCGGCGCAGCCACGCGAGCTCCTTGCGCATGAGGTTCTGCCGCTTCGCCTCGGATGCCGCGGCCATGCGGTCGCGCTCGACGCGCTGCAGCACGTACGCCGCGTAGCCGCCCTCGAAGGGCTCGACGACGCCGTCATGCACCTCCCACGTGTCGGTCGAGACCTCGTCGAGGAACCAGCGGTCGTGCGTGACGACGACGAGCCCGCCCTGGTTCTTGGGCCAGCGGCCCTTGAGGTGCTCGGCGAGCCACGCGACGCCCTCGACGTCGAGGTGGTTCGTGGGCTCGTCGAGGAACACGACATCCCAGTCGCGGCTCAGGAGCGCCGCGAGCGCGACGCGACGCCGCTGGCCTCCCGAGAGCTCGCCGATGCGGGCGTCCCACGGCAGGTCGCCGAGCAGGCCCCGGATGACGTCGCGCACCTTCGCGTCGCCCGCCCACTCGTGCTCGGCGCGGTCGCCCACGACGGCGTGGTGCACGGTCTCGTCATCAGGCAGGCGATCGGCCTGATCGAGCATTCCGATGCGCGTGCCGCCGCGCACCGTGACGCGGCCGGCATCCGGCTGCTGGCGTCCCGCAAGGATGCGGAGCAGGGTCGACTTGCCGTCGCCGTTGCGCCCCACGACGCCGATCCGGTCGCCCTCGTCGAGCCCGACCGTGACGTCATCGAAGACGTCCTTCGTCGGGAAGGAGAGCGAGATGCCTTCGGCGCCGAGCAGATGTGCCACCCGTCGAGCCTAGGTCGTGGCGAGAGGCCCGGCCTCCGCGCTCAGCTCTCGGCGCCTTCGCGCGCGACGTGGCTGCGCGCGTGCTCGACGGCGTCGGGCAGCTCGGCGAACAGGTGCTTGTGGTGCCGCAGCGCGTCGAGCACCCCGACCGCGCGGAACAGCTCGACGTGCCCCTCGCGCACGCCCTTGATGAGCACCGTGATGCCGCGAGCCTCGAGCCGTCGCACGATCTCCGAGAGCACGTGCGCGCCCGTGGCGTCGACGAGCTCGAGCTGCGACATCCGCAGAATCACGACCGAGATGCCCTCGAGCGCCGTCACCGTCTCGGCGACACGATCGGCCGCCGCGAAGAACAGCGGCCCATCGAGCCGCACGATCGCGATGCGCTCGTCGCCCGCCACCGGCTCCCCCGGCAGCGGCTCGCGCGTCACCCCGGTGGCCCGCGACAGGTTGCGGATCGCGAACACACCGGCCACGACGATACCGATCACGACCGCGACGATGAGATCGACCGAGATCGTCACAACAGCGGTCACGACGAAGGCGATGGCATCCGCGCGCGTCGAGCGCAGGATGCTGCGCACCGTCGCGCGATGCACCATCCGCACCGCGGTCACCATGAGCACCCCCGAGAGGGCCGCGAGCGGGATGAGTCCGACGGGCTGCGCCGCCACGAGCACGACGAGCAGCAGCACCACGGCGTGCGTCACCGCCGCCAGCCGGGTGCGCGCGCCTGCACGCACGCTCACCGCCGTGCGTGCGATCGCGCCTGTGGCAGGCATGCCGCCGAACAGCCCGGCAGCGACCGAGGCGAGCCCCTGGCCGACGAGCTCACGATCGGGATCGTAGGGCCCGGTGTCGGCGAGCGACGCGGCGACCCGCGCCGCGAGCAGCGACTCGATCGCGGCGAGAGCCGCGACGGTAAGAGCGGGCAACGCGAGCTCGGCGAGCAGGGCCCCATCGAATGCGGGCAGCGCGGGTGCCGGCAGCGCGCTCGGCAGCTGTCCGATGTCGGCGAGCGGCGTCGGCAGCCAGAGCGCGAGCACCGTCACGACGACGATGCCGACGAGGGATGCGGGGATCGCGCGGTGCACGAGCGGCAGCAGCAGCATGCACGCGGCGACCACCGCAACCGCGCCGAGCGCCCACAGCAGATACACCGGGTCGGCGTGCGCGAGCGACTCCACAGCCGTGACGACGACGTTGGTGTGCGACGCGCCCCCGGCATCCGCGCGCGTCAGTGCGGGCACCTGCTGCAGGAAGATGATGACGGCGATGCCGAGGGTGAAGCCCTCGATCACCGGCCAGGGGATGAACGACACCGCCCGCCCGAGCCGCAGCGCACCCGCGACCAGAACGATGACGCCCGCGAGCAGGCTCACGAGGGCGACGGCACCGATGCCGTGACTCGCGACGATCGGGGCGAGCACGACGACCATCGCGCCGGTCGGACCCGACACCTGCACGTTCGAGCCGCCGAACACGGCCGCCACGACGCCCGCGACGATCGCCGTGATGAGCCCCGCCTCGGCGCCCGCTCCCGAGGAGATGCCGAAGCCGAGCGCGAGGGGAAGCGCCACGATGCCGACGGTGACACCCGCGAGCAGGTCGGCGCGCCACGAACGGCGGAGCGGCGCGTAGTCGGCCACCCCGGGCAGGAGCGCCCGCAGGCGCGACCACCCGGCTCTCATCGCGGAAGGGCGGGAAGGGAGGCCACCTCGGCGGCCCGGGCGCTGTCGCCGGCGACGATCGCCCCGAGCAGCCGGCGCGCGACCGCGAGGAGCTCCGCGACGTCCGGATACGCGAGCCGGTAGTACACGTGGCTCGCGCGCCGCTCGGATTCGACGAGCCGCTGCCGGCGCAGCACGGCCAGATGCTGCGAGAGGTGCGAGGCCTCCAGCCCGGTCGCCTCCTGGAGTTCGGCGACGCTGTGCTCGTCGCCGTCGGCGAGCAGCTCGAGCAGCCGGATGCGGAACGGATGCGAGAGCCCCTTGAAGAGCCCCGCCTTGACCTCGTAGAGCGGTCGCTCGATATGACTTAACGGCATGATGAAGTCATCATATCGCGAGCACAGACCAGCGCGACGCCCGGCCGACACCGTCACTCGCCGACGATGCGAGCCCCGTGCACCGGGCCGGTGGCCCGCACGACGTTGAGGCGCGCAGCCGAGAGGGCGACCTGCAGTTCGAGAGCCGAATCGACGTCGGCGGCGAGGAACGCCACGGTGGGGCCGGAACCGGAGACGATGCCCGCGAGCGCGCCGTTCTGCTCGCCGAGCTCGAGCACGTCGGCGAGCGAGGGCTCGAGATGCAGGGCGGGCGCCTGCAGGTCGTTGTGCAGCGCCTCGGCGAGCATGTGGGGGTCGCCCGCGCGCAGCGCCTGCAGCACACCCGCGTCGACCGAGGGACGGAGGTCGGCGGGGAAGATGTCCTGCGCGTGGCGATTGCGATGCTCGTCGAGCTCGGCGTACACCGCCGGCGTCGACAGACCGAAGTCGGCGAGCGCGAGCACCCAGTGGAACGTGCCCTGCGCGAGCGCCGGAGAGAGCTCGTCGCCGCGCCCCGTGCCGATCGCGGTGCCGCCGGTGAGCGCGAACGGCACATCGGCGCCGAGCTGGCGCGCGAGTTCGAGCAGCGCCTCACGCGGCAGCTCCGTGCCCCACAGCGCATCGCACGCGACGAGCGTGGCCGCGGCATCCGCCGAGCCCCCACCCATGCCGCCGGTGACGGGCACATGCTTCTCGATGCGGATGTGAGCCCCGCCCGGGTAGCCGGTGCGCGCCGCGAGCAGTCGCGCCGCCTTGATCGCGATGTTGCCGCCGTCGAGCGGCACGCGCGAGAGCTCGACGGGACCTGCGACCTCGACCGAGAAGTCGGGCGCCTCGCTGACCCGCACGTCCTCGCACAGCGAGACGGCCTGGTACGCGATCGCGACGTCGTGATACCCCGTGTCGTCGAGGGCTCCCACCTTGAGGAAGACGTTGATCTTCCCCGGCGCCTTGACGTGCACCGATGCGCGCCCGGAGGTGGTCATTGCTCCACCCTAAGGGAGGTGGAACGCTCCGTCTGACGCGCCCGGTGGATGGGTTCAGAGTCGTCGCAGCACGTCCGCGAGTGCGGCCTTCGCCTGGGCCGCCTCCTCGGGCGAGGCCAGGCGCTCATGCACCGCGGCGACCTTGACCCGGCCGCTTGAGGTGCCCTCGGCCGTCATCAGCACCGAGCCGCCCGCGTCGGCGGAGAAGCGGGCGTAGGGGCGCGCCCCCGTGTCGCGAGCGGACGCCGGTGCGCCATGCACGGCGCCGAGGGCGGCTACGGCACGCGCGTAGGCCTCGTCGAGCGGACCGTCGATGGTGCGCGAGGAGCTCGCCGCGAAGGTGCCGTCGGGCTGCTGACCCGGCAGGCGGATGCCGCGCGCCTGCTCGTAGCGCACCGTCACCGACTGGCACCACCAGGCGTCGACGCCGTGCTGCTCGTGCAGCCACGCCGCAATGTCGCCGTGGCGCCATCCGCTCGCCCCCGCCGCGTCGAGCAGCGCGAACCATTCCTCGGACGCGCGACCCGTCGCCGCCGTCAACGCATCGTCGCCGACCGTGTCACTGCTGCCGCGCACCGCCATGCGACGATCCTGCCAGCCGCGCGGCTACCGCGCGCGGGCGATCCGCAGGAAGTCGTCGACCGTCAGCTGCTCGCCGCGCGCGGTCGGATCGACGCTTGCCGCCTCGAGCACGGCGGATGCCGCCGCCGAGCCGCCGAGCGCGTCCGCGAGCGCCTGCCGCAGCATCTTGCGGCGCTGCCCGAAGGCCGCGTCGACGAGGGCGAAGGTCGCCTGGCGCTCGGCATCCGTTCCCGGCAGCTCGCCGCGGCGGAAGCCGACGAGCACCGAGTCGACGTTCGGCACCGGCCAGAACACCTGGCGGCTGATGGTGCCCGCGATCGACCAGTCGCCGTACCACGACGCCTTGACGCTCGGCGAGCCGTAGACGCGCGAGCCGGGGGCCGCAGCGAGCCGATGGCCGACCTCGGCCTGCACCATGACGAGCGCGCTCGTGAGGCTCGGCACGACGTGCAGCAGGTGCAGCAGCACGGGCACCGAGACGTTGTAGGGCAGGTTCGCGACGAGCGCCGTCGGCTCGCCGGCGACGCCTTCGACGCGCAGGGCATCCGCGGGGATCACCTCGAGCGGCGCACCGGGCTGCATCGCCTCGACGGTGCGCGGCAACTGCTCGGCGAGCCGCCTGTCGATCTCGATCGCGGTGACGCGGACTCCCGCCTCGAGCAGCCCGAGGGTGAGCGAGCCGAGCCCGGGCCCCACCTCGACGACGTGCTCGCCCGAGGTCACGCCGGCCGTGCGCACGATCTTGCGCACCGTGTTGCCGTCGACCACGAAGTTCTGGCCGAGCTTCTTGGTGGGCTGCAGCTCGAGCGCGTCGGCGAGGTCGCGGATCTCGGCGGCGCCAAGGAGCTTGCCGCGGAGGCCATTTCTGGCCTCCGCAGCTCCGCCGGCGCCGACGGCCGTCTCGGCCGTCGGCTCGATGTCCTGGGTCATGCGAGGGGCTCGAAGGGCCCGGGCGGCGCGTCGACGGGCTCGTCATCCCAGTGCCCGTAGACCTCCTCGGTGTTCGAGCTGATCTGGGCGGCGAGCATCGACGCATCCGTGCCGAGGTGCGCCGCCATCGCGCGCAGGGTGTGCGGGATGAGGTACGGCGCGTTCGGCCGCCCGCGGAACGGCGTCGGAGTGAGGTAGGGCGCATCCGTCTCGATGAGGATGCGCGAACGCGGGATGACCTCGAGCGCCTCGCGCAGGGCCGGGGCGTTCTTGAACGTCACCGTGCCCGCGAAGGAGAGATACCAGCCGCGCTCGGCGACGAGCTGGGCGAAGCCCGCATCCCCGGAGAAGCAGTGGAACACGACGCGCTCGGGTGCGCCCACGCGATCGAGCGTCGCGACGACCTCGCGGTGCGCGTCGCGGTCGTGGATCTGCAGCGCGAGGCTGTGCCGCTTCGCGAGCTCGATGTGCGCCTCGAACGAACGGTACTGCGCGTCGATGCCGGCCTCGCCGTCCGTGCGGAAGAAGTCGAGACCGGTCTCGCCGATCGCCCGCACACGCGGCCGCGCGGCGAGCTCGTCGATGCCCGCAAGGTGCTCGTCGAGAAGTCCCTCGGCGAGCAGTTCGGGCGCGTCGTTGGGGTGGATCGCAACGGCCGCGAGCACGCGGGGCTCGAGTGATGCGATCTCGGCGCTCCAGCGCGACGTCGCGAGGTCGGTGCCCACCTGCACGACGCCCTTGACGCCCACGCTCGAGGCGCGGTCGAGGTGCTCCCGGTAGTCGAGCGGCTCCCCGGTGCGCCGCCCTGAGCCTGTCGAAGGGTCTGCGACCTCGAGGTGCGTGTGGTTGTCGTACACCGGCACGACGAGCGCCTCGGGCAGGGGCGGGTAGTCCCGGGGCGGCCCGTCCGGAGCCTCCCTCGCGCGCAGGAACGCGTCGGTCACGCGGCTCCGCTGGCGGTCGTCTCGGGCTCCTCGATGCGCGGGAAGAGCGCTTCGAGCGAGCGGATGGCGGATCCCGCCGGGAGCTGCCCCCACGTGCCCGCCTCGCGCACGCGCTGCTCCTCGAGAGCGCCGAGCGCGGCATCCGCTCCGAGCGCCGCCCAGAGCTTCGCGGTCGCCTTCGGCATGACGGGCGCGAGCAGCACCGCGAGCGCGCGAAGGCCCTCGGATGCCGTGTACAGGACGGTGCCGAGGCGCTCGCGCGTCGCGTCGTCCTTCGCGAGCACCCACGGCTCCTGCTCGGTGATGTAGCCGTTGAGCTCGTCGACGATCGTCCAGATCGCGGCGATCGCCTCGTGGATCGCGAAGCGCTCGATCGCGGCATCCGCGTCCGCCGCCGCCTTCGCGACCGTCTCCTGGATGGCGCGATCGGCATCCGCGTACGCCGCAGGCTGCGGCAGGGCGCCGTCGTAGTAGCGCGCGACCATCGCGACGACGCGCGAGGCGAGGTTGCCGAAGCCGTTCGCGAGCTCGGCCTGATAGCGGGCGGAGAGATCCTCCCAGCTGAAGGAGCCGTCCTGCCCGAAGGTGATCGCGCGCAGGAAGTAGTAGCGGAACGCGTCGGAGCCGAAGGTGTCGGTGATCTGCTGCGGCGCGATGCCCGTGAGCTTCGACTTCGACATCTTCTCGCCGCCCACGAGGAGCCACCCGTGGCCGAACACGCGGCGCGGCACGGGGAGGCCCGCGGCCATGAGCATGGCGGGCCAGATGACGGCGTGGAACCGCGCGATGTCCTTGCCGACGAGGTGGGAAGCGGGCCAGCGGCGGGCGAACTGCTCGTCGTCGCTCCCGTAGCCGACGGCCGTGATGTAGTTGAGCAGCGCATCGAACCACACGTAGACGACGTGCGACGGGTCCCACGGCACCTTGATGCCCCAGTCGAAGCTCGAGCGCGAGATCGAGAGGTCGGCGAGCCCCTGGCGCACGAACTGGATGATCTCGTTGCGCACGCTCTCGGGCTGCACGAAGTCGGGCTGCGTCTCATAGAGGTCGAGCAGGGCGTCCTGGAACTGGCTCATGCGGAAGAAGTAGTTCTTCTCGCGCAGGATCTCGACGGGGCGCGAGTGGATGCGGCACACGAGCTGGCCCGCGTACTCGCCCTCGGTCGCGGTGTCGAGGTCGTCGAGCTGCTTGTACTCCTCGCAGCCGACGCAGTAGTAGCCCTCGTACTCGCCCGAGTAGATGAAGCCGTCGTCGTAGAGCTTCTGCAGGAAGACGGCCACGGCATCCTCGTGGCGCGCCTCGGTCGTGCGGATGAAGTCGTCGTTCGCGATGTCGATCGTCTCGAGCAGCGGCAGCCACGCCGACTCGACGAGGCGGTCGGCCCACTGCTTCGGCTCGACCCCGTTCGCGACCGCGGTGCGCAGGATCTTCTGGCCGTGCTCATCCGTTCCCGTGAGCAGCCACGTGTCGTCGCCCGCCTGGCGGTGCCAGCGCGCGAGCACATCCGCCGCGACCTCCGTGTACGCGTGTCCGATGTGGGGCACGTCGTTGACGTAGAAGATGGGCGTCGTGATGAAGAAGCTCTCGCCGGATGGCATGAGCACGAGTCTAGTTGGGCGCCCCGTTTCGTGACGGCGAGGGCTCAGCTGCGCAGCGCCGCCTCGTAGAGCGCGCGTCGCGAGAGCCCCGTGGCCTCGGCGACCTCGGCCGTCGCCTCCTTGAGACGCACCCCGGATGCCGTGAGGGCCCGCACGTGCACGAGCGCGTCATCGAAGCTCGCGCTGGCGGGCGGCGCCCCCTCGACCACGACGACGAGCTCGCCTCGAGTGCCCTCGGCGAAGCGCTCGGCGAGCTCGCCGAGCGTGCCTCGAGCGACCTCCTCGTGCAGCTTCGTGAGCTCGCGGCACACGGCGGCGCGGCGCTCGGCGCCGAATGCCGTCGCGAGATCGGCGAGAGCATCCGCGATCCGGTGCGGCGACTCGAAGAAGACGAGCGTGCGCGGCTCCGCCGCGAGCACGCGGAGGGCCGCGAGACGGCCCTTGCGCGGAAGGAAGCCCTCGAAGCAGAAACGGTCGGTCGGGAGGCCCGAGACGGCGAGCGCCGTGAGCACCGCGCTCGGGCCGGGGATCGCGGTCACGGTGACTCCGGCATCCGCGGCCGCGGCGACGAGCGGGAAGCCGGGGTCGGAGACGGTCGGCATGCCGGCATCCGAGAGCACGAGCACGTCGCCCTCGCGCGCGAGCTCGACGAGCTCGGCCGCCCTCGCGGCCTCGTTGTGCTCGTGCAGTGCGATGAGCCGCGGGCGGTTCTCGACGCCGAGCGCCCGCAGCAACTGCACCGTCGTGCGGGTGTCCTCGGCGGCGATCACCTCGGCGTTCTCGAGGGCCTCGACGAGCCGGCGCGACGCGTCGCCGAGATTGCCGATGGGCGTCGCCGCGAGGATGATCACCCCCTCATCCTGCCCCGTCGCGTCGGAGATACAGGCTCGATCGCGCCGGTCAGGGGGTCGCGGGCCGCTGACCGCCCCCTCAGCCTGTAACTGCGACGCGGCCCGCCCTCACCCGAGCCCCGCTACGATGCCCGCATGGGCGCGCGCGAGGAGGAGGCGGATGCCCGCGCCGCCGAGTTCGCGAGCGCGCTGCACGCCGAACCCGAGCCCCGCGAGAGCGCCCTCCGGGTGACGAGCGCCGAGCCCACGGGCTCGCGTTTCGACGACGCCTGGCGGCGCGCGATGACGAACCCGCGGCTCCGGCGCGTGTGGGACGCGGGTGGCCCCGCGGCCGTGCTCATGATCGCCGCCGCGACGCGGCTCATCGGGCTCGACCACCCGCACGAGATCGTCTTCGACGAGACGTATTACGTGAAGGACGCCTACACGCTTTCGCACCTCGGCTACGAGGCGCGCTGGCCGGAGAACGCGAACGCCTCCTTCACAGCGGGCGATCCCGACGTCTACCTCACCGACGGCTCGTTCGTCGTGCACCCCCCGCTCGGCAAGTGGATCATCGCCGCGGGCATGGCGGTGTTCGGCACCGACAGCGCCTTCGGCTGGCGCATCGGCATGGCGGTCGTCGGGGTACTGCTCGTCGCCCTCACGATGCTCGTCGCACGGCGCCTCTTCTCCTCGACAGCCCTCGTCGTGCTCGCGGGCGGCCTCATGGCGATCGACGGCAACGCGATCGTCATGAGCCGCGTCTCACTGCTCGACACGGGTGTCGCCTTCTTCGCGCTCCTCGGCGCGTACTTCGCCCTTCTCGACCGCGACTGGTCGCGCGCGCGCCTCGCCGCCTGGCTCGACGCGCGCAGCGTCGCGGGAGCCTCCACCCGCTGGGGCCCCGTCCTGTGGTGGCGCCCCTGGCTGCTGGCCGCCGCCCTCGCCTTCGGATGCGCCGCGAGCGTCAAGTGGAACGGCTTCTTCTTCCTCGCCGCCTTCGGCATCTACTCGGTGGTCTCGGATGCCGTGCTGCGCCGTCAGGCGGGCGTCGAGCTGTGGGGCATCGGAACGCTCCTGCGGCAGGGCCCCGCGAGCTTCCTGCAGCTCGTCCCGCTCGCCCTCGCCGTCTACGTGACGAGCTGGTGGGGCTGGTTCGCGAGCGACGGCGGCTACTACCGGCACTGGATCGAGGAGCAGGGCGGTGCACCGTGGACGGGCGCCCTCGCGTGGGTGCCGACGACGGTGCAGAACTGGTGGCACTACCAGGTCGCGATCTACAACTTCAACGCGGGTCTCGAGACCCATCACGACTACATGGCCAACCCGCTCACGTGGCTCTTCCTCGTGCGCCCCACGAGCATGCACTACGAGAACCTCGGGGACGGCTGGGCCGAGGCGATCCTCGACATCGCCAATCCCGCCATCTGGTGGGGCGCGACCGCTGCGCTCGTGTTCCTCGTCGTGCGCCTCGTGCTCGGCCTCCGGGACCGCCGCGCCGTGTGGCGCGAGGCTTTCATCCTCACGGGATTCGCGGCTGGCTACCTGCCCTGGCTCGTGTACATCAACCGCACGGTCTTCCAGTTCTACACGATCGCCTTCGAGCCGTATCTCGTGCTCGGCCTCACGGTCGCGCTCGCGGCCGTCGCGGGGGTCCGCACGGATCCCGAGTCGCGCCGCGTCGCGGGGCTCGGAACCGTCGCGGCGTACCTCGTGATCGTCGTCGCGGCATCCGTGTTCTTCTGGCCGCTCTGGACCGCGACGCCCGCCCCCGTGTGGTTCCAGCAGCTGCACTACTGGTTCCCCACCTGGATCTGACGCCGACGCAACACACGGAAACACACGCGACGCCGCCGGTAGCCTGATCCAATGCCAGACAGCGACGCCGCCCCCGCCCACGGCTCCGACCACGCCTGGGGATTCCGCACCCGCGCCATCCACGCCGGCAACATCCCGGATGCCGTGCACGGCTCCCGTGCCCTGCCGATCTACCAGTCGAGCGCCTTCGTCTTCGACGACACCGCGGATGCCGCGGCCCGCTTCGCGTTGCAGAAGTACGGCAATATCTACTCCCGCCTCGCGAACCCCACGGTCGCGAGCTTCGAGGAGCGCATCGCCTCGCTCGAGGGCGGCCTCGGCGCCGTCGCCACGGCATCCGGTCTTTCGGCCGAGTTCATCACCTTCGCCTCGCTCGCGGGCGCGGGCGACCACATCGTCGCGGGCTCGAGCCTCTACGGCGGCTCGGTCACGCAGCTCGATGTCACGCTGCGCCGCTTCGGCGTCGACACGACCTTCGTCGTGGGCACCGATCCGGCCGACTACGCGGCGGCCATCACCGACAAGACGAAGCTCATCTTCGTCGAGTCGATCACCAACCCCTCGGGCGAGATCGCCGACCTCGAGGGCCTCTCCGACGTCGCGCACGCGCACCACCTGCCGCTCATCGTCGACTCGACGGTCGCGACGCCCTACCTCAACCGCCCGATCGAGTGGGGGGCGGATGTCGTCATCCACTCCGCGACGAAGTTCCTGGGCGGCCACGGCACGACCCTCGGCGGCGTCGTCGTCGAGTCGGGGCGCTTCCACTGGGCGAACGAGCGCTTCCCGCTCTTCGACGAGGAGGTGCCGCACTACGGCGGCCTCAACTGGCACGGCAACTTCGGCGAGTACGCCTTCCTCACGCGCTTGCGGGCCGAGCAGCTGCGCGACATCGGGCCGACGCTCGCACCGCACTCGGCGTTCCTGCTCGCGCAGGGCGTCGAGACGCTCCCGTTCCGCATGAAGGCGCACGTCGAGAACGCGCGCGCCGTCGCGGAGTTCCTCGAGGCCGACCCCCGCATCGAGTTCGTCAACTGGGCGGGCCTCGCGTCGCACCCCCATCACGAGCGCGCGCAGCACTACTTCCCCGAAGGCCCCGGATCGGTCTTCAGCTTCGGCGTGAAGGGCTCGGCGACGCGCGACTCCCGTGCCGTCGGCCAGACCTTCATCGAGTCGGTCGATCTCGCGAGCCACCTCGCCAACATCGGCGACGCGAAGACGCTCGTGATCCACCCGGCGTCGACGACGCATGCGCAGCTGAGCGAGCAGCAACTGCTCGACGCGGGCGTGCTGCCGGGCCTCGTGCGCATCTCGGTCGGCATCGAGGACGTCGACGACATCCTGTACGACATCGATCGAGCGCTGACCGCCGCAGTGAAGGGAGAATGACGTCATGAGCGCCGTCACGGAAGCCCCCGACCTCGAGACCGTCAACCTGCAGAACGGCCTGTCGTGCTCGATCCCCGCGAGCTCACCGCTCGCGAAACTCCTGCGCTCGCAGCGCACGTGGATCGGGCCGAGCGCCAAGGAGCGGCTCGGCATCCTCCGGCGCGCCAAGTCGGTCGCGATCGTCGGCGCCTCGCCGAACCCGTCGCGCTCGTCGTACTTCGTCGCGACCTACCTGAAGCAGTCGAGCGACTACGACCTCTACTTCGTGAACCCCAACGCGACCGAGATCCTCGGGCAGCCCGTCTACAAGTCGCTCGCCGACCTCCCGGTCGTGCCCGACATCGTGGATGTCTTCCGCCGGGCCTCCGACATCCCCTCGGTGATCGACGACGTCGTCGCGATCGGTGCGAAGACGGTCTGGGTGCAGCTCGGCATCTGGAACGAGGAGGCCGCCTACTACGGCGAGTCGAAGGGCCTCACGGTCGTCATGGACCGCTGCATCAAGGTCGAGCACGCGCGCTTCCACGGCGGCCTGCACCTGCTCGGCTTCGACACGGGGCAGCTCACCTCGCGCAAGACCATCCGCTGACCGCCCCGCGCTACCGGATCCCCCCGCCCGGCAGCTCGCGCGCCATCCACGTCTCGAGCTCGTCGAGTTCCCCGAAGCCGAAGCGCGCGTAGAGCTCGTGCGCGTCGCCCGTCCGCAGCATCCACCGGCGCAAGTCGAGCTTCTCGAGCTCGCTCACGACGAAGGCCACGAGCCCGCGCCCCGCTCCGCGACCGCGGTGCGCGCGGTCGACGTACACGTCGCACAGCCACGCGAACGTCGCTCCGTCGGTCACGACGCGCGCGAACGCGACCTGCTCCCCCGTCTCGGCATCGAGCGCCACGAAGCAACGGGACCCGTCGATCGCGGCATCCTGTCGCGCGCGGCTGCGGCCCGCGGCCCAATAGCTGTCCTCGCTGAGCCAGCGGTGCACGCGCTCGCGATCGATGTCGGCGGGGTCGGCGGAGTAGCGATAGCGGGAGGTCACCTCGCCACGCTACCCGCGGCATCCGTTACGACGTGTTGCACGCGCCCCGCTCGCGCTCGACCGCGCGGGTTAGCGTGCTGGCATGACCGACTCCCCCGCCCTGCCGGGCCTGCTCGTCTCGACCCAGTGGCTCGCCGACCATCTCGGCGCCGAGGGTCTCGTCGTCGTCGACGCGTCCGTCGCGAACTTCACGCGCCCCGACGGCGGCACGGGCTACTTGAGCGGGCACGAGCAGTACCTTCTCGAGGGGCACGTGCCGGGCGCCGTCTTCGCCGACCTCATCGACGAGTTCTCCGACCCCGACGGCGCCTACCCGTTCACGCGCCCGGATGCCGCACGCTTCTCCGACGCGGCCGGTGCGCTCGGCGTCGACGACACGTCGACGGTCGTCGTCTACGACACGGCGGTCGGCCAGTGGGCTGCGCGCCTGTGGTGGCTCTTCCGGGCATTCGGGTTCGACCGCGTGGCCGTGCTCGACGGCGGCCTCAAGAAGTGGCGGCTCGAGGAGCGTGAGCTCGCGCTCGGCCATGTCGAGCCGCGCCCCGCGAGCTTCACGGCGTCGCCCCGGCCGGAGCTCTGGGTCGAGAAGGCGGATGTCGAAGCCGTCGTGCGGGGAGAGCTCGACGCCGCCCTCGTGTGCTCGACGCCGCCCAAGGAGTTCACGGGCGAGGTCAGTTCGCGCTCTCGCGCCGGGCACATCCCCGGCTCGAGCTCGGCCCCGGCCGCGTTCCTCGTCGATCGCGAGCAGAACACCGTGCTCGACGAGGAGGCGCTCCGCGAGCGCCTTGCACCCGCCCTCGGCGCGCCGCGCATCATCACCTACTGCGGCGGAGGCATCGCCGCCGCGTCGAGTGCGCTCGCGCTCACGCTGCTCGGTGAGCGCTCGGTCGCGGTGTACGACGGATCGCTCAACGAGTGGGCCGCGGATCCGGCGGCGCCGCTCGTGACGTCGGCGTAGGGGCGAGCGCGGGGGCGCTGGTTTCGAGACGCGTCGCGCAGCGCGCGGCGCTCCTCAACCAGCCGGCAGGCGCAGCGCGCGGCGCTCCTCAACCAGCTGGCGCGTGCTCGGTGAGGTGGTTGAGGAGCGCCGCCGCAGAAGCGGCGACGCGTCTCGAAACCAGCGCCCCCCTCACCCCGCGAGCTGCCCGGCGAGCTCGGCGGCATCCGTCACCGGCAAGCGGCACGTGAACCCCTCGCAGAGGTACGCGGTCGAGGCCGACCCGCGCGCCGCACGCTCGGCGAAGAGCTCGAAACCGGCGGCAGCGAGAGCTGCGGCACTCGACTCCGTCACGACCGCGAGCGTGCGTGCGGGATGCGCCCACGCGCGGGCCGACGCGACGAGGGCGTCGTCGCGCGCGACCCCGGCATCCGGCACGACGACTACGAGCTCGATCGCCGGCGCCGTGAGGCGCGCGGCCACGGCGAGCGTCGCCCCGTAGGCGATCGGGCGCTCGAGCGCCGGGGCGAGGCTCGGCGCGAGAGCCCGCTCGGCGATCGCGCGGTAGTCGCGGGCCGCCGTGAGCGCCGCGAGCCGCCCCGCCGCGTCGGCGAGGAGGGCCGCCCCCGAGGGCGTCGCGCCCTCCGTGCGATCGGCGTCGACGGCGATGCCGCGCTCGGCGAGCACGGGGTCGCCGCCCCCCGGCGCCGCGATGACATCGCCCTCGCTGCACGCATCGACGAGCTCGCGCGCGAGCGTCGCGCGCGAGGCGTCGCCCGTCGCGAGCGCGAGGCGCACGAGGCCACCCGCGAGGCCGCCGTAGTCCTCGAGCGTCGCGACCGCATCCGAGCTGCGCCCCTCGCGGCTCGCACGCCGCAGCCGAGCACCCTCGGCGGTGCGCTCGAGGTGGACGCGGCACACGGCGTCGGCCGCGACGGACGCCGCCTCGATCCAGTCCGGTCGCGCGAACCGCATCCCGGCATCCGCGAGCGCCCCGATCGCGAGGCCGTTGAGTCCCGCGAGCACCTTGGTGTCGAGAGCGGGAGGCGGCTGAGCCGCGCGCGCGGCGGCGTCGAGAGCGTAGTAGCCGCCCTCGCTGCGCTCGCCGTCGACGAGGCTCTCGGAGTCCTGCGCCGACGCGAACGTGCCGTCGGGAAGCCCCAGCACCCCGAGGAGGAACCCGGCGACGGCCTCGGCACCCGCACGATCGCCGTGCGCCGTCGCGAGGTCGAGCAGCTGCGCGTTGTCGGAGAGCATGCGCTCGTAGTGCGGCTCGGTCCAGTCGCGACGCACCGCGTAGCGGAAGTAGCCGCCCTCCACGGGGTCGCGCAACGCCCCCGTCGCGGCATAGAGGCGGGCGCCGAGTGCGGCGGCGGCCCCGTCGCCCTGCACGGCACGCTCCGCGAGGAAGCTCAGCACCGGGGCGTTCGGGAACTTGGCATCCGCACCGAACCCGCCGTACTCGGGGTCTTCGAAGGTCGCGAGCTCGGTGACGGCGGCAGCGACGGCCGTGTCGGGCGGCACCGCGGCATCCGTCACCTCGGGTCGTGCCGCGAGCGCCTCGGCGACGGCCGCACCCGTCGCCTCGACGTCGGCGCGGCGCTCGGTCCAGGCCTCGACGATGGCCTCGAGCACCTGCCGGAACGACGGGACGCCCTGCACGGGCCGCGGCGGGAAGTAGGTGCCCGCGAAGAAGGTGCGCCCCTCGGGCGTCGCGAAGACCGTGAGCGGCCACCCGAGCTGCGGGGTGAACGCCGATGCCGCGGCGAGGAACGCGGCATCGACATCGGGGTGCTCCTCGCGGTCGACCTTGATCGCGACCAGATGTTGGTCGAGGTAGGCCGCGAGCTCGGGATCGGAGAACGACTCACGCGCCATGACGTGGCACCAGTGGCACGTCGCGTACCCGATCGAGATGAGCACAGGGACGTCGCGCCGCGCGGCCTCGGCGAACGCCTCGGCACCCCACGGCCACCAGTCGACGGGGTTGTCGGCGTGGCCGCGCAGGTACGGGCTGATCGCGGATGCGAGTCGACGCGCCATGCGCCCACCCTATGTCGCGCCGCGCGAGACGGCTCGGGACCGCCTGCTCGCTCTCGTGACACGCCCTACACTCGGGCGCATGACCACCACGCACGTGACGTACCTCGGCGGCCCCACGGCCCTCGTCGAGTACGCCGGGCTGCGCATCGTGCTCGACCCGACCTTCGACGACCCCCAGCACTATCCCCTCCACGACCTGACGAAGACGGCGGGGCCGGGCCTGCCCGCCTCCGCGGTCGAGCCCGTCGACCTCGTCCTGCTGTCGCACCACGGCCACGCGGACAACTTCGACACGGCAGGGCGCGAGTTCGCGATGCGCGCGCCTCTCGTGCTCTCTCTCCCCGCGGCGGCCGACGAGCTCGGCGCGCCCGTCGTCGGGCTCGAGCCCTGGCAATCGCACACGCTCGACGACGTCACCGTGACCGCGCTCCCCGGGCGCCACGGACCGCGCGTGCTCGAGTCGCGCATCGGCCCCGTCACGGGGTTCCTCGTGACTGCACCCGGGCATCCGTCACTCTACGTCTCGGGCGACAACTCCTCGATCGGCCTCGTGCGCGAGCACGCCGAGCGCATCGGGCCGGTCGACATCGCGATCCTCTTCGCGGGGGCCGCGCGCGTGGCGCCCGTGCCGGTCGCGCTCACGCTCACCTCGCAGAAGGCCGCGCATGCGGCCGAACTGCTCGGGGCACGCGCCGTCGTCGGCGTGCATGTCGAGGACTGGACGCACTTCTCCGAGAGCCGCGCCGACCTCGAGAAGGCGTTCGCGGATGCGGGGCTCGCCTCGCTGCTCGTCGACTCGCCGCGAGGCGAGCGCGTCGCGATCGAGCTCTGAGAGGCGAGCTCCGAGGGCTCAGAACCGCGCGACGTCGGGGTCTGCGCCGATCCGCTGACCGCGATCGAGCGCGTCGATCGCCGCCATCTCGGCTTCCGTGAGCTCGAAGCCGAACACGGCGAAGTTCGTCGCCATGCGCTCGCGCGACGTGGTCTTCGGGAACACGATGATGCCGTGCTGCAGGTGCCAGCGGATGACCACCTGCGCTGGGCTCACGTCGTGTGCATCCGCGGCATCCTGCACGGCCTTCTCGGCGAACAGATCGTACTTGCCCTGGCCGAGCGGCCCCCACGACTCGGTGCGGATGCCGAGAGGCTCGCTGAACGCGCGCAGCTCGCGCTGCTGGAAGGCGGGGTGCAGTTCGACCTGGTCGACCGCCGGCACCGTGCCCGACTCGGCGATGACGCGCTCGAGGTGCGCACGGTGGAAGTTCGAGACGCCGATCGAACGCGTCTTGCCCTGCTCGCGCATGTGCTCCATCGCGAGCCACGTCTCGACGTAGCGGTCGAGGTCGGGGCGGGGCCAGTGGATGAGGTAGAGATCGACGTAGTCGAGGCCGAGCTTCTCGAGGCTCAAGTCGATCGCGTCGTGAGCCGACTGCGTGCCCTGATCGGAGTTCCACAGCTTGGTCGTGATGAAGAGCTCCTCGCGCGGGATGCCCGACTTCTCGATCGCGCGGCCGACGCCCACCTCGTTGCCGTAGACCGCGGCCGTGTCGATGTGGCGGTAGCCGACCTCGAGCGCGTCGGAGACGACGCGCTCCGCCTCGTCGGGATCGACCTTGAACACGCCGAAGCCGAGCTGGGGGATCGTGTGACCGTCGTTGAGTTCGAGCTGGGGAACCGTCATGCCTCCATCCTGGCACCGGGCGCCGACAGCGCGCCGCGATCGCCGCGCGCCGTACGATGGAAGGCTCATGTCCGCAACCCCCGCGCCCTATCGCATCGTCTACCCGCCCGAGCTGCCCGTCAGCCAGGCGCGCGACGAGCTCGCGCGCGCGATCCGCGAGAACCAGGTCGTCGTGGTCGCGGGCGCCACGGGGTCGGGCAAGACGACGCAGCTCCCGAAGATCTGCCTCGAGCTCGGGCGCGAGCGCATCGGCCACACCCAGCCGCGGCGGATCGCGGCGCGCTCGATCGCGGAGCGCATCGCATCCGAGCTCGGCGTCGAACTGGGCGGGGTCGTCGGCTACCAGGTGCGCTTCGACGACCGCACGCGCGTCGACACCGCGATCAAGCTCATGACCGACGGCGTGCTGCTCGCCGAGCTCTCGCGCGACCGCGAACTGCGCGCCTACGACACGATCATCATCGACGAGGCGCACGAGCGCAGCCTCACGATCGACTTCCTGCTCGGCTACCTCACGCAACTGCTGCCGCGCCGACCCGACCTCAAGGTCATCGTCACGAGCGCGACGATCGACCCTGCGAGCTTCGCGCGCCACTTCGGGCGCGCGCTCGGCATCGAGGTGCCCATCCTCGAGGTCTCCGGACGCACGTACCCCGTCGAGATCCGCTACCGCCCCCTCGTCGCCGAAGCCCTCGACCCCGACGACGTCGACGTTCGGGAGGACGACACCCCGCGTGGGCGCACCGCAGCCGGCCGCGGCGGCGCGTCGTCCTCCCGAACGGAGGAGGGGGCGGCGGATGCGGTCGACGTGCAGCAGGGCATCGTCGACGCGCTCGTCGAGCTCGCGCGCGAGGAGCCGGGCGATGTGCTCGTGTTCCTCTCGGGCGAATCCGAGATCCGGGATGCCGCGGATGTCGTGGCCGGCCGCTTCGGCGCCGACACGGAGGTCGTGCCCCTCTACGGGCGCCTCTCGGCGGCCGAGCAGCACCGGGTGTTCGACACGCGCCGCGCCCCGGGCGTGCGCCGGCGCGTCGTGCTCGCGACCAACGTCGCCGAGACGAGCATCACGGTGCCCGGCATCCGCTACGTCATCGACGCCGGCACGGCGCGCATCAGCCGCTACTCGCCGCGCGCGAAGGTGCAGCGGCTGCCGATCGAGGCCATCAGCCAGGCCTCCGCCAACCAGCGGTCCGGACGCGCGGGGCGCACGAGCCCGGGCATCGCCATCCGCTTGTACTCGGAGGACGACTTCGAGCGCCGCCCAGAGTTCACCGACCCCGAGATCCTGCGCACGGGCCTCGCGGCCGTCATCCTGCAAATGCTCGAGCTGCGCCTCGGCGATATCCGCGAGTTCCCCTTCCTCACGCCGCCCGACTCGCGTGGCATCGCCGACGGCCTCGACCTCCTGCGCGAGCTCGGCGCGATCGACGCCGAGCAGCGCATCACGCGCATCGGTCGCGATCTCGCGCGCTTGCCTGTCGACCCGCGCTTCGGGCGGATGCTCGTGGAGGCCGGTCGTCACGGCGTCGTGCGCGAGGTGGCGGCGATCGTCGCGGGGCTCTCGATCCAGGACCCCCGCGAGCGGCCGCTCGAGAAGCGGCCCCAAGCGGATGCCGCACACGCGCGGTTCCGCGACCCCGCCTCCGACTTCATCTCGCTGCTCAACCTCTGGAACCACCTCGAAGACGAGCAGAAGGAGCGCTCGGGCAACGCCTTCCGCCGCATGTGCAAGGCGGAATACCTCAACTACCTCCGCGTGCGCGAGTGGCAGGATCTCGACCGCCAGCTCGTGCGAGCCGCGAAGTCGATCGGCCTCAAGCCGGGCGAGCGTTCGACGGACGCGGATGCGATCCACAAGTCGGTGCTCGCGGGCCTCCTCTCGCGCCTCGGCCTGCGCGACCCCGAGAAGAAGGACTACCTCGGCTCACGCGGGCAGCGCTTCGTGATCTTCCCGGGCTCCGGGCTCGCGAAGAAGCAGCCGAACGCCGTCATGGCCGCCGAGCTCGTCGAGACGAGCCGCCTCTTCGCGCGCACGGTCGCCGCGATCGATCCCGCGTGGGCGGAAGCGATCGCGGGCGACCTCGCCAAGCGCTCGTACTCGGAGCCGCACTGGTCGAGCAAGCAGGGCGCGGCGCTCGTGTGGGAGAAGGTCACGCTCTACGGCGTGCCGATCGTGCCGCGCCGCCGCGCACAGCTCGCCCGCATCGATGCGCCGCTCGCGCGTGAGCTGTTCATCCGGCATGCGCTCGTGGAGGGCGACTGGCCGCACGAGCTGCAGCGCTCGAGCCTGCTCGGGTTCGACCGCGACAACGAGCGACTGCGCCGCGAGCTCGCGGAGGTCGAAGAGCGCACGCGCAGGCGCGACATCCTCACGGGCGATGAGGCCGTCTTCGCCTTCTACGACGCGCGCATCCCGACCGACGTCACCGACTCGCGCCGCTTCGCGAGCTGGTGGAAGAAGACGAAGGCCGAGCAGCCCGAGCTGCTCACGATGTCGCGCTCCGACCTGCTCGAGGACGACGCGGGAGACGCATCCGGGTTCCCCGACGAGTGGGTGCAAGGGGATGCCACGTTCCGCTTGCGCTACCGCTTCGAACCGGGTGCGGACGACGACGGCGTGACGGTCGTGATCCCCGTGGCGGTGCTGCCGCGCGTGGTCGACCGCGGCTTCGACTGGCTCGTGCCGGGCCTGCGCGAAGACCTCGTCACAGCGCTCATCAAGGCGCTCCCGAAGGCCATCCGGCGCCACGTCGTGCCCGCGGGCGATTGGGCGCGGCGCCTGCTCGCCGAGCTTCCCGTGCGCTCCGACCTGCCGGTCGGCGAGGCGCTCGCCGACGCGATCCGGGCGACCGCGCATATTCCCATATCGGCATCCGACATCGAGTGGGAGCGCGTGCCCGCGCACTTGCGGATGCGGTTCGAAGCCGTCGACGCACGCGGGCGCGCGCTCGGGGCGAGTCGTGACCTCGCGGCGCTGCAGACGCGGCTCGCCGAGCGGGCGCGCACGGATGTCGCGGTCGCGACGGCCGCCGTCACTCCGGGTCGCGAGCTCGAGCGCTCGGGGCTCACCTCGTGGGATGTCGGCACGCTCCCCGAGCAGGTGTCTGCGGTGCAGGGTGGCTCGACCGTCGTCGGCTACCCGGCGCTCGTCGACGAGGGCTCCTCCGTCGCCGTCAAGGTGTTCGCGCGACGCGCGGAAGCGGATGCCGCCCACCCGCGCGGCGTGCGCCGCCTCGTGGCGCTCGCCTTGCCGAGCCCGCTCGGCTACGTGCAGGAGCAGCTCACGGGCCCAGAGAAGCTCGTGCTCGCGACCGCGCCCTATGCGAGCACGAAGGCACTGCTCGACGACGTGCTCCTCGCCGTGATCGACGAGCTCGCGGGTGACGCGGCGCCGCGCGACCGGGTGGGCTTCGAGGCGTTGCGGGACCGCGCCTCGGCGGGCCTCATGGACGGCCTGTTCGGCGCCGCGGGTCTCACCGCGCGCGTGCTCACCGCCGCGAAGGAGGCCGACAAGGCGATCTCGCGAGCGTCGAGCCTCGCCTTCATGGGCTCGCTCGCCGACGCGCGTTCCCAGCTCGACGCCCTCGTGCATCCGGGGTTCGTGCGCACGACGGGACTCGCCCAGCTCGCGCGCGCGCCCCTCTACCTCGCCGGCATCCGGCACCGCGCCGAGAAACTCGCCGACAATCCCGGTCGCGACCGCGCGTGGCAGACCCAGGTGGAGGAGGCGACGGCCCTCTACCGTGCCGCGGGCGGCGAGCTGCCCCTCACCCCGACGACGCCCGCTCGGCTCGTGCCCGTGCGCTGGATGCTCGAGGAGCTGCGGCTGTCGCTCTTCGCCCAGCACCTCGGTGCCGCGGGCCCCGTGTCGGTGCAGCGCATCCGCAAGGCGATCGACGGGTCCTGAGGGTTTGGCGCCCGCGGTCGACTCGGCCGTGCTGCGGATGACCGGGGCCCGATCCGCACCACCGTGAGGCGCCGAGTGGATCGCGTCAGGCTGACTGGATGCGGTGCAGCTGCGCGTAGCGCCCACCTGCCGCGAGCAGCTCGTCGTGCGGCCCCACCTCGGCGACCCGGCCGTGGTCGAGCACGACGATGCGATCCGCGGAGCGGATGGTCGAGAGCCGGTGCGCCACGATGAGCGTCGTGCGCCCGCGCATGAGGGTGTCGAGGGCGTCCTTCACCTTCTGCTCGCTCTCCGAGTCGAGCGCACTCGTCGCCTCGTCGAGCAAGAGGATGCGGGGGTCGCGCACGAGCGCTCGCGCGATCGCGATGCGCTGCCGCTGTCCGCCCGAGAGGCGGGCGCCCCGCTCGCCCACGACGGTGTCCCAGCCCTCGGGCAGCTCCTCGACGATCTCGAGCGCATTGGCATCCGCGAGCGCCGCGCGCACGCGCTCGTCGCTCACCTCGTCGAGGCCGTAGGCGACGTTCTCGCGGATCGTGCCCTCGAAGAGCACCGACTCCTGCGGGACGACCGACACGAAGCGGCGCACGGTGCGCAAGTCGAGGGTCTCCATGTCGCGCTCGTCGAGCAGGATGCGGCCCTCGCTCGGCCGCAGGAAGCCGAGCACGAGGTTGAGCATGGTCGACTTGCCCGAGCCCGACGGCCCGACGAACGCGATCGTCTCGCCCGCGGCGATGTCGAGGTCGATGCTGTCGAGCGCACCCGCGTCACCGCCCGGATAGCGGTAGCCGACGCCCTCGAGGCGGATGCGGCCCTCGACCGCGCCGACCTCGAGCTTGCCCTCGTTGCGCTCGATGTCGGGCTCCTGCATGACCTCGGCGATCGAGCGCACCGACTCGAGTCCTTTGGCGAGCAACGGCACCATCGAGACGAGCTGCGTGATGGCGCCTGTGAGGATCGAGAAGTACGAGCCGAGCAGCACGACCTCGCCAGCGGTGATGGGAAGCCATCCGAAGACCGCCGCGAGCGCGGCGAGCACAAGGCATGCGACCCCGAGCAACTGGAACGAGATCCACGTCGCGGCGCCGAAACGCCCGTTGAGCAGGTCGAGCGTGAGGCCCGCGTCGCGCACTCCCTCGGCGCTGCGCGCGACGCGCTCGTGGGCGACGCGCTCGAGACCGTGAGCGCGCGTGATGGGGATGAGCGTCGCCATCTCGCCGACGCGGCTCGAGAAGCGCTCGACCTCGCGCCGGAAGTCCTCGTTGCGACGCGCGGAGCGGTGGCGCATCGCGAGCGTGAGGGCCGCGGCGATGGGCACCGTGAGCAGGTACACGACGAGGAAGTGCGGCACGGCAATCGCGGTCATCGTGACAGCGCCGATGAGCGAGAAAGTCGCCGAGAACGCAGGCGGCCCCGCCTGCTGGAAGAGCAGCTCGACGTTCTCGACGTCGCGCACGACCTTCGTCTGAATGACGGCGGCCGAGGAGCGCGAGTGGAAGCCGATCGAGAGGCTCTGCAGTCGCTCCGTGAGCCGATTGCGCAGTTGCGCGCCGAGCGCGCGGCCCGTGCCGAAGAAGAGCTTCACGAAGAGCACATGCATGGGGTAGTTGAGCGCGAGCAGCACGACGGCGCCCGCGGCGACCCACGCGAGCCGGATGGCGGGCCCGCCCGCGACGACGACGTCGATCACGGATGCCGTGATGACGGGCAGCAGCCAGAGCGGGCTGTCCTTGATGCCGAACGCGAGCACCGCGACGGCGAGCCGCCCGCGATAGGGGCGCAGCATCCGCCCGAGGCTGCGGACGGGGCGATCGGCGTCGACGACGCCGATCGACGTGGTGCCGGGGTTGCTCACCGCACCATTATGGGCGCGGCCGCCGACCCGGGCGTCACGGCCAGAGCCGCTCGCGCAGCCACGCGTCGCCCTCTCGCCAGTAGCGCACGCGCACATGCGCACGGTCATGCGCGGCCTGCCAGAACTCGACGGTGCCCGGCACGATGCGCCACAGGGCCCAGTGGTCGGGCACGAGCTCCGGATCCGCTTCGACGCGACGCGCAGCCGCAGCACGAGCGGTTCGATACTCCGCGTCGCCGCTCAGCACGCGTGTCGGTCGCCCGACGAGCGCGGTCGCCCGCGCATTCGCCGGCCGCTCGCGGAAATCCCGCGCGGCCTCATCCGGGGAGGCGCGCCGCACCTCGCCCTCGACGCGCACCTGCCGTCCGAGCGCGGGCCAGAAGAACGTGAGGGCAGCGCGCCCGGATGCCGTCATCGCCTCGCCGGGACGGCTGTCGGCGGGCGTCGCGACGGCCCAGCCCTCGGCATCCACGTCCTTGAGGATGAGCACCCGTGCACTCGGACCGGATGCGTCGACCGTCGCGAGCGTCGCCGCGTGCGCCGCGAGCACGCCCGCGCCGACCGCCTGCTCGAGCCACGCGAGGAAGAGCGGCACGGGGTCGGCAGGGACCGCATCCGGATCGAACCGGGGCAGCTCAGGAGGGAACGACGGCAGAGCCCGCAAGCGAGCGCGCAGCTCGCCATCGGCGGGACGATCGACCGTCATGGAGCCAGTATGACGCGCGACTCTGCGCGCTCAGGCCCCGTCGGCGGCGCGCTCGAGAGCCGCGATGTCGATCTTGACCTGCGTGAGCATCTCGGCGACGGCACGTCGCCGACGCTCGGGGTCGGGGTCGGCCTGCAGCTCGAGCAAGCGGCGGGGCGTGACCTGCCAGCTGACGCCGAAGCGGTCGGTGAGCCACCCGCACTTCGACTCCTGCCCGCCGCCCGCGAGCAGCGCATCCCAGTAGCGGTCGACCTCTGCCTGGTCGTCGCAGAGCACGACGAACGAGACGGCCTCCGAGAACGGCGGCCCTCCGGCCGCGTTCATGGCGGAGAACGCGATCCCCCCGGCGCGGAACGTCGCGATGAAGAGCTCGCCGTCCTGCACGGTGCGATCGAGCACCTCACCGTCGGGGAAGACCGAGGTGTAGAACTCGACGGCCTCGTCGAGCCGGCCCGCCAACCAGAGGAACGGGGTGACCTTCTGCGACATGACGACGACCTCCAGATGTAAACGGTGTCCACATTCGCAGAGGGAACCGGGCGCGTCAAGCCGCACCCTTCCGGCCTCGCGGTGCGGCGCGTAGGGTGCCTTCATGCAGCACGCCGCCGAGCATCTCGACCTCGAGACGTGCTGGCGGCTGCTCGCGGACGCCGAGATCGGGCGCGTCGTCTTCGCGGAGGGCGACGACATCGAGGTCTTCCCCGTCAACTTCGCGATCGGCGGGCGCAGCATCCTGTTCCGCAGCGCGCCGGGCTCGAAGCTCGAGCTCGTGGCGAGCCGCCCGCGAGTCGCGTTCGAGGTCGACCACTACACCGACACGGATGCCTGGAGCGTCGTGCTGTGGGGACCGGCCGAGCGCCTCGCGTTCGACGACGAGATCGAGCACTCGGGCATCCTCGGGCTCGTGTCGTGGAGCCCCGACGAGACCTACAACTACGTGCGCATCACGCCCGATCGCGTGACGGGCCGCCGCTTCCGCCGCGCGGACGCGTGAGGGTGGCCACCGACGGTGGTTTCGAGACGCGTACCGCCTGCGGCGGTGCGCTCCTCAACCCAAGGGTTTCGAGACGCGTACCGCCTGCGGCGGTGCGCTCCTCAACCACCTGGCAAGCCTGCTGTGTCGGCACTCGTGCCGCCGGGCGTCCGCGCCCGACCAACACAGCGGAGCGGGGGTGCCGATTCGGGTTCGCGACGCTGGCATCGGGACTGGCGGGAGCGCGCCGCCGACAGGCGGCACGCGGGGGCATGCGTCGCGAACCCGAATCCGCACCCCCGCGAAGCGCTACTCCGCCTTGCGGTCGCCCGTCGACGCCTTCGCGTTCGCCTCGTACGAGGTGTTCGTCGACTCGAAGAAGTTGACGAGCTCGAGCGTGTCGTTCGCCGTCGCCATCCACTTCGCCGGGTTCACCACGTTGTAGTGCGTGCCGAATCCGAGCTCCTCGAGGCGGCGGTCGGCGAGGTACTTCACGTACTGGTTGATGTAGTTCGCGTTGAGCCCGAGGATGCCGTTCGGCAGCAGGTCGTTGTTGTACTGCTCCTCCATCTCGACCGCGTCGAGGATCATCTGCTTGATCTCGGCCGCGAACTCCGGCGTCTGCAGGTCGGGGTTCTCGTCGAGCACCGTGAGGATGAGGTTGATGCCGAACTTGAGGTGCAGCGACTCATCGCGCACGATCCAGTCCATGAGGGAGCCGAAGTTGCGCAGCAGGTTCCGCTGACGGAACGAGAGCGCCACCATGAAGCCCGAGTAGAACCAGATGCCCTCGAGGATGATGTTGTACGCGATGAGGTTGCGGATGAAGTCCTGCTTGCCCGCCGTCGTCGTGATGTCGAGGGTCTCCTCGGTCATCCGCTTGATGAACTTGACCTCGAACTCCTCCTTGCGCGCCATGGAGGGGATGTCGACGTGCGAGTTGTACGCCTCGTTGCGGTCGATCGGGAACGTCTCGAGCACGTACTCGAACGACATGCAGTGGTTGGCCTCCTCCCACATCTGCTTCGCGAGGTAGAGGTGCGCCTCGGGCGCGTTGACGTAGGGGTAGACGCCGAAGGCGAGAGCCTTGTTGACGAGCAGCTCGTTGGGGTTGAAGTAGGAGATGAGGAACGTGACGGCGTGCCGCTCCTCGTCGGTCATCTTCTTGAAGTCGGCGAGGTCTTCACCGAGCTGGATCTCGTTCGGGAACCAGGTGTTCGCGACGGCCTGGTCGTAGAGGTCCATCGCCCACTGGTAGGTGACGGGCTTGAGGAGGAGTCCCTCTTGGACTCCGGTGCCGAGGATGGCCATGTGGTTGTCAGTCCTTCGTGATTACTGGCAGCTCTCGCACTGCAGATCGTCCATGGGGTCGACGGGCACGTAGTACTCGTCGACCTGGGTGCCCGTGCCGTTCACGAGGTCAGCCCTCCGAACCCGCGACGCGGCGCGGCGCTCGGGGCGGCCGCGGGAGTCGCCGGCGCGGCGGCAGCGGCGGCGCCGAAGCCGCGCTGAGCACCCTGGGCGATCTCCTCGGCCTTGTTGACCTTGACGGTCGACTGCTCGGCCTGGTGACGCGGCTTGACGTGCAGGTAGTAGGTCGTCTTGACGCCCTTCTCCCACGCGGCGTAGTAGATGTCCATCATGTCGCCGAGGTCGCGCGTCTCGAGGTACATGTTGCGGCTGATGGCCTGGTCGATCCACTTCTGGGCGCGCGCCGCGACCTCGATGAAGGCGTAGGGCGAGAGCTGGAAGCTCGTCTTGTAGACCTTCTTGATCTCGTCGGGGATCTCGGCGATCACCTGGATGTCGCCCTGGCTGCGCAGCACCTGCTCGCGCACCTGCTCCCAGATGCCGAGCTTCTGCAGGTCGGCCACGAGGTTGCGGTTGACCTCGAGGAACTTGCCGTTGCTCGTCGAGCGGCTGAAGATCTGGGCGAACTGCGGGTCGAGGCCGGGCGTCGTCCCCGCGACGAGGCCGATGGATGCCGTGGGCGCGATCGCCATGAGCGTCGCGTTGCGCATGCCGCCCTTGACCTTCTCGCGCAGCTTGTCCCAGTCGAGGCGCATCGTGCGGTCGACCGTGATCGGCACGCCGCGGTCCTTCTCGGTGAGCTCGATCGAGTCGAACGGCACGAGGCCCTGCGACCAGCGCGATCCGGCGAAGTTCGCGTACGAGCCGCGCTCGCGCGCGAGGTCGGCCGACTCGTCGATCGCCGCGTACGAGACGTGCTCCATGATCTCGTCCATGAGCGCGTACGCCTCTTCGGACTCGTAGGAGTAGCCGAGCTTCTCGACGACATCCGTGAATCCCATGACCCCGAGCCCGATCGCGCGGTTCGTCTGGTTGGCGTGGTCGGCCTCCTTGACCGACGACTCCGTGATGTCGATGAGGTTGTCGAGCTGGCGCACGGCGCTTCGGGCCGATTCCTCGATGAGCGCCCAGTCGAAGCCGAGGCCGCCGTTCTCGTCGACCTTGAGGTGGGTCGAGAGGTTGATCGAGGCGAGGTTGCAGACGGAGATGTTCTCGAGGTCCTGCGGGAGGCAGATCTCGGTGCACAGGTTCGAGAGGTGGATCGTGCCCGTGTTGTTGTTGAGCGCGCGGTTGTTGATCGTGTCCTTCCAGGTGAGCCACGGGTGGCTCGTGGTCTGGAGCGACATGAGGATGTCCTTGAACTGCGAGCGCGCCGAGATCTTCTTGAACATGCGCAACTGGCCGGCCTCGGCCTGTGCGACGTACTCGGCGTAGCGGTCGGAGAACGCCTGACCGTAGAGCTCGTTGAGGTCGGCGACCTCGAGCGGGTCGAAGAGGTACCAGTCGTCGTCGTTCTGCACGCGCTTCATGAACTCGTCGGAGATCCAGACGGCCGTGTTGGCGGTGCGCGTGCGGCGGTACGGGTCGCCCGAGTTCTGACGCAGGTCGAGGAACTCGGGGAAGTCGAGGTGCCAGTTCTCCATGTAGAAGCACAGCGCGCCGAACTTCTTGCCGCCCCGGCTCACGGCGCGCAGCACGGAGTCGATCGTGTGCATGAACGGGATGGGGCCCGTCGACGTCGTGTTGTTCGAGCGGATGGGCGAGCCCTGCGCGCGCAGCTTCGTGACCGAGAGCCCGATGCCGCCCGTGCCCTTCGTGAGCCACATGACGTCGCGCACCGACTTGGCGATGTGCTCGATGTCGTCGTGCATCTCCATGACGAAGCAGTTGGAGAGCTGCGGGTAGGCCGTGCCGGCGTTGACGAGCGTCGAGCCCGCCGCGAGGTACTCGAGCTTCGACATCTTGTTGTAGAACTCGATCGCGTGGCTCGTCGGGTCGGCCTCGTTGAGCGAGAGGCCCATCGCGATGCGCATCCAGAAGAACTGCGGCACCTCGAGCGGCTCGCCGTTGCGGGCCTTGATGCCGTAGCGGTTGTTGAGGGTCACGACGCCGATGTACTTGAGCAGGCCGTCGCGCTCGGGCTCGAGGGCGGCGGCGAGCCGGTCGAGGTCGAACAGCTCGGGGAACCGGGAGTCGAGCAGCTGCTCGGAGACGCCGCGCTCGATCGCGCCGCGGAAGTGCGTGCGGTGCAGCTCCTTGAGCTCCTCGGCCGTCTCGTAGTCGCCGAGCACGCGCTTGTAGATCGTCTTGAGCAGGAGGCGCGCGGCGACCGTGTCGAACTGCGGGTCGTCCTTGACGTTCTGGAGGGCCACCTGGATGACGGCCTCGTCGAGCTGCTGCGTCGTGATGCCGTCGAAGAGCGTGAGCTCGAGCTCGGAGGCGATCTGCGTGACCCAGGTGATGCTCTCGTCGAGTCCCTGGCTCGCGTGCTCGATCGCCAAGTTGATCTTGTTGGCGTCGTACGGCTCGCGCTCTCCGTTGCGCTTCACGACGGTGATGGCCACGTGATCCTTCCCTCCCGCGCGTTCCCCGCGCGCCCCGCATTCCGATGAAAATCCCTGATGGGAACGACCTCGACCAGTCGGGATCGTGCCCCGTTGCGCTCCCCCGGCCAGGAGGTGTGACCACTATATATCGGGCCCCTGACAGGGAGCCAACCCTAGATGTTGTGGGCGTGTCGTCCACAGATGTGCATAACTTCTTCCGCGTTATGCACACTTTCCACACCCTAGGCGCAGCCTCCGACGCCTGATTCGGGATGCTCGGACGCCCACCGCGTCGGGCATGCCCGGCGCCATCCCGGGCACTAGGCTCGGAAGGCTGTGAACGCGTATCTCGACCTGCTGCGAACCCGGGGTGTGGCCCGGATCATCGCCGCGCAGCTCGTCGCGCGCTTCCCCGGCGGCATGATCTCGCTCGGGTTCCTCATCCACATCGAGACGATCTTCGACTCCTACGGCGCTGCGGGCCTCGTGCTCGCCGCGACGTCCGTCGGACAGGCGGTCTCCGGTCCCGTCACGAGCCGCTGGATGGGGCGCTGGGGCATGCGGCCCGTGCTCATCCTCACGACGGCCGTCTCGGCGCTCGCGCTCACGACGATCGCTCTCGCGCCCCTGCCGCTGTGGGGCTTCATGCTCACGGGCCTCATCGCGGGGCTCAGCTACCCGCCCGTGCAGCCCGCCGTGCGCACGATCTACCCCAAGATGGTGAACTCGCGGCAGCTCACGCCGCTCTTCTCGCTCGACGCCTCGGCGCAGGAGATCATCTGGATCGCGGGACCCGTGGTCGTGACCTTCGTCGCCACCCAGGTCTCGTCGGTCGCCGGGATCTTCCTCTCGGTCTTCTTCCTCGTAGTCGGCGGGGCGTGGTTCATCTCCTCACCCGAGCTCGGGCGCGTGCGCATCCCGCGCAGCAAGCGCCGCTTCGGCGTCGTGCTCGCGCGACCGCCCGTGCTGCTCTCGACCGTCGTGGGCTTCCTGCTCGTCGGCACGTGCGCGGCGATCGAGGCCTCGGTCGTCGCGACCTTCGGCGAGGGCGGTGCCGAGGCGGGCGTCGTGCTCGCCATCTGGTCGGTCGCCTCGCTCGCGGGCGGCCTCGGCTTCGGCCATGTGCCGATCGGACCGTGGGCTCTCGCGCGGCGCATGCTCTTCGTGTTCGTGGGAGCGGTGCTCGCGATCTTCGCCTTCGAGTTCTGGACGATCTCGGGCGCGCTCATCATCTCGGGGCTCGGCATCGCGCCCGCCCTCGCGGTGATGTTCTCGATCGTGTCGGCGAGCGTCAAGTTCTCCGACACGGCGGAGGCCTACGGCTGGGTCGGCACGGGCCAGCTCGTGGGAGCGGCGATCGGCTCGGCCGTCGCGGGCTTCCTCATCGACGGCTACGGCTCGGTCGGCGGCTTCGTCGCGGCATCCGGCATCGCCCTCCTCGGCGTGCTCGTGCCCGTCGTCTTCCGCCGCGCGCATCCGGATCTGCGGGGTCGCGACGCGAGTCCGCTGCCCGACACGGAGCCCGTTCCCCTGCCTCCGAGCTGAAGGACTCTCGACGCCCCCCTTGCGGAGAACCGCAGATCGCGGTAGACCGAACTGTCGGCCTCCCGGTCGACGTCCCCCCCACAGGAGATGACCCGATGACATCTTTTCCCTGCGCGCGTCCGCCGCGGAGCTGACCCGGACGGCATCGTCATGCTTCGCTGCCATGCCGATGCCCGCGAGCACATCGACGAGCTCGCGCGACGCGCCCACGACGGCGCGCTCCTCATCATGGGCGAGGTCGGGAGCGGCAAGAGCGCCCTCCTCGGAGAAGCGCTCGAGCGGTACGGCAACGCGGCGAGCCTCGTGCGCGTCAACGGGGGCGAGAGCCATTGGCCGCTCTCCGGTGTCGCTGCCCTCATGGCGGCCGTGGGAGACCCGCGCACCGCCGAGTTCACGGGGCGCTTCGTGCTGCGCTCCGACGACGACGCCGCGCTCGGCGAAGCGGCGGCAGAGCTCCTCGCCCTCTTGCGCGGGCTCGGGCTCCCGCGCACGCTCCTGCTCGTCGACGACATCGATCGCATGGATGCCGTGAGCCGCGAGATCGTCGGCTACATGGCCGGCCACCTCGCGGGGTCCGGCATCCGACTCGTCGCGACGACGACCGAGCTGTCTCCCGACGAGCCTCTCGCGGGGTTGCCGTCGACGATCCTCCCCCGGCTCGACGAGCACGACATCGCCGACCTCGCCCCCGCGGGCATCGACGCCGGAACCTTGCGCATCCTCGGAGCGGCGTCGGGCGGCAATCTCGCGACGTTCACCTCGCTGCTCGGCTCGCTCTCGGAGGACCAGTTCGCGGGGCGCGACGCGCTGCGCCTGCCTCCGCGCCCCGGACCGCCGGCGTGGGCCGCGCTCGCGCAGACGACCCGTCGACTCGGCGCGGCCCACGCCGAGGTGCTCGACCGTCTCGCCACGGCACCCCTGCACGTGCGCCAGGCCGTCTCGGCATGGGCGGACGACGCCGAGGACGCACTCGAAGAGCTCATCGACCTGGGCGTCGCACGCGAGAAGGGCCGCTTCGTCGCGCTCGTCGATCCGCTCGTGCGATCGGCGCTCTCGGATGCCCTGCCCGCGCGCGCACGTCGCGAGCTGCACGGCCGACTGACCGATGGGTGCGGAAGCCTGCTCGAGGCGTGGCACGCGAGCTGGGCCGACCCCTCGCGGGACTTGCGCGCGCCCCTTGTGGAAGCGGCCGTCGAGGCCGCCCGGCTCGGGCACGCGGATGCCGCTGTCGAGTTCGCGGATCGCGCCATCCGTCCGGGGCGCCACGGCCTCGCCCGCGCGCTCACGGAACTGGCGGAGGAGCTGCTCGCGCGCGGCGAATGGGAGCTCGCGGATCGCTACCTGCGCATCGCGTCCGCGGATCGCCGCGCCGACATCGACGATCGCGTGCGACTCGCGACGGCGCGACTTCGCGCCGACTACCTCACGGGCCGCGGGGCGGACGCGCACGAGGTGCCGACCGCGAGAGCCGACCCCGAGCTCGTGGTGCGCTGGACGGCGAGCTTCGCCGCGATCGCGGCGGCGCGCGGCGACGTCGCTGCGGCGCGCGGTCCTCTCGCGCGCCTCGAGGAGCTCTCGGCGGCCGAGCCGACGGGGCCCACGCGCACGCTCGCGGCGCTCGCCCGGTCACTCCTCGCGGGAGCGGCATCCGGGCGCCCTACGCCTTCCGACGACGAACGCGACCCCCTCGCACTCGCACTCCACGCGCGGGCCGCGATCTTCGCGGAGGACTACGCGGCGGGTCGCTCGCTCATCGGCCGCCTCGCACGCGAGCTCGACGAGGCGAGCCGCATGTGGACGGGGTGGCTCACCTCGCTCGCGATCGACTGCGCCGCACGCGCGGGTCGCATCGGCGAGGCACTCGAGCTCGCACGCGACTGGGGCGCGCGGCATCCGGATGACGCGGGGCCTCCCGGCCTCGTACCCATCTCGGCATGGACACGGCTCGCCGACGACGACCTCGTGGGCGCGGATGCCGTGCTCACCGCGTGGACGGATGGCGGCGCGGCGCGCGCCGGGCCCCTGCCGACCGCGCGCGGCCTGCTTCTCCGCGCCGAGCTCGCGCGCCTGCAAGGCGACGACGACACCGCATGCGAGCTCCTGCTGCTCGCGGACGCCCTCACGGCGCAGCTGGACGATCCCGCACTCTGCCGCCACCTTCCCGAGCTCGCCGAGGTGCTCATGTCCACCGGGCGCGTCGCGGCAGCGCAGCAGGCGGCGCGCCGGTTGCTCGCCGCCGCGACGACTCATCCGAGCCGCTGGGCCGTGCTCGCGGCCGCACGTGCCGCCGTCGCCACCGCGGCGGCTCCCGAGCTGCGGGCGCGCTACGCCGAGGCGCTCAGCCTGCACCGCCCCGACGACTCAGGCTTCGAGCTCGGCAAGCTGCGCCTCGTAGCGTCACGGCGCCTCGCGGATGCCGGCGCGGCATCCGAGGCGGAACGCGCCGCCGCCGATGCGCGCATCGCCTTCGCGGGCGCGGGAGCCCGTCCGTGGGCCGCATCCCCGACATCCGTCGCGCTTGCCGCGGGCGCTGCCGAGCGGAGTGCCGAGCGCCTCTCGCCCCTGCTCGCCGAGCTGACGCCCGACGAGCGCGCGGTCGTCGAGCTCGTCGTGCGCGGGCTGCACAACAAGGAGATCGCGTCGACGCTGTTCCTCTCGGTGCGCACCGTCGAGCTGCGCCTCACGCGCATCTACCGCAAGGTCGGCGCTCGATCGCGCGCGCACCTCGTCTCGCTCATGTCGTGAGCGAGGGGGGCCGATTCTCCACGGCACGGCGGGTGGGAGAGTCCCAGCGGCCATCGGCGCCGCGGCGCGCGAACGCCTCACCCATCGCGCGCAAGCACACCCATGCGTCGAGCACCCGGAGGACGGGGAACACGAGACCGAGCACGAGGTAGCCCGGGCGCTTCGCGAGCACCGCCGCGAGCACCGAGAGCAGGTAGTCGGGCACGAGCACGCCCGCGACGATCGCGAGAGGGGGGATCGTGCTCGCGATGCCGGCGCTCACCCCGCTCGCGTCGAGGCGCGAGGCCGCGAGGAGCGCGCTTCCGACGCTCACGAGCACGACGGGAGGCGCGAGCACCATGAGCGTGCTGCTCGAGACGAGCTCGACGATCGAGATCGCGAGCAGGGTCCAGAATCGCCCGGCGTGCGCACCGTGGCGCCGCACGGTCTGCCAGAAGCCGAGGCTCCACCGGTGCATCTGGCGCCGGTAGTCCCGCAGGGTGTCGGGATCCTGCGTCATGGCGATCGCGGCATCCGGACGGAACGCGATGCGGCCGAGGCGCTTCGCGTGCACCTCGAAGGTCATGTTGTAGTCCTCGATCACGAGCCCGGGCGCGTCGATCTCGATGTCGGCGAGCACGCGCGTGCGGTACATGCTCGCGAAGCCCGGCACGATCGCGACGGCGTTGAGCAGGCGCGCCGCCTGTCCGAACTTCTGCAGGTACTGCACGCTCAAGTAGAGGCGCTCCCGGTAGGCGACGAGGACGCGAGCCACGAGCGTGGGCGGGGCCGGATGCAGGATCGTCGTCGCACGGCCCGCGACCGCGACGACCTCGGGGTCGGCGAACGCCGGAAGCCCCGTGCGCAGGTAGTCGTCGCTCAACTGGCTGTCGGCGTCGAGCAGCACGACGACCTCGAAGCGACTCGCGAGCTCGAGCTCCTCGACGATCGTGCGGATGGCGCCCGCCTTGCCGCGGTTCGGACGGATGTCGAGGGCCGTGGCCCCGCACGCGCGCGCGATCGCCACGGTGCCGTCGGTGCAGCCGTCGCACGCGACGAACACGTTGTGCAGCGGCACCTGTCGTGCGGCCGAGCGGATCGTCGCGGCGATCACGAGCTCCTCGTCGTGCGCCGCGATGACGACGGCGACCTCGGACGGCGTCGGGATGCGGCCCGCGTGGCGAGGCGAACGGTGCCGAAGACGCGCCGCGACCACGCGCACGAGGGCGGCGCCCACCCACAGCAGGGTGTTGACGCCCACCAGCACGACGACCGTGACGACGAATGCCGCCATGGGGCCTCCTCGATCGGGATACGCATTCGACGCTAGCCGCGCGCCGGGCGGCCGTCGCCGTACGGCGTGCGCGGCGTCCCGCAGGCCCGTGCGGGTTCCCGCACGAGCACACGGCGTCCCGCACTCCTCGCGACACGCCGTTGACCCGCCCCGCCGCGGGGTCGACAGTGTGCACACGGCTCCCCGTTCCCCCACGGGGGCCGTCCCCCACCCATCCCGAACGCGTCGTCCCCGCGACGCCGCCATGGAGGCACCACCATGACGTCTCTCGACACGCGACCCGAGGTCGCGACCCGCCCCCGCCCGGAGCTCGGATCCGCGGCCCTCCCCTCGGCCCCCCTTTTCCGGGAGCACGAGTACGACATCGCGATCGTCGGCCTGGGCTACGTCGGTCTTCCGACCGCGCTCGCCTACCACCACGCGGGAGCCCGCGTGCTGGGCCTCGAGATCTCACCGCCCCGTATCGCGAGCATCCGGGCCGGCACGGCCGACCTGCTGCCCTCCGACCAGCTGCGGCTCGAGGCCGCGCTCGACGACCCCGGCTTCGCGATCGCGAGCGATCCCCGGCTCCTGCGGGAGGCTGCGGCCGTCATCGTGTGCGTGCCGACGCCCGTCGACCATCATCTCGTGCCCGACCTGTCGATCTTGCGCGCGGCATGCGCCGACGTCGTCGCGAACGCCGTCGCCGGCCAGGTGCTCATGCTCACCTCGACGAGCTACGTCGGTTGCACCGACGAGCTGCTCGTGCGGCCCCTCGCGGAACGCGGGCTCGTGCCCGGCGAGTCGATCTCGGTCGCCTTCAGCCCCGAGCGAATCGATCCCGGCAACGCGAGCTACGAGCATGAGCTCGTGCCGCGCGTCGTGGGCGGCGCGACCCCGAGCTGCGCCCTGCGCGCCTCGGCTGTGCTCGCGCGCTACACGGCGCGTGTGCATCGCGTCGACTCGCTCGCGGCGGCGGAGATGACGAAGCTGCTCGAGAACACCTTCCGCGCCGTCAACATCGCGCTCGCGAACGAGGTCGCCGACATCTGCCGCGAGCTCGATGTCCCCGTCACGCAAGTGATCGACGCCGCCGCCACGAAACCCTACGGCTTCATGCCGTTCCTTCCGGGTCCCGGCGTCGGGGGCCACTGCATTCCGTGCGACCCCCACTACCTTCTGTGGCAGTTGCGCGAGCGGCGCGTCTCGGCACCCATGATCACTCAGGCCATGAGCGAGATCGCCGCGCGTCCGGCGCGCGTCGTGGAGCGCGCCGCGCACGTGCTGTCGGATGCCGGCCGCGGTCTCAGCGGATCGCGCGTGCTCATCGTCGGCGTGTCGTACAAGCCCGACGTCGCCGACCTGCGCGAATCCCCCGCACTCGAGATCATCCACGGGCTCGAACGACGCGGCGCGATCGTCGAGTTCCTCGACCCCCTGTGTCAGCATGCGCGCTTGCTCGACGGCCGCATCGCCGAGACGGTGGTCGATCCGCTCGCCTTCGACCCGCACCTCGTCGTGCTGCACACGCGGCACCGCGAGCTCGACCTCTCGTGGATCGGCGAACAGCACCTCGTGCTCGACGCGAGCTATCGCGAGCTCGCCGTCCCGCGGCGCGTGACGCTGTGAGGTGACGCCATGCGCAGCACGGTCACCGGCGGAGCCGGATTCCTGGGCAGCCACCTCGTCGAGCTCCTGCTCGACGCGGGCGACGAGGTCGTCGTGCTCGACGACGAGTCGACGGGGCGCCCCGACAACCTCCGCGACGTCGCCGACGATCCGCGGCTCGAATATCGCGTCGGCTCGGTCCTCGACCCCGACGTGGTCCGCGCGGCGGTCAGCGGGAGCGATCGGGTGTTCCATCTGGCCGCCGCGGTGGGGGTCCGGCGCATCGTCGAGCACCCCCTCGACGGGCTCCGCATCAACGTGCACGGCACCGAGAACGTGCTCGACGCGTGTGTCGCACAAGGCGCGCGACTGCTGCTCGTCTCCACGAGCGAGATCTACGGCAAGAACACCGCGGATGCGCTTCCCGAGACGGCGGATCGCATCCTCGGATCGCCCCTCGTCGCGCGGTGGACCTATGCCGCGGCGAAGGGGCTCGACGAGTCGTTCGCACAGGCCTACCGGCAGGAGTACGGCCTCGACGTCGTGATCGCGCGACCGTTCAACACGGTCGGACCGCGGCAGACCGGTCGGTACGGCATGGTCGTCCCCAATCTCGTGGGCCAGGCCCTGCGCGAGGAGCCCCTCACAGTGTTCGGCGACGGGCGCCAGACGCGGTGCTTCTCGTCGGTCTTCGACATCGTCCCGGCCTTCGTGCGGCTCATCGAGGAGCCCCGGGCCCTCGGTCTCGCCGTGAATCTGGGGGGCGCGACCGAGATCTCGATCCTCGAGCTCGCGGCGCGCATCCTGAGCATCACGGGAAGCCGCAGCCGCATCCGGCTCGTGCCGTACGAGGAGGCCTACGGCGACGGCTTCGAGGACATGCGCCGACGCGTGCCCGACAACTCGCTCGCGCACGAGCTCATCGGCTTCGTGCCCCACACCGGCATCGACGACATCGTGTGGAGCGTCGCCTCGACGCTCGGCGACCCGGGCGTCGCGCGGTCGGCGGAGTGGGGCGCCTTCCGCGCGTACGCCCGCGCCGCCCGCACGGCCGGCGCTCTCAACCAGACACCCATCGCATCGAGGTGACCATCATGAACAGACGACGCCTGTACGGCTTCGGAGGGCTTGCGGCGATCATCGCCCTCCTGCTCTCCTTCGTCGCCGGCAACCACATCCTCCGCGGGCCCGTGGCGGCGCCACCGGCTCCGCCCGCCACGAGCGCGCCCCCCGCCGATGCGGAGAACCCGCCCACGGACGACCCGGATGACGGATCCCAGGATCCGGGGTCCGGGGACCCCGTGGATCCGCCCGGCGACCCCGCCGACCCGCCGGCCGGTTCCGACGACCCGGCCCCGGGCACCCCGCAGGATCCTGCGCCGCCCGAGGACCCGCCGACGGATCCCGGGCCGGCGGGTCCGGGCGACCCGACGGATCCCACCGATCCGACAGACCCGACAGACCCGACGGATCCGACCGACCCGACGGATCCGACCGACCCGACGGATCCGACCGACCCCACGGATCCCACCGACCCGACCGATCCCCCGGATCCCGTCGTCAAGACCGGCCCGCTCACCTACGTGAGTCTGACCTTCGACGACGGCAACGCGGGGCAGGTGCTCGCGGCCTCGATCCTCGGCGCGCACGAGCTGCCGGCGACGTTCTTCGTCAACTCGGGCACGATCGGCACGCCCGGCAAGCTCACGCTCGCGCAGCTGCAGGCTCTCGCCGCGGCGGGCAACGAGGTGGGCGGCCACAGCGTGACGCACGTCGATCTCACGAGCGTGCCCGATGACGAGGTGCGGCGACAGGTGTGCGACGACCGCGTGCAGCTCGCGAACTGGGGCTTCGCGGTGCGCAGCTTCGCCTATCCCTTCGCCGAGGTGTCCGACTCCGTCGCGCAGGCCGTGACGGAATGCGGCTACAACAGCGGTCGCCTTCTCGGCGACATCCGTTCGCGCTTCGGATGCTTCGGATGCGCCTGGGCCGAGAGCGTGCCGCCCGCGCGCCCCGCGGTCACCCAGGCACTCGATCAGTTCGACCTCGACTGGACGCTCGACGACCTCACGGGCATCGTGACGGCCGCGGAGGCGCACGGCGGCGGGTGGTTGCAGTTCACCTTCCACGACGTGTGCACCTCGAGCTGCGAATCGCTCGCGATCAGCGCCGACATGCTCGAGTCGTTCGCGAGCTGGCTGGAGGAACGCGGCACGACGCGCAACACGATGGTGCGAACCGTCGGCGATGTCGTGGGTGGCCCCGTGAAGCCACTCGTCGCGGGACCGGCCGTGCCTCCGCCGACCGACGAGAACACGGTCGTCAACCCCGACCTCGAGACGATGCAGAACGGCTTCCCCGCCTGCTGGTATCGAGCGCCGTGGGGCGACAACGACGCGACCTTCTCGCTCGTGAGCCCCGGCCACTCGGGTCAGGTCGCGAGTCAGGTGACGATCACGAACTACGTGTCGGGCGAGGGCAAGATCATCCCGACCCTCGATCTCGGAGCGTGCGCCCCGAGCGTCGCGAGCGGTCACCAATACGTGCTCTCGGGGTGGTACACGTCGACGACCATCACGCAGTTCGCCGTCTACCTCCGCACGACGGCGGGCGCCTGGGAGTACTGGACGTCGAGTCCGTGGTTCGCCCCGGCATCCGAGTGGACCCAGGCCGTATGGACGACCGACGCCATCCCCGCCGGCTACACGGGGATCAGCTTCGGGCTCAACATCTTCAGCCCCGGGACGCTCGTGACCGACGACTACGCGATGATCGACGCGCAGCCGCCCGCCGTCGAGAGCGACGCGCAGCCGCTCGCCGCCCCGGACGCGCAGCCCTCGGATGCGACACTCGCGCCCGCCGACCCGCCCGCGGGCGAGCCGGCGTCGCCCGAGCCGGAGTCGGAGACGCCCGCAGCGCCCGAGACGCCCGCCGATCCCGCGCCGCCCGCTGATCCCGCGCCGCCCGGCGATCCGGCACCGCCGGCGGACCCGACCCCGGCGGCGGACGCGACCCCGGCGGCGGACGCGACACCCGCGGAGGGTGAGGCCGCATCCTGACCGTGCGTCATCGCGCGAGGATCGTCGCCGTCGGCACCCTCGGTGTCGCGGCGACGATCCTCGCGGCGTGCGCGAACGGTGAGGCACCGGCGCCCGAGCGATCGGCGCATCCGTGGCACACCGGCATCCCGGCGACGACGTTCTGGATCGGCGAGATCTTCGACCCCGACGCACCCGACGGCAGTCAGCGCGTCTCGACCTACGACTCCGACTGGCTCGGCAGCTACGGGGGATGCGACGGCGTCGTCGCAGACGGAGAGTGCCGCACCGAGCGCCGGAGCGCCGCGAACGACTACTTCCCGACGCGCATGACGCCGCTCGAGAACCCGTTCTACCTCGACGTGCCCTACGACGACGTCAACGACCCCGAAGGCTTCGCAGAGCGGGATGCCGTCATCCCCTGGTCCGGCGACGAACCGTATCGTTCGCATCACGGAGATCCCCGCTTCAGCTACCTCAAGAACCGCTGGGTGCAGCTCGTGCACGACGGCCGCACGTGCTACGGGCAGATCGAGGATGCCGGGCCGGGCGAGTACCACGACGCGGCCTACGTCTTCGGGGCCGACGACGCCCGCCCCGCGAACACGCGCTACGGCGGCGCGGGCCTCGACGTCTCCCCCGCCCTCACGGGCTGCCTCGCGTTCCCCGAGCTCGACGGCGTCGCCGACGGCGTCGCGTGGCGCTTCGTGGAGGCGTCCGAGGTGCCACCCGGCCCGTGGACGCGGCTCGTCACGACGAGCGGGGTGCGCTGAGCGCCGAAGGACGCCTCGAACTACCAGCGGGAGTGGATGGCCGCGCGGAACCGGCGGTCGTAGAGCTCACGCACCGCATCGGTGAAGGACGCCGGGAGCTGCGGCACCGACCCCGCGGCCGCGTTCGACTCGGCCTGGGCGACGTTGCGCGCGCCCGGGATGACGGTCGAGACGCCCGGGAGCTGCGCGACCCACGCGAGCGCCGCCGTCGCGGGGGCGAGCCCGGCATCCGCCGCGAGCGCCGAGAACTCGCGCGCCGCCTCGACCCCCTCGTCGTAGTCGACGCCCGAGAAGGTCTCGCCCTGGTCGAAGGCCTCGCCGTGGCGGTTGAAGGTGCGGTGGTCGTCGGGCGCGAAGCTCGTCTCGTGGGTGTAGCGCCCCGACAGCAGGCCGCTCGCGAGCGGCACGCGCGCGATGATCCCGACGCCCGCATCCTGCGCCGCGGGCAGCACGTCGTCGAGGGGCTTCAGCCGGAACGCGTTGAGGATGATCTGCACCGTCGCGACGTGCGGGCGCGCGATCGCCGTGAGCGCCTCATCCACCGTCTCGACGCTCACACCGTAGTTCGCCATGACACCCTCCTCGACGAGCGTGTCGAGCGCGTCGAACACAGCGTCGCTCGAGTAGACGGGCGTCGGCGGGCAGTGCAACTGCACGAGGTCGAGGGTCTCGACGCCGAGGTTGCGGCGGCTGCGATCGGTCCACGCGCGGAAGTTGTCGAGCACGTAGTTCTCGGGCACCTGGTCGACGCGGCGGCCCATCTTGGTCGCGACCGTCACGTCGGCATCCGCGTGGTCGCGCCGCCACGCGCCGATGAGCGACTCGCTGCGGCCGTCGCCGTACACGTCGGCCGTGTCGATGAAGGTCACGCCGGATGCGAGGCTCGCGTCGAGCACGGCGCGTGCGTCGGCCTCGCTCACCTGCCCCCAGTCTGCGCCGAGCTGCCAGGTGCCGAGTCCGATGACGGAGACGTCGCGGCCGGTGCGGCCGAGCGTGCGATGCTGCATGAGACGAGCCTACGACTCGACCGCGCGCGCCACGGCCCGAGCGAGCCGCTTGCCGATGAGGTGATCGGCGCCGCGTACGCGCGTCACGGTCACGCCGCGCAAGCGCTCGGCGATCCGCATGCCGCCTGGCGAGCTGAACTCGTCGAGGTCGCCGTAGACGATCTCGACGGGCACGCGCACGGCCGCGAGATCGCTGATCGTCGTCTGCGATTCGATCGTGTGCTCGAGCGACTTCACGAACGGCACCCACGTGCGGGCGGAGATATCCATGGCGCGCGGGATCGCGAGCATGTCGCCGATGATGCCGCCGTTCCGGATCGTGAACTCAGGGTTCTCGCGCAGCCAGCGGTAGGCGCGCAAGTAGAAACGCTGCACGGCCCGATCGCGCTCGTCCGACAGCGCGCTCGGGGTGAGGTAGATGGGCGGGCTCACGAGCACGAGGCGTCGTACGCGTCGCGGATGGCGCGCGGCGTAGCGTGGCGCGATGAGGCCGCCCATCGAGTGGCCCACGAGCACGACGGGCTCCCGCAGCCGCAGGCTCCGGATGGTGCGGGCGATCGCCGCCGTGTGCTCGGCGAGCGTGTACTCGGCGTTCTCGGGCATGGGGGAGCCGCCGAAGCCGAGCAGGTCGATCGCGATGCAGCGGTGGCGGTCGGCGAGCAACGGGATGACGTTCGTCCACGTGATCGAGCTCGACGCGATCCCGTGGATGAACACGACGACGGGGCCGTCGCCCACGTCCTGGGCGATGTGCAGGAGTGGCGCGCGCCGAAACGGATTCCACCCCATGCCCCGAGGCTATCCGGGCATGGGGTGGAACGGGAGGGGCGCTCAGTCGTCGTCGCGCAAGGTCTCCTTGTAGTCGTTCCTCGCGTGCACGCGGTCGCGCTCGGCCTCGGCGCGCTTGACGTCGGCATCCGCCTTCATCTCGTCGACCTTGTCCTCCACGCGCTCCTTCGTGTCGTCGGCCCACTCGCCGACCTTCTTGCCCGTGGCCTCGGCGGCGTCCTTGGCATCGTCCAGGAATCCCATGTCTCTCCTCCTCGGGGTGGCTGGTCTTCTCATGACATCGCGGATGCGGCACGCGCGACACGGGGTTGACAGCCCCTCGCGTGGCACCTACGGCGTGACGCAATCGCCGCCGCCGAGGACCGCGCGCTCGTCATCACGGGCACCGTCACGATCACGACCGAGGACCCGATCGCGGCATCCGAACGCGCGACCGAGATCACGCTCGCGGCGGGTGGCCGCATCGACGCGCGCACCGAGTACGCACCGCGCGACGGCGATGCCGGGCGCGCGACGCTCACGCTGCGCGTGCCGGCCGACGCCGTCGAAGACGTACGCGAGCAGCTCAAGGAGCTCGGCACGGTCGACGAGACGTCGTTCGACGCCGTCGACGTCGGCACGCGGCAGCGCGACCTCGAGACGCGCATTACGACGCTGCGCGCCTCGATCGCCCGCCACACGGGCTGGCTCGCCGAGGCCGACACGACCTCCGACCTCATCGAGCTCGAGTCGGCGATCTCCGAGCGCCAGAACGAGCTCGAGTCGCTCGAGGCCCAGCAACGCACGCTCGCGGATCAGGTCGCGATGTCGACGATCACGCTCGAGCTGCGCTCCGGGGCGCTCGCGCCTCCGCCCGAGGGCCCCGAGAACTTCTGGGAGGGGCTCGTGGTCGGCTGGAACGCGTTCGTCGGTTTCTGGGCGGCTCTCGCGATCGGGCTCGGCGTCGCGCTGCCGTGGCTCGTCGTCATCGCGGCCGCCGTCGTGGCGGTCGTCGTCGTGCTGCGCCGCACGGGCCGGCGCACGGTGGGAGCGACCCCGGCATCCGTCCCGCCGCCGCCCGCGGAGGGATGATGCGGTCCGCATCGCACCTCGAAATGTAGACAGTGTTCACATATCCTGGTGCGATGCGGACCTTTCTCCAGGTGCTCGTCAACACGGGCGTCGCCAACGTCACGACGAGTTATCTGTGGTTCGCCCTGACCTTCTGGGTGTATCTCGAGACCCGGTCCGTGCTCGCGACGGGCGTCATCGGCGGCGCCTACATGCTCCTCGTCGCGCTCTTCTCGATGGCGTTCGGCACGATCGTCGACCGGCACCGCAAGCAGCGCGTCATGGTCTTCGCGAGCATCGTCACGCTCATCGCCTTCGCGATCGCGGGCGGCCTGTACCTGCTCTACCCCGAGGCGCAGCTCGTCGACATCGGTGGCCCCGCGTTCTGGTTCTTCACGGCCATCATCCTCATCGGCGCCGTCGTCGAGAACATGCGCAACATCGCGCTCTCGACGACCGTGACGCTGCTCGTGCCCGAGGAGCGCCACGCGAACGCGAACGGCATGGTCGGCACGGTGCAGGGCCTCGCCTTCACCGTCACGAGCGTCTTCAGCGGCCTCTCGGTCGGGCTGCTCGGGATGGGCTGGACGCTCGCGATCTCGCTCGTGCTCACGGCGCTCTCGCTCGTGCACTTGCTCTTCCTGCGCATTCCCGAGGCCGAGCCCGTGCGCGATCCGAACCGCACCGGTCTCGTCGATCTGCGCGGGAGCATCGCCGCGGTGCGCGCCGCGACCGGGCTCTTCGCCCTCATCATCTTCTCGACCTTCAACAACCTCATCGGCGGCGTCTACATGGCGCTCATGGACCCCTACGGCCTCGAGCTCTTCCCCGTCGAGTGGTGGGGCGTCGTGCTCGGGGTGACCTCGACGGGCTTCATCATCGGCGGCATCGTCGTCGCGCGGTTCGGGCTCGGCCGCAATCCCATCCGCACGATGCTCGTGCTCGTCATGATCATGGGCCTCATCGGCGCCCTCTTCACGATCCGCGACTGGTGGTGGCTCTACGCGGGCGGCATCTGGCTCTACATGATGCTCATCCCCGCGGTCGAGGCCTCGGAGCAGACGGTCGTGCAACGCGTCGTGCCGTTCGCCACCCAGGGTCGCGTGTTCGGCTTCGCGGCCGCCTTCGAGTCGGCCGCCGCGCCCGTGACCGCCTTCCTCATCGCACCCATCGCCGAGTACGCGATCATCCCCTTCATGGAGTCGCGAAGCGGGCGCGAGAGCCTCGGCTGGCTGCTCGGCGACGGCGAGGCACGTGGCATCGCGCTCGTCTTCCTCGTCGCGGGGGTCGTCATGGTCATCGCCGCGGCGCTCGCATTCCTGACCCGCTCGTACCGCCGCATCTCCGCGCTCTACCTCCACGAGCCCGCGTCGGTGCCCGCCGATGCGCCCGAGCTGCCGCCGAGCTCGCGCGCGGCCGTCGGCGGCGCCGAGCCCTGATTCAGGATGCCGCGCGGATGAGCGCGAGCAGCGCCTCGCCGTAGGCCTCCGTCGCGTCGTCGGCCTCGAAGACCGCCTCGACGCCCCCACGCGCGGTCGTCACGCGGTACCGCACCCCGCCATCCGGATGCGCGGCGCGCTCGAGCGAGCGGAACGTGCCGTGCAGGAGCTCGCGCAACTGCTCCTCGCGCGGCATCCAGAGGGCATCGTCGAGCGCGACGGAGTCGAGCGCCCACTCGGTCGTGCCGTTGAAGCCGAGCACGACGCCCGTCGGGTAGTGGTGCGCCTCGATCGTCATGTCGCTCACCGTGAAGACGTCGCCCTCGAACTCGCCGCCTTCGAGCTGGAAAGCGTCGCCGGATGCCGGGGTCCAGGCGAGCCCCGCGTCCCGCAGCTCGCGGGCCAAGCGCGTCGAGATCATGCGGCCAGTCTGCCCGCAAGAGCGTGCTCGCGCGCGGCGGTCGCCCCACGCGCGTCCTCCCGGGACTAGCCTGAGGCCGTTCGACCGCCACGAAAGGAATGGACGCATGGCCGATACCGATACCCCCGTCCCCGCCTCGCTTCTCCGCCGTCTCATCGCCGAGACGTTCGGCACCTACCTGCTCGTCTTCGGCGTCATCGGCGCGGCGCTGTTCTTCACGCCCGACAACGGGGGCGCCCTCCCGGTCGCCCTCGCGGTGGGCCTCGCCGTGCTCACAGGCGCCTACGCCGTCGGGTCGATCTCTGGCGGGCACTTCAACCCCGCCGTCACGATCGGCGCCGCGGCGGCCGGCCGCTCCCGCTGGGCCGACCTGCTGCCGTACTGGGTCGCGCAGATCGTCGGCGGCATCCTCGCGACGCTCACGCTCGGCCTCTTCGGTGTGCTGAGCGGCAAGAGCCTCGACTTCGGCGCCGTCTCGAACGGCTTCGACGCGCACTCGCCCTCGGGCTTCGGCCTGTGGTCGGTGCTCGTCGCCGAGATCATCGCGACGATGATCTTCGTGCTCATCATCCTCGGCGTCACGGCGGCGGGCTCGACGACGGCCGGTTTCGCGCCCCTCGCGATCGGCCTCGCGCTCACGCTCGTGCACCTCGTGATGATCCCGATCAGCAACTCCTCGGTGAACCCCGCGCGCTCGATCGCCACGGCGGTCCTCGGCGGCACGGATGCGCTCGCCCAACTGTGGGTGTTCCTCGTCGCGCCGCTCGTCGGCGGGCTCATCGCGGGCCTCGTCTACCGTCCGCTGTTCGGCGGCAAGGACTGACGCCGGCTCGTCACGCCCGCGCGCCCGTCGACCCCGGTGGTCGGCGGGCGCGCGTCGTTGTGCGGATGCCGCGGGGCGCTCAGACCGAGACGATGCGCCGCGCGCCCGTCTCGAACTCGTCGGCGTCGCCCGTCTGCCCGGCACGCGCGGCACGGCGGCCGACGACCCACTGGTAGACGAGGAAGGCCGCGAGCGCCACCGTGCCGATGCCGATCTTGATGGGCCACGGCCACTCCTGTCGCGTCACGAAGCCCTCGATGATGCCCGAGACCAAGAGGGCGACGACCATGCCGACGACGATCGTGAAGAAGGCGCGCCCATCTTGCGCGAGCGCTTGCGCACGCGTGCGCGCGCCGGGCGCGATCCACGACCAGAAGATCATGAGCCCCGCGGATGCCGCGAGGAAGATCGCGTAGAGCTCGAGCTGCCCGTGCGGCGAGATGTAGAGGAAGAACTGGTCGAGACGGTCGTGGTGGTTCATGATCGCCGCCGAGATGCCGAGTCCCTGCGCGTTCGAGAACACGACGTACGGCACCCAGATGCCGAGGATGCCGAACATGACGCATTGCGCCGCGATCCACGCGTTGTTCGACCACACTTGCGCCGCGAAGCCGACCTCCGAGTACTCGGAGTAGTAGCCGACGAAGTCCTCCTCGGCGTAGCGCTCGAGGTCGGCGGGCAGGCCGAGCGCCGCGAAGGCACGCGCATCCGTCGAGAGCCACACGAAGTAGGCGCCACCAATGAGCACCGTCGCACCCGCGACGACGAGCGTGAGCCAGCGGATGCGGTAGAGCGCGGCGGGGAGCTGCACGGCCGCGAACACCGTGAGGGCCCGCAGCGGATTGCGCCGCACGCCCGTGAAGAGCAGCCGCGCGCGCCACAGCGCGAGCGAGAGGTGCTCACCCTGTGCGGAGCCGCCGATCGTCGTGCGGATCGTCGCGAGCTGCGACGCGCCGGTCTGATAGCGGTCGATGAGCTCGTCGGCCTCGGGCCCCGTCGGCCGGCGGTTGCGCGTCAGGAGGGCGAGCCGATCCCACTCCGCACCATGGGCGGCTGCGTAGGCGTCGAGGTCCATCTGCTTGAATGATACGCATGGCGGCGGAGCCGGACGCGGACTGGGTCGATACCCTCGCCGACGACGATGCGCTCCTCACCGGTGAGGCCGTCGCGCTCGATCTGCGGCCCGCGAGTTTCGCCTTGCGCGCGGCGAGCGCCCTCATCGACATCGCGATCTCGGGCATCGCCTACGTCGTGTTCCTCATGGCCTTCTTCATCCCGGCCGCCCGCTTCGGGTTCGAGGCCGCATGGGCCACCGTCTTCTCGATCGGCAGCCTCGTGCTCGCCTTCGTCGTGCTACCGTGCGCCGTCGAGACGCTCTCGCGCGGCAAGTCCCTCGGGCGGCTCGCGACGGGCTCGCGCATCGTGCGCGACGATGGCGGTGCGGCGAGCTTCCGCCATGCCGCCATCCGCGCGCTCGTCGGCGTCGTCGACTTCCTCCTGACGCTCGGCGGCCTCGCGGCGCTCGTCGGCATCCTCTCTCCCCGGTCGAAGCGGCTGGGCGATCATCTCGCGGGCACCTATGCCCAATACGAACGCGCGCCGCGCGTCGCGACCCCCGTCTTCGGCATGCCGCTCGAGCTGCTCGGCTGGGCGCAGGTGGCGGACGTCGCCCGGATGCCGGATCCGCTCGCGCGACGCGTCGCGAGCTTCCTCGCTTCGGCGCGCGACTTCGATCCGACGCGCCGCGGCTACCTGGCGCAGCAGCTCGCCCACGAGGTGTCGCGCTACGTGTCGCCGTTGCCGGCGGTCGACCCGGAGCTCTTCCTCGCGGGCGTCACGGTCGCGCGCCGCGATCGCGAGGCGCGAGCCCTTCGCCTCGAGGCCGAGCGCCTCGCGCGCCTCGAGCCCGTGCTGCGCGGCGCTCGCTGACGCGGCGAGGTGGTTGAGGAGCCCGCGAAGCGGCCCCCAGGTGGTTGAGGAGCCCGCAAAGCGGGCGTCTCGAAACCACCGCCGCCCAGGTGGTTGAGGAGCCCGCAAAGCGGGCGTCTCGAAACCACCGGCCCCCGCGGCACTCAGTACCGGTAGTGATCCACCTTGTACGGCCCCTCGACCGGCACCCCGATGTACGCGGCCTGCTCGGGCGTGAGCTCGGTGAGCTCGACCCCGAGCGAGGCGAGGTGCAGGCGCGCGACCTTCTCGTCGAGCACCTTGGGCAGCACGTACACGCGCGTCTCGTAGGCGGCGCGGTTGACCCACAGCTCGAGCTGCGCGAGCACTTGGTTCGAGAACGAGTTGCTCATGACGAAGCTCGGGTGCCCGGTCGCGTTGCCGAGGTTCATGAGCCGCCCCTCGGAGAGCACGAGCACGCTGCGGCCGTTCGGCAGACGCCACTCGTGCACTTGCGGCTTGATCTCGACCTTCTCGACGCCGGGCAGCGCCTCGAGGCCCGCCATGTCGATCTCGTTGTCGAAGTGCCCGACGTTCGCGATGACCGCGAGGTGCTTGAGCTGCAGGATGTGGTCGACCGTCACGACGTCCTTGTTGCCCGTCGTCGTGATGACGAAGTCGACCTCGCCGATGACGGACTCGAGTCTCGCCACCTGGAAGCCGTCCATCGCCGCCTGAAGCGCGTTGATGGGGTCGATCTCCGAGACGATGACGCGCGCGCCCTGACCGCGCAGGGCCTCCGCGGAACCCTTGCCGACATCCCCGTACCCGCACACGAAGGCGACCTTGCCGCCGATGAGCATGTCGGTCGCGCGATTGAGGCCGTCGGGCAGGGAGTGACGGATGCCGTACTTGTTGTCGAACTTCGACTTCGTCACGGAGTCGTTCACGTTGATCGCGGGGAACAGCAGGCGGCCTTCGCGGTGCAGCTCATAAAGCCGGTGCACGCCCGTCGTCGTCTCCTCGGTGACGCCCTGGATGCCCTCCGCGATGCGCGTCCAGCGCTGCGGGTCCTCGGCGAGCGAGGCGCGCAACGTGTCGAGCACGACGCTCCACTCGTGGCTCGCATCCGCGGGCGTCTCCGGCACGGCCCCCGCGAGCTCGAATTCGCGACCCGTGTGCACGAGCAGCGTCGCGTCGCCGCCGTCGTCGAGGATGAGGTTGGGGCCCGTCCAGTCGGCCCCCGCCGCGGCGGCCTCGGCCGTCCAGTCGAAGATGCGGCTCGTCGCCCACCAGTACTCCTCGAGCGTCTCGCCCTTCCAGGCGAAGACGGGGACGCCGGCGGGGTTCTCGACCGTGCCGCTCGGCCCCACGACGACGGCCGCGGCCGCCTCATCCTGAGTCGAGAAGATGTTGCAGCTCGCCCAGCGCACCTGGGCGCCGAGAGCTACGAGGGTCTCGATGAGCACGGCCGTCTGCACCGTCATGTGCAGGGAGCCCGCGATGCGAGCGCCGCGCAGGGGCTGCGAGGGGCCGTACTCGGCGCGGAGCGCCATGAGGCCCGGCATCTCGTTCTCGGCGAGGCGGATCTGGTGACGGCCGGCCTCGGCGAGCGAGAGATCGGCGACCTTGAAGGGGACGGCGGTCGCGGAGGCGGGGGTGGCGATGCTCATCCCCCCATTGTCGCAGCCCCCGCCGATTGTTTCCGTTCCGCGTGATCGCACCCGTTGCGCGGGCAACAAACACGCGGAACGGGAACTAATGGCGGATGAGGGCGAGCACCTCGTCGCGGATCGCGGCCATGCGCGCCTCCGTGTCGGCCTCGACGTTGAGACGCAGGAGCGGCTCGGTGTTCGAGGGGCGCACATTGAACCACCAGAAGCCCTCGTCGGGAGCGCCGATCACGGTGAGCCCGTCGAGCTCGTCGAACTCGCCGCGCCCCGTGAACGCCTCGACGATGCGCGTGTACGCCGCGGGCACATCGGAGACCGTCGAGTTGATCTCCCCTGAGAGGGCGTAGGGGTCGTAGGACGCCGCGAACGACGAGAGCGGCGCATCCTGCGACCCGAACTCCGCGATGAGGTGCATCGCCGCGAGCATGCCGTTGTCGGCACCCCAGAAGTCGCGGAAGTAGTAGTGCGCCGAGTGCTCGCCTCCGAAGACGGCGCCGGTCTCGTGCATGCGGTCCTTGATGAGGGAGTGGCCCACGTTCGTGCGCACGGGGGTCGCGCCCGCCGCCGTGATCGCCTCGGGCACGTAGCGCGAGGTGATGAGGTTGTGGATGACGAAGATCTCGCCCGTCTCCCCCGCGGCGCGCACGCGTGCCACCTCGCGCTGGGCGACGATCGCCGCGACGGCGCTCGGGGTGACGGGAGCGCCCGCCTCGTCGACGACGAAGCACCGGTCGGCGTCGCCGTCGAACGCGAGCCCGAGGTCGGCGCCGTGCGCCACGACCGCCGCCTGCAGGTCGCGGAGGTTGTCGGGCTCGAGCGGGTTCGCCTCGTGGTTCGGGAAGGTGCCGTCGAGCTCGAAGTACAGCGGGATGATCTCGAGCGGGAGGGCCGGCAGCCCCGCCGCCGTGCCGAGCACGGCGGGAACCGTCATGCCGCCCATGCCGTTGCCGGCATCGACGACGACGCGAAGGGGCCGGATGCCGCCGAGGTCCACGAGCGAACGCAAGTGCGCCGCGTAGTCCGCGAGCACGTCGCGCGTCGACACGGACCCCGGAGCGTCGACCGCGGGCACGCCGCCCGCGTCGAGATAGGCCTGCGCACGATCGCGGATCGCGGCGAGTCCCGTCGCGAGCGAGATGCCCTGCGCACCCGCGCGGCTGAACTTGATGCCGTTGTACCGCGCCGGGTTGTGGCTCGCGGTGAACATCGCGGCGGGCGCGTCGAGCCATCCGGATGCGAAATACGTCTCGTCGGTCGAGCACAGCCCGATGTTCACGACGTCGGCACCCCGGGCCGATGCGCCGCGTGCGAAGGCCTCCGCGAACTCGGGGCTCGAGTCGCGCATGTCGTGACCTACCACGACGGTCGTCCCCGCGGCGTCGAGCTCATCGACGAAGCCGGCGGCGAGCGCCTCGACGACCTCGACCGTCAGCTCGCTGCCGACGAGGCCGCGCACGTCGTACGCCTTGACGAATGAAGAGAGATCAGCAGTGGTCACGGACTACGACTGTAGTTCACCCGCCGAGACATGCCGCACGATCTGCCAGCCCCGTGGCGCCGACAGCCGCTCGGCGTGCCTCGCGCACAGGTCGTAGCTGTGCGGCTCGCGACGCACGGCGAGCGGTCCGAGCACGGCCATGGCATCCGCGTAGTCGTAGGTGAGCGTCGCCACGGCATCTCGGCCGCAGGCCACCTTGCTGCAGGGTCGCGCGCTCATCGAGCCGAGCCTACGCCCGACCACCGGCCTAGACTGGCGACATGCCCCGCTCCGCGCGCCGCGCCTCGACGAGGACGAGCTACCGCGATCGCCACGGCCGCGGCATCCGCTCGGCCGTCACGGGTCCTCACCTGCCGATGCTGCGCACGCGCATCGACTTCTTCGACGCGTGCGTCGCATCCGCCGTCGAGTACCTGCGGGCGCTATGGCCCGACGAGCTCGCGGGCGTGCGCTTCGACATCGCCTCGTTCCCTCCCGGTGAGCCGGGACCGGATGGCGTCGACCGCTGGCGCACCGACCCCCGCTCGCGCCGCGTCGTGCTCTACCGCGTGCCCATCCAGCGCCTCGCGCAGCTGCACCGCGACGACGACTGGCACCGCCGTTCGTACATCGAGAGCTGTGTCTTCCGCGCCGTCGCCGAGCTGCTCGGCAAAGATCCGTGGGATATCGCGCCCGAGCGCTACCGCCACTTCTGACGCATCGCGCTCACGGCCGCACGACGAGCGGGCTGTCGGCTGCACGTGGCGAGACGACGGGGTACCCCGCGAGCTGCCCCGTGCCGGCGAAGCTCAGTGCGACGACGACGCCGCGCGCTCCCGTCAGCAGGTAGCCCGTGTCGCGCGGGAGGCCGAGCGTGACCGAGCCGGATGCCGGAACGGAGAGCGTGCGCGCCGAGCCACCCCCGAGAGGCGTGAGCGTCAGCTCGTGCGCCTCGCCGTCCTGCGCCGTCGCGACGAGCACGGGATGGGGCGCGTCGGCGATCGCGACCGCGGTGTCGCCCGTGAGCGCGGATGCCGAGGCGAACCACGCGAGATCGGCGGGGCCCGGAACGAGCTCGCCGTCGTCGTCGGTCGTGGGTGCGGGGATCGTCGAGGTGCGCACGCCGCCCACGATGGGGCTCTCGGCACTCAGCACGACCGTGTAGCTGCCGTCGGCGAGCGGCTCGGAGCCGAGCTCGAGGGCGGCGGAGAGCGCCGTGTCGGCGACCGCTCCAGCCGGCACCTCGATCTGGAACGAGGTGCCGACGCCTCCCTCGACCGTCGAGGTGACGCTCACCGCGACCGTGACGGGTTCGTCACCGGGGTTGCCCACCCGCACGATGGCTTCGAGGTCCTCATACCCCTCCATGCCGAGCGAGCTCGCGACACCTGTCTCGTCGAAGATGCGCACACCGGGGATGACGAGCTCGCGCGTCGGCGCGGAGCCCGCGGCCACGAGATCGACGCCGCCCGGATCGAGCACGCGCATCGCGGACGTCTGCAGTGCCGCGACGATGCGCCCGCCGCGAGCCTCGACGTGCACGACGGGCGAGGCGAGGTCGGGCGCGAACCCCGAGAGCGGGAGAACCCGTTGCGAGCGCGCGGGCACCTCGATGCCCTTCATCCCGGGGGCGCTCACCGCTCCGGACTCGCCCCACAGCTCGATGCTCACCTCGGCGTCGACATCGCTCGGGTTGGCGATGAGCAAGAGCGTCGTGCGTCCGACCGTCGTGGCGCCGCCGACGAGCCACGCCGAGCTCGTGGGCTCGCCGCATCCGGATGCCGCGAGCCCCCGGATGCCGCCGTCGCCCGTCGCGGTCTGCGCTTGCGCCGCCGTCAACGCGGCGTCGTCCGAGGGCTCGAGCCGGAGAAGCGTCGGCGCGCGATCCGTGCCGCCCGTTCCCGCGTCGCTGTGTTCGAGCGGCGTATGCGACGGCGCGCCCGTCGCGGCGATCGTCAGCTCGGGTGCGCCCACCGGGAAGGGCTGGCCCGCGTTGGCGCCGGAGTCGTCTCCGAGCCGCAGGAGGCCGCCCGGGCACACGGCGAGCAGGTCGGCGGCTTGCGGCTCGACCGTCGTCTCGAGCGGGGAGATGCCGGTCGTCGGAGGCGTCACGAGCCCGACGGCCGCGATGACGGCCGCAGCGGCCGCCATTCCTGCAAGGCCGCGCACGACGCGCAACGAGACGACCGTGACCGCGTGCGCCGATCCCGGCCCCGCGGATGCGGGCGCCGACTCGGGCGGCGACGCCGGGGCTTCGTGTCCCGCGGGTACCCCCTGCTCCTCACGAGGGAGCACGGGCTCGGCGGTGATGTCGGGCATCTCGTCGTCAGCCATCGGAGTCCTCGTCGAAGGTCGTCGCCGCGGGCTCGTCGAGCGACGACCGGGTCTGCACGACGCGCCGGCGTCGACGCGTCGGGATCGCAAGCAGGAGGGCGACCGCGACGACGATGCCCTGGACCGCGAGCACGCCGCTCCCGTAGGCGCCGCGCGAGTGCGCGGTCTCCCCCACGCGCTCCAGGGCGGGCACCGCCCACAGAGTGCCGTAGCCGCTCTCGCTCGCAGCCGCGAGCTCCGGCCGCGCGTCGAGCGAGGCGACCGTGCGATTGCGCACGGCCACGGCATCCGGTTCCGTGCCCGCGGCGGGCGTCACGAGCACGAAGCCGATCTGGAAGCGCTCGAACGCGGCGACGGCATCGAAGCCCCCGCGGGAGGCGAGATTGCCGGCGAGCTCGGCGAGGGCCAGCTCGTCGTCGCTCATGCGCGTGCGGCCGGAGTACAGCGCCGAGTGGTCGTCGAGCGTCGCGCCCTCGCCGCGCTCGAGAACCGCCGAGAGCGAGCCGTCCGGTTCGGGCGTCAGCACGAGCGTCGCGACGCCGGGATCCTGCGCGGCCGCGACATCCGCGAGGGCGGGCAGGATGCGCCCGTCGCCCGGGTGCACGGGCGCGGTTCCCAGGATGGGCGCCCCCAGCAAGGGGACGACCGCGAGCACGGCGGCCACGACGGCGGCCGAGCCCGCGCCGACGGCGGCGCGTCTGATGGCTTCGAGCCCGACCACGAAGGCGCCCACGAGCCCGAGCCAGTAGACGCTCAACGCGGCACCGGGCCACGGCCCCGTCGCCGTCATGCCGCTCGCTGCGACGTGCACGTGGCCCGCGAGCCACGCGGTCGCGAGCCCGCCCGTAGCGAGCGCGAGCGCGGGGATCGAGCGACGGGCGCCCGGGAAGAACAGAGCGAGCAGCGCGAGAGCAGCGACGGGGGCGAACAGCACGGCGGGCACGAGCGTGGCCCACCCCGCGTCGCCGAGGCCCATGGCCGTGAGCACGCCCTCCCAGCCCGCGGCGTCGGCATCCGCGCGCCCGAGCAGGAGGCCCCATCCGCTCGTCGGGGTGTAGGGCCGCACGACGCCGGGATCTGCGAGCACCGCGAGCGGGGAATGGCGCCGCACGGCGTCGATGACGAGCGGTGCGAACAACGCGATGGCCGGGAGCGGCACGCCGATGAGCCGCACGAAGCCGCGAGGTCGGGCGAGCGCCCACGCGACCACGGCGACCAGCAGCACGGGGCCGAGCACGGGCGATCCCGCGACGATCGCGGCGAAGAGCAGGGATGCCGCGGCGGCCGCGCTCCACGAACGCGCGCCTTCGATGAGCGCCATCGCGAACCACGGAAGCAGCAGGTGCACGAGCACGGCGCCGATGCGCCCCTCGCCGAGCGCCGCGAGGAACGGGGGCGCGGCGGCCCACAAGATCGCGGCCGCGACGGGCGGCCAGGCGCGCTCGCTCACGCGCGTCGCGGCCCACCATGCCCCGAGCGCCGCGAGGGGCAGCGCGGCGATCCACAACAGCACGATCGCGTACGACGGGTTCCACCATGTCGCGGAGCCGAGCACCGCCCAGAGGCCCGTCGCGGGATCCGCGGCACCCGAGAAGCCGACCCCGATCTCACGCCAGCCCCAGCCGAGGCGCGACCACAGCTCGGCCACGCTCGACGCGAGGGGCGTGAGGCCGCCGCCCTCGAGGGTCGTCGCACCGAGCAGGCGCCACGAGACGACGAGGCCCGCGGCGATCGCCGCCGCGACGACCCAGATGCCGCCGCCGAAGAACGAGGCGCGCACGAGGTCGGGTTCGCGCCCCGCCCGTTCGTCGGCCTTGTCGCGTTCGTGCGCGCGATGCTCGCGCAGCTCGGCGCCCTGCATGCGCAACGGGTCGATGGCACGCCATCCCACGGTTCGTGCGCGGCGCAGTCGTGCGCGCGCGCCCGGCACCGTGCCGTCGAACGCGGCTCGGAACGCCGACGAGACCTCGCCCGCCACAGCACCGGGCCGCTTGGCGAGCAGCTGCCCCACCGAGCGGATGACGGCGAGCGGAAGGAGGCTCAGCCAGTGCACGGGCACCATGACACCCGGCGCGTAGACGAAGCGGCGATGGAGCTGCGCCGTGCGCGCGATGCGCCGGCGCACCCGCGCGGATGCCGGACGCTTGCGCCCGACGTCGTCCGGATGCCGCGCGCGCTCGACGCGCGCCGAAGGCACGCGCACGACGCGGTGCCCCGCGAGCCGCGCGCGCACGCCGAGGTCGAGGCCGGCATCCGCCGAGGGGAGGCCCGCGTCGAGTCCTCCGACCGCGTGCCACACCGAGCGGCGCACGAGGGCGCCGTCGACGGCGACGGCGAGCACGTCGGTCTCGGCGTCGTACTGGGCCTGGTCGAGCTCGTCGTCGACGAGCGCGACGGTCGCACCGAGCCGCGACATCGTCACGCCGAACGACCGCACGCGCGCGTGGTCGTCGGGATCGACGAGCTTGGGTCCTGCGATCGCGACCGAGGGCGCCACCTCGACGGCCGCGAGCAGGGCGCGCAGCGCATCCGGCTCCGGCGCCGAGTCGGCGCGCAGCAGCCACAGCCATTCGTCGGCGTCCGTCGCGGGCGGTGCGGCGTGCAGGGCGCGCGCGATGCCGACGCCGAAGGTGCCGCCCGTCGCGGTGACGACCTGCGTGGCCCCCGCGCTCTCGAGGGCCTCGGGGGCGAAGTGCGTCGTGGGCTCGGCGACGACGACGAGCGCGTCGGGACGACGCGTCTGGGCGGCGAGGGCGGCGAGGGTGCCGTCCAGCCACCGGTCGCCGTCATGGACGACGAGGATCGCGGTGACTCGGGGCATCGATCCCACGCTAGGCGGCACTCGGCGGATCGAGCGGATCGCCACGCCCTGTCGCGCCGGAGGATCCGCCGCGATCTCGCGGAAGGCGCGCTTACGCCGTGCGGCTGCGGCGGAGCTTGCGCCGCTCGCGCTCGCTCAGCCCGCCCCAGATGCCGAAGCGCTCGTCGTTGTCGAGCGCGTACTCGAGGCACTGGGCCCGCACGGAGCATCCCGTGCAGATGCGCTTGGCGTCGCGCGTCGAACCGCCCTTCTCGGGGAAGAACGCCTCGGGGTCGGTCTGAGCGCACAGCGCGTCGGTCTGCCACGCGAGGGGGTTGTCGTCATCGTCGCTCGTCGCGGGACGCAGTCCCGGCATGCCGAGGCGGACGGGGTCGATGAACCAGTCCTCGGGCACCGAGGGACGGTACTCGTTCCTCGTCATTCCGCCCTCCCCTCGCGAAACCGGCCGTTCGCTCCTGCTAATTACACTCGTGTGATTCCATCGCGTCAAGTCGCGGAATCGTAGCGGGGAGACATCCGGGCGTGTCGCGACGCGCCGAGACGGCACATCTCGATCAGGAATCGACCGCGGCCATGCGGGCCGCCCACGCACTCGCGACCATCTCGTCGAGCGTGTGCCGCATCCGCCAGTCGAGGTCGCGCGCCGCGAGCTCGCCCGATGCGACGATGCGGGCCGGGTCGCCCGCGCGGCGCGGCGCGATCTCGGGCGTGAAGTCGATGCCCGTGACGCGTGCCATCGCCTCCATGATCTGCCGCACGGATGCGCCGTCGCCGCTTCCGAGGTTGTAGGCGGGCTCAAGAGGGCGCCCCTCGGCGAGCGCACGCGCGGCAGCGACGTGCGCGAGCGCGAGGTCGGCGACGTGGAGATAGTCGCGCACGTTCGTTCCGTCGGGCGTCGGGTAGTCATCGCCGTTGATGCGCGGCGTGCGACCGTCGACCAAGGCGTCGAAGACGAGGGGGAAGAGGTTGTGCGGGCTCGTGTCGTAGATGTCGGAATAGCCCGAACCCACGACGTTGAAGTAGCGCAGCGACGTGTGCGCGAGGCCCGTGGCAACCGCCTGATCGCGCAGAAGCCACTCGCCGATGAGCTTGGACTCTCCGTAGGGCGACGTGGGGTTCTTCGGGGTGTCCTCGGTGACGAGATCCTGATCCGTGTCGCCGTAGACCGCTGCCGACGACGAGAACACGATCTTGTCGACGCCTGCCTCGTGCATCGCCGCGAGCAGGATCCGCGTGCCCTCGACGTTCTGCAGATAGGTGTGCAACGGCTTCTCGACCGAGACTCCCGCGTACTTGAAGCCGGCGACGTGGATGACGCCCGTCACGTGGTGCCGCCGCAGCGTCTCGAGCACGAGCCCGCCGTCGAGGATCGACCCCTCGACGAACGGCGTGCCTGGCGCGACGAACCCGCGATGCCCGCTCGACAGATCGTCGATCACGACAGCCGGGATGCCGGCTTCCCCGAGCGCGCGCACCACGTGCGCGCCGATGTAGCCGGCACCGCCGGTCACGAGCCACGTCATGGCTCCCAGGCTATCGGGCCGGATCAGGGGCGCCGGACGACCGACAGGCGTGCGCGTTCGCGGGCGATGGCGACGACACTTCCCACAATGCCCGCGAGGGCGAGCCCGCCGACGATGAGGACGAGAACCATCATGGCAGGAAATCTATGAGTTGGTGCTTTCCGCCAGGAGTGGCATCATCGACAGCATCCGACGAAAAACTGCCAAGGAGTTCGCGATGCTCACGAAGGTCGTCTGCCTCGCCCTGCCGGGGACCGCGCCATTCGAGTTCGGCGTCGTGTGCGAGGTGTTCGGCATCGACCGCAGCGAGATGGGCGGGCCGCGCTTCGACTTCACGATCGCCACGGCCGATCCGGGTCCCGTGCCGACGAGCATGGGGTTCTCGATGAACATCGAGAACGATCTCTCCGTCGCGGCCGATGCCGACCTCGTCGCCGTGCCGGCCCACCTCATCGGCCCCGTCGACGAGCGCTACCTCGAGGTCGTGCGCGCGGCCGAGGCGCGCGGAGCGTGGGTCATGAGCGTGTGCTCGGGCGCCTTCGTGCTCGCGCAGGCGGGCGTGCTCGAGGGCCGCCGCGCGACGACCCACTGGATGCACGCCGACCGCCTCGCGCGCGAGTACCCGGGCACCGAGGTCGACCCCGATGTGCTCTTCGTACAGGACGGCAAGGTCGTGACGGGCGCGGGCACGGCGGCCGGTATCGACGCCGCACTCCACATCGTGCGCGAGGAGTACGGCGCCGCCGCGACCAACGTCATCGCGCGCCGCATGGTCGTGCCTCCCCAGCGCGACGGCGGCCAGTCGCAGTACATCCCGACGCCCGTCCCCGAGACGCGCACCGATTCCTTCGCCCTCGTCATCGACTGGATGCTCGAGAACCTCGACCAGGACCTCACCGTCGACCAGCTCGCGCGCCGCGCCCTCATGTCGAGCCGCACTTTCGCGCGCCGCTTCCGCGCCGAGACCGGCACGACGCCCGCGGCATGGCTCAACCGCCAGCGCATCCTGCGCGCGCAGCAGGAGCTCGAGCAGACCGACGACGGCCTCGAGCTCATCGCTCAGCGCTCAGGGTTCGGCACGGCCGCCGTCATGCGCCATCACTTCCTCAAGGTGCTGCAGACGACCCCGACGGCGTACCGGCGCGCCTTCGGCGCGCGCGAGGCGGTCTAGCGGTCGGCATCGCCCAGGAGGGCGACGAACTCCTCGACGCTCGTCACGAACGCGTCCAGGTCGGTCTGCACGCTCGTCACGCACAGGAGATCGTCACCGATCGCGCCGCAGGCCTCGGAGTAGCCGGAGCCGGTCGTCATGACCGTCCGATCGAGTCCGTCGATGGAGGCCGACTGGTAGTCACGCTTCTCTTGCCAGGGTGCGGCCTCGGACGTCATGAACTCGTCAAGCGCCCACGCGCCGGCGGGAAGCACCTTCGCGGTGGCCCAGCGAGCCCCTGTGGCCTCACCCCAGACATAGTCGCTCGAGTGCGTGAGCGAGATCCCTGCTCCCCCCAAGCGCTCCTGGGGAGCCAGCACGACGCCGGATGGGGGGACGTCGAAGATGCCCGCGACCGTCGCGACGTCGAGAGACGCGAACACCTCGGAGGGGAGCGTCGCCTGCGGTCCGTCCCACGGCGGGAGGAGCCCGGCGGCCGTGATAGCCGCGGACGCGTGGGCCTCGATCGCCGCCAACCAGGCATCGGCGCTCGCCTGGTCGACGACGTCGTCTCCCGGTTCTCCCGAGACACTCAAGACGACTGAGCCGACCATCTTGTCACTGTCGCAACTCCATACGCCGGACGCTGAGTACCACTGGCACCCCGGTTGCACGTGAGAGACGGCTTCCGGGAAGTCCGGGAAAAGCGTGACCCAGAGGCTTCGATTGTCGGCCGAGGTCCACGAGCACTCGGTGACCCCACCTTGCACGAGCCGTGCGGAGTCGATGTCGATGACGCCGCGGGGGCGGCCCGGGGTGAAGCCGAGCTCGTCGGCGTCAGGCACGAGCTCATCACAGTCGAGAGGGACTCTCGGCCCCGGCGGGTCGATGGCGTCAGCAAGAGGCGGGGTACTCTCGACCGGCCCCGGGGACGCGGGCGGATCTTGGCCTGCAGCCGCAGGTGTGCAGCCCGTCAGCACGAGGGCCACGGCGACAACAGCGAGACAAGCTCGGCTCGTGAAGATCATGAGCGATGTTATCGGCACGCGAGGCGGACATCGCAATATGCCGTCATCACGATTGGGCAACGCTCCCGCGGCAGACCGTCGCCGGTACATCTGCGAAGATCGACGAATGGCCGACGAACCCCGCGATCCCCCGACGACGCGCGGCGAGGACTACGCGGAGCGGCTCGAGAGGCTGCAGAACAAGTGGTGGAAGAAGGCGCTCGACGTCCAGCGCCCCTACCGCTGGAACATCCGTCGCTGGAACCTCGGGCGCACGCTCGACGTGGGCTGCGGAAACGGCCGCAATCTCGTCTCGCTGCCTGCAGGCTCTATCGGCGTCGACCACAACGCGGCGCTCGTCGAGGCGGCACGACGCCGCGGCTGTGACGCCTACACCGACGCCGAGTTCTTCGCCGATCCCGAGCTCACACGTCCTGCGGCGTTCGACGGGCTCCTCGCAGCGCATCTCATCGAGCACCTCACCCCGACTCAGGCACGGGCGATCCTCGGCTCCTACCTTCCCTTCATCCGCCCCGGCGGTCGCGCCCTCTTCATCACGCCGCAGGAGCGCGGGCACGCATCCGACCCGACGCACCTCGACTTCGTGGATCACGACGCCCTCCGGTCGCTCGCCTCGGATCTCGGCCTTGTCGTGGAACGCGCCTACTCGTTCCCCTTCCCCCGGTGGATGGGGCGCCTCTTCATCTACAACGAGTTCGTCCTCGTCTGCCGCATCCCCGAGCACACGGCCGGCGTCAGCTCGACGTGACGAGGGGCGTCGCGGAGAGTGCCTCGCCGACCGAGGCGATGAAGACGGTCCCCACGCCGCGCACACCGAGCCACTGCTCGTCGGAGACGTACACCGCCTGACCGCGCGCGACGGTCGGCCCGCCCTCGAACGCGACCTCGCCATCCGTGCAGAGGGCGATCGCGGGACCGGCGAGCGGCACCTCGACCCCGCGTCGGGACGCTTCGGCGGAGACGACGGTCAGCTCGAAGTCGGGGACGGGCGGCCGGAAGACGCGCACGCCCGGCTCGGGCTCGTCAGGAGCCAGGTACGGTGCCGGCAGCGGGCGGAAGTCGAGCACGCGCACGAGCTCGGGGACATCGACGTGCTTGGGCGTGAGGCCACCTCGCAGAACGTTGTCGCTCGCGGCCATGAGCTCGATACCGAGACCCTCGAGGTAGGCGTGGATGTTGCCTGCCGGCAGATAGAGGACCTCGCCCGGGCGCAGTTCGACGGTGTGCAGAAGCAGCGAGATCGCGATGCCCGGGTCGCCCGGGTAATGGTCGGCGAGCGTGCGCACGGTCTGCCAGCTGGGCCCCTCGACCGTCGCGGAGGCCTCGACGATAGCCTCGACGAGCTCGCCGACGCCCTCGCCTCGCATGATGAGCCACTCGAAGACCGGGGCGAGCGACGCGTCATCCGTGAGCCGCTCAAGCAAGGGCGCGATCCGTGCATCGTCGGCGACGGGCGCGAGAACCTCGCGCGTCTCGGTCACAGGTCGGAATCCCGAGAGCGCGCGGAACGGGTCCGAGAGCGCGTAGATGAGCTCGGGCTTGTGGAACGCGTCCTTGTAGTTGCGGCTCGGCGCATCGAGCGGGACGCCCGCGGCGTTCTCCCGCGCGAAGCCCTCTTCGGCCTGCGCGGGTGTCGGATGCGCCTGCAGCGACAGGGGAGCCGCTGCGGCGAGCACCTTGAGGAGGAACGGGAGGCGGCCCTCCACGAGGTCGATGAGCGTGCGCTCGTCGCCCGGCTCGCCCACGACGCGCGCAGGCGAACCCGGGTGCGCGCCGAGCCACAGCTCGGCCTCAGGCGCTCCACTCGGCGCGCGGCCGAGCAGCTCCGCGATCGCGGTCCGCGATCCCCACGCGTAGTCGCGCGGGACGTTGGCGATCTCGACGAACATGCAGCCTCCAGTCGGGGATCCGATTGGATCAAACTACCAACCGCCTTGGAGGCGACCGCCGCGGGCCGTAGGCTCCGGATGCCCGCATCCGGTCGCCGCCCTCGGTTTCGGATGCCTCATCCGGAACAAGGGAGTGACCGCATGTCCTTCACGCCGCTCGCGAGCGACTTCTACGGTTTCGAGAGCCAGCTCACCGACACGGAGCGCGAGGCGCTCGCGGGGCTGCGCGCGTGGCTCGAGTCCGATGTGAAGCCCCTCGTGAACGACCACTGGGATCGCGCCGAGTTCCCGCACGGCATCCTGCCCGCATTCCACCGCCAGCCGGTCTTCGGCATGCAATGGGGTGAGACGAAGACCTTCGAGAACTCCGCCGTCTATCGCGGATGGGTCGCCCTCGAGCTCGCCCGCGTGGACGCGTCGATCGCGACCTACGTCGGCGTGCAGAACGGCCTCGCGCTCGGCGCCGTCGCGGTGTGCGGATCTTCCGAGCAGCGCGTCGAGTGGCTGCCGAAACTCGCGTCGGGCGACGTCATCGGGGCGTTCGGGCTCACGGAACCGCTCTCGGGCTCCGACTCGGCCCAGGGGCTGCGCACGACGGCCACGCGCGAGGGCGACGAGTGGATCCTGAACGGCGCGAAGCGCTGGATCGGCAACGCGACCTTCAGCGACATCACCGTGATCTGGGCCAAGGACACGGCCGACGGACAGGTCAAGGGCTTCATCGTGCCGACGTCGACTCCCGGCTACCGGGCGACGAAGATCGAGCGCAAGCAGGCCCTCCGCATCGTGCAGAACGCCGACATCGTGCTCGAGGACGTGCGCGTGCCCGAATCGCTGCGCCTGCAGAACGCGAACTCGTTCCGCGACACGGCGGCCGTGCTGCGTCTCACGCGAGCCGAGGTCGCTTGGGCGGCCGTGGGGGTCGCGATCGGCGCCTACGAGGCGGCGCTCGCGTACGCGACGGAGCGCATCCAGTTCGGCAAGCCCATCGCATCCCACCAGCTCGTGCAGCAGCATCTCGCGGAGATGATGGGGGGCATCACGGCCTCGGTGGCCCTCTGCACGCGCGTCTCGCAGATGCTCGACGAGGGCACTCAGAAAGACGAGCACGCCGCGCTCGCGAAGGCCTTCGCGACAGCGCGGATGCGTGAGACGGTCGCGCGCGCCCGCGAGGTCATGGGGGGCAACGGCATCGTGCTCGATTACGACGTGACGCGGTTCTTCAACGACGCCGAGGCGCTGTACTCGTACGAGGGAACGCGCGAGATGAACACCCTCATCGTGGGTCGTGCGCTCACGGGAGTCGCGGCCTTCGTCTGATCACGACAGCGCCCCGCTAGCCTGAACGCATGAAGGCGGCGACGAGCTACCAGCGCGCCCTCGCGGTGCTCTCCTTCGCGGTGCTGGCCGCGGGGGACTTCTGGCGCTACCTGCTGAGCTGGTGGGGTTGGGGTGCGCTCGCGCTGCTCGTGCTCGCCTTGTCGATCGTCGAGCTCGTGCGGCATCGGGTGGATCCGCGGCGACTGCCGATCTGGCTTCTGCTCTTCCTCGGCTTCGCGGCGCTCTCGATCTCGTGGTCGGCCTATCCCGGGGCATCGGCGCTCGGCGTCGTGTCGACCCTCGCGACGGTGTGCGTCGGGGCGTTCCTCGCCACCTGCTTGAACTGGGAGGAGGTCCTCGAGACGCTGAGCGACACCCTGCGTTGGATCCTTGGGCTCTCCCTGTTCTTCGAGCTCATCGTCGCGGCTCTCGTGCAGCATCCCGTGCTGCCGTTCTGGGTGGACTACAGCGACCTCGACAGGATCCCGGCGGCGTTCTACTGGTCGCGTGACCTGCTCTTCGCGGGGGGCCGCATCCAGGGCATCGTGGGCAACGCGAATCTTCTCGGCATGCTCGCGCTTCTGGCGCTCATCGTGTTCCTCGTGCGCGTGATCGCGCGCAAAGGGTCGCCCGTCTGGGGATGGGCATGGATCGTCGTGGCAGTGGCGGTTCTCGCGCTCACGCGATCATCGACCGTCATCGTGGCGGCGGTCGCGGTGCTCCTCGTCGCCGTGTTCCTCGAGTTCGTCCGCCGGACGAGCGGCCGCGCTCGCACGGTCGTCTTCGCAAGCGGCATCGCGATCGCACTGCTGGGCGTCATCGCGGCGATCCTCGCGCGCGCGCCTCTGCTCGGCCTGCTCGGCAAGTCCGGGGACCTGACCAACCGGCTCGACATCTGGGAACGCGTGGGCGAGCTCGCGATGCAGCGCCCGGTCGCCGGATGGGGCTGGGTGAGCTACTGGGCGCCGTGGGTCGAGCCCTTCGACGACCTCGTCGTGATCAAGGGCGTCACCTACCTCCAGGCCCATAACGCGTGGCTCGACGTCTTCCTCCAGCTCGGAGCGATCGGGGTCGCGCTCTTCGCGCTCCTCGTCGTGGGCGCCCTCGTGCGCAGCTGGGGCATGGCGGCCGAGCTCACGCGCATCCGCTACGCGCCGAGCGATCTCCGCCGGCCCGAGAACATCGCTCCCCTGCTGCTGCTCGTCGCCCTGCTCGTGCAGAGCCTCGCGGAGAGCCGCCTGCTCATCGAGCTCGGGTTCGCCCTGCTCGTCGTCATCGCGGTCAAGACGGGATGGCGGGACCCCGAGCGAGTGGAGGCGGTCACGGCATGACGACCCCGCCGGAGCCGCGAGAGGTGGCGGCGGCCTTCGCGGGCCTCCTCCGCAGTCCGCGGTTCACCGCGGTGCTCGCGACCACGGGCGTCGGAATCGCGGCCTTGAGCCATCCCCTCGTGCGGCTCATGGGCTGGCCGGGCTACCTCGCGGCCCTGAGCGGCCTCGTCGTGCTCATGATCGTCGTGCTCGTCTCCCGGCGCGCTGAGCTCAACGGCGAGATCCCGCCCATCTCCCTGCTCGCCTTCCTCGGCTGGGCGGCGATTTCGCTCGTGTGGAGCGAGTATCAGTGGGTCACCCTCGGTGGGGTCGTCTACCTCGTGACCTTCGCGTTCATCGGGGTCTTCATCGCCTACACGCGCGACACGATCCAGATCGTGCGAAGCTGGGGCGATGTGCTCCGCCTCGTGCTCGGAGCCTCACTGGCGATCGAGCTGTTCGCGGGCATCCTCATCGACATGCCCATCCCGTTCCTCGGAGTTCAGGCGAAGATCGCCGAGCTGGGTCCCATCTCGGGCGTCGTCCAGACGCGCAACCAGCTCGGCCTGCTCGCTCTCGTCGGCGCCGTGAGCTTCGCGACCGAACTGCGCACGCGATCCGTCCGACCCCTCGTGGGCGTGCTCTCGCTCATGGGCGCCGGGGTGTGCATCGTGCTGACGCAATCGCCCATCATCATCGGTGCAGCGGGAGTCGTCGCGGTCGCTGCCGCGGTGCTCTACGGCATCCGTCGCGTACGGCCCGAGCGGCGGCAGGCCTGGCAGTTCGTGATCCTCGGAAGCACCGTCGTGCTCATCGTGCTCGCGTGGGTCTTCCGCGGCGCGCTCGTGCAGGTCTTCAACGCGCAGGGCGCTCTCGACTACCGCCTTCGGCTGTGGCGGAAGATCGTCGAGCTGCTGCCCGGCAATACCGTCGAGGGCTGGGGATGGACGGGGCAATGGCGCCCGAACGTCGCGCCCTACCTCGCGCTCACGGTGTCCGGCGATCGCCCTGCCGCGTCGGCGCTCAACGCCTTCCTCGACGTGCTCTTCCAGCTCGGCGCCGTCGGGCTCGTGGTGTTCGTCGGGATGCTGGGGCTCGCCTTCACGCGATCGTGGCTGCTCGCCGGGCGGCGCCGCAGCGTCATCTACGCGTGGCCCGCGCTCGTGCTCGTCGCCCTGCTGCTTGTCTCGCTCGCCGAGAGCTCGATCCTCATCGAGTTCGGGTGGCTGACGTTCGTCGTGTGCTGCGTGACCGCCTCCCGCGAGCTCAGCTGGAGATCGGCGCTCCGCCAGGTCGACGGCTGATCGCGAGCCCGAGAGCGGCTCAGGAGATCGCGACGGTCGCGGCGGCCGATACGACGCCCGCGTTGCGATCCGAGGTCTCCGCCTCGAAGGATGCCGCTTGCGGGATGCGGAAGATCTCGCCTCCCTGCACGGTGCCGAACGAGGCGTGCACGAAATACTGCCCCTCGCCGAGATGCAGGTCTCCGAGATCGAAGGCGATGTGATGCGTTCCCGGATCGAGATCGAAGGTCGGCGTGTCGAGCCTCTCGGTGTTGGTGCCGAAGACGACGTGCCCGAGCGGCGTCTCGATGCCGATCCCGACCACGACGTCGCGCACGGGCGATTCGACCTGCAGCTCGACATCGATGCGCATCGCATCCCCGGGGTGAAGCAGGTCCTCGCGTCCCGTGGCGCCCAGGGCGAGGTCGACCCCCGTGATACGCACGGCGACCGAGGGGCCCCCATCCGCATCCGGACGATGCCGATCGGCCTCGAAGCCCTCACGCAGGACGCGGATGCCCTCGCCCGGCTCGCCGTCGTACCGCACGACGCCGTGCTCGAGCACGACGACGCGGTTGCACAGCTCGCCCACCTGCTCGAGGGAGTGCGAGACGATGACGATCGTCTTGCCCTCCGCCTGGAACGAGCGGATCTTGTCCATGCACTTGCGCTGGAACGGCTCGTCGCCGACTGCGAGCACCTCGTCGACGAGCAGGATCTCGGGGTCGACGTGGACGGCCACCGCGAACGCCAGCCGCACGTACATGCCCGAGGAGTAGAACTTCACCTGGGTGTCGATGAACTCGCCGACGCCCGAGAAGTCGACGATCTGATCGAAGTAGGCATCCACCTGGCGCCGCTTGAGGCCGAGCAACGCCGCGTTCAGATAGACGTTCTCACGCCCCGTGAGGTCGGGGTGGAAGCCCGCGCCGAGCTCGAGGAGCGCCGCGAGCCGCCCCTTGCGGAGCACGCGGCCGGTCGTGGGGGCGATGATGCCGCCGATGACCTTGAGGAGCGTTGACTTGCCGGAGCCGTTCTTGCCCACGAGGCCGATCGTGTCGCCGGCGTAGATCTCGAGCGAGACGTCGTCGAGCGCCTGGAAGTGCTCGCGATGCCGTCGCGAGCGCCCGAAGTTCACGAGACGCTCCTTGAGCGACTTCTCCTTGCGGATGACGAAGCGCTTGCTGACGTCGGCGACACGGATGACGACGTCGCGGGCGTCACCTGCGTGGGTCGCGGTGGAGGTCAAAGGGGTCTCATGAGGGTCGGCGGATCGGGTAGGGATATCCTATGTGGAGTCCAGTCCCGGGCGCGTGCGCGGGCGAGCACGGATCGGATTCGGATTGAGCACAGCACCGGGTGACGGCCTCGTCGATGTGACGCCGCCCCGCACCTTCTCGGCGGGTCTGAGGCACACCGTCGCGGCGATCTGGGATCACCGCGAACTGCTCAGCCTGCTCGTGCGGCGCGAGCTGAAGGCGCGCTATAAGGACAGCTCTCTCGGCTTCCTGTGGAGCCTTCTGCGTCCGCTCACGCAACTGCTCATCTACTACGTCGCGATCGGCCAGTTCCTCGGCGCCGAGCGGCAGATCCCGTCATTCGCGATCTACGTCTTCACGGGCCTCACCGTATGGGGCCTCTACTCGGAGATCATCTCCGGCACGACGACCTCCGTCACGGGAAACGCAGCGCTCGTCAAGAAGGTCTACGTGCCGCGCGAGCTCTTCCCGCTCGGTGCGATCGGCTCGGCGCTCTTCAACTTCGGCGTGCAGTTCGTGATCCTCGTGATCGCCGCGATCGCGACAGGCGAGCTGCGACTCACGATCGAACTCCTCTACATCCCTCTGGGCTTCGTGGCCCTCCTGCTCATCGGTTTCGGGCTCGGCCTCGTGCTCTCGGCCATCAACGTGTACCTGCGCGACATTCAGCACCTCGTCGAGGTCGTGCTCGTGGTCATGTTCTGGGCGTCGCCGATCGTGTACTCCTACGACATGGTGCACGAGCGACTCCAGGGCAACTGGCTCGAGCAGGTGTATCTGGCCAACCCGGTGACGATCGTCGTGCTCGCGTTCCAGAAGGCGTTGTGGACGTCGGGCGCCGCGGCGGGGCTCGATTACCCGCCCGAGATCGGGGTGAGGCTGCTCGCGACGGCTTTCGTCAGCGTCCTGCTCATCCTCGTCGCCCAGCGCATCTTCGCGAGACTCGAGGGCAACTTCGCGCAGGAGTTGTGACGCTCGCCGCAGAAAGAGCTACTCCTCCGGCTCCGTCGAGATGAACTCATTCGGCCGGAAGCCGTACTGGATCTCCTTGAGGCGCTCGAGCTGCTCCTCGATGAGCACCCGGTTCGTGCGCTGAAGGTCCGCGAGCACTCCGAGGGCGAACGAGAGGAGCGCGCCGATGAGCAAGGCCACTCCGAGGATGAGCGACTGAATGTGGGCGCCGGCGTCTTCGGAGAAGAAGAGGATGAGAACGAGGTAGCGCACGAACGGCACGAGCGCGCCGATGAGCATCACGACGCCGATCCACGCGAAGAACACGAACGGCTTGAACATGATGTAGCTGCGCAGGATGGCCTGCGCCGACTTGAGCATGTGCTCGAACATGTTGGAGAAGAGCCGCGACTCACGCGTCTTCGGGTTCGTCTCCACCGGGACGCTCGCAATCCTGAGCCGCTTGTTGCCCGCCTGAATGATCGTCTCCATGCAGTAGCTGAACTGCGTCACGATGTTGAGGCGCAGGAGCGATTCCTTCGAGTACGCGCGGAATCCGCTCGCCGCATCCGGGAGATCGGTGTCCGCGGCGATGTTGACGACCCAGCTGCCGAAGCGCTGAAGCACCTTCTTGAGGGGCGAGAAGTGGGCGATCTTACGCGTCTGACGGTCACCGATCGCGATGTCCGCCTCGCCGCGCAACACGGGTGCGATGAGGTCGGGGATCCGCTCCTGCGGATACTGATTATCACCGTCGGTGTTGACGACGATGTCGGCCCCGTGCGCGAGCGCGTAGTGCACACCGTCACGAAACGACCGGGCGAGCCCCATGTTGCGGGTGTGCCGCACGAAGTGCGTCACACCATACGACTGGGCGACCTCGACGGTGCGGTCGGTGGAGCCGTCGTCGATCACCAGGATCTCGATCTCGTCGACGCCGGGGATCTGCTTCGGGATGCTCTCGAGAACGAGGGGGAGGGTGTGCTCCTCGTTGAGGCAGGGAATCTGGATGAAGAGCTTCACACGCCCTCCACGGGCCGGCCAGCTGACACGCGCGCTCCTCGGGTTCTGCGAGATCGACCACCCGCATCCTCAACATCGTAAGTCATGCGATGGAGCCGCTTCAGCGCGCTGTCACGCGAGCAGGATGTCAGCAACCTCACGAGAGTACGCATCCCAACTGCGCTCCTCGCGATCACGAGCTGCCGCTCGCAGAGCAGCGAGCTCGGCGTCATCCGTCAGCAGCCGCCTCATGCAGTCGGCGATCTCGACCTCCGAGCGAGGATCGACGAGCAGGCATCCGCCTTTCTCGGCGATCTCCGCCATGCTGCCGAAGCGCGAGGTCACGACCGGCGTGCCGGAGTGGAGCGATTCCGCGACGGGCAGCCCGAAGCCCTCGTTGAGCGAAGGGAACACGGTGAAACGCGCCTCGCGGTAGAGGGCCCACAGCACGTCGTCCGACATTCCGCGCACCGATGCGACGGGGTACCCCTCGCGCCGGAGGCGTGCACAGCGACGCATGAAATCGTCACTACGCCACCCGTTGCCTCCGACGAACAGGAGGCTGAAGCGGATGCCCTCCCTCCACAGCAGTTCGGCTGCGACGAGGACGGCATCGTGGTTCTTGCGAGGCTCGTGACTCCCGACACAGAGCACCAAAGGTACGTCGACACCCGAGCCGAACTCCTCCAGCACCCGTGCTGCTCCGTCTCGCCCTCTGTTGGTGGCCTCGGATGCCGTCTCGGCGAGCATGACGGTCCGGATCCTCGGAGGTTCGAGGCCGGCAGCGGGCAGCATCGCCGCCCAGCCTTCGTACTCACGCGCCGATGCCCGGGAGACGGTGAGGATCTCGTCCATGTGCGAGAAAGCGGCAAGGTGGCGGGAGAAGGCGCCGGGCATTCCGAAGCCCGTGGTCTCGGCCGTCGTCAACGGGATGGCATCATGGCCGATCGCGATAGTGCGCGCCGTCGATGCGCGTGTGAGCGCGCCGATCCGCGCCGCGCGCCGCACGTCCGTCACGACCTCGGCAAGCAGGTAAGGGCAGTTCCAGGGGATGATCGCACGACCTCGAACGGTCTTGCGACGCGCAAGGAATCGATCGGCCGCGAGCTCGACGATGCGCTCCCCCGAGGTACCCCAGCCGATGAGAACGGCGTCATGTCCGCTGAGATACATCGCGACAGCACGCACGACTCGTTGCACGCCGGTGCCGAGTCCGCTTAATGCGGTGTGGTGCACATCGACGAGCGGCACGCCCGTGACGACCTGAGCACGGCGCCCCGGGAAGGCGACGCCGCGGTGACGGCGCCACGCACGGCTGAGACCGTGCGCCGTGACGTCCCGGCGGAACTCGACTACCTCGCGCCACACCGGGAGACGGTTACGGCACACGGCGAGCGCAAGCCAATAGCGACGATCATCCGCGCCGTCGAGCGCTTCGGCCAGCTGAGCACGACGAGCCGCACGCCGGGATGCAGGCTCGATGCCGAAGGCGCGGAGCACTCCGCTGACGCCGGTTCCCAGGTCGACGAGCGCGCTCATTCGCTTACCACCAGCTGCCGCCACACGACATCCGCGTAGTCCTCCCAAGTGCCCGCGGGGCGATGACGGATCTGAGCCTCCAACTCGCTGCGCACAGAGTCGTCCTCCAGGATGGACGCCACGGCCTCCGCAATCGCCGCGTCGTCACGCGGGTCGACGAGAAGGCACCCCCCGGCTGCAGCGACCTCTGCCATCGCTCCGTAGTCGCTCGTGACGACAGGGACGCCGAGAGAAAGCGCCTCAGCGATGGGCAGCCCGTATCCCTCCTGCAACGATGGGAAGACGAAGCACGCTGCCTGCGCGTAGAGGTCGGTCATCTCGGCGTCGCGCAGGCCGCTTCGCAACTCCACCTGCATGCCGTCGGCTCGAGCTTCGCCTATGGCCTTGCGGAGCCGCTCCAGTTCCACGGCGGATCCGCCGCCCACGAACACCATGCGGAACCTGACGCCGCGACGGTGTAGCAAGCGCCCGGCAGCAAGCGCGCCGAGCTGGTTCTTGCGGGGCTCGATGCTTCCCACCATGAGGACAAGGGGGTCATCCGACCGGTCCCGTGCCCCCACCTCGGCGCGAAGCGGCGTTTGCGGCAAGAGCTCCTGCATGATCTCGGGCCCTCGAAGGCCCTGCGCCCCGACCGCATGGCGGATGCCCCGGAATTCTTCCGCCGTCGTCGCGCTGATCGCGCTAACCGTCGTCGCGTGCTTCACCAGGGTGACGTAGTTCGCGAAGCGGTTTGACTCCTCGACGGGCACGTCCTCCGCCGACGCGATCGGGATGGCGTCGTAGCCGATGAGCCCGACACGCGCGCCCGAAAAGGCCGCGACGGCGGTCAGGCGGTCCAGGTGCTCGGCGGCCGGAACCTCCGGGACGAGCACGGTGCCACCGATCGGCACGATGACGGGACTCGCCGTGCGATCTTCCGACGTACCGCCGAGCCCCGAGCGCCAACGCAGCGCAAGCTCCTCCTGCTCGGATCCCAAGCGCCGGTATCCCGTTCCGTCGGGCGTCCATGCCACCGGGACTGCCCCGCGATCCACCCAGAACGGTGCGGTGTTGCGGACGACCCGCTGGATGCCCGTATTGTGCGCATGCGTGGCGCAGAAGTGCACGTCGACGAGCACGCCTCCGATGACGAGCTCGAGGTCCGACTCGCTGCCGCTCGCAGCGGATGCGGTCGCCGCGATTCCCGTCAGAACGGCACCCAACTCCTCGCCGGGACGCGCGAGGAGCAGCTCTCTTCGGATGAGCACGACCTCGTGTGAGGTGGGATACCCTCCGGCGACGGCAGTCGCGAGAAGCCAGATGCGGGCGTCGTGGGGATCCCGCGCGACCGCCCGGGCGAGGATGTCCAGACACGTGGCCGTGGACGACCCGCCGAGGTCGTCATCGGTCAGGAACTCCGCTACCGCGCGCAACCGCCTGCCGAGCGCCGCCCGCGCCGCGTCGAGACCCGTCACGATCGTCCGGCTCGTCGCGCACGACGTGCCCGGAGCAGTGCGATCAATCGCTCGACGCCGTCGTGGCGCACGACGGTGATCGCGGCATCCACGAGACGGATGGGCTTGGTGATCCGCCATGACAGCGAGCGCTCGACGCCGAGCGGCACGACCGACCCGTAGCGGATCTGCTGAAGCCAGTCGTCCACCTTCTGCTCGCGCAACGTCTCGAGCTCACGCGTCAGACGCTCGACTTCCGCCGTCGCGTCGACGACATCGTGACGATCGGTGCGCGGCATCCTTCGATTCTACTGGACGGTCCTGAGCGCTCCATCCGCCGAGGTCGTTCAGCGCACGCGGAGCCCGTCGACGATGACGGGTGCGCCGACCGTGTTGATGTAGAGCTCCACGCGGAGCTCGCTGGCGCCGAGCTTCGAGACAGTGAAGGGCGTGCTGACGAGCGCCGGCGCGTCACCGTCGAGCTCGAATGCGGTCGACGCGTACTCGCTCGAGGCGCCGAGACCCCACACGCGAAGCGATCCGCGCACGACCTGATCGGCACTGCCGCGAAGCATGACCGAGGCCGTATAGGTGTCCCCGACGACGAGCTGGCGCACGAGACGTGCCTGCACGGACGCGACCGACGCCGAGGTGCGCGTCACCGCTGTCGCGGACGCCGCATCCGGGATCTCGGGGTGCACGGCTCCTCCCGTCACGCGTGCCGTCTCGACGCTTCCCACCCCCACGTTCCATGGCCCCAGGGCGCTGGCCTCGAGCGAGGGGTCGGATGGGAGGTTCGTCGTGATCACCACATCGTCGATATGCAGATGCTCACCCACGGTGTTCAAGCGGACTTCGAACTGCAATGCCGAGAGCCCGGAGAGCGAGGGGGTGTAGCTGACCTGCGCATACGTCCAGGACGATCCCACGACGAAGTCCGTGCGCGCGGCATCGCTTGCGCCACCCAGTCCGCGCAACACGAGAGCGCCCTCAAACGGCGTCACCGCGCTCGTACGCAGCTTCACGGAGGCGGTGTAGGTGCGACCGACGACGAGGTACGCAGGGAGGGCCTGCTTGATCGTGGCACCCGCTTGCGACGCATGAGCGAGCAGGAATGACGACCCCTCGGCCGCCGGCCACGCATCAAGGTGAGTTCGGACGCCCAGCTTGTCGATGGTGCGTGTTGCCTGCCACCCGTCATACGAGGCCTCGAAACCCGCGTTTGCGACAGGGAACGTCTGACGGACCTGCTCGCTCTCGCCCCGCGCGAGGCTCACCCCGTCGACCGCGAGACTGATCCCCTTGGTGAACTCGTAGATGTCGATCCAGAACCCAGAGTGTCCGCGAGTCACGGGGAGCGTGACGGTGACCTGCTGCCACGTGTCCACGGCGGTGAAGGGCACAGTGAGGTATTCGTTTGTACCCCCCGTCGCGGTGAGCCTCAATTTGCCCTCGAAAGGCACCCCGCTCGTTCGGGACTTCACCCAAATCGCGGCCGAATAGACCTGCCCGGCACTCGACGGATGCGCGATCGCTTGTCGAAGGGATGATCCCGTACGGTCCGTGCTCGTCGATGCGTACCGTGAGCCTTGAGCGGCCGCCCCAGCATCTGTCTTCACGGAGATGCCGACCGTCTTGACGCCCGAACCCCATCCGACCGAGCCGCTCTCGAACCCGCCGTTGATGACGAGGTTGCCCGGAGCCCCGAACCAGTCCGTGAAGTAGAGCCAGAAGTTCCGATTGCCGTAGGAGCTGCACGAGCCGCCGCTGCCGTATCCGGCTGCGAGGGCGAGGGCGTCCGGCTGGTACGGAGTGTAGATGTACAGCGCGGCGGTCGCCTGGTTGCGGATGTAGACCTGCGACGACACCGAGCAGTCTGGATGGAAGAGGATCGTGTTGTACCGACCCGCTTGGTAGTTCCAGGCCGTCGGGGTCGCCCGGTACCGCTGGAACTGCCACGCCGCGTTGTAGATCTGGTTGAAGAACCCGTAGTACTTGGTGTCGCATCCGCCCGTATCGGGGCACCCGTATCCCATCGCCCGCTGGTAGGCGGACTCCGACTTCGGGTTCGTGATGAGCCCTTGCTCCTTCTGGAGCGTCACGAGGATCACCTGAGGGTTGATGCCGCATGCGAGGGCGACGCGATAGATGGCGTTCGCCGCACTCTCCTGCGCCTTCGCCTCGAGGGCGGCGCAATAGTCGTTGGCGTCACGCGCACCGCTCGCGATGACCTTGTCTTTGATGCACGTGGCCGTCGACGTGCTCACGCACGACGCGCCGCGCGCAGCGAGGAACGCCGAGATGTCGGCCTTCGACATCGACCGCGAATTATAGAAGTTCTCGTCGGAGATGATGAAGCCAGGATCGAACTGCATGGCGTCGGCGGCCTCGGCCCGTTGAATCTCGCCCACGGTGAGGAGCGTCGCGACTAGCAGGCCCGGCAGCAGCCAGGCGATCGCACGGCGACGCCGACTCGACGACATCCGATCACCCCCGGTTCGCTCGATGCCGTTTTCGAGTCTATGCATCGATCCACGCGAGTCCGCGGCGCCCCGCCTGGGCGCGGCGGATCATCGAAGGTCGCCGGAAAGCTCCAGTTGGCGCATGAGCGGACCGGGCAGCACCCAGATGGCATTGTCGAACCCGGCGTCGTCGGCGAGCTTACGCGCGCCCTCTTCGTCAGCAACCGGCCAATCACGCCGCGCGATGACGAAGTCCACGTTGGGGACGTCCGCTGTGCGGCTGTCGAAGACGTCGACCGGACGAACGGCGCCCCAGTACTGGTAGGCGTTCCGGCTCACGGTGTCGCCCGCGGTTCCCGCGAGGTCGAAGGCGAGCGTCGCGTCGGGGTACTGCGCGAGCTCCGTGCGCAGGGTGAACGCACCGCGGAACGTCGCAAAGTACGGGTCGAGGGTGTTCTCCTTGGCGAGGATCGAGCTGACAGCGAATACCGCGAGAAGCCCTCCGACCACGACGGCCCGCCAGCGGCGCAGCAAGATGACGAGCGCGAGCACCACGAGCGCCGCCGATCCGGCCAGGAGCCACGGCGGACCCTGCGCCGCCGTCACGTGCGGCCATGGCCATTGCAGCATGCCCGGCACTCCCGTTGGGCCCCAGAACCTCACACCGTCGAGCCGCGCCTGGGGAGCCACGAATGCCGCGAACACCGCGGAGGTCGCGAGCGCCGTGCCGACCGCCACCCACACGACGCGAACGGAGGGACGGCGCAGGATGAGGATGATGCCCAGCATGGCGAGCACCACCCCGTACGGCTCGAGGTAACGGCCGTATGCGAGGACATCGAGGCGCTCGCGTCCCGCATCGATCACACGCGCGAGCCAAGTGGAGCTGACCGCAATGGCTCCCGCGAGTGCGATGAGCCCGAACGTCGCGGCACCGGGACGGCGGGCGCGTATCTCACGCAGCGCAGCGCGCGAGATCAGGATGCCGCCGAGCACCGTCACGCCTCCCCACGCGACGAGCTCGTACCAGACCTGGCCAGCGGCGGCCGTCGCCACGGCGCCCGGCGAGGAGCCGAAGATCCTCTCGAGAGCGCTCGCCTCCCGGTCAAGCGACGCTGCGTACATGAGAGCGGTGACGGCGCGGTACACGAGGAAACCGCCCGCGGCCGTCACTCCGAGGGCGATGAGCCCGATGATGGACGCCCTCGCGTGCGCTCGAATCGAGACGAGCAAGTGGAGCGCTGCCGCGATGAGCACGGGGATCATGCGCCCGTGCGCGATGAACACGGCCGCTGCGGAGAGTCCCAACAACACGGCGGACCACGGGGTCGCTCGGCGTTGGAACCTCAATGCGGCGACAACCGTGAAAGCGAGCAGGAAGGTGACGAGGTTCTCGGAGAGGGCGAAAGTCGACATCACGGCGTGCGACGGCGCGACGGCGACGACCGACGCCACCACGATGCTCCAGGGCCAGCTGAGGGCGAAACGGCGCGCGATGAGGGCGAGGGGCCAGACGAGCGCGATCCCGAAGATCGCAGAAAGAACGACGGAGAAGCGGTAGATGAGCTCGAGGTCGTTGGTCATCCACCAGAGAGGCGCCAGGAGGATCGACCATCCGACGTAGTAGGAGCGGCCCGCAAGGTCGCGCGGCTCACCGACCCCCGCGAGGATCTGCGCGTTGGCCAGGTATCCGACCTCGTCGGTCCAGAGAACCGGGATCGTCGCGGCGCTCGCCATGCGTGCGTTCACGAGCACGACGAGCGCGACGCTCACGACGGCCCCGAGGACCGCCCATCGATTCGTGTTCACGGAGTGCCGACCGCGAGCCCGAGGTGCGCGGCCACGACGCGTGCCAGAGCGGACCAGTCCTCACCGTCGGAGGGAACGTCGAAGCTCGCAATCCGGGGCCCGGTGAGCCCCACTGCTGCGAGCATCTGCACCCAGCCACGATACTCGCGCTCGGGAGCGCCGACGACCGCGAGCCGCTCGAGCGACCGCTGAGCCGCGAGATGCCAACTGAAGCGGTCCTCGCCGTCGTGACGGTCTTCGATCGGCGGTGGATCGAGAAGCGGTGCGAGACCGTAGCCGACAGATCCGCTCTGGTTCTCCGAATAGAGGCCCAGCGCGATGATGCGCTCGGCCGAGCGGGGTCGAGTCACGCCTCCTGCGAGGACGTAGCGGCTGCGATAGGGAACGACGATCTCGCCCGAACCCGCTGCTGCGCGGGGCACACCGAGCGCGTCGGCCTCGAGAGGCGTCAGCAGTCGCATCCCCCGCCCGTCATCCGTCCAGAGAACCGGAAGCGCCCCGCCGGCGATCCAGCCGACGACGAGCCGCCGAGCGAACTCGGAACCATGGGCGCTCCCGCCCGCGATGCCCGAGACGTCCACGATGTCGACATCCGTGATGATCCTCGGTCGTCGGTCACCGCGGACAGCGGCGCGCGATCGGAGGTTGCGCACGACCCCCTCGACGCCATCGAGCTGAAACGCACGATTGAGCCGCCGCACCTCAGAGGGCACCGGCAGGCGATCGAGCACGACCGCGAGGGTGATCCAGAAATCGGCCGGCACGAATCGCGCCAGATGGTCGGACAGGTTCCTCGTCGCGACCGCACCGCTTGGCAGAGACTCCACGAGCGCCACCGCCTGGGCGACGCGCTCGAGGATGTTGTGTCGCGACAGTCTGCTCTGACGACGTGCCGCCCCCTCGTCAACGCGCGACACAGCTGCTCCAGAGTTCGTCAGCGTAGTCGTCCCAGGTCCGCGGGACGATCTCCCCGGCTTCGGCCACGAGTCGTGCATGGAGGTCGTCATCCGTGAGCAAGGAGCGCATGGCCTCGAACACCTCGGAATCGCTGCGCGGGTCGACCGTCAGGCACCCGCCACGCAATGCGATCTCCGCGATGCTGCCGTAGTCGGTCGCGATTACGGGCGTGCCGAGAACGAGAGACTCGGCGACCGGCAGGCCGAACCCCTCGTGAAGCGACGGGAAGACCGTGAAACGAGCACGGCGATAGATCTCCCAAAGCTCATCGTCGGGCACCGCCTTGCGCACCTGCAGCGGGCGACCACGGGCTATCAGCGCCCGCGCCTGATGATCGAAGTCGGTGCCCCACCCGCCGCCGCCGACGAACTCGAGGGTGAACTCGAGGCCCTCGCGCCACAGCTTTTCGGCGGCGAACAGAACGGTCCCGTGGTTCTTGCGCGGCTCATGACTGCCCACACAGAGGATGTGGGGGATGCCGTCTGCCTGCGGCATGTGCGCGCGATCGGCCGGAGCGTCGGTCGGTAGCTCGCACGTCACCAGCCGCGTGCCGACGCTCGCGTCGATGCCCACCGCGGTGAAGTAGCCGCGGAACTCCTCCGTGGCCGAACGGCTGATGCCGGCGAGCACGTCGCACTCGCGGATGACCTTGAGATAGTCGAGGAAGTCGGTGCCCGAGTGGCGCGGCAGCAGGTCGGGACTCGTGAGTGGGATGACGTCGTACACGATCGCGGCGACGCGGTTGCCCGAGAAACGCGCGAGTGCCTCGAGCCGTGACGCCTTGCGCGCGTCCGCGACCTCGGGAAGCACGAGCGTCGTCCCGACGGGAACGACGATGTCGCGCGAGACGGGACTATGCGATGCCGACATCACCTCGGAAGGCAGACCCCAACGGAGGACCCGCGCCTCCTCGCGCGAGGTGAGCACACGATAACCTCCGTCGCCGTCCCGCCACGCGACGAGCTCGAGCGTATGGCGGTGGGCCCAGCGCGGGATGGTCTCTCGCTCGACGCGCTGGATCCCGGTATGCCGGGACGAGGTGGCGCATCCGTGCACATCCACCACGATCGCGTCGGTCACAAGCCGCAGTCGGCTCGTCGACGGCGTAGCCCAGCGCACGCACTGAACGCTCCGGGCGAGCAGGGAATCCCGCAGTTCCGCCGGTGTGCCCGTGTCGCGCACATCGATCATGGCGTCCATGTCGTCGAAGCCGGGGAACGCACCTGCGATCGCCACGAATGCGAGCCAGAGGCGGTCGTCGGAGCGGTGTGCCACGATGTCGTCCACCATCGCCCAGAGCAAGGTGCGCAACTCGTCGAGTAGATCGAGTTCGGCCGGGGCAGGCTCGAGTCCCCACAGGTCAAGAACCTGCCGCATGCGGTCGCGCATCGCCTCAAGCAGCTCCCGCCGCCGTTCTGGCCCGTGCACGCGGCTAGCCCCTCGTGCTCCGACGAACGGCGCGCAGGGGCGCCGTCACCCTCCAGGACACGGTCGCGTGGGTACGCTCGAGCTCCGCCTGCAGTCGTTCCGTCTCATCGATGACGTACGCCCAGCGCTCGAAGTCGTGTCGTTCGAACGAGGCGATGCGCTCTTCGAGCTCACGGATCCGCGCATGGAGATCATCGGATGGCACGTCTGCGCTCATTCCGATGATCGTACGGGGAGAACCCTCATCATTTGCTGAGACGAGCATGGTCCTCCGCGAGCACATCGTCCTGCAGAGCGCCCGGCATCACCCAGAGGGCGTTGTCGAACAGCCCCCCGTCGACCGCGATGCGCACAGCTCCCGCTGCCTCCCCCTCGGGCCATTCCGCGCGTGAGATCACGAGCTGCGTGGGCGGCTGCTCATCGTCGCTGTCGAACAGCGGCAACGCACGAGGCGTCAGCCAGTACTGGTACGCGTTGCGCGAGACCGTGTCGCTGCCGCCGAGGCTCTCCGAGAGCCCACGGGTGTCGAACGAGATGTCGGCGCGCGGGTGCTCTTCGAGCACCCGGATGACGTCATGGCGCAACGTGAATGAGCCGTACCAGGCGTCGTACATGGGTCGGATGGTGCGGACCTCGGCAACGAGGCCGCTCGCGAGGAACACGGGAAGCAGCACGAGCGCGACGACGACCTGGCGGAGCTCGCCGCCGGCCCATCGCGATACGAGCAGCATGACGACCGCGACCCCCGCCGCCGCGATGGACGCCTCGACCCACGGCACTCGCGTCGCAGTCGTCACATCCGGCCACGGCCATTGGATGAGCCCGGCAACGCTGTTCGGCCCCCACCAGACGCCATCGCCCGTGGGGATCCGCGGGCGCACGATCAACACGAAAGCGCCCACGACCCCGACGGCGGCCCCGGCCCAGATCCAGGCGATGGGCGCGCGCACCCGCGCGGCGAGGACGACGATCCCGAGCTGCGCGAATACGAACAGGACGGTGTCGATATAGCGCCCGTACATGTAGATGTCGAGACGGAGATCGCCCCTCGCCATCGGCTCCGCGATCCAGACGACGCTGATGCCGAGAACCCCCACGAGGACGACGAGCGCCCACCACCCGAGTCCGGGGCGTCGCGACCGCACCTCGCCGACGGCTCTCCTGATCGTCACGATGACACCCAGAAGCGCCAGTGCGAACCATGCCGCGTAGAGGTACCAGAGCTGCCCGACCGTCGCCACAAACGCCGAAACGGGGTCAAGCGAGAAGAGACGATCGAGGCCTCGCTCCTCGCGACTCGTGGCAGCATCCGGGTACATCGGGTTTACGATGCCGCGATAGACGAGGAACGTCGGAACCGTGATGGCTGCCACCATGCCGACGCCGATCGCCGCGATCCGCAAACGCCTCCAGAACACGACGATGACGTAGAGCACGGACGCGACGAGGACCGGTGCCGTGCGCGCGTGGGTGATCACCAGCAGGGAGCTGACCGCGAGCAGCAGCAGTCCGCTGCGGGCATCGCGTCGCCGTGCGAGCCGCACTGCGAGGTATGCGCTCGTGGCGACGAGAAGCGCCATGAAGTTCTCGGCGAGGGCGAAGTTCGACATGACGAGCCGGCTCGGGGCGACCGAGACGGCGGACGCGGTGACGACGGCCCACGGACGACGCATGCCGAGCGAGGTCGCGAACGACGAGAGGGGCGCGATTACGAGGATTCCGCACGCGACCGAGAGGACGAGCGCCCCGAGATAGACGAGCTGCGGGTCGGACGTCACCCACCAGAGCGGCACGAGCAGGATCGACCAGCCGAGGTAGTAGGAGCTTCCCTGCAGGTCCGGGGTCGCACCGACGCCCGCGATCCGCTCAGCGTTGAAGAGGTAGCCGACCTCGTCGGTGTAGAAGACCGGCGATGTCGACCCCCAGGCGACGAAGACGTGGGCGAGGGACGCCACGACGATCGCAAGCGCGGCGACGGCCGTCGAAGCACCCCGCGGAACGCGCCGGACGGTCGTTCGGCGATCCGTCATGACCTCCCCGTTCTCTGCCGCGAGACGAGGTCCGCGATGAGATCCGCCTGAGCGAGCGAGCGCGCCTTGACCTCGGGCAGCCGCGTCTCGAGTCGGTCCTTCACTTCCGAGCGGGCCGCGGCGAGCGCCTCGAAGCGCTCGAGCAGGTAGGCAGGTTCCAGCTTGTCATGACCGAAGGCCCACTCGGCGGCGTCGAACATCTCGAGCACCTCCTCGTACTTGTGGCTCCATCCGATCACGAGGGTGGGCACGGCCATCGCAAGCGACGACACCATGGCGTGGAAGCGGCTCGCGACGAAGAGCTCGCAACGCCCGATGAGGTAGCGCAGTACCTGGGAATCAAGCTCACGATCGAGGAAGAGCACCCGCGACGGCTCGGCCACGCGCTGGAAGATATCGCGGCACAGCGGGAGGTCGTTGTTGTGCGTCTTGTCGGTGCCGGTTCGCACGCTGTGCGGCACGAGCAGCACCTTGCGTCCCGATGCCGTCATCGCATCGATGAATGCCACCATCTGAGCGACGTAGTCGCCACCGCGCGCGTCGACCTTCTTCGCGAGCACGACGCTTGGCGAGAGACCGACGACTGTGCCCTCGTCGAAGAACCCGAGGTCGAACCACGCCGATGCCTGAGCAGCCTCGCCGCCATCGAGCTCGAGCGAGAAGGCGTAATCCGCGCCCGCCACGAGGTTCCTGAGCCCGAGCCCTTCGGCGTAGTCATGCGTGATGCGCCCGCGCGTGACGAGCGTGTCGACCTTCCGGAGGAAGATGCGCGCTGCCGCGCGATTGATCGGATTGCGGAAAGGCCCGACCGCCTGGGCGCACTTGAAGACGGGGGTACGCACGTTGAGCGCCGGAAGGATCGACGCCACGTTGTAGAGCAGGAACTTCTCGCGGCCGTCGGTGAAGGTGATTCCGCCTTGATCGAGCAACGCCTGGCTCGAGGCGAGAGCACGGATCGCCGCCGAGCGCCGCCGGATGACGTCGCGCAGGGGCGGCAGGATCCGGTACAGCAGCGCGAGGAGGTTGATCGTGACTCCGAGCTGGCGAGGCGACGCGGGAACGATCTCCAGATTCTCGTAGCGGTTCTGGCGCCGGTCCTCCTCGGGGTACATCGAGAACAGTGTGAACCGCACACCCGGCACGCGTTCCGTCAGGGTCTGTATGGAGCTTTCGAGCATCGCGGACGCGCCCTTGTTGCCCGAGAGCGCTGAGCCGATCACCGAGATGTGCGGGGTGGTCATGAGACGGCTTCCTTCTGTGCAGGTGGGCGAATGACGAGATACACGAGAGCGAGCACGGCATCCGCGATCGTGCTGAGCAGCCGTGCGAGCAGCGAGATGATGACCGCCTGGGCGGGTTCGACCCCGACGGCGACGAGGAGCGCGAACGTCACCGCCTCACGCACGCCGAGACCGCTGGGCACGAGCACGGCGAGGATGCCGATGGCCCCGGCGAACGCATAGCTCGCTCCGAGGTACAGCCAGTCGGCCGGCTCGACGGGGATGACCGTCGCGGCGATCAGCACGAAGCCGATGCCGTTGATGATGCGCGGCACGATGAAGCCGACGAAGAGCGCGAGGCTCGTGCGGCGTGGCAGGAAGTACTCCTCGGGCAGAGGCTGCTTGAGCATCCGCCGGCTCGGCAGGTCGAGCACGCGGTGAAAGCTGCGCCGGTCGATGACGAGCCCAAGAGGGATGAGGGCGAGAAGCGGAAGGACCAGGAGCGCCACATTGTTCTCGAAGACCGCGTACCCGACGGTCGCCAGGATGATCACGACGCTCGGAACGATCGATGCCAGCTGGAGGAAGACGTTCTCGTAGATGAACGTGATGACGATGAGCACGCGGCTGTACCCGTTACGCCGCCCCCACTCGACCTTGTTGACGAGCGACCCGACTTGCCCCGGAATGTACTTGAGCAACCACGATGACGTGTGAAGCGCCATCGCCGCCCGTGCGGAGACCCGATGGTCCGGAGACAGGCGGTTGAGGATCGCCCCCCAGAGCAGCCCCGAGACCGGTACGGCTGCCGAGAAGACGACGACCGCGAAGACATAGCGCGCGTCGAAGCTCAAATGCTGCTCTTGGACCGCTGCCCAGTTGCGTGCGAGGGCGATCGCGAACAGCGCGGCGACGGCGACCACGACCACGACGGTCACCGTGGTGCGGATGACCTTGCGGGTGCGTGGCGAGAGCCGGCTCATCGCTCAGGCGAGGCGGTTGAAGCTGCGGAAGGTGTCGAGTTCCTTCTTCTGCGAGAACGGCACCTTTCCCTCGGGGTCGGCATACCCGACGGCGATGAGCATGATCACCCGATCCGACATCGACAACCCCAAGGTCTTCTGCATCTTCATCTCGAGGGGCTCGAAGTCGGGCCAGTTGATGACGCTCGAGCTGAGGCCGAGAGTCTCGAGCGCGAACAGGAACGACATCGCCGAGAGCGACGCGTCGATGTACGCGGCATGGCGATCGCGAGGGCTGAAGTAGCTCTCGAGCTTGCCCACGACCACGACGATGCTCGGGATGTTGTGCGCGTACCCCGCGGCGCCGAACGGTATGCCCGCGACGAGCTCGACCATCTCGGGGTCGTCGAAGACACGATATTCGTACGGCAGCCGGTTACAGGCGGTCGGGGCCTGACGCGCGATCATGAGGGCGCGGTCGATGTCCTCGCGCGGCACGGGCCGCTGCTCGAACCACCGCACCGAGCGCCGCTGGAGGGCGAGCTGCTCGAGCTCCTCGAACGTGATTCCCGAAAGTGCGCGCTTGGGATACGGGATGCGATCGGTCGCCGTCGAGAAGGCCTCGAGCGCCTCGAAGCGCGCGCGCGCGGCATCGACGACCACGTCGGCGGCGGTCACGGAGCGGAAGTACTCGACGAGCACGCTGTGCGCCCAATCGAGCTCTGCCTGCTCCATGGTGCCAGGCGCGATACGGCACTGGTCTACGGCCTCGGAGTAAAACTCGATCGTCTCGGCGATGTAGTCGCGCGCGAACACCGGCCGCCGCGGCCGCATGATGATGCCCTTCTCGAGTCGATGAATATTGCGCCGGAGCTCGACATGGGTGACGCGGTTACGTCGCTTGTTGCGGTAGTAGTCACGTCGACCGCGCAGCACGGCGGCCTGCTCGCGGTTGAACGTCAAGAAGGAGAAGAAGTAGAAGAAGTGCGTGAGGATTCGGCTGGACCCGAAGGTCTCGAGGAAGACGCGATTGACCGCCTCATAGCTCTTTCGGATCCACGTGATCGCGAGCAGGGTCTTGGCGGCGCGCTTCAGTCTCTTGAGCACGGGTACTCCGAGGTGTCGGGGAAGTCGTGAAGGTCATCGCGCGGCGGACGACGCCGAGACGCGGGGACCCCGACAGCATACCCGCCGACCGCACACGCGAGCCGGTATCGATGCACGGGCTCCGCGTTCCTCTCGGCGGACGCCGGTAGACTGACGCGGGCTCGCCGCCCGTCCGGACGACCCGCTCCCATCGACTCTCAATCCGAAGGACCTCCGATATGCCCCGCGCGCTCATCACCGGCATCACCGGTCAGGACGGCCTGTACCTCGCAGAACTGCTCGTCGGAAAGGGGTACGAGGTCTTCGGCCTGATCCGCGGCCAGAACAACCCGAAGTACGAGCTCGTCGAGCGGACCGTCCCGCAGGTGAAGCTCCTCACGGGCGATCTGACCGACTTCTCGAGCCTCATCCGCGCGCTCGAGACGTCGCAGCCCGACGAGGTCTACAACCTCGGGGCGATCTCGTTCGTCGCGTACTCGTGGGAGAACGCCCAGCTCACCTCCGACGTCACGGGCAAGGGCGTGCTCAACATCCTCGAAGCGACGCGCCTGTGGGCGGGCGACGACCTCGCGAAGGTGCGCTTCTACCAGGCATCGAGCTCCGAGATGTTCGGCAAGGTGCAGGAGGTGCCGCAGCGCGAGTCGACGCTCCTCTGGCCGCGTTCGCCGTACGGCGTCGCCAAGGTCTTCGGGCACTACATGACCATCAACTACCGCGAGTCGTACGGCATGCACGCTTCGAGCGGGATCCTCTTCAACCACGAGTCGCCCCGCCGCGGACCCGAGTTCGTGACGCGCAAGGTATCGCAGGCCGTCGCACGCATCTCGCTCGGCCTGCAGGACGACCTGACGATGGGCAATCTCGACGCGAAGCGCGACTGGGGCTTCGCGGGCGACTATGTCGACGCGATGTGGCGCATGCTTCAGCAGGACGAGGCCGACGACTACGTCGTGGCCACGGGCGAGACGCACTCGATTCGCGAGCTCCTCGACATCGCCTTCGACGAGGTGGGGGTCGCGGAGTGGGAGCCGCTCGTCAAGCAGGATCCGCGCTTCATGCGCCCCGCCGAGGTCGACCTGCTCATCGGCGACCCGAGCAAGGCACGCGAGAAGCTCGGCTGGGCGCCGCGCGTCGGGTTCGAGGAGCTCGTGCGGATGATGGTGCGCAACGATGTCGCCGAGCAGAAGCAACTCGCGAACCTCTGACGTCTCGCCATGACGCGCGTACTGATCACCGGGGTCTCCGGTCAGGACGGCAGCTACCTCGCCGACAGGCTCGTCGCTGAAGGCAGCGAGGTGCACGGCCTCGTGCGCTCGCTCGACGAGGACGCACGCGCTCTGCGCGATCGCCTCCCCGAGGTCGTGCTGCACGAGGGCGACCTCGCGGATACCGCGGGGCTCGAGGAGCTCGTGCTGCGCGTCGCGCCCGATGAGCTCTACAACCTCGCGGGCATCAGCTCGGTCGCGCAATCGTGGCGCGAACCCGTGCTCACCGGGCGCGTGACCGGGATCGCCTTCGCGGCGATCGCGGAGGCGGCGGCCCGCCTCCCCGGCGAGGTGCGCGTCTTCCAGGCCTCGAGCTCCGAGATCTTCGGCAATCCGCCGGTCAGCCCGCAGAACGAGTCGACACCACTCGACCCGACGTCTCCGTATGGCGCGGCCAAGGCGTATGCGCACCGGATGGCGCAGCTCGCCCGATCCCGCGGTCGCTTCGTCGCCACGGGCATCCTCTACAACCACGAGTCGCCGCGGCGCCCCGAGACCTTCGTCACCCGGAAGATCACGGCCGGCGTCGCGCGGATCGCGGCGGGTCGGCAGGACGCGCTCGAGCTCGGCGACCTCTCGGTCGAGCGCGACTGGGGCTGGGCGCCCGACTTCGTCGACGCCATGCTGCGCGCGATGCGCCACGACGAGCCCGACGACTACGTCATCGCCACGGGCGAGAGCCACTCGGTCGCCGACTTCGTCGAGGCGGCGTTCCGGGCTGCCGGCATCGACGGCGAAGGCCGCGTGCGCGTCAACCCCGATTTCATCCGTCCCGCCGAGATTTCACGTATGCGCGGCGACGCGAGCCGAGCGCGCAACGTTCTCGGGTGGAGGCCGACGGTCGGATTCGACGAGCTCGTCGCCCGCATGGTCGCCCACGACATCGAGCTCGTCGAGGCCGACCGGGGCGCAGACGCGTGACGACGCCCCGCGTGCTCGTCGATGCGACGGCGATCCCCGCCGATCGCGGCGGTGTCGGCCGCTATCTCGACGGCCTGCTCGCGGCGCTCGCGACCGATGACCCTCCGACGGTCGTCGCGCGACCGGATGACGCGCAGCGGTTCCGGGAGCTCGGCCTCCCGGTCGTCGTCGTGTCGCCGCAGCTCGCGCGAGCGAGCCGCCGCATCCTGTGGGAGCAGCTCGGCCTCCCGCGCATCATGAGGCGGGGCGGCTTCGACGTCCTGCACTCGCCGCACTACACGTTCCCGCTCTTCGGCCGTTTCGCGCGCGTCGTGACGATCCACGACCTCACCTTCTTCACCCTCCCGGAATCGCATTCGCGGCTGAAGCGGGTGTTCTTCCGGTTCTGGTTGCGACGGATCGCCCGCCACAGGATGCCGGTCGTTGCGGTGAGCGCGGCCACGGCACGCGAGTTCACCCGCATCCTCGACGCCGACGCCGCGCGCATCGTCGTCGCGCCGCACGGCTACGACCCCGAGGTGTTCCACCCGCCAGCGGATGCCGAGGTCGCGGCCTTCGCGCGAGCGCAGGAGCCCCCCGTGTCGGCGTGGATCGCCTTCCTCGGCACGATCGAGCCGCGCAAGAACGTTCCCGCACTCGTCGCTGCGCACGCGCGCCTCGGCGACGCCGCGCCCGCGCTCCTGCTCGCGGGCGGCCCGGGGTGGGACGCGGATGCCCCCGCCGCGATCGCGCGGGCGCGCGCGGAAGGGCGGGATGTGCGCGCGCTCGGCTACCTCCCGCTCGAGCAGCTCTCGGCCTTCCTCGGCGGTGCCGAGGTCGTCGCCTATCCGAGCCTCGGCGAGGGCTTCGGCCTTCCCGTCCTCGAGGCCATGGCCACGGGAGCGGCCGTGTTGACGACGGACCGGCTCGCGCTGCCCGAGGTCGGCGGCGACGCCGTCGCCTACACGGACGTCGACGCCGACGCGATCGCCGAGGCGCTCGAGCGGCTCCTCGGCGACGCCGCCCTGCGGGAGCGCCTGCGTTCCGACGCCCGCGAGCGCGCGACGCTCTTCACGTGGGCCGAGGCGGCGCGCAAGCACCGCCTCGCGTACGAGGCGGCGGCATCGTGAACGACGACGTCGTCGGCGTCGTCATCGTCGCCTATCGCTCGGCACCCGTCATCGGGCGCCTTCTGGAGTCGCTTCCCGCGTCGACGAGGCGATCCCTCGAGATCGTCGTGGTCGACAACTCGCCTGCCGACGACGGTCTCGCGGCCATCGTCGAGGCCACTCCCCACGCGCGGCTCCTGGCCGCGCGCGACAATCCCGGCTACGGGGGAGCCGTCAATCGCGGCGTCGCTCTGCTGGGCGAGACCCGCTGGGTCGTCGTGTCGAACCCCGACATCGTGGTCGCGCCGGGCGCCGTCGACGAGCTCATTGCGGCCGCGGGACGTCATCCCGACGCGGGGACGGTCGGCCCGCTCATCCGCGACCCCGACGGCACCGTCTATCCGTCGGCGCGCAACCTGCCCTCCTTGCGCACGGGAGTCGGGCACGCCGCCTTCGTGCGCGTGTGGCCGGCGAACCCCTGGACGCAGCGATACCGCAATGATCGCGAGGTCAGCGAGCGCGCGGCGGGCTGGCTCTCGGGCGCGTTCCTGCTCGTCGACCGCGAGGCCTTCGACCTCGTGGAGGGCTTCGACGAGGGCTACTTCATGTACTTCGAAGACGTCGACCTGGGTCGGCGGATGGGGCGCAGCGGTCGCCGCAACTACTACGTCCCGACCGCCGTCGTCGTGCACACGGGGGCCGAGTCGACGAAGCATGTGCAGCGCGCCATGATCATCGCGCACCACCGCTCCGCCTATCGCTTCCTCGCGTCGAAGTACGACGCCTGGTACCTCTGGCCGCTGCGGGTCGCGTTGCGTGCCGGCCTCGCCATCCGCGCTCGGCTGGCGCGCGGCTGAGTTCGATTAGGGTGTCAGCGTGATCCCCGCGCCGCCCGACCCGGAGGCCGGTCACGGACCCCGACCGCACGAGGCCCTGCCCGATGCGGTGCTTCCCGAGGCATCGGCGGAGGCGCCTGCGGGCATGACCGGACCGCCTGGCCCCCTCCTGCGCCTCATCCGCGATCAGCGCGTCGCGTTCCTCATCGTCGGCGGGATCAACACGGTCGTCGGCTTCGGTTGGTTCGTCTTCTTCGAGCTCACGGTCGGCCGCCTCCTCGGCGATTTCGGGTACCTCGCGACTCTCGCGTGCGCGCACGTCGCGAGCGTGCTGTGCGCGTTCGTGCTCTATCGACGCTTCGTGTTCCGCGTGCGCGGACACGTGCTGCGCGACCTCGCGCGCTTCGAGATGGTCTACCTCGTGTCGCTCGCGATCAACTACCTCGCGCTGCCGCTGCTCGTCGAGTTCGCGCATCTGCCGCCCATCGCGGCCCAAGCCCTCATCGTGTTCGTCACGACCCTCGTGAGCTGGTTCGGTCACCGCGGGTTCAGCTTCCGCCGCTCGGCGTCGGAGAAGGAGGAGCAGACGTGACAGCACGCGTCTCGATCGTCGTCCCCGCGTACCGCAATGCGCGCTACCTCGCTCGCACGATGGACTCCATCCTCGCGCAGACCTTCCGCGACCTCGAGGTCGTCGTCGCCGACCATGCGTCCGACGACGGGACGCTCGAGATCGCGCAGGGTTACGCATCCGACGCGCGCGTCACCGTGCTCACGACGGAGGCCGGCGGAGGTGCGGTTCGCAACTGGAATCGCGTGAGCAAGGAGGCGACCGGCGAGTTCGTGAAGCTCGTCTGCGGTGACGACCTCATCCATCCCGAACTCGTCGAAGCGCAGGTGTCGGCCCTCGACGCGGCCCCGAGCGCCGACCTCGCGGCGGCACGACGCGACATCGTCGACGCGGACGACCGTCCCGTCATCCGCGGCCGCGGCCTCGCGGGTCTCACGGGCCTCGTCGACGGGCGCGCCGCCATCCGCACGACCGTGCGCGCAGGCACGAACATCTTCGGCGAGCCGGGATGCGTGATGTTCCGGCGCGCCGCCCTCGAGCGGATCGGCTGGTGGGATGACCGTTTCCCCTACCTCATCGATCAGGCGACCTACACGCGCGTGCTGCTCGACGGCGACCTCGTGGCGGTCGACCGCTCGCTCGCGGCGTTCCGCGTGAGCGACTCGCAATGGAGCGTGCGGCTCGCGCGCTCGCAGGCTCAGCAGGCGATCGCGTACCACCACTGGCTGCGCGATGAGCATCCCGAGGTGGTGTCGCCCGCCGACGTGCGGCGCGGCGACGTCGCCGCGCGTGCGATGGCCGCTGCCCGGCGCGCGAGCTACCTCGTCATGGCGCGACGGATGAAGGCCGGCGCGTGAGGCGCGTCGGACGCTGGCTCCGCGACGAGTGGAGCCGCAGCGACCGAGGTCTCTACCTCGTCGTCGCGGTGATCAGCACGCTCCTCGCGGTCCTCTCGCTCGAGCTGTGGCGCGCCGACCTGCGCGTGCCCCTCGTCTACTGGGGCGACGCGCTCGCGATCGGCTCCCACTTCAAGACCGTCATGGAAACGGGCTGGTACGAGTCGAACGCCTTGCTGGGAGCGCCCGCGGGGCAGGTGTACCACGACTTCCCGACGGCCGACAACCTGAACTTCGTCGCCGCGAAGGTGCTCGGCTGGTTCACGACCGACTGGGCGCTCGCCGTCAACCTCTACTTCATCGTGGGATTCCCGCTCGCGGCGATCACGATGGTGTACCTGCTACGCGTATGCGGGGTGTCCAAGGGCATGACGCTCGCGCTCGCCCCCCTCTTCGCGATCGCCCCGTACCACTTCATGCGAGGGATCGGCCACCTCTTCCTCGCGTCGTACTTCATCGTGCCGCTCTCGCTCGCGCTCGTGGTGCACGTCCTGCGGGGCCGACGGATCTGGGGCTGGCGGCGAACGGGCGCGCGGTGGTCGCGCCCCTTCGGGCGCGGCGCGGGAACGCTTGCGATCGTCGCGCTCACGGCGACGGCGCAGACCTACTACGCGATCTTCTTCCTCGTGCTCCTCGCGTTCGCCGGGGTCGCCTCCTTCCTCGGTCGGCGTAGGCTGCGGCGATTCATCGGAGCAGCGGTCGCAGGCGTCCTCACCGCCGCAGGCATGCTCCTCAACATGCTGCCCGACATGCTCTACGCGTGGATCCACGGACCGAACCCCACGGGGCTCGAACGCGGCCATGCGGAGGCCGAGACCTTCGCCCTCAAGCTCGCGCAGCTGCTCCTCCCGTGGCCCGGCCACCGCATCGGGTTCCTGGCCGACATCCGGCATCAATACGACGAGAGCTACCCCAACCCCTCGGAATATCCCGCCCTCGGCGCCATCGCGGCGATCGGCCTCGTCATCCTCTTCCTCGTGCTCGCCTACGCAGCCACGCGACTCGGGGCCCGGCGCGTCGCGGATCGCCGCCTCCGGGCACGCGTGAACCTGCTCGGCGGGCTCGCATCGCTCGCCTTCGTCGCCTTCATCTTCTCGACCATGGGCGGCCTCTCGACCCTCATCTCGTTCGTCACGACGAGCCTGCGCGGCTGGAACCGCATGTCGATCTACATCGGCGCGCTCGGGCTCGTCGCCGTCGGCATCGTGCTCGACCTGGCCATCCGCGCGATCCGGCGGCGCGCGAAGATGGGCCGCGTCGGATCGGCCGTGCTCGCGAGCGCGACGGCGGCCGCCCTCCTCGTCGTGGGCTTCGTCGACCAGACGCCGGCCGACGCCGGAGGCGCATACGCGGCCACGGCCTCACGATTCCACGCGGATCAGACGTGGTTCGAACGCGTCGAGGAGGCCGCGGGCGACGGCGCGACGATCCTCCAGCTGCCCTACCAGTCGTTCCCCGAAGACGTCGGCCCGACCGGCATCCTCGGCTCGGAGGTCCTCGTCCCCTACCTGCACACGCACGGCATCGCGTGGACAGGAGGCGGGATCAAGGGGCGGCCGACCGCGGAATGGACCGAGGTGCTCGCGGCGCAGTACGACCCGGCCCAGATCGCGGCGATCGCCGCCGTCGCGGGGATGGACGGCATCCACGTGGATCGCGCCTCGATGTTCCCGGGGCCGCGCGCCGAACTCGAGCACGGCCTCGAGGCCGAGCTCGGCGCTCCCCTCGAGAGCGCGGACGGGCGCTTCGCCTACTACGACCTCGGGCCGATGATCGCGCGGCTCGCCTCGCTGCCGGCGGCCGAGCGGGATGCCGTGGCCGCACGTGCGACGAACCCCGTGACGATCGACGACCGCCGCGATTTCACGCGCGGTTTCGACGAGGAGGGCGCGGTCGAATCGCGACAGCGAGACTCCGACGCGACTCTGCGGATCATCAACGACTCGGATCGCGAGGTCGCGGGCCGTCTCGAGCTCTCGTTCCGGTTCGACCCGGCAGCGGGCACCGTGCCGGAGGCCCTCGAGGTCACCCTGCCCGACGGCCGCACCGAGCGGGTGTCGATCGTCGACGGCGCCGGCCGACTCGCGACTGATCTGACCGCCCGGCCGGGCGCGAGCACCGTGACGATCCTCGGGAGCGACGCGTCCGCACCCGGCTCGGCACCCCTCATCCTCGGGGCTCGCGGCTTCCGCGACGACGTCGTGGCAGACTTCGCGGCGTCCTTCGCGAGCACGCCGGGCTGAGCCCGCGACGGCGGAATCGCGAGATCCTCGCGTACCGCTATGATGACGAGGAACCCGGCACCGTCCCTCCGGCCGTGGTGGACGAAGGAGAACCCGAGTGTCGCAGTTCACACGCGACGTCGCCGTGGTCGGCGGCGCCGGTCATGTCGGTCTTCCGTTGGCGATCGCGCTCGCGGATCGCGGAGCGCGCGTCGTTGTCTACGACGTGAGCGAGCGCGCCGTCGAGACGGTCAACTCCGGCGTCGTGCCGTTCGCCGAGCCGGGAGCCCAACCGCTGCTCGAGAGGGCGCTCGTCGACGGTCGCATCACGGCCTCCACCGATCCGGCCGTCGTCGCGACGGCGGAGAACGTCATCGTCGTCATCGGCACCCCCGTCGACGAGCATCTCAACCCCGACCCGAACGCCATCCCGGCCGCCCTCGAGGCGTGCAGCGCGTACTTCCGCGATGGCCAGCTGCTCGTGCTGCGGAGCACCGTGTACCCGGGCGTGACGGAACTCGTCGAACGCATGATCTCGCGTCTCGGGCTCGACATCCCCGTCGCCTTCTGCCCCGAGCGCATCGCCGAGCACCGGGCCATGGAGGAGCTCTTCTCGCTCCCCCAGATCGTGTCGTCGCGTCGCGACGACGGACGCGCGCGTGCGGAGGCGCTCTTCCGCCTTCTCACCGAGAAGATCGTGCATCTCGATCCCGAAGAGGCCGAGCTCGCCAAGCTCTTCACCAACACCTGGCGGTACATCAAGTTCGCGGCGGCCAACCAGTTCTACATGATGGCGAACGACCGCGGACTCGACTTCGAGCGCATCCGGGCCGGGCTCACACAGGACTATCCGCGCGCACAGGACATGCCGGGCGCCGGCTTCGCGGCGGGCCCGTGCCTGTTCAAGGACACGATGCAGCTCGCGGCGTTCAGCGACAACGGCTTCAACCTCGGTCACTCGGCCATGCTCGTGAACGAGGGGCTGCCGCTCTACCTCGTCACGCGTCTCGAGAAGCGCTTCGACCTCTCCGACAAGACCGTCGGCATCCTCGGGATGTCGTTCAAGGCGGGATCGGACGATATCCGCTCGAGCCTCAGCTACAAGCTCCGCCGCGTGCTCAAGTTCAAGGCGAAGGCCGTCATCGGCACCGACCCCTATGTTCCCGAGGAGGTCGACGACACGCTCCTGCCCCTCGAGAGCGTGCTCGAGAAAGCCGACATCCTCGTGATCGCGACGCCGCATCCGGAATATCGCGATCTCACGACGACGAAGCCGGTCGCGGATGTCTGGAACCTGCTCGGCAGCGGAGTGGTCGTGTGAGCACACCGCGCGTCTCGATCGTCATCCCCGCGTACAACGAGGGCGACGCCATCGTCCCCGGACTCGACCGCATCGCGGAGGCCGTCGAGGCGGATGCCGAGGTGCTCGTCGTCGTCGACTCGCCCGACGACACGACGGTCGGCCCCGTGACGCGCTACGCGGTCGACCACCCCGAGTTCCGCGTCGTCGTCAACGATCTCGGCCGTGGTCCGGCACACGCCATCCGGTACGGCATCAACGCCGCTCGCGCACGCACGGTCGTCGTGACGATGGCCGATGGCTGCGACGATCCACGTCAGATCGACGACCTCGTGCTCCTCGTCGAGCGGGGCGTCGTCATCGCCGCGGCCTCGCGCTACATGCCGGGTGGCCAGCAGGTGGGGGGACCGCGGTTGAAGTCCTTCCTGTCACGCACGGCAGGCGTCACTCTGCAGCTCTTCACGAACGCCGGCACGCGCGACGCCACGAACTCGTTCAAGGCCTACGACGCGGAGTTCGTGCGCATGGTCGGCATCGACAGCCGCGACGGCTTCGAGATCGGACTCGAGCTCACCGCGAAGGCGCGCCGTCTGCGCCTCCCCGTCGCCGAGATCCCCACCATCTGGCTCGACCGCACCTACGGTCAGTCGAACTTCCAGTTGCGCAAATGGATCCCCAAGTACCTGCGGTGGTATCGGTTCGCCTTCGGCGGCCGACTCACGCCCGAACAGCTCGTCACGAAACTACAGAGGAAGTACGCATGAAGAAGAAGGTCGTCGTCACCGGTTCCGCGGGTTTCATCGGCGGGTACATCGTCGAGGAGCTGCTCGAGCAGGGCTACCGCGTCGTCGGCGTGGACAACTACTCGAAGTACGGGCCGGTCCGGAAGTCCTACGACGACCATCCGGACTACGAGCTCATCGTCGGCGACGTGCAAGACGTCGAGCTCATGACGAAGGTGCTCGCGGACGCCGACCACTTCATCGCGGGCGCCGCGCTCATCGGCGGCATCTCGTACTTCCACACCTATGCGTACGACCTCCTCGCCAAGAACGAGCGGATCATCGCGTCGAGCGTCGACGCCGCGATCGCCGTCAAGAAGGCGGGCGGTCCGCTCGAGAAGGTCACGTACATGTCGAGCTCGATGGTGTTCGAGTCGACCGACCGGTGGCCGAGCAAGGAGGGCGACGAGCGCATCGTTCCCCCGCCGCTCTCGAGCTACGGCTTCCAGAAGCTCGCGGTGGAATACTTCGCCCGCGCGGCGTGGCAGCAGTACGAGCTGCCCTACACGATCGTGCGCCCCTTCAACTGCGTGGGCATCGGCGAGAGCCGCGCGCTCGGCGACGTCGAGATCGACTCGGGCAACGTCAAGCTCGCGATGAGCCACGTCGTGCCCGATCTCGTGCAGAAGGTGCTCAAGGGCCAGGACCCGCTGCACATCCTCGGCACGGGCGAGCAGGTGCGCCACTACACCTACGGCGGCGATCTGGCCCGCGGCATCGTCCTGACGCTCGACCACCCGGCGGCACGCAACGAGGACTTCAACATCTCGACCGCGACCGGCCACACCGTGACCGAGCTCGCCGAGGTCATCTGGCGCAAGATCAAGGGCGCCGACGTCCCGTTGCGTCTCGTGCACGACCCCGCGTTCGAGCACGACGTCCAGAAGCGGGTGCCGGATGTCTCCAAGGCTCGGGAGGTGCTCGGCTTCGAGGCCACGACGAGCCTCGAGGAGATGCTCGACGAGGTGATCCCGTGGATCGAGGCCGCCGTGGCGGACGGGACCATCTGAGATGGAGCGCGGCCGCGTCGAGCGCGCCCTGAGCTTCCTGCGATCGCCGCGTGCGACGTGGTGGCTCGTGGGCGGCCTCGTCGCGGTCGGAACGCTCATCCGCATCCCCCAGCTCGGCCACGGGCTCGCAGAGGCGTACGCCTTCCGACAGACCCAGACGGCCTTCGTCGCCCGGGAATTCGCGCAGAACGGCATCGACCTCTTCCACACGCCGCTGCCGGTCTTCGGCCCGGGAGCCGACGTGCCGATGGAGTTCCCGCTCTGGCAGGGCCTCGCCGCGCTCCTCATGATGGCGGGACTACCCGCGGATGTCGCGGTGCGGACTCTCGCGCTCGTGTCGTTCCAGGCGTGCGCCGTGCTCCTCGCCCTCCTCGTGCGGCGGTGGCACGGCGCCGCGGCCGCGGTCGTCTCGGTAGCCCTCCTGCAGTTCCTGCCGTTCGGCCTCCTGTGGGGCGCGGCATCCCTCATCGACTTCTTCTCGGTCGCGCTCGCCCTGCTCATGGTCGTCGGGATCGACGCCTGGTTCCGCGAGGGCCGCGTCGGCTGGCTCGTCGCGGGCTCGATCGGCGCCGTCCTGGGCTTCCTCGTGAAGGTCACGACCGTGCCGAGCTGGGGCCTTCTGCTCGTCGTCTCGCTCGTGCTCATGCTGCGCGAACGGGGGTGGCCGGGCAGCTGGCGCCGGCTGCTCGCGGGCCTCGTCGGCCCGCTCGTGGGACTCGCCGCCGCCCTCGCCTGGACGGCGTACGCGGATCGCGTCAAGGCGTCCGATCCGCTCACGGGCTTCCTCACGAGCTCCGCCCTGCGTGACTGGAACTTCGGCAGCCTGCGACAGCGGCTCGACGCCGACGGCTATCTCACGATCCTCGGGCGCATCGGCGACGAGATCGCCGGTCCTGCCCTCTTCGGACTCGCCCTCGCGGTCGTCGCAGTGATCCTGCAGCCGCGATTCGAGCAACGATTGCGCACTCTCGGCTGGATCGCGGTGGCGATCTCCGGGCCGCTCGTGTTCTTCAACCTCTACGTCGTGCACAGCTACTACCTCATCGCGATCTATCCCGCGATCGTCGCCGCGATGGCTGTCGGTGCCGTCTGGCTCCTGCGGGCCCTTCCTGTTCGCACGTGGCAGCGCGCGGCCTTCGCCGCGCTTGCCGCCACCGTGCTCTTCGCGGGCACGGCCCTCACACCGCGAGGGCATTCGGACGTGTCGCAGTGGGCCATCGGCGCGCCTCGACCGGCGCTCGCGAGCCTGCTTCTCGACCAGACCCGGCCCGGCGACCTCGTCGTGATGATCGGATGCGACTGGGATCCGACGTTCCTGTACTACGGCGAACGCGCCGGGATGATGCTCCGCGGCCCGGATGCCGGTGACACGTGGTCGCACCACGACATCCGCGACTATGCCGTGCTGTACAACTGCCGGGACGGCGCTCTCGACCCCTCGGTGTATCTGCCCGCCGGCACGACCGTGCAGGCGACCGGGAGCTCGGGGTTCTATCGGCTCGTGACCTCCTGAGGACGGGTGATCATCGCGTGCTAGGGTCGGAAGCCGTGCTGGACTCTGTCGAACCCTGGGAGATCCCGCACCTCGTCTCCGTCGTGATCCCCGTGTACGGGGGCGAGCAGACGCTCGAGGGCGTCGTCGACGAGATCCTCGCGCTCGCGACGGAGCAGCGCACGCCCGACGGGTACCCGTTCCGCGTGACGGAGATCGTGCTCGTCTACGACAACGGCCGCGACGACTCGGCTCGCGTCATCCGCGAACTCGCCCGACGTCATCCGATCGTGCGACCGGTGTGGCTGAGCCGCAACTACGGTCAGCACGCCGCGACGCTCGCGGGGATGGCGTCGAGCGGGGGCGAGTGGATCGCGACCCTCGACGAAGACGGCCAGCACGATCCCGCCGACATCCCCGTGCTCCTCGACACGGCGCTTCGCGAGCAAGCGCCCCTCGTGTACGCCAAGCCGACCAACAAGCCCTCTCACGGCTTCCTGCGCAATAGCGCCTCGCGCGGCGCCAAGTGGGTGCTCACGCGATTCTTCGCGGGTTCCAACGCGAGGGACTACCAGAGCTATCGCCTCGTGCTCGGCTCGATCGGTCGCGGGGTCGCCGCCTACGCCGGCTCGGGGGTCTACCTCGACGTCGCCCTCGGCTGGGTGGCACCCCCCGCGGCGACCGCGCCCATTCGGCTGCGCGATGAGGGCGAGCGTCGCTCGGGGTACTCGGCTCGCCGCCTGTTCTCGCACTTCTGGCGCATGGTCATCACGAGCGGCACGCGAGGTCTGCGCTTCGTCTCGGCGCTCGGCGGCGTCTTCGCAGCCGTCGGCATCGCCGTGTCGATCTACATCCTCGTCGCACGGCTCACGGGCGACGAGGTCCCCGAGGGCTGGGCGTCCACGATCGTCGTCGTCCTGCTCTCGGCAGGCGCCATCCTCGTCGCCCTCGGGATCATCGCCGAGTACGTGGGCGTAAGCGTCAACATGTCGCTCGGACGGCCGCCGTACCTCGTGACGGGGGACCCCTCGGACGGACCCCTCGGTAGACGCCGCCCAGGCGCATGACGAGGGTCTGGATCGTCGGCCGCAGCGGCATGCTGGGCTCCGCGATCGCGCGGCGAGTCGCGCTGCACGACGGGTGGATCGACACGGCCGCCCCGCCTCTCCCCTGGCGGTCGGGACCGGATGCCGTGCGCAGCGCCGCGCTCGAGGCCGCGTCCGCACTGTGCGGCGAGGGGGGCCGAGGCCCGTGGGCGATCATCTGGGTCGGCGGCGCGGCCGTGACCTCGAGCGGGGAAGCGCAGGCGGATGCGGAGTTCGCGCTCCTCTCCGCAGCCCTCGACGGCATCGCGGAGGCGACGGCGCGAGACGCCGCTCACGGCGCGTTCTTCCTCGCATCGTCGGCAGGAGGCGTCTACGCGGGGAGCGCCGATCCACCTTTCACCGAGTCGACGACCCCCGTGCCCGTCTCGCCCTATGGTCGCCTCAAGCTCCGGTCGGAGGAGCTCGTACGCTCCGTCATGGGCGAGCTCGGCGTCCCGGTGCTCGTCGGTCGCATCGCGAACCTCTACGGGCCGGGCCAGCGTCTCGACAAGATGCAGGGGCTCGTCTCGCACCTCGCCCTCGCGCGCCTCACGGCATCCCCCGCCTCTGTGTTCGTGCCGCTCGACACCCTGCGGGACTACCTGTACGTCGATGACGCCGCCGAGCTCGTGCTCGCGGGGCTCCACCGCCTCCGGAGCGCCGACGGGCACGTGACGAAGATCTTCGCGAGCGGCAAGGGCACGAGCATCGCCGAGCTCCTCGGCCAGATGAAGGCCATCTCGAAGGCGCGGCCGCGTGTCGTGCTCGGCACCTCGCCCTCCGCGCGGCACCAGGCCCTCGACTTGCGCTTCCGGTCGACGGTATGGCCGGATCTCGACCGGCGGAACCCCACGAGCCTGCCCGAAGGCATCGACCGCACGCTCCGCGACATCGCTGCCCGCTTGCGGGAGCCCGATCAGCGAACGGCCGGGAGCTCCGCGAGGTAGCGTCCGTATCCGCTCTTGACGAGGGGCTCGGCGAGCTCGAGCAGACGCGCGTCGTCGATCCAGCCGTTGCGCCAGACGACCTCTTCGATGCAGCCGATCTTCTGGCCCTGGCGGGCTTCGATGACCCGCACGTACTCGGAGGCCTGCATCATCGACTCGAAGGTGCCGGTGTCGAGCCATGCCGTTCCCCGGTCGAGTACCTGAACGCGGAGCCGTCCGCGCTGCAGGTAGTGATCGTTGACGGCCGTGATCTCGAGCTCGCCGCGCGCGCTCGGACGGATCCCCCGGGCGATCTCGACGACCTCGTTGTCGTAGAAGTACAACCCGGGCACGGCGTAGTTGGACTTCGGCGTCTCGGGCTTCTCCTCGATCGAGATCGCCCGGTTCTCGCCATCGAACTCGACCACGCCGTAGGCCCGCGGATTCGCGACGTGGTAGGCGAAGATGAGCGCGCCCTCGAGGTCGGTGTTGCCCTGGAGCGAGCTTCCGAGAGTCGCCCCATGGAAGATGTTGTCGCCGAGCACGAGGGCCACGCTCTCGTCCCCGATGAAATCGGCTCCGATGATGAAGGCCTGAGCGAGCCCGTCGGGAGAGGGCTGAACGGCGTAGCTGAGCTCGATGCCGAGCGCCGATCCATCGCCGAGCAGCCGCTGGAACTGCGACTGGTCCTCGGGAGTGGAGATGATGAGGATCTCGCGGATGCCGGCCATGAGCAGCGTCGACAGCGGGTAGTAGATCATCGGCTTGTCGTAGATGGGCATGAGCTGCTTCGAGATGCCCTTGGTGATGGGGTAGAGGCGCGTTCCCGAACCGCCCGCGAGGATGATGCCGCGCATCAGTTCACCGCCCGCAGCGTCTCGTAGTACGCGAGACACTCGGCGTAGTCGGGCAGGAGCCCGCGCTCGGCCGCCTCGGCGAGGCTCGGTGCCTCGGCGTCGCGATCCGAGATCAGGAGCTCGTCATCGGCGAAGGGAAGCTCGAGGGCGAGCTGGGGATCCCGCGGGTCGATGGTGAACTCGCGTTCTGGTGTGTAGACGGTCGAGGTCAGGTAGCTCGCGATCGCGCCGTCGGTGAGCGCGACGAGCACGTGCCCGAGGCCCTCGGCGAGGTAGACGGCGCGCCGATCGACGTCGTCGATGAGCACACGATCCCACGCGCCGAACGTCGGCGACCCGACGCGCAGGTCGACCACGTAGTCGTAGAACGCCCCCGTCGGCGCGTGCACGAACTTGGCCTGACCCGGTGGGACGAGCGCGTAGTGCACGCCGCGCACGACGCCGCGTGCTGAGACGGAGAGGTTGCCTTGTCGCAAGTCGAGACGGTGCCCGACGGCCTCTTCGAGACGCTCGAAACGGTAGAACTCGAGGAACGAACCGCGCGAGTCGGCATGGATCACAGGCGTGAACTCGAACGCGCCCGGGACGGCCAGCTCTCGGAATCGCATCCGGGCAGTTTAGCAATCGAGGGGGCTCGTCCCGCCCCGGAGGCCGCCCCGGTAGGATTCGGGAGTAACCGGAGAACGGAGCATCCACCCCCATGCGCATCCTCGTCACCGGCGGAGCCGGTTTCATCGGCTCGAACTTCGTCCACCACCTGGTGGAGAACTCCGACCACACCGTGACGGTGCTCGACAAGCTCACCTACGCCGGCAACCTCGCCTCGCTCGAGGGTCTTCCGTCGGAGCGGGTCTCCTTCGTCCGGGGCGACATCGCGAATGCCGCCCTCGTCGACGAGCTCTTCGGCCGCCACGATGCCGTCGTGCACTACGCCGCCGAGAGCCACAACGACAACTCGCTGAACGACCCGCGCCCGTTCCTCGAGACGAACATCGTGGGCACCTACACCTTGCTCGAGGCGGCGCGTCGGCACGGCATCCGCTTCCACCACATCTCGACGGATGAGGTCTACGGCGATCTCGAACTCGACGACCCGCAACGCTTCACCGAGACGACGCCCTACAACCCCTCCAGCCCGTACTCGTCGACCAAGGCGGGCAGCGATCTGCTCGTGCGCGCGTGGGTGCGCTCCTTCGGCGTGCAGGCGACCATCTCGAACTGCTCGAACAACTACGGGCCCTACCAGCACGTCGAGAAGTTCATCCCGCGCCAGATCACCAACGTGCTGCGCGGCGAGCGTCCCAAGCTCTACGGCACAGGGGAGAACGTGCGCGACTGGATCCACGCCGACGACCACTCCTCGGCGGTGCTCACGATCCTCGAGAAGGGACGCATCGGCGAGACCTATCTCATCGGCGCAGACGGAGAGAAGAACAACAAGGAGGTCGTCGAGCTCATCCTCACCGAGCTCGGGCAACCCGCCGACGCCTACGACCTCGTGACCGACCGGCCCGGGCACGACCTGCGCTATGCGATCGACTCGACGAAGCTCCGCAGCGAGCTCGGCTGGGCGCCGCGCTATCGCGACTTCGCCGATGGCCTCGCCGCGACGATCTCGTGGTACCGCGACAATGAGGCGTGGTGGGCACCCCAGAAGGAGGCGACCGAGGCGAAGTACCGAGCCTCGGGTCAGGCATGACGCGCTATCTCGTCGCGGGGGCGGCGGGGATGCTCGGTCATGATCTGCAGAGGGCACTCGCGGGTCGCGACCTGCGGGCACTCGGCCGCTCTGAGCTCGACATCACCGACCGGGCGGCCGTGCGCGACGCGGTGCGCGACATCGATGTCGTCATCAACGCGGCCGCGTACACCGCGGTCGATGCCGCCGAGGAGCACGAAGACGAGGCCTACGCGATCAACGCGACGGGAGCCGCGAACCTCGCGCGCGCGGCGGCGGATGCCGGAGCCCGCTTCGTGCAGGTGTCCACCGATTATGTCTTCCACGGCGATGCCACATCCCCCTACGCCGAAGACGCGCCGCTCGACCCTCTGGGCGCCTACGGGCGCACGAAGGCCGCGGGCGAGCGCCTCGCCCGAGAAGCTCATCCCGCGCCCCACATCGTGCGCACCGCATGGCTCTACGGCGCGCACGGCGCGAACTTCGTGACGACGATGCTGCGTCTCGCACGCGAGCGCGAGACGGTCATGGTCGTCGACGACCAGCGGGGGCAGCCCACGTGGTCGCGCGATCTCGCATACGCGATCGTGGCTCTCCTCGATGCCGACGCCGCGCCCGGGGTGTACCACGGCACGTCCACGGGCGAGACGAGCTGGTACGGCCTCGCGCGCGCCGTCTTCGCGGAAGCGGGGCTCGACCCCGAGCGTGTGCGCCCCACCGACACCGCCTCGTTCCCGCGCCCCGCACCTCGCCCGGCGTACTCCGTGCTCGGGCACGGCGCGTGGTCGGCGGCCGGCCTCGCGCCGATCCGCGACTGGCGCGACGCGCTTCACGAGGCTCTCCCGGAGCTTCGGTCATGACGGAGCTCGTCGCGATCCTGGACCAGCTCGTCGCGCCGATCCCCGGCGGCATCGGCCGCTACGCGGAAGAGCTCACGCGGGAGCTCGTGCGCACGGCGCCGCCCAACGCGAGCGTCGTCGGGTTCGTGCCGTCATCGCCTCCCGACCGCTATGCGGAGGTCGAGGAGCGCGTGCCGGGACTCGCGCGGCTCGAGCGTTCGGTGCTGGACCGCCGCACCTTGGCGGTCGCATGGCGTCGCGGCCTCGTGGAAGCGCCCGCGCGCGGCATGGTGCATGCCATGAGCCTCATGGCTCCCCTCGTGGCACACGACCGTGTCCACTCCCCCGGCCGACAGATCGCCGTGACGATCCACGACGCGATCCCGTGGACGCATCCGGACACCCTCACGCGTCGGGGCGTCACGTGGCACCGCGCGATGGCCGCGCGGGCCCAGCGGCACGCCGACGCGATCGTCGTGCCGACGCACGCCGTCGCCGAGGAGCTCGCGCACTACCTCGATCTCGGTGATCGCATGCGCGTCATCGGCGGCGCCGTAGGATCCACCCTGCGCCTTCCGCCCGACGCGCCGCAGCGAGCCGATGCGCTCGGTCTCCCGCGACGGTTCGTGCTGAGCGTCGGGACTCTCGAGCCGCGCAAAGGCATCCCCGCGTTGCTTCATGCGATGGCGCTGCTTCCGGATGAGATCGAGCTCGTGCTCGTGGGGCCGACCGGATGGGGCGGCGTCAGCGTCGAGGATGCGGCGGCCGAGGCGGGCGTGTCCGATCGCGTGCATCTCGCGGGGCGCCTCCCGGATTCCGACCTCGCGATCGCCCTCGCCGCCGCCGAGGTCGTCGCGGTCCCCAGTCTCGCGGAGGGATTCGGGCTCCCGGTGCTCGAGGCGTTCTCGATGGGGACGCCCGTCGTGCACTCGGACGCCCCCGCGCTCGTGGAGGTCGCGGGCGGCGCGGGCATCGTCGTCGCGCGGGGCGACGACGCCGGCTACCCTGGCCGGCTCGCGGAGGCGCTCCGCTCGGTCCTCGACGACGAGTCCCTCGCAGCTCGCCTCGGCACGCTCGGGCGCGACCGCGCGAAGGCGTTCAGCTGGCGCGACTCGGCCGAGAAGGTCTGGCAGCTGCACGCGGACCTCTAGTTCCGACGCCTCGGCGCGGCGCGTCCCGTCGTCACTCGGGGGCGGGCGTCTCCGGCGGCCAGAGCAGATCGTGAACCGTCGCATGGATCGCGTCGTAGTCGGGGGCCTCGGGATTGACCTCGGGCGGCGTGAGGTCGTGGGAGACGACAGGCTGCGTCTTCGACTTCTCGGCGAGCTGCACGAAATAGGAGAGCATCTGCTGGGGGATGTCGGTGCGCACGACTTGCTTGCCTGCCGCCGCGATGTCGACGAAGTGCGTGAGAACGGTCGCGGGAGTGAACTGCTGGAGCATCGCCTCCTGCACCTGGCGCTGTCGCTGCATGCGGGCGTAGTCGGTCGTCGCATACCGCGAGCGCGCGTAGTTGAGCGCCGTAGCGCCGTCCATGTGCTGCTCGCCGGGCTCGAAGTACCCGGCGGGCGGAATCGAGTTGCCGTTCTCGTCCTCGTTCGACCCCCACGGCACGCGCTCGGACACCGTGATGTCGATGCCGCCCATGGCGTCGATGAGATCCGCGAAGCCCTGCATGTCGATGAGCACGTAGTACGGGATCGTGATGCCGAGCACCCCCTCGACGGCGTCGCGCATCGCTTCGATCCCCGGGCTCGAGTTGTTCTTCTCGGCATCCGGGTACAGGTAGGCCCAATCGAGCTCGCCGTAGGTGTAGAGGTAGTCGATGAGGCACTTGCTGCCGCAGTCGTAGCCGTTGGGCAGCACCTCGTAGAGCGGCGATCCCTCGACGAAGGGCACCTGCTCAAGGTTGCGCGGGATGCCGATGAGTGTCACCTGGCCGGTCTCGGCGTCGACGCTCGCGACCGAGATGCTGTCCGGCCGCATCCCCTGGCGATCCGGCCCCGCGTCGCCGCCGAGCAGCAGGATGTTGTAGCGGCCGTCGATCGGCGGTTGTGACGGCCCCTTGGCGAAGACGGTCTGGAGAAGGTCGATGCCCGCGCTCGCGGCGATCGCGCCGTACGCGGCGGTTCCGGAGACGGCCGCGAGCGCGACGACCGACAGGCCCGCTACGAACGCTCGCGCGCTCGGCGCCACGCGCACGAGCCGCACGAGGCGGAGGGTGTCGAAGGTCAGCACGATCCACAGCACGGCGTAGAACGCCAGCAGCACGACGCCCGCCACGAGCACCCACGTGTTGGTCGCGATGTCGAGCAGGATGCCGCGGGCGAAGACCGCGAGCACGATCGCGACGACGATGAGCGTCCAGAACACCAGGGTCGCGCCGAGCCCGAAACGACCGAGCCTCCGGTTGCCCGCGAGCACCTGCGCCGATCCGGGCACGAACAGGTTGAGCACGGTGAGCCACCACGCCCGCTTGGTCATGAAGGCCGTGTCGGTGCGATCGGGGTCGCGCAGCACACTCACCATGCTCAGAGCTTCTGCTGCAGCGCCGCGTTCTTCTCCGCCACGAGCGCCTCGAGCGAGGCCGCGTAGCCCGCGAGGCGCGCGCTCAACGCGGGATCGCCGGACGCGAGGATGCGGGTCGCGAGCAGGCCCGCGTTGCGCGCACCGCCGATCGACACCGTCGCGACGGGGATGCCCGCGGGCATCTGCACGATCGAGAGCAGGGAGTCGAGTCCGTCGAGCTTCGCGAGCGGAACCGGAACCCCGATGACGGGAAGCGTCGTCACGGATGCGAGCATGCCGGGCAGGTGCGCGGCTCCCCCGGCGCCCGCGATGATGACCCGCAGGCCGCGACCCGCGGCATCCGTTCCGTAGGCCACCATCTTCCGGGGCGTGCGGTGGGCCGAGACGACCTCGACCTCGTAGGGGATGCCGAACTCGGCGAGCGCCGTCGCGGCATCCTGCATGACCGACCAATCGGAGTCGGAGCCCATGACGACGCCGACGAGTGGGGTTCCCGCTACCTCAGGCACTCGGCCATGGTACGGGGCGGCGCTGGAAGAACCCCGCCGCGGCGCGCCCCTGCCTTCACCCGCACGAGAGGCGAACCGCTCAGTCCTGGAAGAAGGCGGCGGCCGCACGGGCGCGGGCGACGACATCGTCGAGCTCGTCGCCGACGGCCGTCACGTGGCCGACCTTGCGACCCGGACGTGAGTCCTTGGCGTAGGAGTGCAGCTTGACCTCGGGGCGGTCGGCCATCGCGCGGGGGTAGCGGTCGGGCATCCGCTCGCCCGACGGCCCGCCGAGGATGTTGACCATGACGCTCACGGGCGCGAGCGGCGCGGGGTCGCCGAGCGGCAGGTCGAGCACGGCACGCAAGTGCTGCTCGAACTGGCTCGTGACGGCGCCGTCGATCGTCCAATGGCCCGTGTTGTGCGGCCGCATCGCGAGCTCGTTGATGAGCAGACGGCCGTCGTCGGTCTCGAAGAGCTCGACCGCGAGCACGCCCGTGACGTCGAGCTCGGTCGCGATGCGCTCGGCGAGAGCGCGGGCCTCCGCCGCGAGCACGCCGGCGCGCGGAGCCGGGGCGAAGACCTCGGAGCACACGCCGTCCTTCTGCACCGTCTCCACGAGGGGCCACGCCGCGAGCTGACCCGACGGCCGCCGTGCGACGAGCTGCGAGAGCTCGCGCCGGAACGGCACGAACGCTTCGACGAGCAGACCCTGCTCGGCATCCGCGAACCAGTCGTCGGCACCGGATGCCTCGCGCACGACCCGCACGCCCTTGCCGTCGTAGCCGCCGCGCGGTGTCTTGACGACGGCAACCCCGCCGTGGGCCGCGAGGAACGCGCCGAGCTCGCCGGCATTCGCCACACGAGCCCACTCGGGCACGGGGGCCCCGATCGCCGAGAGACGCTCGCGCATGACCGTCTTGTCTTGCGCGACGGCGAGGGCATGCGGCCCCGGATGCACGCGAACGCCTTCGGCGACGAGCGCGGCGAGGACGTCTTGCGGCACGTGCTCGTGGTCGAACGTCACGACGTCGACGTCGGCCGCGAAGGCGAGCACGGTCGCCGCATCGTGATAATCCCCGACCGCCGTCGCAGCAAGCGCCGCCGAGCTGGCCTCGGCCTCCGCGAGCACACGGAGTTCGATACCGAGCGCGACCGATGGGGGGATCATCATCCGGGCCAGTTGCCCGCCGCCGATGACGCCGACTCTCACCGCTCCAGGCTACCGGTGCCGGCAGGATTAGGATGTTCCGGTCACCCCCGAGGAGAGGCTCCCTGTGCTCGATCGACTGAGCCGGCTCGTCCGGTGGGGGTGGAGCACCCTCATCCGCTATGCGCTCAAGTTCGGCGTTGTCGGGCTCGTGGGTTACGTCGTGGACGTCGTGCTCTTCAACGCCTTGCGCCTCGGGCTTCTCGGCGACGAGCACGTCTGGCAGGGGCCGCTCGGCGCGAAGATCATCTCCGTCACGGTGTCGACGCTCGTCACCTGGTTCGGCAACCGCTACTGGACGTTCCGCGAGCACCGGCGCAAGAACTTCGTGCTCGAGCTCTTCGAGTTCGCGGTCGTGTCCGTCGGCGGTCTCCTGATCGCGCTGTTCTGCCTCTGGGTGTCGCACTATGTGCTCGGGTTCACGTCGCTGCTCGCCGACAACATCTCGACGAACGTCATCGGCTTGACCCTCGGCACGGCGTTCAGGTTCCTCATGTACCGCTACTGGGTCTACGGCCACCACCGCAAAGACGGCCTCACGGCGCGCCAGCACAAGGCGGAGGCGGCCGCACTCGCGATCTTCGAAGACGAGGAGGCGGCGAGCGTCACCGCCGAGAACGATCAGCGGCGGCCGAGCCCCCGGTAGTCCCACCCCGCCGCACGCCAGCTCGCGGCGTCGAGCACGTTGCGGCCGTCGATGATGCGCGCGGATGCCACGGATGCCGCGAGCGACACCGGGTCGAGCTCGCGGTAGTCGCGCCACTCCGTCAGCAGGATCACGAGATCCGCGTCAGCGGCGGCCTCCGCCGCGTCGAGACGGTAGTCGAGGGCAGGGTTGGCCCGCCGCGCCGACTCGATCGCCTGGGGGTCGGTGACCCGCACCTCGGCGCCCGCGTCGTGCAGACGTTGTGCGATGTCGAGCGCGGGCGAGTCTCGCACGTCGTCGGAGTCCGGCTTGAATGCGAGGCCGAGCACGGCCACCCGGCGCCCCGTGAGGGAGTGATCGAGCAGCTCCTCTGCGAGGGCAACGACCCGGTCGCGACGACGCAGGTTGATGCGATCGACCTCCCGCAGGAACGCGAGCGACTCGCCCACTCCGAGCTCCTCGGCTCGCGCTTGGAACGCGCGGATGTCCTTCGGCAGGCAGCCGCCGCCGAATCCGACGCCGGCGTTGAGGAACCGGCGTCCGATGCGCGCGTCATGCCCGATGGCATCCGCCAACTGCGTGACGTCTGCCCCCGCGACCTCGGCGATCTCGGCCATCGCGTTGATGAACGAGATCTTGGTCGCGAGGAAGGCGTTCGCGGCGACCTTCACGAGCTCGGCCGTGGCGAGGTCGACGACGATGCGCGGCATCCCGTGCTCGAGGATCTCGGCGTACACGGCGTCGAGCGTTCCCGCCGACGCGTCGTCGCCGTCGCGGATGCCGTACACGAGACGATCCGGGCGCAGGGTGTCCTGAACGGCGAACCCCTCGCGCAGGAACTCAGGGTTCCAGGCGAGCCGACCGCCGGCGGCGTCGACGCGCTCGGCGACCGATGCCGCGGTGCCGACGGGAACCGTCGACTTGCCGACGACGAGCGCACCCGGGGCGATCACGGTGAGGAGCGTGTCGAGCGCGGAGTCGAGGTAGCGCAGATCCGCCGCACCATCGGGGCGCTGCGGCGTACCCACGGCGAGGAAGTGCACCTCGGCGTCGGCCGCCTGGCGCGCATCCGTCGTGAAGTGCAGCCGGCCGCTCTCGATGCCCGCAGCCAACAGCTCGGGGAAGCCGGGCTCGAAGAAGGGCGCCCGCCCGGCCGCGAGGGCCGCGACCTTCTGTTCGTCGACGTCGACGCCGACGACGTCGTGGCCGATGCTCGCCATGGCCGCGGCGTGCACGGCACCCAGATACCCGCAGCCGAACACTGAGATGCGCACTGTACGACCCTAGCGGTCACACGGTGGCCTCGGCTCAGCGGTACCCGAACGCCGTCGTCTCGTCGGGCGGTCGCGACTGCTCTTGCTGCCGGCGCGTCGCGACGGGGTTGACCGAGAGCTCCATGAGGTCGTTGAGCGTCGCCTGCACGAGCGCCGCGCCGGGCACGTCGCGCAGCACGACGGGCCTCTCGAGGCCCGTGTTGATGAGCACATCACCCGAGCCGAACATGGCCTGGAGCCCGTTCTTGCGCACCGTGACGTCGTAGCCCCGGCTGTGCAGGAGCTCCTGCCGGGTGCGCACGAGGATGCCGCCCCGCAGCACGATGCGACGCGTCGTGATCGTGTAGTTGCGGCCGAGCCATGCGATGAGCGGGAGCAGGAAGCCCAGGATCGCGACGAGCACCGCCGCCGCGAGCACGGCCCAGTTCTGCCACGCCTCGGGCAGCGTGCCGCCGAAGTAGCCGAGCGCGCCGGCATCCGCGACGAGCACGAGGCACGGCCAGAAGAGCACGCGAGCATGCGAGCGCACGCGCGCGACGACGGCCTCGGGCTGCACCGCGCTGGCGCCGCCAGAGGCACCGCTGGGCGCCGCGTGCGTCATGCTCCAGTTCTAGCGGACGTGCGTGACATCGCCCGCCGCGACAGACCGGCGGACGCCGTCCCGATCCGCGACGACGAGGCGCCCGTCGTCGTCGAGGTCGATGGCCGTCCCGTCGAGGTCGACGCCGTCGGGCAGCTCGATGCGCACGATGCGGCCGAGGGTGAGGCACACGCCCCGGGCCTCGGCGCGGATGCCGGACGCTTCGGCATCCGCCCCCGCCGCGAGATAGCGCGCGAGGCGATCGCGGAGGCCCTCGAGGTAGGCGGCGAGCACGGCATCCTCGAGCGCATCGTCGACGAGCGCACCCTCGACCGCGAGCGAGGTGGCGGTCGGCACGGGCAGCTCCTCGGCCGTCATGCGCGTGTTGAACCCCGAGCCCACGACGACGCCCGTGCCCGTCGGCAGCAGCTCGGCGAGGATGCCGCAGATCTTGCGCCCCTCGACGAGCACGTCGTTCGGCCACTTGAACCCCACGGAGCGGCCCGGCAGCGCCGCCCGGATCGCCGCCGCCATCGACACGCCCGCGATGAGCGGCACCCAGCCGAGTCGATCCGGCGCGGGCGCGGAACCGTCCGGCAGCCGCGGGCGCAGGAGCACGGATGCCGCGACCGCCGCACCCGGCGGCGCGTTCCAGGCGCGCCCGAGCCGACCCCGCCCCGCGCTCTGGTAGCGCGTGAGCATGACGGTCATGTCGTGCATGCCCTCGCGGTCGGCGCGGGCCGACAGCTCGGTGTTCGTGGAGCTCGACGACGCCACCTCGTAGAGGGCCCCCGCGATACTCCGGCTCCGGTCGAAGCTCATGCTGGGAAGCCTAGGATGTCGAGCATGCCGTCCGCGCGAGCAGCCCGTCCCGGGCGCGTCCTCGTCGTGACGCCCACCTACGACGAGGCCGACAACCTCGAGTCGACGATCGCCGCGTTGCGCTCTTCGGGCGCCTCGTGCGACATCCTCGTGGTCGACGACGCGAGCCCCGACGGAACGGGGCAGCTCGCGGAGCGGCTCGCGGCATCCGACCCGAGACTGCATGTGCTGCACCGCACCGCGAAAGACGGCCTCGGGCGCGCCTACCTCGCGGGGTTCGCGTGGGCACTCGAGCGCGGCTACGACGTCGTCGTCGAGTTCGATGCCGACGGCTCGCACCCCGCCGACGCCCTGCCCGCGATGCTCGCGGAGCTCGAGGCGGATGCCGCGACGGGTCTCGTGATCGGCTCGCGGTGGGTGCCCGGCGGCCGGCTCGTCGACTGGCCCGCCTACCGCCGGCGCTTGAGCAAGGCCGCGAACGCTTACGCGCGCGTCATGCTGCGCCTTCCCGTGCGCGATGTCACGGCGGGCTACCGCGCCTACCGTGCGGAGGCGCTCGACGAGATCGCGCACCAGGTCGTCGACTCGCGCGGCTACTGCTTCCAGATCGACCTCACGATCCGCACGCACGATGCGGGCTGGCGCATCCGCGAGGTCCCCATCACCTTCACCGAGCGCCGCGCGGGCACGTCGAAGATGAGCGCGAGCGTCGTCGTCGAGGCGATGTGGCGGGTCACGGTGTGGGGCATCGCGCGGCTCATCCGCCGTCCGCGTCCCCGCGGCGCCCAAGGGACGACCCCCGGTTTTGTGGGATCGCACAAACCCGTTCCCCGGGAGGGTGACGGATAGGCTGAACGCCGTGACCGACGAGACCACCGCCCCCGACCTCACGACCGCCGGCAAGCTCGCCGATCTGAAGGCCCGCTATCACGAGGCCGTGACGGCGAGCGGCGAGGCGGCGATCGCCAAGCAGCACGCCAAGGGCAAGAAGACCGCACGTGAGCGCATCGAGGCGCTCCTCGACCAGGGATCCTTCGTCGAGCTCGACGAGTTCGTGCGCCACCGCACGCACGCCTTCGGCATGGAGAACAACCGCCCTTACGGCGATGCCGTCGTCACGGGCACGGGAACCATCCACGGCCGTCAGGTCGCCGTGTACGCGCAGGACTTCACGATCTTCGGCGGCTCGCTCGGCGAGGTCGCGGGCGAGAAGATCATCAAGGTCATGGAGCTCGCCCTCAAGACGGGCGTCCCCATCATCGGCATGCTCGACTCGGGCGGCGCTCGCATTCAGGAGGGCGTCGTCGCGCTCGGCAAGTACGGCGAGATCTTCCGGCTCAACACCGCGAGCTCGGGCGTCATCCCGCAGATCTCGATCATCCTCGGGCCCGCCGCGGGCGGCGCGGTCTACGGGCCGGCGCTCACCGACTTCGTCATCATGGTCGACAAGACGAGCCAGATGTTCGTCACGGGGCCGGATGTCATCCGCACCGTCACGGGCGAGGACGTCGGCATGGAGGAGCTCGGCGGCGCGCTCACCCACAGCCAGCGCACGGGCGTCTCGCACTACCTCGCCTCCGACGAGGAGGACGCGCTCGACTACGCGCGTACGCTCGTGAGCTTCCTCCCCGACAACAACCAGGCGGAGTTGCCGGTCTACGACTCCGAGACAGAGCTCGAGATCAACGACTCGGATCGTCGACTCAACACGATCATCCCCGACTCCCCCAACCAGCCCTACGACGTGCTCGAGGTCATCGAGCGCATCGTCGACGGCGGGGACTTCCTCGAGGTGCAGCCGCTCTTCGCCCCCAACATCGTCGTCGGCTTCGCGCGTGTCGAGGGCCGCTCGGTCGGCATCATCGCCAACCAGCCCAACCAGATGGCGGGCACCCTCAACATCGACGCCGGCGAGAAGGCCGCGCGCTTCGTGCGTTTCTGCGACGCGTTCTCCATCCCGATCATCACGATCGTCGACGTGCCGGGTTACCTGCCCGGCACCGACCAGGAGTGGACGGGCGTCATCCGCCGCGGCGCGAAGCTCCTGTACGCCTACGCCGAGGCGACCGTGCCGCTCGTGACGGTCATCACGCGCAAGGCCTACGGCGGCGCCTACATCGTCATGGGCTCGAAGCAGCTCGGCGCCGACCTCAACTACGCGTGGCCGACGGCCGAGATCGCCGTCATGGGCGGCCAGGGCGCGGTCAACATCCTCTACCGCAACGAGCTGCGGGAGGCCGAGGCCGCAGGCAAGGACGTCGCCGAGGTGCGCACGCAGCTCGCCAACGAGTACACCTACAACGTCGCCTCCCCGTTCCTCGCGGCCGAGCGCGGCGAGCTCGACGGCATCATCGAGCCCGCAGCGACGCGCCTCGTCATCATCAAGGCCCTGCGCGCCCTGCGCACGAAGCGCGCGGCACTGCCCGCCAAGAAGCACGGGAACATCCCCCTGTGACCGAGACCGACCCCGCTTCGCTCACCGACGCCATCCGCGTCGTCGGGGGCAGCCCCACGCCCGAAGAGCTCGCCGCGGCGACGGCCGTGCTGCGAGCCTCGCTCGACGAGCTCGCGGGCATGCACCGGCGTTCGCAGCGCACACCGACGCGGTGGGAGCGCGAGCGGCGGGGGCTGCGGCAGCCGCTCGAGCCGGGCGGATGGAGCCGCTGGGCTCGCTGACGATCGCGATGGTCGTCGCGCGGATGCGCCACGGATTCCGTCGCGCCCCGTCGAAATCGCGCCCGGATTCACGCCGAATGGGTGTTTGTCCCCCGTTTTTTGACGCCGCATCCGAGGGAATCGGGCCTGTCACCCGAAAATGTACCCCGAAAGTCCCCCTAAATGACGACTTTCTGACTTGCTCTTACGCGCACATACTTGTGTACTAGCAGGTGTATCTCATCGAGTTACACAGCATCACCGGTCGTCTAGGGTAAGCAGACCGATGATGTGGGGGCGAGTCAGGGCGATATTCGGGTTGTCGCCCTGACTCGAATCTTGCGAGGGGCTGGACGTTCTGTCCGGCCCCTCGCTCCATTTCCGGCGTGCTTTCGCCTACTGCCCCGACGAACGCGGGATCTCGAGCCACAGCTCGACCTCGTCATCGGGCTCGCCGCCGAGCAGCGTGACGGATTCGTCGTCGACGCTGCGGAGCCCGACGACCGTCACCGCGACCTCCGACCCTTCGGGAACGGTGCGCGCGATGACGCGGTCGGCCGTCGTCTCGCGCAAGGCGAGCGCGAGGCGGCCGAGCACGCGATCGAGCTCGGGCTCCGAGAGCTCGTCGATGCCGCCCTCGTCGAGCAGGGTCACGCTCGTGCCGCGGCGCCGCGCGAGCATGACCTGCTCCCGCACGGCGTCGTTGAGCAGCTTGCGGCCGCGGATCTCGTCGCGGATGGCGGCCTCGAGGTGCAGGCACTCGGCGCGTTGCGAGGCTGTCAGCTCACCGCCCGAGGAACGGATCGTGCGCAGCATGGGGAGCGCCATGACGCTCGTCTGCCCGAGCCGGAACTGGCGCTCGTTGAGGTGGGCCTCCTGCGCCGCCTGCCACTCGGTGGCCTCGCGCTCGGCTGTCGCGAAGCGCTCCGAGTCGCGCGAGGCCTTCGCGAGCGTGTTCGTGAGAATATGCGCGACGCCGACCCACGATGCCGAGCCGATGACCCCGATCGTGCCGAGTGCGCCGGGTCCCGCCCAGAAGAGCGTCTGCACGACGAGGAAGATGATGCCGGCCCATGCGAAGCCCGGCCGCAGACGCACGGCCGTGATCGTCATGAGGGTGCCGATCGCCGCGACGTACCACGTCGCGTAGCCGTTGCCGCCCGGCCGCATCGGGTCGAGGACCGTCGTGATGAGGGGCGGGAGCGCGACAGCCACACCGAGGGCGAACGCCGCGAGCCACACCGGCATCCGCGTCTCCCTCGTCGGCCACAGGGCGGCCGTCGTGACGACGGCGTAGAGCAGCATGCCCGCGATGACGGCACCGGGCACGCTCGCGTACGGGAAGGTGAGCGAGTATCCCGCGAGCACGAGGTGATAGCCCGAGAACACCGCCGCGAGCGCGACGATGAGCAGGCGAGGAACGCCGATCGTCATCGTGGCGCCCCCTTCGGTGCGGGCCAGTGCAACGACACGACCGTGCCGTGCCCGACGGCCGTGTCGATGACGGCGACACCCCCGACACTCGCGACCCGCTCGAGGATCGACACGCGCACGCCGAGCCGCTCCGTCGGCACGGCATCCGGGTCGAAGCCCGCTCCGTCGTCGCCGACCTCGACGACGAGATCGTCGGCTCCCCCGCGTACGACCGCCCACCGCCGATGCGCGGGCCCCGCGTGCTGCAGGCTGTTGACCATCGCCTGCACGGCCGCCGAGTAGACGGCCTCGGCGACCGCGACGGGGATGCGTCCGGGCCGCACGCCGTCGGAGTCGACGAAGACAGGCTCCGAGAGGGCGCCTGCGGCATCCGCGATGCGGTTCGCGAGGGCCGCGATCGAGATCTCGGCGTCGCCCTGCGGCGCCTCGGAGACCGCGTCGCGCAAGTGGCCGATCGCGTTGCCCGCCATGAGGGCCGCGAGCTCCTTCGCCTCGGCCGTCTCGGCGCGCGCCGCGGAGAGCAGCGTCGTCAGCACGCTGTCGTGCACGATCGCGTCGACCTGCACGCGTTCCGCCTCGGTCGCATGCTGACGAACAGCATGCCCGTAGCGCTCGAGCGCCGTCGCTTGCGCACGGTCGACCGACGAGGCGGCGTTGCGCAAGATGGCCGTGATGATCGTGATCGCACCGCCGAGGATGATGGCGTACACCGAGTCGAGCACGGCCTGCGTGATCGTGACGCCTCCCCCGGGCGGCGTGATGCGGATGACGCCGTAGACGAGCGGCACGACGACGACGTAGGCGGTCGCGAGCCGGATGCCGAGGCCGACCGTCGCCATCGCGGTCGCGATCGTGAGCGTGTAATAGAGCCAATAGCTCGAACTCGGCGCCTTCGCTGGGTCGATGACGGCGAAGGGCCAGCTCACGAGCGCGATGAGGTAGACAGCCGCGAAGGCGACGTGACCGATCCGCAGGCCGCGGTCGATGACCGAGGCGACGCCCGTGAAGGCGAGGCTCGCGACGAGCGACCCCACCATGACGACCGACCACGCGAGGTTCATGTTGGGCAGCTGGTCCACCATCGCGGGGATCGACTGCAGCATGAATGCGACGCCGAAGCCCGCGGCCGTGCGCGCGATCGCCGTCGTGACGCGCACGAGGCTCAGCGGATTGCGCACGGGCCTCCCGCGGGGAACGGATGCGAGGGCCGCGCGCGCCGTGTCAGCCATCGCCGTCGGGGTCAAGCCCCGGCAGGATGCCGTCTTCCACCGCGCGACGCAGGAGGTCGACCTTCGTGGGCGCCGGCCGCCCGACCTCGACGTACTTCGCGCGGATGCGGTCCAGGTACTCGCGCGCCGTCGAGTAGCCGATGCCGAGCTGCTCGGCCGCGAGCTTGAGCGGCAGGCCCGAGGCGTACAAGTGCAGGATCTCGCGTTCACGACGCCCGAGCTCGGCTTTCGCGAAGTCGCGATCTGCGTCGATCGCGGTCGCCCACTCGAGGTTGTTGAGCACCTCGCCGCGCGCGACCGTCGCGGCGGCCGTCACGACCGTGCGCATGGACGCCGACTTCGGGATGACGCCCGCCGCGCCCGCCGCGAGCGCCTCGCGCACGAGGTCGACGCGATCCGCGATCGAGTGCACGAGCACGGGGGCGCCGATCGCCTGCACGCTCTTGACGTTCTGCGTGACGCTTGAGCCGTCACCGAGCGAGAGGTCGAGCACGACGACGTCGACCTCTCGGCCCGCGAGGCCCTGGATGAGCTCCGAGACGTTCGACGCCGCGAGCATGAAGTCGTGGCCGGCCTCGACGAAGGCCGCCTTGAGCCCGACGCGCACCGATTCGTGGTCGTCGACGACGGCGACGCGCGCGGGGCGCACCTCGACCTCGGGCTCCGGACGATCGATCACCGTGCTCATGCTGACTCCCGCTTCGCGGCGGCACGCCGCCGAGGCTCATGGTACTTGCTGCGCCGCGCGAGGCGCGGGTCACTCGCGCACGAACGCGCCGACCGCCTCGACGTGGTGCGTGCTCGGGAACAGGTCGAAGGCGCGCAGGCTCGTGAGGCCGTAACCGAGCTCGGCGAGCACGCCCGCGTCACGCGCGAAGGCCACGGGGTCGCACGCGACGTACACGAGCTGGGCGGGGCGCACGGCCGCGAGCGCCTCGAGCACGGGACGGCCTGCGCCCGCACGCGGCGGGTCGAGCACGACGGTCGCCGCCGCGAGCCGGGCGCGCTCGCTCGCGGACGCCTCGCCGAGCGAGCGCACCCAGCGCTCGACGCGCGCCGTGACCGCCTGTGCGCCGATCCACTCGGCGAGGTTCTCCTGCGCATGCTCGGTCGCACGCGCATCCGACTCCACGGAGGTGATGCGCGTCGCGGGGCCGAGACGGTCGCCCACGGCGGCGGCGAGCAGCCCGACGCCGCCGTAGAGGTCGAGGTTGGCCGCTCGCGGATCGACGAGCGCGTCGTCGATCGCGTCCTGCACGGCGCGCGTGAGGGCGAGCGGCGCGGATGCGTGCACTTGCCAGAACCCCGCGTCGTCGAGGCGGAACTCACGGTCGCCGACGCGCTCGCGGATCACGGTCGGCGCCTGCCGTCCGAGGATGAGCCGCGCACCGCCGATGCTCGGCGCGAGCACCTCGACCGTGCCGCCCGCGTGCTCCGGCATCCGCTCGCCGAGGGGCGCGACCTCGCGCAGCTCCGGCGTGCCGAGAGGCAGGTCGGAGACTCGGATGACGCGGTGAGATCGCGCGGCGTACGGGCCGATCGTGCCGTCGTCGGCGACGTGCAGGCGTTCGCGCGTGCGCCATCCACCGCCGTCTGCGGGGCCGTCGACCGCCTCCACGACGACCTCGCGCTCGATGCGCGCCATGCGGGCGAGGGCCTCCCTGAGCACGCGCGCCTTGAGCTCGCGCTGGTGCGCGGGCGCGATGTGGCCGAAGTCGGCGCCACCGGGACGCTGCGCCGGATCGCGCGCGACATCCGCCTCGGGCCAGAGGTGAGGTCGCCGGTGCGGACTCGGCGCGAGCGCCTCGACCGTGTCGGCCCACCAGAATCGCGCCTTGCGGTCGTCGGTGATGCGCGCACGCACGCGCTCGCCCGGGATCGCGTCGGCCACGAACACGACGCGTCCGTCGAGCCGCGCGACGCCGTAGCCGCCGTGGGCGATGCCGGTAACCTCGACCTCGACCTCGCGGCCCTGCATGTCACCCATCCCTCCGAGCATAGGCGCGGATGCCGGGGCCTCGACCGAAGGGAGCGCACCGTGCGCCTGTACCTCGCCTCCACCTCTCCCGCGCGCCTCGCGACGTTGCGCGCCGTCGGCATCGAGCCCGTGCCGGTGCCGTCGCACGTCGACGAGGATGCGGTCGCCGCGGCGGCCGGACCGCAGCATCCGGATGCCTACGTCACCCTCCTCGCGCGTGCGAAGGCCGAGGCTGTCGCCGAGCGCCTCGTCGACGAGGGCGGGCTCGACGGGCTCGTGCTCGGCGGGGACTCGGCCTTCGTGCTCGACGGCACGATCTACGGCAAGCCGCACCTGCCCGAGGTCGCGCGCGAGCGCTGGCACGCCCAACGGGGTCGGTCGGGCGTGCTGCACTCGGGACACTGGCTCATCGACGCCCGCGGCGGTCTGCTCGGACGCGCCGTGGGCGGGGCGACGTCGACGACTGTGCGCTTCGCATCCGACATCACCGACGATGAGATCGACGCCTACATCGCGACGGGCGAGCCGCTCGAGGTCGCGGGCGCCTTCACGATCGACTCGAAGGGCGCGGGCTTCATCGAGAGCGTCGAAGGAGACCCGCACACCGTCGTCGGGCTCAGCGTCCCCTACCTGCGCACGCTCGTGCGCGAGCTCGGCGTCGCGTGGCCCGCGCTCTGGAACCGGTAGGGCTGTTGTGGCTCGGCTGCAAGCGGCGCCACCGGGTTTGTGCGCGGCCGACAACGGCAGGGGCATGACGCGCCCCTAGGCTAGGGGCACTATGCCTCGCATCACGAAGGTCCTGATCGCCAATCGGGGGGAGATCGCGGTGCGCGTCATCCGCGCCGCCCGCGACGCCGGCATCGCATCCGTCGCCGTCTACGCCGACCAGGATCGCGGCGCCCGCCACGTGATCCTCGCCGACGAGGCCTACGCCCTCGACGGCACGACGAGCGCCGAGACCTACCTCGTCATCGACAAGCTGCTCTCGGTGGCCCGCCGCTCGGGAGCCGACGCCGTGCACCCGGGCTACGGCTTCCTCGCCGAGAACGCCGACTTCGCGCGCGCCGTCATCGACGCGGGCCTCATCTGGATCGGCCCGTCGCCGGATGCCATCGAGCGCCTCGGCGACAAGGTCTCGGCCCGCCACGTGGCCGAGAAGGTCGGCGCACCCCTCGCACCGGGAACCCTCAACCCCGTCTCGGGCGCGGATGAGGTGCTCGCCTTCGTCGATGAGCACGGTCTGCCCGTCGCCATCAAGGCGGCCTTCGGCGGCGGCGGCCGCGGCCTCAAGGTCGCGCGCACGCGCGAGGAGGTGCCCGAGCTCTTCGAGTCGGCGACGCGCGAGGCCGTCGCGGCCTTCGGTCGCGGCGAGTGCTTCGTCGAGAAGTACCTCGACAAGCCGCGCCACGTCGAGACGCAGTGCCTCGCGGATGCCGAGGGCAACGTCGTCGTCGTGTCGACGCGCGACTGCTCGCTGCAGCGCCGCCACCAGAAGCTCGTCGAGGAGGCACCCGCGCCCTTCCTGACCGACGAGCAGCGCGAGCTGCTCTACAGCTCGTCGAAGGCGATCCTGCGCGAGGTCGGCTACGTCGGCGCCGGCACGTGCGAGTTCCTCATCGGCGTCGACGGCACGGTGTCGTTCCTCGAGGTCAACACGCGCCTGCAGGTCGAGCACCCCGTCTCCGAGGAGGTCACGGGCCTCGACCTCGTGCGCGAGCAGTTCCGCATCGCCGAGGGCGGCATCCTCGACTACCCCGACCCCGAGGCGCACGGCCACTCGATCGAGTTCCGCATCAACGGCGAGGACCCGGGCCGCGGCTTCCTCCCGACCCCGGGGCCCATCCAGGCCATCCGCTACCCCGGCGGCCCCGGCGTGCGCATCGACTCGGGCGTCACGACGGGCGATGTCGTCTCGGGCGCCTTCGACTCCCTGCTCGCGAAGCTCATCGTGACGGGCTCGTCGCGCGAGGACGCGCTCGAGCGCGCGCGCCGCGCCCTCGACGAGTTCGAGGTCGCGGGCCTCCCGACGGTCATCCCATTCCACCGCGCGATCGTGCGGGATCCCGCGTTCACCGCCGAGGACGGCACGTTCGGCGTCTACACGCGCTGGATCGAGACCGAGTTCTCCGGTGAGCTCGAGCCGTGGGGCGGCGTGCTCGAAGACCCGGCGCCGGCGGAGAAGCGCCACTCGGTCGTCGTCGAGGTCGAGGGCAAGCGCGTCGCGGTCTCGCTGCCGACGACGCTCCTGCCGTCGGCGTCCGTCGCCGCTCCCCCGCCGCCGCGTCGCCGGGGCGGCTCGCGCGCCGTCGCGGGTGCGACGGGTGACGCCGTGAAGGCGCCCATGCAGGCGACCGTCGTCAAGGTCGCGGTCGCCGAGGGCGACAAGGTCGTCAAGGGCGACCTCGTCGTCGTGCTCGAGGCGATGAAGATGGAGCAGCCGCTCACGGCGCACAAGGACGGGACGATCGGCGCGATCGACGCGACCGTGGGTTCGACCGTCTCGGCGGGTCACCTGCTGCTGAGCATCGCCGACTGAGATCCGCCTGCACGAGGACGCCTCCGCGGAGTGCCCGCCTCAGGGCAGGATGACGCGCCAGGGACGTACCCGCAGCTGCAGGAGATCGCCCACGACCGATCCATCGGCCTCGGCGCGCGCGAGATAGTCAGGCGCCGCGTCCGCGGGCACCCGGATGATCGTCTGGCCACAGCCCCCCGGCCACCGGCTCGGCAGCCGCTGCTGTCGCCGCGCGAGAGCCGAAGGCCGCGAGGACAGCCGGCCAGCCGTTCCGGTAGTTATCGCGTGCCTGAGGCGCGGCGTCGCCGTAGCTCTCCCAGCCGCTGTGCGTGAGCGTCACGAGGGTGCGTCCGTCGCCGAGCGGCACGAAGGTCACCTCGACGGTGCCATCGGCCTCCTCGTGACCCGGATGCCAGGTGAAAGCGATCCGGTGCGGCGGTGCGGCATCCGTCATGCGACCCCAGACGGTGCTCTCGCCCGTCGCCGAGCGCTCGACGATCTCGGGTCCTTCGAACGCAACGCTGTTGCCGCGCTCGTAGACCGCGAACCGCGCGAGGGGCCACCACGTGCCGAGGTCGTCCGTGAACACGCGGTAGGCGCGCTCGGGATCGGCGCGCACGATCACCTGGCGGCGGATGGGCGGGAGCGTCATGGTTGAGCGGTTCAGCCGACGATGTGCATGGCGCGCGCGGCATCCGTGACGGCGCCCGAGAGCGACGGGTACACCGAGAAGGCGCGCGCGAGCTGGTCGACCGTGAGCCGATGCTCGACCGCGAGCGCGATCGGCAGGATGAGATCGGATGCCTTCGGAGCCACGACGATGCCGCCGATGACGGTGCCCGACCCCGTGCGCGCGAAGAGCTTGACGAAGCCGTCCTTGATGCCCTCCATCTTGGCGCGCGGGTTCGAGGCGAGGGGCAGCTTGTAGATCTCGCCCTGCGCGAGGCCCTCCTCGATCTGCTTCTGGTTCCACCCGACGGTCGCGACCTCGGGATGCGTAAAGATGTTCGAGGTCACGTTGCGCAGCTCGGTGGGCGTCACGGCGTCGCCCATCGCGTGGAACACGGCCGTGCGCCCCTGCATCGACGCGACGGATGCGAGCGGCAGGAAGTCGCTGCAGTCGCCGACCGCGTACACCATCGGCATCGACGTGCGCGCGACGCGGTTGACGCGGATGTGGCCCGACTCCGTGAGCTGGACGCCCGCCTCCTCGAGGCCGATGCCCGCGGTATTGGGCACCGAGCCGAGCGCGAGGAGGCAGTGCGAGCCCTCGACCGTGCGGCCGTCGGTGAGGGTCACGAGCACGCCGTCGCCCGAGCGCTCGACGGATGCCATGCGCGACTTCGAGAGCACCGTCATGCCGCCGCGCACGAAGACGTTCTCGATCACGCGGGCGGCGTCGGCATCCTCGCCCGGCAGCACCTGCTCGCGGCTCGACACGAGCGTGACGTGCGCTCCGAGGGCCTGGTATGCCGACGCGAACTCGGCGCCCGTGACACCGGATCCGACGACGATGAGGTGCTCGGGCACCTCGTCGAGGGAGTAGAGCTGGGTCCACGTGAGGATGCGCTTGCCGTCGGGCTTGGCCGTCGGGAGGATGCGCGGGCTCGCTCCGACGGCGACGACGAGCGTGTCGGCGACGATCTCGTCGAAGTCGACGCGCTTCTTGCCCTTGCCCGTCGAGACGACGAGGCGATCGGGGCCGTCGAGGCGCCCGTCGCCCGCGACGATGCGCACGCCCGCCTTGATGAGCTGGGACTTCATGTCCTCGGACTGCTGCCGCGCGAGCAGCATGAGGCGCTGGTTGACGGCCGCGAGATTCACGGTGACCTCGGGGCGCACGGCACGGCCGTTCTCGCCGCGCGTGAAGAACTGCACGCCGAGGTCGGCGGCCTGCCCGACGTCGGTCGCCGCGCCCGCCGTCGCGATGAGCGATTTCGAGGGCACGACATCCGTGAGCACAGCCGAGCCGCCGACGCCGGCGCGCTCGACGAGCGTCACCTCAGCGCCGAGCTGGGCGCCCGTGAGGGCGGCTTCGTAGCCGCCGGGCCCTCCTCCGAGTACTGCGATGCGCTGGGTCCGCTCGAACTCGTAGGGCATGGCTCAATTGTCGCGCATCCGCGGCGGCGATGCGCACGGCCGGGGCGGGTGCCGCATCCGCGCAATAAAGTGAGGGGATGCAGACCCAGCACCCCCTCGACGGTGAGGACGTGGACCCGTTCGCCGTCGCGCGCATCGCCGCCGAGCAGCTCGCCGAGGCGACGGGCGTCGAGAAGCACGACATCGCCCTGACGCTCGGCTCCGGATGGGCGAAGGCCGCGGACCTCATCGGCGAGACCGTCGCCACGATCCCCGCGACCGACATCCACGGCTTCAGCGCCCCCGCCCTGAGCGGCCACGTCGGAACGCTCCGCAGCATCCTCCTGCCCAACGGCAAGCGCGCCCTCGTGATCGGCGCGCGCACGCACTTCTACGAGGGTCACGGGGTGCGCCGGGTCGTGCACTCGGTGCGCACGGCCGCGGCCGCGGGGGCGACGACGATGATCCTCACGAACGGCGCGGGCGGCATCAAGGAGCACTGGACGCCCGGCACGCCCGTTCTCATCAGCGACCACATCAACCTCACGTCGGCGTCGCCTCTCGAGGGCGCGACCTTCATCGACCTCACCGACCTCTACTCGCGCCGCCTGCGCGACCTCGCGCGCAGCATCCAGCCCGACCTCGACGAGGGCGTCTACGTGCAGTTCCGCGGACCGCACTACGAGACGCCCGCCGAGGTGCAGATGGCCAAGACGATCGGCGGCCACATCGTGGGCATGTCGACGGCGCTCGAGGCGATCGCCGCGCGGCAGGCGGGCATGGAGATCCTCGGGTTCTCGCTCATCACGAACCTCGCGGCCGGCATCTCGCCCGAGCCCCTGAGCCACGCCGAGGTGCTCCAGGCGGGCAAGGATGCCGAGCCGGTGATCTCCGAGCTGCTCGCACGCGTCGTGGCGGCGATCTGATGAGCGCCACGCTCGACCCCGTCGAGGCCGCCCGCACGTGGGCGGCCCAGGACCCGGATGAGGTCACGCGCGCGCAGCTCGAGGCCCTCCTCGCGCGCGCCGACGCGGGCGACCCGGATGCGCGCGCCGAGCTCGCGTCGCGGTTCGCCGGGCGGCTCACCTTCGGCACGGCGGGGCTCCGCGGCGAGCTCGGCGCCGGACCGCTGCGCATGAACCGCGTGCTCGTGTCGCAAGCCGCGGCGGGGCTCGCGCGGTACCTGCTCGCGCGGGAGCCGCATCCGTCCGTCGTGATCGGCTATGACGGTCGCACGAACTCCGAGGTCTTCGCACGCGACACCGCCGAGCTCATGGCGGGCGCGGGCGTGCGTGCGATCCTGCTGCCGCGCATGCTGCCGACCCCCGTGCTCGCGTTCGCGGTGCGCCACCTCGACACGAGCGCGGGCGTCATGGTCACGGCGAGCCACAACCCCGCCGCCGACAACGGCTACAAGGTGTACCTCGGCGGGCTCGACCACGGCTCGCAGATCGTGCCGCCCGCGGATGCCGAGATCCAGGCCGCGATCGTCGCAGTCGCCGAGGGCTCGATCGCCGAGCTGCCGCGATCGGATGCGTACGAGCTCGCCTCGGAAGACGTCGTCGACGAGTACGTGCGGCGCACGGCCGCTCTCGTCGACGAGCCGCGCCCGCTTCGCGTCGTGTACACCGCGATGCACGGCGTGGGCTGGGAGACGGCGCACCGCGTGTTCGAGGCTGCGGGGTTCGCGGATGTCGTATCGGTCGCCGCGCAGCAAGAGCCCGACCCCGCGTTCCCGACCGTCGACTTCCCGAACCCCGAGGAGCCGGGCGCGATGGATCTCGCCTTCGCAGCAGCGGCGGAACACGGTGCCGACCTCGTGATCGCGAACGACCCGGACGCCGACCGCGTCGCCGTCGGGGTCCCCGACGGTCGCGGCGGCTGGCAGCGGCTCTCCGGCAACGAGGTCGGCTGGCTGCTCGGCTGGCGCGCGGCGCGCCGCGCCGCCGAGCGCGGTATCGACCGCGGCACGCTCGCGTGCTCGCTCGTGAGCTCACCCGCCCTCGGTGTCGTCGCCCGCAAGGAGGGCCTCGACTTCGTCGAGACGCTCACGGGGTTCAAGTGGATCTCGCGCGCGGGCGACCTCATCTACGGCTACGAGGAGGCGCTCGGCTATCTCGTGGACCCCGACAAGATCCGCGACAAGGACGGCATCTCAGCGGCCGTCGAGGTGCTCGCGCTCTTCTCGGAGCTCGCGGCGCGGGGCGAGACCTTCGCCGAGCACCGCGCGGCGTTCGCCGACCGCTATGGCGCGTTCGCATCCGGGCAGATCTCGGTGCGGGTCGCCGACCTCGCACGCATCCCCGAGCTCATGGCGCGACTGCGGAACGATCCGCCGCGCGAGATCGGCGGCATCCGCGTCGAGAGCATCGACGACTTCGCCGGGGGCTTCGGGCAGTTCCCGCCGAGCGACATCCTGCGATTCCATCTCGCGGGAGGTTCGCGCGTGATCGTGCGCCCGTCGGGCACCGAGCCGAAGCTCAAGTGCTACCTCGACACGCGCTCCGACGAGGGCACGCCCGCCGAGCGCCAAGCCACTGCCGACGCGGCGCTCGCCGCCCTCGACGCGGGCATGCGGCAGCTGCTGTCGTAGCGCCGCAGTTTGTCGAGGTGCGACTGCCTCAACCGAGAGCGAGCTCGAGCTTGCGCTGCAACTCGGCGGTGTCGAAGTAGTTCTCGATCACGATGACGTCGGCGAAGGTCTTTCCGATCGTGTCGACGAACTCGGGGCCCGTGAGGATCACTTGCGCGTCGTCGAGCTCGCTCTCGAGCATCGAGGCGTCGATCGCGACGACGCGCGCCTCGATGCCGAGCCGCTGCAGCACGCGCTCGGCGTTGACCTTGAGGATGCCGCTCGTGCCGATGCCCGCGCCGCACAGGGTGAGGATCTTCATGCCGCCACCCCGAGGATCGCGCGCACGGCGTCGGGTGTCTCGGCCTCGGCGATACGCTCGACGGCATCCGAGTCGTTGAAGATGTTGGCGATCTCGGCCACGAGCTGCAGGTGCCGCGCACTCGAGGCCCCCGCGAGCGCGAGCACGACGCGCACGGGATCGTTGTACGGATGCCCGAACGGCACGGGCTCTGCGAGCGTCACGATCGCGAGGCCGTCGCGTCGCACGGCGCTGCCCGGGCGGGCGTGCGCGAGCGCGAGGCCGGGCGCGACGACGACGTACGGGCCGTGCTTCTCGATCATGCGCACCATGTCGGTCGCGTAACCGGCATCCGTCGCCCCGCTCGCGGCGAGCGCCCGACCGGCGAGCTCGACCGCATCGCGCCAGTCGCGGGCGCGCGCAGCGAGCACGACGGCTTCGTCGGGCAGCGCGGGGAGGTCGGTTTCCTGGTCCATCAAGCCGCGCCGAATCCGTCCTCGATGCGCTCGACGAGCTCCATGCGGTCTTCGAGCGACAGGAACGCCGCCTCCGCCGCGTTGAGCTGGAACGTCAGCAGATCGTCGAGGTCGTAGCCGAAGGCGTCGACGAGCAGGCCGAGCTCGCGCGAGAGGCTCGTGCCGCTCATGAGCCGGTTGTCGGTGTTGACCGTCACACGGAAGCCGAGCTGGTAGAGCAGATCGAAGGGATGCGCGGTGAGGTCATCTCCCCACGCCGAGATCGCGCCCGTCTGCAGGTTCGAGCTCGGGCTCGTCTCGAGCGCGATGCCCCGGTCTTTGACCCACTGCGCAAGCCGCCCGAGGCTCACGTAGCTCGCCTCGTCGTCTTGCGACTCGATCGTGATGTCCTCGGCGATGCGCACCCCGTGCCCGAGACGCAGCGCATGCCCGTCGACGAGCGCGCCGCGGATCGACTCGAGCCCGTCGGCCTCACCCGCGTGGATCGTCGCGGGGAAGCACTCCCGCGCGAGCAGGTCGAAGGCGTCGGCGAACCGGCTCGCCGGGAAACCCGCCTCGGGCCCGGCGATGTCGAAGCCGACGGCACCGCGATCACGGTGCCGCAGAGCGAGCTCGGCGATCTCCCGCCCCCGGTCGAGGTGGCGCATCGCGCTCACGAGCTGGCCCACGCGGATGCCGTGGCCGGCCTCCGCCGAGAGCTCCATGCCCTGCTCGAGCCCCTCCTGCACGGCCTCCACGGCTTCGTCGAGCGTGAGCCCGCGCGCGAGGTGCTGCTCGGGCGCCCAGCGGATCTCGCCCCAGATGACGCCGTCTTCCGCGAGGTCCTCGACGAACTCGCGCGCGACGCGCGTCAGGCCTTCGCGTGTCTGCATGACGGCCGTCGTGAGGTCGAAGGTCTTGAGGTACTCGACGAGCGAGCCGGAATCGGACTTCTCGGCGAACCACGCGGCGAGCGCATCCGCATCCGTCGCGGGCAGCTCGATGCCGAGCGGCTCGGCGAGCTCGATGATCGTGCGCGGCCGCAGGCCGCCATCGAGGTGGTCGTGCAACGACACCTTCGGGAGGGCGCGCACGTCGAATCCGTCGACGACGTGGTGGTCTGCGGAGGCGGCGTCGCTCATGCCTCCAGCGTAGTCGGCGGGGCCCTTCTGAAACCGTGTCGAAGCTGAACGCGATGCGACGATCCGCTACGCGACGCGCGCCCGCACGAGAGGCCGCGCGGGCAGCTCGGTGCCGGCCGGAGCGAGCGTGTAGGCGCCATCGAGCGCCTCGAGAGCGCGGTCGAAACGCGCGGGGTCGTCGGCGTGCAGTGTGAAGAGCGGCTCACCCGCGCGCACGGCGTCGCCCGGCTTCTTGTGCAGGTCGATGCCCGCGGCGTGCACGACCGGATCCTCCTTGCGCGCCCGGCCCGCGCCGAGACGCCACGCGGCGACACCGAACGGCAGCGCCTCTTGCGTCGCGAGCACGCCATCCGACTCGGCGAGCACGGGATGCGACTCGCGCGGCGTCGGCAGCGGAGCGTCGGGGTCGCCGCCTTGCGCGCGGATCATGGCGCGCCAGGTGTCCATCGCGCGACCGTCGGCGAGGGCCGCCTCGACATCCGCGTCGGGCCGGCCGGCGAGCTCGAGCATCTCGCGGGCGAGAGCGACCGTGAGCTCGACGATGTCGGCAGGGCCGCCGCCCGCGAGCACCTCGACCGACTCGCGCACCTCGTTGGCGTTGCCGATCGCGAGGCCGAGCGGCACGTTCATGTCGGTGAGCAGGGCGCGCGTCGCGACGCCCGCCTCGTTGCCGAGGCGCACCATCGTCTCGGCGAGCTCGTGCGCGCGGTCGTACTCCTTCATGAAGGCGCCCGAGCCGAACTTGACGTCGAGCACGAGAGACGCGGTGCCCTCGGCGATCTTCTTCGACATGATCGACGAGGCGATGAGCGGGATGGCCTCGACCGTGCCCGAGATGTCGCGCAGGGCGTAGAGCTTCCCGTCGGCAGGTGCGAGATCCGCACCGGCCGCGCACACGACGGCGCCGACCGAGCCGAGCTGGGCGAGAAACTCCTCGTTCGAGAGCTTCGCCCGCCATCCGGGGATCGACTCGAGCTTGTCGAGCGTGCCGCCCGTGTGGCCGAGACCGCGACCCGAGAGCTGCGGGACGGCGACCCCGAACGACGCCACGAGGGGCGCGAGGGGGAGGGTGATCTTGTCGCCGACGCCACCCGTGGAGTGCTTGTCGGTCGTGGGCTTGTGAAGGCTCGAGAAGTCGAGGCGCTCGCCGCTCGCGACCATCGCGAGGGTGAGCTCGCGGATCTCGTCGGAGGTCATGCCGTTGAGGAACACGGCCATCGTGAACGCCGACATCTGCTCGTCGGCGACGTAGCCGCGCGTGTAGGCGTCGACGAGCCAGCGGATCTCATCGGCGGTCAGCTCGCCGCGGTCGCGCTTGCGGTGGATGAGGTCGACGGTGTCGAAGGGCTCGACCATGGGTGTCCTTTCCGGAACGGTGGTTTCGAGACGCGGCTTCGCCGCTCCTCAACCACCTGCGGCGTAGGCCTCGAGCGTGCGCGGGCCGAAGGCGTCGGGGATGACCTCGTCGATCGTCTTGATGCCCGACACGGTCTCGAGCAGCATCCCCTCGGCCGAGTGCTCGAAGAGCAGCTGGCGGCAGCGCCCGCACGGCATGAGGGTCTGGCCCTTGCCGTCGACGCACGTGAACGCGACGAGCTTGCCGCCGCCCGTCATGTGCAGCGTCGAGACGAGAGCGCACTCGGCGCACAGCGTGAGTCCGTACGAGGCGTTCTCGACGTTGCAGCCCCAGATGACACGACCGTCGTCGACGAGCGCTGCGGCTCCGACGGGGAACTTCGAGTACGGAACGTACGCGTGCGGGATCGCGGCGTTCGCGGCATCCCGTAACGCCTTCCAGGTCTCGGGCGTGATCTCGGTCATGACTTGATGTACGGCTTGCCGTCGGCGGCGGGAGCACGCGAGACGCCCACGAGGCCCGCGACCGCGAAGATCGTCACGACGTACGGCAGCATGAGCATGAAGTCCGAGGGCACGGGCGAGCCGATGATGCCCAGCACGCTCTGCAGGTTGGTCGCGAAGCCGAACAGGAGGCCCGCGAGGGTCGCGCGGATGGGGTGCCAGCGTCCGAAGATCACGGCGGCGAGCGCGATGAAGCCCGCCCCGTTCGTCATGTCCTTGCCGAACTGGCCGACGACGTCGAGCGTGTAGTACGCCCCGCCGACCCCGACGATCGCACCGGCGAGCGACACGTTCCAGAACCGCGTCGAGGTGACGTTGATGCCGACGGTGTCGGCGGCCGTCGGGTGCTCCCCCACGGCCCGCGCGCGCAGCCCCCAGCGGGTCTTGAAGAGAGCGAACCACACGAGGAACACCGCGATGTAGAGCAAGTACACGATGAGCGTCTGCCGGAACAGCACGGGTCCGAGAATCGGGATCTCGGAGAGCAGCGGGATAGGCAGCGTCTCGAACTTCACCGGGCTGTTGAGCGTCGCCGCGTCGGGGACGAGCACCTTCGAGTAGAAGAAGCTCGTGAGGCCGAGAACGAGCACGTTGAGCACGACGCCCACGATCACCTGGTCGACGATGTACTTGATCGAGAACGCCGCGAGCACGAACGACACGAGCACGGCGCCGATCATCGCCGCGACGAGACCGAGCAGCGGCTGCTGCGTGATCGACCCGACGATCGCCGCCGAGAACGCGCCGAACAGCAGCTGCCCCTCGATCGCGATGTTGACGACGCCGCTGCGCTCCGAGATGACCCCGCCGAGCGCGCCGAAGATGAGCGGCACGCTGAGCGCGAGCGAGCCCGCGAGGAGGCCCGGCACGGGGATCGTCTTGCCCGTCGCGACCCAGGTGAGGAAGAGCACCATGAAGAGCACCGCGAACACGATCGCGAGCCACAGGGGCGATCGGCCGCGAGGCGAGGCGACGAAGTACGCCGAGAGACCCGCGAGCACGGCGAGCACGATCGCGAGCACGACGACCGTGGGCTGGGTCGGGAGGGCGAGCGGCGCGAGCTGGATGACATCCCGACCGGTCGAGAGGCCGAAGGTCGTCTCGCCCGCGTGCGGGAACGCGAAGGCGAGCACGATGCCGACGAGCGCGAAGACGCCGAGCGCGATGGGTGCCTTCCAGCTGCGCACGAGTGCGGTCTCATGCACGATGGGTGCGGCCGGGGTCGTGGTCGTCACTTGGTCACCGCCTTCGGGGCGCGGATGCGGACGGGCTTGGGGGCGCCCTCGGGCGCGGGCAGGCGGAAGATCGAGCGCATGAGCGGCGGGGCCGCGATGAGCAGCACGATGATCGACTGCACGACGAAGACGATGTCGATCGGGATGTCCTGACTCGCCTGCATCGTGTAGCCGCCCGCCTTGAGGGCGCCGAACAGGATGCCCGCGAAGAACACACCCCACGGCCGCGACCGGCCGAGCAGGGCGACCGTGATCGCGTCGAAGCCGATGCCCGCGTCGATGCCGTCCGAGAAGCCCGTCGTGGTCGTTCCGAGAACCTGCGACGACCCCGCGAGTCCCATGAGCGCCCCGGAGAACAGCATCGCGGTCACGTAGACCGCCGGCACCGAGATACCGGCCGTGCGCGCGGCGTGCGGGTTCTCGCCCACGGCGCGGAAGCGGAATCCGAGGCTCGAGCGGTTGAAGAGGTACCACACGAGGATCGTCGCGAGGATCGCGAAGACGAAGCCGAGGTGCAGACGGAACGTGCCGACGCCGAGCAGGTCGGAGAGCGTGGGGTAGATCGCGCTCGCGTGCGCGCCCGGCGACTTGTTCTGCGTCGTGCCCGGCGCTTGCAGCGCACCCGGCGTCTTGAGCAGATACGCCACGAGGTAGAACGCGACGTAGTTGAGCATGATCGTGACGATCACCTCGTGGGCTCCCGTGCGCGCCTTGAGCACACCGGCGATGCCCGCCCAGACCGCGCCGCCGACGAGGCCCGCGAGCGTCGCGAGCAGGATGTGCACAGGTGCCGGCAGGTCGAAGGACCACGACACCCAGCCCGCGCAGGCCGCCGCGATGAGGATCTGGCCGCGGCCGCCGATGTTGAAGAGACCGACACGGAAGGTGAGCGCCACGCCGAGCCCCGCGGCGATGAGCGGCGTGGCGAAGGTGAGCGTCTCGGTGAACGGCTTGATCTGGTTCTCGAAGCCGCTGCGCTTGGGATTGAAGATCGCCCCTTGGAAGAGCGAGCTGTAGGCGCCGCCGATCGCATCCCCGATGGCGCGCAGCGTGTCGCCGGGGCGCGCGAAGAAGTACCCGGCGGCCTTCTGCACGGCGGGGTCGGTCACCGCGACGAGGATGCTGCCGACGAGGATCGCGACGAGGATCGCGAGAAGCGAGATGAGCCAGCTCGAGCTCATGATCTCGCGCAGGATGCGATTGGCCGCGGGCGCAGGCGGCGGCGTCTCGCGCTGGGCAGGAGGCACCTGCGCGGCCTCGACCGGCTCGGGCATCTGACCCTTGGCGGGGATCTGCTGGTCACTCACGCGGCTGCTCCCGTCGTCTCGCCGGCCATCATGAGGCCGAGCACGTCGCGCGGAGTATCCCCGGGCACGATGCCCACGATGCCGCCGCGGTACATGACCGCGATGCGGTCGGCGAGGGCCGTCACCTCGTCGAGCTCCGTCGAGACGACGATCACGGGGATGCCCTCGTCACGCGCCTGCACGATGCGCGTGTGCACGAACTCGATCGAGCCCACGTCGAGACCGCGTGTCGGCTGCGACGCGACGAAGAGCCGCAGCTCGCGGCTCAGCTCGCGTGCGAGCACGACCTTCTGCTGATTGCCGCCCGAGAGGCGACCCGCGAGGGTGCCGATCCCCTGCGCGCGGATGTCGAATTCGTGCAGCTTCTCCTGGGCGAACGCCTCGAGCGTCTTGAGCTGCAGGGCTCCCACCTTCACGAAGGGCTCGCCCTTCGAGCGGTCGAGCATGAGGTTCTCGGCGATCGTGAACTCGGCGACGAGGCCGTCTTCCGTGCGGTCCTCCGGCACAAAGCCGACGCCCGCGTCGAGCACGCGCCGCACGCTCTTGCCGAGCAGTTCGACGCCGTCGAGCGTGATGGAGCCCGAGGTGCGCGGCTGGATGCCGAGGATCGCCTCCGTGAGCTCGGTCTGACCGTTGCCCTGCACCCCCGCGATCGCGAGGATCTCGCCCGCACGCACGGTGAAGGAGACGTCCTTCACGACGTACTGGTTGAGCGGGTCGATGACCGAGAGATCGGTCACGACGAAGGCGTCGGCGCCGGGGTTGGCCGGGGCCTTCTCAACGGTGAGCTCGACCGCGCGGCCGACCATCATCGACGCGAGCTCGGCGTTCGATGCCGTCGGCGACGCCTCCCCGACGACCTTGCCGAGACGGATGACGGTGATGCGGTCGGCGACCTCGCGCACCTCGCGCAGCTTATGCGTGATGAAGACGATCGAGGTGCCCGCCTCCTTGAGCTGGCGCATGATCGTCATGAGCTCGTCGGTCTCCTGCGGCGTGAGCACGGCGGTCGGCTCGTCGAAGACGAGCACTTGCGCGTCGCGCGAGAGAGCCTTGATGATCTCGACCCTCTGCTGCACGCCGACGGGCAGGTTCTCGACCACGGCATCCGGATCGATGTCGAAGCCGAAGCGATCGGAGATCTCGCGCACCTTCGCGCGAGCAGCGGTCAGGTCGAGGATGCCGCCGGGCTTGGTCTGCTCGTGACCGAGCATGACGTTCTCGGCGACCGTGAAGACGGGCACGAGCATGAAGTGCTGGTGCACCATGCCGATGCCGGCCTTCATGGCGTCGCCCGGCCCGGAGAACCGCTGGACCTCGTCGTCGAGCAGGATCTCGCCCTCGTCGGCCCGGTAGAGGCCGTAGAGCACGTTCATGAGGGTCGACTTGCCGGCACCGTTCTCGCCGAGCAGACAGTGGATCTCGCCGGGCTCGACGACGAGATCGATGTGGTCGTTCGCGACCAGGGCACCGAACCTCTTGGTGATGCCGCGGAGTTCGAGCTTCATTGTCTCAATCTAGGAATCGGGTGGTGGCACGGCAACGGGGAGGCCGGCCGCGCCGGCCTCCCCGCGCCAGATGATGCAGTGCTGCTTACTTCGGGATCGCCGGCGAGTCGACCGTGATCTCACCCGAGACGAGCTTCTCCTTGAGCTCGTCGAGCTTCGACTGCAGGTCGGACGGGACCTTCGACTCGAAGTCGTGGAACGGTGCGATTCCGACGCCGTCGGTCTCGATCGTGCCGACGTAGGCCGTGTTGTCGAAGTCGCCCTCGGCGGCAGCCTTGACGACGTCGTAGACGCCCACGTCGACCTTCTTGAGCACCGAGGTGAGCAGGAGGTCGGCCACGCTCGGGTCGGTCTCGTAGACGTCGGCGTCGACGCCGATGAGGGCGATGTCGCCGCCCTTCTCACGGATGGCCTCCGCCGCCGACTGGTAGATCGGGCCGCCGACGGGGAAGATCACGTCCGCGCCCTGGTCGAGCAGGCCCTGAGCCGTGGTCTTGGCCTCGACACCGGCGGCGAAGCCGCCCGTGAAGGAACCGGTCTGTGCATCGACGTCCCAGCCGACGACCTTGACCGACTTGCCGCTCTCCTCGTTGAAGTACTTCACGCCCTCGACGAAGCCGTCCATGAAGATCGTGACGGAGTTGATCTGCATGCCGCCGAAGGTGCCGACGACGCCGGTCTTCGAGTAGGCGGCAGCCGCGTAACCGGCGAGGAAGGCGCCGGGAGCGGTGTTGAACAGGATCGGCTTGCCGTTGTCGACGTCGACCGTGCCGTCGAAGTTGCTGTCGAGGCCGTCGTCGACGATCGCGAACTCGACGTCGGGGTTGGCCTGCGCCGCCTCGATCGTCGCGGACGAGAGAAGGAAGCCGACCGTCACGATGAGGTTGCAGCCTTCGCCGACGAGCGCCTCGATGTTCGGCGCGTAGTCGTCCTCAGTGGAGGACTGCACCGTCTTGGTCTTGATGCCGAGCTCGTCTCCCGCCTTGTCGAGGCCCTCCTTGCCGAGCTGGTTGAACGACTTGTCGTCGAAGCCGCCCTGGTCGGAGACCATGCACGCGTAGAAGTCGGATGCACCGCCGGAGGCATCCGGCGTCTCCTCGGGCGCCGAAGCGCAGCCCGTGAGCACCAGGGCGCTCGCGCCGAGGATGGCGAGGCCGGAGAGCGCGGCCTTGCGGGTCGTGATTGTCACTGTGTCCTCCAAGAAGTCGCCGGGCAGGATGACCGGCGGATCGCGATACACGTTACCTTCTGTGACGCACGCCGAGACATGAGCATCGGCGCTCGCAACAGAACAGTTACACACCCGGCGAGCATCGGAAACGTCTGGGAAATGTTCCTGCTCATATGAGCATCGGCCTCGCGGGAGATCGCGGCTTGGAGCGCGCCTCACGATGCTCACCCGCGCATCCGTCGCCGCGCCGCGGATGACCGCGGCGCCAACCACCCACCGCAGGCGACCCCACTGTGTGCGCACCCGTGGTGGGGCGCGACCGGGCTCGTGCCCGACCACGGCGCAGCGCCGCGGATTACCGCGGCGCCAGACAAACTCAGAGGACGTCGTCACGCCCAGAGAGCTTGAGCGCGTCGACCATGCTCTTGACTCTCTGGGCATTGGCCGTCGTCGTGACGAGCAGGGCATCCGGCGTATCCACGACGACGATGTCGTGCACGCCGATGAGCGACACGATGCGATCGGACTGGCTCACGACGATGCCACTCGAGGCGTCCGCGAGCACACGCGCGTTCTCGCCGAGGATCGAGAGGTCGCTCGTGCGTCCGCCCGACTTGAGTTTGGCCACCGACGCGAAGTCGCCCACGTCGTCCCAGTCGAATCGACCCGGGATCACCGCGAGCCTGCCCTCGGCCGCAGCCGGCTCCGCAACCGAGTAATCGATCGCGATGCGACGGAGGTCCGACCACAGCAGGTCGACCGCTCGCGCGCGCGCCGTGGGGTCGTCCCAGGCGTCGGCCAGCTGTTCCAGCTGACTGCGCAGTGCCGGATCGAAGGCACCGATCTGCTCGAGGAGCAGGTCCGCGCGCGCGATGAACATGCCCGCGTTCCAGAGGTGCCGGCCGTCGGCGAGGTAGCGCGCAGCCGTGTCGGCATCCGGCTTCTCGACGAAACTCGCCACGAGGAGCGCGTCAGGTGCACCGTCGATCGACGCGGCATCCGCGCATTCGATGTAGCCGAAGCCGATCGCCGGCTCGGTCGGATGGATGCCGATCGTCGTGATGTATCCGGCATCCGCCGCCACGACGGCCTGCTGCACGGCCGCCCGGAACGCGGCCTCGTCGGCGATGACGTGGTCCGCCGCGAACGACCCGACGATCACGTCCGGATCACGGCGTCGGAGGATCGCCGCGGCCAGTCCGATCGCGACGGTCGAGTCGCGCGGCGCCGCTTCGAGCACGATGTTGTGGTCGGCGAGCTCGGGGATCTGCTGCTCGATCGCGGCGCGGTGCGCGCGCCCCGTGACGATCATGACGCGATCGGGACCCGCGATCGGCGCGAGACGCTCCCACGTGCCACGCACGAGCGTGCGTCCGGATCCCGTGAGGTCGTGAAGGAACTTCGGCGCGTCCGCGCGAGAGAGCGGCCACAGGCGCGATCCGACGCCCCCAGCGGGGATGACGCCGTAGAACCGTTCGAGAGGTGTCGACATGCCACCCACCTTAGAGAGCGCTACGGGGAAGAATATCTCGATATCGAGACAAGTTAGGTGAGCCTCAACTGCGGCCCTCGAGGGCCGGGCATAGACTGGAAGCCGTTCCGACGACGAGCGACTCGCGAGGAGAAGTGCCGTGACGAGCCAGGCCGCACCACCCGAGAGCCCCGCGGCATCCTTCCCCGAACCCAAGAAGCGCAAGCTCCCCGCCGGGACCCTCTACCGAGGTCGTGAGGGCATGTGGTCGTGGGTGCTGCACCGCATCACGGGGACGGCGATCTTCTTCTTCCTGCTCGTGCACATCCTCGACACGACGCTCATCCGGATCAGCCCCGAGGCCTACGACGCCGTCATCGGAACCTACAAGACGCCCATCATGGGGCTCGGCGAGACAGCTCTCGTCGCGGCGATCGGACTGCACGCCTTCAACGGCCTGCGCATCATCCTCATCGACATGTTCTCGTGGGGGCCCAAGGCGCAGAAGGCCATGTTCTGGATCGTCGTTGCCCTGTGGATCGTTCTGCTGATCGGCTTCGTGCCACGGCACCTCATGGTCGTCTTCGGAGAGCACTCGTGAGCACCCAGAACATCGCGGCGCCGCGCAGCCCGCACCTCAGCCACCGCAAGCGCAACCGCTTCAACATCGAGAAGTGGGGCTGGCTCTACATGCGCGTCTCGGGCGTGCTGCTCGTGGTGCTCATCTTCGGGCACCTCTTCTACAACCTGATCTTCCCGGGTACGGTGTCGATCCTCGACTGGGCGTTCGTGGCGGGCAAGCTCGCGAACCCGTTCTGGATCGTGTGGGACCTGCTGCTGCTGTGGCTCGCCCTCATCCACGGCTCGAACGGCATGCGCACGCTCATCAACGACTACGCGCACGGTCGGTTCCGCACCGTGCTGCTGTGGGCGCTCGGCGCGACGACCGTCGTGCTGCTCGTGCTCGGCACGCTCGTGCTGACGACCTTCGACCCGTGCCTCGGCGAGACCGACAACGCCGAGCTCATCGCCATCTGCGCGGCCCAGTAGTGAGAGAGAACGTGACCGAGTACCTCGAGTTCGAAGACGGGGACGTCATCGACGGCGTCCATTATCACCGCCACGACGTCGTCATCGTCGGCGCGGGAGGCGCGGGGATGCGCGCCGCGATCGAGGCCGCTCCGCGCGCCAACACCGCCGTCATCACGAAGCTCTACCCCACGCGCTCGCACACGGGCGCCGCGCAGGGCGGCATGGCGGCGGCCCTCGCGAACGTCGAAGAGGACTCCTGGGAGTGGCACACCTTCGACACCGTCAAGGGCGGCGACTACCTCGTCGACCAGGATGCCGCCGAGATCCTCGCGAAGGAGGCGATCGACGCCGTCCTCGACCTCGAGAACATGGGCCTGCCCTTCAACCGCACGCCCGACGGCAAGATCGACCAGCGGCGCTTCGGCGGCCACACGCGCGATCACGGCAAGGCGCCCGTGCGGCGTGCGTGCTACGCGGCCGACCGCACGGGCCACATGATCCTGCAGACGCTCTTCCAGAACTGCGTCAAGCTCGGCGTCAACTTCTTCAACGAGTTCTACGCGCTCGACCTCGTCATGACCGAGGTCGACGGCGTGCAGCAGCCCTCGGGCGTCGTGGCCTACGAGCTCGCGACGGGCGAGCTGCACGTCTTCCAGGCGAAGTCGATCGTCTTCGCGACGGGCGGCTTCGGCAAGATCTACAAGACCACCTCGAACGCGCACACGCTCACGGGCGACGGCGTCGGCATCATCTGGCGCAAGGGCCTCCCGCTCGAGGACATGGAGTTCTTCCAGTTCCACCCGACCGGCCTCGCGGGGCTCGGCATCCTGCTCACCGAGGGTGCGCGCGGTGAGGGCGCGATCCTGCGCAACGCCTCGGGCGAGCGCTTCATGGAGCGCTACGCCCCCACGATCAAAGACCTCGCGCCGCGCGACATCGTCTCGCGCTGCATGGTGCAGGAGGTCGCCGAGGGGCGCGGCGCGGGCCCGCACAAGGACTACGTGCTTCTCGACTGCACGCACCTCGGCGCCGAGGTGCTCGAGACGAAGCTCCCCGACATCACCGAGTTCGCACGCACCTACCTGGGCGTCGACCCCGTCGTCGAGCCGGTGCCCGTCATGCCGACGGCGCACTACGCGATGGGCGGCATCCCGACGAACGTCAAGGCCGAGGTGCTGCGCGACAACGACACCGTCGTGCCCGGCCTCTACGCGGCGGGTGAATGCGCGTGCGTCTCGGTGCACGGCTCGAACCGTCTCGGCACCAACTCCCTCCTCGACATCAACGTCTTCGGCAAGCGCGCCGGCAACAACGCCGTCGACTACGCCGAGACGGTCGAGTTCACGCCCCTCCCCGCGGATGCCGCAGACGCCGTGCGCGACATGGTCGAGGGCCTGCGCAACGCATCCGGAACCGAGCGCATCGCCTCCCTCCGCAAGGAGCTGCAGGAGGAGATGGACCGCAACGCGCAGGTCTTCCGCACCGACGAGTCGCTCGAGAAGGTCACCCAGACCATCCACGAGCTGCGCGAGCGCTACCGCAACGTGTCGATCCAAGACAAGGGCCACCGCTTCAACACGGACCTGCTCGAGGCGATCGAGCTCGGGTTCCTGCTCGACCTCGCCGAGGTCGTCGTGTACTCCGCCCGCAACCGCAAGGAGAGCCGCGGCGGCCACATGCGCGACGACTACCCCAAGCGCGACGACGAGAACTACATGAAGCACACGATGGCGTACCTCACGGGCGACCCACACTCGTCGAACGCCGCCGACCACATCACGCTCGACTGGAAACCCGTCGTCGTGACCAACTACCAGCCGATGGAGAGGAAGTACTGATGGCCGCCGTGCTCGAAGCCGTCGACACCGCCGAGAAGCAGCCCGCGGTGACCGACACCGAGGTGGCGCCCGTACAGGCCTTCACGGTGACCCTCATCATCCGCCGCTTCGACCCCGAGAAGGATGCCGAGCCCTATTGGCAGGACTTCGACGTCGAGCTCTTCGCGACCGACCGCGTGCTCGACGCCCTGCACAAGATCAAGTGGGAGCAGGACGGATCGCTCACCTTCCGTCGCTCGTGCGCCCACGGCATCTGCGGCTCGGACGCCATGCGCATCAACGGCCGCAACCGCCTTGCGTGCAAGACGCTCATCAAGGACCTCGACATCTCGAAGCCCATCTACGTCGAGGCGATCAAGGGTCTTCCGCTCGAGAAGGACCTCATCGTCGACATGGAGCCGTTCTTCGCCTCCTACCGCGAGATCCAGCCCTTCCTCATCGCGAGCGACAAGCCCGAGAAGGAGCGCATCCAGTCGGTCGCGCAGCGTGAGCGCTTCGACGACACGACCAAGTGCATCCTGTGCGCCGCATGCACCTCGAGCTGCCCGGTCTTCTGGACCGACGGCCAGTACTTCGGCCCCGCCGCGATCGTCAATGCGCACCGCTTCATCTTCGATTCGCGCGACGAGGCGGCGAACGTTCGCCTCGACATCCTCAACGACAAGGAGGGCGTGTGGCGCTGCCGCACGACCTTCAACTGCACCGAGGCGTGCCCGCGCGGCATCGAGGTGACGAAGGCGATCGCCGAGGTCAAGGCCGCCGTGCTGCGCGGCAAGCCCGACATCCCGAAGAAGTAGGTCAACGATCACCGCACTGGCTCGTCGTACCTCGGCAGCTTGATACGAATCCGCTGCAGACGATGAAGGTCGACGCTCCACACAAAGGGGCCGTCAGCGTTCGCGGCCCGCTCGATCGATTCCGAATTGGCCAGCAATCTGTCGAGCATCTGAGGCCCTGTGATGTTCGCAGAGGCGATGATGAACGCACGCGCACGCAACGCCACGAGTGCCTCGGCTTCCAGAGGATGCTTCGCGATTGCTCGATCTTTCGCAACGATGACATCGCCCTCGTCGCACGCGTCGCGAATCCAGTCGACATCCGCGATGTGTTGCGAGCCATCGAGACCGTAGCGCTCGTCCATCGTGACGACGCGCCATCCGGCTCGTCGGAGCCCCTCCGGGACGATCTTCGAGCCCATGCCCCGGTCCAGAAAGAAACGCAGGTCGTCTCTCACGGTCGATCGCTACGCTGCGAGCCGATTCAGGTTGAAGACGTCCACCACGCGGATGTGGTAGTCCTCAGCGACATCGGCGACCGCTTCGCCAGCACGCACGCGACTGAGCACGTCGCTGACCGCGACGCCACGCGCCTCTAGCGTCGGCATTCCGCCGTTGAAACGCGGGTCAACGCGCACTCCAAGTTCGGGATACTGCGGCAGACGCAGGGCCGCTGCATAACCGAAATCCCCGAAGTCAATGTGCTGAAGGTAGTCGTCGACCACTTCATTGAAGACGGCGTTCCCGTTCCGCACCACGACCAGTCGGCGATCATCGGCGTCTTGGAAGTCGTAGAGAATCTCTGCGCCGTCATGGAGGAGACGATTGCTGGCGAGAGCGTGCTCGAGGCCTATTTCCTTCTTGAGGACATCGACCGCAGGCCGAATCCGTTGAAGAGGAAGCCCTGCCTTACGAAATGCATTGAGCACGAAGACCTCGGCAAGCCCGAGGAACGGCACAGTGACGCCACGACCCTGACGAACGGATTGCACGACCGGACCGTGGTCAACGCCGTTCTGGGAGTAACCAGTCACCCAGCGCTGCACAGTCGATGTCGACGCTGCAACGATGTTCGCAACGTCGGACTGCGAGTAGATAGGGAGCAAGTACTCGCGGGGGATCGGCCCGGTGCTCATGCGCTGATCGTATCGGCGACCGGTCTCATTCAGTCGGCTATTTCACGAGGAGAACGGGATAGCGTGGGGTGATGGGCGAGGCCCCCTCAGCGGATGCGAAGAAGCCGCCCGCGTTCATCGCGTGGGTGAAGCGGGTGGTCGCGTGGGTCATGGCGCTCAAGCCCGTGCGGGTGTTCCTCGACTACAGCGCGCACCGCGGGCCCCTTCTCGCGGCCGGACTCTCGAGCCAGGCGATCTTCGCGGTGTTCGCGGCGATCTGGGTCGCGTTCTCGGTCTTCGGCATCGTGCTGGCGGGAAGTCCCGAGCTGCAGGACGCGCTCTTCTCCCTCATGAGCACGGCCGTTCCGGGTCTCATCGACGCCGGTGAGGGCGGCGCGATCGACCCGCGCGATCTCACCGACACGACCGTGCTCACGTGGACCGGTGCCGTCGCGCTCGTGGGCCTCCTCGTGACGGCGCTCGGCTGGCTCGCCTCGGCGCGCGACGCGATCCGCGTGCTCGGCGACCTGCCGGGCCCGCGCACGAACGTCGTCCTGCTCAAGCTCAAGGACGCGGGACTCGCGCTCGGCTTCGGTGTGCTGCTGCTCATCTCGGCGGCCCTCTCGGTGCTCTCCTCGCAGGCCCTCGACTCCGTGCTCGACTGGCTCGGCATCCGGGACTCCGCGACGACGACGATCGCGGCGCGCGTCGTATCGATCGCCCTCATGTTCGCGCTCGACACCGTCGTGCTGGCGGCGTTCTACCGCGTGCTCGCGGGCGTGCACATCCCGATGCGGTTCCTCGCGCCTGGGTCGCTGCTCGGGGCGCTCGCCCTCGGGGTGCTCAAGGTGCTCGGCACGGCGCTGCTCGGCGGCGCGACGCGCAACCCGCTGCTCGCGAGCTTCGCCGTGATCATCGGCCTGCTCATCTGGTTCACGCTCGTGTGCCAGGTGATCCTCATCGCGGCGTGCTGGGTGTTCGTGTCGATGAAGGACGCCGGCGTTCCGCTCGATCGGCATGCCGCCGCCGAGCGCGAGCGCGCCGAGGCCGAAGAGCGCGCGCAGCTCAAGGCCGAGCTGCGCGCCGAGCTCGAGGCCGAGCAGCCGGGGTTCTGGGGCCGTCTCTTCGGGCGACGGCGCCGCTGACGGCGCACGGGGCGTCGGACGCGCTGGCTAGAGTTGACAGCGTGTCCCGCCCGCTCCGCATCGCCACGGTCAACGTCAACGGCGTCCGCGCCGCCTTCCGCAAGGGCATGGGCGAGTGGCTCGCCCCGCGCGGCATCGACATCCTCGCCCTGCAGGAGGTACGCGCCGAGACCGACGACCTCACGGCGCTCCTCGGGCCCGAGTGGGACGTGCTGCACGACCCCGCGACGGCGAAGGGGCGCGCGGGCGTCGCGCTCGCGAGCCGGCGCAAGGCCGACATCCACCGGGTGACCTTCGGGCCCGACGACTTCGACTCGGCCGGCCGCTGGCTCGAGGCCGACTACGACGTCGAGGGCACGATCGTCACGGTCGTCTCGTGTTACGTCAACTCGGGCGAGGCCGACACCCCCAAGCAGGTCGAGAAGTACAAGTTCCTGGATGCCATGGCGGAGCGCCTGCCCAAGCTCGCCGAGCACAACCCGCTCTCGCTCGTCGTGGGCGACCTCAACGTGGGCCATCGCACGCTCGACATCAAGAACTGGAAGGGCAACGTCAAGCGCGCGGGCTTCCTGCCCGAGGAGCGTGCCTACTTCGACCGCTTCCTCGGTGCCGAGGGTGAGGAGGGCTACAACGCGGGCGCCGGATTCGGCTGGGTCGACGTCGGGCGTCGCTTCGCGGGCGAGGTGCCCGGCCCCTACACATGGTGGTCGCAGCGCGGCAAGGCGTTCGACACCGACACCGGGTGGCGCATCGATTACCACCTCGCGACGCCCGCACTCGCCGAGAAGGCCGTCTCGTACACGGTCGATCGCGCGGCCGCGTGGGACGAGCGATGGTCCGACCACGCTCCCGTCGTCGTCGATTACCAGCTCTAGCAACCCGCCGGTCGAGCAGCAGCCGCAGCCTGCGCATCACGACCAGCCCCGAAGGATTCACACCATGACCAAACCCCGCCTCTTCTCGGGCATGCAGCCCTCCGCCGACTCCCTCCACGCGGGCAACTACATCGGCGCGCTCCTGCAGTGGAAGCAGCTGCAGGCCGACTACGACGCCATCTTCTGCGTCGTCGACCTGCACGCCATCACGGTGCCGCAGGACCCGGCCGAGCTCCGCGAGAAGACCCGCCGCACGGCTGCGCAGTACATCGCCGCGGGCATCGACCCCACGAGCTCGACGCTCTACGTGCAATCGCAGGTGCCCGCCCACGCGCAGCTCGCGTGGGTGCTCAACACCATCACGGGCTTCGGCGAGGCCAGCCGCATGACGCAGTTCAAGGACAAGTCCGCGAAGCAGGGTGCGGATGCGGCATCCGTTGGCCTCTTCACCTACCCCGTGCTCATGGCGGCCGACATCCTGCTCTTCGACGCCGAGATCGTGCCGGTCGGCGAAGACCAGCGGCAGCACATCGAGCTCACGCGCGACCTCGCCCAGCGCTTCAACGCGCGTTTCGGCGACACCTTCGTCGTGCCCGAGCCGTCGATCCTGAAAGAGACGGCGAAGATCTACGACCTGCAGAATCCGACGGCCAAGATGTCGAAGTCGGGCGAGACCGAGAACGGCATCCTGTGGCTCCTCGACGAGCCGAACCGCCTCGTGAAGAAGATCAAGTCGGCCGTCACCGACAACGACGGCTCGATCCACTTCGACCCGCAGGGGAAGCCCGGCGTCTCGAACCTGCTCACTCTCCTATCGGTGCTCGGGGGCACCTCGATCGAGACTCTCGAGCACGAGTTCGCGGGTCGCGGCTACGGCGACCTCAAGAACGCCGTCGCGGATGCCGTGGTCGCCGAGTTCGGTCCCGTGCGCGAGCGCACGCTCGAGCTCCTCGCCGACCCGGCCGAGCTCGACCGCCTGCTCGCCGCGAACGCCGACCGCGCATCCGAGATCGCCGAGGCGACGCTCGCGCGCGCCTACGACCGCGTCGGCCTCCTGCCGAAGCGGCCCTGACGCGGGCGGCAGCGATGGAGCCCGTCGTGCTGCGCACGGATCGCCTCGTGCTGTCGGCCACGAACGCCGACGACATCGATGCGATCACCGAGCTCTGCCAGGATCGCGCGATGGTCGAGATGCTCGCGGCGCTCCCCTGGCCGTACACGCGTGCGGATGCCGAGGAGTTCGCGACACGCATCGTGCCCGACGGCTGGCGATCGGGCGAGTCGCTCACGTGGAGCATCCGCGAACGCGACGGGGGCCCGCACCTCGGCTCGATCGGCTGGCGCCGCGGCACGCGCGACATCGGCTACTGGATGGGCGCGCCGTACCGCCGCCGGGGCTACACGCTCGAGGCGGTGCGCGCCGTGTGCGAATGGGTGTTCCACGAGCTCGGCGAGAGCCGCATCGGCTGGGAGGCGCTCGTCGGCAACGTCGGGTCGGCGCGCGTCGCACGCGCTGCGGGCTTCGCCTTCGACGGCGTGCACGAGTCGACCCTCTGCGTTCGTGACGGCGGGAGGCCGCTGGCCTGGCACGCTCATCTCGATCGCGACGCCGATGGCGCACCGCAGCCGGGATGGCCCGTGTGAGCGAGCGCCGCATCCGCGCCGTGCTCTTCGATCTCGACGACACGCTCTTCGCACACCGCGAGTCGGTCGAGGCGGGGATTCACGCGCACCGCACGGCCCTCGGCGGGGCGCTCGCCGCAGCGGAGGCGGCTGCCGAGTTCGCACGCTGGAACGCCCTCGAAGAAGAGCACTACCACCGCTATCTCGCGGGCGAGATCGACTTCCTCGAGCAGCGCCGGGCCCGAGCGCGCACCTTCGTAGCGCCCTACGGCATCGAGCTCGACGACGGGGCCGCCGAGGCGTGGTTCGAGTCGTACCTCTCGCACTACGAGCGCACGTGGAGGCTTCACGACGACGTGCGTGCGTGCCTCGCGGCCCTCGCACCGCGCGCGCTCGGCATCATCACCAATGGCGACCTGACCTTCCAGTCCGCGAAGATCATCGGCATCGGGCTCGACGGACTCATCCCGCTCGACAACGTCGTCGCGAGCGCCGAGGTGGGCGTGGCCAAGCCGGATGCGCGCATCTTCGAGCTCGCGGCGGAGCGGCTCGGCGTCGCGCCGGCCGAGGCCTGCTACGTCGGCGACCGGCTGCACACGGATGCGATCGGCGCGAGCCGCGCGGGGCTGCTCGGCGTGTGGATCGATCGCAGAGGCTCCGCGACGGCGGAGCAGCTCGCCGAGGCTGACGCGGAGGGTGTGCCCGTCATCCGGGGGCTTGCGGAGCTCGTGGCGCTGCTCGGCTGAGGAGCGCGTCGGCACTTTCGCGGGCAGTCATCCGCTCCTCCACATGCTGCTTCGGGGCATCTTGCCCCAAGATTGGCGGGCGGCTCTGGCGAGCCGTCGAGGCACGTTGTTAGCCTCGCAAACATCCGCTCCCGACCTCTCGAGGACGACCCGATGACCGCAGCTGCCGCCCCTGTCTCGCCCATGGATCCTGGCCTTGCGCTGCTCATCGCGGCCCACGACCAGACACATCGCGATCTCGAGAGCCTCGCCGACGAGGTGCGCAAGAACCACGACGAGTCGAGCAATCGCGTCGGCCTGCTCGACACGAAGGCCGAGTTCGTCGGTGCTCGGGTCACCGCGGAGGTCGGGCTCATCAATCGGAAGCTCGACGACATCGAGCGCAATGGCGCGGTCGTCAAGGATCATGTGCTCCTCATGACCGGCAAGTTCGGCGAACTCGACAAGAAGGTCACGCTGCTCGACGAGCGGATCACGGCCGGAATCGGGGCCCTGGACGAGAGGTTCACCTCCCGGTTCGACGCGGCGGATGCACGCTTCAACGGGATCGACGCGCGTCTTGACGCGGCAGACGCACGATTCGACCGCATCGACGCCCGACTCGACGGCATCGATACCCGACTCGACGGGATCGATACCCGGCTCGACGGCATCGACGCGCGTCTTGACGCGGCAGACGCACGATTCGACCGCATCGACGCCCGGCTCGACGGCATCGACAGCCGACTCGACGGCATCGACACCCGACTCGACGGCATCGACACCCGACTCGACGGCATCGACACCCGACTCGACACGATCGTGAGGATCTTGACGCACGACCCTTCGGAATAGCCTCGTTCGCCGTGCGTTATAGACTCCGTAGCACGTAGCACGTGCTCCGGGGGCGGTGGAATTCCGCACCGGCGGTAACAGTCCGCGAACCCCGTCTCTTACGAGACGGGGCCGATCCGGTGAAACTCCGGAACCGACGGTCAGAGTCCGGATGAGAGGTAGCACGCGTCGACTTGCGTTCCCAGCGAGCCGACGGGCCGACTCGCGTCGCGCATCCCCGGACCAGAACCGGAAGGGATGCCATGGCAGAGTCCGTCTCCTACGACTCCGCCATGCGCCGCGCCCTCGAACTGGCAGCGCGCGGCCCCCTGACCGGTGGCAATCCCCAGGTCGGGTGCGTACTGCTCGACGACGCGGGTCGGATCGTTGCCGAGGGCTGGCACCGCGGGGCGGGCACGCCGCACGCCGAGGTCGACGCCCTCTCGCACCTGACCGACGCACGCGGCCTCACGGCCGTCGTGTCGCTCGAGCCCTGCAACCACACGGGCCGCACGGGCCCGTGCAGCGAGGCACTCATCGCGGCGGGCATCTCGCGCGTCGTGTACGCGGTCGCCGACACGGGTCCCGAGTCGCGCGGCGGAGCCGCACGCTTGCGTTCCGCGGGCGTCGAGGTCATCCCGGGCGTCCTCGCTGACGAGGCGGCCCGGCTGCTGCATGTCTGGCTCACGGCGGTAGCGCGCCGACGCCCGTGGGTCACGGTCAAGTGGGCGTCGACTCTCGACGGCCGCGCCGCGGCCTCCGATGGCACGAGCCAGTGGATCACGGGCACGGCCGCCCGCCAGCGGGTGCACGAGCAGCGGGCGGCATCCGACGCGATCCTCGTGGGCATCGGCACCGTGCTCGCCGACGACCCCGCGCTCACGGCGCGCGGCGACGCCGGCGAGCTGCTCCCGCATCAGCCGCTTCCCGTCGTCGTCGGCGAGCGCCCGCTTCCCACGGATGCTGCCCTGCGCCGTCACCCGGCAGGCGTCCTCGAGTTGCGCACCCGCGATCTCGCTCGCGTGCTCGCAGAGCTCGACGCGCGCGACATCCGGCGGGTGTACGTCGAGGGCGGCCCCACGCTCGCCTCGGCCGTCGTGGCGGCCGGCCTCGCCGACGAGTACGCGATCTATCTCGCGCCCGCGCTGCTGGGGGGCGACCGGCTCGCGATCGGCGACCTCGGCGTCCGCACCATCGGCGACGCACGCCGCCTGCGCATCACGAGCGTCGAGCAGCTGGGGGAAGACCTGCTCGTCATGGCACGACCTGTCGAGCCGGAGGCGTCGACGCACGCCGCCGCGCTCGGCCCAACCGTGAATCGAGGAGTTTGACATGTTCACCGGCATCATCGAGGAACTCGGCGAGGTGCTCGCGTGGGATCGCGTGGGCGATGCGGCACGCATCACCGTGCGTGCTCCGCTCGCCGTCTCGGATGCGTCGCATGGCGACTCGATCTCGGTCTCGGGGGTGTGCCTCACGGTCGTCGACCAGGGTGACGACTGGTTCACGGCCGACGTCATGGGTATCTCGATCGACGTGACGACGCTCGGCGACCGCCGACCCGGCGATCGCGTCAACATCGAGCGAGCGGCCGCCGTGGGCGACCGCCTCGGCGGCCACATCGTGCAGGGCCACGTCGACGGCACGGCGACCGTGCTCGCGACGGAGGACGGGTCGGCGTGGCGCGTCGTACGCTTCTCGCTCCCCGCCGAGCTCGCACCGCTCGTGACGCGCAAGGGCTCGATCGCGATCGACGGCACCTCGCTCACCGTGAGCGCCGTGTCGGACGCCGCGGAACCCGAGCAGTGGTTCGAGGTCTCGCTCATCCCCGAGACCCTCGCGGCGACGACCCTCGGCGCGCTCGCGCCGGGCGATCGGGTGAACCTCGAGACCGACATCCTCGCGCGGCACGTGGAGCGCATGCTCGCCTTCGGTGAGGGGTCGCAAAGTGCCCTCAACACGCCGGAGTCGCCGCAATTTGCGACCCCTCACGAGACGGGAGCGGCACGATGAGCCTCGCCGACATCCCCACGGCCCTGCAGGCCCTGCGCGAGGGCCGACCCGTCATCGTGGCGGATGACGAGGGCCGCGAGAACGAGGGCGACGTCGTGCTCGCCGCCGAGACCGCGAGCCAGGAGTGGGTCGCGTGGGCGGTCAAGCACTCCTCGGGCTTCATCTGCGCCCCGATGACGAACGAGATCGCGGACCGCCTCGCGCTGCCGCCCATGGTCGCCGTCAACGAGGATCCGCGCGGCACGGCCTACACCGTGTCGGTCGACGCGGCCGACCGCTACTCGACGGGCATCTCGGCATCCGATCGCGCCCACACGCTGCGCGTGCTCGCCGACCCCGCGTCGACGCCCGCGAGCCTCCACCGGCCCGGCCACATCCTGCCGCTGCGCGCCGTCGACGGCGGCGTGCGCGAGCGGGACGGCCACACCGAGGCATCTGTGGACCTCATGAAGCTCGCCGGCCTCACGCCCGTCGCGGCGATCGTCGAGATCGTCGACGAGGACGGCGAGATGATGCGCCTGCCGAACCTCATCCGGCTCGGTGAGCGCGAGAACATCCCCGTCATCACGATCGAGGCGCTCATCCGCTTCATGGAGGAGCGCCGCTGCGAGCGCGACCCCAAGGCCGAGGTCACGATCCCCGAGTGGCAGCGCGTGACCTTCGAGGTCGAGACGCGAGTGCCGACGACGCATGGCTCGTTCCGCGTGCGCGCCTACCGCGACCGCTCGACGGGCGCCGACCATGTCGCCTGGATCGCGGGCGAGCCGCGCGATGGCGCCCTCGTGCGCGTGCACTCCGAGTGCCTCACGGGCGAGGCGTTCGGCTCGCTCAAGTGCGAGTGCGGGCCGCAACTGCAGGCCGCGCTCGACACGATCCAGGAGCAGGGCGGCGTCGTCATCTACCTGCGCGGCCAGGAGGGGCGCGGCATCGGGCTCATCAACAAGCTCCGCGCCTACCGCCTGCAGGAGGACGGCTTCGACACTCTCGACGCCAACCTCGCGCTCGGTCTCCCGGGCGACGCGCGCGACTACGGGGCCGCGGTCGGCATCCTGAAGGATCTCGGCATCCGCCGCGTGCGGCTGCTGAGCAACAACCCCGAGAAGGCCCGCCAGCTCGCCGAGCGCGGCGTCGAGGTCGACGAGCTCGTGCCGCTCGTCGTCGGCGTCGGCGAGCACAACGAGGGCTACCTCGACGCGAAGCGCGACCGGATGGGCCACGCGCTTCCCAGCCACCAGGCGCTCGTCGAGCGCCTCACCACGACACCGGGAGGAACCGAATGAGCGGCGAAGGTCGCCCCACCGTGCTCGACACCGACGGAGCAGGCCTCCGCATCGCCGTCGTCGCGGGCACCTGGCATGAGCGCATCACCGAGGGACTCCTGACAGGGGCGCTCCGCACGCTCGCGGCATCCGGCGCCGAGGTCGAGGTGTTCCGCGTGCCCGGAAGCTTCGAGCTGCCCGTCGTCGCGAAGGCGGCGCTCGAGGCGGGCGCGGATGGCGTCGTCGCGCTCGGCGTCATCATCCGCGGCGGCACGCCGCACTTCGAGTACGTGAGCTCGGCCGCGACCGATGGCCTCACACGCGTCGCCCTCGACACGGGCAAGCCCGTCGGCTTCGGCGTGCTGACCCTCGACGACGAGCAGCAGGGCATCGATCGCGCGGGCTTCCCAGGGTCGAAGGAGGACAAGGGCCAGGAGGCGGCGGAGGCCGTGCTCGCCACGGCGCGCGTGCTGCGGCGCGTGCGCGGCGCGTGAGCGTCGTCGCGCCGTGTCGCGACTGAGCGCCGCACCCGCCGTCAGTCGAGGAAGAGCGCGCGCAGGCGGCGCGTCGTGAGGAAGAGCCCCGCCGCGATCATCACGAGGTAGTACCCGACGTGCACGAGCATGTCGGGGCCGAGGGCACCCGTCGTGAGGCCGCGGATGAGCTCGACGCCGTGCCACAGCGGCAGCGCCATGACGAGCCATTGGATGGGCTCGGGGTAGACCGTGATGGGGAAGAACGTCGCCGAGAACATGAACATCGGCAGCAGTACGAAGGTGATCCATTCCATCTGCTGGAACGTCGTGAAGTAGCTCGTGACGCCCATGCCGATGGCCGCGAACCCGAAGGCCACGAGCATGACCGCCGGCACCGCGAGCACGGCCCACCACGAGAGGTTGAGGCCCATGAGCTGCATGACGATCTGGAACCCCACGCCGTACACGGCGCCGCGGAAGAGCGCGAGCAGGATCTCGCCGAGCGCGACGTCGAGCGGTCCCAGGCTCGTCGCGAGCATCCCCTCGTAGATCTTCGCGAAGTTCATCTTGAAGAAGACGTTCCACGTCGAGTCGTAGATCGCCCCGTTCATCGCCGACACCGCGAGCAGGGCGGGCGCGATGTAGGCGGCGTACGGGATCTCGCGACCCGCGGCATCCGTGACGGTGCCGATGAAGGCGCCGAGCCCCACGCCGAGCGAGAGCAGGTAGAAGATCGGCTCGACGAAACCGGATGCCACGACGACCCAGTTGCTCGAGCGCGTCGCCTGGAGGCCGCGGCCGACGACGGCGCGAGCATTGCCCGCGTAGAGCGCCCGCACGCCGCCGCTGCGGAGCGGTCGATCGTCCGTCGTCGTGCTCATGCGTCGAGCCGTCCGCGCACGATGCGCACCGTGAGCCGCCATCCGGCGATCGCGAGCGCGAGCAGGAACACGAGGTGCACGACCACGATCCACACCGGGCGCTCGGGCGCGTAGGAGGCGACGCGGCCGAGCTCGGCGCCGTGCCACAGGGGCGAGAGCCAGCCGATCGGCTGCAGGAAGACGGGCAGCTGCTCGAGTGGGAAGAGCGTGCCGCTGAAGAGCGTGAGCGGCAGCACGAGCACGCGTTGAACGACGGCGAACTGGCCGCGGTCCTCGCGCTGCGCCGCGGCGTAGGCGAAGAGCGGCGCGCCGAAGGCGAGGCCCGTGAGGGTCGCGACGGGTACGGTGAGGATGCCCGTCGCGAGCGGCACGGCGCCGAAAGCCGCCATGACGAGGAAGTACACGAGCGTCGTGACGAAGATGCGCAGGCCGACGAACAGCACGACGCCGTCGACGATCTGCCGCGCCGAGATGGGCGCCGCGTGCATGCCGAGGTAGACCGGGTTCCACTTGAAGCCCTGCATGACGGGATACGTGAACTCGTCGGAGGCGATCGTCACGGCGGCCGTCGCGATGAGCGCGGGAGCGATGAACACGAGGTACGACACCCCGTCGACACCCGCGGGACCGGCGTTCGCGTTGACGAGCACGCCGAGCCCGACGCCGAAGGCGAAGAGGTACATGACGGGCGTGCCGATCGCGGATGCGATGTTGACGCCGAGATACCGCCGCCACACCCGGATGTGGTGCTCCGCGACGTACCACGCGCCGAGACGCCGGGGTCGCACGCCCGCGGCGCGTGCCTCGGCCGCGACGTCTGCCGCGATGCGCATCGTGCTCATTCGATGAGGCTCCGCCCCGTGAGCCGCAGGAAGACGTCCTCGAGGCTCGAACGTCGCACGAGGCTCGTGAGCGGCTGCAGGCCGCGTGCCGTGACCTCGACGAGCGCCGCCTCGCCGTCGTCGGCGTAGAGCAGCACGCGATCGGGGAGCACCTCGAGACGCTCGCCGATCCCCGCGAGCGCGACCGCGGCATCCGCGTTGCGCTCCGAGCCGAAGCGCACCTCGAGCACCTCGCGCGTCGAGTACTCCCGGATGAGCGCGGCGGGCGAGCCTTCGGCCATGATGCGCCCGTGGTCGACGACGACGAGGCGGTCGCACAGCTGCTCGGCCTCGTCCATGTAGTGCGTCGTGAGCAGCAGGGTCGTGCCCTGCTCTTTGAGCCGGAAGAGGCGGTCCCACAGGATGTGGCGCGCTTGCGGGTCGAGACCCGTCGTGGGCTCGTCGAGCAGCAGGATGCGCGGGTCGTTGATGAGGGCGCGCGCGATCGTGAGGCGGCGCTTCATGCCGCCCGAGAGCTCGTCGACCTTGGCGTCGCGACGGTCGGCGAGCTGGGCGAAGCCCAGCAGCTCGTCGGCGCGCTCCGCGATCACGCGGCGCGGCAGGCCGAAGTAGCGGCCGTAGGTGAGCAGGTTCTCCCGCACGCGCAGCTCGTTGTCGAGGTTGTCCTGCTGCGGCACGACGCCGAGACGGGCGCGGATCTCGGGCCCGTGCTCGTCGGGGTCGAGGCCGAGCACCTCGAGGCGACCCGCGGTGCGCGTCGACACGGCGCCGACCATGCGCATGGTCGTCGACTTGCCCGCGCCGTTGGGCCCGAGCAGGCCGAAGGACTCCCCCGGCGCGACCTCGAACGAGATGCCGTCGACCGCGGCGAACTCCCCGTAGCGCTTGACGAGCTCCGACGCGACGATCACCGACACGGTACTCGAGCCTAGGCGCAGCGACCGACGCTCGCGCACGCGCGCCGCCGGGCGGGCTCAGCTCGTGAGTCGGCGCCGTGCGAGAGCGAAGGCGACGGCTCCGAAGGCGATGAGGAGGCCCGCGACCGCGAGCCCGGTGGCAGGAGCGGCGCCCGTGATGGGCAGACGGGCCGTCGGGTCGGCCGGGTCACCGGAGCCGTTCGAGCCGCCACCCGACCCGCCGGGGTTCTCGTCGACCTGCGCCTCCGCGACACGGAACCACTCCGTCGCACTCTCGATGTCGAGGTCGGTCGCGACGGGCGTCGTGGCGCCATCCACTTCGTAGAGCTCCAGGTAGATCACGACCCGCTCGCCCGCGTTGGCGACGGCGAGCTCGGGCGTGACGACCCAGTCCATCGTCATGGTGCCGGATGGCGCACCGGGCGTGAAGGTCGTGCTCTGGCTCACACCGAGGGGCGTGCCCGCGGCGCCGTCGGCACGCACGAGCCATCCGTCGAAGCGATAGGCGACACCGGGCGTGAGACCGCTGTACGAGATGCGGTCGGTGACGGTGCCGCCCGTGAGGGGCAGCTCCTTCGTGACGCCGTCGTCGTTCACCCACGCGACCGTCGAGAACGCGGGCGTGCTCGCGGCGACGATCGTATTGGTGACCGTGACCGAGACGTTCGTGTCGGCGACGATCGTGATGGCGTCATCCGTCCAGTCGGGCGCGGCCCAGACGCCGCCGGCCACGGCATCCGGGATCACCTCGCGCAGGAGCACCTCGGTGCCCGCCGCGAGGTTCGAGACCGTCGTGGGTGAACCCGGGGCGACCGTGATCGCGGTCCACGTCGTGCCGTCGTCGGTCGAGTACTCGACCGTGTAGGAGCTCGGCAGCCCAGCGACGCCGTCGGGGTTCTCGAGAGTCTTCGCGACGGAGAAGCCCCCCGTGGCCTCCACTGCCTCGGGGATCGTGCACGTGCCCGCGCCGCGGAACGGGAACGAGTGGAACTCGAGCCCCGCACCCGTGCCGCCCTGCACGAGGTCGCCGTTCGTGAGCACACGGCCGTTCGTGCTCGTGACGACGGTGAGCGTGCTGTCGGCGGCAGGGACGAGCACCGAGCCGAGCAGCTGGCTGCTCCCGCCGAGCGTCACGTCGGTCGCTGTCGGGAAGTTCCACAGGATCGACTGCGTGAGCTGCGAGAAGGTGAAGTCGGTCGTCGAGATCGGGTTGACGGGCGTGCCGTCGAGCGAGGTGCTGTTCGCCGAGACGACGGCGCTCGATCCCGTGACGTTGATGATGATCGTGGCGCCCGCCGGGATGCCGGTGAAGTCCTGCGCGCGCGGCGCGGCGACGGTGCCGAGCTGGTCGCCCGGGATGCTGAACACCTGCACGGCCGAGGTGCCGTCGCCGACGAACGTCACGCCCCAGGGCTCGGAGACGTAGCTGCCCGTCGGGGCGAGCGCCGCATACTGCGCCGAGGCCTGCGCGATCTGCGCGGGGATGCCGGCGTAGGGCGCGAGGGGCGCGGCGGCGTTCTGCGTGACGGTGCCGCCGTTCGCGGTGTGGCTTCCCGTGACCGTGCCCCCCACGACGATGTCGCCGCCGATGGGGTTGCCGACATCGAGCGTGCCGGATGCGACCGTGATCGATCCGCCCACGACGAGCATGTCGGCGCCCGCCGTCGGCGGCACACGCGAGCCGACACCAGCGACGCCCACGTTGTAGTGGTCCGTCGCGATCGAGAGGTCGCCGCCCACGACGACGAGCCCTTCGGCCTCGGCCGCACCCGTCGTGACGGAGAGGTCACCGCCCACGTAGACGTTGACGTTGTCGTCCGTGCCGAGGAACGCGCCGTTGTGGAGGTTGCGGTAGTCGTCGACGGGCGGGCACGGCGCGGCGGCGGTCGCCGCCCCACCGCCTGTGACGGCGAGCGTGACAGCGACGAGGGCGGATGCGGCTCCCGCCGCGATGCCGCGAAGTCGGCCGCGCGCGGGCGGAACGGATGCCGGGGCACGGCGAACGGAACGGGGGCTGGGCATGGCGACGGTCCTCGGGTCGAAGGTCGTGGCGAACCCGCGCGGATAGGGCGATCCGCCGGCGGGTCGAGAGTGGGGGATGGGCTTTCGTTAGGGGGATTAACAAAAGGCTGCGAATATTCTACCAACCCCCGGCGCGCGAGGGAAGAGCAGGCTCAACCGAGACCCAAGGTCAACCTCAGTTGACGCCCGCACCATCGTCAACTACGGTTGACGTCATGGACGTCGGCCAGCTGCATACCCTGACGGGAGACGCGGGATCCCCCGATCCCCTCGTCGCTCTGCGGGCCATCGCGCAGCTGCGCCGCGAGCTCGATCGCCATGAGGCGGTGGTCGTGCGCCGGGCTCGCAACGCCAACGCCTCCTGGCAGCTCATCGCGCTCTGCCTGGGGGTCTCGAAACAGGCCGTGCACAAGAAGTACGGCCGCGCCTGACCGCCCCCCACCCCCACCCCGTCCCCGAGGAACCGCACATGACGAGCACCGACGCGCCCGCGCGCCGCAATCCCTTCCGCCGCACGACCGACGCGGGCCCCCGCGCGTCGTTCCGCGAGCTGCTCCCCTACCTCGCCGAGCACAAGGCCCTGCTCGCGATCGCTGTCGTGCTGAGCCTCGTGAGCGCGGGCTTCTCGCTCGCCCAGCCCGCTCTCGTGAGCCAGGTGATCTCGGTCGTCGAGGCGGGCGACCCGCTCGGCTGGATCGCCTGGGTGCTCGTCGCCCTCGTCGTCGGCAACGGCGTCGTCTCGGCGGTCCAGCACTACTTGCTGCAGCGCGCCGGCACGAGCGTCGTGTACTCCTCACGCCGGGCGCTCATCCGCCGGATGCTGCGCTTGCCGATCCGCGAGTTCGACACGCGCCGCACGGGCGACCTCGTCTCGCGCGTGGGCTCCGACACGACGCTGCTCTACGCCGTGCTCACCCAGGGCCTCGTCGACGCGCTCGGCGGCGCCGTCGTTTTCGTGGGTGCCATCATCGGCATGGCGATCATCGATCCCATCCTGCTCGGCACGACCGTGCTCGTCATCGCGATCGCGATCGCCGTCGTGGGCGGGCTCTCGGGCCGCATCCGCGTCGCGAGTCGCGAGCAGCAGGAGAAGGTCGGCGACGTCGCCGCGGGCGTGCAGCGCGCGATCGCGGCCATCCGCACCGTGCGTGCCGCGAACGCGACGGAGCGTGAGGCGGACGCGATCGAACGCGAGGCGAAGGCGGCGTGGGGGGCCGGCATCCGGGTCGCGAAGGTCTCGGCGCTCGTCGTTCCCGTCGCTTCGATCGCGATGAACGTGTCGTTCCTCGTCGTGCTCGGCCTCGGAGGCTTCCGCGTCGCGTCGGGCGCCATCACGATCGCGAGCCTCGTCGCGTTCATCCTCTTCCTGTTCCTCATGATCATGCCGCTCGGCCAGGCCTTCGGCGCCGTGACCTCGGTCAACCAAGCGCTCGGCGCCCTCGGCCGCATCCAGGAGATCATGCGCATCCCCTCGGAAGACGAGGCAGACGCCGCGATCGACGCGGCCCCCGCGCTCGAGACGGATGACGCCATCCGCTTCGAGGACGTGCGGTTCGCCTACCCCGAGCAGGCGCACAAGACCGAGACCGAGAAGGTCGTCGCCTCGGAGCTCGGCGACGCCGCGCTCGAGCCGGTCGACCGCGAGGTGCTGCACGGCGTCTCGTTCTCGGTACCGCGGGGCTCACGCGTCGCGCTCGTCGGGCCGTCGGGCGCGGGCAAGTCGACGATCCTCGCCCTCATCGAGCGCTTCTACGACCCGACGTCGGGCGTCGTGCGCGTCGATGGGACGGATGTGCGCGCGCTGCCGCGCGAGGAGCTGCGGTCGCGCATCGGGTACGTCGAGCAGGACGCTCCCGTGCTCGCGGGCAGCATCCGCGACAACCTCACGCTCGGCACGCCGGGTGCGAGCGACGCCGAGTGCATCGAGGTGCTGCGCGCTGTCAACCTCGGCGAGGTGCTCGACCGCGACCCCGCGGGGCTCGACGCGGCGGTCGGCGAAGACGGCGTCATGCTCTCGGGCGGCGAGCGCCAGCGTCTCGCGATCGCCCGCGCGCTGCTCGCGGCGCCACCCATCCTGCTGCTCGACGAGGCGACCGCGTCGCTCGATGGCGTCAACGAGCAGCTGCTGCGCGAGGCGATCGACGCCGTCGCGGCCGAACGCACCCTGCTCGTCATCGCGCACCGCCTCTCGACCGTCGTCGACTCCGACGCGATCGTCGTGCTCGACCACGGGCGCGTGGCGGGCGTCGGAACGCACTCGGAGCTCGTGGCATCCGTTCCGCTCTACCGCGATCTCGCGAAGCACCAGCTGCTCGTGTGAGGCGTGCCGCCCTGGCCGGGGCGGGGCCGCCGACGCTCTACGCTGGTGTCCCATGACCTCGACGCACTGGATCCTGACCCTCGTCTGCGAGGACCGCCCGGGAATCGTGCACGCGATCAGCGGCGCGATCGTCGAGGCCGAGGGCAACATCACCGAGTCGCAGCAGTTCTCGAGCGACGACACGGGCACGTTCTTCATGCGCCTGCAGGTCGAGTCGACGGCCTCCCGCGAGCGCTTCGAGGCGGCGCTCATGCCGGTCACGGAGCGGTACGGGATGACGTGGCAGCTCGACATCGTCGGCCGCCCCCTGCGCACGCTCGTGCTCGTCTCGAAGGCGGGGCACTGCCTCAACGACCTGCTCTTCCGTCAGCGTGCGGGGCAGCTCGCGATCGACGTGCCGCTCGTGCTCTCGAACCACCCCGACCTCGGCGAGCTCGCGGCGTTCTACGGCGTGCCGTTCGAGTCGCATCCGGTCACGAACCCCGGGCAGAAGCTCGCGTTCGAAGAGCGCGTGCTCGAGCTCGTCGAGGAGCACGACATCGAGCTCGTCGTGCTCGCGCGGTACATGCAGATCCTCTCCCCCGAGCTGTGCGAGGCGCTGAGCGGCCGCATCATCAACATCCACCACTCGTTCCTGCCGGGCTTCAAGGGCGCGAACCCCTACAAGCAGGCGCACGCGCGCGGCGTGAAGCTCATCGGCGCGACCGCGCACTTCGTGACGAGCGACCTCGACGAGGGGCCCATCATCGAGCAGAACGTCGTGCGCGTCGACCACACGCGCACGCCCGCCGAGCTCGTCGCGATCGGGCAGGACGAGGAGAGCCGCACGCTCACGCAGGCCGTCAAGTGGTTCTCGGAGGACCGCGTGCTGCTCGACGGCGCACGCACGATCATCTTCACGTGAGGCTGTCGCGGAGCGCATCACCGCAGGCGATACGCGCCGGGAAACCCGGGCCCCTCTAGGCTCGAGGCGTGACGCTCCTGCTGCATTCCGCCCTGCTCACCGATGAACGCGGCGAGCGGCCCGATGGCTGGGTGCTGGTCGACGGCGACTCGATCGCCGCTGTCGGCACGGGCGTCGAGACGATGCCGGATGCCGCTCGGCGCATCGATCTCGCGGGCGCCCGCCTCGTACCCGGGTTCATCGACCTGCACGGGCACGGCGGGGGCGGGCACGCCTATGACGACGGCGGCGAGGAGCTCGCGTCCGCACTCGCGACACACCGCGCGCACGGCACGACGCGATCCGTGATCTCCCTCGTGGCGAACCCGCTCGCGGCCCTCCGGTCGAACCTCGCCGAGATCGCCGCGCTCGCATCCGCCGACCCGCTCGTGCTCGGCTCACACCTCGAGGGGCCCTTCCTCGCGCCCGGCAAGCGCGGTGCGCACCACGTCGACTACTTGCGCGACCCCGACCCGATCGCCGTCGAGGAGCTCATCGACGCGGCGGCCGGCACGCTCCGCCAGATCACGATCGCACCCGAGCTGCCGGGAGCCGACGAGGCGATCGACGCGTTCACTGCAGCGGGCGTGCGCGTCGCCGTCGGCCACACGGAGGCCGACTTCGAGACGGCCGCGCGCGCCTTCGACCGCGGCGCGAGCATCCTGACGCACGCCTACAACGCTATGAACGGCATCCACCATCGCGCGCCGGGGCCCGTCGTCGCGGCGCTCTCGGATCCGCGCGTGACGCTCGAGCTCGTGCTCGACGGCCACCACGTGCACGAGCAGGTCGCCGCGCTCACGCTCGACGAGGCGCCGGGTCGCGTCGCCTTCATCACCGACTCGATGGCCGCTGCGGGCAGCGCCGACGGCGACTACCGGCTCGGCGAGCTCAACGTCACGGTGCGCGACGGGCTCGCGCTGCTCTCGGGCACCGAGACGATCGCGGGCTCGACGCTCACCCTCGATGCGGCCCTGCGTCGCGCGGTCGAGGTCGTCGGGCTCCCGTGGCCGGATGCCGTGGCCGCCGTCACCTCGGTGCCGGCCCGCGCGCTCGGCCTCGGCGACCGGCTCGGTCTCCTCGAGCCCGGCTATGCCGCGGATGCCGTGGTGCTCGACGCGGACGGCGCCGTCACCGCGGTCTGGGGGGCGGGCGCCCAGCTCGTCTGAGCGCGCGGAGAGCGTGGTCGCCGACGCGGGCGGGGATACGGGCACGCGGCGGGAGCAGTTGCCCCCGCCGGGTGCTCAGAGCGCCGCCCGGTGATGCGGATGCTCCCGCCGAGCGCGCGGACGCGAGCTGGGCGAGCCCTGCGTCCTCAGCGCGCCCAGTCGGGGCGGTTGTCCCACGCGTAGCGGTAGTAGTCGGCGAAGCGCAGCTTCGACGCGGCCGCCTCGTCGACGAGCACCGTGACCTCGGGGTGCAGCTGGATCGCGGAGCCCGGGAGGGATGCCGACACGGGGCCCTCGACGGCGCCCGCCACGGCATCCGCCTTCGCCTCGCCGAAGGCGAGCAGCACGAGTGCCCGCGCGTCGAGGATCGTGCCGAGCCCCTGCGTGAGGCAGTGCCGCGGCACCTCGTCGATCGAGTCGAAGAAGCGCGCGTTGTCGACGCGCGTCGCCTCGGTGAGCGTCTTGACACGCGTGCGCGAGGCGAACGACGAGCCGGGCTCGTTGAACCCGATGTGGCCCGTGCGCCCGATGCCGAGCACCTGGATGTCGACGCCCCCGGCCTCACGGATCGCGGCCTCGTAGCGGTCGCCCGCGGTCGCGATGGGCCCGCCGTCGTCCCCAGGCACGTGGACGAGCGACGGCGTGAGGCCGAGGGTGTCGACGACTTCGCGCGTGATGACCGCGCGGTAGCTCTCGGGGTGCCCCTCGGGAAGCCCGACGTACTCGTCGAGCGCGAAGCCGCGCACGCGCGACCAGTCGAGGCCGCGCCTCGCGAGGGCGCTCCAGACAGGCAGCGGCGTGGAGCCGGTGGCGAGTCCGAGCACGGCATCCGGCTTCGCGCGCACGACCGTCTCGATGAGGTCGGCCGCGAGCTCGCCCGCGGCGGCCTTCGCCTCGTCCGGGCTTCCGGGGAGGATCACGATCTCAGCCATCACACCACCTCCACGGAGCTCGCCTCGGGGTCGCCGACGAATGCGGCGCCCACCGCGGCCGCGGGGAAGTCGGGCGGCAGCAGACGCAACCGGTCGCCGAGGCCGAGCGAGGCGACGAACGGCGAGTCGGCCTCCCACTGCGCGATGACCGTGTGAACGCCCGCGATGAGCTCGTCGCCGAGTCGGCTGATGCCGCCGCCGATCACGACGTCGTCGACGTCGACCGTGAGCACGAGGATGCGCGCCGCCTCGGCGACGCCCTGCAGCAGGCGATCGCGCACGAGGGTCGCAACGGGATCGCCCGCCTCCGCCGCGCGGAAGAGCGCGCGCACGGGGAGCGGATCGTCGCTCGGCCACTGGCGGGCGACCGCGGAGCCGGACGCGTAGAGCTCGAGGCATCCGCGCTGACCGCACGGGCACACGGGCCCCGCGGGATCGACGGGGATGTGCCCGATCTCGCCCGCGACGCCGCTCACGCCGCGCCACAGCTCGCCGCCGAGCACGAGCCCCGCCGCGAGGCCCGTGCCGAGGTTGAGGTAGGCCATCGACTGGCCGGAGCCGAGGCCCTGCAGGTGGAACGCGCCGAGCGCCGCCGCGTTGACGTCGTTCTCGACGCGTACGGGCCGCCCGAGGCGCTCGTGCAGCTGCGCGCCGAGCTCGAGGTCGGCGAGTCCGAGGTTGACCGCGTGGCTCACGCGTCCGGTCGCGGCGTCCACGGCACCCGGGATGCCGATGCCGATCGAGGTGAACTCCGCCACGGGCGTCCCCGTCTTCGATGAGAGCTCGTCCACGGCCGCGACCGCCGTGTGCAGCACGACATCGGCGCCGAAGCCCGTCGGCAGCCGCAGCGTCTGCACGACGCGGCCGTCCTCGCCGATCGCGACGGCATCCGTCTTGGTGCCTCCGATGTCGAGCCCGACCCTCACTGCGTCCTCCCGTCCAGCAGCTCCCGCAACGCGGCCGACACGCTCGCGGATGCGCCGAACGTCGCGATGTCGGCGTACGCCCGGTCGGGACCGGGCCAGCCCATGTCGATGACGACGCTCCCGGGCTGCGCAGCGCGCGCCCTGTCGATGAGCTCGCGCGTCCACGCGCGGCGGTGGTTGTCCTTGCCGACCACGAGATAGGGGACCTCGGACGGCGGAAGCGGCTCGCCCTCGTGCACGGGCACGGGCGTGAGCCCGACGCTCGCGAGCCCCCACGGCACGTCCGGCCCGACCGCCATGTTGGCCTTCGTCTCGAGGCTCACGATGCGGGCGCCCTCGGGCACCGATGCGCGCACGTCGAAGGCGGATGCGATGCGGGCCGGGTCGGTCGTGAACGGCGCCGGCGCGTCGCCCGGTTCGTCGGCGAGCGATGCGGCGAGCGTGCGCACGCGCGATGCCGCATCCGCGAGTCGTTCGACGGCGAGCTCACGCGAGGCGAGAGCCGCGTCGATCGCGGCCTCGATCTCGGCGAGCTGCGCATCCGTGTTGCGCGTGCCGATGCACAGCAGGTCGCATCCGCCCGCGAGCGCTCGCACGGCGGCCGCGGGGATGCCGATCTCGCCCGACGCGCCCGCCATGTCGAGCGCGTCGGAGACGACGACGCCCGTGAAGCCGAGCTCGCCGCGCAGCAGCTCGCCGAGGATGCGCGACGAGAACGTCGCGGGCGCGTCGGGGTCGAGCTGCGGCAGCAGGATGTGGCTCGACATGATCGTGCGCGCTCCCGCCGCGATCGCGGCACGGAACGGCTCGAGCTCGCGCGCGCGAAGGGTCTCGAGCGGCACGTCGACGACGGGCAGCGCGTGGTGGGAGTCGGATGCCGTGTCGCCGTGCCCGGGGAAGTGCTTCGCGCTCACGGCGACGCCCTCCGCCTCGTGCGCCGCGACCCACGCGGCGGTGTGCCGGGCGACGAGCGCGGCATCCGTGCCGAAGCTCCGCACGCCGATGACGGGGTTGTCGGGATCGGAGTTGATGTCGGCGTCGGGGGCGAAGTTGAGGTTGACACCCGCGGCGCGCAGCTCCGCCGCGACCGCCGCACCCACGGATGCCGTGAGCTCGACATCGTCGAGCCTGCCGAGCACGGCGTTCCCTGGGTACGGCGATCCCGTCGCGGCATGGAGTCGCGAGACGTCTCCGCCCTCCTCGTCGATGGCGATGAGGGCGTGCGGGTTAGACGCTCGGATCTCGGCCGTGAGCCTGCGGAGCTGCTGGGGGGACTCGATGTTCTCGGCGAAGAGGCACACCCCGCCGAGCCCGTCGCGCAAGCGCGTGGCGAGCCAGCCGGGCAGCTCGGTTCCGACGAAGCCCGGAAGGAGCACCGTCGCGGCGGGAAGCCCCGCGCCGATCGAGACTGAGGACGTCATCCCTTGACGGCACCCCCCACGATGCCGCTCGTCATCCGTCCCTGCACGATGAGGAAGAAGATGATGACGGGGATCGCGACGATCGTCGATGCGGCCATGACCTGACCCCAGTCGGTCTCGCGGTTTGCCGATGCCATCACGAACCCACGCAACCACAGCGGCAGCGTCTGCGCCGCTTCGGCTGGCAGCAGCACGACCGCGACCGTGATCTCGTTCCACGCCTGCAAGAAGGCGTAGACGCCGGATGCCACGAGGCCGGGAGCGAGCAGGGGGAAGGTGATGCGCATGAAGGCCTGGAAGCGGCTGAGGCCGTCGACCATCGCGGCCTCTTCGAGCTCGGCCGGCACGCCCGCGACGAAGCCGCGCAGCATCCACACCGTGAAGGGGATGACGGCGGCGATGTAGATGACGCTCACGCCGATCACGGTGTTGAGGAGTCCGACCGACGCGACCATCTTGTACTGCGCGATGAAGAGGCCCTCGGCCGGCAGCATCTGGATGAGGAGGAGCGCGAGCACGAAGCTCTTGCGCCCGCGGAACTTGAAGCGGCTGATGGCGACGGCCCCGAGGAACGCGAACACGAGGCACACGGCGACCACGATGAGCGTGATCGTGATGCTCATGCCGAGCGCGCCGAAGAACGACCCGTCCGCGATCGCGCCCGTGAAGTTGGAGGTCGTGAAGTACTCGCCCGGGAAGAAGTGCGGCGTGAACTGCTGCAGCACGGCCGTCGAGATGAAGGCCGAGTTGACCATCCAGTAAACGGGGAAGATCCAGACGATCGCGAGCACGATCGCGAGCACGCTGAGGGCGATGCGCCCGAACTTGGCGGCGGTCACTGTGCCTCATCCTCCTTGATCAGCTCGCGCACGTACACCCAGCTGATCGCGAGAGTGATGAGCAGCACGATGATCGAGACGGCGCTCGCCATGCCGAAGTCGTTCGACGCCGCGCCGAGCTTGTAGATGTAGGTGCCGAGGAGGTCGAAGTCACCCGACTTCGATCCGGCGTCCTTCAGCAGGGTGATCTGGGCGAACACACGTAGATCCCAGATGAGCTGGAGCAGCAGCACGATCGAGAGCACGGGACGGATCATCGGCATGATGATGCGCTGGAACCGCTGCCAGGCACCCGCGCCGTCGATCTGCGCCGCCTCCATGACCTCGTCCGAGATCTGCGTGAGGCCGGCGTACACGGCGAAGGCGACGAACGGAACCGACATCCAGATGATGAGCACGCTCGCCACGAGGAAGAAGGTGAACGGATGCCCCAGCCAGTCGTAGCGGTTCATGTCGACACCGGGGATCATGTCGAGCAGATAGTTGACGACCCCCCGGCGGCGATCGAAGAGCCAGATGAAGATCGTCGTGGCGGCGGCGACGGGCATGGCCCACGCGAGGAGCATCGCGATCTGCAGGATGAGGCGTACGACGCGGCCGACGGCGTTCATGAGCACCGCCATGAGCACGCCGATCACGACGGTGATGGCGGCGGTCACGATGCAGAAGACGAGCGACCGCACGAGCACGGCCCAGAACTCGCCGTTCCAGACGAGATCCGCGAAGTTGTTGAAGCCGACGAACTCCGGCGGCTTGCCGAACTGCTGCGACAGCCCGTACTTCTGGAACGCGGTGACGATCTGCCAGATGAGCGGGTAGCCGAGGCCCAGCAGGAGGGCGACGACGGCCGGCACGATGAGCACGTAGGGGATGCCCGTCGTGCGCCGAGGCTGGATGCGTGGCCCTGCCGAATGCGCAGACATGCGGGATCCTCCCTTCGAAGGCGTCGGGTTGAGCTGAGAATGGGCGCCCAGGCCGGATGCGGCGGGGCGGAAGTCGTGGGGCGCTGCGATGGTCCGGCGCAAGCGCCGGGGGTGCCGGTCGGGCAGCGGCAGCGCGCGCTGCCCGACCGGCTGGTGAGGATCGTCAGGCCTTGTTGATGAGCTCGTCGATCTTCTGGTCGTACTCGGCCGCGAGAGCAGCGATGTCGCCGCCCGCGTTCACCTTGCCGAAGAACTCCTCGAGCAGACCCGAGCCCTCGACGCCCGCCCAGCCGACGGCCGCCGGGGTGAGCTTCGACCCGAGGGCCGAGTCGATGAGGGCCTTCGCGAACTGGTCGTCACCGAGGGATCCGACGTAGTCCGAGTTGGCCGGTCCGAGGCCGTTCTCACCGAGCATGTTCTGGTACTCCTCGCTGAAGATGATCTTGAGGAGCTCGCGCGCGCCGGCCTGGTTCTTCGAGGCCGCCGAGATCGCGATGTTCGAGCCGCCCGCGAACACGGGCGCCACGCCGCCGTCGACACCGGGCAGCACGTAGGCGCCGAACACGTCGTCGTTCCAGGTCGCGATCGTCTTGGTGTCGTCCGCGGGGTCCGGAGCCAGGTCGCCGATCGACCAGTGCGCCCAACCGGGGGCGATGATCGTCGCGGCCTCGGGGGCCGTCGCGTTCGGCTGGGTGTTGATGTTCACCCACGGCGTGCTGTCGGCCTCGGTCACGGGAGCGTTCGACGCTGCGGTGTAGAGCTCCTGCAGCGCCGTGAGACCCTCGATCGTCTTCGGGTCGGAGAGGCTCGACTTCCACTGGTCGCCGTCCTTCTTCGCGAGGTCACCGCCGTAGGCGAAGATCCACGAGACGCCGTTGCGCCAGTCCTCACCGCCGAGGTAGAAGCCCGAGAGCGCGTCCGTGTGGAGCTTCTTGGCCACCTCGGTCAGCTGCGGGAGCGTCGTGGGAACCTCGACGCCCGCTGCCGCGTAGAGGTCCTTGCGGTAGAAGACGTAGCGCGAGCCGAAGTAGTACGGCAGCGCGTAGTTCTTGCCGTCGACCTCGCCGACCTCGACGAACGACTTGAGCAGCTTGTCGCCGCCGAGCTCGTCGTACATGTCGGAGATGTCGCTGAAGGCGCCGACGTTCGTGAAGGTCGGCGACCAGGTGTTCCCGATCTCCGTGACATCCGGAGTATTGTCGGCATCGGGCAGAGCGGTCGTGAGCTTCGCGAGAGCGTCACCCCAGCCCTGCTCTTCGATGGTAAGGGTGCCCCCGGTCGCCTTCTTGTACTCGGTCTTCAGGTAGTCGCGGAGGGCGTCCGGGGTGTCACCTCCCATCACCCAGAAGGTGATGTCCTGGCCCTTGGCGTCGTCCGGGTTCGGCGTGTCCGACGGGGTCGAGCAGCCCGCGAGGACGACGAGCGCAGCGGTCGCCGCGGCGAGCGCTCCGATCTTTCGCTTCATTCGTGCTTCCTTCTTCTTCGAATTGCGTTGTAGCCGGGTGGCGACACCGCGTGATGCAGGGTTGTTGCGTTGTTCGGGCTCAGGAGACCCCGAGCCTCCCCGACAGGACCATGGCGGCGGCGCCGCGCATGACGATGTCCTGACCGAGATGGGACATCCGCACCGTGAGATCGCCGTGGAACTCGGCCATCGTGCGGGCACGGAAGGTCTCGATGGCCGCCTGGGTCAGGGGACCGTCGAGGAGTTCGACAGGGCCGCTGATGACGACCTCGTCGAGATTGAGGGCGCCGACCACCGGCGCGAGGGCGATGCCGAGGCGCTCGCCGGCCGTGCGCAGCACGGCGTCACGTGCGGCGGCATCCGATGCGGCGGCGAGGCCGGCGCGCAGGCGCGGCACCGAGAGCCACGTCTCGAGGCATCCGTGCTTGCCGCATACGCACAGCGCGCCACCGTCGGTTCCGACGACGACGTGGCCGAGTTCCCCCGCGGCGAAGCGGCTGCCGTAGACGGGGCTGCCGCCGAGGATGAGGCCGGCACCGACACCGCGGCCGACGCGGATGAGCATGAAGTCACCCACGGCGTCGCCGAAGCTGTGCTCGGCGAGGGCCGCGGCGTTCGCGTCGTTCGCGACGACGACGGGAAGCTCGGTCGCGGCCTCGAGGATCGACTGGAGCGCGACTCCCGACCACCCGAGGTTGGGCGCCGAGAGCACGGTGCCCGCGAGGTCGACGATGCCCGGGGAACCGATGCCGATGCCGAGGATGGGCTGGTCGGCGGCCGCGACGAGGTCGCGCACGAGGCTCACCGCGATGGCCGTGACCTCGTCGCCCGACGCGCCATCCGTCTCCGCCTCGAGCCGCGTCACCGGGTGTCCGTCGATGTCGAGCACGGCACCGCGGAAGACCCCCGAGTCGGAGAGGTCGACGCCGATGATGCGGTGGCCCGCGCGATTGATGTCGAGCAGGATGGCGGGCTTGCCCGGCCGCCCCTCGTCGCGCTGACCCGTCTCGACAACGAGGCCGTCGGCGATGAGCTCGGAGACGAGGTCGGAGATCGTGACACGCGTGAGGCCCGTCTCGCGCGCGAGGTCCGCGCGGCTCTGCAGACCGCCGCGGTAGAGGTTCTGCAGCACCAGCGACCGGTTGTGGCTGCGCGCGTGCTCGGGGAGCACCTTCGCCGAGGGGCGAAGGGCACGAAGAGCGCTGCGTTGCGCGTCGGGTGCGGTCATGTTTGTTAGTAAAGCGTACGAACAAACATCGCGCAAGGTTTGCGAGTTCGGTTTACAAACTCGTTACATCGGCGTCATGAATTCTCCATGCGGATTCATGGAAACTGCCAGCGCTGGCCAAGGAATCGCTGCCATCCTGAACCGCATGACGACCTCGCCCCGCCTCGCCGCATCCGCTCGCCTGGCCGCCGTCGGATCCGCGGGCCTCGGACTGCTCGCCCTCGCGGGCTGCGCGAGCACGCCCGACCCCGCCGCGAACGCCGACACCTCCGCCTCCTACGCCGACGGCACGTACTCGGCCGAGGGCAGCTACATCTCCCCCGCGGGAGAGCAGTCGGTCGCGGTCGAGCTCACGCTCGAAGACGACGTCGTCACCGAGGTCACCGTGACGCCCGAGGCCGACGATCCGCAGGCCAAGGGGTTCCAGGAGAAGTTCGCGAGCGGCATCGCCGATGCCATCGTGGGCAAGGACATCGACACGCTCGACGTCTCGCGCGTCGCCGGCTCGTCGCTCACGAGCGGCGGCTTCAACGAGGCGGTCGACGCCATCAAGGCCGAGGCGCTCGAGCCCTGAACCGGCGGCCGTGATCGCCGACCCCCTTCCCTGCGCGTGGCGCTTCGACGCGCTCGGCACGCCGTGGCGCGTCGACACCGAGGCTCCGCTCCCGGATGCCGTGCGCCTCGCCGTCGCTGACCGCATCGACGCCTTCGACCGCGCCTGGTCGCGGTACCGCGACGACTCGCTCGTCGCGCGCATCGCGCGTGAGCCCGGGCGTCACGCGCTCCCCGACGAGGCCGGGGTGATCCTCGCGCTCTACGCAGAGCTCTACGCGGCAACGGCTGGCCGCGTCTCGCCCCTCGTCGGCGGGGCGCTCGCGGCATCCGGCTTCGGCCCGCGGCTCGCGGGGATCCCGGATGCCGTGCCGCCCTGGGAGCACGCGCTCGCGTGGGACGGCACGCACCTCGACACCGCGACGCCCGTGCTGCTCGATGTGGGCGCCGCGGGCAAGGGGCTGCTCGTCGACCTCGTGAGCGAGCTGCTCGCCGAGGCGGGCATCGCGCGCTCGGTCGTCGACGGCTCGGGCGATCTGCGCATCCGCGACGTTCCCATGCGCATCGCGCTCGAGGATCCGCGCGACGCCACGAAGGCCGTGGGCATCGCCGAGCTCACGAACGGCGCGCTCTCGGCAAGCGCGAGCAACCGTCGCCGTCTGGCCGACGGGCGGCACCACGTGCTCGACGCCGTCACGGGCCTGCCGGCGCGCGGCGTCATCGCGACGTGGGCCGTGGCATCCGACGACCTCACGGCCGACGGCGCAGCGACGGCACTCTTCTTCGACGTCGACCCGGCCTGGCTCGAGCGGCGCGGCGTCGAATGGGTCAGGATGCTGTCCGACGGTGCGCTCGAGGCGAGCCGCGGCTTCCCGGGAGAGGTGTTCGCATGATCGCAGCCGTCGACCGCGTGCTCGGTCGCGTCACGATGTACGTGCTCGTGCTCGGGATCCTCGTGGCGCTCGCCCTGCTCGCGCTCGTGCTCGCGTTCACCGGCGTCGTGGCGATCGACCCGCTCGCGCTCGTCGTGTCGGCGCTCGTGCTGCTCGCGACGTCGTGGATCGCGAACCAGGTGCTCGCGCTCGTCTTCCGCACACAGGCGCTCGTCGAGTCGGGGCTCATCACGGCGCTCCTGCTGCTCTTCGTGCTGCAGCCGACGCTCGATCCGGGCGGGCTCGTGGGGCTCGTGGTCGCAGCCGCCGTCGCGGCGGCGTCGAAGTACCTCATCGCGTGGCGTGGACGTCACCTCGTGAACCCCGCGGCGTTCGGCGCGGTCGTCGCGGGGGCGAGCGGACTCGCGTTCTCGTCATGGTGGGTCGGCACGGCCTCGATGCTCCCCGCCGTCGCGCTCGGCGGCATCGTCATCCTGTCGCGCACGCGGCGGCTCGGGATGGGCGCGCTCTACCTCGTCGTGGGCACAGCCGTCACGACGGGCGTCGTGCTCGCAACGGGGGGCGATGTCGCTGCCGGGCTGTCGCTCGCGCTCGTCTCCGGACCGCTCGTCTTCGCGGCCGGCTACATGCTGAGCGAGCCGCTCACGCAGCCGCCCCTGCGCTGGCAGCGGCTCGCCTACGCCGTCGTCGTCGCGCTGCTCTCGACCGTGCCCTACACCGTGGGGCCGTTCCGCACGACGCCCGAGCTCGCACTCGTGATCGGCGGCGCGCTCGCGTTCCTGCTCGGCCAGCGGCGCGCGATCCGGCTCGAGCTCGCGGCCAAGCGGCAGCTCACGCCCACGGCGTGGGAGCTCCGCTTCCGACACGCCGCGCCCGTCCGCTTCGCGCCGGGACAGTATCTCGAGCTCACGCTCCCCCACCGGGGGGCGGGGCTCCGCGGCACTCGGCGCGTCTTCTCGATCGTGTCGACGCCCGCGGATGCCGAGCTCGCGATCGGCGTGCGCATCCGCGACGACGCGTCGTCGTTCAAGCGCGCGCTCCTCGCGCTCGAGCCGGGAGCCCGCGTGCGCGCGACGGGCGTGTGGGGCGACTTCACGCTGCCACGGGATCCGGATGCGCGTCTCGCCTTCGTCGCGGCGGGCATCGGCGTGACGCCCTTCGTCTCGCAGTTGCGATCGCTCGCCGCGGCCGGGCGGGCGCGCGATGCGGAGCTGCTCTACGCCGTACGCTCGGCATCCGAGCTCGCGTATCGCGACGAGCTCGCCGCCACGGGATGCCGTGTCGGCGTGCTGTGCCCCGAGAACCCGGGCGAGCTGCCCCCCGGATGGACGTGGCTCGGTGCGGAGACGCTCGGGGCGGAGGCCGTGCTGCGCGCGATCCCGGACGCCGCCGCGCGCACCGTGTACGTCTCGGGAGCGCCGGGTGACGTCGCCCGGCTGCGTCGCGCGTTGCGTGCGGCGGGCACGCGCCGCATCCGCACCGACGTCTTCCTCGGCTACTGAGCCCTGCTCCCGTCGTTCGCCCTCCGCGAGCACCCTGGCACTCTCGCCACCCGAGTGCTAAAACAGATACCAAGAAAGTTGAGTCCCCCCGACTCACATCCGCTACAGGAGGTATCCGATGACCATGTTCTTCGATCCGTTCCGTGAACTCGACCGTGTCGCCGGCCAGCTCCTCGACAGCCGCCAGGGTCCGCGGCTCATGCCGATGGATCTGTACCGCGACGGCGACCACTACGTGCTCAACGCCGACCTGCCGGGCATCGACCCGGGCAGCGTCGACATCGACGTCGACGGGCAGCTGCTCACGATCCGCGCCGAGCGCACCCCGCGCAGCGTCGAGGGAGTGAAGTGGATCGCGCGCGAGCGCATGAGCGGCTCGTTCCTGCGTCAGCTCAACCTCGGCCAGGGCATCGACACGGCCGCCATCTCGGCAAGCTACGAGAACGGCGTGCTGAGCGTCGTCATCCCGGTGTCGGAGCAGGCCAAGCCCCGCAAGATCGAGGTGCAGACGGCGCCGCGCACCGAGCAGATCGAGGCGCACGCCGAGTCCACCTCCGCCTGAGTTCCCGTTCCGCGTGTTCGCGCCCGCTCGAGCGGCGACGATCGCGCGGAACGGAAACCAGCACGGGCCCCGGATGCGTGTCATCCGGGGCCCGTATCGTTTGAGGCATGTCGTCGTTCGCCGAGAAGCCGATCCTGCACTTCACCGACTGGCGCGACTGGGAGGCGTTCCTCGAGAACGACCCGCCCGCTGACGGTGTGCGGCTCAAGATCCTCAAGGCCAAGGCGACCGTGCCCGGCATCACGCGCCAGGAGGCACTCGACGTCGCCTTGTGCTTCGGCTGGATCGACGGCCAGGCCGGCGCCTTCGACGAGAGCTTCAGTCTGCAGGCCTACACGCCTCGCCGCGCGCGCAGCCCGTGGTCGCAGATCAATCGCGAGCACGTCGAGCGCCTCATCGCCGAGGGGCGGATGCGCCCGGCGGGCCAGGCGGAGATCGACCGCGCGAAGGCCGACGGCCGCTGGGATGCCGCGTACCGCCAGAAGGACTCCCCCGTGCCGCCCGAGCTGCAGGCGGCGCTCGACGCGAGCCCCGCGGCATCCGCGTTCTTCGAGACGCTCTCGGCGCAGAATCGCTGGGCGTTCATCTTCCGCGTGCAGCAGGGTGTCAAGCCCGAGACGCGCGAGCGCAACGCCCGCCGCTTCGTCGAGATGATGGAGCGCGGCGAAGCGTTCTACTGAGTGCGCGGTCAGTCGACGAGGCCCAGCGAGCGCACGGCGTCGCGCTCGGCGGTGAGCTCCGCGACCGAGGCGTCGAGGCCCGCACGCACGGAGTCCGAGAGCTCGAGCCCCTCGACGACGCGCCACTCGCCGTCGACCGACACGGCCGGGAGCGAGCTCACGAGACCCGCGGGCACGCCGTACTCTCCCCGACTCGGGAGGGCGACCGAGACCCAGTCCCCGTCGCGCGTACCGAGCACCCAGTCGCGCATGTGATCGACGGCAGCGGAGGCCGCGCTCGCCGCCGAGGACGCCCCGCGCGCCTCGATGATCGCGGCACCGCGATTCGCGACCGTCGGCACGAACTGCTCGGCGACCCACGCGGGCTCGAAGCCGACGGGTTCGCCGTCGAGCAGCACGTGCGAGGGGTCGGGCACTTGCGTCGAGGAGTGATTGCCCCACACCGTCATACGCGTGAGGCGGCCGACGCCCACGCCGAGCTTCGCCGCGAGCTGCGCGAGACCACGGTTGTGGTCGAGGCGCGTCATCGCCGTGAATCGCTCGGCGGGCACGTCGGGGGCATGGGCGGCCGCGATGAGGGCGTTCGTGTTGGCGGGGTTGCCCACGACAAGGACGCGGATGCCGTCGGCTGCATGATCGTTGATCGCGCGCCCCTGGGGCCCGAAGATCGCGCCGTTGGCCGCGAGCAGGTCCCCGCGCTCCATGCCGGCGCCGCGGGGCCGAGCGCCGACCAACAGGGCGACCTCCGCCCCCTCGAAGGCGGCATCCGCGTCGTCGAAGACGTCGACCGACTCGAGAAGCGGGAACGCGGCATCCGCGAGCTCCATGGCGGTACCCTCGGCCGCCGCGACCGCCTGGGGGATCTCGAGCAGCCGCAAGCGCACGGGGTGGTCGCCGAGCATGTCGCCGGCCGCGATGCGGAACAGCAGGGCGTAGCCGATCTGGCCGGCGGCGCCCGTGACGGTGACGGTGAGGGGGGTGCTCATGCCCTCACGCTACGCCGCCTGGACGCACGAAGGGCCGGGCCCAAAGACCCGGCCCCATAGTTCCCGTTCCGCGTGTTCGTACCCGAAGCATCGGGAACGATCACGCGGAACGGGAACAGTCAGGCGGAGAGACGCGCCTGCAGGTTCTCGTCGAGCGTCGCGAGGAACTCCTCGGTCGTCTGCCACTCCTGCTCGGGGCCGACGAGGAGCGCGAGGTCCTTCGTCATCTTGCCCGACTCGACCGTCTTGATGACGACGTCTTCGAGGGTCTCGGCGAACTCGATGAGCGCCTGGTTGCCGTCGAGCTTGCCGCGGTGCATGAGGCCGCGCGTCCACGCGAAGATCGAGGCGATCGGGTTCGTCGAGGTGGGCTTGCCCTGCTGGTGCTGGCGGTAGTGGCGCGTGACCGTGCCGTGCGCCGCCTCGGCCTCGACGATCTTGCCGTCGGGCGTCGTGAGCACCGAGGTCATGAGACCGAGCGAGCCGTAGCCCTGCGCGACCGTGTCGGACTGCACGTCGCCGTCGTAGTTCTTGCACGCCCAGACGTAGCCGCCCTCCCACTTGAGGGCGGAGGCGACCATGTCGTCGATGAGGCGGTGCTCGTAGGTGAGCCCGGCGGCCTCGAACTTCTCCTTGTACTCCGTGTCGAAGACCTCCTGGAAGAGGTCCTTGAACCGCCCGTCGTAGGCCTTGAGGATCGTGTTCTTCGTCGAGAGGTACACGGGGTAGCCGCGGCTGAGGCCGTAATTGAAGCTCGCGCGCGCGAAGTCGCGGATCGAGGCGTCCTGGTTGTACATCGCCATCGCGACGCCGCCATCCGGAGCCTGGAAGACCTCGAAGCTCTGCGCCTCGCCGCCGTCGGCCGGCTGGAACGAGATCGTGAGGGTTCCCGGGCCGTCGAACACGAAGTCCGTCGCGCGGTACTGGTCGCCGAAGGCGTGACGGCCGATGATGATGGGCTTGTTCCACCCCGGCACGAGGCGCGGGATGTTCGAGATCACGATGGGCTCGCGGAAGATGACGCCGCCGAGGATGTTGCGGATCGTGCCGTTCGGGCTCTTCCACATCTTCTTGAGGCCGAACTCCGCGACGCGCGCCTCGTCGGGCGTGATCGTCGCGCACTTGACGCCGACGCCGTGCTTCTGGATGGCATGGGCCGCGTCGATCGTGACCTGGTCGTCGGTCGCGTCGCGGTTCTCGATGCCGAGGTCGTAGTACTCGAGGTTCACGTCGAGATAGGGGTGGATGAGGCGATCCTTGATGAACTGCCAGATGATGCGCGTCATCTCGTCGCCGTCGAGCTCGACGACCGTTCCCTCGACCTTGATCTTGTCGACCACGTGCCAACCTTTCGTTAAGTGCGCTCTCGCGCGTAAGCCGTCGATCAGCCTAGCGCGACCCTCTAGATATCTCGACATCGAGATATCTGTGCGAGCCGCGGCGCGGGGGGTTAGCCTGGCTTGATGGCGGACCTGAGACTCGAAGAGCTGACGGCGCAGACCATCGTCGCGGCCCGCAACCTCGCCCTCAAGCCGGGTCAGGAGGCGTTCATCGCCCCCGAGACCTACGTGCACGTCGAGCAGGATCTCGATCCCGCCGGTTCCTGGCCGCGCGTCGTCATGGACGGCGACCGGCTCGTCGGGTACGTCATGGGCACCTTCGACCCCGACGCCCCCGAGGAGTTCCTCAAGGCCGCGCTCTGGCGCATCCACGTCGAGGCGGATGCCCAGGGCTCGGGCGTCGGACGCTTCGCCGTGCAGGCGCTCGCCGACGAGGCACGCCGTCGCGGCTTCGAGCGGCTGACCGTCGTGTGGGCGCCGGGTGAGGCCGGGCCCGAGCAGTTCTTCAAGGCCGTCGGCTTCGAGGTCGTGGGCGAGACCCCCTACGGCGAGAAGCTCGGCGCGCTCGCCCTCTAGCATCCGTCCATGGCGCAGCCGTCCGAGGACTTCGTGGCGGCGGTGCTCGACGTCGTCGCGTCGATTCCCGAGGGGCACGTGATGAGCTACGGGGATGTCGCAGCCGCGATCGGCTCGCGCGCCGCGCGGGGCGTCGGGCAGGTCATGGCGTATTACGGCAGCGAGGTGCCGTGGTGGCGCGTCGTGCGCGCGAGCGGGCGCGCGCCGCAGTGCCACGAGGACCGCGCGCTCGAGTACTACCGAGCCGAGGGCACGCCCCTCGTGTGGTCACGCGACGGCACGGTCTTCCGCATCGATCTCGCGAAGGCCCGGCACTCCCCCGAGTGAGGCCGGAACGCGCGTCCCTCCCCCGAACGGGCGCGTTCGCGGCACACCCCCGCGCCGGTAACGTCTCATCCCATGACCCGTACCGATGACCTCATGGCGATGATGCAGAGGCACATGCGCGGCACGGCCTTCGTCTTCACGCGCACCGCCAAGGGCTTCTCGATCGACCTCGACCTCAGCAATCCGCAGTGGTGGCCGATCATCGCCCAGACCAACCTCTCGGAGACCTCGAGCTTCCAGATCATCACCGACGAGATCGACTCGAAGTTCACGATCGTCGAGACGCCCCGCTACATCGACTGGCAGGGCGACTCGCCGCGCTTCTCGCCGACACCCGGCGGCGGGCCGAAGCAGAGCATGCGCGACGAGGTCGACCTCCGCGTGAGCGCCGAGCCCATCCGCCGCTTCGTGCGTCGCGAGGCGGGCGGGCTCGGCTTCCGCGAGACCCTCGACCGCAAGAAGCTCGTCGCGATGCTGAGCGTCGCGGCGGGCGGCGTCGCGGCCGTCATCATCGTGCTCGTCGTCATCATCAACGCGACAAGCGGGGGATGACGCGCGGCGCCATCACACGAGCGAGTCGCGCCACGCCTTGTGCAGGGTCGCGAAGCGCCCCGTGCCGCCGATGAGCTCGGCCGGCGTGCCGTCTTCGACGATGCGCCCGTGCTCCATGACGAGCACGCGGTCGGCGATCGCGACGGTCGAGAGGCGGTGCGCGATGACGATCGCGGTGCGGTCGGCGAGCAGGGTCGTGAGCCCCTCCTGCACGAGCCGCTCGCTCGGGATGTCGAGCGACGCCGTCGCCTCGTCGAGGATGAGCACGGCGGGGTCCGCGAGGAATGCGCGCGCGAACGAGAGCAGCTGCCGCTGACCGGCCGAGACGCGCCCGCCACGCTTGTTGACATCCGTGTCGTAGCCGTCGGGTAGCGCCTCGATGAACGTGTGCGCCCCGACGGCACGCGCAGCCGCCTGGATCTCGTCGAGCGAGGCGCCGGGCTTGCCGAGCGCGATGTTGTCGGCGACCGTGCCCGAGAAGAGGTACGCCTCCTGCGTGACCATGACGATCGCGCGGCGCAGATCCTTCGGATGCAGCTCCCGCAGGTCGACGCCGTCGAGTCGCACCGTGCCGACGGTCGGGTCGTAGAAGCGCGCCACGAGCTTCGCGAGCGTCGACTTGCCGGCGCCCGTCGACCCGACGAGCGCGACCGTCTGCCCCGCGGGGATGTGCAGCTCGAAGTCGGGCAGCACGACGCGGTCCTCGCGGTAGGCGAAGCGCACGTCGTCGAAGTCGAGCGCGCCCCGCGCCTCCCACAGGTAGACCGGGTGCGCCGGGTCGGGCACGCTCGGGGTCTCCTCGAGCACGCCCGAGATCTTCTCGAGCGCCGCCGCGGCCGATTGATAGGAGTTGTAGAACTGCGCCATCTCCTCCATGGGGTCGAAGAAGCGCCGCGTGTACATGAGGGCCGCGAGCAGCACGCCCACCGCGAGCGAGCCGTCCGCGACGCGCAGCCCGCCGATGAGGAGCACGGCTGCGACGACGACGTTGCCGATCACGACGAGGCTCGGATCGAAGACGCCGAACACGCCGATCGCCTTCGCATTCGCCTCGCGGTAGTTCTCGACGTGCTCGCCGAACTCGCGCGCGTTGCGCCCTTCGGCACGGAACGCCTTGACAGCGCGGATGCCCGTCATCGTCTCGACGAACTTCACGATGAGGCGCGCCGAGTGCACGCGCGTCGCGCGGAAGGCGCGCTGCGACGCCACCTGGAACCAGCGCGTGAGCAGCACGAGGATCGGGATGGATGCCGCGATCACGAGGGCCGAGATCGGGTCGAGGAACAGGAGCGTGACCGCGATGAACACCATGTAAAGCGCCCCGCGGATGAGCCCCTGGATGCCCGAGTCGAGCAGCTCGCGGATCGAGTCGAGGTCGTTCGTCTGCCGCGCGATGATGCGCCCCGAGGTGTAGCTCTCGTGGAACTCGAGGCTCAGCAGCTGCGCGTGCCGGTAGATGCGCCCGCGCAAGTCGAAGAGGAACGCCTGGCTGATGCGCGCCGAGAGCATCGTGTAGTGCCACATGAGCACGGCGCCCACGACGGCCGCCGCGAGGTACAGCAGCACGACGACCGCGAGCGGCATCGCATCCTGGTGGTTCAGGATGGCGGGCAGACCCGCGTCGATGCCGAACGCGATGAGTGCGGGGCCCGCCGTCTGCAGGCCCGTGCTCACGGCGACGATGACCATCGCGAGCACGACGCGCCCGCGCAGGGGTCGCAGGAGCGAGCCGAGCAGGGTCAGCGAACGCTGCCGCATCGCGCGGCTCTCCTCGCGCGTGAAGTCCTGACGGTCCTCGCCGTCGACGCCTTCGAGCGTGCTCACGCGATCACCTCCGATGCCTCGTCTTCGTTCTCGCGATCGTCGTCGAGCGACGAGATCACGTATCGGTAGTGCTCATTGCGTGCGAGCAGCTCGGAATGCCGCCCGACGTCGGTGACGCGGCCGTTCTCGAGCAGCGCGACGCGGTCGGCGAGCATGACGGTCGACGGACGGTGCGCCACGACGAGGGCCGTCGTGTCGGCGAGCACCCGGCGCAGCCCCGCCTCGACGCGCGCCTCGGTGTCGACGTCGAGCGCCGACAGCGGGTCGTCGAGCACGAGCACCGAGGGCCGGGCGGCGACCGCCCGCGCGAGCGCGATGCGCTGCCGCTGGCCCCCGGAGAGGCTGAGCCCCTCCTCGCCGATCGTCGTGTCGGCGCCCATCGGCAAGCGCTCGACGAAGTCGGCCTGCGCGATCTCGAGCGCCTCGGCGAGCACGGCATCCGCCTCGGGCGAGTCCGGGTCGAGCTCGGGACGGCCGAGCAGCACGTTCTCGCGCACCGAGGCCGAGAAGAGCGTCGCCTCCTCGAACGCCATCGCGATACGCGCGCGCAGCTCGGCGCGCGTGAGGTCGCGCACGTCGACGCCGTCGAGCAGCACGCGGCCACCCGTCACGTCGTAGAGGCGTGTCGTGAGCGCCGTGAGCGTCGTCTTGCCCGAGCCTGTGAGGCCCACGAGCGCCATCGTCTCGCCCGGCTCGACCTCGAGCACGATGTCGTCGAGCAGGTCGGGAACGGATGCCGGCGAGTCCTGGTAGCGGAAGTGCACGTGGTCGAACACGAGGCGTCCGCGCGGCTCCGCGATCGTCGCCGGGTGCTCGGGATCGCGGATCGGGTTGGGCTCGTCGAGCACCTCGAAGATGCGCTCGACGGCCGTGCGTGTCTCGAAGGTCATCGAGAGCAGCCAGCCGATCGACTCGATGGGCCAGCGCAGCACGGCGGCCGCCGCGAAGAAGGCGATGAGACCGCCGACCGTGAGCTGCCCGGCCGCGGCGAGCACGACGCCGCCGAGCAGCGAGAGCGCGAAGGCAACATCCGGGATGAGCAGCAGCCAGAGCCACAGGCCCGCGATCGACCGCGCCTTCTCGAGCTCCGTACCCCGTAGCTCCTCGGCCTGCCGCAAGAAGTTCTCGAGGCTGTGCTTCCCGCGCCCGAAGGCCTTGAGCACGCGGATGCCGTGCACCGACTCCTCGACGGTCGTCGCGAGGTCGCCCTGCTGATCTTGCGCGCGACGCGACACGAGCGAGTAGCGGTGTTCGAAGCGGAACCCGACGACCCACATGGGGATCGAGGCGACGATGAACACGATCGCGAGCTGCCACGACCAGGTGAACAGGATGCCGAAGCCGACGACGATCACGACGACGTTGCCGACGAGCAGGATGACGCCGAACGCGAGCCAGCGGCGGATCGTGCCGAGATCGCCCATCGAGCGCGAGAGCAGCTGACCCGACTGCCAGCGGTCATGGAAGGCGACGGGCAGGTCCTGCAGCTTGTCGTAGAGCGCGCCCCGCATATTCGCCTCGATGTGCGTCGACGGCGTGAGCACGAGCCAGCGGCGCAGCATGATGAGGAAGCCCTCGGCGACGCCGAGCGCGAGCACGATGCCGGCGGCGGGCCACACTTGCGCCGCATCGCCCGTCGCAAGAGGCCCGTCGATGATCCACTGGAGCACGACCGGCACGCTGAGCGACACCATCGTGAGCGCGACGTACACGATGAGGCTCGTGATCGTGCGGCCGAGATAGGGGCGCACGAAGGGCAGGATGCGCGCGAGGGTGCGCACGGTGCCGCGCGCGGGCGCGGGCGGGGTCGTCAGTTCAGGCATGAGTCATCCGAGTGGGCGCAGGCGAGCGCCTGCGTTCGAGTGGTGGAACGTGGGATGGTGACGACGGATTCCGGATCCGTCGGAAGGGGCGGGCGGGCGCTGCCGCTAACGGCGTCGCGGCGAGAAGGCGACCGCCGGCGTCGCGGCCTCGACAGGGCGCGGGAAACCGGTGCTCAACATGGTGCCTCCTCGTGGTGCGAGCTTCGTCCGCCCGGAGGGATGCCCGAGCAGCCCTACAGACTATGCCCGCGCGGGAGCGACACGCAACATCCGATCAGCTGCGCTGAGCGGAGCCCCGCGGCCATAGACTCGGCGGCGGAGCATTGCCGCTCGTCGTCCCTCGACCTCCGGAGCACTCGTGAACACCACCACGTCGTCGACGCGTCCCGTCTCGGCCTTCGACCGCTTCTTCCGCATCAGCGAACGCGGCTCGACGATCGGAACCGAGATCCGCGGCGGTCTCGTGACGTTCGTCACGATGGCCTACATCGTGATCCTCAACCCGATCATCCTGTCGGGAAAGCCGGATGTCGCGGGCGACGTGCTCGACTTCGGCCAGGTGGGCGCCGCGACGGCGTTGACCGCCGGCGTCATGACGATCCTCTTCGGTCTCGTGACGCGCCTGCCGTTCGCCTTCGCGGCGGGTCTCGGCATCAACGCCTTCCTCGCCTTCACGGTCGTGGGGCAGGTCACGTGGCCCGAGGCCATGGCGCTCGTCGTCATCAACGGCCTCATCATCGTGCTGCTCGCGGCGACGGGCCTCCGGAAGCTCATCTTCGACGCCGTGCCCGTGCAGCTCAAGCTCGCGATCACGGTGGGCATCGGGCTCTTCATCGCCTTCATCGGCTTCGTGAACTCGGGCTTCGTGACCTCCACGGGCACGCCCTCGCCGCCCGTCGGCCTCGGCGTCGGCGGCTCGGTCGCGACCGTGCCCACGCTCCTCTTCGTGGTCACGCTCGTGCTCACGGCGATCCTCGTGGCGCTCAAGGTCAAGGGCGGCATCCTCATCGGCCTCGTGTCGGGTACCGTCATCGCGGTCATCGTCGAGGCGATCTGGCACATCGGCCCCATGAACGGCGAGGACGGCTCCGTCAACCCGGGCGGCTGGAGCCTCACCGAGCCCGTCATCCGCGACCTGTTCGCCGTGCCCGACCTGAGCCTCATCGGCGCCGTGAACTTCGGCTTCGATCTCGGCCGCGTCGGCATCGTGTCGCTCATCATGCTCGTGTTCACTCTCGTGTTCACGAACTTCTTCGACGCCATGGGCACGATGACGGGCCTCGCGAAGGAGGCGGGCCTCGCCGACGAGAAGGGCGACTTCCCCGGCATCAAGTCGGCGCTCATCATCGAGGGCGTGGGCGCGGTCGCGGGCGGCGCGAGCTCGTCGTCGTCGGCCACGGTGTTCATCGAGTCGGGCTCGGGCATCGGCGAGGGCGCACGCACGGGTCTCGCGAACGTCGTGACGGGTCTCGCGTTCCTGCTCGCGATGTTCTTCACGCCGCTCGCCTCGATCGTGCCGACCGAGATCGCGGCGGCCGCGCTCGTGATCGTGGGCGCCATGATGATGTCGCAGATCCGCCACGTCGACCTCACCGACTTCCGCGTGCTGCTGCCCGTGTTCCTCACCGTGACGGTCATGCCGCTCACCTACTCGATCGCGAACGGCATCGGCGCGGGCTTCGTGAGCTGGGTCGTCGTGCAGGCCCTGAGCGGCAAGGTCAAGACGATCAGCCCGCTGCTGTGGGTCGTGGCCGCGGGCTTCCTCATCTACTTCGCGCGCGGGCCCATCGAAGCGCTCTTCGGCTGAGCGGGCGCGCAGCTCACGACACCGTGATGAGGGCGCGGACGGCGGGCCTGCCGAACGGCCGAGCGCACGCTCAGTGGAAGAAGTGCCGCTCGCCCGTGAGGTAGAGGGTCACGCCGTACTCCTGGCACGCCGCGATGACGTCGGCGTCGCGGATCGAGCCGCCCGGCTGCACGATCGCCTTCACACCCGCCTCGAGCAGGATGCGGGGCCCGTCGTCGAAGGGGAAGAACGCGTCGGATGCCGCGACCGACCCCGCGGCCCGCTCCCCCGCGCGCTCGACCGCGAGGCGGCACGAGTCGACGCGATTGACCTGACCCATGCCGACGCCGACGGATGCGCCTCCCGAGGCGAGCAGGATCGCGTTCGACTTGACCGCGCGCACCGCCCGCCATGCGAAGGCGAGGTCGGCGAGCGTCGCCTCGTCAGCGGGCTCCCCGGAGGCGAGCGTCCACGTCGAGGGGTCGGCGAAGTGGGCGTCCGCCTGCTGAAGCAGGAGGCCCCCCGAGATCTGGCGCAGCTCACCGGGCTCGCGACGGTAGTCCGCGGGGAGCTCGAGCAACCGGAGGTTCTTCTTGGCCTGCAGGATCTCGAGCGCGTCCGGCTCGAAGCCCGGCGCCACGACGACCTCGGTGAAGATCGGGGCGATCGACTCCGCCGCCTCCTTCGTGACGACGCGGTTGGCGGCGATGACGCCTCCGTACGCCGAGACGGGGTCGCACGCATGCGCGAGCGCGTGGGCCTCGGCGATCGTCGTCGCGGTCGCGATGCCGCACGGGTTCGCGTGCTTGATGATCGCGACGGCAGGGGTGTCGTGGTCGAAGGCGGCGCGGAGCGCGGCATCCGCATCGACGTAGTTGTTGTACGACATCTCCTTGCCGCCGTGCTGAACCGCCTGGGCGATGCCCGTGCCGTGCGGAAGGGCGTAGAGCGCGGCGCGCTGGTGCGCGTTCTCGCCATAGCGCAGCTGGGTTGCGAGCTGCGCGTGCAACTCGATGGCCGAGGCGAAATCGCCGGGCTCCGCGAGCGGGGCGGGCGCGGTGCCGATTCGCACAGTCCAATCAGGGCGGGGCACTTGCTCCTCGAACCAGGCGGCGACCGCGGTATCGTAATCGGCCGTGTGACGGAAGGCCTCGCGCGCGAGCTCCCGGCGCTGCGCGAGCGTCGTGCCTCCCGCCGCGAGCGCCTCGACGACATCGCCGTAGCGCGCGGACGACGTGACGACCGCGACGTTCGCGTGGTTCTTGGCCGAAGCGCGCACCATCGCGGGTCCGCCGATATCGATCTGCTCGATCACGGCATCCGGGGCCGCGCCGGAGGCCACCGTCTCGGCGAAGGGGTAGAGGTTGACGACGACGAGCTCGAAGGGCTCGATGCCGAACTGCGCGAGCTCCTTCTCGTGGCTCTCGAGCCGCAGGTCGGCGAGCAGGCCCGAGTGCACCTTGGGGTGGAGGGTGCGCACGCGGCCGTCGAGGTGCTCGGGGAAGCCCGTGAGCTCGCCGATCTGCGTCACCGGGAGCCCGGCGTCCGCGATGGCCTTCGACGTACCGCCCGTCGACACGATCTCGACACCGGCATCCGCGAGGGCGCGCGCGAGCTCGACGAGGCCCGTCTTGTCGGAGACGGCGACGAGAGCTCGCCGGATCGGCACGCGGTCGCGCTCGCGGTAGAGGGAGGGGTCGATGGCGGGGCCGCTCATGATGCGAACTCCTTCAGGTCGATGGCGCCGAGGGCGATGTCGCGCACGGTCTGGATGAGCAGCTCGCGTTCGACGGGCTTGATGCGCTCGTGGAGGGTGGCCTCGCTATCGCCCGGCTCGATCGGCACCCGGCGCTGGGCGAGGATCGGGCCGGTGTCGACTCCGTCGTCGACGACGATGACACTCGCGCCCGTCTGCGTCGCGCCCGCCGCGAGGGCATCGCGCACGCCGTGCGCGCCGGGGAACTCCGGGAGGTAGGCGGGGTGGGTGTTGATGATCGCGGAGCTGTACGCCGCGACGAGCTGCCTGGGCAGCAGCCGCATGAGCCCCGAGAGCACGACGAGCTCGGGCTCCCACTCGCGCAATCGGGCGAGCAGCTCGTCACCCCACGCCTCGCGGGACTCGAACGAGGTGAACGGCACGACGAAGCTCGGGATGCCGAAGGCCTCGGCGTGCGCGAGCCCGTCGGCCTGACGGTCGGCGCCGACCGCGACGATGCGCGCGGGATAGTCGGGATGCTGCGCCGCCTCGAGAAGGGCCCGGAGGTTGGAGCCGCCCCCGGAGATGAGGACGACGACACGCAACACGCGGCAAGCCTACCGGGAGCGTCGTGCGCGGGGCGTGTGCCGGGGTGCGGGGGGTGTGCTGCCTTTTGGGGGCGGGTTTCGACACGCCCGCTGTGCGGGCTACTCAACCCGCGGCGATCCTCGACCCGCGGCGATCCTCAGCCCCCAGGCGGCACGCGTCTCGAGACGAGCCCGGGCAGCGACGCGGCGGCGAAGCCGAGCGCGAGCCCGATCGCGAACTCGAATGCGGATGCCAAGCCCACCGCGAGCGCGTCCGGTCCGACCTCCGCGAAGCGCCCCGGGCCGACAGCCCCGGCGGATGCCGCCGCGAGCAACCCGAAAAGCGCACCCCCCGCGGCACCGCCCGTGACGGCGACGAGCGCACTCCAGCCGAGGCGCGATCCCTCGCCGATGCCGCGCACGAGCGCCGGTCGCACGGCCGTCGCCGCGAGGAACGCCGCGACGACGGGCACGGCGAGACCCGCGAAGCCGAACGAGAGCTCACCGGCCGGAAGGGTGCCGAGCACGGGGATCGCCGGCAGCGGCCCGACGGTCGTGCCGAGCGGCGAGACCTGCGAGCCCGCACCGAGCGCGAAGCCCGGCCCCGCGAACCACGAGGCGACCCACACGACGATGTTGGGAACGAATGCGAGCTGCCCCACCGTGAGGGCGACGCCGCCGAGCACCTCGGTGTGCAGGGTCTCATAGAGGCGGATGGCCTGCGCGTATCCGGTCGCGATCACGACCGTCGCCGCCACGGCGCTCACGAGCAGCACGATCATGACGGAGGCCGCACCCGCCCGCAGCGCTGCCACGAGGCTCGCGCGCACGCGGGGGCTCCACGCCGACGTCCAGCCCGCGAGCCGACCGCGTGCCGCCGCGCCGCGATCGGCATCCGCGCGCAGCACGCCGAGCAGGAGGCCCACTCCGAAGACGAGGGCCGGCAGAAGCGCGCCCTGCCAGATCGAGGGACGCGCCGCGGGGTGCACTGCCGAGAGCGTCACCAGGAGCGAGGCGCCTGCGAACACGACGAAGGCCGTGAGCTCACCGAGCACGCGATGCCCCGTCTCGGCGACGCGTGCGCCCGCGCGCACGCCGAGCGCGAGGGTGAGAAGCGCGAAGCCGAGTGCGGCGATCGTCACGATGACGATCGTGCCGGCAGGCACGCCGATCGCGAGTGCCGTGAGCTCGTCGAGCCGGAAGGTCACGTCGACGCCGTGGCCGATGAGCCACACGTCGACCGCGCCGCGCCAGAACCCGGCCCAGTCGGGAGCGAAGCCGAACTCGATCGCCCACAAGAGGGTCGCGACGAGCAGCGGGATCGCGACGCCGATCGCCGCGACGAGCAGCGCCTCGAACGCCGAGAACAGAACGGTGAGACGGCGGCTCACCGCATCCGGCTCCGGCTCAGCACTGCGGATCCGCCTTCGGCACGGTGCCCGAGACGAGGTAGGCGTCGACCGTGTCGTCGATGCACGGAACGCCCTGCGCGTAGATCGTGTGCCCCTCGCCCTCATAGCTCACGAGGAAGCCGCTCGAGAGCTGCTTCGCGAGCGAGACCGCGTTGGCGTACGGCGTCGCGGGGTCGTTCGTCGTGCCGATGACCATGATGGGCGCCGCGCCCTCGGCGGTGAAGGTCTCGGGGAGCTCGGCCGTCGGCACGGGCCAGTTGGAGCACACGACCTTGAGCACCGCGTAGTCGTCGTACGCGGCGTAGCGTCCGAGGATCGGAGCCGCGGCGTCGATCTGCTCGAGACCCGCGAAGACGTCCACGCCATCCGTCGCGAGGGTGCCCTCGTTGCACGTCACGGCGGTGTAGATGTCCATGGAGTTGTCGGCGTAACCCGTGTAGTCGCGGCCGTTGTAGGCATCCGCGTAGCTGAACACCGTGTCGGCGTCGCCCCGACGCAACTGCGAGAAGAGATTCGAGAGCTCGGGCCAATAGCTCTCGGAGTAGAGCGTGAAGATGATGCCCGTCGCGACGGTGGCCGAGTCGAGCTCGCGCCCGTCGGATGCCGTGAAGTGTCGCGCATCGACCGTATCGAGCATCTGCCGCACCGACGTCAGCGCCGTGTCGACGCTCCCACGGAACGGGCAGTCGGAGCCCTCGAGGCACCACTCCATGTAGGCGCGCAGGGCCGAGTCGAAGCCCGCCATCTGCACCGTGAGCGCCTCGAGATCGCCCACGTGCGGGTCGACGGCGCCGTCGAGCACCATGCGCCCGACCTTCTCGGGGAAGAGCTCGGCGTACATCGTGCCGAGGTAGGTGCCGTACGAGTATCCGAGGTAGTGCAGCTCGGTGTCGCCGAGCACGGCGCGGATGACGTCCATATCGCGCGCGACGGACGCCGCATCGAGGTGGCCGAGCAGCGCACCCGTGTTGCGCTCGCATGCGGCCGCCCAGTCCTTCTCGCGCTCGGTGAGCTCGTCGAGCCAGCCCTGAGTGCCGTAGGGCGCGTCGTAGGTACCGTAGAGGTACTCGTCTTGCGTCTCGGTGTCGGTGTAGCACGCGATCGGGGTCGAGTTGTTGACGCCGCGAGGGTCGAAGCCGATGATGTCGTAGCGCTCCAGCACCTCGGGGCTCACGATGTAGTCGACCGAGTCGTGCACGAAGTCGTAGCCCGAGCCGCCCGGTCCCCCGGGGTTGATGAGCAGCGAACCGAGGGGCTCCCCGCTCGCCTTGTGCCGTGCGATCGCGATCTCGATCGTCTCGCCGGTCGGATCGCTCCAGTCGAGCGGCACCGTGACCTCGGTGCAGTCGATGCCGCTGCCGCCGCATCCCGACCACTCGAGCTCTTGCGTGTAGTACTGCTCGAGCTCGGGTGCGACGTCCTCGCCGGTGGGCCCGGGGCGGTCGGCGCCGCCACCGCCCGGGATCGGGAAGAACGGCAGGATGCCGCATCCCGTGAGCGCGAGCGCGGCGGTGAGCACGACGGCGAGGGCGCCGAGGCGGCGGGGGGTCGTCATGCGCTCAGCCTACGGCGCAGGGCCGTCCGAGCCCGGTCGCCGCGTCGGGTTCAGGGCGGCCGGGGTCGCGAGACGCGGTGCCAGGCTGCGTCAGCCGAGGCGTCGCAGGAAGCGGATGTCGCGGGAGCCGAGCGGCTCGCTCACCCAGTGCGTCGTGGCTGCGCCGCCCCGTGTGCACTCGAGGCGGAGGGTGTGGGGCGTCTCGAGGAAGGCGATCTCGGCCGTGAAGCTATCGCCGTCCCATCCGCCGGCGACCCCGAGGGGCACGCCCTCGGGGCTCGAGACCGTCCACCCGGCGCCGAGCTCGACCGCGAGCTCGCCGTGCTCGTCGACGAGCACGAGCGCCCACGTGCCGTCGGCCGACTCGCGCAGCCGCGCCGCGCGCAGCGAGCTCGTCGGATGCGCGGCGTCTGCGTCGCCGACCGCGAACGCCGCGTCTCGCCACGCGGTGGGGTCGTGCGGCTGCGGCGCGAGCTCGGGGATCGGGAGCTGCGCGCGCGAGAGCCGGGACGCGAGACGGGCGTCGGATGCGGCATCCGGCTCTCCCCCGTCGAACGCCGGGAGCAGGTGCTGCCAGACGAGCTCGAGGAGGTCTTGCGTCGCGGTCGTCTCGGTCGTGAGGGCGAGCACGGCGTCGTGCTCGGGCAGCACGAGGCAGAACTGCCCGTAGGCGCCGTCGCCGCGGTAGCCGTGCCGCGAGCGCCAGAACTGGAAGCCGTAGCCCCGCGACCAGTCCGGGTTCGTCTCGGCGGCGGTCGAGACCTGGACGCTCGTGGCCTCGTCGACCCACGCCGCGTCGAGCAGCTGCACATCGCCCCAGCGGCCGCGCTGCAGGTACAGCTGACCGAGGCGAGCCGCGGCATCCGTCGTGGCGTGCAGCCCGCTGAAGCCGATGTCGCGACCGGGAGGCGCCTGCTCCCACCACGTGTCGCCGACGCCGAGCGGGTCGAAGAGCCGCGGCCGCAGGTAGTCGCTCAGGCTCATGCCGGCGGCGCGCTGCACGATCGCGCCGAGCGTGTAGGTGCACGGCTGGTTGTAAGCGAAGAGCGACCCGGGCTCGGCGTCGAGCGGCGTGCGCAGGAAGCCGAGCACGAGATCCCCCTCGCCCGCCTCGAGAGCGCGGTCGATCGTCTCGCTCGCGTGCCCGCTCGCCATGGCGGCGATGTGGCGCACGCGCATGCGCCGCATGCGCGAGTCGGTGATCTCGGCGGCGTACTCGGGGAAGTAGTCGATGACGGGCGCGTCGAGGTCGAGCAGGCCCTCGGCCCGCGCGATGCCCGCGGCGGTCGAGGTGAAGCTCTTGCTGAGCGAGTAGAGCAGCTGCACGCGGTCGGCGCTGTAGGGCTGCCACCAGCCCTCGGCGACGATCGCGCCGTGGCGCAGCAGCACGAGGCCATGCGGACGGATGCCGGGGTGCGCCTCGAAGGCGTCGATGAGCGCCGCGATGCTCCGGGCGTCGATCCCCTCGTCGGAGGGCGTGCTACGGCGGAGGGCGTCGGTGCTCATGCCCTCAGTCTGCCTGCTCAGGCGCGCACACGACTGAGGGGTCGCAATGTGTTTCCTCAACGGCGTGTTGAGCGCACTTTGCGACCCCTCAAGAGAGAGCGGCGTCAGCCGGCGAGCACCTCGCGCAGCAGCGCGGCGGTCTCGGACGGGGTCTTGCCCACGCGCACGCCGGCGGCCTCGAGGGCCTCCTTCTTGGCCTGCGCCGTACCGGCCGAGCCGGACACGATCGCGCCCGCGTGGCCCATCGTCTTGCCCTCGGGGGCGGTGAAGCCCGCGACGTAGCCGACGACGGGCTTCGTGACGTTCGCCTTGATGAACTCGGCCGCACGCTCCTCGGCATCGCCGCCGATCTCGCCGATCATGACGATCGCCTTCGTCTCGGGGTCGGCCTCGAACGCGGCGAGTGCGTCGATGTGGGTCGTGCCGATGACGGGATCGCCGCCGATGCCGATCGCGGTCGAGAAGCCGAGGTCGCGCAGCTCGTACATCATCTGGTACGTGAGGGTGCCCGACTTCGAGACGAGGCCCACGGGCCCTTTGCCCGTGATGTTGGCGGGCGTGATGCCCACGAGCGCCTCGCCGGGGGTGATGATGCCGGGGCAGTTCGGCCCGATGATGCGGGTCGTGTTGCCCTTCGACTTCGCGTAGGCCCACGCCTCGGCCGTGTCCTGCACAGGCACGCCCTCCGTGATCACGACGAGCAGCGGGATCTCGGCGTCGATGGCCTCGATCATCGCGTCCTTCGTGAAGGCCGGCGGCACGAAGGCGATCGAGACATCCGCACCCGTCTTCTCGATCGCCTCGGCGACGGATGCGAAGACGGGCAGCTCGACGGGGTTGCCATCCTTGTCGGTGTGCGAGACGGTCGTGCCGGCCTTGCGCGCGTTGACGCCGCCCACGACCTGCGTGCCCGCCTTGAGCATGAGCGCGGTGTGCTTGGTGCCCTCGCCGCCCGTGATGCCCTGGACGATGACCTTGGAGTCCTTGGTGAGGAAGATCGACATTTCTCTAGTCCTTTGTCGTTCGGCGGGTCAGGCGGCGGCGAGCTCGGCGGCCTTGTCGGCGCCCTGGTCCATGCCGGTGGCGATCGTCACGAGCGGGTGATTCGCGGCGGCCAGGATGGCACGGCCCTCCTCGACCTGGTTGCCGTCGAGGCGCACGACGAGCGGCTTGGTGGCCGCGTCGCCGAGGATCTCGAGCGCCTTGACGATGCCGTTCGCGACGGCGACGCACGAGGTGATGCCGCCGAAGACGTTGACGAACACGCTCTTGACCTGCGGGTCGCCGAGGATGACGTCGAGGCCCGCGGCCATGACCTCGGCGGATGCCCCGCCTCCGATGTCGAGGAAGTTGGCGGGCTTCACGCCGCCATGGTTCTCGCCCGCGTAGGCCACGACATCCAGCGTCGACATGACGAGCCCCGCGCCGTTGCCGATGATGCCGACCTCGCCGTCGAGCTTGACGTAGTTGAGACCGGCGGCCTTGGCCTTGGCCTCGAGGGGATCGGCGGCGCTCTTGTCTTCGAGCTCCTCGTGGTCGGGGTGGCGCACCTCGCTCGCGTTGTCGTCGAGCGAGACCTTGCCGTCGAGAGCGATGATCTCCCCCGAGCCCGTGAGCACGAGCGGGTTGACCTCGACGAGCGTCGCGTCCTCGCCCGTGTACACCTCGTAGAGCTTGACGAACACGGGGGCGACCTTGTCGACGAGCTCGGCGGGGAACTTCGCGGCGACGGCGATCTCGCGCGCCTTCTCGAGCGTGATGCCCGTGAGCGGGTCGACCTCGACCCGCGCGAGCGCATCCGGACGCTCCTCGGCGAGCTGCTCGATCTCCATGCCGCCCTCGTAGGAGGCGAGCGAGAGGTACGAGCGGTTGGCGCGGTCGAGCAGCACCGAGAAGTAGAACTCCTGCTTGATGTCGGCGCCCGCGGCCACCATGAGGCGCTTGACGACGTGGCCCTTGATGTCGAGGCCGAGGATCGCCTGCGCCGCCGCCTCCGCGTCGTCGGGCGTCTTCGCGACTTTGACGCCGCCGGCCTTGCCGCGGCCTCCCGTCTTCACCTGCGCCTTGACGACGGTCACACCGCCGAGCTTCTCGGCCGCGGCGCGCGCCTCGGCGGGGGTGTCGGCGACGATGCCGGCGAGCACGGGGACCCCGTACTTCTCGAACACGTCGCGGGCCTGGTACTCGTAGAGATCCACGCTGTCGCTTCTTCCAATGCGTCGGGGATGGATGCGGCCGGAATGTCTCGACACCGAGATAGTTCGATGTCGAGATAAATGCCGGGTGCAACTCTACCCGCTCCGTTGGGGAGGATGACACGCCGGCAGCGCCTCCCGGGCGGCCGGCGTGCGGCGCGTCATCCTCCCGAACGGAGGGAGGATGGAGCCGTGCGCACGGCCGACGACTACCTCGCCGAGGGCTCCCTCGTGCTCGGCGGCGGAGCGGCCCTCCTGCTGCAGCTCGCGCATCCGACCGTCGCTCACGCGGTCGCCGAGTACAGCCGGTTCGCGCGCGATCCCATGCGTCGCCTGCGGCACACGCTCGGCTACGTCTACGCGATCGGACTCGGCACCCCCGAGGTCGCGGATGCGGCCGCCGCGGCCGTCGACCGGGCGCACGCGGGCATCCCGGGCGCGAACGACGCGGGGCCCCAGCTGTGGGTCGCCGCGACCCTGCACGAGATCGGCATGCGCGTGCACGACGAACTGTTCGGCCGACTTCCGGATGCCGTGGCCGACGAGGTCTACACCGTCTCGGGCCGCTTCGGCACGAGCCTCCAGGTGCCGCCCGAGCTGTGGCCTGCGACGCGCGCCGACTTCGCTGCGTACTGGGAGCGGATGCTGCCGACGCTCGCCGTGGGCGCCGAGGCGCGCGCGGTCGCGGCCACGATCCTGCGCCCGGCGCGCGGGACGGTGCCGTGGTGGGTGCGCGCGGCCCTCCCCCTCGGGCGCCTCGCGACGGCGGCACTGCTGCCGGATGCCGTGCGCGATGCGTACGGGTTGCCGCGACGTCCCCGCCGCGAGCGCGCGGCGATGGCTCTCGCACTCGCCGTGGCGCGGCTCACGCCCCGCCGCATCCGTCGGCTGCCCTCACGCCTGCTCCTGCCCGTCTGAGGATGGCGTCGGGGACGAGGCGTTCGCCGCGATGACGTCGCGGTACCACGCCCACGACGACTTGCGGATGCGCTCCTGCGTCGCGTAGTCGACGTAGACGAGCCCGAAGCGCTCCTGGTACCCCGCCGCCCACTCGAAGTTGTCGAACGCCGACCACACGTAGTAGCCGCGCACGTCGACGCCGGCGGCCACGGCATCCGCGACGGCGCGCAAATGCGCGTCCAGGTAGGCGATGCGCCGGGGGTCGTTCACCGTGCCGTCGGCATTCGGCACATCGTGGAAGGACGCGCCGTTCTCGGTGATGACGATGGGCGGCATTCCGGGATAGCTCTCGTGCAGTTCCGCGAGCACCGCCGTGAGCCCTGCGGGCACGATCGCCCAGCCGAAGTCGGTGCGCTCCTCGGAGGGGTACGGCACGGGCGCGAACGGAAGCCCTTCGGGGATGTCGACCTCGAGCGTCCCCGCGTAGTCGACGCCGGCCCTCGGCGCCTCGATGCGCACGGGCTCGTAGTAGTTGACGCCGTAGAAGTCGAGCGGTGCCGAGATGACGGCGAGGTCGGATGCGAGCTGCGCGTCGTCGAGCGGCAGGAGCGGGCGCAGCTCCTCGGGATAGCTGCCGGCCAGGATGGGCTGCGCGAAGAGCCGGTTCGTGAGCGCGTGGAAGGTGCCCGCCGCCACGAGATCCTCCTCGGCATCCGATGCCGCTTCGACCGGGAAGTGCTGGGCCGCGACGCCCACGCGCTCGGCCCCCGCCGAGCGGAGCGCGCGCACCGCGAGCCCGTGCGCGAGCAGCTGATGGTGCGCAGCCGGCAGCGCCTCGAACCCGAGCCCCCGTCCGGGCGCGTGGTCCGTGAGCGCATAGCCGTAGAGGGTGTGCACGCTCATCTCGTTGAGCGTGATCCAGTCGCGTACGCGGTCGCCGAGCCGTTCCGCCACGATGCCCACGTAGTCGGCGAAGGCCTCGGCCGTCTCGCGCGCGAGCCATCCGCCGCGGTCCTCGAGAGCCTGCGGCAGGTCCCAGTGGTACAGCGTCGGAACGGGACGGATGCCGCGCGCGAGCAGCCCGTCGACGAGCCGGTCGTAGAACGCGAGCCCCGTCTCGTTCGCGGAGCCGGTGCCCCGCGGCACGATGCGCGGCCAGGCGATCGAGAAGCGGTAGTCGTGGATGCCGGCGTCGGCGAGGTGTGCGAGGTCGGACTCCCAGCGGTGGTAGTGGTCGATCGCGACGTCGCCGTTCTCACCGCCGCGGATGCGGCCGGGCTCATGCGTGAAGGTGTCCCAGATCGAGACGCCGCGGCCGTCCTCCTCGACGGCGCCCTCGATCTGGTACGCCGCTGTCGACATCCCGAAGCGGAAGCCGGCGGGCAGCTGGGGGAACTCGGACATGGGACTCCTTCTTCGGATGCGAGTTCTTCGGATGCGAGCGGAACGGCTCACGTCACCTGGCGCAGACCCGGCAGGCACGCGAGGGCGAGCAGGGCGATCGCGCCCGTCACGAGATAGAGCACGGGGTAACCTCCGAGGCCCGTCACGATGGGCGCCGCGATGAGGGGCGCGAGCGCCTGCGGGAGGGCGCTCGCGATGTTGGCGACGCCGAGCATGCTCGCAGTCGAGCGATCCGACGGCAGCACGTGCGTGATGATCGCGACGTCGACGCTCACGTAGAGTCCCCAGCCGATCGCGACGAACAGGGCCGCGACGATGACGGCAGCGAGCACCGGAAGGGTCGCGAAGACCACGGCACCGGCGGCGAGCGCGATGCCGCCCGCGACGACGAAGACCTTGCGGCGCGCGAGGCGATCCGACAGGGCACCGCCGATGCCCGCCGCGACGCCCGTGAGCACGACGTTGCCGAGAGTGAGCACGAGCACCCACGTGCCCGGATCCTCGACCCCCACGCCGTCGGCGAGGAAGTAGTAGAGGTAGACGAGCACGAGCGCGTTCACGAGGTTCACGAGCAGGCGGAGTGTCCACGCCCATGCGAACGCCGCGGTCGGGCGCAGGCCCGCGAGCACCGCGCGGATGCCGTGACGGTCCGCCGGAAGGGCCGCGGCATCCGGAACCGTGGTCGCGATCCGCTGCTCGGGCAGCAGCACGATGGCGCCGCCGAGCAGGGGGACGGCGACGGCGATCGCGATGTAGCCGAGCTGCCCCTCGCCGAGGCCGACCGCGACGGCCGTTCCGAGCACGACTCCCGCGACCTGCGCGACGCCGAAGAGAGAGCCCACGAGGCCGCGGCGCTCGGGCGGCACGCGGTCGGCGATCATCGCGATGAGGGCGGCGAACGGCCCGTTGAGGCCGAGCTGCACGAGCACCCAGCCCGCGATCATCCACGGGACGTCGGGCGCGACGGCGAGCACGACGAGACCCACGACGCCGACGACCGTGCCTGCGACGACGACGGGGCGGCGCCGCGGACGCACGAGCGACATCCGGTCGGAGAGGAGGCCCCAGAGCGGGTTGGCGATCATCGACGCGACGGCGCCGATGCCCGTCACGAGCGCGAGGAGCGCCTCCTTGCCGCTTCCGCCCGCGAGGTGCTCGGCTTGCGCGGGCAGCAGGATCTGGATGGGGCCGAACCAGCCGGCGAAGACCCCACCGGTCGCGAGAAGGAGCGCGGCGAGCCAGCCGCGGCGGATCGGGGAAGCGGACATCGCACCTCGTCGTGGAGTCGTTCGCTCGACTTGGACGGGCGTCCAAGTCGTACCAGCGTGGCGGACGGCGGCGCTGCCGCACAAGTCCCCCAGACGGGCGTCGCGATCGCGCCCCGCCCGCGCACGAGGCCTCGTCACGAGCGGCATAGGCTGAGCCGAGTGAGATTCGCCGCGCTCCGCGCCCCCTGGTACAAGGGCTACCTCGCCGGTGGTTCGCTCATGATGGGCGCCGACCACGTCGAGCACGCCATCACCTACTTCGTCATGTGGCAGCTCTTCGAGTCGCCCGTGCTCGCGGGTTTCGCGGTCGTGAGCCACTGGCTGCCGCAGCTGCTGTTCGCGATCCCCTTCGGCGCTCTCGCCGACCGCTTCGACTGCCGTCGGCTCATCCAGCTCGGCGCGGCGTGCTTCATGCTCGCGTCCGCGGGATGGGCCGTGCTCATCGCGACGGGCACCCTGCAGCCGTGGCATTGCGTCGTGCTGCTCATCTTGCACGGCCTCGCGGGCACCTTCTGGGGTCCCGCCGACCAGCTCATGCTCTACGACATCGTCGGCCCGAAGGACCTGCCATCGGGCGTGCGGCTCATGGCGACGGGACTGCAGCTCGGGATGCTCGCGGGCCCCGCGATCGGCGCCGCCTTGCTCTTCACGGTCGGCCCGGCGTGGGGCATGGCCGTCAACGTGCTGCTGTACCTGCCGTTCGTCGTCTATCTCCTGTTCGTGCCCTACGACGGGCACAGTCGAGCGGGCGAACGACGCGCCCCCCTGCAGCTTCGTGACGTGCTCGGCGTACTGCGTGAGGTGCCGCGCTTCCCCTCCGTGCTCGCGGTGACGCTGTTGCAGGTGTTCGTCGGGCTCTTCATCGGCGCGGCGCTCCTGCCACTCCTGCCGGAGTTCGGCGACATCCTGGGACTCGACGAGTCGGGCATCGCGTACGGCATGCTGCTCGTGGCTATGGCGACGGGCGCCGTCATCGGCGGCATCGGGCTCGAGGCGATCGGGCGCGTGCGGGTCACCCCGCGCCTCGCGATCGCGGCCACGATCGTGTTCGCGGCATCCCTTCTCGTCTTCGCGGTCTCACGCAACTTCGTACTGAGCCTCATCGTGCTCGTGGTCGCGGGCCTCGCGAACCTCGTGTCGTCGTCGACCTCGCAAGCCGTCGTGCAGCTCGAGGCGCCGGCGGATCGGCGCGGGCGCTTCCTCGGCGCGTACGCGATGGCGGCCAACGGATCGCGCGTGGGCTCCGGGGTCATCATCGGATGGGTCGCGTCGGCCATCGGCGGCTCGCTCGGCGTCACCGTCGCCGTGGGCGTCAACGCCGCGCTGCTGCTCACGGCGGCGATCGCGCTGCTCGTGGTCGCGGCGCTCTGGCGTCGGCGGATGCGGCCCGCGCCCGAAGCGGTCATCCCGCCGAGCGAGCGCGATGCGATCCGGGAGACGTAGCGCTCGCGAGGCGGCTGAGGAGCGACCGCCGGGGCTAGCGACGGTGGTTTCGAGACGCGTCGCTTCGCGGCGCTCCTCAACCACCTGAGCGGTGCGGGCTAGTACTACAGTCGCGTTTATGGCGTGTGTCCGCGGCGTAGATAATGGTGTCGTCGGGCGGTGTGTTGGTGTTTTCGGCGCCAGCGTGACCGGTGGAGCACTCGCGCGGGGTCGGCGGGCGCATTC